>Ga0187893_10000272_pt1 | contig 133684 bp, 116 predicted proteins | sample MA1701074metaG_FD_139574 | JGI IMG/M metagenome (GOLD analysis project Ga0187893, IMG submission 139574) | White microbial mat communities from a basaltic lava cave in the Kipuka Kanohina Cave System on the Island of Hawaii, USA - MA170107-4 metaG ...
CGCGGGCACGACGAGGTCATGACGCGCGGCACGTTCGCCAACGTGCGGATCAAGAACCGGCTTGCGCCCGGCACCGAGGGCGGCGTCACGCGCTACCTGCCCACCGGCGAGGCGATGAGCATCTACGATGCCGCGATGAAATACCAGGCCGATGGCACGCCCACCATCGTGCTGGCGGGCAAGGAGTACGGCGCCGGCAGCTCGCGCGATTGGGCGGCCAAGGGGCCGCGGCTCCAGGGCGTGCGGGTCGTCATCGCCGAGAGCTACGAGCGCATCCATCGGTCAAACCTGGTGGGGATGGGTCTGCTGCCGCTGCAGTTCAAGCCGGGCGAGACGGCCGAGTCGCTGGGGCTGACCGGGGAAGAGACCTACAGCGTGACCGGCATCCCGCAGGCGCTGGCGGGCTCGAAGGAGGTCACGGTCACGGCGCAGCGGGCCGACGGCCCGGCGAAGACCTTCGCGGCGCGGGTTCGGATCGACACGCCCAAGGAGGTGGAGTACTACCGACACGGCGGGATCCTGGAGTACGTGCTGCGGCAGCTGGCGGGGGTCGCGTAAGTCGCTCGATCGCCCGCCGCATGGCTCCTCCTCAAGCCCTCTCGCTCCGCCGGCTCAACCGCGCCACCCTGGCGCGCCAGATGCTCCTGTCGCGCGACAAGGCCACGCCCGTCGCCGCCGTGGAGCGCCTGATCGCCCTCCAGGCCCAGGTCCCGCGGCCGCCCTTCGTCGGCCTGTGGACGCGCCTCAAGACCTTCGCGCGCGACGACCTCATCGGTTTGTTAAAGCGCCGCAAGCTGGTCCGCGGACCGTCGCTGCGCGGCACGCTCCACCTCATGAGCGCGAAGGACTTCGGCGGCCTGCGGGGCGCGTTGCAGCCGGCGCTCCGGCGGGGTCTGGTGTCCATCCTCCGCGATCGGATGAAGGGGCTGGATACCGACGAGCTGGTCGCGGCGGGCCGCTCGTTCTTCAAGGCGCCGCAGCCGTACGACGACCTGCGCACGTTCTTCAAGAAGAAGGACCCCAAGGCCGACGAGCGAGCCAGAGCGTACATCGTGCGGATGTTCCTGCCGCTCGTGATGGTGCCGACGGACGACCCGTGGGGGTTTCCAGCGGTCGCCGACTTCGCGCTCGCCGACGGCTGGATCGGGAAGACGATCCGAGTGGACGACGCGCCGCCCCACGAGCTGGTGCTGCGCTATCTCGCCGCGTTCGGCCCCGCTACGCCGGCGGACGCGCAGGTCTGGTCGGGGCTGCAGGGCCTGCGCGAGGTGTTCGAGGAGCTGCGGCCCAGGCTCGTCAGCTTCCGTGATGCCAAGCAGCGCGAGCTGTTCGACCTGCCCGCCGCGCCGCGCCCCTCGGATGATGCGCCCGCGCCGGTGCGGTTCCTGCCCGAGTTCGACAACCTGCTCCTGTCGCACGACGACCGCACCCGCGTCATCGCCGACGCGCACCGTCCGCGCGTCATATCGAAGAACCTCCAGGTGCGGGCCACCTTCCTGGTGGATGGCGTGGTCACCGGGACGTGGAAGGCGGAGCGGAAGAAGAACGGGGCGACCCTCGTGCTCGAGCCGTTCGGGAAGCTCACGAAAAAGGCGCTCGCCGAGCTGGAAGAGGAAAGCGACGCGCTGCTGCGGTTTCTGGAGGAGGACGCGACATCCCGGGGCGTGAAGGTGGCGACGTGAGGCGGCGGGTCGCCGGCGTCCTCCTCAGCGTCGCGTTCGGGTCCGGCTGCGGCGAGCAGTTCCCCCCCCCCCTCGCCATCGAGCACGTCACCGTCGTGGATGTCGTGACCGGAACGTTGCGGCCGGATCAGAACGTGATCCTGCGCGTCCGCTACATCGAGTCCTTCGGGCCGGCCGCCACGACCCCGGTGCCGCCGGAGGCCGAGCGCGTGGACGGCACCGGCAAGTATCTCATCCCCGGCCTGTGGGACATGCATCTCCACCTGAACCCCGGGGCGCGCGACACGCTGGTCGCCTGGGGTGTCACCGGCGCCCGCGACATGGGCGGGTCCGTCGAGGAGCTGCTGGCCTGGCGGCGCGCCGACATCCTCGATCCGCGCCGCGGCCCGCGCCTGATGATCGCGGGCCCGTCGCTCCGCGGCGCCGGCGCGCCGAACGACTCCGGACCCTGGGTCCTCCGGACGCCGGCGAATGCCCGGCGTGCCGTGGATTCGCTCGCGATGCTCGGCGTGGACTTCGTGAAGGTCTGGGAAGGCCTCACGCGCGAGACGTACTTCGCGGCCGTGGGCGCGGCCCGCGCGCGAGGACTGATGGTGGTGGGCCACGTACCCGCGGCTGTCACGCCCGTCGAAGCGTCGGATTCAGGCCTCGCGAGCATCGAGCACCTCGAGTTCCTGCCCGACCCGTGCCTGATCCTGTTCGACGGCGCCGCGCGCCGCGCCCGACGGACGCCGCCGCGCGGCTGCGATCCTGCGGCGCTGGATTCGCTCTTCGCGCATCTGGCCCGCAACGGGACGTGGCTGGACCCCACCATCAGCAGCTTCCGCACCTGGGTGGGGCCGGAGCGGTTCCCGGCGCTCCTCGCGGGCTTCCGCGACATCGTCCCGCTGTTGCGCCGCAACGGCGTGCACCTCCTCGTCGGCACCGACATCGGCAGCTTCGGCATGGTGCCCGGCGCCAGCCTGCACGATGAGCTGGCGCTGCTGGTCGAGGCGGGCCTCACGCCCGCCGAAGTCCTCCGCGCCGCCACGCTCAACCCCGCGAGGTTCCTCCGGATCGACGATCTGCACGGCACCATCGCGGTAGGGAAGCGCGCCGACCTGGTGCTGCTCGAGGGCGATCCGCTCGCCGACATCCGCAACACCCGCCGGATCGCGGCCGTCTTTAGAGAGCGCCGCATGCTCGGCCGGGTTCAGCTCGACAGCCTGCTGCGTGGTACTGCTCCGCCGGGGAGCTGACCGCTAGGCCGCCTGGAGCGCCACGTCGAAGGTCCCCGCGTAGCCCTGCGCGTCGCCCGAAACGGCGAGGATCAGCTGGCTTCCGCCTTCCCGGCGGAAGATCCCGTCGTTCGCGTTGCGCGTGGACCGCCGACCTCGGTCGGCGTACGGGGCCAGCTCGAACACCCGATCCGTCTGCGCATCGTCGAAGTAGAGCTGCGAGGTGAACTCGAACCCCGGTCGCGCCGTGGGCGCCGAACGGATCTTGAAGTGGACGTGGACCGTACGGCCCTGGTACCAGCCGGGATAGATCGTGGTGAAGCGCACGCGCCCGGCCACATCCGTCACCTGGTAGCCGCGCAGGAATTTCTGGCCGCGGCTGTTGAAGCCCGGGTCCTGCACGTCGGAATAGACGCCGAGGTGGTCGCACTGCCACACGTCCACCAGCGCGCCCACCAGGGGAGCGCACGTTCCGGCGGCGAGGCGCGAGACGCTGAACCCCAGGTCGAGCGGAACGCCCGGCCGGGCCGCGCCGGCGTTCGCCGGGTCGGACCGGATGTCCGAGCGGTTCAGGAGCTCGTCCACGAAGTACGGCCCCTCGGTCTGCTGGGGCCGCACAACGCATCCGGACTGCTGGTGCGCCCGCGCGCTACGCGTGCCCGCCGGCCCGAAGCCGGTGAGCATCAGCGCGCCGGCCGAACCCAGCACGGCGAGTGCTTCCCGCCGCGTGAGCACGGTGCCGACCTGCCGATCGTCGTTGTCCACGGTGTGGCTCCTGGTCACGGTGTGAGACCGATCCGGGCGAATGCCCGTGAAGGTACGCGCCGGTCCGCCGGGCGCTACCGCAGCCGCCGCAGCTCCGCCTCCGACGCGATGAAGCCGAAGGCCGGCCAGCCGCCCGAACGCACCGAGCGGACGAACCACTCGCGCGCCGCCGCCGTGTCGCCCCGCACCAGGAACCAGCTACCGACCCCGTAGCTCAGCGTCGCGACGGCGATGTCGCCGGTGTCGGCCGGCGTGAGAACCTGGTCCGGCCCCACGCGGCCGAGGTAGAGCGCGATGCGCTGCGCGTACGCGTTCGCGGCGGCCGCGAGCAGGGAGTCGGTGACCGTCGCGAGCGACTCCTGGGCCTCGGGGGTGCGGCCGGCCCGCGACAGCGCCGTCCACAGCCAGTCGTGCGAGCCGGCGAGCTCGCCCGCGTTGGGCGCGAGCGGGCGCGCCCGGGCGAACGCGTGCGCCGCGGCGGCGAATTCCCCGCGCACGTAGCGCACGATGCCGAGGTGGTACCAGATGCCGTAGATGGTGGAATCGAGCCGCGCGCCCCGGGTGAGGTCGTCCAGCGCGCGGTCCAGCTCGCGTATCGAGAGGGAGCGATGCCCGCGCCACCGCAGCAGCACCGCGTGGTCCGGAGCGACGGACAGGCCGCGGGTGAACGTCGCCACCGCTTCGCGGTACTGGCGCACGCCGCTCTGTGCCAGGCCCAGCTGGATGATGCGGTCCACGTTCGACGGGTCCATGCCGAGGGCAGCCTCGGCGCGCGCGATGGCGCCGGTATCGGGCTGCGAGCGGTACTCGACCCCGGCCGGCGATCGGTACTGTACCGACTGGCCGCGGACCGGAACCGCGCCGGCGGCGAGCAGGGTCACCAGCGCCGCGGCTGCACTCCATCGTCCAGGCATCGAGGGGCTCCTCACGGGGGACCCGGTAATCTGATGCGCGCGGCCCGCCGCGCCATTACCTTCCCGCCCCATGCACAAGGTCGTCCTGCTCCGCCACGGTGAGAGCGTCTGGAACAAGGAGAACCGCTTCACCGGCTGGACCGACGTTGGCCTCTCTCCCAAGGGAGCCCTCGAGGCCGGCGACGCCGCGCGCTGGCTGGCGAAGGAGGACTTCGTCTTCGACGTCGCCTTCACGTCGGTCCTCAAGCGGTCCATCCAGACGCTCTGGCTCGTACTCGAATCCATGGACCTCATGTGGATTCCGATCCACAACAGTTGGCGGCTGAACGAGCGGCATTATGGCGCCCTCCAGGGCCTGAACAAGGCGGAGACGGCCGCGAAGTATGGCGAGGATCAGGTGAAGATCTGGCGGCGCAGCTACGATACGCCGCCGCCACCCCTCGAGCCGGGCGACGAGCGCGACCCCGCGCGCGATCCGCGCTACGCCGGGCTCACCCGCGACGAACAGCCGCTCACCGAATGCCTGAAGGATACCGTGGCGCGCGTGGTGCCATACTGGGAAGACACCATCGTGCCGGCGGTGCAGGACGGCCGGCGCGTCATCGTCGCGGCCCACGGGAACAGCCTGCGCGCCCTGGTCAAGCACCTCGACGGCGTCGGCGACCAGGCGATCGTGGAGCTCAACATCCCGACGGGGATCCCGCTCGTGTACGAGCTGAACGCCTTCCTCGAGCCGATGACCCACTACTATCTCGGCGATCCCGCCGCCGTGGCGGCGGCGCAGGCGGCGGTGGCGGCGCAGGGAAAGGCGGGCAAGGGTCAATAGGCAATGGGCCATGGTGACCCGTTCCCCGCCGCCCCTTGCCATTGCCCATCGCCCATTGCCCATCGCCGCCTGTTCGGGGCTCCTCCTCTACATCAGCCACACCGCAGCCGCGGTGATTGCCAGCACCGAGATGATGTCCATTCCGATCCCCGCCTTCACCATCTGCGGCACCGTGACTTCTCCCGTGGCGAACGCCACCGCGTTCGGCGGTGTGGAGATCGGGAGCAGGAACGAGATCGAGGCCGCCAGCGCCGCGACCTGCATCAGCTGGATCGGGGGCTGGCCGACGGCGGGCGCGATGCTCGCCAGCAGCGGCATCCCCATCGCGGCCACCGCGGTGTTGCTCGCCAGCTCGCTCAAGGCTATGAACACCACCGCCACCCCGAGCGCCACGACGGCCGTGGAGAGACCCTCGAGGCCGGACAGGAGCCCGCCGATCCAGCTCGACAGCCCGCTCGTCTGAAACGCCTCGGCGAGCGAGAGCCCGCCGCCGAACACGAGCAGCATGCCCCAGGGCGCCCGGCGGGCGGTCGGCCAGTCGAGCGCGAACCGCCAGGCGCGCAGTGACACGGGCACGGCGAACAGGAGCAGGGCCGCCCCGATCGCGATCCCCGCGTCGCTCACGCCCGGCGCCCACCGGGTGATGCCGGGGATCGTGAAGCCGCCGAGCTCCTTGGGCTCGCGCAGCAGCCAGGCCGCCACTGCCAGCAGGAACACGACCAGCGTCCACCGCTCGCCGCCCCGCAGGGGCCCCAGCGCCGCGCGCTCCTCGCGCAGCCGTGCAGCCAGTCCCGCCACCAGGCCCCGCGTGGGGAACAGGCGCGTCAGCAGCAACCAGCACGCCGGCAGCAGCACCAGCACCAGCAGCACCCCGGTGCGCATCCACCGGCCGAACCCGAAGTCCTGGTGCTCCAGCTGCCGCACCGCGCCGGCGAAGATCGTGTTGGGCGGTGTGCCGATGAGGGTGGCCATGCCGCCGATGCTGGCGGCGTAGGCCACTCCGAGGACCAGGGCGGGCCCAAGGCCGTCGGGAGTCAGGAGTTGAGAGTCGAGAGTCGGGAGCGGCTGGCGGGTGGCTTCTCTCGACTCTTGACTTTCGACTCTCGACGTCCTGGCCAGTCCGATCACCGCCGTCGCCATGGGCATCATCATCACCGCGGTGGCGGTATTCGAGATCCACATCGAGATGAACGCGGTGGCGAGCATGAACGCGAGCACGACGCGGGTGGCGTCCGTGCCGACCGTCGCCAGGATCGCGTAGGCGACGCGCCGGTGCAGGCCCCAACGCTCCATCGCGGCAGCCAGGAAGAAGCCGCCGAGGAACAGGAAGATCACGCTGTTGGCGTAGGGGGCGGCGGCGCGCTCGATGCCGGCGGCGCCTCTCCCCTCCACCACCCCGCCGAACAGCGGCAGGGCCACGAGGGGCAGGAGGGCCGTGGCCTCGAGCGGCACCGCCACGGTGAGCCACCAGCAGGCCATCCAGCACGCGAGCGCGGCGGTGCGGTGGGCGCCGGGGCTCATGCCGGCGGGTGGCTCGGCAAGAAGGATGAGGGCGAAGAGGGCGGGCCCCACGACGAGGCCCGCCGCCTGCAGCCGCGACGACGGCGCCTCCTCCACTACTCGAGGAGGTGGCGCTCCTTCTGCGCCGAGCGGACGCCGAGGCCGACGCCCGCGCCCAGGGCCAGGGCCGCGGTGATGCCGATGATCGGCAGGGCCGCCAGCGGCGAGGCTACGGCCGCCACCACGACCCCCGCGACGATGGGCGCGGGCCGTGTGTGCACGGCTTCAACGAACCGCAGCTTGCGCTTGGTGAAGTCCTTGGTGGTCACGTAGCCGAAGATCCCGGCCCCGACCGTGACGGCGAGCGACAGGAGCTCGAACATATCGTCCCTACGATAGCACGCCGCGGCGGGATTCGCCGCCCCGGGCTTCCGCCGGCTGCCGGTCCGCCGCACATTCAGCCGCCATGCCGTTCGGTCTGGTGCTCAACGACCTCCTGGCGGTGGCGACCGTCCTGCTGCTGGCGATCGCGCTGGTGCTGGTGCGGCGCATGCACGCGGGGGCGCAGGCGTCGCAGGCCCGCGTCGAGCGCGCCCTCGGCATCGAGCGGACGGGCAGCTCGCGCGGCGCGCAACCCGAGCCGTCGGCCGCCTCGCGGCCGCAGGTGGTGTCCGGACCCTCCCACGCCCGCGACCCGCTGGCGCGCCGGCTGGCGCTGGTCGAGGCCCTGGCCGTGGCCATCGGGCGTGACCTGGCCGAGGGTGGCGGGGAGAGCGGCCGCGCCCATGCCGTGGCCCGCGCGCAACGTATCGCCCAGGTCGCCGCCGGCGGTCGGGCCCGCGACGAGCACACGACGCTGAGCCTGGTGCTGCCCCTGGTCCGCTCGGCCGTTGGGGCGCGGCTGGCCGCGATCCACGTCACCCTCGAGTCGCCCGACGACCTCCCGCCGGTCGTGGGCAGCGCCGACGGCTGGACGACCATCCTCACGGCCCTCGCCACCAACGGCATCGAAGCGATGCGGGGGGGCGGTTCGCTCACCGTCCGCTGCGGGCACGGCGCCCGCGACACCTGGGCGCGCATCACCGTCGCGGACACCGGACGCGGCATCCCCGCGGATGTGCTCGCGCACGTCACCGAGCCCTTCTACACGACCCGGGCCGCGACCGGCGCCGAGGGCCTCGGCCTGCCCACCGTCGCCGCCATGATCGAGGCGCTCGGCGGCGTGCTGACCGTGACATCGACGGTGGGCGGCGGCACCACGGTGACCATGGACGTGCCTTTCGCCACCCCGTGGTCCGGCGGGCGCTTCGGGGGCACGGTCCTGGTGGCCGACGACGACGCGGAGATGCGACACGCCCTCGGCAGGCTGTTAGGGAGCTTCGGGCTGGACGTCGTCGAGGTGGAGTCGGGCTCGAGCGCGCGTGCCCGGCTGCTCGCCGAGCCGGCACGCTGGGTGCTGGCCGTGCTCGACGTCGTGATGCCGGGCACCCCGGTCGTCGAGGTCATCGGCGATGCACGCACCAAGCGCGCCGACCTGCCGGTGCTGCTCGTTTCAGGTTACGACACCATGCACATGGTGGACGCGGCGCTGGCCGCGGGCGGGGTGCGCTTCCTCCGCAAGCCGTTCACCCGGGAGGAGTTGCACCGAGCCCTCACCGACCTCGTGCCGACGCCGCCCGTCACCGCGGGCTGAACGTCTCCCACGGGGGACGCTGTCCACTTTCGGCCGCTCTTGACGCATTCCGCCGCCACCGGGTATTTGAAGCTTCAAATGCGTAGGAGCGGTCGGCATCCGATCGGCTGGCTCGTGCTGGCCGCGTTACCGGCGTGTGGCGGTGGGGGCGAAGGCGGCGGCACCGGTGTCGTCACCGTTGCTTCGGTCGTCATCACGGCCCCGGCGGCCGCGCCGACCTTCGGCGCGTTCGGGCGCACCGTCCAGTTCGCCGGGGAGGCGCGCGACGCCGGCGGCGCGGCCATCGCGGGCAAGGCGGTCACCTGGTCCTCGTCCAGCGGGGGCGTCGCGAGCGTGAGCGCGAGCGGCCTCGTCACCGCGGTCTCGAACGGCACGACGCAGATCCGCGCCAGCGCCGACGGCGTGCAGTCCGCCGCGGTGACCGTCACCGTCGCGCAGGTGACCGTGACCGTCGTCCCGAGCCCGACGAGCGTCGCGTTCGGCGCCAAGGGCTCGACGCGACAGCTGGCTGCGGAAGCGCGCGACTCCACCAACAACGCCATCGCGGGCAAGTCGGCCACGTGGTCGGGCGGGGCCGCGGGCATCGCCACGGTTACGGCCGGCGGCCTCCTCACGAGCGTCGACGACGGCGCCACGGCCGTGACCGCCACGATCGACGGGATCGGGGCACAGGTCAACGTCACGGTCAACGTCCTCGTGGCGACCGTGCTCGTGACGCCCGGGGCCGCCAGCTTCGGCACGATCGGCCGCACCCAGCAGTTCGCCGCGCAGGCCCGTGACTCCAACACCAACGCGATCGCCGGCAAGTCCTTCGCCTGGTCCAGCACGAACAACGCCGCGATGACCGTGGACCCCGTCACGGGCCTCGGCACGGTGCAGGGCACCGGCGCGGCGCAGATCCGCGCGACCACCGACAACATCACGGGGTCGTCCGCGGTGACGGCGGCCATCGTGGTGGTGACGGTCAACGTGGGAGCGATTCCGACCTTTACCCGCATCAACCAGCAGAAGACGGCCACCGCCACGGCCCTGGACTCGCTCGGCACCGTCATTCCCAACGCGGCGTTTGCGTGGAACAGCGGAACGCCCGGCGTTGCGCAGGTCAACGCGACGACGGGCGTCGTGACGTCACAGAGCGACGGCGCGAGCACGATCACGGCGATGTCGGCGGGCGTGGGCGGCGCCGCCACCGCCACGGTGGCGGCCGTGGCCAACGGTGTGAACGTCACTCCGGCGGCGGTGACCTTCGGGGCGATCGGCTCGAGCCGGCAGCTTGCGGCGGTGGTCGTGGACTCGGGCACCACCACGATTCCGGGGCGCACCGTGGGCTGGACCCGGGCCGGACCCGGCACGACCGCCACGGTGAGCGGGACCGGCCTGGTCATGTCCACCGCGACCGGCACCGGTGATTCGGCCGTCGCGACCTATACGGGATCAGACGGCACGTTCGAGGGCAAGGCGCCGATCACCGTCACGCAGGTCGTGTTCTCGATCGCGGTCACGCCCGTCTCGGGCGGGCCGGACACGCTCAAGACCACCAGCCGCACCCGGCAGTTCCAGGCGGCCGCGGCCGACTCGAACGCCAACGCGATCCCGGGCGCGGTGTTCAACTGGACCACCAGCGTGCCCGCGGTGGCGCAGGTGGACAACACCGGTCTTGCCACGGCCGGCACGACCGACGGCACCACGAACATCATGGCCCTGAGCGGCGGCCGGCAGGGCGTGCGGGCGCTGGTGGTGCGCCGCTTCGCCGAGACGTTCTCGATCACGCCGACGTCGGCGACCATTACGACCGACGACGGGACGCGCGGGTTCGTGGGCGTCGCGCAGGATTCGGTGGGCACCAACCTGCCGATCACGTGGGCGTCCCGGAACACCGTCGTCATCACCGTCACGCCGCTCAGCGGCGCCAACACCACGGCCACGGCGGTGAACAACGGTGCCACGTACCTGGTGATGTCGGGCGGCACCCGCAGCGACTCGGCGCTGGTCACGACGTCGAACCAGATCACCGTGAGCTTCGCGGCGCAGGTGCAGCCCATCTTCACCGCGAACTGCGCCATCGCGGGCTGCCACACGCCGCCCTCGCTGACGGCCGGGATGAACCTCTCGCAGGGCCAGGCCTACACCAACATCGTCAACGTGCCATCGTCCCAGCTCGCGGGGTGGGTCCGGGTGGCGCCGGGCGACACCGTCAACAGCCTGTTGTACCGGAAGATCACCGAGAACATGCCGCCGGTCGGCTCGCGCATGCCCGACGGCCGGCCGCCGTTGTCGCCCGCCAACATCGCGACGATCCGCGACTGGATCCTCTCGGGTGCGCTGAACAACGCGCCGCCTCCCGGCGCCGCGCGCCGGCCCTAGCGACCCCGGGTCAGTCCAGCCAGGTGGTCAGCTCGGCGGCGGTGGTGCGGCGCTTGGGCTCCTCCGGCGCGGCCGGGTAGCCCAGCGAGACGATGGCCACGATCCGGAATCCGTCGCCGGCGCGCACCAGCGCGCGCAGCTCCGGGTTCTCCATGATGCCGCCGGTGTGCAGGGCCGTGCCGAACCCGTCGGCCGTGGCGGCCACCAGCAGGTTCTCGATCGCCATCATCGCGGCGCCGTAGTCTTCCTCCCGGCGCACCGCGTCGTCGGACCGGGCGCACAGAACCACGACGAACGCCGGCGTCTCCAGGGCCTCGCGGTGGTGCTTCTCCGCCGACGTCGCGCCGGCGGGGTCGCCCTCCGCGAACTTCTTCGCCCGATGCGCGCGCCGGAGCTCGGCGTACAGCCGTTTCGCCCCTCCCGTCAGGACCACGAAGCGCCACGGCTCGGTGAGCTTGTGGTTGGGCGCGCGCACCGCCGCGGCCAGCAGCCGCTCGATCGCGTACCGGGGCACCGGCTCGGGGCGGAACTGGCGCGTCGAGACCCGGCGGGCGATGGCGTCGTGGGCGTCCATGGCGGGAAAGTATATACTAGCGCATGGCGCGCACGGCATTCCTCGGCACCGGCTCCTACGTCCCCGAGCGAGTCGTCACCAACGCCGAACTCTCCCGACTCATGGACACCACCGACGAGTGGATCACGACCCGGACCGGCATCCGGGAGCGGCGCTGGGCGGCACCGGGCGAACTGACCAGCGACCTCGCGCTCCACGCGTCCCGAATGGCGCTCGCGCGCGCCGGGCTGGCGCCGCGGGACCTGGATTGCATCGTCTTCGCCACAGTCTCGCCGGACTACTTCTTCCCCGGCGGCGGCGTCTACCTCCAGCACAAGCTGGGCCTCTCGACCATCCCGTGCCTCGACGTGCGCAATCAATGCACGGGCTTCCTGTACGGGCTGTCGGTCGCGGACGCGTGGATCCGCTCCGGGACCTACCGCCGCATCCTGCTCGTCGGTGCCGAGGTGCAGTCGGCGGGGCTCGACCTCTCGACCCGGGGCCGCGACATGGCCGTGATCTTCGGGGACGGCGCCGGCGCCGCAGTGCTCGGCCCGACCGAGGACGACGGCCGCGGCGTGCTCTCGACCCACCTGTTCGCCGACGGGAGCCAGAGCCAGCTGCTGTGGTGCGACCTCGGCGGGTGCGCCCACACCCCCCGGCTGACCCCGGACCTGCTCGAGCAGGGGCTGCAGTGGCCCCATATGGAGGGGCGGGAGGTCTTCAAGCAGGCCTCGCTCCGGATGCCGGCGGCAGTGCGGCAGGCCCTGGAGACCAACGGCCTGACGCTGGAGGACATCCGGGTCCTGGTCCCGCACCAGGCCAACCTGCGGATCTCGGAGATGATCCAGAAACAGCTGGGCCTGAGGGACGATCAGGTGGTCAGCAATATCCAGAAATACGGCAACACCACGGCGGCGTCGATTCCCATCGCCCTGCACGAGGCCGTCCTGGAGGGGCGGGTGAAGCGGGGGGATCTGGTGGTATTCGCGGCCTTCGGCTCAGGCTTTACCTGGGGAGCCTCGGCGGTCCGGTGGTAGGTCAGGTCCCGGCAAACTCCACCGTTACCTCGACCCGGACCGGGCTGACCCGGCGGGCCCGAATCTCGGCGAACCGAACCGGCTCGAGCCGCGGAGCGCCCGGGATGACGAGCGACGCGGCCGACCGAGCCGCCGCGGCAACCCGCTCCTGCGCCGCGAAGTGCTGGGATGCTGACACGACAGTGGCAGAAACCTGGACCGTGGCCTGTCCCCGAGCTTGTGCAAGAAGAGGCTTCGCCGTGCAGATTGCCAGCCCAAACTGGGCTAGAACGACCGCGCTAAGTCCAGCAACGATACGGAGAAACGTGGATTTCATGGACCCCTCTCGCCCGAGTTCTGGTCGTTTCAGCCTCGCCTACCAGAAGGGCAAGCCATGTGCCTGGGGTCAAAGCTGCGTAACTCGTTGTATGTCAGCTAGTTACGCGAATGCACGGAGGTCGCAAACTGTCAAAAAACCTGACGGGTGTGCCGCAGGTCACTCGTCATGAAGTGTCTAAGTCTTAGCCAATCAATGACCTCGAGTCTTGTGTCAAAAAGCAATACACCACGTGCCAGGCGGCACGTCGGTTGCCCCCTCCCGACAGCCCGGAAGCTGACTCTCTCGGGCGTTAACCTCTGTCGGAAAGGGTGTTGCAATGAAGAAGCTGCTCAATTCCTCGGTCGTGGTTGTGCTCCTGGCGGCTGCCGGGACGCAGGCCGCACAGGCCCAGTCGGCCTCGATCAGCGCGACGGCAACCGTTCAGCAGGCGCTGACGATCGCCGCCGCGGGCAACCTGGCCTTCGGCTCGGTGTTCCCGGGCGTCGCCAAGGTCGTCGCTCCCTCGGACGCGGCTTCGGGCGCGTGGACCCTCACGGGAGCAGCCAACGCGGAGGTCACCCTGACCTTCACGCTGCCGGCGAACCTGACGGACGCGAGCTCGAACAACCTGCCGATTTCCTTCGGTGCGGCGTCGGCGGGTCACAACACCGTCAACTCCCGCGCGGGTCTCACGCTGGTGAACCCGACCGCCGTGGGAACGACCCGCCTGGACGGCGTGTCGGGCAACCTGTACGTCTTCATCGGCGGCAGCGTGTCTCCGGTCGCCCAGCCGGCGGGCGCGTACAGCGGTTCGATCACCCTGGCGACTGCCTACACGGGCAACTAGGGTTTCCGGCCCGGGACCAGCTGCGTGACGCGCAACGCTGGCGGGCGGGGTACCCCCTCACCGCCAGCGTTGTCGCGCAACGGGCCGCGCGGCATCATGAGTAGGGGACGGGTTGGAGTAGCGGTGTTCGCCCTGCTGGTGGGCGGTGCGCCGCCGCTCCGTGGGCAGATCCTGATCGCCAGCGGTCAACGCGACCTGACGTTCGGGACCATCTTCCCCGGAGTGCCGGAGGTGGTGCAACGGACTGACCCGACATCCGGACGCTTGAACCTCCGCGGGCAACGACGGCTCGAGGTCCGCATCGTGCTGACCTTGCCGGCGGTAATGACCCGCACGACGGGCGGCAACACGATGCCGATCCGGTTCGGCGCAACGGACGGCGGATTCAATCGGCAGAACAACGTCGGGACGTCGCAGGTGTTCGACCCGCGCGCGCCCCTCGTGACCCGGCTCGGCAACAACGGCCGGCTGTTCATCTGGCTGGGCGGGACGGCGATGCCGTCGTCCACGCAGCGCTCCGGGACCTACCGGGCGACGATCACCTTGACCGCGGCATACACGGGGAACTGAGATGGCGCACCGGGCGGCTCTGCGGCGAATCGGGACGGGCGTGGCGCTGGCGGTTCCGGCGCTGACGCTCCTGCCGCTCGTCTCGGCCGCCATCCTGGTCTCGCCCCACGCCGTGTTCATCGACGCGCGCAGCCGCTCGGCCGTCGTCAATCTCGTCAACACGGGCACCGAGGCCGAGGAGGTCACGATCGACCTGCGCTACGGCTATCCGGTGACCGATTCGGCCGGCCAGATCTCGGTGCGGCTGTTCCCGCTCGATTCGATCCCGGAGGGGGAGCCGGCCGCCACGACCTGGATCCGGGCGTTCCCCGCGCGGGTCATCGTGCGCGGCGGCGACCGCCAGGTGGTCCGGTTGCTCGCGCAGCCGCCGCCGGGGCTCCCCGACGGGGAGTACTGGACCCGGATGATCGTGACCAGCCGAGGCACCCAGCTCCACGTGGCCGGCGGCGATTCGTCCGTGCGGGCCGGGGTGAGTCTCATCGTCAGTACCGTCATCTCCGTCACCTACCGCACCGGCACGCTGCGGACCGCCGCCCAGCTCACGGACTTCCGCGTCGAGGCGACGCGGGATTCACTGATCGCGTGGGTGGGGCTCCAGCGGGATGGGAACGCGGCCTACCTCGGCACCACCTGGATCCGCGTGCGCGATGCCGCGGGCCGCGTGGTGCGCGAGTGGGACACACCCACGGCGGTGTACTTCTCGCTGCACCGGCGCTTCGTGTTCGCGCTGGACTCGCTCGCGCCCGGCCGCTACACGGCGGAGCTCGAGCTGACGACCCGCCGCGACGACGGCGTGCCGTCGCTGGCCGCCGAGCCGATCGTGCGCACGGTCGGCGTGGATGTGCCATGAAGCCCGCCTCGACGTGGGGCTGGATGCGGTGGCTGGTTGCCGCGGCGCTGCTCAGCGCGGCCACGGCGTTCGCCTTCGTGTCCGAGGCCCGCGCCCAGGGGGCGGCGTCGGTCACGGCGACCGCGCTGCTGTCGCCAACGGCCCTGGCGGTCGGCCAGCTCAAGAACCTGCAGTTCGGCAACGTGACGGCGGGCGTGCCGGTGACGATCAATCCGCGCACCAACCCGAACGCGGGTGAGTTCGAGATTCAGGGGACGCGCAACGCCGAGGTCGCGGTCACGCTGACGCTGCCGACGCAGCTCTCCACCGGGTTCTGGACGATGCCGGTCGGGTTCGGCGCCACGTCCGGCTGCTGGCGGCGGCAGGCCGGCCAGGCCGGCTGCAACTTCTGGAACCCGAACACCATTCTGATCGCCCGGATCCGGAACCAGAATCCGCCCAACAATCACCTGTGGGTCTGGATCGGAGGCACCGCGAGCCCGGCGGCAGCGCAGAATTCCGGCGTCTACCTCGGGACGATCCAGATGTCGGTCGTCTACACCGGGAACTGAGGGTGCGACCGGCGGCCCCGCGCGCCCGGGTCCTCGCCGCCCTAGCCTTCCCGCTCCTCTTCGCGGCCCGACCCGGGGCCGCCGATCAGCAGGACACCCCACAACGCGACACCGCGTTCGCCGAGATCGCGCTCCAGGTCGAGATCGAGCGCGAGGCCTCGACGCTGGTGATCGCTGTCACGCGCGATTCCGTGGTCTACCTGCCGGTGCGGGCCGTGCTCGAGCTGGCCGAGGTGCGGCTGGACACCGTGGTGCCGGGCGTCCGGCTGCTGGCCCGGCTGGGCACGATCCCGCTGGGCCTCGAGACCGATCGCGACCGCGCCTTCCGGGGTCGCGAGGCCTTTGCGCTCGACCCGCACGTGGTCTGGCGTGGCGATGAGGTGTACGCCACCACGGACCTCCTCGCCCGGTGGCTGGCTGTCGACGTCACGGTGTACTGGGTGGAGCTCCTGGTCGCCGTGTCGCGCGCCGATTCGGTGCCGGTGGTGCTCCGCGCGCGACGGGAACGTCGCCGCGCGGCCGTCCTCGCCCGGTTCACGGCCGCGGGGTCGTTCCCCTATCTCACGGCTCGACGGCCCATCGCCGACGGGCTGGTGCTCGACTGGCGGGTCGGCTTCGGCTCCCAGGATGCCGCGCACAACAACGCGCTCGACCTCGGCGCGGGCATTCAGGTGCTGGGCGGAAGCCTGGAAGCGCAAACCACGCGGGTCCGCTCGCCGCTCGGCGTGACGCGGACCTCGCACTGGAGCTGGGAGGCCGCATGGCCGCGCGCCCGGGTGATCCGCCAGGCCCGGCTGGGCAGTATCGCGGCGACGGGACCGCGCGGGTTCGCGGTACGCGGCGCAGCCGTGAGCAACGCGCCCTATCTCCGGCCCGCCGAGTTCGGCGACTTCGGCCTGCGCGGCAGCGTGCCCCCCGGCTGGGACGTCGAGCTGTACCGCGGCCACGAGCTGCTCGCCTTCACGCCCGCCGACGAGCAAGGCCGCTTCACCATCGACGTGCCGGTCATCTACGGGCCCAACCCGCTGGAGATCGTGGCGTACGGCCCGCGCGGCGAGCAGCGGCGCCGCAACCGCACCTACGCCGTGCCGTTCGATCGGCTGCCGGCCCGGCGGTTCGAGTACGCGGTCGGCGGCGGGAGCTGTCAGACGGGCCTCCTGTGCGAGGCCGCCGGCAACGTGGACCTGCGCTACGGAGTGTCGCGGGAGGTGACGGTGGAGGGCGGGTACGACCGCGTGTGGCGCGACAGCCTGCCGGACCTGGATCACCCGTACCTGCTCGTCGCCACGCAACCGTTCGCGCCGCTCGGCCTGCAGGTCGAGGGGGTGGCGCGCGGGTTCGCGCGCTTCCAGGCCGACGTGGACCCGAGCCCCGATTTCCACCTCGACGTCGCCCATTTCCGCTACGCGGGCGGCGTCATCCAGCCGGTGCTGGGCACCGCGTTCCGGCGCTATCAGACGGTGGGCGCGATGTTCGTGCGTCCCGGCCTCGGCGCCTACACGTACCTCCAGCTGTCGGGCGGACACGTCGCGGACCTGGGGTTCAAGCGCGTGTTCGGGCGCGGCGCCCTGACCACGCGAGTCCTGGGGGCGCGTCTCGTCGCCGGGGCGCGCGGCGAGCGGGGGCAGGCGCCGCTCAGCCCCGCGTCGGTCCAGACCGGCCTCGAGCTCGGCGCCGACGGGGTGGCGGGAATCCTGCCGGCGCCCGTCGGCGGCTCGTTCGTCCGCGCCACCCTCGCCACCGACTGCTCCGGCACGCGCCTGTGGTGCACCCGCGCCGTCCAGCGGGCCGCGCTGCTCGTGTCGCGGGGGATCGGCTCGAGCCTGCGCCTCGAGGTGGGAGGGCGCTACGAGCGCGGCGTCTCCGGCATCAACCTCGACGTCTCGCTGACGGTCGTCCGCCCCTGGGTTCGCGCCGCCAGCCGGAACAGCTGGAGCCGTGACATCGGCGTGCTGGGCTCGCAGGAGGTCGAGGGCTCGGTGCTCTGGGCGCCGCGGATGCCGCGCCTGACCTTCGCGTCCGGCCGGCAGCTGGGCCGCGGCGGACTTGCCGGCATCGTTTTCCTGGACCGGAACGCGAACGGGCGCCGCGATCCGGACGAGCCGGGTCTGCCCGACGTCGTGGTACGCGTGGGTCCGGAGGCCGTGCACTCCGACACCCTCGGGTATTTCGCGGTGTGGGACCTCGTGCCGTTCGAGCCCACGCTCATCGAGGTGGACACGCTGGCGTTGCCCAACCCGTTGTGGGTGCCCGCCGCCGCGGTGTCGCGGGCGGGGGCCGCGCCGAACAGCTTTCCCATGGTCGAGATCGCCATCCAGGAGGGTGCCGAGGTCAGCGGCACCGTCATCATCGATCAGCGCGCGGTCGGCGGGGCGCGGGTGACGTTCCGCCACACGGCGACGGGCCAGACGCGCGACGTCACGACCTTCAGCGACGGCACGTTCTACCTGCTGGGCCTGCGCGCGGGAAGCTACGAGGTGCTGCCGGCGCCGGGGCTGCTCGAGCAGCTGCGGGCCCGCGCCGAGCCGCTGACGATCGAAGTGGGCGGCGCGTTCCGGCAGCGCGTGCAGGGGCTCGTGGTGCGGTTGATCCGCGACTAGGCGGCACCCGGCGCGGGCCTTATCTTTCCGTCGCGATGACGGTCACAGCTCGCGCCGCGACCACCGAGGCGCTCGACCTCCTCTGCATCAACACGATCCGGACGCTGGCGATGGACGCGGTCGAGGCGGCCACCTGCGGCCACCCCGGGGCGCCGATGGCGCTGGCACCGCTCGCCTGGCTGCTGTACACGCGGCACCTCCGGCACGATCCCCGGCGCCCGGACTGGCCCGACCGGGACCGGTTCGTGCTTTCGAACGGGCACGCCTCGATGCTCCTCTACGCGTCGCTGTATCTCACGGGCTACGATGTGCCGCTCGAGGAGCTCAAACGCTTCCGCCAGTGGGGATCGCTGACCCCCGGGCACCCGGAGTACGGACACACGCCGGGCGTCGAGACCACGACCGGCCCCCTCGGGCAGGGGTTTGCCAACGGCGTCGGTATGGGGATCGCCGAAGCGCACCTTGCGGCCCGCTTCAACCGGCCCGGGCACGAGATCCTGAATCACCGCGTGTACGCGATCTGCTCCGACGGCGACCTGATGGAGGGGTTGTCGCACGAAGCGGCGTCGCTCGCCGGTCACCTCGGTCTCGGCAAGCTGGTCTGTTTCTACGACGACAACCACATCACCATCGAGGGCTCGACCGACCTCGCGTTCAGCGAAGACGTGGCGCGCCGCTTCGAGGCGTACGGCTGGCACGTCGAGCGGGCCCCGGACGGCAACGACCTCGCGGCGCTGGAGCGCGCGACGCGCCGCGCCGAGGACAACCTGCGGCAGCCGTCGCTCGTGATCGTGCGGACCCACATCGGCTACGGCGCGCCCACCAAACAGGACACGGCCGCCGCGCACGGCGCGGCCCTCGGCAAGGACGAGGTCGCCGCGGCGAAGCGGTTCTACGGCTGGCCGACGGACGAGCCGTTCCACGTGCCGGAGGAGGCGCTCGCGCACGCGCGGCGCTGTGTCGAGCGCGGGCGGCTGCTCTCGGGCGAGTGGGACGCGCGCTGGCAGGCGTACGCGCTGGCGCACCCCGCGCTCGCCGCCGAGCTGACCGGGGCGCTGGCCGGCAAGCTGCCGCCCGGCTGGACGGACGCGCTCCCCGCGTTCACGCCGAACGACGGCGCGATGGCGACGCGCGCGGCCTCGGGCAAAGTGCTCAACGCGATCGCGCCGCGCCTGCCGATGCTGCTCGGCGGCTCGGCGGACCTGGCCGAGAGCAACCTCACGCACCTCAAGGGCTCGGGCGACCTGCTGGCGGACCACTGGGGCGAGCGGAACCTGCACTTCGGCGTGCGCGAGCACGCGATGGGCTCGGTGCTGAACGGCATGTGCCTGCACGGCGGGCTGCGGCCGTATGGCGGGACGTTCCTCGTTTTCAGCGACTACATGCGTCCGGCGATCCGCCTCGCGGCGCTGATGGGGATCGCGCCGATCTACGTGTTCACGCACGACAGCGTCGGGCTCGGCGAAGACGGGCCGACCCATCAACCCATCGAGCACCTCGCGGCGTTGCGGGCGATGCCCAACCTGGTGGTGCTCCGGCCGGCCGACGCGGCCGAGACCGCGGCGGCCTGGCGGGTGGCGCTCGAGCGCACGCACGGCCCGACCGCCCTGGTCCTCACGCGCCAGAAGGTGCCGGGCCTGGAACGCACCGGCGTCGCGGCCGGCGAAGGGACACCGCGGGGCGGCTACGTGCTCGCGCCGGAGCGCGGCGGCCCGCCGCGCGCGGTCCTGATCGGCACGGGGTCGGAGGTGAGCCTGTGCGTCGGCGCCAAGCAACGGCTCGAAGCGCAGGGCGGGTTCCCGACCCGAGTGGTCTCCATGCCGTCGGTGGAGCTGTTCGCGGCGCAGGACTCGTCGTACCGCGAGCAGGTGCTGCCGGCCGGCGTCGCCCGGTTCGTCGTCGAGGCCGCGTCGCCGTTCGGCTGGCATCGCTGGCTGGAGGGCGAGGCCGGCGGTGACGTGATCGGGATCGAGCGCTTCGGCGCGAGCGCGCCGTACGAGCGCATCCATGAGGAACTCGGTTTCACCGCCGAGGGCGTCGCCGCGCGGGTGCGCGCGCGCTTCGGGCGGTAGGAGGAGCCATGCCGTTTCGTCCCTCGAACCCCGGCAGTCCGCTGGCCACGTTGCTCCAGCTGGGGCAGAGCCTCTGGCTCGACTACATCCACCGCCGGATGCTGCTGAGCGGCGAGCTGAAGCGGCTCATCGAGAGCCGCGGGATCCGCGGCGTCACCAGCAACCCCACGATCTTCGAGCAGGCGATCGGGCAGTCGGACGCGTACGACGAGGCGATCAGCGCCGTGCGCGGCCGGGAGGCGGTCGCGATCTTCGAGGCGGTCGCCATCGAGGACATCCGGACCGCGTGCGACCTGTTCGCGCCGATCTGGGAGATGTCGGGCGGCGCCGACGGATTCGTCTCGATGGAAGTGTCGCCGCGGCTGGCGCACGACACGGCCGGCACGCTGGCCGAGGCGCGGCGGTTGTGGGCGGCGGTGGGGCGGCCCAACCTGATGGTCAAGATCCCCGGCACCGGCGAGGGCCTCCCGGCCGTCGCCGACGCGATCGCCGACGGGATCAACATCAACGTCACGCTGCTGTTCGCGGTCCCGATGTACGAGCGGGTCATCGAAGCCTACCTCACCGGGATCGAGCGGCGGTTGGCGGCGGGCGGCGGCGTCGAACGGGTGCGTTCGGTCGCGAGCTTCTTCGTGAGCCGGGTGGACACCGAGTGCGACAAGCGGCTGGAGGCCGTGGGCGCCGACCCCGCGCTGCTGGGCACGGCGGCGGTGGCCAACGCGCGGCTCGCCTACGAGGTGTACGTGCAGCGGTTCGAGGGCCCGCGGTTCCGCCGCCTGATGGCGCAGGGCGCCCAGGTGCAGCGGCCGCTGTGGGCGAGCACGGGCACCAAGAACCCGCGCTACAGCGACACCAAGTACGTAGACGAGCTGATCGGCCCCGACACGATCAACACGCTGCCGCCCGCGACGCTCGAGGCCTTCGCCGACCACGGCCGCCCGCGCCGCTCCATTGACGAGGATCCCGCGGCGGCCCGCGCGGCGCTGGCGCGCCTCGAGGCGGCCGGCGTGGCCATGAGCGACGTGACGGCCTTCCTGGTCCAGGACGGGGTGAAGAAGTTCGCCGACAGCTTCGACGGCCTGCTCAAGGCGGTCGAGGCGAAGCGCGCGCGGCTCGCCGCCGTGTGAAGCTCAGGCCGCCGCGGCGCGCGGCGGCCCTTCGACCGGGAACTCGACCCAGAACGTCGAGCCGGCGCCGGGCGCGGACTCGACGCCGATCCTCCCGCCGTGCATCTCCATCAGCCGCTTGCACAACGCGAGGCCCAGCCCGGTGCCCTCGTGGCGGCGCGCGAACGACGCGTCCACCTGCGTGAACTCCGTGAACAGGCGCTGCTGATCCTCCGGCGCGATGCCGATGCCGGTGTCGGTGACCGCGACCCAGATCGCGTCGCGCTGGGCGTCGCCGGCGCCGGCGGGCAGCGGGGAGCGACGTGCGCCGCCGCGCACGGTGATGGCTCCGCCCGGCGCGGTGAACTTGACCGCATTCGACAGCAGGTTGAACAGGATCTGCCGCACCCGCATCTCGTCGGCGTGCACGACCAGCGGGCCCGGGCCGATGCCGATGCTCACCGTGTGGTCCTTGGCCCGGATCAGGCTCTCCATCCCCGCCAGGACGTCCGGTACCAGCCGCGCCAGGTCGGTCGCCGCCAGCACCAGCTCCATTCGCCCGGCTTCGACCTTGGAGAGGTCGAGCACGTCGTTGACCAGGCCGAGCAGATGCCGGCCGTTGCGCGCGATCGTGAGCAGCGCGTCCCGCTGCTCGGCACCCAGCGAGCCGTGGACGCCGGCCAGCAGGAGCTCCGAGAAGCCGATCACCGAGTTCAGCGGCGTGCGCAGCTCGTGGCTCATGTTGGCGAGGAACTGCGCCGTGAGGCGGTTGGCGCGCTCGAGCTCGTCGATCTTCGTCGCCAGCTCCCGGCTCGCCTCCTCCACCGATCGGTACAGCCGGGCGTTCGCGATGCCGATCGCCAGCTCCGCGGCGACCTCCTCGACCAGGCCGATGTCGCCGGGGCGCCAGTGACGCGGCAGGCCGGCCTGGTGGAAGGCGAGCACGCCGATGGCTTCACCGCGCAGCACGATCGGGGTCGCCAGCACCCCGAGCGCCGGCCCGGCGCCGGCACCCCCGGAAGGGGCCGGGGGGCCGGGTGCGTCGCGCGCGTCGGTGACGGCGCAGGTGCGCCGGTCGCGCAGCGCCGCCTGCGTGATCGGCGCCGCGGGGTCGGCGCGGGCCCCGAGCAGCGGCACCTCGGGCGCCGCCCACTCGGCCGCGATGGGCATCAGCTCGCCGGCGCGGCGCAGCCGGACGTAGCAGCGCGACACCTTGAGCGCGGTGCCCAGTTCGCGTACCGCCGTATCGAGAATCACCTGCAGGTCCAGCGACTGGCGGATGCGGCTGTTCACGCTGTTGATCAACGCGGCCCGCCGCTCCCGCTCCGACAGCTCCTCCACGGCCTGCAAGCTCTCCACCGACAGGGCCGCGTAGTCGGCCAGCTCCCGCAGCAGGTCCACGTCGGTCGCCGTGAAGTCGCGGCCGCCGTGCGGGTTCTCGACGCCGAGCGCGCCGATGCAGCGCCCCTTGGCCAGCAGCGGCAGCACCGCGGCGCGCTTGAGCTCCACGCGCTGGTGCAGCGACGCGAAAGGTCGCCCGTCTTCGGGCGCGTTGAGCACCAGCGGCTCGGCGCGCGCGACGACCCAGCCGGCCATCGTGCCGTCGGCCCGGAGCGCCGAGCCGGCCGAGGGCGCGAGCGGGCCGATTGCGGACTCCAGCGTGAGGTAGGTGTCGGCCGCGCCGCCGAGCACCACCCAGGCGCCGTCGCAGCCGAGCATCCGCGCGGCACTGTCCACCACGTGGTGCATGACGCCGCGCACGTTGCGATCGGTGAGCAGGACGCGGCCGGTGTGGTTGAGGCGTTCGAGCCGCTCGATCTCCCGCGACAGCTCGCTGCGTCCCGCGCCGCTGCGCCAGGCGAGCAGGCCGAGCAGGGCGATCAGGGCGCCGATGATCAGCGCGTCAACGACACCGTGCGACACGTCAGGGCGTGAGCGACGCGACGAGCCGGGCGAACGGCTCGACCAGGCTGGGGTCGAACTGCGAGCCCGCGTGGCGCCGGATCTCCTCGACCGCTTCGCTGCCGCTCTGGCCCGGCCGCCACGGCCGGCCCGCGGTGATCGCCTCGAAGGTGTTCGCGATCGCGAAGATCCGCGCGCCCAGCGGAATGGCGTCCCCCCGGAGCCCGTCGGGGTAGCCGCTCCCGTCCCACCGCTCCGAATGGTGGCGCACGATGTCGAGCGCGCGCCCCAGGCCCGGCACGTTGCGCAGGATGTCGGCGGCCAGCGACGAGTGGCGTTCGACGGCCTCGCGCTCGCCGGGCAGGAGCGGGCCCTTCTTCTTGAGCACGGCGTCGGGCAACAACAGCTTGCCGATGTCGTGCAGCAGGAAGCCGCGATACACGTTGGCGTCTGCCGCGAGCTCCGGGGCGACGCGCTCGCAGAACAGCTGTGCCAGACGGGCGGGGCGCTCGGCGTCCATCGCGCTGGTGCCCTCGCGCTCGGCCAGCGCCAGGTTCAGAGCCGCCACCGTGCCGGTGTACGCGTCTTCCAGGGCAACCAGAGCGTCGTGCAGGTCCCGCACCTTTGCCTGCAGCTTGGCGGCGAGCCGGCCGGCGTAGGCATCCGCCCACCCTGCGCCGAGGTCGCCGCGCGGCCTGAGCTCGGGCGCGGTCTGCCCGAGCGCCTTCGCGATGGCCTCCAGCAGCTCGCGCGGCTCGAGGGGCTTCACCAGGTAGGCCGAGGCGCCGAGCGCGAGGCCGAGCTCGCGGTCCTTGGGATCGGTGTACGAGCCCGTGTAGAAGATGACGGGGATCTCGACGGTCTCGGGCGCGTCCTTGAGGGTGCGGCACAGCTGGAACCCGTCGAGGCGCGGCATCAGGATGTCGGTGATGACGAGGTCGGGCGCCTCGCTCCGGACCAGGTCGAGCGCCGCCTGCCCGTCCTCGGCGGCGACGACCTCGTAGCCGGCGTGCAGGAAGATCGCCCGCAGGGAGCGGCGGTTGTACGCCATGTCGTCCACGACCAACACGCGCATCGGGCCTCCGGGGCGCTCGACAACAACTACAAGCCCCTGTCCCGCCCGGCAAGCGCCGGGTAGCTTGCCCGCGTGCCGCCCGTCGTCTTCGTCGTGCCGCATACGCACTGGGATCGCGAGTGGTACCATCCCGCCGCGCGGTTCGAGGCGCGGCTGGCGCGGCTCGTGGACGGGGCCGCGGCGGCGCTCGCCGCCGAGCCCAACGTGCCGTCGTTCCTGCTCGATGGTCAGGCCGTGGTACTCGACGACTACGCCAGGCACCGCGAAGGCGGCGCGGCCGCGCTCCACCGCCTGCTGGCGGACGGTCGGCTCGAGGCCGGCCCGTGGTACGTCCTGCCTGACGAGTTTCTCGTGTCCGCCGAAGCCCTGGTGCGCAACCTGCTCGAGGGCGGCCGGACCGTGCGCCGGTTCGGCGGCCGGCCGCTGCCCGTCGGCTACGCCCCGGATGCGTTCGGCCACACCGGCGCGTTGCCCACCCTCCTCGCCGGGTTCGGCATCGACGTCGCGCTGGTGTGGCGCGGCTTCGGTGGCGCGCCCGGCCAGGAGCGGGACCTGCACCGGTGGCGCGGCCCCGATGGCGCCAGCGTGGTGATGGTCCACCTGCCGCCCGACGGCTACGAGAACGGCGCCAACCTGCCGGTCGATCCCGGGGCCGCGGCCGAACGGTGGGCCGGGCTGCGCGCCCAGCTCGCGCCGCGCGCCCGCGCTCCCCTGTGGCTGGTCATGAACGGCGCCGACCATCACGCCATGCACGCCGACCTGCCCCGGGCCGTGACGGCGCTGGGCATGGCCGCCGAACGGGGGGAGGGAGGGAGGGGGGGAGGGGCCGACGTCCGGCTCGCCGGTCTCGGCGACTACGCCGAAGCCGTGAGCGCGTGGGCCCGCTCGCACCCCGCGTCGCTGCCGGACGTCACAGGCGAGCTCCGCGAAGGCTGGGCCTACGCGTGGGTGCTCCAGGGCACCCACGGCTCGCGCCTGTACCTCAAGCAGGCGAACGCGTGGTGCCAACGGTTCCTCGAGCGCGTGGTCGAGCCGCTGGCCGCGCTGGCACTCGCGCGGGGCGTGGACCTGCGCGAGGAAGTCCGGGTGGCGTGGCGCACCCTGCTCGAGAACCAGCCCCACGACAGCATCTGCGGCACGAGCCATGATGACGTGCACCGCGAGATGCAGGTGCGGTTCGCGCGCTGCGCGGCGCTCGCCGACGAGGCCGCGCGCCGTGCGCTCGACGTGGTGACCGGCCGCGACGCCGCGGCCGCGCGCGTGGCCGGCCGGGCGGCGTGGAAGCCCGCCCTCGCGGCGATGAACCCTGCCGCCCTGCCGTTCGCCGGCGTGATCGAGGCCCGGGTCGCGCTGTTTCGCGGCGATGTGAAGGTGGGGCAGGCATGGGTGAAGCGGGGCACGGGGGCACGGGGGCACGGGGGCACGGACAAGGCCGAAACAGCAATCGTCGTCCGGGGGCCGGACGGGCGACCGCTGCCGTGCCAGGAGCTGGGGCGATACGAGGGGCACGACCTGGTCGAGAGCCCGCTCCACTATCCCGATGCCGATGCGGTTGAATGGCGTCGCGTCGCGATCCGGGTGCGCGACCTTCCGCCCTTGGGCGTCGCGGTGCATCCGGTCGAGGAAGCGGCGGCCGCGCCGAACGTCGCGATCCCGGATCCCGTGCGCTGGATCGGGGACGAGATCGACAACGGCCGGATTCGGGTGCGCGTCGTGGCGGACGGGTCGTTCACGATGACCGACGTGCGATCGGGGCGGAGCGCGCGGGGGCTGGGCGGCCTCGAGGACGAACGCGACGTGGGCGACAGCTACACCTCGAGCGTGCCGCCGAGCTCGGCAGTGGTACGCGTGCCGGACGCGGTCGCCGTGCGGGTCGTGCACGAGGGGCCGCTGCGCGGCGAGGTGGAAGCGGTGCGGCGCTACTACGCCGCCGACCTTGAGGTGACGACGCGCCTCACGCTTGACGCCGGCGCGGAGCGCGTGGCCATCGCGGTGAGCGGCACCAACCGGCGGCGGGATCACCGGCTGCGGATGGTGTTCCCGTTAGGCGAACCGGCGCTCCGCTGCGTGGCAGATGGTCATTTCGGGCCGGTCGAGCGGGTGGTCGGCGTGCCCCGCGCACCCGCGGGCGCGCGCGAGCAGCCCGCGCCCACGGCGCCGATGCAGCGCTACGTGGTCGCGGCGGGCGCCCGGACCGCGCTCGCCGTGTTCGGCGACGGCCTGCCGCAGTACGAGCTGCGCAAGGACGGCACGCTGCTGCTTACGCTGCTGCGGGCCTTCGGCGAGCTGTCGAAGCCCGACCTGCCCGAGCGGCCAGGCCACGCCGGCTGGCCGACGCCGACACCCGAGGCTCAGTGCCTCGGCCCGTTCACGGCCCGCTGCGCGGTGTGGTTGGGCGGCCCCGGGGCTGCGGACGACCTCACCGGCGTGGAGCGCGCGGCCGAGGCGTTTCTCGCGCCGCCGTGGGTCGTCATGCAGCGCGCCCTGCTCACGCGTCCGGCGCCGGTCGCCGGCCCCACGCTCGCGGGCGACGGCCTCGTGATCAGCGCGGTGAAGCCGGCCGAGGAAGGCCGCGCGATCGTGTTGCGCTGCTACAATGCGGGCGCCGTGGCGGTGCAGGGGGTGTGGCGGCTGCCGTGGCCGGTCACGTCGGCCGAGCGGTGCCGGCTCGACGAGACGCCGATCGAGCCGCTGAGCGTCCGCGACCATCGCATCGCGTTCGAGGCGCCGCCGCGAGCGGTGGTGACGATCCGCGTGGTGCCGGTCGCCGGGGAGGTCGCTTGACACTGCATCGTGCATGATGCATTGTGATGCATGACTGATGCAGGGAGGCGACGCTGAAGCCGATCACCCTTCGGAATCTGCCGGAGCCGGTGGCGCGGGCGGTGCGGGAGCACGCCGCGAAGTATCGCGTGAGCCTGAACCGGGCGGTGGCGCAGCTGTTGGAAGCGGCGGTGACGCCCGAGGTGCCGAAGCGCGGCCGGATCAACCATGATCTGGACGAGTTCTTCGGCACCTGGACGAAGGAAGAGGCCGACGAGTTCGACCGGGTCCTCGCGGAGATGCGGAAGATTGACCCGGAAGACTGGAAGTGATCGGCGTCGTGGTGGACACATCGGCCTACTCGGCGTTCCGGCGAGGGCACCAGGGTGTCGTCCCGGTCCTGCAGGCCGACGTTCCCGTGGTGTTGACGCCCATCGTGCTCGGCGAGCTTCGCGCGGGGTTCCTGCTCGGCACGCGGGCGACGCAGAACGAGGCGCTGCTGCAGGTGTTCCTCGCCAAGGTGCGCGTCAGTCTCGTTGACATCACCGAAGCGACCGCCACGTGCTTTGCGGCCATCCGGGCCGGTCTGGTGCGTGCGGGAACGCCATTGCCGATGAACGATGTGTGGATCGCGGCGAGCGCGATGGAGCACGGGCTGCGGGTGCTGACGCTGGACGCGCATTTCCTGAAGGTGCCGCAGGTACTGGTGGAGTACGTGGGGGGCGCCGCCTAACGCTCGCCCGCCAGCCGCGCCTCCAGCCCGTCCGCGAGCACGCTGCACGCCACCACCACGAGCGCGACCGCCGCGGCCGGGATCAGCGCGACCCACGGCGCCACGACGAGGGCGTCGCGGCCCGCGGCGATGAGGTTGCCCCATGACGGGGTCGGGGGCTGAACACCGAGGCCGAGGAACGACAGGCCCGCCTCGAGCTGGATCGCGGCGCCGACGCCGAGCGCCGCGGCGACCAGCGCCGGCGCCATCGCGTGGGGCAGGACGTGCCGCGCGAGCACGCGCGCGGGCCGCGCGCCGAGGGCCCGAGCGGCCTCGACGAACGCCCGCTGCTTGAGGCTCCGGACCTCGGTGCGGACCAGGCGTGCCACCGTCATCCATCCCGTCAGCCCGATCGCGGCCACGGTGAGGCCCACCGACGGCTGGTACAGGGCGACCAGCAGGAGCAGCAGTGGCACGCGCGGCACCGAGAGCGCGGCATCGGTGACGGCGGCGATGGCGCGGTCGGTCCAGCCGCCCGCATACCCGGCCACGCTTCCTAACAAGCAGCCGAGGGCGGTCGAGATCAGCGCGGCGAGCAGGCCGACGGCGAGCGAGACGCGGGCGCCCAGGACCATCCGTCCGGCGAGGTCGCGGCCGAACCGGTCGGTCCCGAGCAGGTGCAGCGCGTCGTCGGCGGTGCGGGCGAGCGGCGGCACGAAGCGCCGCGCCGCCACGTCGCCGAGATCCGCGGCGGCTCCCTCCCCTCCGCCCGTGGCGAGGGGTGCGAGCAACGCCAGGGCGGCCACCGCGGCCAGCAGCGCCAGCGACCACGTGACGCGCCGGTCCCGGGTGCGCGTCACGCCGCCCCCCCCCCCCCCTCCCGGGTGCGCGGGTCGGCCAGGCCGGCGGCCGCGTCGGCCAGCAGGCCGCCCGCGATGACGAGCGCGGCGAACACGGCCGTCACCGCCATCACGACGGGATAGTCGCGCGCGAGCACGGCCTGCACCGCGACGCGCCCCATCCCCGGCCACGCGAAGATCGCCTCGATGAACACCACGCCGCTGAACAGCGCGGGCAGCTGGAGGCCCGCGAGCGTGATGACGGGCAGCAGCGCCTGGCGCAGCGCGTGCCGGGTGAGGACCCGCGCACCGGAGAGCCCCCGCGCCCGCGCGGCGAGCACGAACGGCTGGCGCAGGGCCGCCAGCGTGGCGGCGCGGACGTAGCGCGCCGCGCCCGCCGCGCCGATCAGGGTGAGCGTGGCGAGCGGCAGCGCGAGGTGGCGCAGGCGGTCGGCGAGCCGCTCGGGCCCGCTCAGGAAGTCCGCGCCCACGCTCTCCGCGCCCATCGCCGGCAGCCGCAGCGCGTCGGGCCAGTCCCACAGCGCGGCCTGGTACGCGAACACCAGGACGAGTCCCAGCGCCAGCACGTATCCGGGGACCGCCTGGAGCGTCGCGGTGATCGCGGTGAGCGCCACGTCGGCCCGGCCCTTCGCGCGCGCCGCCTGCAGCGCGCCCGCGGCGATGCCGAGCAGGTAGCTCAACACCAGCGATACGCCGGTAAGCAGGAGCGTCGGGCCCACCGCGTCGCCGAGCACGCGGGTCACCGGCCGGCGCTGCGCGATGCTCGTGCCCCAGTCGCCCGAGGCGAATCGCGCCAGCCACTCGAGGTATTGGGCGGGGAGCGGGCGGTCGAGCCCCAGCTGGCGGCGCGTCGCCTCCAGCGTCTGCGCGTCGGCCGAAGGGCCGAGGTACAGCCGGACCGGATCGCCGGGCGCGGCGTGCAGCGCGGCGAACGTCAGGGTGAGCACGGCGAGCACCGTCGCCGCGGCGACGAGCGCGCGCCTCAGCAGCACGGCGGGCATCGGCGCCAATCTCGCGGTTCGCGCGGCTTTTCTCTAGCTTCCTCCGGCGTGCGCGCCCTCCCCACGGCCGCTTTCCTTCTCGCCGCCTGCGCGGCGTGCCGGCCGGCGGCGCCTCCGGGCACGGTGGTGTACGCGTCCGGCGCCGACCTGCAGTCCATCAACCCGCTGGTCACCGTGCACCCGCTCGCGAAGCAGGTGCAGCGCTACGCGCTGTTCCTCACGCTGGTGCGCTACGACAGCGCCCTGGTGCCCCGGCCGTATCTCGCGTCGGCCTGGTCGTGGAGCGCGGACCGGCGCACCCTGACCTTCACGCTCCGGGGCGACGTGCGCTGGCACGACGGCCGCGCGACCTCCAGCGCCGACGCGGCCTTCACGCTCGAGGCGGCGCGCGACCCGGCGACCGCCTACCCGCGCCGCGCCGAGCTGGCGTGCGTGGAACGCATCGCCGCGCCGGACCCCCGCACGCTCGCGCTCCACTTCTGCCGGCCGCAGGACGCGCTGCTCGACCTGCTCACCGACCTCGCCGTACTGCCGGCGCACCTGTTGTCCGACGTGCCGCGCCCGAGCATGGCCACGGCGCCGTTCAACGAGCAGCCGGTGGGCAACGGCCCGTATCGGTTCGTCGCGCACGAGGCGGGGCGGCGCTGGGTGTTCGAGGCCAACACCGACTTCCCCGCCGCGCTGGGCGGGACGCCGGCGGTGCGGCGCCTCGTGGTCGCGGTGGTGGACGAAGCCACCACCAAGCTCGCCGCCCTCGTGGCCGGCGAGCTGGACTTCGCCGGCATCGCGCCGATGCACGCCGCCGTGGTCGCGCGGGTGCGGGATCGCGCGGTGCTGGACTACCCGCTGCTCTTCACGTACGGCCTCGTGTGGAACACCGCGCGGCCGCCGTTCCACGACCCCCGCCTGCGCCGGGCGCTCTCGCTCGCGATCCACCGGCAGCGGCTGGTGGCTGCGGCGGTCTACGGCTTCGGCGAGGTCGCGGCCGGGCCCGTGCCCTCGGCGCATCCTTTGGCGGCGGAGGTCGAGACTCCGCCGTTCGACCCCGCTGCCGCGCGCGCCCTGCTCGACTCGCTGGGCTTCGGCCCGTCGGGCCGGCGGCTCGCGTTCACCGTGCTCACGGTGGGCGCGGGAGACGCGGCGCTCGAGCAGCTGATCCAGGCGGACCTCGCCGCGGTCGGCGTCGACATGCGCATCCGCCAGCTCCAGCTGGGCGCGTACCTCGAAACCTCGCAGAGCCCCGCGCGGGACTACGACGCGCTCGTGCTCGGCGTGCCCGGAGACCTCGCGCTCGGGTACCTCCGCTCGCTGTTCGATTCCCGCCGCCGCGACGAGCCGCTGCAGGTCGCGCAGTACGCCAATCCGGACGTGGATCGCGCGCTCGACCGGGGCGATCTCGCGGAGGTACAACGCATCGTCGCGCGCGAGCTGCCCATCACGTTCCTCTATCACGGGCGGGGCGTGCAGGGCGTCCACCTGCGCGTGCGCAACGTGCGCATGGACCTGCGCGGCGAGCTGGCCTCGCTGACCGGCTGGCACCTTGCGCGCTGACCGGGCGGCTGGCGGCCAGAGGTCCGCTGTCAGCTGTCAGCGGTCAGCTGTCAGCTGTTTCTTGTGCTAGTCCGCGCCCGCGCCCCTCTCCGCATCGATCTCGCCGGCGGCTGGACCGACGTCGCGCCGTATGCGGCCCGGCGCGGCGGAGCGGTGGTGAACGTGGCGATCAGCCGTCATGCCTGCGCGATGGTGCGGCCCGGCGGCACGGGGATCCGGCTCTCGGCGCTCGATCTCGGTGCCGTGGTGGCGGCGCGGCGCGCGGACGAGCTCCGCGCTGACGGCGAGCTGGCGTTGCTCAAAGCCGTCGCCCGCCGCTACGTCACCGGCCCCGCCGAGATCGTGACGCGCAGCACCGCGCCGGCGGGCAGCGGCCTGGGCGGCTCGGGGGCGATGGGCGTGGCGCTCGTGGCGGCGCTGTTCGCGCTCAAGGGCGACCGCCGGCTGCCGGCCGAGATCGCGGCTGAGGCGTTCGACGTCGAGACGCGCGACGCCGGTGTACTCGGCGGCAAGCAGGACCAGTACGCCGCGGCGCTCGGCGGCGTGCAGCTCCTCAGCTTCGGTGACCCGGACGTCGGCGCGACGCGGCTCGACGTTCCGGAGGCGGCCCTCCACGAGCTGGAGACCTGCCTCGTGCTGTGCTACACCGGGGCGACGAGGTTCTCGTCGGACACGCACGCGCGCGTGTGGGACGCGTGGCATCGAGGAGAGGCGGGGGTGGCAAAGGCGCTCGACGGGTTGAAGGCCTGCGCGCTCGCGATGCGCGAGGCGCTGGTGCGGGGCGCCCTTGCCGACGTGGGCGCGGTGCTCAGCGAGAACTGGCGCTGCCAGCAGGCCCTGGCCGACGGCATGCAGACGTCGGTCATGGCGCGACTCGAGGAGGTGGCCGCCGGCGCGGGCGCCATCGGCGCGAAGGCGTGCGGCGCGGGCGCCGGCGGCTGCCTCGTGTTCCTCGCGCGCACCGGTGCCGAGGCGGACGTCGCGCATGCGGTGGAGGCTGCGGGGGGCACGGTGCTGCCGTTCACGTTCGACGCCCGCGGCGTGGTGGCCTGGCGGGCCGGGGAATGACGAGCCTCCTGATCGCGCCCGAGGCCCTGGCGGCGCGGCGAGCCGCCGCCGCGCGCGGCGGCGACCTCGGCACGCTGGCCGACCGCTTGTCGCGACACGTGGACGCTTTGCTTGCGCATCCCGTCTACGTCCCCGAGGCCAAGGCGCTGCTGTCACGCTGGGGCGCCCACTGCCGCGACGACGAGGCCGAGCTGGCGTTCGACCCCTGGTCGCCACGGGCGCAGCGCTGCCCGACGTGCGGCCGGATCTGGAACGACGAGCAGGCGCACCGCTGGTGGGTGTACTGGTACCAGCTGTGGCTCGCGGAGCGGGTGTGGCTGCTCGCCCTGCACGCCGGGCCCGGCGGCCGGCCCGACGCTGAAGCCCGCGCGCTCGAGCTGCTCGCCGCGATCGCCGACCGTTACCCGGGCTACTCTAACGCGGACAACGTGTTAGGACCGAGCCGGCCGTTCTTCTCGACCTACCTCGAGTCGGTCTGGGTGCTCCAGCTCGCCGCCGCTGCGAGCCTGCTCGAGGCGATGGGCCGCCTGCCGGTGGGCCTCGCCGGCTCGCTCCGCGAGACGGTGTTCGCGCCGAGCGCGGCGCTCATCGCCGACTTCGACGAAGGGCGCTCGAACCGCCAGACCTGGAACGCCGCCGCGCGCTTCGCGCTCGCCCGCGTGCTCGGCGACGACGCCGGCGCGCGCACCGCGGCGCACGGGCCGGGCGGCATCCTCGTGACCCTCGACGCCGGACTGCTGGACGACGGCCTCTGGTACGAAGGCGAGAACTATCATTGGTTCGCGCTGCGCGGCCTGGTGTGGGGCGCGGAGCTGCTGCGCGAAGCTGGCGACCTGGACCTGTGGAGCGACGGCGGATCGGCGGGACGGAAATTCCGGGAGGCGTTCCGGGCGCCGGTGCTCACCGCGCTGCCCGACTTCACGTTCCCCGCGCGCCGCGACTCGAAGTTCGGGGTGTCGCTCCGGCAGCGGCGTATGGCGGAGCTGTGGGAGCTGGCGATGAGGCGGGGCACGGAGGCACAGGGGCACGGGGGCACGGAGCAGACCTATGCCTCACTCCTCGCCCACGTGTACGATCCCGCCGTCCCGGCGGCCGAGCCGTCGGGCGCGGAAATCACCGACGTCGAGCGGCGGGAGCCGGCAGGTGGGGTGCGCCGGGACGCGTTAGGCTGGAAGGGGTTGCTGTGGATGAGCCCCGAGCTGCCCGCCGCGCCACCGGAGGCCTGGCGGCCCGGATCGGTGCATCTCGAGGCGACGGGCCTCGCGATCGTCCGGCGCGATGAGGGCCGCAGCTACGTGAGCCTCGACTACGGCGAGCCGGGCGGCGGCCACGGGCATCCGGACCGGCTCAACCTCACCCTCGCGGCGGGCGGCGTGCCGTGGCTGCTCGATTTCGGCACGGGCTCGTACGTGGCGCCGTCGCTCGCCTGGTACCGCACCACGCTGGCGCACAACGCGCCCCTGGTGGACGGGATCTCCCAGGCGCCCGCGCGCGGCGTGTGCGTGGCCTGGGACGAGGCGGACCCGTACGCCTGGATCTGCGCGCAGCTGCCCGAGGGCGGCGCGTACGAGGGCGCGCTGCTCCAGCGGACGATCGTGCTGGCTCCGGGGTATCTGCTCGACGTGGTGCAGATGTTGAGCACGTCGGGCGAACGGCAGTTGGCGCTTCCCTGGCACGGGCTGGGCGAGCTGAGTCTCGACGAGGCGGGGCTGGCATTCACCCGTGACGGAGGCGGGGGGCTGGGGGGGGGCGCGCTCGCGGTCCGGCTGGCCGGGCGCCAGCGGGTCAACGTGTCGGCGCAGCGCGCCCCCGGCCCGCCGACCGGAGCCGATACGCCGGAGATCGAGTTCGCCATCGTGTTCGCCGCCGGCGAGGAGGTGACCCTCGCGGCGTGCCTCGACCTCGGCGCGGGCGTCACCGCGCTCGACTGCGTGGACGACGCGTACGTGGTGCACCTGGGCGAGGGACGCATTCACCGGCACCAGGCGAGCGATACCGGTTGGGCGATCGAGCTGGACCGCGGCGATCCCGTCGCCCTGGGCGGACTGCGCGATCTGCCGGAGCCGGCCCCCCCGGCCCCCCCCCCTCCCCCGACGCCTCCGGGTGCGGCGGAGTCGGCGCCCGCCGCGCGGTGCCCCCGCGTGGCCGCGGTGCCGAGGCTCGACGGTACGCTCGACGGCGTCGACACGAGCCGGCCGCTGCATCTCGATCGCGCGGACCAGTTCCGGCGCGCCGACGACGTGTGGGAAGGTGCGGAGCACTTCAGCGCGCTGGCGTTCCTGAACCATGACGGCGAGCATCTCTACCTCGGCGTGGACGTGGTCGCTCCGGAGCCGCGGTTCCGCCCGGCCGACGCGCCGGACCCCGAATGGGAGAACGAGAATCCCTGCATTCACTCGGACGGCGTGCAGGTGTACGCGGAGACCGCCAGCGGCGTGTACGGCTGGCTCCTGGTCCCGAACCCAAACGACCAGGCGCACGTCGTGGTGTCGGCGGTGCGGGGCACCGACGGGGAGGTCGAGATGGTGACGCGGCGCGCCTGGCGCGCGACGGAACGAGGCTACCGGTTGACGATCGCGCTCGACGTGCCCGACGCCCTCGTCGGCACGTTCGGGTTCGACCTCGCCGTCAACCGCGCCCGCCCCGGCCGCGAGCGCCGCACCGCACAGCTGGTCTGGTCGGGTGCGCACGGGGAGCGGCTGTACCTCGCGGGCGACCGGCGGCCGCCGACTCCGATGCCGCGAGTCAAGGTGGAGTGATGGTGAGACGCAGCGGCTCGGGCCGTCCGCGACGTCCGTCGAATCCCGGCGCGCGGGATGCGGCCGACACGCAGGAATGGGCGCGACGCGCCGCCGACGCCGTCGCCGGCTTCACGTCGACCCGCTCCAAGAGCATGGACGCCATGTTCGGCGGGCCCGACGGCCCGACCCATTGCCTGCGCGCCGAAGGGGCCTCGTTCGAGACCGCCGACGGCCGGACCCTGATCGACTGGACGATGGCGCTGGGCGCGGTGGGACTCGGCTACGCCCATCCCGACGTCGCCGAGGCGGCGGCACTCGCGGCGCGCGAAGGCGCGGTGGGGCCGCTGCCGCCCACGCTCGAGGTACGCCTCGCCGAGCGGCTCGTGGGGGTGTACCCCGGCGCGGAGCAGGCGAGGTTCTTCAAGAGCGGCGCCGAAGCGGTGGCCGCGGCGGTGCGCGTGAGCCGGGCCGCCACCGGGCGCGAGCACGTGGTGTACTGCGGCTACCACGGCTGGCTCGACGGGCCCACGGGCGGCATCGGCGTGCCTCCCGCGGCGCGGGCGCTGTGGCACGAGGTGCCGTTCGACGACGTGCCGGCGCTCGAGCGCGCGGTGCAGGAGAGCCACCCCGCCGCCATCGTGCTGGAGCCGCTGATCGAGCGCGAGCCGTCGCGCGAATGGCTCGACGCGGCGCGCACGCTCGCGACGCGAACCGGCGCGGCCTTTGTGCTCGACGAGATCAAGACCGCGTTCCGGCTGGCCCGGGGCGGCGCGGCCGAGCGGTACGGCGTCACGCCGGACCTCGCGCTGCTGGGCAAGGCCCTCGCCAACGGCTTCCCGCTCGCGGCGCTGGTGGGTCGGGCCGACGTCATGGCGCGGGTGCGCGACACCTGGGTCTCCTCGACGCTCGCCACGGAATGGGTCGCGCTCGCCGCCGCCGACGCGGTTCTCGACGTGTGGGAGCAGCTCGATGTGGCGGGACACATGGCCTGGATTGGCGAACGCGCGATGGCCGCCGCCGGCGCGGCGTGCGCCGGCCGGCGCGTCCAGGTGGCCGGCGTGCCGGCGATGTGGTTCCTGCGTTTCGACGACGCCGCGCTCGAGCGCCGCACACTGCTGAGTTGCGCCGGCCGGGGGGTGTTGCTGAAGCGCGGGCCGTACAACTTTCCGAGCCTGGCGCATGATGAGGAAGCGGTGCGGGTGACGGCGGAAGCGCTGAGCGCGGCGCTGGCGGAGGCGGGCGCGTGAGTGCCGGCCCCCTGGTGGACGTCCACGTGCACTTCCTGCACGAGCGCAGCGGCCGCGCCGACTGGGAGCAGGCCAACGCGCGCCGGCTCGCCTATGGCCAGCGTCTCGGCGTCACGCTGCACGTCGCGTCCGTCCTGGGCAGCTGGGGCCACACCTCGCCGACGTATTTCCCCTCACCCGACGACGTCAGTTACGGCAACGAGGCGATGCGCGCCATCGAGGCCGCGCATCCCGGGCTGGTGCGCGGCTACACCACCGTCAATCCGAACTTCACCGACCACGCCGTGCGCGAGATCGAGATGGGCGTGGACGCCGGCCTGACCGGCATCAAGCTGGCCGCGAGCCGGCGCGCGAGCGACGCATTGCTCGACCCGGTCTGCGGGCTGGCGGCCCGGCACGGCGTGCCCGTGCTGCAGCACGTCTGGCAGCACCGGAGGGGCGAGGTGCCGGGGCAGGAGATCTCGGACGCGCTCGACCTTGCGGTGCTCGCGACGCGGCACCCCGGTGTGAACTTCATCCTCGCCCACATCGGCGGCGGCGGCGACTGGGCGCATTCCCTGCGGGCCCTGGTGGGCGTGCCGAACGTCTACGTGGACCTCTCGGGCAGCGGCGTGGACCGCGGGATGCTCGACCTGTGCCTGGCGTGCGTGGGCGCCGCCCGGCTGCTGTGGGGCACCGACCTCACCATGGATACCGGCTTGGCTAAGCTGCGCGCGCTGGAAGCGATGAACCTGCCCGCCGCTGACATGGCCGCCATTCGCTGGAAGACGGCGGCCCGGCTGTTCGGGCTGTCCGCGGACGGCGGACAGCGGACAGCTCGCCCGTGACCCACAAGGGACCCGTGCCGCTCACCGACCACAACGCCCTCATCGGGCCGTATCCGTTCCGGAGCCTCCCGGAGCCGACGCCGGCGAGGCTCCTCGCGGAGATGGACCGCATCGGCATCGCGCACGCGTGGGTCGGGCACGTGCCGAGCATCTTCTATCGCGATGCCGCCGCGGGCAACGACGAGCTGCTCTCGGCGCTCGAGCCGTTCCGGATCCGGCTGCTGCCCGTCCTCGCCGTGAATCCGGCTTGGCCGGCGTGGGAACGGGAAATCGCCCGCGCGAAGGCCGCGGGGGCGCCGGCGGTGCGCACCTACCCGAATCACTACGGCTTTGCCGCCGCGGGCGGGCAAATGCGCGAGCTGGCGGCCGCCTGCGCCGAGGCCGATCTCGCGCTCGTGCTCACGGTGCGGCTCGAGGACGGCCGCCAGCGGAGTCGGCTCGACGGAACGCCCGACCTGATCGGGGCCGACGTGCGGCACGCCGTCCGCGCGCACCCGCGCGTGCGCGTCCTCGTGACGGCCGCCGACCGCGCCATCGTCGAAGAAGTGCACTGGGGCTCGACGCCCGACGAAGCGCGGCGCCTCACGTGGGACATCAGCTGGATCTGGGGGCCGCCGGAGGATCACCTCGCGCACCTGGTGCGCACGATCGGCCGCGAGCGATTCGTGTTCGGCACGCACTGGCCATTCCGCCTCGCCGAGAACGCGAGTGTGAAGTTGGAGCTGCTCGGGTAGGCCTTCGTGCTCCGTTCCCTCGTTGCAGCTGAGCTGCCGTTCCCCGGCTGGGACCCCGTCGCCTTTCACCTCGGCCCGCTGCCGGTCCGCTGGTACGGTCTGGGCTACCTCGCCGGGTTCCTCATCGCCGGGTGGGTGCTCGACAAGCTCGGCCGCGACGGCTTCGTCCCGCTCGACAAGGGCGCGGTGAGTGATCTGATCGGCTGGCTCGTCGGCGGCGTGCTCGTCGGCGGCCGACTCGGGTACGCCCTCATCTACGATCGCCGGCTGCTCATCAATCCCCTCGCGCTGCTGCAGATCTGGAAGGGCGGCCTGTCGTTCCACGGCGGGCTGCTCGGCGTCGTGCTGTTCACGGGGTGGTTCGCGCGGCGCCGCGGCATGACCTGGCGCCGGCTCGCCGACGCCCTCGCTCTCGCGGTGCCCTTCGGCATCTTCCTGGTGCGCTGCGCGAATTTCGTGAACGGCGAGCTGTACGGCCGCCTCGCGCCCGGCCTCCCTTGGGGCGTCCGCTTCCCGACGGATCCGATGGCCCGCGTGCTCGCGCCCGAGCTGTCCCAAAGCGGCTCGCTCCGATGGCACGAGGTCTACGAACGCCTCGTGGCCGGAGGCGCGTGGCCCGCCATCGCCGCGCAGATCCCGTTGCGTCATCCGTCGCAACTCTACGAAGCGCTGCTCGAGGGCGCGCTCATCGCCGTCGTGCTGTGGGCGCTGTATCTGCGCCGCGGCAGGGCCAGGGACCGCGAGGGCGGCCTCGCGGCGCTGTTCCTGCTGCTCTACGCGCTGGCCCGCTTCGGCGTCGAATTCACCCGCCAGCCAGACGCCCAGCTGGGCCTGGTGCTCGGCCCGCTGTCCATGGGGCAGGTGCTGAGCCTGGTCGTGGCCGGCGGGGCCGCGCTCCTTTACTGGTGGCCGCGACGCCGCACGGATACATTCGTACCCGAACCGCCGGCCGCGCCCTTGTGATGACTTTCACAAGCCACTAGGATTCGCGGCGGTTCTCCCGGATCAGGTTCGCACGCACCAACCCTTTCGAGGTTTGGATGACGCGCACGCATGTGACCATCGCCGGCGGGATGCTGCTCGGAGTCGCAGCCATCTTCGCCGGCGTTTCGCTTGCGCGGGGCGCCCCGCCGCAACAGGCGGCGGATTCCACGGCGGCCGGGCCGGCGTGGGACTTCCCGTCGCCGCCGGTGAGCGGGGCGGGCTATTCCAGCCTCGACGGGGTGGCGCCCAACGGACCCTGGCCGGCGCTGCCCGGCCGCCTCAGGGGCCCGGTGCAACCGATCTTCTACCGCCACGACATCCACGCCGGCCAGTACCGTATCCCGTGCCTGTATTGCCACAACAACGCGGCCAACAGCTGGACCGCCAACGTCCCGACGGTGCAGACCTGCATGGGCTGCCACCTCACCATCACCGCCGCCGACACGGCTGGGAACCCGCACCCCGAGATCCAGAAGCTCCGCGACGTGGCGGCCCAGCCGGAATCCACGATCACGTGGCAGCGGGTCTACAAGATTTCGGAGCATGCGCACTTCCCCCACATGCGCCACGTCAACGCCGGGATGGAATGCCAGACCTGCCACGGCAACGTGCAGCAGCAGCCGCGCGTGTTCGCGGTGCGCGACGTGAACAACATGGGCTGGTGTACGAACTGCCACATGCGGCGCGGCGTCACTCGAGACTGCACCGCGTGCCACTTCTAGCGACCATGGACACCTCGATGCGGTTTGCGAGGCGGCGGGCAGCGGGCCGCAGACAGCTGGCCGCAATCGTTCCGTGCCGGCGGCCTGCGGTCAGCGGTCAGCGGTCAGCGGTCAGCGGCCCGCGGCCAGCGGCCAGCGGCCCGCCACGTGCCGGCGGGGCGGTTCGATGAAGCGTCGCCGGTTTCTCCAGGTCACGGGGACCTCCGCCGCCGTGGCTGCGACCGCGTGCGACTTCGACAAGGGCCAGCTGCAGCCGTACGCGTCGATGCCCGAGGACCTCGTGCCGGGCGTGCCGACGTGGTACGCGTCGACCTGCCGCGAGTGCCCGGCGGGGTGCGGGATCCTGGTGAAGACGCGCGAAGGCCGCGCGATCAAGATCGAGGGCAATCCGCGGCATCCGGTGAACCGTGGCCGGCTCTGCGCGCGCGGCCAGGCGGCCTTGCAGGGCCTGTACGATCCCGACCGGCTCACGCAGCCCCTGCAGCGGACCGGCGACGGTTTCCAGCCGGTCACCTGGGAGACGGCGGTGCGGGAGATCGGCGCCGCGCTCGCCCGGGCGCAGGCGGCGGGCCGTGACCGCGTGGCCCTGGTGACGGGCGCCGAGAGCGGTCCGCTCGACGCGTTCTACGATCAGTGGCTCGGCGCCTGGGGCAGCGCGCGGCGTCTGCGCTACGAGGCCTTCGCGCACGAGCCGCTGCGCGAGGCGAGCCGCCTCACGTTCGGCCTGACGGCTGTGCCGCAGCCCGACTTCGCCGCGGCGCGGTACATCATGTCGTTCGGCGCTGATTTCCTCGAGACCTGGCTCGCGCCCACGGCGAACGCCATCGGGTTCGCGGCCGCGCACGGCTGGCGCGAGAACCGGATGGCCACGTTCGTGGCGGTGGAGCCGCGCCGGGGCCTGACCGGCTTCAGCGCCGACGAATGGGTGGCGCCGCGGCCCGGCACCGAGCACCTGCTCGCGCTCGGCATCGCGCAGGCGATCGTGGCCGGCGGCCACGCCCGGAGCGTGGATCCGGCGGTCCGCGTGTTCCTGGCACGGTTCGGCGCCGCCACGGTGGCCGAGGCCACGGGGATCGAGGCGGCGGTCATCGAGCGTCTCGCCACCGAATTCACCGCCGAGGCGCCGAGCCTCGCGGTGGCCGGCGGCGTGGCCAATCAGCACCGGCAGGCGACCCAGCTCGCCGTGGCCGTCAACCTGCTCAACTGGGTCGCGGGCAACGTCGGCCGGACCGTGACCTTCCCGCTCACGTCCTGGGAGCGGGTGTCGCGCTACGCCGACCTCAAGGCCCTGGCGCAGACGCTCGAGGCCGGCGGCGTGGACGTCGCGATCGTGAAGGGCACGAACCCGGCGTTCACGGCGCCGGCGGGCCTCAGCTTCGCGGCGGCGTTCGGCCGGGCGCGCGTGAAGGTCGCCTTCGCCACCGCGCTCGACGAGACCGCGTCGCTGTGCGACTTCGTGCTGCCCGACCTGCACAGCCTCGAGGCGTGGGACCAGGTCGAGCCGATCGCGGGCGTGCGCGGCTTCGTGCAGCCGGCGATGCGACCGGTGCACGCCGGCACGCGCCAGGCGGTCGACGTGCTGCTCGAGCTGGCGCAAGCCGGCGGCAAGCGGCTGGGAACGCCGGCCACGGCCCGCGAGATCGTGACGGGCGGCCTGACGGCCGCGGCGCTCGAGGCCACGCTGCAGCGGGGCGGCGAGTTCCGTCCCGCGCCCGCCCGGGCGGCGCGGTACAGCCGCGACTTCGCGCGGCTCGCGTTCGAACCCGCCGCCCTCGACGGCCCGGCCGACGGCCTCGCCCTGCTCCCCGTGCCGAGCGCGAGCCTGTACGACGGCCGCGGGGCGAACAAGACCTGGCTGCAGGAATTGCCCGACGTGGCCACCAAGATCGCGTGGCAGACGTGGGCCGAGGTCCATCCCGCCACCGCGGCGCGGCTCGGCCTCGCCAACGGCGACGTGGTCGCCGTGCAGGCGGGCGACCGGCGGATCGAGGCCGTGGTGTACGCGTATCCCGGCGTCCGGCCCGACGTGGTCGCGGTGCCGATCGGCCGGGGCCATACGTCCTACGGCCGCTACGCGGCGGGCCGCGGCGCCAGCCCGCTGGCGCTGCTCGGCGACGTGACCGACGGCTCCGGCGCGCTCGCCTTCACGCAGCGCAAGGTCACGTTGTCGCGGACCGGTGAGCGCCGCCCGCTCGCGACCACCGAGGGCAGCCCGCGGCAGCACGGCCGCGGCATCGCGCGCGTGCTGCCGGCGGCCGACGTGATCGCGGGCCGGTTCCCGCACGACCACGACCCGTTCACCGAGGCCGAGCGCCGCGCCACCGAGCGCGCGATGGCGCGCCATCGCGTCATGGCCAACACCGGCCCGTACGAGGGCGCGACGACCAAGTGGGAGATGGTCATCGACCTTGCCCGGTGCACCGGCTGCTCGGCCTGCGTGGTGGCGTGCTACGCGGAGAACAACATTGCCACCGTGGGCGAAGACCAGGTGGTCCGCGGCCGCGAGATGAGCTGGATCCGTCTGGAGCGCTATTTCGAGGGCGACACCGCGGGCACCGACTTCCGGGTCGCGCAGATCCCGATGCTGTGCCAGCAGTGCGAGAAGGCCCCGTGCGAGCCCGTGTGCCCGGTGTACGCGGCTTACCACACGCCCGACGGCCTGAACGGCCAGATCTACAACCGCTGCGTGGGCACGCGGTACTGCGCCAACAACTGCCCCTACAAGGTCCGCTACTTCAACTGGTGGGATTACTCCCAGCCCGGCGAGCCCCGGTTCGCGTTCCCGGGCACCCTCAACTGGCAGCTGAACCCCGAGGTGACGGTCCGCGCCAAGGGCGTGATGGAGAAGTGCACGTTCTGCGTGCAGCGCATCCGGTGGGCGCAGACCGACGCCCGGGTCCGCGGCACGACCGTGACCGATGACCAGGTCCAGCCGGCGTGCGCGCAGACCTGCCCCTCGGCGGCGATCACGTTCGGCGACGCGAAGAACGCCGCAGGCCGCGTGAGCGCGGCGAAGCAGGACCCGCGGGGCTACCGGGTGTTCGAGATCCTGCAGACGGAGCCGGGCATCACGTATCTCACCCGCGTGGTGGCGGGCGGCGCGGCCGAGCCGGCCGGCGGCAGGGAGGGGCATTAGGATGGGCACGATGGCGCATCCGGCGCCGCCCCATGCCGAGCCGACGTACGCCGAGGTCAACCGCGACATCCTGCGGACCCTCGAGAAGCCCACGGCGCGCTGGTACGCCGGCGTCGGCGTGGCGTTCGCGTTCCTGGTGTTCGGCGCGTTCTGCTGGGCGCGGCAGATCTACTACGGGATGGGCGTCACCGGCTACGAGCCGCCGGCGTTCTGGGGGACCTACGTCACGAGTTTCGTGTTCTGGGTCGGCATCGCGCACAGCGGCACGCTGATCAGCGCCATCCTGTTCCTGTTCCGCTCCGGCTGGCGCAGCGCCGTGTACCGCGCCTCCGAGGCCATGACGGTGATCGCCGTGCTCACCGCGGCCCTGTTCATCGCCGTCCACCTGGGGCGGGTGTGGTTCATCTACTGGGTGCCGCCCTACCCGAACGTGCGCGGGCTGTGGCCCAACCCCCGCTCGCCGCTGCTGTGGGACGTATTCGCGATCTCCACCTACCTCACCGTCTCGGCGACGTTCCTGTTCATGGGGCTGATCCCCGACATCGCCGTCATCCGCGACACGGCGAGCGGCTGGCGCAGGCGCATCTACGCCGTGCTCTCGCTGGGCTGGCGGAACTCGAACCACGAGTGGCGGCACTTCATGCGGATGTACCTGTTCCTCGCCGCGCTCTCGACGCCGCTGGTGCTGTCGGTGCACTCGGTCGTGTCGTGGGATTTCGCGATGGGCATCGTGCCGGGCTGGCACGCCACGATCTTCGCCCCGTACTTCGTGGCGGGCGCCATCTTCTCGGGCTGCGGCATGGTGATCACGATCCTGGTGCCGCTGCGCAAGTACTTCCACCTGGAGCGGTACATCCAGGTGCGGCACTTCGAGAACCTCGCCAAGCTGTGCCTGCTCACGAGCTCGATCGTCGGCTACGCGTACGCGACCGAGTACTTCGTCGCGTGGTACAGCGGCAACCCGTTCGAGCGGGAGGCGTTCTACAGCCGGGCGTTCGGCCCGTACTGGTGGGCCACGTGGACCATGATCACGTGCAACGTGTTCATCCCGCTGTCGCTGTGGTCCAAGAAGGTCCGGACCAACATCACGGCGCTGTTCGTCATCTCGATCTTCATCAACATCGGGATGTGGTTCGAGCGGTTCGTGATCATCGTGACCTCGCTGACCCACGAGTACGAGCCGTGGCAGTGGGGCTACTACGTGCCCAACTGGAACGAGCTCGGCATTCTGTTCGGCAGCTTCGGGTGGTTCGCTCTGGTGTTCATGATCTTCGCCAAGGTTTTCCCGTCCATCGCGATCGCGGAGGTCAAGGAGGCGCTGCCCCCGCCGGGCCGCACCCACGGGGGAGGGCACTGACGTGGCGAGTCCTCCTGCGGTCGACACCACCCCCGGCGTGGTGGGAGTGTTCGGGTCGCTCGACGGCGCCCTGCTGGCCCTGCGCGAGCTGAAGGCCAAGGGCTACGAGAACCTCACGGTCTATTCGCCCGTGCCCAACCACGATCTCGAGGACGTCCTGGCGGCGCCCGAGAGCCCGGTGCGCATGTTCACGTTGGTGGGCGGCCTGACCGGGTGCGCGTTCGGCTTCTTCTACGCCATCGCGACCTCGCTCGACTGGGCGCTGGTGGTGGGCGGCAAGCCGATCGTGTCGCTGCCGCCGTACGTCATCCTCGGCTTCGAGTGCACCATCCTGTTCGGCGCGCTCTCGACGGTGGCCGGGATGTTCCTCAACGCGCGGCTGCCGAAGCTGCGCCGCTCGGCCGGGTACGACCCGCGCTTCTCCAACGACAAGATCGGCGTGGTCGCGTACGGCGGCCCGGCGCAGGTGGCCGCCGCCGAGCAGATCATGCACGCCGCCGGCGCCGAGGAGGTGAAGGGTGTCTAGGCGCGCGCCCGCCGCCGCGCTCGCCGCGGCCGCGCTCGTGGCCGGCTGCACCGGCCTCGACCGGGCGCTCGGCAGCCTGCCGTTCTTCCCGACGATGCGCGATCAGATCGTGGTGCGCCCGTTCGAGCAGCCCGGTCGGCTGCCGCCCGAGCACTCCGTGCCGGTGACCGGCCGCGAGGACTCGCTCGACCTGTTCACGCCCCAGGGCCTGCGCATCGTGGACGCGCTGCGCAACCCGGTGCCGCGCACCGCCGCCTCGCTGGCGCGCGGCGGGAAGATCTACGACACCTACTGCGCCGTGTGCCACGGAACGCGGGCCGGCGGCGACGGCCCGGTGGCCAGTCGCTTCGGCTACGTGCCGCCGCTCACGATGGACATGACCCGGCAGCGCTCGGACGGGCAGCTCTACGCCATCATCCGCCACGGCCGCGGCATCATGCCGCGCTACGGCGACAAGATCCGCGACGTCCGCGACCGCTGGCACGTCGTCAGCTACGTCCGGTCGCTCCAGGGGATGTGATGAGCCAGCACCACGTCATGACCGCGCGCGAGCTGCTGCCCCGGCTGGACCGGCCGCTGCCGGCCTGGGCCCGGCCCCTCATGCTCGGCTGCGCGGTGCTCGGGCTCCTGGGCTTCGTCGTGATCCTGCTCAGCGACAACGCCAACCGCGCCTGGCGCGTCTACCACCTCAACTGGCTGTACTGGACCGGCCTCGCCCAGGCGGGCGTGCTGTTCTCGGCGGTCACCACGGTGGCCAAGGGCCGCTGGTCGGCGCCGATCCGCCGCATCGGCGAAGCGTCGGTGGCGTTCCTGCCGATCAGCTTCGCGCTGTTCCTCGTCCTGTGGCTCGGGCGCGCCGAGATCTTCCCGTGGATCCGCCACCCCATTACCGACGTGCCCGGCAAGTCGTTCTGGCTGCGCGACTGGTTCCTGTTCCTGCGCGTCGGCGCCGGCCTCGTCCTGCTCCAGGGCCTCAGCCTGTGGTTCGTGTACCATTCGGTGCGGCCCGACGCCGCCCTGGTGGGAGCGGGCGCGAAGCCCGCGGTCCATGGCCTGTACGCGTGGCTCACGCGGAACTGGGCCGCCCGGGGCGCCGAGTTCTCGAACCAGCGACGCCAGACCCTCGCGCCGGCCATGATCGTCGCGTACGCCCTCGTCATGAGCCTCGTCGCGTTCGATTTTGTGATGAGCCTCGCGCCGTTCTGGGTCTCGAACCTGCTGGGCGGGTTCTTCTTCATGGGCGCGTGGCTCACCGGGCTGATGTCGATGGCACTGCTGATGCTGTTCTGGCGCCGCCACCTCGACCTCGAGCACGTCATCACCACCACGCACCTGCACGACATCGGCAAGCTGTGCTTCGGGTTCACCGTGTTCTGGGCCTACCTGTTCTTCTCACAGTTCCTGCCGATCTGGTACGGCAACCTGCCCGAAGAGGTCAGCTTCCTGTGGCTCCGGATGGCCAGCCCCGAGTGGCTGGGCATCTCGACCGCGATGGTGCTGTTGTGCTTCATCGTCCCGTTCTGGGGCCTGATCGGCCGGATGCCGAAGAAGACACCGGCGCTGCTGGCCACGTTCGCTCTGGTCTCGCTCGCCGGCGTGTGGACCGACCGCTACGTGTTCACGGTGCCGTCGATCGTGCAGTCGGCGCCGGACCTGCCGCTGGGCTGGCAGGAAGTGGTGATCACCACCGGGTTCTTCGGGCTGTGGGGCCTGGCCTACAGCTGGTTCGCGTCGCGGTTCCCGATGATCAGCCCGACGCTGGTCGAGCGGGAGGCGGAGCGCCGCGCGCACCCGCACGCGTCGTTCGACGCGCCGCCGCCGCCGCACGTCTGACCGGCGGGAGGCGATCAGGAGACGACCGGGAGGCAGGGGCCGGCCGGGCAGCCGAGCCCCTCGCGTTGCGTTTCCGGACGTGTTCGCCGCGAGTGTCGCGCGAGGTCCTACACCCGTCGCAGGATCGTCCACTTGTCTGGACGGCGTCCCCCCATGGGGACATACGGTGCTTCCTCGGCGCCGCCGCCGTTTCCGATTCCCTATTGCGGACGGGGCGCTCCGCTGCATCTTCTAAGCCGTCTGAACTCGGGGGCGCGCGTGTGGTGACGCGCGCGAGCGGTGAAGTGTCTATTGATGTGCGACCATCAGAGATGGTCTCATTCAAGCCACTCCAGCCTCAGGAGGGGGAGATGCGTGCTTTGAGTGGACGTTGGCGAGCGGGTATCGTGCTCGCGGTGCTGGCGCTGGCCGGCACCGGCGGCGCGGCGCACGCTCAGCGCGGCACGATCGTCGGCGCGGTCCGGGACGCGGCTACGCGCCAGCCGCTCGCGCAGGCGCACGTGTCGGTCGTCGGGACGCAGCTGGCGGCCTTCACGGACGCCCAGGGTGGGTTCCGGATCGCGAACGTCACGGCGGGCCAGGCCGTGGTCCGCGCGCGGCTCATCGGCTACCGCGCGGAGACGCGCACGGTCACGGTGCCCTCGGCCGACCAGGTGACCGTGGAGTTCACCCTCACCAGCGACGCGCTGCGGCTCGACGAAGTGGTGGTCACCGGCACCGCCGGCGACCAGAGCCGGCGCTCCCAGGCTGCCACCGTCAACAGCATCGATTCGCTCGCGGCCCTGCCGGTGATCAACGTCCAGCAGGCCCTGCAATCGCGGGTCCCGGGTGTTTCCGTCGTCGCGGCCTCCGGCACGTCGGGGGCCTCGAACCAGATCCGGGTCCGGGGCGCCTCCTCCATCTCCCTGAGCAACGAGCCGCTGCTGTACATCGACGGCGTGCGGGTCGTGAGCGGCGCCGGGTTCGGGTTCTTCACCGGCGGCCAGGCGGCCGAGCGCATGCACGACATTCCGGCGGAAGACATCGAGAACATCGAGGTGGTGAAGGGACCGGCGGCGGCGACGTTGTACGGCGCCGACGCCTCGACCGGCGTGATCAACATCATCACGAGGCGCGGCCGGGCCGGGCCCCAGTCGTTCCGGCAGTCGGTCGGCTTCGAGTTCAACAGCATCAACCACAACTTCACGCCGCGCACCAACTACGCCCGGTGCACCGCCGCCGACACGGCCGCCGCCAACGACGCGCTGTGCGGCCCCGGCACGGGGCCGACGCCTCAACCCCGGAACGTGGGCGACCTCGTGAGCGACAACCCGCTGCTGCGGGAGAACGCCCTGCGGAGGGGGTCCAGCTACGGGGTCACCTGGAGCGGTCGGGGGGGAGGCGCCAACTACGGCGTCTATACCTCGCTGGCAACCGAGAACGAAGACGGCGTATTCAGCAACAACGGGTTCGACCGCTCGAACGGCCGGGTCAACTTCAACTGGGTAGCCACGCCCACCCTGACGATCGACGTGGGCGTCGGGATCACGCGGTCCCGCTTTGCCCTGCCGGATAACGACAACAACATCTTCGGGTGGCTCGGCAACTCCCATTTGGGCCTGCCGACGACGCGGACGACCGACAGCACCGGCCAGAACGGCTGGTTCGGCTCGCAGCGCGACGTCCGGGCCATGAGCGCGATCGAGCGGACCCGGCAAACCCACCGGGCACTCGGCACCGTGACGGCCAACTGGACGCCGCGGCCGTGGTTCAACAACCGCCTGATCGCCGGCTACGACTGGGTGCGGGAGGAAGACCGCCTGTTCTTCCCGAAGAACACCCGGGGCTCCTACTCGGTCAACGTGGGGCAGATCAGCGAGCTGCGGCGCGGCATCGAGCGGTACACGCTGGACTACCTCGGCAATATCGAGCGCAACCTGCGCCCCAACCTGGTCTCCAACCTGTCGTTCGGTGTCCAGCTCACCGAGACCCGGAATGAGAACATCCAGGCGACGGGCGAGGGCCTCACGGTCAACTCCAACAACACGGTCGGTGCGGCCTCGATCCGCTCGGGCGGCCAGGACTATTCGCTGGAGCGCAACGTCGGCCTCATCGGCCAGTGGCAGTTCGGGCTGAACAACCGGATCTACACCCAGTTCGGCCTCCGGGTGGACAACGCCTCGTCGTTCGGCAGCGAATCGAAGTGGGTGTACCTGCCCAAGGTCGGCGTGTCGTGGGTGATGAGCGAAGAGCCGTGGTGGCGCCGGAGTCTCGCGAACACGCTGAGGCTCCGCGCGGCCTGGGGCTCCACGGGCAGGATTCCGGGAGCCGGCGCGTCGCTCACAACCCTCTCTGCCGCGCCATTCCTGGACGGGTCCGTGCAGCCCGGCGCCGTGCCGGCCAATCCCGGGAACGCGCGCCTGCGGTTCGAGCGGGGCACCGAGTTCGAGGGCGGGTTCGACGCCGCGTTCCTGGACGAGCGGATTGGTGTCGAGCTGACCTACTTCAACAAGGTCAGCAGGGACCTGATTCTCTCCAAGCCGCTCCCGCCGTCGCTCGGGTTCACCCAGAACCCGTTCGTGAACATCGGGGCGATGGTCAACCGCGGCTGGGAGGTCTCGGTGCGCGCCCTGCTGGTCAATACCCGCAACGTCATCTGGGACGCCCGGCTCGGCGCGAACACGCTGCACAACGAGGTCACGGACATGGGCAGCGGCACCGACAGCGTTCCGCCCTTTGGCACGCTGAACCGCGTCGAAGAGGGCATGCAGCTCGGGGCGTGGGTCACCAACCGCATCCGCAGCATCGATGAAGTCACCGGCGTGGTGGTGGTGTCGGAGAACCGCGAGTTCTTCGGCAACGTGCTCCCCACGTTCGAGGCCAGCCTGTCGAGCAACGTCACCCTGTTCCGGAACCTCAGGCTGTACGGCTCGCTCGACACCAAGCGGGGCCACCTGGTCCGGAATTTCACGGATTTCTTCCGCGAAACGCAGCTGGTTCGCAGCAACCTCCGGCTCGACACCCTGGTCCTGAGCCGGCGGGAGCGGTTGCGGCGCTACGGCAACCCGACGGCCGGCCAGCCGGCGTTCGTTTCTGATTCGAGCGCTACGGCCAGGACCGTGAACGATGTCCAGGAGGCCTACCTCCAGAGCGGCGATTTCATCCGCCTACGCGAGCTGTCGCTGACCTACACGCTCCCGCCTTCGGTGGCGCGCGTCATGCGGGCGTCGGCGGGGTCCATCACCCTGGGCGGCCAGAACCTCGGCCTGTGGACGGACTATGAGGGGTACGATCCCGAGGTGGTGTCCAACGCGACCGCGCAAACCAACCGGGACGATTTCTTCACCCAGCCGCCGGTGCGGCGGTGGATCGTCCGGGTCAACCTCACCTACTGACGGGGACTCGACCGATGCGGAATCTGACACGATTCGCCAGAACCGTCGTTGCGGCCGGGGCTCTGATCCTGGCCGGGTGTGACGACTGGCTCGCGGTGAAAAACCCCACCGTGATCGACGCCGATGCGCTGGACCCGACGGCGGACGCGGAAGTGCTCGCCAAGTCGGCGCAACAGAACTTCGCGCACGCGTACGGGTGGCTGATCATGTACTCGTCCTGGTTCACGGGCGAGACCGATGTGTCCGAGACGTTCCCCACCCGCAACGAGTTCGGGCGGCGGGAGGTGACGATCCAGAACGCCAGCCTCAGCGGCGACGTCTGGTTCCCGCTCTCGCAGGCGGCTTCGTCGGCGTACCTCCTGCTGGACGTGGCCCTCCCGGTTCCCGACTCCAACATCTCCTACGCCCGGGCGAACCTGTACCTCGGGTTCTCGTACCTGTCCATGGCGGAGCATTTCTGCCGCGGAACGGTCCGGTCCGGTCCGGTCCGGAGCTGACCACCGCGGCGATGCTCGACTCCGCGGTGGCGCATTTCAACCTCGCGATCTCCCGGGGCAGGCGATTCGGTGGCGTGGGCCTCACGTTCCGCAGCGCCGGCTATGCCGGTCTCGCCCGGGCGTACCTCCAGGCCGGTCAAGGCGCGCAGGCGATCGCAGCCGCCGATTCCGTGCCGGCAGGCTTCACCTTCAACCTGACGTACGTGGACGACCTCGCCAACCGGACCCGCCTGAGCAACCGGCTGTGGCAGTTCGTCCGGGACCGGGGCTCCATCGCGGTGGCGCCGATCTGGCGCACCACCGACCCGCGGGTGCCGTGGGCCCTGGGGAGCGCATTCACCCCGGCCTTCGCGCCTCAAGACGCGGCGTACGCGAGTGACCGTGGCGTGCCATATGCGATTCAGCGGAAGTTCACCGACTACAATGTTCCCATCCGGCTCGCGTCGAGGCTCGAGACGGACTACATCGTGGCCGAGGCGCAGGGGACGGCGGCCCAACTGACCCTCATTGGCGCCCGCCGCACGGCGGCCGGGCGGCCCCCCTACACCGGCCTGACCGACCCAGCCTCGGTCCTCACGGAGTTCCTCACGCAAAAGGGCTTCGACTTCTACCTCGAAGGCAGGCGCATGGCGGACTTCCGGCGCAACCCCGCCAACGTCATCGGAGTGCCGGTGCCGGGGTCCACCTACTGGAAGCCGGGGTTTGCGCCGGTCGGCGGTGACATGTGCTACCCGCTGCCGATCACGGAGACCGACAACAACCCGAATCTCTGAGGAGACCCGGCCCGCGAACGCGCGACAGGGGAAGCCACGGCTTCCCCTGTCGTCGTATGGCGGCACCTACTGAACGATCACCCGGCCCGTCTCGGTGTGGGTCGAGTCGGCCAGGCAGACGTAGTCGAAGACGCCGATGGAGTCGAAGCGCACCTCGAACCACCAGCTCGTCGGGAGTAGATTGCTCTGCCACAGCCCGGCACTCGACACAACCCGGTGCCGCACTGCACCGTGATTGGTCCAGCGCACCACCATCCCGCGGACCACGGTCGCGGTCCCCGGCTGGAACGAGTTGTCACCGATGCTCACCGGGACCGAGCCGGCCTCCGTCACGGGGGCCTCGACGCCGCCGCACGCCGCCAGCGTGAGTACCGCCGCGAGCGCGCGCGGCAGGGCTGCTGCCGGTCGCGGTACCGGGAGGATTCGGCTCACATCACCTCGCGTCACGGTCGGCCGGTGGCGGTGGAATCCCGGGCGCCACCGTCGCGGCGCCCCTCGGCAGGCTGGGTCCAGAGGACGATGACGCCGCAATGTGCGTCGGCCGAGTGAAACTGCACGGGCACGCGTGAGGTCCCCACGTACACCTCGACGCCGGCGAGGTCCTCCGGCTGGACCAGGTTATTGATGCCACCCTCAGTGTCCACCGGGAATCGCACGCCATCGACGTAGTACAGCATCCGGCAGGTGCGGGCCCCGCCCGCCACCGCCGAGCGTCCCGATTGCGCCACGAACCCCCCGCCGGATCCGCGCATGGCCTGGAGCCGCAACCCGGGCACGGACCTCAACAGGTCCGTAAACAGGCGCGGCTGGGCTCGCTCGATCTCTTCGTGGGTGATGAAGTGGCCTGCCCCCACCGCCCTGCGCTGGTAGAACCCTCGGAGCATGGCGGGAGGCGCCGCTTCCGCCGTGATGTCCACCGCCTCGAGGATCGCGAGGGCAGGTTTCAGATCGAAGCGCACTTGCGTCGTCTCGCGCGCCGAAACACCGACCGGCAGCCTCGCCGACCGGTACCCGATGCACCCGGCCTCGAGCTGGTGGTTGCCCCGGGGAACGCCGTCGACCCGGAACCGGCCGTCTCGGTCGGTCCGGGCCGTGAGCTGGGTACCGACCACGAGGACCCGCGCCTCTTCGAGCGGAGTGCCGTCGAGGGCCGTGACGATCCCGGCGACCGCTCCGGTCTCCTGTGCACCGAGGCGGCCGGGACCCGGGAGTGCCGTGGCGAGCAACGCAGCGACCATGAGGCACGAAACCGGAGGCACCGCGGCGGAGTTCATGCTTCAACCTCCGGAGCCAGGGGCACGGCACCACTTCGACGGGCCGTACGCGCTCCAGACGCCGCGCGTGCCGGCGGAAGGTGCAGCCCCCACCTCCCGCACACTCGCACGCGGCGCACAGGCTGTCAACCCGGGAGTACGGGGGCCATGTTGCAGGAGGGAAGCTCCTCCCGCCGCCTGGCGTCGCGTTTCGTGGCTCCGGCCTACACGTACCGGGCGACTGCCATGGCCGCGACGGCCAGCGCGAGCAGGGCGGCGACCACACGGCCCGTCACGACGCCGCGCATGCGCAGCGCCTGGGCCGCCGCGGGCTGCGCCTCGCGCTCGGCCGGCGCGGCCTGTGCGGCCGCCTGGGTCAGTGCGGCCGCCCGCAGCATCGCCGGCCGCATGACGAACGCGCCGATCCCGAAAGCGACGACGGAGGCGAGCCCTCCGGCGCCGTAGGTCATCCCGATGGACGAGCCCATGTAGGCCGCCTGGAACCCGCCCGACACGTGCCAGTAGAGCCACAATCCCGACAGAATCGTCAGTAATGCCACCACCGGCATCACGTCCAGGAACCGCCGCCGCATCAGGCCCGCGATGACCTTGGCGCCGTCCGGGCCGGCGTCGCGAATCGCGGGCACCAGGAACAGGGCGTTGAAGATCAGGGTCCCGGCCCAGAACGCGCCGAACAGGACGTGGAACAGGCGGGTCGTCAGCAGGAGCGCGTGCATGCGGTTTGCCTCCGGTCGAGGTCTGGAACATGACGCCGTCCCGGCGGCGAGACAATCGCCGAGTGCCCGGCCGTCACAACCGTGGCGGCGTAGCTGTTCCCTTCCTGAAGCCAACCACGAGCCGCCCATGAAGCGAATGCCACTGCGGGGTCCCGTACTGCTGGTCGCGGCGCTCCTGGGCGCCTGGCCGCCCGCGGGCACGGCGCAGGACCAGGCCGCGGGGGGCGGGCAGATCCGGGGCCGCGTGCTCGACGCGCTTTCGGCGGCGCCGCTCAGTCAGGTGAGCGTGACCCTCCGCGGGACGCTTTCGCGCGGCTACACCGACCGCGCTGGGCGCTTTGCCATCACCGGCATCCCGCCGGGGACCTACACGCTGGTCGCACGCGTGCCGGGTCACGAGCCGCTGATCCGGGACGGCATCACCGTGACCGACGGTTCATCGCTCGAGCTCGAGCTCGTCCTGCAGCCCGTGCCGATCCGGCTGCGCGACATCGTGGTCTCGCCGGGCGCGTTCGCCTTCATCGAGTCCGGCCCGGCGAGCCGCCAGGTCATGTCGCGTGAGGACATCGAGTCGGTGCCGCAGTTTGGGGAGGACATCTTCCGCGCCGTGAACCGTGTGCCCGGCCTGGCGTCGGGCGACTACACCGCCGGCTTCTCGATTCGCGGCGGCCGGCGCGATGAAACGCTCATCCTCCTCGACGGACTCGAGATCTACGAGCCGTACCACCTGAAGGACTTCAACGAAGGCGCGATCAGCATCGTGGACGTGGAGGCCATCGAGGGTGCCGAGCTCTTGACCGGGGGATTCCCGGCGCGCTACGGGAATCGGACGGCCGGCGTGTTCAGTCTCACGTCCCGGGACCCGCGCGGCAGCGACACCCGGGCCAGCCTCGGCCTGAGCTTCATCAATGCCCGGGCCATGGCGCAGGGGAACTTCGCTGCCGAGCGGGGCTCGTGGTTCTTCTCGGCGCGGCGTGGGTACTTCGATCTCGTCCTCGATCTGCTGGGCATCACGGATATTCCAGCCCCGTCGTATCACGACCTGTTCGGCAAAGTGCGCTACGATCTGCACCCCCGCCACTCGCTTGCGTTCCACGTGCTGCACGCGCGCGACGGCTACACCCTCGACGGCCTCGCCACGACCGGGTTCAACGACTCGATCCCCACCCGGGAGGTCGCCGGCAACCGGTACGGCAACTCGTACGGCTGGATGACCCTCCGATCGGCACTGGGCCGGCGGCTGACCGTCACCAGCATGGTCTCGGCCGGCCTGGTCACCACCACCCGCGACGGCTCGGAGTTCCACCGCGTCGTCCCGGACACGATCTACGCGATCACCAACCGTCGCGACTTCGACGTCCTTGGCTTCAAGCAGGACTGGCAATACGAGGTCTCCGATCGACTCCTCCTGGAAGCAGGTGCCGACCTGCGCCGGTTCAGCGCCGAGTACGCACTGGTGAACCGGGTGTGGCAGGACCCGGACGATCCGGTTCGCGACACCAGCGGAACCTTCCCGGTGAGCACGCGTCTCTCCCGGCGGCGCACCGGGACGGCGTTCGCCGGCTATCTGGGCGGCCGCGTGCGACCGTTCCGGCCGCTGACCATCGAGCTGGGCCTGCGCCACGACCGGGTGTCCTACGCGGGCGACCGTGATTGGAGCCCGCGAGCCGGCGCACTGCTGCGGATCGGAGACAGCCGACACCTGCGGCTCGGGTGGGGCTACTATCGGCAGTCCCAGCAGCTCGCCGACCTGGCGGCGCTGGATGGTCTCGGGCGCTACTTCCCCTCGGAGCTGTCGCGGCAGTGGACGGCCGGGTTCGAGCAGCGGCTGGCCGCGGGCGGCGAGCTGCGGGTCGAGGCCTACCACCGCCGCGGCTCACGCCTGCGCCCCGTGTACCGCAACTGGAAGGGCGTGATCGACGTGTTCCCCGAAACGGACGACGATCGAATGCTCGTGTTCCCGGCGGCGACCACGTCGCGAGGGCTCGAGATATCTCTCGCGCGGGAGCTGAGCAGCCGGTTCTCGCTGCGTGGCAGTTACGCCCTGTCGTCCGCCGAAGAGGAGGTCAGCCGGATCCGGCCCGTGAACGACCCAGCGCCCCTGGTGTTCAGGCGTACCCATCCGGCACCGCAGGACCAGCGGCATGCGGTGCACCTGGATCTCACCTACCGGCCCTCGCCGAAATGGTCGGTGTACGCATCCTACGCGTTCCACACCGGGTGGCCCGCGACCCTGGAGCGCCAGGTGCCGATCCCGGGCTCGGGCGGCTCGGACTTCACCATCAGGCCGGGCGGGTTGTATGGCGCTCGCCTGCCGAACTATCAGCGGATGGACGTGCGGGTCACCAAGCGGGCGGGGAACCTGCGCTTCTACCTCGAGGTCCTGAACCTCACGAACAACGAGAACGTGTCCGGTTGGGACTACTTCCGCGCCCCCGGACCCGGCGGACAAGTGGTGCTGCAGCGGGACCCGGAGACCTGGTTCATCATCCTGCCGTCGCTCGGCGTGAGCTGGAGCCGGAGCTTCTGACGTCCGCCGTCCGGCTCCGGCGCGGTGTCGAGCCCGTCCCGTCCTGCCCGATGACGATCGGCCGCTATGCGCGGATGGGCGAGGGCAGCGCCGCCGGCGGGGAGCCCCTCGATGACGGCGTTGATCCGGTCCGGGCTCGGGTCGCGGATCACCTGCTCATCAGCCGTGCTGAGGGTGAACATCCCTACCGTCGATCCCGGGCCGAGGCCGGCCAGAACGTGAACTCCTTCTCGAAGCACACGCCCTCGAGGTCCGCGACGCGGTCCCGCAGGTAAGTCTGGGCGTCGCTGATGGCGGCGTTGTAGTAGAGGGGCCCGAGCTCGCGGGTCACGTAATCGAGGAGCAGGTCGGCCTTGAGATCGCCGATGTCGAGATCCCAGTGTTCCGCGAAGTACCGCTTGAGCGACGCGATCGCGGCCTGCTTCGCCTCGGACGGAAACGTCATGGTCATGGGGACCGCTGGGGTGTGAGGGTTGCGGCGAGCGTATCGGGACGCCGGCTAGAGGCGCGCTTCCTCCACGACCCGCAGCAGGTCGTCGCGGGAGACGGGCATCCGGACGGTCCGGACGGCGCCGAGCCCCTGGGTCACGGCGAGGCGGTCGACGCCGGTGTGGGAGGGCCGTCCGGCGAGGGCCACGACGCGGGCGTCGGGATAGGCCCGTCGCAGCTGCCGCATGAACTCCGGCGCCTCCATCCGGCCGGGGGCGAGCACGTCGATGATGACCACGTCGGCCGGGACCATCTGGTACGCGCTGAGAGCGACCGCGGCGTCGGCCGCTTCGACCACCTCGTGACCGGCGGTCGTGAGCATGGCCTGCAGGACCTCGCGCAGGGCGTCGTGGTTATCCACGACCAGGATGCGCGCGGCGCGCGAGTTGGGGACGACCGCGGCGCGGCCGCAGCCGTGGCACACGACCCGGCGGGCGGTTTCGGCGCCGCGGCGGCGTCCCGGCCCGAGGGAGAACCGGCTCTCACAGGCGGGGCACGTCACCGGCCCCGGCGCGGCGAATCGCGCCTTCAGGTCGGCGATCTGTTCCGTGGTGAACGGGGTAGGGGTCTCGCGCCGGCGCCGGCCGTGCCGGCGGGCCGCCACGGCGCGCCGGTCCCGCGTTTCGCGACGGTCACCGCCGCGGCGATCCGGGCGGGCGCGGCGCTCCGACGGCACCGTCTGCGCCGAGCTCCGGCGCTCGCGCGTCCGCCGGTCCTCGGCGGAGCGGCGGGGACCGGGTGCGCGCCGATCCCACAAGCGGCGTCGTTCCCCCTGGCGGCGCTGTCCCGATGGTCGATCCACGCGGTCTCCGTTCGGGTTCGTATGGTTGCTCGACAACATAGCGTCGGCGCCGCGGCTTCGCCCGTGCCGAGCGGCGCTCGGGTCGCTATGACCTTCCTACGCGAAGACGTGGAGCTCGAGCCACTCGGCCAGCAGGGCGTCCCGGTCCGCTTCCCCCTGCTGCGCCTGGTGGGGGATCGCCGGCCAGCGGTTTCCGGAGCTCTGGAGGTACCACGTGGCCGGCATGGCCAGCTGTTTCCTTGTGGGGTCGGCATCCTGGGCTTCGTACGAAACGAAGTGGAAGGTCTTGCCGCGGTGCGTGAGGCGCCGCTGCTCGTGCTTGAAGCCGCCCATGCTGTACATCCTTGCTGAGGCGAGGTGCGAAGTGGGGCGCGTTGGCCACGTCCCGTGCGCACAGCGCAATATAACCCCGGCGTGACCGGCGGCCGTGCCGGCGTCTAGCGGGTCGGCGGCGTCCGCACCCAATCAGCGTGACGGCGCAGGCCGCACCCGGCAGGTGCCCCGCGCGAACGCGTCGAGCGATTCGGCCGCGCGCCGGCGGAGCGGCGCGAGGTCGGCGTCCACACCCGCAGTGTCGCGGTAGGCAGCGGCGACCTGACGAGCCAAGCGCCGGCTCTGAGCCACATCCAGGCTCAGCAGGCTCGCGGACTGCATCTCATATACCCACGCCACGAGCCCGAACTCGGCCGCGGACGGCTCGTTCGACAGAGGAAAGCTGCTCCACACGACCACCTCGCCCCTGCCGTCGCGGTCGGCGTCCCCCGTCCACGGCAACGGCCCCTGGCCGAACCGGCGCAGCGTGCGCCACCCCACGGTGCTCGTGGACAGGCAGACCCCGCCGGTCGGTACGGCGCCGGCCTTCGGCCCTGTGCCGACGGTCACGGTCCAGTGGCGCCCGCTCCCCGAGGGCCCGTCGGCGTGCACCCAGAGGTCGGCGGGTCGCGACGGAGTGCGGCTCCAGTCGCCCGCGCCGACGCCATCGCATGCGCCGCTGTCCTCCTCACCAGCCAGCCACGTCAGGCGTCGCGCGGGTATGCGGATGGCCCGATGTGCCGGCGCCATGCGGCAGTACGGTGTCTGGCTGGTCGAGGCGGCGAGCACGGACGCCTGCGGAGCGAGCGTCGGTACGAACAATGGAAAGACCGCCGCAGCGGCCGCGGCCGTCAGCAGCGCCAGCTCCCGTCGCCCCGTCACGCGACGCTACGGGCGCCGCGTCGGGCGGCGCGGTGGCGGGATCCGCACGGTGACCCGCGCCGAGTCGGCCAGCGGCGGCGCCACGGCCCGGATCCGTGCGGTCCCGTTCCGCACCGCGGTCACCAGGCCGTTGCCGTCCACGCGCGCCACCAGTGTATCGCTCGAGCTCCACGTCACGGGGATCCACGGCATGGTGCCGCCCTGCGCGTCGCGCACCTGCGCGGTGAGCTGCCGCGTGCCGCCCGCCTCGGTGAGCCGCGCCGTGTCGGGTCGCACGGCGAGCGAGGCCGGCTGCGGCGAGGCCAGCACCAGGTTGTCGTACCGCGCGGTGTACGCGAGGCCGATGCCGCCCAGCGAAATGGCGATCACGCTGTCGGCCCGGGGCAGGTACTCCCGGAGCACGAATCGCTCACCGCGAATCCACCTGGCGCGCGGCGCCTCGCGCACCACGAACGATACCGGTCCCAGCGTGCGCGGCGGGCGCCAGCTCGATTCGCCGAACACGATCCAGAGCTCCGACTCGGTGAGGTCGTGGTTCCTGACGCGCAGCCGCACGGTGGCCGGCCACGCCGCGCAGTTGACGCCGCACCCGCCTGGCGCGCGGCCGTCCTCTACCAGCACGTCGAGCGTCAGCGCGGTCGCGCGCGTCACCGGAACGCTCAGTGGCAGGGTCAGTCCCGCGGCCGCCACACGTCCGCGCGGGAATGCGCGCGCGATCTGGAGGCTGCCCTCGCGGACCACGATGGTCGCGCCCGCCGCGCTGTCGGCCTGCCAGGCGGGCGCCCGCGTCCAGTCGCCGTCGTCGAAGCCTTCGCGGAGGGCGTTGGGCGGTGCCGTGGACGCGGGCCGGGGCCCGGGCGCCGCCGGGCGCACCAGCACCGGCGTCGCGGCCGGGGCCGCGCGACCGGCGAGCGTGCCCACCTGCCCTCCGATGTTGTCGCCCCAGCACCAGACGTAGCCGTCGGACGTGACGCCGCAGCTGTAGCTCGAGCCCAGGCTGAGCATGTGGAAATCGTGACCGCCGATGGCCAGCACGGGGCGCGGGCTGTCGGCCTGCTGGTTGTTGCCCAGCTGGCCGGCGCGCCCGGCGCCCCAGCAGTACGCGGCGGAATCCGCGGTGAGCGCGCAGGTGTGGTTGTCCCCGGCGGCGATGCTTCGGAAGCTCGTGAAGTCCCCGGCGACGGGCGTCGGCCGCAGCGCCGGCGTGCCCGCGCTGCCGCTGCCGAGCTGGCCGTCGGTGTTGGCGCCCCAGCAGCCGGCGGTGCCGGTGACCGCTACCGCGCAGGTGTGGCTGTACCCCGCCGCGATCGCCCGGAACGACGGCGTATTCTGGATCAGGGTCGGAACGTTCGCGGTGGACGTCGAGCCGTTGCCGAGCTGGCCATAGGCGTTGTTGCCCCAGCACCAGACCGCGCCCGCCACGGTAAGGGCGCAGGTGTGCGTGGCCCCCGCGGCGAGCTGCGTGAACGTGACCCCCGGCGGCATGGCCACCGCCACGGGCACCGCGCTCGCGCTGCCGGACCGGTTGCCCAGCTGGCCGTTCGCGTTCGCGCCCCAGCACCACGCCGCGCCGGCCGCCGTGAGGGCACATGTGTGAAGCCCGCCGGCCGCGACCGCGCCGAACAGCTGCGGTCCCGCGATGGTGGCCGGCACGGTGCTGTTCGCGGTCTGGCCGTGGCCCAGCTGCCCGACCCCACCCTGGCCCCAGCAGAGCACCTTGCCGCTCCGGGTCAGCGCACACGTGTGGCGCTCGCCCACGCTCACCGCCGTGAAGCCCGAGTCGGACGCGACCACGCCCATCGCCTGGGTGCTGTCCGCGGCGCCGTTGCCGAACTGGCCGAACCGGTTGTTCCCCCAGCAGGCGACCTGCTGGTCGGGGAGGACCTGACAGGTGACCCCGCCGCCGGCCGCCATGGTGGCGCCCCGGGTCACGCCGGCCGGCGGCGCCGCGATGGTCGGCGTGAGGGGGACCGGCGCCGGCAGGCCCCGGCTGAGCCTGGCGGTGATCACGGTGGCGAGTCCGGGCACGACCTCGCGGCTGATCCGCAGGGGCTGATACCCGTCCGCCGAGATGCTGAGGGTGTACACGGCGGCCGGCAGGGTCCGTGACTCGCCGGGCAGGATGGTGCCGACGCCTTCGATCACGGCGATGGCGTCGGCCGCGCCGCGCGCGAGGCGCAGCGCGCCGCGACCGCCGGCCGCGTCACCGCCGGGCTCCCAGGAGGTCAGGGCGAGCGTGTCCTCTGCGGTCCGCGCGGCGAATGCCGCGAGCGCCGCCGCGATGCGGCGGGCCACGGCGGGCGGGAACGCGATGGAGTCGGCCCGCAGCGCGGGCCACGCCCGCACCGCCCAGCGCGCCCAGACCTCGACGTTGGCCGTGTCGGTGACGAGAAGGGCGTCGAGCAGGATGTGCGCGCCGCTGGCCCAGGCGGTGTCGCGCGGCGCGGTGGCAAGGCCGATCCGCAACGCCCGCACCGCGGCCGCGTAGTCGGCCCGGGCATAGGCCCGCTTCCCTGCGGCGAGTGAATCCCGGACACCCTGCGCCGCGGCGGCGGCGGGGGGAAGGCTGGCGAGGCTGGCGAGCGGGATGGCGAGCGCGAGGCGGAGCCTCAGCCTCACGGTCCGCTCCGCAGGACCATCGGGATTCGAACGACCGTTTCCCGACCGGCGCGCACCCGCACAGTCACCCGCACGGTCTGATACCCGTCACGGCTCAGCACCGCGGTGTAGCGGCCCGCCGGAAGGGAGTCGCCCCACACCGAGCGCTGGCTGATCGTCCGCCCCGCGATTTCGATGTTTGCCCAAACGCTCGGCTGGAGGACGACCCAGCCCTTGCCGGCCGCCGCACCGGTCCGCGAGCCGCCGGTGGCGGTGCGCGGGCGGGTGCGGGGCGCGGGCGTGACCCCGCTGTCGCGCGCAGTCACGGTGTCGGTGCCGGCGGCCAGACTTCCGCGGGCCGCCCCCGTGTCGCCCGCGACCTGCGTCGCGCCGGCGGTGTCGCCCGGCGCGCGCCCGACCGTGGAATCCGATCCCGTGGCGGCCGATCCCGCCGCCGGCACCGGTGGCTGCCCGACGACCGGCTGCTCGTTCGCCACGCCGGGCTGCCCGGCGCCGCCGATCACGAACTTGAGCGTCAGGGCGATCGCGCCGATCACGACCGCGCCCATCACCGCGAGCAGCAACACGACCCGCTTCGCCGAGCCGACCACGGTGACCATGCGCGTGAAGCTGGTGCGCCGCGGGACGCCCGCCTGCCGCCCCTGTGGCGTGTGGCGGCGGTGCATGATCAGCGTGGCGTCGCTCGGCGCGTTCCGCAGCGCGCTCACGAATGCCGTGACGCTCGGGAACCGGTCGGCTGGCTTCTTCGACATCGCCCGGTTGATGGCGTTCACCACGTTGAGCGGCAGCCCCGGCACCAGCGCCTCGAGCGGCGGCGCGGGCTCGTGCACGTGCTTGTGGATCACGTCGATGGCCGACTCCGCATCGAAGGGCAGGTGGCCCGAGACCATCTGATACGTCATCACGCCCAGCGAATACTGGTCGGCGGCACCGGTGAGCTGGCCGCCGCGGCACTGCTCCGGGCTCATGTAGTACGGTGTGCCGATGATCGCGCCCGAGCCCGTGAGCCCGCTGCCCGACAGCTCCTTCGCGATGCCAAAGTCGGTGACGATGATGCGACCCGAGGCATCCAGCATCACGTTCCCGGGCTTGATGTCGCGGTGCACGACGCTGCGCTGGTGCGCGTAGTCGAGCGCGTCGGCGACCTTCTCGAGAATCGCGATCGCTTCGGCCGCGCTGAGACAGCCGCGCTCGTCCAGGATGTCGAGCAGCGTGCGCCCCTCGAGGAACTTCATCGCGTACCAGAACAGCCGGCCGCTGGCGCTGACCCGATAGATCGGGATGATGTTCGGATGGTCGAGCGCGGCCGCCGTCTTGGCTTCGCGGCGGAACCGCTCCGTGGCGCCCTTGGTGAACGTCAGCTCGGGTGGGAGGACCTTGACCGCGACGACCCGCGACAGGTGGACTTCGTTGGCCTTGAAGACGATGGCCATGCCGCCGCGGCCGATCTCCTCGATGTCTTCGTACTCGCCCCCGGTTTCCTCGATGAGCATTCGGCGCAGCTCGAGGGCACCCGAGTCCGACAAGCGCGAATCGCGGGCGAGCGCAGCCCCGACGACCGGATCGCCTTCGATGACCATAGAGCTTCCGCACGAGCCGCACACGCGGCTCGTGACGGGCACCTGGGCGCCGCAAAGGGTGCAAGGGGTCGTCTCAGCCATCGCTCAAGGGTCGAAACCTTCGATTCTAAACGAATTAGGTGACCTGCGCAAAAACGGGGCCCGCCCCCGGGCGCCCCACGCGGCCCGGGCGTCGTGGAACCGGGTCCCGACCCGTTCGCGGCCCGGCTCCTCCTTGGCTAACTCGGGTTCTTTCCATAACTTGGACGCCCATGTCCACAACCTATGTCATCGTCGGCGGCGGTCTGGCAGCCGCGAGCGCCATCGAGGGGATCCGCGAGCTCGACCAGGGCGGACCGATCACTCTCATCACGGCCGAGCGGGAGCTGCCCTACCACCGGCCCCCCCTGTCCAAGAGCTTTCTGGCCGGCAAGGACCAGGTCGAGTCGGTGCGGGTCCACGAAGCGTCGTGGTATCGCGAGAACAAGGTCAGGGTCCGGCTCGGCCAGACCGCCAAGTCGGTGCACATCGGCAAGCAGGGGGTAACGCTCGAGACGGCCGAGCGGGTGTCCTACGACCGGCTGCTGCTCGCGACGGGCAGTGCGCCGCGGAGGCTCGCCGTGCCCGGCGCCGAGCTGGACGGCGTGGTGTACCTGCGCACGCTGCAGGACTCGTTCTCGTTGCGCCAGACGCTGCGGCGGGGGACCCGGCTGGTGGTGGTGGGGGGCGGGTTCATCGGCATGGAAGTCGCGGCCACGGCGCGGCACTCCGGGGCCGAAGTGACCGTGCTGGAGATGTCGCCGGTGGTGTACCGGGGGTTCGCGAGTCCCGAGCTGTCGGACTTCTTCCGGCGGGTGCTCGAGGCGCAGGGCGTCGTCATCAAGACCAACTCGCGGGTGGCGCGCCTCACCGGGGCTGGAGGCCGGGTGAACGCGGTCGCGACCGAGGCGGGCGAGCAGCTGCCGGCCGACCTGGTCCTGGCCGGCGTGGGGGCCGAGCCCAACACGGAGTGGCTCGCGACCAGCGGCTTTTCGATCGAGAGGGGCGCACTGATCGTGAACCTGCGCCTGGAAACGCCCGGCAAGAACGTGTGGGCGGCGGGCGACATCGCGCGCTTCCCGGACCCAGTCACCAAGCAGCCGCGGCGGCTCGAGCACTGGGACAACGCGCAGGCGCAGGGGAAGCAGGCGGGCCGCAACATGGCCGGGGCCGGCGAGCCGTACACCCATCAGTCGGCGTTTTTCTCCGACATCTTCGATCTCACCATCAACGTGTTCGGCGACCCGGAGAACCCGGAGAAGGTCGAGATTCGGGGCAGCATGGACACCGTCGGGCCGCGGCTCACGGCGTTTTACTCGCGGGGCGGGAAGCTCGTCGCGGCGGTGACGGTGAATTCGGCCAGCGAGGACCGGACGGAGGAGTTCGGGGTGCTGCAGGAAGCCATCGCGAAGGGGGCGATGCCGGCCGCCTGACGGGTGCCGCGCTTCCGTTCCGGTGGCGATGACGACGTACTCGCTCTGGACGAGCCCGGACTGTCCCTTGACGGCAGTTGACAGTCGCGCCCGGGAGCGGCTCGCCTCGCTGTGGGACGAGGTGGAGAACTCGCGCGAGCCCGCGGTCATCCAGCGGCGGGGGCATGAGGACATGGCGCTCCTGCCGGCCGAGGAGTTGGCGAGCCTGCGGGAGACGGCGTATCTGCTGCGGTCGCCGCAAAACGCCGCGCGGCTGCTCGCCGCGCTCACGCGTGCGCGCAAGGGTCGAATCAAGGCGACGGACCTCGCGGCCCTGCGGCGTGAGTTGGGGTTGGCGGGGGCGGGCTGACGGCGAGGCCGCGGGGCCGGCGTCGCGCGGTCCTCCAAGACGAGTGCCTCGAGGACCTTCGCTACTGGGCGGACGCCAACCGCAAGACGGCGCTGCGCGTCCTGGACCTGATGGAAGCCGTGCTCCGCGAACCGTTCGGCGGGCTGGGCAAGCCGGAGCCGCTCAAGCATCTGGGCGGGAGTGTCTGGTCGCGGCGGATCAACGAGGCCGACCGGCTCGGGTACGAGGTGTTTGAGGATCGGGTCGAGTTCCTGCAGGCCCGTTACCACTACTGAGCAGCCTCACCATCAGACGGGTCACGTCCGCGGGCGGACCTCCGCGACGCGCGCCTTCACCAGGCGGCGCACCAGGGCGACCGGGACTGCCCGGGCGAGCGGCAGGCGCACGGTTCCCTTCGACGTTTCGTAGCCGCGCAGCGCGGCAGCGTGCGTCCGCCGGATCTTCTCCGTGATCGGGAACAGGCTGCAGTGGTTGGTGAAGGCGGCGTACCACACGAGGGGCCGGCCGTCCAGCCGGAACCCCGGCATGCGGTAGGAGAACCCTTCGACGGCCTGGGGGGCGGTGGCGCGGATCGTCGCGCGGAGCTTGCGGAGCGCCGCGCGGGCCTTGGGCGGCGCGGCGGCGAGGTAGGCACGGATCTGTTCCCGGGCGTTGTCCGGGGGCGTGCGGCGGGGCTTGGTCACTCGCTCCTCAGGATTCTGGCCACGAGAGCAGGGCGATGCCCAGGCCCTGTTCGGCCAATGCCTGTTCCTGCACCGGATCGAACAGGGCGCACGCTCCTTGTTCCGCCCTACTGGGTTCGCTGGAGCGCGATGAGGTAGTCCTCGCCGCTTTCATCGATCACTCGCACCAGACCGTTCGCCGAGGCTAACCAGGACATCGGGCGGATCGTTGGGATTCGAACGAACGTCAGTGGCCTCCGGAGTCTCGTGAGCCCCGAGCGACCGTAGGAGGCTTTGCGCGAGCATGAGCTCGAGTGCTCGCGTATCATTGCGCGGGAGGGTCAGCCCGGGAAGCTGGACGAACTTCGCGGTCCCGTACATCGCAGCCAGATCGAGGACGACGTCGCCCTTAGCCATTACCGTCCCGAGCAGGCGCGCAGGGGGCCGCTGACTACCGGATCCTCTCCACTAGCGCCCGCATCTCCTCCCCCGGCACATTCGCGGCCGTCAGGCTGAGCCAGAACCCCTTCCGATCCACCCACCGAATCCTGAGCGACCCGTCGCCGCCGCCGGTCATGAGCGTGTCGCCGCGCATGAGGCCGTTGACGCTCACGTTCCCGGTCGGGCCGGGCCGCGCATCGCCCGGCTGCTGGTCCAGCGTGAGCCGCCGGCCCGCCGCGTCCCGGTACATCACGCGGATCACGGCGCGGCCCGGATCGGCGCCGGGCACCAGGTGGCCCGGGCCCTCCTCGACGGACAGCGGGTCCATCCCGTCAATGAGGCGGATCGAGCCCGACAGGCGCGTGATCGCGGTGTCGAAGCTGATACGCCGGAACGCGCGCGGCATCGGCGCGGGAACCCGGCCGGCCTGGTCGAGTGCGCCGGTGACGGCGACCTCCTCCAAGCGGTTCGCCGAGTCGGTAGCACGGTCGGCCCGCCGCGCAGCGTAGGCGGGCGGCGCCGCGGCGCTGACGGGTGGCGTCGCGTCAGCCGGCCGCTGTGGCTGCGCCCCCGCGCCCTGCCGCCTCGCGCCTTCGCGCGGCGGCTCTTGCGCGAGCCGCGTGGGACGTTGGGCAGGCGCCGGGGCCGCCGGCCGCGGTGCTGCGGGTGCAGCGGCCAGCTCTCGGGCGCGAACCGAATCGCCTGCGGCCCGCTCGGCCGGGGCCGCGCCGCCCGCGGCTCCGGCGGCGCCGGCGCCCGCGAGGTCGCGCCGCTGCTCGGCGGCCCGCTCCAGGCCCGACGCCGCACCGCGCAGCGCCGCGTCAGCCATCGCGTCCGGCGTCGGCGGTTTGGTGGTGTCGCGCGGCAAGCGCCCCAGCCTGGACCCCGACGGGCGCCGGGCCGGGGTCGCCACGGTGCGCGAGACCGGCGCGACGGTGGACGCCGAGTCGGCCGCCAACGCGACCGCTGCGGGCTCGCGGTCCATCCGGGCCGCCATTTCGGCCACTTCCCGGCGCCCCGTGCGCACCTCGTTGACCAGATACCCGACGCCCAGCGCGAGCACGATGCTCGCCGCCCAAGCCAACCGCTCCACGTCCCACGGGCGCCGCGGCTTGAGCGGCACGACGTCCGGCAGGGCGGGGCTCTGCGCCGTCGGCGGTGTTGGGCCCGCGCGGTCGCCGCCCTGAGCGAACAGCGGCCGGATGGCCGGGCTCTTCTGCGTCCCGGCGTCAATGTTGACCGCGTGCTCCTTCGATGTCGCCGCGACGCGTCGCCCCGCGTCGGGATCCACCGCCTGCTCCTTCGACGTGGCCGACACGCGGCGCGGAGCATCCGGGTCCACTGCCGCTTCCTTCGCCGTCTGCGACACTCGGCGCGGTGGAGTGCCGGCCTGCGTCGCGGGCGGGCCGAGCATGCTCAGCAGCTCGCCCGCTTCCGCGAGGAACGCACGCGCCTCCTCGAACCGCCCGCGGCACTCGGCGCAGGCGGCGAGGTGCGTCTCGACCACGCGCGCCTCCGCACCGGAGATCTCGCCGTCGAGTAGCGCGTTCAGGGTTCCGTCATCCACGTGCGACATCATCCACCTGCTTCTCGAGCGCGCGGTACGCTTCGACCAGCCGCCGCCGCGCTCGCGAAAGAGTCGTGCCGATGGCGCCCTTCGCCAGCCCCAGGGCCGAGGCGATCTCCTCGTAGCTGAACCCCTCGGCCTTGAGCAGCAGGGCGCTCCGGTCCTGCTCCGTCAGCTGTTCGAGCGCGCCGCGCACCGTCGCGATCCGCTCGTCCCGCTCCACCTGCTCGTCCGGCGGCGGCGCCGCGTCGCCTTCGTGCTCGCCCTTGAGCAGCTCGAGCCGCCGGCCCTGCCGTACCGCCTGCCGTCCATCGTCGCGCGCGAGGTTGAGCGCGACCGCGAACAGCCACGGCCTGGGGTTGCTCGGCGGCGCCTCGAGGGCGCGCACGAACACCTCCTGCACGATGTCCTCGGCGCGGTCGGGGTCGCCCGTCCGGCGAACCAGCAGCCGGACGAGCGACCCGTGATACTGCGCATACAGCTCGGCAATGTCGTGCGTTTACGCCCCCCGGAACATCCTGACCGCGGTCTCCAGCTGCCCCGCGCGCCAGGTGGCGACGCCACGGGAGCTGATCTTCACGCTGGCCCGCCGGCCCGCGACGACGACGCTCTCGCCGGCGCGGAGGTACGGCGCGATCTCCGGCAGCGCGCGCACCAGCTGGAAGTAGGCGTCGCTGAACGGCGCGACGTCGAACACTCTCAAGCTATCGCGGTGCAGAGCGTCCGTCCAAGCACTGTCCTGCCGAACGAACAGCCGGCCCGACACGCGCCGCACCTCGCGGGCGCGTCCCGGTCCGCCGGCCCCGGCGCTGGTAACCGTGATCTCTTCCAGCCGGTTGGCGGCGGCGGCGTCGGCCGAGGCGAGGTCGCGCACGGCCATCATGGTGCTGCTCGCCCGCGAGCGTGCCACGGCTTGCTCGCCGGCCTGCTGGCCGGCCGTGCCGGCGCCACCGCGCATCGCCGGGTCCATCCGGTCCACGGGCATCGGCGCGGCCGGCATCTGGCGGTTCTGGCCGAGCAGCGTGGGCTCCTGCACCAGGTACGACGTGTACTCGGTGAGAATCCCGTACCGGAGGCCGAGGTCGCGCACTTCGTTGATCAGGCCCTCGGTCGCGCCCTCGATGCGGATCTGGCGGGTCAGCTCGCCGATGCGGCGGCTCGCCCACAGGCGCGGAATGAACCCGTTGTCCGTCTCGCTGCCCGGGAACGCGGCCGTGACCGTGAACCGCTCGGTCCGCCCGCCGCGCTCGCCGGTCACCACCACGGGCCCGTTGCCGGTGCCGTGGTAGCGTCCGAAGATCACCAGCTCCTCGCCGAAGAACACGTCCGGCAGCCGCGAGGGATACGTCTGCACCAGCTGCACCGGCGCGTTCTCGATGCGCACGTTGGTGATCGCGGGGTGCTGGATCTTGCTCATCAGGCCGCCGACCGCCTGCTCGACGTCGGCGTCCGGCGCCACGTATTCGGCGGTCCCGCGGCCTTCCTGCGCCAGGCGGTCCAGCAGGTACGCGTTGACGTCGTGCCCCACGCCGAACGTGAAGATCCGCGTGCGGCCGATCCGTCCGCCCGCCGTCTGCGCGATGCGCTCCGGCTGGCGCTCGCCCACCGACGGGATGCCGTCGGTGATGAACACGACGATCGGCAGCCGATCTTCGGCGCTGGTGGCGCCCAGGGCCGCGGCCAGCGCGCCCTCGATGTTGGTGCCGCCGTCGGCCACGAGGTCGTTCACGAACCGGCGCGCCGCCTGGAGGTTCTCGGCGGTGGCGGGCGTGAAGCCGTCGCGGAAGTTGACGACGCGGTTCGAGAAACTGATGACGCGGAACCGGTCTTCGGGCCGCAGCGTGCTCAGCGCCTGGCGCAGAGCCGCGCGGGCCTGCTCGATCTTGTCGCCCGACATCGAGCCGGACACGTCCACGACGAGCGTCAGGTCCTTGGGAACGCTCACCGCGTCGTCGGCCTGGGCCGGGGACACCAGCAGCATGAAGAACCCGTCTTCGCTGCCCGGGGCGTGCGCGAGCACGCTGGTGCCGATGAGGCCGCGGCGGACGGGCAGGAACAGCTCCACGTCGCCGGTGGCGTTCGAGTCGAGCGACACCACCAGCTCGTCGCCGCTGCGCCGCGTGGTGATGCGGTGCGTCGGGGAGTACGGGGTGCCGTACGTGTCGGCGTTCGGCAGCGTGACGCGGAACCGGAACCGGTCCGACAGCTCACCGGGCGGCGTGTTGAGCGCGCCGGTGCCGATGGGCCCGCGCAGCCCGATGGCGTAGCGCATGCGGAGCGCGTCGCCGCTGCGCTGGAGCAGCTGGGTGTAGCGCAGCACCACGCGCCGGGTCTCGCCCGGCTGAATCGGGAACACGCGGGCGCGAATGAGCCCGTGGCCTTCGAGCGTGAGCAGCGCGGGGTCGCGCAGCCGGCGCACGATCTCTTCGTAGATGCCGCGCGCCTGCTCGGCGTTCATCATCTCGCCGCGGACTTCCGTCTCGCCCATCCACAGCGAGAAGTTCTGGAACACCGCCTCGCCGGGCAGGGGATACAGGTACACGCCCTCGGCGATGCCGCCGCCGGCGTTGCGGAACTGCTCTTCGACCTCGACCACCGCGACGCGGCCGTCAATACGGGTGCGGACGTTGGAGCTGACGCGCACCACCGAGCCCGGCAGGATGCCGGGGCGGGGGGTGGGGCGCTCGATCTCGATCCAGCCCTGGGCCAAAAGGGGCGTGGACAGGCCCAGGCCGAGGGCCAGGGCGGTCAGGGTACGTCGGAGCCTGCGGAACATCGGTTCATCTCCCGGTTGGGGGTCTGCCATGGGAGACGAATCGGGCTTGGGGACTTGCACATGTGACGCGAGTCACAGAGGGGCGAAGGGCGAACGGCGGCGTCGGCGCGTCTCGTCAACCGCCGCGTGAGGCCCTCCCTGCCGACCTAACCTGTCTCTGACTGCCTACGCAGGTGCTGCGTGGCCGCGGGCGACCGCCGCGGCCCTGGCATCTAACGCCGCTCCAGCGAGAAAGGCGCGTCGCACTCCGGCACGGTCCCCGCGAGCACGCGGCCACCGCCGGCGAGCCGCCCCGAAAGGCCCACCATGACGTAGTCGGGTGGCCGCCGAATCCACTCCACGCCGACCAGCGCCAGGTGCCCGTCGGTGGTGAGCCAGCCCGCCATTCGGTACGCACCCGACGGAACGGATGGGTTGCCTGGCACCGGGTAGAACTCGAACCGTGCGTCCAGTTGACCCATGATTCCCGCGGACAGCGTGAGGGTCAGTCCGGTCCGACCCTGGGCGCAGGTATAGGTGCCGACCCATCGGCCCGCAACCGGGGTGGCATCCGGCACGAGGCCGGCGCCTAGTGCCGCACTGGGACGCGGGGGGGGGGCGCAGGCGGCGAGACACGCAAGGAGGCAGGGCGTTGTAATGCGGGCGAAGATCCTGGCCATGTGCCGCTCCCCCCTTGATGGTGCGCTGCCGCCAGAGGCCGCCCAGCGACTGTGGGCCGGGCGGCGCCCGCCATCAACCACGCGTTCAGTAGTCGATCTGAATTGTCCCCACGTCCCGGGTCCGGCGGTTCGGCTCCAACCGGACGACGCCGGGGTCGCCCCGCACGGTGAGGGTGTTAGGCGTCACCATGGGCGCCCCCGCCGGCGTCAGGACCGCCAGCAGGTAATACCCGTCGCGCAGGCCGGTGAAGCTGAACCGGCCGTCGGCGCCCGCGTCGGTCGCGGTGACCATGCCGGACAGGACGGCGGTCTCATGGCGCGGCGCGCTGCGCAGCGGATCGTCGCCGCCCGCCGGGTCGCCGACGGAGATCAGGCCGACGCGCCAGCCGCGGCGCGCGCTCTGGAGGCGGCCGGTGATGGCGCCGTCCCGGTACGCCGGACGCGCGACCAGACCGCTGATGACGGCTGCGCCCGAGGGCTGGATGATGCGCGAGCGCCACTCCGCCTCGGTGGTCGTGTCGCCGGCCAGGCGCGCGAGGGCGGCGAACCGGGTGGCCGCCTCGGCGCCGTGCTCGAACCGCGCGGTGTTGGCCAGGGCGTTGAGCACGCCCTGGAGCCGGGCCGGGGCCATGCTCGGCAGGCCTTCGCTCGCATAGAGGAAGGTGAGCACGCCCGCGCGCTCGGGTCGCTCGCCGAGGAAAACCACGGCGCGCGCGGCCTCGGGTTCCCATCGCAGGGCGTGCAGCGCCGCGAGGCAGCTGGCGGCCCGGATGGACTGCCCACTCATCTCCCGGCCCTGGGCCTGGAGGTAGGAGGCCAGCCGCGTGACGTTGGCCTGGGTCGCGGCCGGCAGGGTGCGGTCGTCGGACTCGTGCACGCAGTCGCTCGACGTGTAGCTCGGCACCGACGGGTAGCCGCGGAGAATCCGCTGCATGGCCGGCGTGCCGGGTCCGCTGAGCATGATGGGGGTGCGCGGGGCCGCCTGGGTCTCGAGCTGCAGGGCGGTGACGACGGTGGCGCCGACCTCGTCGGCGCGGTCGCGCGTCTGGGCGCGGGTCGTGAGCGAGACCACGCCGAGGAACGCTACGAGGGCGCCGGCCAGCAGCGAGCTGGCGCGGCGGTTGCCCGGCCCCAGCGATTGCGGCGCGGTGACGATCAGGATGGCGCCGGCCACGGCCATCGCGACCGCGGCGGTGAGGATGTCGGCGGTAACCGCCCAGGCCGCCGTGGCTCCCGGCGTTCCAGCCGCCGCATCCAGCGTCAGCAGGGTGTAGTAGGTGTCCAGCGAGCTGGACAGGAACGTGCGGGGCTGTGCCGACAGGTACGTCGCGAAGGTCACCGCGGCCCACAGGCCGAGGCCGCCCAGGGCGCCGTGGGAGATGCGCAGCGGGATGCGGCGGCCGAAGTCCTTGGGTCCGATGAACGACCAGATGCCGCCGAACAGCAGCGCGCTTACCGCGGCGAATCCCACCAGCTCCCGCGGCGCGCGCTCGGAAGCGCTCGCGCTGCCGGAGCCGAAGATGCTGTCGATACGGTCCACGCCGACGTACACGAGGAACGCCAGCAGCAGCGCGATGATGACCGTCGTCATGCGGCGCGCCGGCGAGACGTACTGTGGGCCATGACGCGACAGGATGTCGGGGTGCATCACGACCACCAAGGCGATGGCGAGCACCACGACGGCCATCGCGCCGAGCGTGGTCTCCATGCTGGCGGCCTGGAGTCGGCCGGGCCAGGTGGCGGCGCCGGACCAGACGGCGCGCACGAGGCCCCAGCCGCGCGGGAACGCAAAGCCGAACGGCTCGCCGCCCGACGCCGTGGGGTCGGGGGGCGCCGAGCCCGCGGCGCGGGCCAGGGCGTACAGCACGCCGAAAACGGCGAACAGTCCCGCAACGACCGCGGCCCGTCGGGCCTCGCGGCCCGGCGTGGACGGGTTGAGGACTGGCAGGTCGGCAAGGGTCATACGGGCTCCGCAAACGCTCCGGGCAGGGTGAGAAAGGTGGGCGACAAGTTGGCCTCGGAGCCGCGAGTCGTCAACATCACGCCGCCGCCGCCGCGACGCCGAGCCGCCGCCGCAGCGGGTCCCCGGCCGCGAGGAGCGCCACCGCGAGCGCGGCGCCCGCCAGGGCGTCCACGCCGTAGTGGAACTGGCCGTACACGGTGCCGAGCGCGAGACCCACCGCCATCACCCACAACACCACTGAGAGCCGGCGCGCCTCCCGCCACACCGCGGCCGCCGAGCACCAGCTCGCCGCGATGTGCGAGCTCGGGAACGCGGTGCCCCACGCGGAGCCGCCCTCGAGCAGCCCGTGCACGATCCGCGCCGGCAGTACCTCGGCCGCCGGTCCCGTCGCCACGCCGAAGAAGTAGCGCGGACCCGCCACCGGGTAGAACAGGTAGATCGCGTAGCAGACGTAGAAGCCGAGCGTAATGAGGAAGCAGCCGCGGTCGAAGGCCTCGCCGCGGCGTCGCAGCGCCAGGAACAGCAAGGGGACCCCGACGATCCAGTAGTACGAGCCGTAGCAGAAGTGCAGCACCCAGCTCAGCAGGGCGCCGGGCATGGTTCGATGCCAGGTCACGCTGACCTGGCTGCCGAACAGCGCCGTCTCCCAGCGATGCACGGCCTGGTCGTACACCAGGCCCAGTTCGCCGTTGATGACCCCGATCTGGGTGTAGAAACCGAGCGTGAGGATGACGGGGTACGCGGCGCCCATGAACGTGACGAACCGCGTCGGCGTTGCACGCCCCAACATCGTGATGAGGGCCACGGTGAGCGCGTTGCCCGCGAGGAGCCACGGCCACGACTCGATGCGGCCGGCGCGAGCCAGCAGCACCGCCGTGTTCAGGGCGAGGTATCCGAGCATCAGCCGGTCGGTGGCGGTGATGCCGCGGCGCGCGGTCACAACCACCGGTTGGCGCGATACCAGGCGGCGGTGCGCGCGAACCCATCGGCCAGCGCGACGTCGGCGCGCCACGACATCAGGCGCTCGGCCTTGGTCACGGCGAGCCGCCAGCTCGGGGCGAGAAACTCGGCCATCTTGTCGGCGCTGAGCACGCCGGGCCGGCCGGCCGCCGCCGCCGCCCAGCCGATGAGCGTGACGACCGGGGTCGCCAGGAGTCCGGGAACGGGCACGACGACCGGATCCTTGCCCAAGGCCCGTCCAGCCGCGCGGGCCACGTCGCGGCTCAGCACCACCTCGGCGTGCGCCGCGTGGAACACCTGCCGGGCGGCGGCCGGGTGCGCGCCGGCCAGCGCGATCGCGCGCGCGAGATCATCGACGTAGATCAGCGACAGCTCCTGCGAGCCCGCCCCGAACACCGGGGCAAGCCCCCACCGCGCGATCCGGAACAGCTTGAGGAACTCGCGGTCGCGCGGGCCGTAGACCGACGGCGGGCGCACGATGCTCCATGCCAGCGGACCCGTCATGACCGCACGCTCGCCGGCCAGCTTGCTCCGCCCGTAGTCGGTCACAGGCCGGCACTCGGCCGATTCGTCGAGCGACGTGCCCGGCGGCGAAGGGCCCAGCGCGGCCTGGCTCGAGATGTAGACGAATCGCGCGGCGGGGCACACGTCCCGGGCCGCGCCGAGCAGACGGACCGTGCCGGCCTCGTTCACGGCGTGGAACTCGGCGGCGTTCCGTGCGGCGATGAGTCCCGCGACGTGGTAGACGACCTCGACACCGACGAGCGCGGTGCGGAGCGTGCGCTCGTCCTCGAGGGATCCCGATACCGAGGTCATGCCGCGCTCGGCCAGCGCGCGTGCCGCCTCGGGGCGCCGCGCCAGCGCGACGACGGCGTCGCCGCGGGCCTTCAGCACGTCGGCGACATGGCCGCCGACGAACCCGGTCGCCCCGGTGACGAACGCCTTCACAGCGCCCGGTCGTACATGCGCAGGGTCTTGTAGACCCGGAAGCCGAGCCGCTCCATGCCGTTCCGGACGGCGTGGTTGGTCTCGAGCATCCAGCTCGCCTCGACCCAGTCGAAGCCGATCCGCCGGCCCTTGCGCCAGGTCCACTCGTACATCAGCGCGTCCGCGCCGGTGCGGCGGTACGCGGGGATGACGCCGAGGATCAGGGTGCGCAGCCGCGTGATCTTCCGCCGCCACAGGTGCCACAGCAGGATCGGGATGCCGGGGATCGCGCGGCCCGAGGGGTTCTTCCTCAGGGCCACGTTGATGTCGGGCACGCTGATCCCGACGCCGATCGGCTCGCCGTCCTTCAGCGCGAAGACGACCAGGTCCGGAACCACGACCGGCCTCAGCCCCTCGGCCAGCACGTCGATCTCCGCGTCGGTCATCGGAATGAAGCCCCAGTTTTTTTCCCATGCCTGGTTGTACAGCGTCTTGATGAGCTCGACCTCGCGTGCGAAGTGCTTCAGCGACAGCGGGCGCAGGGTGATGTTGAACCGTTCGGCCATCCTGCGCGCGCCTTCGACGAGCCGGGCCGGCGGCTCCGTGCCGACGCTCTCGTAGCAGAGCAGGTCCACCACTTTCATGAACCCGGCGCGCGTGACCAGGTCCGGGTAGTACCGCGGGTTGTGCGGGTTCAGCATGACCGGCGGCGTGTCGAACCCGTCCACCAGCAGACCGCACTCGTCGTTGGTGGAGGGTGAGGCGGGGCCGCGCATGACCGTCATGCCGTGGGCGCGGAGCCACGTCGCCGCGGCGTCGAACAACGCGTCGGCCACGGCCTGGTCGTTCACGCACTCGAAGAAGCCGAAAAAGCCCACATGGGCCTCGTCGGGGTGCGCCGTGGCGTGATTCGCGTTGGTGATGGCGGCGATGCGGCCGACCACCGCGCCGCCCTGCTCGGCGAGGAAGTACTCGGCTTCGGCGTGCTGGAAGAAGGGGTTCTTCCTGCGGTCGAGGAGCTTCGCGACCTCGATGCGCAGCGGGGCGACCCACATGGGGTCGCCCCGGTGCAGGCGGTACGGGAAGCCGATGAAGCGGCCGAGGTCCGCCGGCGTGCGCGCCGGCCGGACCACCGCCGTTATTGGACGACCCCCAGCTGCCGCCCGATCTCGGCGAACGCCTCGAGAGCGAAGTCGATCTGCTCGGCCGTGTGCGTGGCCATGACGGATGCCCGCAACCGGCATTGCGACGGGGGTACCGCCGGCGGCACCACGGGATTCGTGAACACGCCCGCGTCGAACAGCCGGCGCCAGAACACGAAGGTCTTTTCCAGGGGGCCGATGAGCACCGGCACGATCGGCGTCTCGGTCGGGCCGATGTCGTAGCCCAGGCCGCGCAGCCCTTCCTGCAGCCGTCGCGTGTTATCCCACAGGCTGGCGCGCCGCTCCGGCTCGCTCTTCAGGATCTCGAGCGCGGCCAGCACCCCGGCGGTGTTCGAGGCGGGCAGCGCGGCCGTGAAGATCAGCGGGCGGCAGTGATGCTTGAGGTAGTGGATCACGAACTCGTCGCCCGCCACGAAGCCGCCGATCGAGGCCAGCGACTTCGAGAACGTGCCGACGATCAGGTCCACGTCCTGGCTCAGGCCGAAGTGTTCCGCCGTGCCGGCGCCGGTGGGGCCCAGCACGCCGACCGAGTGGGCGTCGTCTACGGCGAGCGCGGCGCCGAACTTGTGGGCGATCGGCACCAGCTTCGTCAGGTCCGCGATGTCGCCTTCCATGGAGAACACGCCGTCCACCACGATCATCGCGCCTTTGGTGTTCTCGAGCTGGCCCAGCTTGCGCTCCAGGCCCGCCATGTCGCCGTGATTGAAGCGGACGACGTCGCCGTAGCTCATCTTGGCGCCGTCCACGATGGAGGCGTGGTCCAGCTTGTCCAGGAACACGGTCTCGCCGCGGCCGACCAGGCCCGAGACGAGGCCGAGGTTGGCCTGGTAGCCGGTCGAGAAGACCAGGCACGATTCCTTGCCGAAGAACTCGGCGAGCGCGGCCTCGAGCTTCTCGTGCAGGTCGAGGGTCCCGTTCAGGAAGCGGCTGCCGGTGCAGCCCGAGCCGTACTTGTGCAGAGCGGCCTCGGCCGCCTCGAGCACGTGCGGGTGATGGGTGAGGCCGAGGTAGTTGTTCGACCCCATCATCACTTTCGCCTTGCCGTCGATCTTGACGACGGTGTCTTCGGATTCGTGGATGGGAGTGAAGTACGGATACAGGCCCATCGCCTGGACTTCGCGGGCCTTGGTATAGTTCCGGCACTTCTCGAAGAGCGCGACCTTGCGCTCGACGTGCGTGGTGGCCACACTGACTCCCTTCCTGATGAGGGGAAGAACCTAGCCAAGATGGCGTCGTTTATCAAGTTACGTCTCGGTGCCGCGCTGGTGCTGGCCGCGGCGCCCGGGGCGGCTCCGCTCGCGGCGCAAAGTGGGGTGCTGGCCTACCGGGTGCGCGTCTGGCCCGAGGGGGCCCTGCTCGGCCTGACCGGCGCGAGCACGCTGGTCGCGCAGCATTTGGCCGAGCGGCGCCCGCCCGTCGCGTGCCGGCCGTGTGACCCCGCGCGCGTGCCCGGGTTCGACCGGATCGCGATCGGTGTGGTGCGACCCGTGCCGGCGCGCCTCAGCGACGTCGGACTCGTCGGCACGGTGGCGGCGGCCGCGCTGCTGGCGCGCCGCGACGGACCCGACGGCGCCGAGTGGGAGGACGTCGCCGTGATCGTGCAGGGCGCCGCGCTCACCGGTGCGGCGACCAACTGGGCCAAGGTGCTGGCGCGGCGGGTTCGCCCCCATCTCTACGACAGTCTCAGCGCGGCGGATCGGGCGAGTTACGAAGACTCGATGTCCTTCCCGTCGGGGCACGCCAGCGTGGCCATCGCCGCGGCGGTGGCGTACGCCGGGATCCAGCACCGGCGGGGCACGCTGGGGCGGCGCCGCTCCGAAACCGCGGTGCTGGCGGGGACCGCGGTGCTCACCGCGTCGCTGCGAGTCGCCGCCCGCCGCCACTTTCCCTCGGATGCCCTGGCGGGACTCGCGCTGGGCGCGGCGCTGGGCTGGATCGTGCCGCAGGTCTACGCCGCCCGGTGACACCGCGCACCGGTGACGGCCGTCACTATGGGAACCGCACCGGATCGGCTAGGTTCGTGTCGATGCTTGGGCTCCTCCGCCGCGGCCTGGTCGCCGCACTCCTCTTCGTGGCCGCGACCGTTCCGGCGCGCGCCCAGCAGCCGGCGCGTCGCTGGGAGCGCCCGGGCTTCGATTTCCGGCCCGACGGCGTATGGCGATCGAGGGCGCGCACCGTGCGCCAGACCCGCCACGCCGCGCTCGCGCGGCGCGACCACGACGCCTTGAATGCCCCGCTCCGCGGCGCGAGCGCGCTGCGCGCCGCCGCCGGTGCGCCGATTGTGCCCACCGCTTTCGCCGTGACAGGCACGTTACGCATGCCCGTGTTCCTCGGGCGCTACCTCAACAGCCCCGATCCCACGGTGCTGTACACCCGGCAGCTGTACGACGATGTGCTGTTCAGCCAGGCCCCGCCGCTGGGCCGCCCGTTCTCGATCCGCACCTTCTACGAGGAGATGTCCAACGGCCTGTTGAGCGTACAGGGCCAGGTGGTCGGCTGGGTCGCCCTCGACAGCAACGACACGTTCTACCAGGGCGCGGACCAGAACGGCCTGCCGTGCAACGGCCTGTGCGGCAACAGTCGCGTGTCGCAGTTCCTGCGCGAGGCGCTGCAGAAGTCCGACGCGGCGCTCGATTTCGGCCAGTTCGACAACGACGGGCCGGACGGCATCCCGAACACGCCCGATGACGACGGGTTCGTGGACCTGGCGACCTTCATTCATCCGGAGGTCGGCGCCGAGTGCGATCCGTTCAACCGCAACGTGTGGGCGCACCGGTTCGTGCTGTCGGGCTGGGGCGGCGGCTCGTTCACGACGGACGACCCGCGCCGCGACGGCGGCGGCAACCCGATTCCCGGCCAATTCGTACGCGTGGACGACTACACCATCCAGTCGGGGCTGGGCGGAACGACGGCGTGCGACGGCGGCGCGATCATGCCGGTCGGCACCATCGCGCACGAAACCGGCCACGGCCTCGGCCTGCCCGACCTCTACGACACCAACCCGTTCGACAGCGACGATTCCGAAGGCATCGGAAACTGGGGCCTGATGGGCTCCGGGAACTACACCAGCCCGTTCAGCCCGTCGCACATGGAGGGCTTCTCGCGCTTCGAGTTGGGCTGGGTGACGCTCCGCGATCTCACGATGAACGGGACCTACACGCTCGGCGCCTACACGTCCGCCGACACCATCTTCCGCATCACCCCGACGGTGGCCAACCCGCGCACCGAGTACTTCCTGATCGAGAACCGTCAGGGCGTGCTGGGCGATTCCGCGCTGATCCGGTTCAAGGGCCCCGGCCTGCTGATCTGGCACGTGGATCGGGCGCGGTACAACAGCGCGCCGAGCATGGTCAACAGTGGCCCGATTCACGGCTTGTGGCTGATGCAGGCCGACGGCCTGAACCAGCTGCGGTCGAGCACGTCGGGCGTGCGGAACCGCGGCGACGCGGGCGATCCCTATCCCGGGACGAGCGGCAACACGGTGTTCGGGGCGGCATCGAATCCGGCGGCGCTTCTCAACACGGGCACCTACGCCGGGTTCGCGCTCGATTCGATCCGGCAGGTCGTGCCCGGCGGCGAGATGGCGTTCCGGCTGCGGTTCGGGTTCCCCTACACCTATGCGGTCAGCGGCAACGGGACGATCACGACCTCGCCGGGCACGGCGAGCGGCGCCTTCGTAACCCAGGGCGACAGCGTGGATCTCACCGCCGCGCCGGGGACCGGCGCGGTGTTCGCGGGCTGGAGCGGCGACACCTCGAGCGCGAACCTCATGCTGCGGTTGCGCGCCACGCGGCCCTGGTCGGTCACCGCTACGTTCCAGGTGCCGCTTGCGGTGCAGGACAGCGCGCTGCGCGGGGCCGTGGTCGGGGTCCCGTACAGCGACACGGTCCGGGTGTCGGGCGGCACGGGCAGCTACACGTTTGCCATCGCGTCCAACGGTCAGGCGCTGCCCAACGGGCTCACGCTCGGAGTGGCGACGGGCGTCATCTCGGGCCTCCCGACGCGCGACAGCACCTGGAACTTCACCGTGGTTGTGACCTCCGGGGGGCAGCCGCCACTCAACCTGCCGGTCCGCATCGTGGTCAGCGCGCCGCAGCTGGCGGCGCGGAGCGTGGTGGATCAGCTGCTGCTCGGCGGCACCCACCTCACCGCCGACGAGATCCGGTACCTCGATATCCTGGGGAACAACAACAACGGGCTGGACGTGGGCGACGTGCTGGCGTGGCTCGACGACACGGGCACCCCGCTGCCGGCGCCGCTCGCCGCGCGGCTGTTCGGGAGGCCGCACCGATGAGGCGCGTGGCGTGGGGCCTGCTGCTCGCGGGGGCCGCGATGGCCTGCGGCGACGGCGGCGGGCCGCAGCCCGGCCAGCTCACCGTCACGCTGACCACGCAGAACCAGGCGCGGGCCATCGTGTTCCGGGTCACGGGGCCTAACGTGCAGGTGGTGGGCGGACTTCCCACGGGGAGCTTCCCGTACCAGGTCGCCTCGGTCCTTGCCGGGACCGACACCGTCCGGGTGGCCGTGTTCGCGCCGCAGGGCACCACGCTGCAGCCCGGCGTGATCGCGGCGTTCGACGTCCCCGACGTCGGTGCCGCGGCGTCCTATGGCGTCACGGTCCAGGAGGTTGCGGGACCGAGCTACGCCCTTCAGACTCCGTTCCAGTTCGTCCTCGCCATCGCGAGGCCGTAGCGCCACCGCCGCCGGAGCTGCATATGCGACTCGCCCGCGCGGCGGGCGTGGCCCTGATCCTCGGGGCCGCGCTCGCCGTTTCCGCGTCCGCCCAGAACGCCACGGCGTTCGATCTCTCGATCGACAACCTGATGCGCGGCCCCGAGCTGTACGGCACGCCGCCCGACCTGGTGCGGTTCTCCGACGACGCGCGCTGGGTGTACTTCCGGTGGCGGCGGCCCGGCGCGGACACGACGAGCCGGTTCTACCGCGTCGGTGTCGGCGGCGGAGAGCCCGAGTCCTTGTCCACGCTCGCGGCCGACACGCTGTATCCCCAGCCCGGCGCATGGTCGCGCGACCGGCGGCGCAAGGCGTTCGCGCACCGCGGCGACGTGTGGCTGTGGGACGCCGCGACCGACCGCCGGCGCCGGCTCACCGATACGCCCGCCGCGGAAGCCAGCGTGCAAATCGCCCCCGACGGGCGGACGGTCTGGTTCGTGCGGGACAACAACCTGTTCGCGCTCTCGCTCGACGAAACCCTGCTGCGCCAGGTCACCGATGTCCGCCGCGGGCAGCCGCCGCGCCCGGCGGCGCGGGACACCGCGGGACAGCGCGGCTTCCTGCGTGGCGAGCAGCGCCGGCTGTTCGAGGCGGTCCGCCGGCCGCCGCAGGCCCCCCCCCAGAACCCGTTCGCGCCCCGCGCGCCCACCGACACGACGGGTCCCCGGCCGATCTGGCTCGCCGAGACCCAGACCGCGTCGGGCTGGGACGTCTCGCCCGACGGGCGCTGGCTGCTGCTCACGGTGAGCGAGCGCGCGGCCGAGCCGCGCGTACAGACCATGCCGCGCTGGGTCACGGAGTCCGGGTACATCGAGACCGTGGACAACCGCACCAAGGTCGGCGACGAGCAGAGCGCCAACCGGGTCGCGGTGATCGAGCTGCTGACCGGGCGGACCACCTGGGTGGATCCCGGGCTGGGCGAGCGCCGCGCGTCGCTCAGCGGCCTCGGCTGGTCGTCGAGCGGCCGCTACGCGCTGGTGCGCGGGTTCGCGGCGGACTACGAGGATCGCTGGCTGTGGGCCGTCACGCCGGAGTCGGCTGCGGTCCGCCTGCTGGACCGTACCCACGACAGCGCGTGGGTCGGGCAGCTGTCCAGCCCGGCCGGCTGGCTTGGGGACCGCGACGTGGTCTGGTACGCCAGCGAAACGAGCGGGTGGGCCCACCTCTACACCGCCGAGGCCGCGACCGGCGACGTCCGTGTCGTCACGCCCGCGGCCCAGCGGTTCGAGGTACGGCTGATCACGCCGTCGCCGGACGGCCGCCGGTTCTACTACCACAGCAACCAGGCGCACGTCGGCGAGCAGCACGCGTACACCATCGGCGCGGACGGGGTCGGCGCCGCGCAGCTCACGCGCTCCAGCGGGCGCGAGGACGTGGTCGTGAGTCCCGACGAGCGGTGGCTGGCCGTGCTCCACTCCACCGCCAACGACCCGCCCGAGCTGTACGTCATGCCGAACCGGCCCGGCGCGGCGTGGCGGCAGATTACCGAGAGCACCAGCGAGGAGTTCCGGCGCTACGCCTGGCGCGTGCCCGACCTCGTGACGATCCCGGCGCGCGACGGCGCCGCGGTACCGGCGCGGCTGTACCGGCCCGCCCGCCCCAATGGAGCCGCCGTGATCTTCGTCCACGGCGCCGGCTACCTGCAGAACGCCCACCGGTGGTGGTCGAGCTACAGCCGCGAGTATCTGTTTCACCACCTGCTCGCCGAGCGCGGCTACGTCGTGCTCGACCTGGACTACCGGGCGAGCGCGGGGCTGGGCCGCGACTGGCGCACCGCCATCTACCGTCACATGGGCGGTCGGGATCTCGACGACCAGGTGGACGCCGCGCGGTGGATGACGCGGGAGCTGGGCGTGGACAGCGCGCGCATCGGGATCTACGGCGGCAGTTACGGTGGATTCATCACGCTGATGGCGATGTTCACCACCCCGGGCGTGTTCCGCGCGGGCGCGGCGCTGCGGCCGGTGACCGACTGGGCGCACTACAACCACGGCTACACGGCCGCGATCCTCAACGAGCCGCAGGACGACAGCGTGGCGTACCGGCGCAGCTCGCCCATCTACTTCGCCGAAGGGTTGCGGGGCAACCTGCTCATCGCGCACGGGATGGTGGACGACAACGTCAACTTCCAGGACGCCGTGCGCCTGGTCCAGCGGCTCATCGAGCTGCGGAAGGAGAACTGGGAGCTGGCGGTCTACCCCGTCGAGCCCCACGGTTTCCGAATGGCCGAGAGTTGGGCCGACGAGTACAAGCGGATCTTCCGGCTGTTCGAGCTGAACCTGCGGACCGAGACCGGCGCGAGCCATTGAGCCGCGAAGTCACGCCGGCGTCGGGATGTCCTCAGGGCTCGGGCTGATCCCCGCGCGGCGCCTGCAGGAGGAGCCGCTCGGCGAAGTTGAGGCGCTCCTGCAGGTCGTTGACGTCGGTCCGCAGCGTGGTCAACTCGGCATGGAGGTCGTCCAGCTCAACCGCGTCGTCGCGAGGACGCTGTTTCTGGCCCCGCAGGCGTTCGGCGATCGCGTCACCGATCGGGCTGTGGACCAGCCGCAGGAACCCCCATACGCCGATGGCCGTGATCGGGATCAGCGGGGCAAGGTCCCAGAATCCTGGTGGAATCAGGTCGGCACTCCGTGACCGAGGCTACCCATCCGTACGCGGACGGCGGGTCCTGGTTTCTTCTCCGCCGAGCGCGCCCGCGTTACCTTGGGTAGCGTTGGGGCGATAGCTCAGTTGGGAGAGCACCTGCTTTGCAAGCAGGGGGTCACGGGTTCGAATCCCGTTCGCTCCATCCGATGGACGCCGCGCTGTTGCAGCAGTACCGGTACCTGCTGGCGCTGATCGGCGCCGGCCTGCTCGTCGGCCTGTTCGCGGCCGCGCTCGCCGGTCGCGCGTCCGCGGGATCGCCCGCCGAGCCGGCCAGCGCCGATCCGGAGTCCGCCGGGCCGGCGCCGACGAGTCTCGCGATGCTGCTCCTCGTGGCGCTCGCCGCCGGTGCGGGCGCGCTGCTCCTGCTCCCGGCCGTGCTGATCATCCCGTTCTTCGGTACCTGGCAGGTCCGGATCGCGCTGTTGACCGCCGCGGCCTTCCTCGCCGCGCCGCTCCTCTACGCGTGGCGCACGCGACCGTTCTGACACCCTCCCCCCGCGCGCGGGCCGCGGCGCGTGCCGCGCTCGCGTGCGCCGCCGTCGTGCTGCTCGCGCTGGTGCCGCCCACCCGGTCCGAGCACTGGCCGGCGCTCGACCTCGGCGTGCTGGTCGCGGTGGCCGGCCTGGGCGCGCTGGCCCTCTCGCTCGCGGCCGCGGCGCCGGTGCGCGGCGCGCCGGGACCGGTGGTACGGGCAGCCGCGCTGTGGGCCGCGTGCGGCCTGGCCCTCCTGCTCGCCGCGCTCGCGGTGGCCGCGACCGCGCAGACGCTCAATCCGCGCCTGGTGGTCGAGGCGCAGGCGAACACGTCGCTGTACGTCTTCCTTCAGCCCGCGGCGGCGTCGGTGTTCGTGATGGCGTTCGTGCTCGCCGCCGAGGAGGCGGCGTTGCGCGCGGCCCTCGGGCCCCGGGACGGCGCGCGCGCCGCGGTCGAGGGGGCGCTGGCCGTCGCCGTGGCGGCGCTCGTCGCCACCCTGTTCGCCGCCGGCCCCGCCGGCCCCGCGCTCCCCGGCCCGGTGTGGCTCGCGCTGAAAACGGGGCTGATCGCCGCCGGTCTGGTGCTGTTGCGGCGCCGTTTCGCCACTCTGGCCCTCGGTCCGCGGCTGGCCGTCGCGTGGCTCGCGGTGCTGCTCGCCTTCGCGAACCTCGCGGTGACCCTGGTCGTGGTGCGGCGATGAACTGGCCCGGCCTGCTGTTCGGGCTCGCGCTCGCCGCGGCGCTGACCGGCGCCGCGGCGGCGGCGTTCCTGCCGCGGGCGCACGCGGCCGCGCTGGCGCTCGCCGCGTGCGGGCTCGGCGTCGCGGGGATGTGCCTCACGTTAGGCAGCGATCTGGTCGCGATCGTCGTGGCGGTCGTGCTCGGCGCGCTGGTCCCCGCCGCACTGCTCATCGTGGCCACGCTCGCACCGCCGGCCGAGCCCGACCTGCGGCCCTCGCCAAGCCGGCGCGCGCTGGTCGGCGTCGCCACCGCGGCCCTGGCGGCCGTGCTCACGGTTGTCCTGGCGCGCACCCCGTGGCCGGCCCTGGGCGGCCAGCGCGAGCTGAGCTTCGCCTGGGCCGGCTCGCGGCTGCTCTCCGACTACCTGCCCGCGCTTGTGGCCTCCGCCGCGTTGCTGGGCCTTGCGGCGACCACCGCCGTGGCGCTGCTGCGTCCGCGGGCCCGCCGGCGGTGAACGCCCTCGGCGCCGGCCTGCTCGCGGCCGCCACCCTCGTCGCCCTGGGGCTCGGCGCGTTGGCGCTGCGACGCTCGTTCGCCGGCCTCGTCGTGGGCGTCACGCTCGGCGCCCTCGGCCTGGTGCTCGCGTCGGTGACCCTGTTCAGCCTGACCGGAGCCGTCAGCTCCACCGGCCAGGTGCTGGCGCTCGTGCTCGTCGCGGCCGCCGCGGCCGCGGCCGTGGTTCTGCTGGCGCTCCACCTGGCCGCCGCGCGCGCCGGCGCCCGCGAGGATCTCCTGCCGTGGTGATGCGATGGGTCGCCGTGCTCCCGGAGCTGGTGCTCGCCGTCGCGCTGGCGCTGGCATTCGGCGCGGCGCTGCTCGCGCGCGGTCCCGCCGGGCTGGTCTCGCGGGCCGCCTGGGTGGGCGGCGCGGCCGGCGCCTTCGCGGCCGCCGTGCTGACCCACGGCGCCGCCGACGACTTCCTGTTCGCCGCCTACCGCGTGGACCCGTACACCCAGTTCGTGAAGGCGGTGGTGAGCGCGGGGTCGCTCATCGCGGCCGTCGCCGCCCGCGGTGAGGGCGGCGCGTTCGTGGGCGCGCGCGTCACCGGGCCGTTCCTGCGGCTGGCGGCGCTCACCACGCTGGTCGCGGCCGCGAGCGCGGCTGACCTGCTCGTGCTGTGGATCCTGCTCGAGCTGGTGGCCGTGGCGCATGTGGCGGCGCTGGCCACCGAGGGCCGCTGGAGCGCCAACGCCGCCCTGGTGTGGCGGGCGGTCGGGGGGTGGCTGCCGACGGCCCTCGTACTCGGGCTCGGCGTCGTGCTGACCGGCGCGGAAGCGGAAACCCTGCGCCTGCCGGACCTCGAAGGTATCGCCCCCAACCCCGGCGTCGCGCTGGTGCTGCTCGCGATTCTGGTGCGGGCAGGCACCGCGCCACTCACCGCGGTGCGGGCCCTGCTCAGGGGCGAAGAGAACGCGCCGCTCACGGCCCTCTCCGGCGCCTGGTGGATCCTGCTGGTCGCGGTTGCCGTGCGGGTCGCGATGCTGAACGCGCCGGGCCCGCAGGCCTGGGCGACCGCCGCGCTGGTCGCGCTCGGCACGGTCCCCGGGATGCTGTTGATCGCCGCCAGCGCCGGCCGCGGAGGCCCGGCCGCGGGCAGACGCCCATCGTGGATCGGTGTGGCTTCGGGGGCGGCGCTGACGCTCGCCACCGTCCCCTGGGCCTTGGCGGCGGCGCGCGCGCTGCCCTGACCGCGGGCGGCGGCGTCACGTCGGCTGCAAGGGCGAGTCCACAGCCAGTGCACCGCGGAGACGTGTTCCTTCACAGAGACCTGTCACCGGCGTCGAGGCGAGTCCGAACCGGCGTCGCCGGGGGCGCGGCGCTGCCCGGACGATTCGACGCCCGCAGGCCCGACTGGCAACCGCTGCGCCGCACCCGTAATGTCCTGCCGCGATGGACACGACGTGCGTGCGGTGTGGGGCGGCCCTCGCGCCGAGCGACGCGAGGTGCCCGGGCTGCGGGGCCGCCCGCGACGAGGCTGCGGAGGATGCGCGGCAGCGCCTGACGTCCGCGGCCGGTGACCTGTACGAGATCGAGCGCGCCATCGGCCAGGGCGGCATGGGGCACGTGTTCCTGGCCCGCGACCGGCGGCTCGGCCGTCTGGCCGCTCTGAAGGTTCTGCCGCCGTTCGACGCGCTGCGGGCCGGGCGTGTCGAACGGTTCCGGCGCGAGGCGGAGATAGCCGCGAAGCTGTCGCACCCGAACATCGTGGCCGTGTACGGCGCCGGTGGCGACGCGGCCACGCCGTGGTTCGCGATGGCGTTCGTCGAGGGCGAGACGCTCGCCGCCCGGCTCGAACGCGAGGGGCCGCTGCCGCTCGCGGATGCGCTGCGCGTCATGCGCGAGATCGGCGGCGCGCTGGCCTACGCCCACCGCCGCGGCGTCGTGCACCGGGACGTCAAGCCGTCGAACATCCTGCTCGAGAGCGAGAGCCACCGCGCGCTCATCGCCGATTTCGGGATCTCCCGCGCGTTCGACACCGAGGGCATGACGCAGAGCGGCATCGCGCTCGGCACGCCGGGGTATATGGCGCCGGAGCAGGCGAGCGGCGGCGAGGTGGATCCGCGTGCCGATCAATACGCGCTGGGCCTCGTGAGTTACGAGATGTGCACCGGGCGTCGGTTCGACGCGGACTTCGGCGCGTGGCCGTCCCAGCCCACCGAGGTGCGCCGGGCGCTGCGCGGAACGGGGCGGGTGAGCCCACCGCTGGCCGCCGCGGTCGCGCGGGCCACGGCCTTGAAGCGCGAGGAGCGGTTCCCGGACGTCGAGGCGTTCGTCGCGGCGCTCGAACAGGCGGCGAGTCCGGGCGGCGCGCGCCGCTGGAAGCTTCTGGCCGCCGTGGCGGCCGCGCTGGCGCTGGGCGCGCTGGGAGTGGCGGTGCGAATGAGCCGCGCGCGCGCCGGCGCGCTCGTCGAGTCGCCGGCGACGGGCATCGCGCTGCTGCGTTTCGCCGGCGATAGCGCCGCCGCCGACTCGTTGCTGCCGCTGTTGCGCTACCAGCTCTCCGGGTTCACCACCCTCACGGTGGCCGACCCCCGGGTCTTCGACCCGCGGCGTGGCGCGGACGCCGGGAGCGCCGAGGTGCGCGACGCGGCGCGCCGCGCCGGCGCGGGCTGGGTCCTGTCCGGTCTGGTGACCGGGCCGCCGGGCGCGCGCGAGCTGGCCGTGCGCGCCGTCGACGTGAGCACCGCCCGCGTCATGGATGTCGGTCTCGTGCGCTCGGCCGCCATCGGCCTCGCCACCGCCGACTCGGTGCTCTCGCTGATCGCCCGAAGCGAGGCCGCGGCCGCGCTCGGACTGGGCGGGGGCTCCGGGAGAGGGAGGGGCGGTGCGCCCGGCTCGATTCAGGCCGCGCGCGCGTTCTTCGACGCGGAGGAGGCGTTCCGGCGAGCGGACTACGAGGGCGCCGCGCGCGGTTACGCGCGCGTGGCGGACCTCGACTCGGCGTTCGTGTTGGCGCGCTACAAGCGCTTCCTCGCCCAGCTGCAGACCGAGCCCGACGAGGCGACGGTTCGGGCCGCGGTCGCGGAGATCCGCGGCATCCTGCCGCGCGTCGGTCCGCGCGAGCGGGAGCTGCTGGCGGCCTACGTACAGCTGTTCGACAGCGCCGACGTGGCCGGCGCGGAGGCGCGGCTGCACCGGCTCGTGCGGCGGGACTCCACGTTCCTCGACGGGTGGTTCGGTCTGGCGGAGGTGCGGTTCCATTTCGGCGCCCTCGCGGGCCTCCCACCGGATTCGGCCGAGTCGGCGTTCCGACGCGCGCTCGCGCTGTGGCCGGGCGCCGCGCCGGCCGAGATGCATCTGGTGGCCATCGATCTCTGGTTCGGGCGCCGCGACGAGGCGCGGGCGCGCATCGGCCGCTACCTCGCCATGGATTCCACGTCCACGATCGCGCGGGTGCTGCGGCTGGGCAGCCAGGTGCTGTTCGGCTCGATGGCCGAACGGCGCGAGGTGCTCGACCGGCTCGGCACGATGGATGAGCGCGTGGTCGAGCTGGGCGCCATCACGGGCGTCACGGTGGCGCGCGACCGGGCGGACGTGGCGTTCGCGCGGCAGGCGTTCCAGGAGTTGGTGGCGCCGGCGCACTCGCGCCGGGTGCGGCGCGAAGCCGCGAACTTCGTGGTCGCGACGCTGCTGGCCGAGGGGCGCTGGAGCGACGCGGAGGCCGAGCTGCCGAGGCTCCGCGCGCAGCTGCCCGAGGATCCCGACCTCGCGCGCTGGCCCCGGGTCGCGGCGGCGCTCGGGTTCGGCGGCCCGGGGTCCCTGCCGCGGGGCGAACCGCGGGTGGATCCGGCGCGGGCGCCGTTTTCGGCGTTCGCCTCGGGCTGGCTCGAGCGCTACGGGCGCGGCCTGCGGGCGCTGGCGGCGGGCGACACCACGCGGGCGCTGGCCGACTTCGCGGCGCAGGACCTGCTCGCCGGCGTCGCCGACGGCGTGGTGCGCGGACCCGTGTGGCTCGCCCGCGGACGTATCCTCGCCGCGCGCGCCGAACGCGTCGAGGCCGAGCGCTACCTGCGGCGCGCCGCGAACCTGCTGGCCTACGCTGAGCCGCCGTTCGCCGCGGTCCGCGATTCGGCGCGCGCGGAGCTCGAGCGCCTGGGAGTGCGGCCGTGACGGCCTCGGTGCCGGCGGGCTTCGCCCTGATCGCACCCATCCGGTGACCGCACCGCTCGAGCTGCTCGCCCGCAGCGACAAATGGTTCCTCTCGGCCGGCGAGGGCCTGGTGTGGGCGCCGCCGTTCCCGGCGTGGCTCGATGCGCCCGGGTTCTGGGACGAGGCGCACCTGTTCGAGTACCCGCTGGCGCCGCTGTTCACGGTCGCGTTCGTGGACGACGCCGGCCGGCCCATCGCGCTCCGTGCCGGCGAGCACCGCTGGTCGCCCGCGGCGCTCGAGATGTCGTACGAGCCGGCCGCGGGCCTCGAGTTCCTCGAGTCGCGGATGGTGCTGCCGGGGTTCGTGCTCGGCAGCGAGTGGCAGGTGGTGAACGTGGGCGTGGCGCCGGTGCGGCTCCACGCCGTGGCGTGGGCCTCGGCGCCGGGCGAGGAGGTCGAGCCCGGCGAGGTGCAGTGGACCGAGGCCGAGCTGTCGTGGGGCCGGGTGCTCACGGACCGGCGGGGCCACACCCTGCCGGTCCGGCTGCAGCTGGCGCTCGCCCGCGGCACCGACACGTGGGGCGCGATCCGCTCGGAGCCCACGGCGAACCATCCCGCGTTCACGCTCACGCCGTTCTGGGATCGCTGGGACCCGACCCGCGGCGGCCTCGAGAGCGAGGCCGAGCTGGAAGGGATCTCGAACCAGGGCCTCGTCTACCTCGGCGTCCACCGGGCGATGGACATCGCGCCCGGCGACGCCGCGCGCCTCGCGGTCGCGTTGCGCTGCGTGCCCGATTTGGTCGAGTCGGCGGTCCGGGCCGAGGCCCCGGCGCCTCGCCGCGCCAGCTCCTTCGCGGCGGCCAGCCGCGCGTCGTGGGAGGCGTTCTTCGACGGGCTGCCCGCGTTCCGCTGCTCCGATCCCTACTTCGAGCGGTACTGGTCGTACCGCTGGTTCGGCCTGCGCCTGAACGGGATCGCCGGCGGCTGGGGCAACTACGTCGCCCCGGCGGTCGCCGAGGGCATCGCGTCGTTCCACCAGCCGATCGCGTACTCCGCGCCGTGCCACCTGCGGGAGCTGCGCTGGGCCCGAGACCCCGAGTGGGCGCGCGGAGTGCTGCGCACGTTCGTGGCGCATCAGCGCCCGGACGGCGGGTTCCCCGGCCGCATCTACGCCAACCACCTCGATGGAACGGACTTCTACCACGCGGATTGGGGCGGCGCGCTGATCGCGCTGGACGGCGTGCACCCCTCGGACGGATTCCTGCGCGAGGTCCTGCCGGCGCTCGAGGGCTACGCCGAATGGCTGGCGACGGCGCGCGATGCCGACAGCTCGGGCCTGGTGGACGTGGTGGACCAGTACGAGACCGGTCAGGAGTACATGAGCCGCTACCAGGCGGTGGACCCTGACGCCGACCGTCACGGCCGGGAGGACCGGCTCCGTCTCAAGGGCGTGGACGTCTCGGTGTACGGGTATCGCCTGTACCAGGCGCTGGCCGCGCTCGGCCCGCGCGGCGGCGTCGATCCCGAGCCCTGGCGCGCGCGTGCCGCGAAGACCCGCGCGGCGATCCTCAAGAAGATGTGGGATGACAAGGGCGGGTTTTTCAGCGACGTGAATCCCGGCACGGGCAGGAAGACGCTGGTGCGCGCCGCGGTGTGCTTCTATCCGTACTTCACCGACCTGGTGGACGCGCCGCACCTGGCCGGCCTGGTGCAGAACCTCTTCGACCCCCGCCAGTTCTGGAAGCCGTTCCCGGCGCCGAGCTCGAGCGGCACCGACCCGCTCTACGATCCGGACGGCGCGTGGAAGGGCAGGCGCCACAACTGTCCGTGGAACGGACGGGTGTGGCCGATGGCGAACAGCCACGTTGCCGAGGCGGTCGCCCGGGTCGCGCTGGAGCATCTGCCCGCGTTGCGCGCGCACCTGGTCGAATTCGTCACGAAGTACGTGCGCATGATGTTCTGGGACGGCGATGCCTCGCGGCCCAACTCCTTCGAGCATTACCACCCGGTCACGGGCCGGCCCAGCGCGTACCGCGGGATCGACGACTACCAGCATTCCTGGGTCAACGATCTCATCGTCCAGTACGTGGTGGGGCTCCGGCCCGACGGGGAGGGCGGGTGCGTCGTGGACCCGATGCCGTTCGCGCTCGACGGCTTCGAGGCGAAGGGGTTGCCGATGCAGGGCGCCGCCGTGGACGTCGCGCGCGACGGCGACGCCGTGCTGGTGCGGGTGAACGGGCGCGACGCCGCCAAGGGCCGACTCGGTGAGGCGATCCGGGTGCGGTTGTGACCGTACGGGTCGCGTTCGCCGGCCCGCCGGGCGCGGAAGCCGACGCCGCCTGGGCCTGGCTGTCGGTCCACCAGGAGTTCCAGGCCCGCCGAGTGGAGACGGCCGGGCTCGGCGCGGCGACGGACTGCGACGTGCTGTGGCTGCACGCCGACCGTGCGCCCGAGCCGGTCGAGCCCGCGGTGCTCGCCGCCGCCGTCACCGGCGGGCGCCGCCTGGTGCTGACGTTGCGCGCCACGGCCCTCGTGCTCCCGATGGGCGTCGAGCGGACCCGACCGAACGACGTGGTCGATGCGGCCGAATGGCGCCACACCGAGGACCCGTTCTGGACCGAGGGATTCCGCGCCATGAGCGCCTACCCGCACGTGCGCGGGCTCGCGACCTACGGTCCCCATCCGCTCGCCGACGGCTTGCCGGGCGGCACGTACACGTGGGCGCCCGCCGACGGCGAGCGGTTCTCCCGGTGTTGCTACCGCCGCGGCGCCCGTCCCGCGGGCGGTCAGGTCGTCGCGGTCGAGCGCGCCTACGTCGCGCAGAACCCGGGCCGGATCGTGGCGTGGGAATACGCGCTGGGTCGGGGGCGGGTGCTGTGCCTCGGCGCCTACGTGTATTTCGCGGCGCCCGACCCGCTGCTCAGGCCCCAGCTCGAGCGGCTGATCCGCAACGCGCTGGTCGATGCGGAAGGCGCGGTGCGCACGGTGTGGCCCGAGAGCGCGACGGCCGCCGTGCCGGCCGAGGCGCTGGTGCTGCCCGAGCCGTGGGACCTCGACGGCAGGCTGCCCGACCCGGTGGCCGACCCGATCGCGTTCGACGCGCCGGTGGAGCCCGGGGCGCGGTTCGATCTCGCCGGCCGCCGCGCCCTGTTGTTAGGCACCGAGGGGGAGGGCCTGGAGGAGCTGTGGGTCCATCCCCACCGGATCATCGAGCGCTGGGAGATCGCCGCCGACGCGGAGCCGGTGGCGGGGACGCGGGTGCGCGTGGGCCCGGACGCCGTGGTGCGGACCATCGAGACGCCGCACCGCCGCCTGGTCGAGACCGCCTTCGTCGCGCTCGAGCACCCGGTCGCCATCCTGGATTACCACGGCGCGCGGAAGGGCCGCGAGTCGGTGGGGCGGGACCCGCCGCGGCTCGAACTGGCGTTCACCATCGATCTCCGGCGGATGTGGCCGTTCGCGGCGGGTTCGGGCGGCAACCTCCGATTCCGCCACGATCCGGGCGGGCGCGTGGCGCTGGTCGAGTCGGAGAGCGGCGACGGGGTCGCCGCCGTGTTCTGCGGCCGCCCGTGCGAGACCGCGATGCGGGCGCTCCACGAGCGCGACGTGCCGGTGGTCGAGTGCCGGGTGCGCGCGCGCCTCGACGTCGCGCTGCGGATCGCCGTGGTCGCGGGGGCCGGCCGCGACGACCTGGAGCGCACGCTGCGCGCCGTGCGGCGTCTCGGCGTGGCGGGGCTGGTGCGCCAGCGGCTGCAGCGCGCCGCCACCGTGCGCGAGGCCCGACTCCGGGTGCGGGCGCCGGACCCGCGGCTGCCGCGCGCGCTGGCGTGGGCCAAGCGGCGGCTCGACCTGTTTCTCGGCGACGCGCCCGGCGTGGGCCGATCGCTGATGGCGGGCTATGCGCCCTCGGGCTACGGCTGGAGCGACGGCCGCCCGGGCCATGCGTGGTTCTTCGCCCGCGACGCGTGCTGGTCCAGCTTCGCGCTGCTGGCCACCGGCGAGCACTCCATTCCGCGGCAGGTGCTGCGGTTCCTCGGCGACACGCAGGACATCACCGGCAAGGTCATCCACGAGGTCACGACCAGCGGACAGCACCACTACGACGCCGCCGACAGCACCCCCCTCTTCCTCCTGCTGGTCGGCCGATACCTGGCCTGGACCGGCGACCGGGAGTTCATCGCGTCGATCTGGCCCCGGGTGGAGCGCGCGCTGCGTTTCTGCGTCGCGACCGACACCGACGACGACGGCCTCATCGAGAACACCCGGGTGGGACACGGGTGGCTCGAGGCGGGCCCGCTGAGCGGCGCGCACGTGAGCGTGTACCTCGCCGCGGTGTGGCGCGCCGCCCTCGAGGCCGTGGCCCGGGCCGCCGAAGCGGTCGGCGAAGCCCGCACGGCGGCCGACTGCTGGGCCCGCGCCGCGCGCGCCGGCGCGACCATCGAAGCGGACTTCTGGGGCGAGGCGCTCGGCGGTTACGCGCTGGACAAGCGGCTGGACGGCTCACGCACCTGGGCCCAGACCGCGCTCCAGAGCGTCGCGCTGTTCCTGGGCGCCGCCAACACTGTGCGGGCGCGCGCGTACCTCGACGCCCTGGGCGGGACCGAATTCAACGCGCCGTGGGGCCTGCGGATGCTGCCCGTCACCGACCCGCACTTCAATCCGGAGTCCTCCCACGGCGGCGCGGTGTGGCCGCTGTTCACGGGCTGGGCCGCGCTCGCCGAGTACCGCGCCGGGCGGGACGAGGCCGGGTTCGCGCACCTGCTGACCAACGCGCAGCTCGCGTACGCGCGCCAGAAAGGTGCGTTCGACGACGTGCTGCACGGGCTGGTGGATCGGGCGGCCGGCGTGTGCTCCAACCAGGCGTCGGCGGCGGCGATGGTGACGCTGCCGCTGGTCGAAGGGCTGCTCGGCGTCGAGCCCGACGCCCTGGGCGGCAAGCTGACCCTGGCGCCCGCGCTTCCCGCCGCCTGGGAGTGGCTCGATGTGGTCGGCCTGCGCTGCGGCGAGCGGGTCCTGGATGCGCGGCTGCGCCGCCGCCCGACCGGGCTCGAGCTTCGGGTCCGCCGCACGGTCGGCGTGCCGCTCTGGCTGACCCTCGCGCCCCTGCTGCCGCGCGCCGGCCGGGTCTCGATCGATGGCGCGGAGCTGAAACCTCAGGCCATGATGGTGGGGGCGACGACCAGGCAGGCGGTCAGTCTGGAGGTGTCGGGGGAGCATGAGATTCTCTTCGAAGAGGGGTGAGGGGCGAGGGGCGAGGAGTGTGGCGTGCCGTGTCCGCCATCCCTCGCCCCTCGTCCCTCGTCCCTCGCCCCTCAGGCTCTCCGCTCCCTCGTCATCCCCCGTACAGTCTCGAGGGTCCGATCGATGTCCTCGGGCAACGTGTACACGTGGCAACACTGTCGCACGCCTTCGCCGATGGCACGGCAGCGGACCCTGGCGCGGCCCCACAGCTGGTCCATCAGCTCGGTGCCGGTCCACCCGGCGAGCGCCCACACGGTCGTGGCGGAGGTCAGCTCGGGGTGGGTGGGCGACAGGAGGCGGACCTGCGGAATCCGGCCAAGCCCCGCGCGCAGCCGGTCGCCCAGAGACTGGAGCCGCCGGTACACGAGGTCGGGGCCGACGCGCGTGTGCCAGTCGATCGCCGCCTCGTAGCCCTTGAGCAGCGAGAGATTCCCGGTGCCGATCTGCATGAAGCGGAACGCGCCGTCGCGGTAGTTGTCCCACTGGCCCGAGACGATCGTCGCCCAGACCTGGGGGAGCCGCTCGCGGTTGATGTACAGCACGCCGCAGCCCTTCGGCGCCAGCAGCCACTTGTGCGGCGACGAGAAGTACGCGTCGCACCCCATGGCGCGAAGGTCGATGCGCCAGTGGCCGACGCACTGCGCGCCGTCGATCACGGTGAGGATCCCGCGCTCGCGCGCGAGGCGGCACATCGCCTCGACCGGAAAGCGGATCGCAAGCCCGCTGGTGAGGTGCGGGATCGCCCAGACCCTCGTTTGCGGCGTCGTGGCGTTGACGAACAGGTCGACGAGCTGTTGCGGGTCTCGCGGCGGCTGCGGGACCGCGACGCGTTTCACGAAGATGCCGTAGCGCTTGGAGCGCAGGAGCCACGGCGACTCGCAGCCCACATGTTCCTGGTTGGTCATGATGACTTCGTCACCGGGCCCGAGCGTCAGCCCGTGCGCCATCACGTTCGCGCCGATGGTCGCGTTCTGGGTGAGCGCGATCTCCTCGGCCGTGGCGCCGAGCAGGTCGGCGAGCTTCTGGCGCAGCTCCAGCTCGGGGCGGTAGCCGGCGAAATAGTCGGGGTGCTCCGCCTTGTAGTCCCAGTGCGCGATCGTGCCGTCCACCTGCCGCAGGTGGTTGATCACCACGTCCTGCACGGCGCGCGGCGAGCTGCCGAGCGTCCCGGTGTTGAAGAACGCCTCTTCGGTGGGGATCGTGAACTCGCGGCGCAGCTCGCGCCAGAAGGTCTCATCGCCTTGCGGGGGAGCGACGGAGGGGGTCGACGCGGCGCCGCCTCGGGCGCGGGCGGCGAGCGCGGCCAGCAGGGCGGAGCCCAGGAAACGGCGGCGGGTCGTCATGGGACGGACCTCGGCGTGGGTTGCGCGCCGCATATATTGGACCGATGCGCACCGCTCCGCTAGTCGGCGTCGCGCTGGTGCTGGCCGCCTGCCGGATCGAGACGGCCGCGTCGGGCCGCCCCCCCGGGCCGCCGACGCCGGCGGACTCGCTCGCCCGGCTCGAGGAAGACCCGGCGGCGCGGGTGGAGGTGGAGGCGGCGCTGCGCACGTACTACCGCCGCTTCTCCTCGCGCGACTGGCGCGGGTTCAGCCAGAGCTTCTGGCCCGGCGCCGTCATTTCGACCCGCTGGACGCCGCCCGGCGCCCCGGCGCCGCGGGTGGAGATGCAGTCGCTCGAGGAGTTCATCCGCCGCGCCCGCGAACAGCCGGGCCGTCCCGCGGTGTTCAGCGAAGCCCCTGTTCACCTGCACGTGCGCAGCTACGGGGATCTCGCGGACGCCTGGGTGATTTACCGAGCCCGCCTCGGGCGGACGCGCGACAGCGTCGCCGTGTACTACGGCGTGGACGCGTTCCAGCTCCTGCGGCACGACGGCGACTGGCGGATCCTGAGCCTGGCGTTCACCCAGGAGGTGGCCGGACGCCCGCTGGAGGCACTCCGCTAGTTAGGTATGCCGAGCCGGGTGGAGATTCGCGACAGCAGATCGGCGGGCGCTGGGAGGCGGCGCAGCTTCGCCTTCACCGTTTCCAGCACCTCACGCTCCACCGCGAATTCCCCCGAGCAGGTGGCGCAGGCCTCGAGGTGCGCCTGAACGGCGGAGAGGTCCTCGGCCGCCAGCTCGCGGTCGAGGTAGTCGTCGAGCCGGCTGAACGCCTCGGCGCAGCTCAACTTGGTCAACGATCGCTCCGCGCCTGCACCAGGCCGTGGTCCACGGCGATGTCCCACAGCTCCTTTTGCAGCAGGGCCCGGCCGCGATGCAGCCGCGAGCGCACGGTGCCCACCGGGATTTCCAGCACGTCGGCGATCTCCTGGTACGACAGGTCCTGAAGGAAGTACAGTGCGGCCGCGGCCCGGAATTCGTCGGGCAGCGCGTCCACCGCGGCGGCGACCTGCTCGCTTTCGAGCTTGCCCAGCACCTCGCGCACCACGTCGGCTCCGCGGAACCCGCCTTCCGGGTGCGCTCGCGTCACGGTTTCGTGGGCGCGCCGCTGCAGGAACGCGTCCGGCACGGGGGCGGGGGCCTCGTCGAGCGACACCGCGTGGTCCAGGGGCCGCTGGCGCCGCCGCGCCGAGAGGAACGCGTTGGTCAGCACCCGCAGGAACCACGCGCGAAAGTTGGTTCCGCGCACGAACGTGCCGAATCCTCGATACGCCAGCAGCGCCGCCTCCTGCACGAGGTCCTCCGCGTCGGCGCGGTTCCGGGTCAGCCGGAGCGCGACGCCGTACGCCTGATCGAGGATCGGCGCGAGCAGGCCCTCGAACTCGGCCCGCGCCCGCCCGGTCTGGTCCATCCCGCCTCGCTCAAGAGTAAGGAATGCGGTCTGCGCACGTCCGGTTCCGCGCGGTCGCGAGTATAACCGCGTCGCCACAGCGTCGTAAGTCGGCCATTGGCAGGGCGTTTCCCGAACGGGTTGGGCGCGGCGCCGACCGCGGCCGCCGAGCCCGAAGGGACGACACCTGTTGCCCGGCTACGGTGTCGACGCCTCGAGCAGCGCGGCCAGCGCCGCACCTGAAGCGGGCCGCGTGGCCGGCGTCTTTGCCAGCGCCGCCTGGATCGCCCGCTCGACGGCCCCCGGCACGTCCTTCCGGACGATCCGGAGGCTGCGGGGCGGCTCGGCCGCGTGTCGCGCCAGAATCGCCCGGGCCGTCGGGCCGCCGAACGGCGGCTCGCCCGCCAGCATCTCGTACAACACGCACCCTAACGCGTAGATGTCCGCCCGGCCGTCCACCAGGCAGGTGCCCGACGCCTGCTCCGGGCTCGTGTAGGCCGGCGTGCCGAGCTCCAGCCCGCTCGAGCTGATCGCGTCGCCGCCCGCCACCTCGACCGCGCGCGCCAGCCCGAAATCCGTGACCACCGCTCCGCCGGCGGCCGGGAGCAGGATGTTCTCCGGCTTGATGTCCCGGTGCACGACGCCGGCCGCGTGCGCGTAGTCGAGCGCGGCTGCCACGTCGCGCGCCACGGCGCGCATCTCGTCGATCGGCAGGCCGGCCGGCGCGCCCGCGATCCGATCCCGCAGCGTCGGACCCGGCACGTACGGCATCACGAGATAGGGCAGCCCGCCGGCCGCACCGGCGTCGAGCAGCGGCACGATGTGCGGGTGGGCGAGCCGCCGCAGAATCGTGATCTCCCGCAGGAACCGCTCAGGCCCCACGATCCGGGCGATCTCGGGCCGCAACACCTTGACTGCAACGGCCTGGGCCGTGCCCACCGCCCGCGCCGCGAACACCACGCCCATCCCCCCGCCGGCGATCTCCCGCTCGAGATCGTACCGGCCCTTGAGCGCCGAGCCCATGCCGTCGATCAGTCGCACGCGCCCAATGTACGCCCGGCGCGCGCGGCGGCCAGCGGCCGGCCGGTGACGCCCCGCAGCGGCCGGTGGTCCTTGCCTCGCGGGCCGTGCTGGCCGCCGCGGCCCCGACCGGGTATCGTGAACCCGCCGATCACGTGCCATTCCTCACATGTCGTTCACAGGATCCCGATGACTCCCACCCGCCTCGCCCGCATGCTCGCGCTCGGCGCGATCGTCCTCGCGCCGCCGTCGCTGGCCGCGCAAGCCGCGCCACCCGGGCCGCCGAGCCCCGATTCGACCGTCCGGGTGGCGCGCCGCGGCTGGGTGTTCGGCATCACCGGCCTGTCCGGCTCCACCTACAACCCGACCGGGGTGGAAGCCGGACTGGTCTGGGCGATCGGGTCGGCGCCCGCGCGGAACCTGTACGTCGGGTTGCATTTCGGCGGCTACACCAGCGAGACCAGCGGGCTGACGGGCGGCACGCGCGGCTGGTTCGTCGGCCCGATCCTCGGCTACCGGCAGAACCTGGTCACGCTGTTGTCGGTCGGGAACAACGAGCGCGACCTCGACTACGCGCTGCTCACGGGCCAGCTCGAGCTGTCGGGAAATCTGGACCACAACGCGCCGACGCCGGACGCCGCGCACGGCACCGCGGCCCTCCTGTTCGGCCTCACCTACAGCGACGGCCGCCCGGTGGACGAGGCGTTCGCGCTGCTGCTCGGCCCGGCCCTGTTCATCGGCGGTCAGAGCACCGATCTCAGGCTGCAGGTGAGCCTGCGGTTCCAGTCACCGATGCGGCGGCGCTGAAGGCTGCAAGGGCCGCAGAGACGGCAAAGACCGCAGCGACGTTCAAAGCCGCAGGCCGCAAAGACCTGCAATCATAGCGCCCTGTTCCGCACGGTCGAGATGACGGGTTCGGGAATCACCGAGCCTGTCGTCGGTTCGTGGGGCCCTATCGCCGACTGGGAGTCTGGCAACGAAGCCGGGAGTTTGGGCTCACGATCTACCACGTGACGAAGGCCTTCCCCGCAGACGAGCGCTTCGGAATCGTCTCACAGGTGCGACGGGCCGCACTGTCGGTATCCACCAACATCGTCGTAAGGATCAAGGCGAGCTGGCCGTCAGGATCTTGCGCACTTCCTCAACATCGCGGAATCGGCAGCAGCGGAGGCCGGTCATCTCATCGAGTTCAGCCGCGACCTCGGTTACCTGCCGGCACCGGACGCCGAACGGCTCATGGACGAGGCGGATGCGCTGGTCGCGATGTTGTACCGGCTGAGGCGCCGCCTCAACCCCTGACGCCGCCTTCGGCCTGCGGCGTCTGCGGCCTCTGCGGATTTTGCGGTCTTTGCGGCCTGCGGTCTTTGCGGCCTGCGGCCCGCGGCCGGCCCCCGGCAATTGCCGATTGCCACGAGACTCCTGTAGCTTCGCACCGATGGCGCAGCCGCTTCCCCCGAGCGTGCCGTCCGGCGTGCAGATCCCCGTCCACCCGGGCTTCCAGCTACTGGCCGAGCTGACGGCGACGCTGTCGGCCGGCGTGTTCTCCGAGACGGCGATCGAATCCGCCGTGGCGCTGCTGCGGCGCGGCCTCAACGCGTCGGTGTGCCGGCTGTGGGTGCGCGCGGAAGACGGCCAGACCTATCACGCGTATAGCGGCGGGGCCGAGCCGCCGCGCGCCGACGAATCCGCCCGGATCTCCCACGCCATCCGGGTCGGCGAGACGCCGCCGGCCGGGGGGTGGGACGTGGTGGACCTGCGCGTGCCGCTCACGCACGAGGGGCAGCGCCTCGGCCTGCTCGAGCTGCGGCTGCCGCGCGACGGCCGCGAGGCCATGGCGCGCGACCTGCTGTACGTGACGGCCAACGTGCTCTCGCCGCTCATCGCCTCCCGCGAGCTGTCGAAGGATCTCGCGGTGGAGGTCGCGCGCCGCGCCCGCGAGATCGAGGAGGCCCGCCGCTTCACGGCCAAGGCGATCGACTCGCTGCCGGTGGGGCTGTACGTGATCGACCGCGACTACCGGATCATGGCCTGGAACCGCAAGCGCGAGACGGGCACCCAGGGCGTCCCGCGCGACCAGGCCATCGGCCGGCTGATCTTCGATGTGCTGCACCGCCAATCGCGCGAGCTGCTGCGCCGCGAGTTCGACGAGGTGTTCGCGTCGGGCCGCGTGCAGGTCTACGAGTCGCTCGGTGAGGACGGCCGCCACTACCGGATCACGAAGATCCCCATGCGGCTCAACGACGAGGAGATCACCCACCTCATCACCATCGGGGAGGACATCACCGAGTGGAAGAGCGTGCAGGGCCAGATCGCCCAATCGGAGAAGCTGGCGGCGATCGGCCAGCTGACGGCGGGCATCATGCACGAGATCAACAACCCGCTGGCGACGATCGGGGCGTGCGTGGACGCCGTGACGGGCCGCGCGCAGGACGCGGGGGCCGCGCTGGCTGAGCCCATCAGGGAATACCTCGAGATCATGGACAGCGAGGTCGAGCGCTGCAAGCGCATCGTGAACGGCCTGCTGGACCTCTCGCGCCCGCGCGGCGGCGAGAAGCGGCCAACGGACGTGAACGAAGTGGTGGGCGACACGCTGCTGCTGCTCAAACACCACGACCGCTTCAAGCATCTGGTGCTGCGCCGCGAGCAGGCCGAGGGCCTGCCGGCCGTGCTCGCCAGCAAGGACCAGCTCATCCAGGTATTCATGGCGCTGATGCTCAATGCCGCCGACGCGATGGAGGCGCGCGGGACGCTCACCGTGACGAGCGGCCGAGGCCCGGAGCGCGACGACGAGGTGTTCATCGGCTTCTCCGACACCGGCGCCGGCATCCCGAAGGCGGACCTGCAGAAGATCTTCGAGCCGTTCTACACCACCAAGTCCCAGGGCCGGGGCACGGGGCTCGGGTTGTCCATTTGTTACTCGATCGTGGCCGACCACCGCGGCCGCATCGACGTCGCCTCGACGCTCGGCAGCGGCTCCACGTTCACGGTGATCCTCCCCGTTTCCGAGCCATGAAGATCCTCGTGATCGAGGACGATCGCACCGTCGGCCAGTACGTCCAGCGCGGTCTCACCGAGGCGCGCTACAGCGCCGACCTCGTCGCCGACGGCCGGGAGGGGCTGGAGCAGGCGTCCGGCGGCAAGTGGGACCTCATCGTGCTGGACCTCCGGCTGCCCGGGATGGCGGGGCTCGATGTGCTGCGGACGCTGCGCGACCGCGGGATCGCGACCCCGGTGCTGGTCCTGACCGCGCAGGACTCGGTGGAGTTCAAGGTGGACGCCCTGCGCATGGGCGCCGACGACTACGTCACCAAGCCCTTCGCCATGGCCGAGCTGCTGGCGCGCGTCGAAGCCATCAGCCGGCGGCCGAAGGAGCTGGCGCCGCCCACGCTGCAGATCGCCGACGTGCGCATCGACACCGGCGCCCGGATGGTGACGCGCGGCGGCACGCCGGTCGAGCTGACACCCAAGGAGTACGACGTCCTGGTCTACCTCGCGCGGCACGCCGGCCGCGTCATGAGCCGCACCCTGATCACCGAGTACGTCTGGGACTACCACTTCGATCCCGGCACGAACATCGTGGACGTCGTGATCAACCGGCTGCGCAAGAAGCTGGACCACGGCCGGGAGCCGAAGCTGATCCACACGATCCGCGGCGTCGGGTACGTGCTGAGGCCGTGAGTGCGCAGCCTCCGCGCCGTCCTGACGCTGTGGTACACGGTCGCCCTCGCGGCGGCCGTGCTCGCCTTCGGGCTGACGACCTCGATGCTGCAGCGCCGCGCCAATGAGGCGGTCCAGGAGGAGCGGCTGGCGCTGCTCACCGGCCGGGTCGTGGCGGTTCTGGTCCAGAAGGCGACCGACGGGCGTGGCCCGCTCCTCGACGTGACGTTCGCGCCGCGCGAGGTGCGTTTGCGCCGTGACGTCGTGGAACAGCTGAGCCTCACGCCCGGTCTGGTGCTGGTGGTGGACACGGCGGCGATCGGCGTCTTCGGGTCGCCCGAAGTGCAGCGGCTCTCGCCGAACGCCACGGACACGCTGCGCCGCCGGCTCGCCCGGCTCGCGCTCGACCGGGAGGAGTTCCCGATCGCGCTGGACCACACCGACTACCAGTTCGCCGCGCAACGGGTGCACGGCGCGGGCCGGGCCATCCTCGCGGTGGCGGTCGGCGAACCTGCGATCGTGGCCCAGGGCGCGGTGGGCCGCTTCGCCGCGTCGATGCTCGCCGTCGTCCCGATCATCGTCGGGCTCGCGGCCCTGGTGGGCTGGCTGCTCGCCGACCGCACGCTGGGGCCGGTGGGTCGCATGATCGATGAGCTCGAAGCGATCACCGACGGTCGCAGCCTGCACCGCCGCCTGCCCGGCGGCGGCGCGCATCCCGACGAGCTGGGGCGGCTGGCCAACACCATCAACGGTCTGCTGGCGCGCCTCGAGACCAGCTTCAGCGCGATGCGCCGCTTCGTCGCCGACGCCAGCCACGAGCTCAAGACCCCGCTCACCGTGATGCGCGCCGGCGTCGAGCGCGCGTTGACCGAGCCCAGGACCGCGCCCGAAGCGCTGGTGCCGCTCGAGGAAACGATCGAGGAGATCCAACGCACCACCGAGCTGGTGGACGCACTGCTCACGCTGGCGCGGGTGGACGAAGGCCGGCTCGAGCTCCACCGGGAGCGCGTGGACCTCGGCGAGGTTCTGCGCGAGGTGCACGAGACGGCCCAGATCCTGGGTGACGAGGCCCGCGTGACGGTGACCCTCGAGCTGCCGGAGGAGTCCCTCGTGGTGGAGGCCGACCGTGGCCGGATCCGCCAGCTTGTGATGAACCTCGCGACGAACGCGGTCAAGTACACCAACGCCGGCGACGAAGTCTGGCTCACGCTCACCGGCACGCCGCAGGCCGCCACCATTTCGGTTCGCGACACCGGGGTGGGCATCGCCCCGGGCGACGTGGGCCGCGTGTTCGACCGGTTCTGGCGGGCCGATCCGGCGCGTTCGCGCACCGGCGAGCGGCCGGGCATCGGGCTGGGACTGTCGATTTCGAAATGGATCGCGGAGGCCCACGGGGGCTCGATCGCCGTGACCAGCCGGCCGGGCCGCGGCAGCACCTTTACCGTGACGCTGCCGCGCTCCGCCGCGGCCCCTCCGGCTGTCATCGAATCGTAATGTTCGGGTCATTCCGGAGACAGGGCCGCGGGTTAGTATATCCGAAGCGCAACGGGCACGAACGCGGAGGCCTGGGTGTTCGAGAACCTGATCGAATCGCGGCGCAAGCGGAATGTCCGCACGTTGCTCGGCAACAGTGCGGCGTCGATCGCCATTCACGCCGTGTTGATCACGGCGGCGGTGTACGCCACGCTGCACGCGGGTGAGGCGGCGGTCGAGCGGGTGCGCCAGGTCGACATCGTGCAGCAAGTGGAAGAGCAGCAGGAGGAGAAGCCGGACGAGCCGCCGCCGCCGGAGCGGGTCGCCACGGTCGAGCCGCCGCCGCGCGGCTTCCAGACATTGTCCATCCCGACCAACATCCCGGTGGATATTCCGCCGCCGACCAACACGCGCTTCGACGCCGCCGACTTTTCGGGCGTGGGCGTCGAGGGCGGCATCGCGCGCGGCGTCGAGGGCGGCACCGGTCCGGTGATCACCGACCAGCCGTACATGGAAGCGGTCGTGGAAGAGCGTCCCGAGCGGCTGGACGGCACCTGCGCGGGCCTGCGGTATCCGGCGGTGCTGCAGACGGCGGGCATCGAGGGCCGGGTGCTGATCGAGTTCGTCATCGACACGCTGGGGCGCGCCGAGCGCGGCTCGCTGCGGGTGATCTCGAGCGCGCACCAGTTGTTCGACCAGCCCGCGCGCGAAGTCGTCCAGAGCTGCCGCTACCGGCCGGGCCGGATCCAGGGCCGCGCCGTGCGCACCCGCGTGCAGATTCCGATCAACTTCACGATCCAGCGGTAGGCGTTCACGTCGCCGGCGCCCGCGGCGCCGGGTTCATCCCTGGGGAGGGGACCTTCTTATGCAGATGTCGCTGATCGAGCTCTGGGGCCACATGGGCTGGTTCGCCCGGTCCATCGTCTTCATCATGGTCTTCATGAGCGTCATGTCGCTGGGTGTCGCCTTCACGAAGTGGTGGAGGCTGCTCAAGGCCCAGAAGGAGACGGCGAAGTTCGCGCCCGAGTTCTCGCGCTTCCTGCAGGAAGAGCAGATGGAGGGCGCCATCTCGCTCTCGACCAAATACAAGAACAGCCACGTGGCCCGGGTGCTCGCCGGCGCCCTCCAGGAGATCAAGCCGCTGCTGCGGGACGGGCACGTCACGGCCGCCGACATCAACTCGGCCGAGCGCGCGATCGAGCGGAACACGCTGATCCTGATCGCCGAGATGAAGCGCGGCACCGGCATCCTGGCCACCGTCGGCGCCACCGCGCCGTTCGTCGGCCTGCTCGGGACCACCATGGGCATCGTGAACGCCTTCACCGGCATGGCGGCCGGCGGCGGCTCGGGCGGCATGGCGGCGATCTCCGCCGGTATCGCCGAGGCGCTGATCACCACCGCCTTCGGCCTCCTGGTCGCGATCCCGGCAGTGTGGATCTACAACTACTTCCAGTCCAAGACCGACTTCCTCACGGTCGAGATGACCTACTCCGGCAAGGAGCTGGTGGACTACCTGATCAAGAACGTGGGCTCCGAGTTCGGCCGGTCCACGTTCACCAAGGACTTCCCGGCTCAGGTGAAGAGCGGCAGTGGCCATATCAACAAGTAGCCAGAGCCCGGTCAACGCCGACATCAACGTCACGCCCATGGCGGACGTGATGCTGGTGCTGCTGATCATCTTCATGATCACGGCGCCGCTGCTCGCCTCGGGCTTCGTGGCGACGATGCCGCAAGGCGTCAACCTGATCACCGACGCCGAGGACCCCGACGACGTCATCCTCGGCCTGGATCAGGAGGGCGCCTACTACATCAACACCCGCCCCTACACCAGGACGGCGGCCGAGGCCGAGCTGACGCGCATCTTCGCGGCCCGCACCAAGGACAAGATCCTGTTCGTGAAGGCGCACCAGGAGCTCAAGATGGAGGCGATCCAGGAAGCGATCGCCATGGCGCGCCGCGCCGGCGTCCGCGTGATCGCCGCCGTCACCGACCAGCGGCTCGGCACCGAGCCGACCGTGTCCACCAGCCGCCCGGGAGCGAACTGACCCATGTCGATGGCGACCTCCGGGGGCGGCGGAATGAACTCCGACATCAACATCACGCCGTTCATCGACGTGTTGCTGGTGCTCCTGGTCATCTTCATGATCGCGCAGCCCATGCTGCGCAAGGTCCTCGAGATCCAGGTCCCGCTCGAGGAGCAGTCGCAGGCGACGCAGACCCCGTCCACCAACATCGTGCTGGAGATCAAGGCCGACGGGTCGTACGCGGTCAACACCCAGCCGGTCGAGAAGGCCCAGCTCGGCGTCCGGCTGCGCGAGATCTACGACCCGCGGCCGGACAAGCTGCTGTTCATCAAGGCCGACAACGGCCGCCCCTTCCGGGACGTGATCGAAGTGATCGACGTGGCACGCGGCGCCGGCGTGCAGGTGTTCGGATTGGCGCCGCCGACGGCGGAGGAGGCGGCCGCGGCGGTCGCGGCGGCGGCGGCACGGCCCTAGGCGGAACCACGCCACGGTCCGGGGCGTAGGGAGCCACATGCCGGTCCCGCTCGCGACCCCGTTCGGCCGACGGATCCAGACCCGGCGCTCGGTTCGGGAATGGTTCCTGTCGGCCGTCCTGCATCTGCTCGCCATCGCCGCGCTGGTGTGGCAGGGCCAGCGCGCGGCCGCCCATCTGGCCCGGGCGGCCGGCGAAGGGCCTGGCCCGGGTGGAGGTGGGGGTGGCGGCTGGAGCCGCGCGCTCGCCGTGTTCACCGTGCCCGCCGCGCAGGCCGCACCGCCGCCGCCGGTGGAAACGCCGGCGTTCAGCGTTCCCACCGTCGTCGAGCCGTTGCCCGAGGTGCAACCCGACTCGACCCCGACGCCCCCCCCTCCTCCGGCGCCGGCTGCTGACCCCACGTCGCAGTCCGCCGGCGCCTCGGCAGCGGGGGCCGGGGCCGGGCAGGGGCCCGGCGCGGGTCCGGGCGCGGGCGGTGGCACCGGAGGCGGGACGGGCGGCGGCGTCGGGAGCGGCGTGGGCCCGGACTCGGGCGGCGCGGGCGGGCGGATCTTCCCGCCCCAGCCGCAGGGCATCATCCTGCCGCCGATGCCGTCGCCGCGCAGCCTGCGCGGCACGCGCGTCACCGTGACCTTCACGATCGGCGAGCGCGGCGAGGTGCTCGATGTCGCCGTGGAGCCGCCCATCCAGGACCGCGGCTATCGCAACCAGTTCCTCGAGCGGATGCGGCGCTACACGTTCACGCCCGGCTACGATCGGCTGGGCGGCCAGCCCGTGCGCGCGGCGATCCCGATCACGATCACGTTGTAAAGCCGGCCCGCGGCGCGTAGCTTAGGCGCCGGTTCCGACGTCGGCTCCTCACCGTGCTCGCACCGGGGGACCCATCAGTCTCTTTCGTCGCAAGTCGGTCGACCTCCTGGTCGAGGAGGCCACGCACCGGAGCGGCCTGAAACGGGCGCTCGGCAAGTGGGAGCTGACGTTCCTCGGGATCGGCGCCCTGATCGGCGCCGGGATCTTCACAAGCGTTGGGACGGCCATCGCCGGCGCCGGCGACCGGCCGGGTGCGGGTCCCGCGCTGGTCATCTCGCTGCTGGTCGTCACGCTCGGATGCGCGCTGGCCGCCATGGCCTACGCGGAGTTCGCCGCGATGATCCCGGCCGCCGGCAGCGCCTACACGTACTCGTACGCCACGCTGGGCGAGCTGGTGGCCTGGATCATCGGCTGGGATCTCATCATCGAGTACGCGATCGGCAACGTGGCGGTCGCCATCGCGTGGTCGGGCTACCTGGACGCACTGCTGCGGGGCAGCGGCGTGGAGCTGCCCGCCTGGCTGATCACGGATTACCGCACGGCACACCAGGCCGCGGCCGAGCTCGCCGCGGCGGCCGATCCCTCCACGGTGAGCGCCGCCCGGCAGCTGGCCGCGCAGGCGGTAGCAACGGCGCCCACCCTGCTCGGCCTCAAGCTGATCTTCAACTTCCCGGCCTTCGCGATCGTGGCGCTGGTCACGGTGGTCCTGGTGATCGGCATCAAGGAGAGCGCCTGGGCGAACAACGTGATGGTGATCCTCAAGATCGGCGTCGTACTGCTGTTCCTGGCGGTAGGCGCGACGTACGTGAAGCCGGACAACTGGACGCCGTTCGCGCCCAACGGGTGGCACGGGATCCTGGCCGGTGGCGCGGTGATCTTCTTCGCCTACATCGGGTTCGACGCGGTGTCCACGGCGGCCGAGGAGACAAAGAACCCGCAGAAGGACCTCCCGTTCGGCATCTTCGCCTCGCTCATCATCTGCACCGTGCTGTACGGCGCGATCGCGCTGGTGCTGACCGGCGTGATGCCGTGGCGGGAGCTGGGCGTCGCCGATCCGCTGGCGGCCGCGCTCCAGTTCATCCACGCCGACTGGTTCGCGGGGCTCGTGGCGTTCGGCGCCGTGGTCTCGATGACCAGCGTGCTGCTGGTATTCCAGCTCGGCCAGCCTCGCATCTTCTTCTCGATGGCACGCGACGGGTTGCTGCCGCCGTGGGCGGCCGCCGTGCATCCGCGGTTCAAGACGCCCCACGTCACCACCATCATCACCGGCTTTCTCGTGGCGGTCCCGTCGCTGTTCTTCAACCTGGACGAGATGGTCAACCTCACGAACATCGGGACCTTCTTCGCCTTCGTCCTGGTGATGCTCGGGATCATCATCCTGCGGCGCACCGATCCCGCCCGCGCGCGGCCGTTCCGTATGCCCCTGGTGCCGTGGCTGCCGCTGGTCGGCATCGCCATCTGTCTGGTGCTCATGGTCAACCTGCCGCGGCAGACCTGGGTGCTGTTCGGGATCTGGCTGGCCATCGGGCTGGTGCTGTACTTCGCCTACGGGTTCCGGCACAGCCGGCTGCGGCGGCCCGCGCCGGGGCCGGGGAAGGGGACGGCGGCCTGAACCGCCGGCTGATGCCGGGGTATGAGGGCCCGCGCGGCGAAACGCGCGGGCCCGTTCCGTCGTAGGGTGCCGGGTCACCCGAGGATCACCAATGACCCTCCTGCTGCCCTTGCTGCTGGTCGCCGTTCAGGACACGACGCCGACCCGCATCCGGATCGAGACGCGGAACCCGCGCCGCGATTCCATTGCGCGGGCGCGGACCGACTCGATCGCCCGGGTCCGGGCGGCAGCCGCCGAACGCGGCCGGCGCGACGCCTACGCCGATTCGGCCGCCCGAGCGCTCGTCACCAACGCCCGCTTCCGTCGCGAGCGCGCCGAACGGCTGGTCACGCGTTACCAGGCGACGGTCACCCAGCGGATCGGGGCGGGTTTGCGGGCTCTGCGCCGCGACCGCATGCTGTTCGGCCAGGAGTTGGCCGCGCGCATCGACTGGCGCCGCGACGGCCCGACCCGGGTCGAGGTGCTCGGGGCCCGGCAACGGGTGCCGGTGGCGATCCGCGGGGACCAGGTGCCCGACGACCTCGACGCAACCGTGCAATGGCTCGTTTTCGACCCCTCCGCCGACTACCTCCGCATCGCCGGCGACGACGCGGATGGGTTCTCGCACCCGCTGCGCGAAGGCAGCGAGGCGGACTACCGCTTCGCCACCGGCGACACCACGACCATTGCGTTGCCCGACCGGCGCGCCCTGCGGGTCGTCGAGCTGCGGGTGATCCCGCGCCGTCCGGACTTCAACCTGATCTCCGGGTCGCTGTGGTTCGACCTCGACACCTACGGCATGGTCCGCGCGGTGTTCGCGCCGGCGCGGCCGTTCGATTTCGAGCTCGACGCCGACGATGACGACGACGTGCCCGGGTGGGTGAAGCCAATCCGGGCCGAGGTCCGCTACATCACCATCGAGTACGGTCTGTACGACTTCCGCTGGTGGATGCCACGCTACTGGGCGCTCGACGCCGAAGCGCAGGCGTCGGTGATGCGGATGCCGCTGCGGTTCGAGCGCGAGTACAGCGACTACCAGGTGGAAGGCGGCGGCGAGCCGGTGACGGGCGCGCGCCTTCCGGCGGGCGCCGTCCGGCCGCAGCGTCGGGACTCTGCCGCCGCCGACTCGATGCCGTTGAGACTCCCCCCCGACAGCCTGGCCGCCCTGATCCGGGTGTGCGTGGACTCCATCATCGCGGAGGAGACGGCCCGCGCCCGCGCGGAGCGCGAGCGGGGCGGAGTCCAGGTCCGGGTACGGATGGGGCCTCCACGGGCCCGGCGCGAGTGCCGCAGGATGTTGCGCGAGGAAGACCGCTGGCCGATCGAGGTCGAGATCGCCAACGATGACACGGCCGCCCTCCTCACCAGCGCGGCGCTGGGCAGTCCCATCCTGCAGATGGGCGACGTCATCAGCGAGGACGAGCTGCGCAACCTCGGGCGCGAAATCGGCGCGCTGCCCGAGCGGCCGTGGCAGTTCCAGGCGATGGTGCCGCGGGGGGTGGGCGACCTGCTCCGGCGGACCCGCTACAACCGCATCGAGGCGCTGTCGGTCGCGGCCGGCACGACCCTCGACTTCGGGCGACTCCAGCTCGACGCGGTCGGCCGGCTCGGCGTCGCCGACCTCGAACCCAACGGCGAGCTCGCCCTGACCCGGCCGACCACGACCGGCCTGTTCCGGCTCGGCGCCTACCGGCGGCTCGCGGCCGCGAATCCCGATGCGCGGCCGCTCGGCGCCATCAATTCGTTCAGCGCGCTGTTCCTCGCGCGCGACGACGGCGAGTACTTCCGCAGCTACGGTCTGGAGCTGACCGGCGAGCCGGCGCCCACGCGCACCGCGTGGTGGCGGTTCCGGCTGTTCGCCGAGCGGCAGCGGCCCGCGGCCGTCGAGACCGAGGCGAGCCTGCCGCGCCTGTTCAGCAGCGGCCAGCGGTTCCGGTCCAACATCGCCGCCGCTCGCGCCGAGCAGCTGGGGGGCGGGGTGAGCCTGCACGTGGATCGCTCGCTGCGCGGCGGCACCACGCTCTCCGGCGACCTCGCGGTGGATGGCGCCGCCGGCGACTTCGACTTCGGCCGTGGTTCGCTCGCGCTGCGCGCAAGCGTGCCTCTCGGCAAGCCGGTCGTGGGCCTCGAGGCGGCGGCCGGGACCAGCACCGGCGCGCTGCCGGTGCAGTCGCTCTGGTTCCTGGGCGGCCCGGCCACGCTGCGGGGGTACGACGGCGGCGTGCTGCTGGGCGAGGCGTTCTGGCGCTTCCGGGGCGAGGTCGGCTCGTCGCTGCCCCTGATCCGCGCCGCCGTGTTCAGCGACTGGGGTTGGGCCGGACCACGCGCCGCGTTCGCGGACGGTCGGGCGCTCGTTTCGGCGGGCATCGGCGCCAGCATCCTCGACGGCATCATCCGGCTCGATCTCGCCCGCGGATTGCGCGAGCCGCACGGCTGGCGGTTTGACTTCTATCTGGATGGGGTGTTTTAGGCGGCTAGGCGGCTAGGCGGCTAGGCGGCTAGAAGATCAGGGCATTGGCGGGGCCCGGGCAAGAGCGCTCGGGCCTCGGGTGTTTTTTAGCCGCCTGGCCGCCTGGCCGCCGAGCCGCCGAGCCGCCTAGCCGCCAGATCCACCGCCCCCGCCACGGCGTCCACGGGTCCCTCGAGGACCGCGATCGCCGGCCGCATCGCGATGATCTTCCCCAGCACGGCCGCGCGGTAGTCCGGCGCACCCGCCAGCAGCCCGCCGCCCCACGCCAGGGTGACCGCCGTGCCGGTCGGGAACCGGTGGAGCAGCGGCGTCACGGTGGCGGCCAGGTCGGCCGCCGCGCGCTCGAGGATGCGCCGCGCGGTTTCGTCGCCCGCTCTCGCCGCCTCGACCACGACCGGCGCGAGCATCACCAGCTCCGGCACGCCGGCGCCGAGGCTCCAGCGCGGCAGCTGGTCCACCGCGATGCCGAGGTGCTGGAGAAACCGGTCGAGCAGCGCGTGTGCCCTGCCATCGTCCACCGCGCGGGCGGCGGCCCGCAGGGCCTCCCGCGCCACATCGTACGCCGAGCCCCAATCGCCCAGCACCGGCCCGAGACCGCCGGCGCGCGCGGTGGTGCGGTCGGGCAGGCGGGCCCACGCGACCGATCCGGTCCCCGCGATGAGCACGATGCCGGGGCCGTCGCCGAACGCGGCCAGGAGCGCGATCTCCGCGTCGGTCGTGACCTCGATGCGCCGCGCCAGGCCGTGCGACATGAGCGCGTGGGCCAGCTCCCCGCGCTCGGCCTCGCGGCCCGCGCCCGAGGCGCCGACCACCAGCACGTCGGCGGGGGCCTCGCGCCGCGCCCGCTGCAGGGCGTCGCGGCATGCCGCGTGAATCGCGCCGGCCGCTTGAGCCGCCGCACCGGGTCGCACGGCGCCCGGCCCGCTCTCGCCCCGGGCCAGAATCGCGCCGCCGGCCTCGGCGACCGCCGCTGTGGTGCGCGATCCGCCCGCGTCCACGCCGAGGATCAGCGTCATCGTCGCGTCCGCGCCGAGCGTCGGGAGTCGGAAGCCGGGAGCTCGACGCGTGACGCGGCGTTCACGCCCGACTCCCGACTTCCGACATCCGAGCGCCCTTGATCGTCGAAGCCCCCAGCCCGATGAGGACGGTGAGCGCGGTGCCCAACGGTACGTACCACGGCCACGCCAGCCGCGCGAGCCGCGCCAGCGGGGCCGGGTCCCCCAGCGCGCCGCCGATCGGGCCGGCGAACACGACCACCGTCATCAGCGCCGAGCCGAGCAGCAGCGCCGTCACCGCGTCGCGCTCGCGGACCCGAGCGAACCGGGCCAGCACGAACGCGCCGAGCAGCGCCCCGTAGGTGAGCGACGCGACCGACAGGGCGATCACGACGACAGGTGCCCCGCGGCGCCGGAACAGCAGCGCGCCCCCGACCAGCACGGCCGCCCAGAGCAGCGTGAACAGGCGGCCGACCCGAAGCAGGTGGGCGTCGTCGCCGGCGCGGTTCGCCAGCGGCGCGTACCAGTCGTGCGTCGTCGAGGATGCGAGCGCGTTGAGGGAGCTGGCGATCGTGCTCATCGCCGCGGCGAGGATGCCCGCGACCGCCAGGCCCGCGAACCCGCCCGCGAGGTGCGTGGTAATGAAGCGGGGGAGGACCTCGTCGCCGGGCAGCACCCGCCCCGCCGGGAACGCGGCCCAGAGCGCGCTTCCCGCGACGAGGAACAGCGCGAACTGCGCCAGCACCACGAAGCCGCTGCCGACCAGTGCCGCGCGCGCGTCGCGCAGGGAGCGGGTGGCGAGCAGGCGCTGCACGATCAGGTGGTCGGTGCCGTGCGAGGCCGCCGAGAGGAGCGCGCCGCCCAGGACCGCGGTTCCCAGCGCGTAGGGGTTGGTCCACGAGAACCCGAAGTCGAGCGCGCGGAGCTTGCCCGCCGCCGCGGCAACGCTCAACGCGTCCGGGGCGAGCCGCAGAGCGACCACCAGCGCAACGGCACCCGCCGCCATGTACACGGCCCACTGCAGCACGTCGGTCCAGACCACGGCGCGCAGCCCACCGGCGTACGTGTACACCACGGTCGCGGCGCCGAGCGCGACGATCGAGGTCGGGTATGACCACCCGGTGATCGCAGTCAGCGGGATCGCCGTCGCGAACACGCGCACGCTGTCGCCCAGGGCGCGGGTGGCGAGGAACAGCGCCGCCGACGTGCGCCGGGCCCGGCCGCCCCACCGCGCGCCCAGCACCTGGTAGGCGGTCTGCGTGTCGCCGGCGAAATAGCCGGGGAGCAGGAGCCACGCGACCCCGATGCGCCCGACCAGGTACCCGAGCGCCAGCTGGAGAAAGGTCAGATCACCGCGGTAGGCGATCCCGGGAATCGAGATCACCGTGAGCGCGCTGGTTTCGGTGGCGACCACGCTGATCAGAATGGCCCACCACGGCAGCCCGCGCTCGCCGAGGAAGTAGTCGCCGGCGCCCTTCTGCCGGCCACCAAGCTTGAGGCCGAGGGCGATCGAGAACGAGACGTACAGCGCGGCGACGATCCAGTCGGCGGTGCGCACAGGGCAGAAGATAGGGCGGCGCGCGCGGAGCGGGTACTGGCGGGCGTGCCGCTCGGCTTCCAGTTTCGTCAGCGGTGCGAGGACTCCCCAACACGCTGCTCATTGTCGCCGCCGCGGCCGTGCCCACCGGCCTCGAGGCGCAGCGCGCCTTCGTGCGCGGCGCGGTGGTCTCGGCCGAGACCGGCGAGGGCATTCCCTACGCATTGGTGGTGCTGCGCCCGCCGTTCTCGCAGCGCTTCGCCGACAGTGTCGGGTGGTTCGCGTTCCTCGATGTCGCCGCCGGGACCTACCAGCTCGCGGTGCGGCAGGTGGGCTACGTGCCGCTCGACACCACCGTGACCGTCGGCACGGGGCCCCTGGGGTTGCGCTTCGAGCTGCGCCGCGTCGCCGTCGAGCTGGCCGCGATCACCGTGCGGGCCGATGCCCCCTGCACCGACCCCGGTGCGCCCGACCCGGCGCGGGATCCGGCGCTCGCGATCGTGTTCGACCAGTTGCGCGAGAACGCGGCCCGGTACCTCCTGCTGGCCGACCAGTACCCGTTCCGCTACCGCATGGTGCGGCGGCTGACGCAGGAGTTCTCATCCGGCGCGAGCCGGTTCGTGTACGGCGACACGATCGAGATCCGGAGCGACGACCGTTGGCGCTACCGGCCGGGCCGCGTCGTCACGTACGGGCGCGGCTCGATGTCGCAGGTCAAGGTCGTGCACCTGCCCGAGCTGCCGGACCTCGCCGACCCGAACTTCCACCGCACCCACTGCTTCCGCCTGGCCGGCCTTGATTCGCTCGACGGGCGACCACACGCGCGGCTGGAATTCCGGGCCGCGGCGGCGCTCGACGAGGCCGACGTGGACGGCTCGGCGTGGCTGGACACGGCGGGGTACCGGCTGCGGCGGATCGCCATCCGCCTGACAAGGCCCGAGCGCGCCGACCAGGAGATCGGGGCCATATCGGCCATGGTCACGTTCCGCGAAGAGCTGCCGTTCCTGCTCGTCATCGAGCGCGTGTTCGCGCTGACGACCCGCCGCCGGCCGGGCGCGGGCGGACTGGTCGGCCGCACCGAGGAACAGCGCCTCGTCGGCGTGGAGTTCCGGCGAAGGCCGGGCGAGGCGCGGTGAGAGGCGGTTGGGGCGGCTGGGGCGGCTGCGGCGGCTGCGGTGGTTGAAACGGTCAGGGCGGTAGAACGCCGAGAGCCCGGGAAGGTCCCGGGCTCTCACTGGCTCCAACCGCCGCAACCGCTCTCACTACCTCCGCCGCCTACACCGAGAAACTCGTCCCGCAGCCGCACCCGCCGGTCGCGTTGGGATTCTCGAAGCTGAAGCCGCTGGACTGCATGGTCGAGACGTAATCCACCGTCACGCCGCCCAGGTGCTGCGCGCTGAACGGGTCCACGAACAGCTTCACGCCTTCGATCTCGACAATCAGGTCGTCGGAGGCCGGGGCCTCGTCGATGCTCATCTCGTACTTGAAACCCGAGCAGCCGCCCGGCAGCACGCCGATCCGGAGCCCGATGGTGTCGGGCGACATGTCCTTCTCGGTCGCGATGAACTCCCGCACCTTGCCGAGCGCGGCGGGCGTCAGTCGAACGCTGACGCCGGTATCCTGAGTAGTGCCCATCATTCCCTCCTCCACCCGGGAACGCTAATCCGGCGGCCGGAGGCCGTCAACGCCGGCGGGTGGTGTCGGACTCGGCGCTGAGCAGGCGGCCGACCAGTTCGGGGATGACCCGGATCCACCCGTCGCGGGACCGGGCCCGCAGGCCCGAGGCCTCGACGATCACCGAGTTCTCGTTGTTGAGCAGGCGGCCGGACACCAGGGACCCCTCGCCGGCCGGCATCGGAAACACACCCACCACGAGGGTGTAGCGAGTCGGCCAGGTCGAGTCCACCCGCACCCCCGGGGCCCAGCGGGCTCGGAAGCGGCGCACTGCGATCGCGGTCTGCTCGGCCAGCCCTCGCTGCGGCGTCTCGGCCCGCACCGTGATGACCTGACGCGCGACCTCCGGGCGGACCCGGGTCCGGCCGCCGTGGCAGGCGACCACGAGGAGCGGCAGGGCGAGCGTGAAACGGCGCGCGGGAACCACCCTTCCATGAAACGGCGGCCGGCGGCCGGACGCCATGACCCAGGTCACCGGGCCGCGGCTGCGACCGCCAGGTCCGCTACCAGACGTCGGACCTGGAAGATCTGCGTGTTCTCGCGCGTCGGATGCACCCGGTTGGTCAGGAGGATCACGAACAGGTCCAGCTCCGGATCGATCCACAGCGACACGCCGGTGAACCCGGTGTGCCCGAAAGCACGCGCGGAGAGCCGCGCGCCCGCCGAGTTCTCCCCGTTGGGCGTTTCCCAGCCGAGGGCCCGGTGCGAGCGCTCGGGGTGCTGGCGCCGCGTGAATTCGGCGATCGACTCGGCGCGCACGAACCGGATGTCGTGGTCCCGCTCGCTGTCGGCGGCGCTCATCCCCGGCGCCCGGCGACCCGTGACCAGCGTCCGCGCGCTCGCCCGCGACGCCGGAAACACGCCGCCACCGAGCATCATCTGCGCGAACCGCGCGAGGTCCTCGGCCGTGGAGAACAGGCCCGCGTGCCCCGACACGCCGCCCATCGCGAACGCGTTCTCGTCGTGGACGTCACCATGCACCAGGCGGTGCCGGTAGGTGGTATCCAGCTCGGTGGGCGCGATGCGGGTGCGCCAGCTGCGCGGCGGGTTGAAGCGCGTGTCTCGCATGCCCAGGGGCTCGAACACGCGCCGCGCCAGGTAGCGATCGAGCCGCTCGCCGGTCAGCACCTCGACGGCCCGGGTCAGGTTGATCGCACCCACGTCGGAATAGACCGTCCGCGTGCCGGTCGGGTATTCGAGCGGTTCCGCGGCCGCGGCATCCAGCACCTCGTCGCGGCTCCGGGCACGCCGCCAGTACGGCCGCCACGCGGGCAGCCCGCCCGAATGGGTCAGGAGGTGGCGGATCGTGATGGTCGAATCGTGGGCATGGCCGAACATCTGCACGTAGCCACGCACCGGCGCGCCGAGATCGAGACGCCCGTCTTCGTGCAGCATCATGACCGCGGTCGTGAGGCCGACGACCTTGGTGAGCGACGCCACGTCGTAGACCGTCCGCGCGGTGACCGGCCGGCCACGCTCGTACGCGGTGCGGCCGAACGCGCGGAGGAACAGCACGGTGTCGCGGCGCCCGACGGCGACCACGGCGCCGGGGAACGCCCGGCTGGCGATCGCCTCCTCGACCGCTCGTGCCAGCGGCGTCCAGCGGTCGGTCGAGTCCTGGTGTGCGGTCACCGCGAGCGCGGCGATGAGCGCATACACTACCGCTCACGCCTCGCCGGTCCACCCGGCCGCACGCGGGGCGATGGCCCGGGCGGCGGTGCGCCGGTGCGGCCGTGGCCGCGCCTCATCGCCGCTCGATCCCCCAGCCGATCCGCACCATGGGCGGCAGGCTCACCGGCATCCGTCCGCTGATGGGCGCCTGGCCGAGCAGGGCCGCGGCGGCCGCGCGTTCCGCCCATTCGGTGCCGGCCCACGCGAGCAGGTACGCACTCACGTTGGGAATCTGGCGCAGCAGGTACGGGCTCCCGAGGCTCACGCCGATCACCGGGGCGCCGGGCGCGCGGGCCAGCTCGTCCACCAGCGCGGCCACGGGATCCGGGATGTTCACGGCGTCGGGCCGCCACGCCGCCGGACGAGGCGCCGCCACGAACACCACGGTCGCGCCCGCGGCCGCGGTGCGGACCGAATCGAACGAGGCGGGCCCCGACGCGGGCCACAGGCGCAGCACCACCGGCCGGACGCCGCCCGCGCGCAGCGCCGCCGCGAAGGCGGTGCCGAGGCCGGTCTGCGCCTCGTCGCCGTACGCCACGACGAGGACGCGGGAGCGGCGGTCAGGGGCGAGGGGGACCATGCCGAGCGCGTCGCGCGCGAGCACGATCGCGCGGGCCGTGACGTCACGCGCGAGCTGGAGATGCTCCTGCCGGCCGACGACCCGCGCGATGGCCGAGAGGTCGGTGAACCGCCGCCGGAACAGATTCTGCCGAGCCTTGAGCGTGAGGATCCGGAGCACCGACGCGTCAACCCGCGCCTCGGTCACGGCGCCGCGCTCGACCGCGGCGACCACGGCCGCCACCGCGTCGGGCACGCTGGTCGGCATCAGCAGAACGTCCGCGCCCGCCTGCAGGGCGCCGACCGCCGCCGGTCCCGCGCCGTACTGCGCCACGATGGCGCCCATCTCGAGCGCGTCCGTCACCACCAGCCCGCGGAAGCCGATGTCGCGCCGCAGCAGCGTGTCGAGTAGCAGCGTTGAGAACGTCGCCGGCGTCGAACCGCCGGTCAGCGCGGGAAGGGCGATGTGCGCGCTCATCACCGCGTCCACGCCGGCCTGCACCGCCATCCGGAACGGCACCAGCTCGACCGAGTCGAGCCGCGGGCGGTCGGCGGCGATCACGGGCAGCGCGATGTGCGAGTCGGTGCCGGTGTCGCCATGGCCGGGGAAGTGCTTCGCCGTGGCGAGCATGCCGTGGTCGTGCAGCCCGCGGATGAACGCCGCGGCGAGCCGCCCCACCTGGCGCGGGTCCTCGCCGAAGCTGCGGGTGTTGATGATCGGATTCGCCGGATTGTTGCTGACATCCACCACCGGCGCGAACGTCATGTGGAGTCCGACCGCGCGCCCCTCCAGCGCGATCACTCGGCCCACGGCGTAGGCATCCTGCTCGCGGCCGCTGGCCCCGAGCGCCATGTTGCCCGGGAATGCCGTGCCGCCGCGGATCCGCGAGGACGGCCCGCTTTCCAGGTCCGCGGCCATCAGCAACGGGATGCGCGCGACGGCCTGCAGGGCGTTGAGCTTCGCGGCCACGTCGTACGGCGACGTGCCGATGCCGATCACGAACCCGCCGACCCCCTCATCGGCCGCCAGCCGCAACGCCGCGCTCATCGCCTCGTGGTCGAGCGCCCAATACGGGCCGTCGATCCACGGCATCACCAGCTGCGCGGCCTTCTCGCGCAACGTGAGCGTCCGGAGCACGTCGCGCGCGACCTCCTCGGGCGCGGCGTCGAAGTCCACCGGGACGGGCAGGGGCGGCGGCGCCCACGCCCCGACCGGCGCGGCATCCACGTCCATGCCCGTGACGTCGGGGGCGGGCAGGCCGGCGCGGCGGCTCGCGCACGCGGCCAGCGCGAGGGCGGTCAGGATTCCGAGGCGGCGGCGGGAACGCACGGCTCCAATCTATACGTCGCCCCTGCCGCTTCCCACCCGCCGCAACCTCTGGTAGCGTGAACGATGCGCCTGCGACAGGTAGCGCTGGGTCTCCCCCTCGTGCTGGCCTGCGCCGGACCGCGTCCTTCAGGACGCTTTTCGGCCGAGCCCGGGCTTCAGCCCGGGTCGGCAAGCGAAAGCTCCGGTCCCTCGCAGCGCAGCCGTGTTCTCCCCGGGATCGACGTCCTGCTGACGGACTCGGCGCACCTCATCGCCGGCCGCCGGCTTGGCCTCATCACCAATCAGACCGGCGTAGACGCCGCGGGTGTGCCGACTGTCGACCGACTGCACGCCCTGTCGGCCGACGGCCGACGGCCGACGGCCGTCGGTCTGGTCGCCCTCTTCGCCCCCGAACACGGCATCCGCGGTACCGCGCGTCCCGGCGAACGCGTGAGCGACACCGTGGACACGGCGACCAGCCTGCCCATCTACAGCCTCTACGGGGCGAATCGCGCACCGACCGCGCAACAGCTCGCGGGGCTCGACGTGTTGTTGGTGGACCTGCAGGACGTCGGGGCTCGGACCTTCACGTACGTCTCTACCATGGTGCTGTCGATGCGCGCCGCGGCTGCGGCACGCAGGAGGATCATCGTGCTCGACCGGCCCAACCCGATCGGCTGCGCGATGCAGGGCCCGGTACTCGACACGGCGTACGCCTCGTTCATCGGGATGCTGCCGGTGCCGCTCCGGCACGGCATGACGATCGGCGAGCTGGCGCGGTTCGCGAACGCCGAGCTCCGGATCGGCGCGGACCTCGTGGTGGTGCCGGTCAAAGGGTGGCGGTGCGAGTGGTTCGACGAGACCGGGCTGCCGTGGGTGCGGCCGTCGCCCAACCTGCCGGATCTGGAGGCGCTGGCGTGGTACCCGGGCACCGTGCTGTTCGAGGCGACGAATCTGTCGGTGGGGCGGGGGACGGACGCGCCGTTCCGGTTCCTTGGGGCTCCGTGGCTTTCTCCCAGGATGCAGGAACGCTGCGTCGTCCATACCAGCGAGGAGTACGAGTGGGCGGACGTAGACACGCTGACGCCCATTGCGCCCGGCGACGGCAAGTACGACGGTCAGCGGTTGCCAGGCTGGCGGCTCAGCGGTCACGACAGCAGCAGGTACTGCGACGTCATCCACCTCGCTGTGAGGCTGATGTCCCGGGTTGCAAGGGAGTACCCGCAGTTCGTCGTCGATTCCCTCGGTTTGGCTCGACGCTTCGGCATTCCGCTCGATCTGTACGCCGACGGAGTCACACGGGCGATTCAGAGTTGGGGTGATCCCACGGCATTCGAACGGCGGGCCCGCCGCTACTTCCTCTATCCGCGGCGCTGACTGAAGGGTTGGCGGGGCCTTGCAGTCGAGCCCTGAGAGGGCTCGCTCGGCCCGTGGCGCACGCTGAAGCGTGCACGAGGCGTCGGACGCCGTGCCTGGTGCGTCCTTCAGGACGCGCCGAGCGCCGAGCGAGTGCTTCAGCACGCGACTCCCCGCCCAGCCGACACTGCGACCCGCCCTCGGGCGTTGCAACGCGGATTGACCTACGCCCTTATCGCCGCTACAGTTACCGGGCTGTGGCGGCCAAAGACCGGCGGCGCTTGGCGCTGCTACCCGAGCCTCTCAAGAACTGGTTCCTGGACGCGATCGATCCGATCGCGGACGGGCTCATCCGCCTTGGTCTTTCGCCCAATCGCATCACCACCCTGAGCATCGTCGTCCTGATCGCCTCGGGTGCCGGCTTCGCCACGGGGTGGCTGCGCCCGGGGGCCGCGTTGCTGCTGTTCAGCGGCTTCCTCGACCTGCTGGACGGCAAGGTGGCGCGGCGCACCGGGACGACATCGAAGTTCGGCGCCTTCTATGACTCCTCGATGGACCGGCTGGGCGAAGGCGCGCTGTTCACGGGTATCGGGATCTTCTACATCCGCTCGGTGATGCAGTCGGGCGCGGAGCGGTTGCCGGTGCTCGGGCTGGGCCTGTGCTTCGCCGCGGTGACCGGCGCGTTCCTGGTGAGCTACACCCGCGCGCGCGCCGAGGGGCTGGGGCTGGAGTGCAAGGTCGGCATGGCGCAGCGGGCCGAGCGGATCATCTTCCTCGGCGCGCCGGTGCTGTTCTTCGGCGCGGGTCCGGGCGGCTGGCTGCTGCTCGGCATCCTGATCTGGCTGGCGGTGGTCAGCTGGATCACCGTGGTGCAGCGCATCGAGCACGTGTATCGCATCACCCGCGGGCTGGACGCGACCGCCGGCCGGCGCCCCCCCCCGACGCCGCCGGCCGTCGCCGACGCCGCTTTGAAAGGACGCTGACCTTGAAGGCGAAGAAGAGGTCTCCCGCCCACGCCATCGCGCCCGCCCGGGGCCGCCTCGGCGTGCTCACGCCCGGCATGGGCGCCGTGGCGACGACGTTCTACGCCGGCGTCGAGAGCGTCCGGCGCGGCCTCGCGACGCCGGTCGGCTCGCTGACGCAGATGGGCACGATCCGCCTCGGCCGGCGCACCGAGCACCGGTCGCCGCTCATCTCGAAGTTCGTGCCGCTCGCCAAGCTCGACAGCCTGGTGTTCGGCGGCTGGGACCCGATCCCGGACGACGCCTACACGGCCGCGAAAAAGGCCGGCGTGCTCGAGAAGGACCACATCGAGGCAATCGCGCCGTTTCTCAAGCAGATCACGCCGATGCCCGCGGCCTTCGACCAGCATTGGGTCAAGAAGCTCAAGGGCACGCACGTCAAGAAGGGCAAGACCAAGCGCGACCTCGCCGAGCAGCTGCGCGAGGACATCCGGCAGTTCAAGAAGACCAACAAGCTGGACCGCGCCGTCGCCGTGTGGTGCGCCTCGACCGAGATCTTCCTCAAGCCCGGCGCCGCTCACCGCACCCTCAAGGCGTTCGAGAAGGCGCTGGACAAGAACGACGCGTCCATCGCGCCGTCCATGCTGTACGCGTACGCCTGCCTGATGGAAGACGTGCCGTTCATGAACGGCGCGCCGAACCTCACCGTGGACATCCCCGCCCTGCTCGAGCTGGCCAACGAGCGCGGGCTCGCGGTGGGCGGCAAGGACTTCAAGACCGGCCAGACCCTGATGAAGACGGTGCTCGCGCCGATGCACAAGGCGCGCATGCTGGGCCTGGCGGGGTGGTACTCGACCAACATCCTCGGCAACCGCGACGGCGAAGTGCTGGACGACCCCGAATCGTTCAAGACGAAGGAAGAGTCGAAGCTCGGCGTGCTGGAGCACATCCTGCAGCCCGCGATGTATCCCAGGCTCTACGGCAAGATCTACCACAAGGTGCGGATCAACTACTACCCGCCGCGTGGCGACAACAAGGAAGGCTGGGACAACATCGACATCTTCGGGTGGATGGGCTACCCGATGCAGATCAAGGTGGACTTCCTGTGCCGCGATTCCATTCTCGCGGCGCCGATCGTGCTCGACCTCGCGCTGTTCACCGACCTGGCGCAGCGCGCGGGCATGCAGGGCATCCAGGAGTGGCTCTCCTTCTACTTCAAGAGCCCGATGGCGGCCGAGGGCCTCGAGCCCGAGCACGACCTCTTCATCCAGCAGACCAAGCTCAAGAACACGCTGCGCTGGCTCATGGGCGAAGAGCAGATCACGCACCTCGGCGTGGAGTACTACGAGTACGACGCGGACTAACCTCCGGAGAACCTGACTGATGGTCGTTCAGCAAGCCCCCGAACACCGCCCCGGCGGTGAGGTCAACATCACCTTGCCGGACCTGAACGCCGGGGACTTCCTCGGCTTCACCGGCCACCAGATCCTGCTCAGCGGCCTCGTGGTCTGCGTGCTCGGCCTGCTGTTCGGGCTCTACACGTATGCCGCCGTGAAGCGACTGCCCGTGCACAAGGCGATGGCCGATGTCTCGGAGCTGATCTACGAGACCTGCAAGGCCTACCTGGTCCAGCAGGGCAGGCTGCTGCTGGTCCTGTTCGCCTTCATCGGCGCGGTGATCGTGGCGTACTTCACGCTCACGGGCCTCGCGCTGCCGAAAATCCTGATCATCCTGGTGTTCTCGCTCATCGGCATGGCGGGGAGCTACGGGGTGGCCTGGTTCGGTATCCGGATCAACACCCTGGCCAACTCGCGCACCGCGTTCGCGAGCCTCGAGGGCAAGGCCTGGCCGGTGTGCGAGATTCCGCTGCGCGCCGGCATGAGCGTGGGCATGATGCTCATCTCGGTCGAGCTGCTGTTCATGCTCGCGATCCTGCTGTTCATCCCCTCGTCGGTCGCGGGCGCCTGCTTCCTCGGCTTTGCGATCGGCGAGTCGCTGGGCGCCGCGGCGCTCCGCATCGCGGGCGGCATCTTCACGAAGATCGCCGACATCGGCTCCGACCTGATGAAGGTGGTGTTCAAGATCAAGGAAGACGACGCGCGCAACCCCGGCGTCATCGCCGACTGCACCGGCGACAACGCCGGCGACAGCGTGGGCCCCACCGCCGACGGGTTCGAGACCTACGGCGTTACGGGCGTCGCGCTCATCACCTTCATCGTGCTCGCGGTGCCGGACACCGCGATCCAGATGCAGCTGCTGGTCTGGATCTTCCTGATGCGCGTGATGATGGTGCTGGCCTCCGGCTTCAGCTACCTGGTGAGCAACGCCATCTCCCGGGCGCGGTACGGCGCGGGTGCCAGATTCAACTTCGAGCAGCCGCTGCACCAGCTGGTGTGGTTCACGTCGCTGGTGTCGGTCGCGCTCACGTACCTGGTGTCGAAGGTCGTGATCCCGAGCCTCAACGGCGACGCGAGCCTGTGGTGGAAGCTGTCGTCGGTCATCACGTGCGGTACGCTGGCCGGCGCGATCATCCCCGAGCTCGTGACCGTGTTCACGTCCATGCGCTCGCGCCACGTGCGCGAGGTCGTCACCAGCTCGCGTGAGGGCGGCGCGTCGCTCAACATCCTGTCGGGTCTCGTGGCGGGAAACTTCTCCGCCTACTGGATCGGCATGGCCATCATGGGCCTGATGGCGGCCGCCTACGGCATCTCGACGATGGGCCTGGACGCCCTCATGAAGGCCCCCGCCATCTTCGCCTTCGGCCTGGTGGCGTTCGGTTTCCTCGGCATGGGCCCGGTGACGATCGCCGTGGACAGCTACGGCCCCGTGACCGACAACGCGCAGTCGATCTACGAGCTCTCGACGATCGAGCAGATGACGGGCGTCGAGGCCGAGATCGAGACGGACTTCGGGTTCAAGCCGAACTTCGGCGTGGCGAAGGACCTGCTGGAGGAGAACGACGGCGCCGGAAACACGTTCAAGGCCACGGCCAAGCCCGTGCTCATCGGCACCGCCGTCGTGGGCGCCACCACGATGATCTTCTCGATCATCATGGCCCTCACCCACGGCCTCACTGAAGGGATGGAGAGCCTGTCCATCCTGCACCCGCCGTTCCTGCTCGGCCTCATCACCGGGGGCGCGGTGATCTACTGGTTCACCGGCGCCTCCACCCAGGCCGTGACGACCGGCGCCTACCGCGCGGTCGAATTCATCAAGAAGAACATCCGGCTCGAGGGGACCACCAAGGCATCGGTCGAAGACAGCCGCAAGGTGGTCGAGATCTGCACCCAGTACGCGCAGAAGGGCATGTTCAACATCTTCCTGGGGGTGTTCTTCGCCACGCTGGCGTTCGCGTTCGTCGAGCCGTTCTTCTTCATCGGCTACCTGATCTCGATCGCGATGTTCGGCCTGTTCCAGGCGATTTTCATGGCCAACGCCGGCGGCGCCTGGGACAACGCGAAGAAGATCGTGGAGACCGAGCTCAAGATGAAGGGCACCGACCTTCACGCGGCCTCGATCGTCGGCGACACCGTGGGCGATCCGTTCAAGGACACGTCCTCGGTGGCCATGAACCCGGTCATCAAGTTCACGACCCTGTTCGGCCTGCTGGCGGTCGAGCTGGGCGTGTTCCTCGCCGCGCGGGAGGGCGCGGGGTCGCTGGTCACCTGGATGGCCGGCGCCTTCTTCCTCGCGTCGCTGGTGTTCGTGTATCGGAGTTTTTACGGGATGAGGATCGAAGCCGAGCCATCGGGCGCGAAGGCCTAGCGAAGAACGGGAGGACGTGGAGGAACGGGGGGAGGGGCCGTTCCTCCCCTCCCTCTCCTCCCTCCCTATATTCCCCGCCGTGACACCGTCGAACGTGATCGTCACCGCCGGAGGTCTCGCCGCCATCATCTGGGTCCTCTGGTACTTCCTCGTGCCGTCCAGGCGGGCCCGGTGAGCCGCGCGACGTTCCCCGTCACCGGGATGACGTGCGCCGGCTGCGCCTCGACGATCCAGCGGCGGCTCGCGGCGGTGCGGGGCGTCCGCGAAGCGAACGTGAACCTCGCGACCCGCAAGGCGACGGTCGAGGCCGAGCCAGCCGCCCTGGGGTCGCTGGTCGGTGCCGTGCGCGAGGCAGGGTACGACGTCGGGGCCGACACCGTGACGATCTCGATCCGCGGCCTGCGCCACGCGCCCGGCGTGGCCCGGCTCGAGGACGCGCTGCGGGCCGTGCCCGGCGTGCTGGCCGCGGTCGCCAACGCCGCCGCCGAGGCGGTCCGGGCCACCGTGGTCCCCGGGCTGGTCACGCCCGCCGCGCTCGAGGCCGCGGTGCGCGACGCGGGCCACGCGCTCGCGGCGCCCATCGACGAGGGCGACCGGCTGGTGCGCGAGCGGGAGACGGTGCGCCGCGAGGTGCTCGACCTCCTGAACCGCGTGATCTTCGCCGGCCTGCTCGCCGTCATCACCGTCGTCGCCTCAATGCCGCTGATGGCGGCGCACGCGCTGGGCGACGTCGACCTGCTCGCCCGGCTGCTGATGCGACTCGACCACACGGTCGCCGCCGCGCTGCCCAAGCTCTACAGCGCCGATCCGGGGCTGCTGCGCTGGGTCTTGTGCGGCCTGACGGTGCCCGTGATGGCCTGGGCGGGACGGGACATCTACGTCGCGGCCTGGCGCGGGTTCCGCCACCGCAGCGCCGACATGAACACGCTGATCGCCGTCGGCACCGGGGCCGCGTTCCTGCAGTCGTTCGCGGCGACGGCGTTCCCGGGCTTCCTGACGCGGGCCGGCCTGCAGGCCGACGTCTATTACGAGGCGGTCGCGGCGATCATCGCCTTGGTCCTGCTCGGCCGGCTGCTCGAGGCGCGCGCCAAGGGCAAGACCGGCGAGGCGGTGCGCCGGCTCGCCGAGCTGGGCGCCAGGGGCGCGCACGTTGTGCGCGACGGCCTCGAGGTGGAGGTGCCGGTCGGCGACGTCGTGCCCGGCGACATCATCGCGGTGCGACCCGGCGAGAAGGTCCCGGTCGACGGTCTCGTGCGCGACGGCGCCTCGTCGGTGAACGAGGCGCTGCTCACGGGCGAGAGCCTGCCCGTGGTCAAGCAGGAATCCGACGAGGTGTTCGCCGGCACGTTGAACACCACCGGCGCGTTCACGTTCGAGGCCACGCGGGTCGGCGCCGACACGGCGCTCGCGCACATCACGCGGCTGGTCGAGCAGGCGCAGGGCAGCCGCGCGCCGGCGCAGCGCCTCGCCGACCGGGTGGCGGGCGTGTTCGTGCCCGTGGTGATCGCGATCGCGATCGCCGCGTTCGTCGTGTGGTTCGACGTCGGGCCCCGGCCGGCCGTGCTGTTCGCCAGCGTCGCGTTCACGACGGTCCTGGTGATCGCGTGCCCGTGCGCGCTCGGGCTGGCGACGCCGACGGCCGTGATGGTCGGGACCGGCCGCGGCGCCCAGCTGGGCGTGCTGGTCAAGGGCGGCGCAGCGCTGGAGGCCGCGGCGAGCGTGGATGTGGTCGTGCTCGACAAGACCGGTACGATCACCGAGGGGCGCCCGGCGGTGACCGACCGGCTCGGGGCGGGCGGCGCGGCGGCCGACGTCAACGGGTTTCTGCGGCTCGCCGCGGCAGTGGAGGCGCGGTCCGAGCACCCGCTCGCGGCCGCGATCGTGCGCGAGGCCGCGACGCGCGGCCTCGAGATCCCGCACGGCGCGCTGTTCGAGTCGAAGGAGGGACGCGGCGCGGCGGCCACCGTCGAGGGCGTGCGCATCCTGGTCGGCTCGGCGGCATTCCTCATCGAGCAGGGGGTGGACATCGGCCCGTTCACCGACGCGGTGGACACGCTCGCGGCCGGGGCCCGCACGCCGGTGCTCGTGGCCGCCGCCGGCGCGCCGATCGGCCTCCTGGGCCTCGCCGACCCGATCAAGCCGTCGGCCGTGGCGGCCGTCCGCCAGCTGAAGCGGATGGGGCTCGACCTCGTGATGGTGACCGGCGACCTCAGGAAGACGGCGATGGCGGTGGCCGGCGAGGTCGGGATCGACCGCGTGGAGGCGCAGGTGCTCCCGGCCGGCAAGGTCGAGGTGGTCAAGCGCCTCCAGGCGCGCGGGCTGCGTGTGGCGATGGTGGGTGATGGCGTCAACGACGCGCCGGCGCTCGCGGCCGCGGACGTCGGGATCGCCATCGGGACCGGCGCCGACGTGGCCCTGGAGGCCGCGGACGTCCTGCTCGTGAGCGGCGACGTTCGCGCGCTCGCCGCCGCGTTACAGCTTGCACGCCGCACGGTGCGGACCATACGGCAGAACCTGTTCTGGGCCTTCGCGTACAACGTCGTCGGGATCCCGGTGGCCGCCGGGGTCCTGTACCCGCTGTCCGGAACGCTGCTCTCGCCGGTGTTCGCGAGTGCCGCGATGGCGTTTTCGTCCGTCACGGTCGTCACCAACAGCCTGCGGCTGCGCCGCTTCACGCCGGCGTCCGCCACCTGAGGAGGAAATCGTGAAAGCCGTCCTGTTGTCCGTCTGCGGCGCGCTCGCCGCCGCGGCCCCCCTGCCGCTCGCCGCGCAGTCCGCGGTCACCGGGGCCTTTGTGATCCGGTTAGGCAGCGACACGGTGTCGGCCGAGCGGTTCACGCGGACCGCGACCCGCATGGAGGGCGAGGCGGTCACGCGGCAGCCGCGCACCACGCTGCGCCGCTACGTGGCCGAGTTCGGGCCGGACGGTCGGGTGCAGCGGGTCGAGCTCGTGCAGCTCAGACCCGACGCGCCTCCGGGCGCGCCGCCGATCCAGCGCACGGTCGCCACGTTCAGCGGCGACTCGGTGTTCGTCGAGACGCGGCGCGACACCGCGGTCCAGAACCGCCGGATCGCCGTGGGTGCGAACGTGGCTCCGGTGTTCGGCGGCGCCGCGGTGTCGTTCGCGTCGTACGAGGTACTCGCGGCGGGGCTGCGTCGCGTGCGGGGCGACAGCGCGACGTTCCGCGTGTACCTGGCGGGCGCGACCGCGCCAGGGACTTGGACCGCGCGGACGCTGGGCCGCGACTCCATACGGTTCTACGACGGGAACAACACGTTCGAAGCCCGCGTCGACGCGGAGGGACGGATCACGGGAGCGGTGCCGCGCAGCGGCACCCAGCAGTTCACGGTGACGCGCGTGGCGTCGCTCGACGTCGCCGCCCTGGCCGCCTCGTTCGCGGCGCGAGACCAGCAGGGGCAGTCGCTCGGGCTGCTCTCCGTCCGCGACACCGTGCGCGCCACCGTGGCCGGCGCCACGGTGTGGGTGGACTACGGCCGGCCTGCCAGGCGCGGCCGGGTGATCTTCGGCAGCACCATCGTGCCGTGGAACCAGGTCTGGCGCACCGGCGCGAACGCGGCCACGCAGTTCCGCACGGATCGCGCGTTGGGCATCGGCGGCGTCGTGCTGCAGCCGGGCACCTACACCCTGTGGACGATCCCGTCGACGACCGGCTGGCGGCTGCTGATCAACGCCCAGACGGGGCAGTGGGGGACGGCGTACGACCCGGCGCGCGACCTCTATCACCTCGACATGCGGGTCTCGACGCTTCCGCAGTCGGTGGAGCGCCTCACCATCAGCGTCGTTCCGGACGGGGAGGGCGGCGTGCTCCGGCTCGAGTGGGATACGACGCGCGCCGAGATCCCGTTCACGGTGAGGTAGCGGATGCAGTACTTCTATCGCGCCCACTGCACACCGGACGACGTTCTGGCGCACGCCGATCGGTTCTTCACGGGCAGAGGGTTCACGAAACAGGCGGGCGGGCCCGACGCCGCGCGGTATCGCGACGAGCGCGGGCAGGTGGACGTCACGATGGAGATCGAGGGCGGGCACTACACGCGGGTGACCGTCAGGACGGCCGACGTCGGGGAATCGGAGTTGGACAAACTGGCGAAGCGGTTCCTCGCGGAGCTGCACGCGCACGAGGATCGTGGGCACACGGTCCGAGGGGCGTACTAGCGCCCACCGAGGACCATGGGCCGAGGACGATGGGCTGTGGTCACGGGGGCCGGGCCGGCAACTTGACTCTCCTATCCCGGGCGGCGACGTTTCGCGGTCTGTAAGTCCAAGTGTCGCATGGGAGTTCGATGACCGCACGCGCCCCGGCGCCGGCCCCCAAGACCGCCCCGCCCATCCCGGCCGGCCTCTCTCATGAGCAGCTGGTCGAGATCTACTACTATCTCCGACTGACCCGCTCGCTCGAAGAGCGGCTGACCAACCTGTACCGCCAATCCAAGGTCATCGGCGGGCTGTTCCGCTCGCTCGGCCAGGAGGGCGGGAGCGTCGCGAGCGCCTACGCGCTGAAGAGGGAAGACTTCCTCTCGCCGCTGATCCGCAACCTGGGCTCGATGCTGGTCAAAGGCGCCGAGCCGCTGGCGGTGGTCCGGCAGTACATGGCCAAGGCCCAGAGCCCGACCAGAGGCCGCGAACTGAACATCCACTTCGGGGATCTCGACAAGGGCTACATCGGCCAGATCTCGCACCTGGGCGACATGGTGCCGGTGATGGCCGGCGTCGCGCTGTCGTTCCGGATGCGGAGCGAGAAGCGGGTGGTCCTGGTGTACGTCGGCGACGGCGCGACCAGCACGGGCACCTTCCACGAAGGCATCAACCTCGCCGCGGTGCAGAAGCTCCCGATGGTGATCATCGTCGAAAACAACGGCTGGGCCTACTCGACGCGCACCGCGCAGCAGACGGCGGTGAAGCAGCTGGTGGACAAGGCGAAAGGCTACGGCATTCCCGGCGAACGCGTCGACGGCAACGACGTGCTCGCCGCGTATGAGGCCACGAAGCGCGCCGTCGAGCGGGCGCGGGCGGGCGGTGGCGTGACGCTGCTCGAGTTCCTGACCTATCGCCGCAAGGGGCATGCCGAGCACGACGCACAGGGCTACCAGCCGGCGGGCGAGATCGCGGAGTGGGCCGGGAAGAACGATCCCATCGACCGCTACGAGCAGCAGCTCGACCAGACCGGCTGGGTCTCGGCGGGCGAGCGCGCCGCGATCCGCGAGCGGATCGACCGCGAGCTGACCGAGATCGTGACCGCGTCCGAGCACGAACCGTTCCCCGAGGCCGAATCCGCGCTCGAGCAGGTGTACGCCGCCCCGGCCCGGATCGCGCCGCTGTGGTACCGGAACGGCTCCGATGGCTGAGGTCACCTATCTCGAGGCGCTCCGCCAGGGGTTGCGCGAGGAGCTGCAGCGCGACGAGCGCGTGTTCATCCTCGGCGAGGACGTGGGCGTCTACGGGGGTGCGTTCAAGGTCACCGAGGGGTTTCTGCAGGAGTTCGGTGAGCGGCGCGTGATCGATACGCCCATCAGCGAGGCCGCCATCGTCGGCGCGGCCGCGGGCGCCGCGCACATGGGCCTGCGGCCCGTGGCGGAGATGCAGTTCATCGACTTCATCTCGTGCGCCTACGACATGCTGACCAACTACGTCGCCACGGCCCGCTACCGCGCGGGATTGCCGACGCCGCTGGTGGTGCGCGGCCCCTCCGGCGGCTACGTGCGCGGCGGCCCGTTCCACTCGCAGAATCCCGAGGCCGCGTTCCTGCACACGCCGGGTCTCAAGATCGTGTGCCCGGCTACGGCGCGGGACGCCAAGGGCCTGATCAAGGCGGCGATCCGGGACGACGACCCGGTGTTGTACTTCGAGCACAAGTTCCTGTACCGGCGCATCAAGGAGAACCTGCCCGAGGACGGCGACCTGCTGACCCCGATCGGCAAGGCCCGCGTGGCGCGCGAGGGGACCGATCTCTCCATCATCACCTACTCGGCCACGGTCTGGAAGGCGCTCGAGGCGGCCGAGCAGCTGGAGCGGGACGATGGGCTGAAGGTCGAGGTGCTCGACCTGCGCACCCTGCTGCCGATGGACGACGCGGCGATCCTGGCGACGGTGCAGAAGACGAACAAGGTGATGATCGTGCACGAGGACACCCGCACCGGGGGCGTCGCGGGGGAGATCACGGCACGCATCAACGAGCACGCGTTCGAGTGGCTGGACGGGCCGGTGCTGCGTGTGACCGCGGCCGACGTGCCGCTGCCGTACGCACCGACCCTGGAAGACTACGTGTTGCCGAGTACGGCGGACATTGTGAAAGTGGCGAGACATCTCGCGGCGTACTGAGGCAGGCAATGGGCAATCGGCAATGGCGGGTCTGATGCCATTGCCCATTGCCGACTGCCCATTGCCTGTTCTTGAGGAGATCGCGCACATGGCCAGGATCGATGTCATCATGCCCCAGATGGGCGAGTCCATCGCCGAGGGCACGCTGTCGAAGTGGATCAAGAAGCTGGGCGACGAGGTGAAGCGCGACGAGCCCATCTTCGAGATCAGCACCGACAAGGTGGACGCCGAGATCCCGGCGCCCTCGGCCGGCGTGCTGGCCGAGATCAAGGTGCAGGAGGGTCAGACGGTCCCGGTGCAGACGGTGGTGGCGGTGATCGAGACCGACAAGGGCGCCGCGATCACGCCGAGCGCCGCCGCCCCAGGACCGGCCGCCGCCCCGCCGCCCGCGCCGAAGGCCTCGCCGACGCCGGCGCCGGCTTTCGCACCCGCCGCGAAGCCCGCGCCCGCGCCGGTGGCGGCCGCCGCGCCCTCGCCGGCGCTGCGCCCGGCCGCCACCGCGGCGCCGGGCGGCAACGGCACCGAAACCGCCGAGGAGCGGCTGCGCCGGCTCTCGACGCCGCTGGTCCGGAAGATCGCGGCCGAGCACAACGTGGACATCGCCACGATCCCCGGCTCCGGCCACGCCGGCCGCGTCACCAAGAAGGACATCCTCGGCTACATCGAGTCCGGCGCGCCGGCGGCCGTCCCCCTGGCCCCGTCCGTCCCCGCCGGTCCGTCGTGGCCGCCGGGGGCACCGGCCGCCACGAATCCGGCCTGGGACGCCACGCCGTGGCAGGGCGACCGCGTCGAGCCGATGAGCCGCATCCGCCAGCTCACGGCGGAGCACATGATCTTCTCGCGGCGCACCAGCGCCCACGTCACCTCGTTCTACGAGGTGGACTTCCAGCACATCGCGAATCTCCGCGCGGCGCACAAAACGCTGTACGAGCAGCGCGGCGCGAAGCTCACGTACCTGGGCTTCATCGTGAAGGCGGTCGCCGACAACCTGCGCCGGCACCCCGTGGTGAACGCAGCGGTGCAGGGCACCAGCATCATCTACCGCGGCCAGATCAACATCGGGATCGCGGTGGCGCTCGACTGGGGCCTCATCGTGCCGGTCATCAAGCGCGCCGACGAGCTGTCGCTGCTGGGGATCGCCAAGACGATGGCCGACCTCGCCGAGCGCGCCCGCTCCAAGAAGCTGAAGCCGGACGAGATCCAGAACGGGACGTTCACCATCACCAACCCCGGCGTGTTCGGCTCCTTCATCGGCGTGCCCATCATCAACCAGCCGCAGGTCGCGATCCTCGGCGTGGGCGCGATCGAGAAACGGCCCAGGGTGGTCACGCTGGACGACGGGACGGACGTCATCGTGCCCCGCGTGACGGCGATGCTCTCGATGACGTACGACCACCGCATCGTGGACGGCGCCGACGCCGACCGCTACTTCGCCGACGTGAAGAAGATGCTCGAGAGCTATCCCGAGGCTGCGGTCTGAGCCGGCACCTGCTCGTGCTCATCTTCGAGCCCGGGCCCGGCAGCGACGAGCTGGTGGACGACGTGATGCGGCGCGCGCGGCGGCGGGCCGAGGCGAACGGGTGGCGGTGCTGGGCGTACCGCAACGAGATGGCAGCCGGCGAGATCACGCTGTTCCTCGAGGGGCCGCGTACGAGCGACGCCGAGGAGCGGCCGGTCTTCGGCACCGAGATCCAGGAGCTGAAGGCCCTCGCGCGCCGCTTCGAGCCGGTGCGCTCGCTGATCGAGCACCCTCTGGAGGAACGCGCGTGATCGAGCGGGATATCGCGATCGACGGCCGGACCTGGACGGTGAGCCTCGCGGGCCGCACGACGGTCTACGAGCGCGACGAGTTCCCGGTCGTGTTCGAGTACACGGACCCCAAGGGCGCGCGGGAGCGCCGCATCAGCCGCTTTTCGCCGCTCGGCAGCCGGAGCCGCCAGCAGGCGCTCGCCGAGCTGAGCGAGCGGGAGCTCCGCACGCTGTTCGCCCAGAGCCAGCCGGACTGGACATCGCCGGAGCTGGGCTATGCCGGCGCCTGACGGGGGGGGTGGTGGTGGGGGCCCGCTGGCCGTGGGTGCCCGCGCGCCGGACTTCGACCTCGAGGCCACCGGCGGCCTGCGGGTGCGCCTCACGGACCTGCTCCCCAAGGGGCCGGTCGCGCTGTTCTTCTATCCCGGCAACAACACCCCCGGCTGAAATCGCCAACTCTCCGCCGTGCGCGACGAGCAGACCAGGTACCGGGACAAGGGCGTGACGACGCTGGGCGTGAACCCCGCGTCGGTCGCGAGCCACGAGAAGTACGCCGCGGGGTTCCAGTTCGGCTTCCCGCTGCTGTCCGACCCGGACCGCGCGGCCGCTCGGGCGTACGCCGCGCTCAAGGAGGACGGGCGGGGCATCCAGCGCACCGTCTACCTCATCGGGCAGGACGGGCGGATCCTCTTCGCGCAGCGCGGCGCGCCGCCGGCCGGCGCGATCCTCGCGCCGCTCCCCTGATGGCCGGGCCCGCGCTCGACTTTGCCGGCAAGGTCGCGGTCGTGACGGGCGTGGGGCGCGTCGGGCAGATCGGGCACGCCGTGGCGGACGGTTTCGGCCGGGCGGGCGCGAAGCTCGTGATCTGCGACGTCAACGCGGTCAACGTGGCCGAGCGGGCCAGGGAGTTCGAGGCGCAGGGGATTCCGGCGCGCGCGGCGGCGGGCAATCTCACCGAGTCCGACGTCGCCGCCTGGGTGATGGAGCAGGCGCTCGAGACGTACGGGCGCCTCGACGTGCTGGTCAACGTCGCCGGCGGCCTGACCGGCATCGCGTCGGTCATCGAGGCGCCGCCCGACGTGCTGGACCGCGAGCTCACGCTCAACGCGAGGACGATGTACGTCGTGTCGCGCGCGGCGGCGAAGGCGATGAGCGAGCGGGGCGGGGGCGCCATCGTGAGCTTCGCCTCGGTGGCGGCGCTGCACGCGAAGCCGCAGATGGCCGCGTACTCGGCGGCCAAGGCGGCCGTCGCCGCGATCACCCGCGCGCTCGCGCTCGAGCTGCGCGAGCGGCTGGTCAGGGTCAATGCGGTCGCGCCAGGGCTCGTGCGGACCCGCGACAACCGCGCCTCGGTGTCCGACACCGGCGCGGTGTGGGTGGAGATCGCCGACGTCGTCAACGCGGTCCTGTTCCTCGCCTCCGACCTGGCGGCCGGCGTCACCGGCCACGTGCTGCCGGTCTCGCGCGGTGAGTTGTAGTGCAGCTCAAGGGCGCGCGGGCCCTCGTCACCGGTGCGGGCGTCCGGATCGGGCGGGTGATCGCGCACGCGCTGCTGCGCAAGGGCGCAGACGTGGCGATTCACTACTTCCGCTCGGAGCGCGGGGCGAAGCAGACCGCGGTGGAGGGCGAAGCCATGGGCCGCAGGGCCCCGCTGCTCCGCGCCGACCTCTCCGATGCGGCGGAGGCCGAACGGCTGGCGGCCCGCGCCGCCGACGCGCTCGGGGGGGGGGGGGGCCCCCCCGGGGGGGTCAACCGGCGGGGGGGGGGGGAACGCCGCCCCCGGGCGGCCCTCCCCCCCCCCCCCG
>Ga0187893_10000274_pt1 | contig 133274 bp, 127 predicted proteins | sample MA1701074metaG_FD_139574 | JGI IMG/M metagenome (GOLD analysis project Ga0187893, IMG submission 139574) | White microbial mat communities from a basaltic lava cave in the Kipuka Kanohina Cave System on the Island of Hawaii, USA - MA170107-4 metaG ...
GCCCGTTTGGAGGCGGTCGGACGGATGGTCTCGGGCGTCGCCCACGAGCTCAACAACCCGCTGACCGCGATCATCGCCTTTGCCCAAGATCTCGCCGCAACCCCGCGCTCGGAGGAGGACCGCGATGCGCTCACCGTCATCATGCAGCAGGCGGATCGCTGCCGCGTCATCGTCGGCGATCTCCTGATCTTCGCCCGAAGCCGGCGGGAGGAACGGCGCCGGTTGACCCCCGACGCCCTGGTGGGTCGGGTGGCCAAAGTGTTCGAGCGCGATCTGGCCCGCTTTGGTGTCGCCCTCGAGGTGCGGGTCATGCCCGACCTTCCGGCGATCGAAGTCGACGCCGTTGGCATCGAGCAAGTCCTCACGAACCTGCTCACCAACGCCTTTCAGGCTTCACCCCGCGGAGGCCGGGTTCTCCTCGCCGCCGTCAGCTCGGAGCATGGAGTCGAGTTTGTGGTCGAAGACGGCGGAGCCGGCATCAGCTCGGACTCGATGCCGCGATTGTTCGAACCGTTCTATACGACGAAGGGTCCCGGCGAGGGCACCGGGCTGGGCCTCGCCGTCTCCCACACCATCGTCGAGCAACATGGCGGCAGCATCATCGCCGAAAATCGAGCCGACGACCAGACCGGCGCGCGTTTCACGGTCCGGTTGCCATTCGTCGATCGGCGCGCCGATCCCGAGCCCACGGCCCCGCCGCCGGGTTCGCCCTCCCCCACCGACGGGGGGCGGCACGCGCTCGTCGTCGATGACGAACCGGCGATTCGGGCCGCGATTCGACGGGCCCTGGAGCGGCGGGGCTGGAAAGTGGATGAAGCGGGCGACGGCGAAGAGGCATGGCTTCGAGTGGAAGTGGGCGGCCGGCCGGCGCGATACGACGTCATCATCACCGATCTGCGAATGCCCGGGACCTCCGGCATCGAGCTGGTCGAGCGAATTCGGGGGGCCTACCCTTCGCTGGCGGCCCGGACTCTCGTCATCACCGGCGATATCGCCTCCCCCCAGGTGGCCGAGTTCCTGGCGGCTCTCCCGACCCCGTATCTCCAGAAACCGTTCGACATGCGCACGGTCATCGACCGGGTCGAGCGGATTCTCGCCGACGAAGCGGCCGCGGGCTAGCGGCTCAGCGCGAGGCCAGCGAACGCGATCGCGCTTGGAGGGACCGAACCAGATCGTCGCAGACCAATTCGCACAGTCGAAACACTTGGGGATCCACGATCCGGTAGTGGACCGTCACTCCGCTCTTCGTTCGGTCCACGAACCGCTGGTGGAGCATCAACTGCAGATGTTTCGAGACGTTGGCAGTGTTGCCGCCCACCATCGTCGCCAACTCACCGACCGACCGTGGTCCGCCACGGAGGGCCTCGAGTAGACGGAGCCGGAGCGGATCGCCCAGGGTGCGAAACCGGGCCGCGATCTCGGTGGCGGTCTCGTCGGTCAACGGTCGCTTCATGATCTCCCTTGACACCATCGGGGTCGGCCAATATTCTACTACACAACTGAGTAGTTGACAAGCCAGGAGGATATGCCGTGACCGCCCCACCCCTCGCTCGATTGGTCGCCCCCCGAGATCTCGAACCCCTGAGAGCTCAGCACCCCGAGATCCAGCTCCTCGACGTCCGGACTCCCGGCGAGTTCGAGGCCGTCCACGTCAAGGGGGCCTACAACGTGCCCCTTGGTCTCCTCTCCGAGCACGCGGCCGAATTCGCGGCGGGGGTCCGGGGCCCGGTGGTGCTGATCTGCCAGAGCGGCGGCCGGGCGACCCAGGCTCACCGGAGTCTCCATCAGGCCGGCCATCAGTCGCTTTACGTCCTCGAAGGCGGCATGAACGGGTGGATCTCGGCCAACCTCCCTGCGGTGCGGCGGGTTCCCAGAATGTCGCTCGAACGGCAGGTTCGGATCGCCGCCGGGACCCTGGTCGCCATCGGGAGCGGCTTGGCCCTCGTCGTCCATCCGCTGATCGCTCTGCTTCCCCTGTTCATCGGTTCGGGCCTGGTGTTCTCCGGCGTCACCGATACCTGCGGCATGGGCCTCCTGATCTCGAAGCTCCCGTGGAACCGGGGCCCCAAGTGTGACATCGACGCGGCGATTCGGGCCCTGGCGAACACCACGTGACCTACCTCGGCTTCGCCCTGGCCGTCGTCATCGGGCTGTCGTTAGGCCTGCTCGGCGGCGGCGGCTCGATCCTGACGGTACCGGTCCTGGTGTACGTCCTGCATTACCCGGTGAAGGAGGCGGTGCCCCTGAGCCTGGTGGTCGTTGGGGTGACCAGCGCGTTCGGGGCGGTCACTCACCACCGCAATGGAAACATCCGTTGGCAAGCGGCTCTGTCGTTCGGGCCGGCCGCGATCGTCGGGGCCCTGGTGGGCGCCCGGCTCGGGCTGGCGATTCCCGGTCGGTGGCAGCTCGGCATCTTTGCCATCTTGATGCTGGTCGCCGCGATATCGATGTTCTTCGGGGCGACGCTGTGGGGCGGTCGGGTCGATTTGGATCGACCGGCACCCCGTCGCCCGTGGCCGGTCATCGCCCTCCTCGGCGGGGGGGTCGGGGCCCTCATCGGACTGGTTGGCGTCGGCGGCGGTTTCATGTACGTGCCGGCGCTGGTGCTCCTGGGCGGAGTCGCCATGAAACAGGCCGTCGGGACGAGCCTGGTGTTGATCGTCATCAGCTGTACGGCCGCGTTTCTGAGCTACCTGGGCCGGGTCCCTCTCGACTGGCCGGCGGCCTCGTTGTTCACCGGGCTCGCGATCGTCGGAGTCTGGATCGGAAGCGCCTTGGTGAAGTCGGTCTCGCAGTCCGCCCTTCGCCGCGCGTTCGCGGTGTTCTTGTTGATCATGGGCGTGCTGGTTCTTCTCAAACCTCGGTGAGGCGGCGGACGCCATGTTCTTTCAGCGTTTCTACGACGACCGGCTCGCGCAGGCCAGTTACCTGATCGGCTGCCAGGCCACGGGCACCGCGATCGTGATCGACCCGGCCCGCGAAATCTCCGGCTATCTGACGGCCGCCGCGGCCGAAGGGCTCGCGATCGAGGCGGTCACCGAAACCCACATTCACGCCGATTTCGTATCCGGGCTCCGCGAGTTGGCGGCCGCAACGGGCGCCCGGATGTATCTGAGCGGCTGCGGCCCGGCCGAGTGGCAGTACGGCTTTCGATCGGACCCGGGCGTCACCCTGCTGCAGGATCGCGGGACGATCTCCATTGGGAACATCGCGATCACCGCGGTCCATACCCCCGGTCATACTCCGGAGCACTTGAGCTTCTTGGTCACCGACGGGGCCGCCACCGATCAGCCGATCGGGATCGTCACCGGCGATTTCGTGTTCGTGGGCGATGTCGGCCGACCCGACCTGCTCGAGAAAGCCGCCAACCTCGCCAATACGGCCGAAGCCGGAGCGCGGCAACTTTGGCAGAGCCTTGGCTGGTTCAAGGGTCTTCCGGATCATCTCCAGGTCTGGCCGGGCCACGGGGCTGGCTCGGCCTGCGGCAAAGGGCTCGGCGCCATGCCTCAGTCGACCGTTGGCTACGAGCGACGGGTCAACTGGGCCTTTGGCGCCGCGACCGAGGCGGAGTTCGTCCGGCAGGTGTTGGCGGGACAGCCTGAGCCCCCGCGCTATTTCGGCCGGATGAAACAGGTCAATCGAGACGGGCCCCCGGTGCGCGGGTCCGTCCCGTTGCCGGCCCGTTTGGCGGGCGCCGCACTCGTCGATGCCCTCCGGACCGGCGTCGTCGTCGATGTCCGGCCCACCAGTGAGTTTGCCGTCAGTCACGTGCCTGGCACCCTCAACATCCCGATGGGAAAGAACTTTCCGACCTACGCGGGCTCGCTGCTGCCCTACGATCGCGATCTCTACTTTGTGCTCCCTGACCCCACGCCGGCGGCAATGACGGCGCTGGTCCGAAGCCTCGCCTCGATCGGCTTCGATCGGGTCGCGGGGGTGTTTGGGAGCGAGGGGTATCAGGCGTGGCAGGCGAGCGGCGGCCAGCCCGGCTCGACGCCCCAACTGTCGGTGGCAGAGCTGCGGGCCGGTTCGAAGGACCGCTATCTGATCGATGTGAGGGATACCTCGGAGTTGGAAGGTGGCCGGATTGCCGGGGCGAACCACATCCCCCTGCCCGACCTGATCGAGAGACTGGCGGAGATCCCGCCTTCGGCCGACATCGTCGTTCATTGTCAGGGCGGGGGCCGCTCGGCGATCGCGACCAGCGTTCTGAAACGCGCCGGCCACCTCAAAGTGGCCAACCTCTCGGGCGGGTTCGGAGCCTGGGTCGCCGCGGGCGGACCGGTCGAGCGTTAGATCCCGTCACCACGCCCGACGCTGGCTAGCGTTCTTTAGCGGCCCGCGAGTCGATTCCCTCGAAGACCGGCCCCGCCAACCTGGCCGACCCAGCCGCTATTCGGTCGTCCGACACCACAGTTTCTTGGCCAGAATGGCAGCCGACGACGGGCATAGGGGCTGCGTTTAGGGCTGGTGGCGGGCGAGACGATCGCTCGAACATCCAGTCTACTTTGAACGTGAGGAGGATATCATGCTGGTTCGATGGAGTGGGCGGCCGACGGGCGTCAATCGGTTGTTGGACGATGCCTTTTCGACGGCCAATGGGCTCGACGGGTGGTTCGATCGACCGTGGACCCCAGCCGTGGATGTAGCCGAGGATCCCAAGGGCTATTCGGTGGCGATCGAGCTACCGGGGGTGAAGGCGGAGGACTTGAAGGTGGAGGTCGATGGCAATCGGCTGACGGTCAGGGGCGAGAAGCGGGTCGAAGCCGACGAGAAGACCGATCGGGTCCATCGCTTCGAACGGCGGTTTGGGAGCTTCGAGCGGATCTTTACGTTGCCCGACACGGTCAACGCGGAAGGCATCGAGGCGAAGGTGGCCGACGGGGTGTTGACGCTCGTGTTGCCGAAGACGGCGAAGGTGCAGCCTCGATCGATCGCCATCAAGTCGTAGGGTAACGATTCGTAATGGCGCGGGGCCCGGGCCGGAAGTCCGGGCCCCTCGTCGTTTCAGAAGATGGCGCCGATGATTCGAACTCCCCATCCGATGACGGCCAGGGCCAGTGGGAGGAGAGTCACCCCGACCGAAAAGACGAGACCTTGGCGAAACAGCACCGGGCCGACGGCGGGCGGGTCGTCTCGCCACCACCGGTTGAACGCCAGCTCGGTCGCCCAGCCGGCGGTATAGCACAGGTTAGCGAGGGCGCCGTAAGCGAGGACTGCCAGGGCGGGGGGCAGGCCGATCCACCGGGATTCGGGAGGCAGTAGGAACAAGGCGTTGGCGCCCGCGATGGTCACCAGGCCCGTCGCGCCGACAATGAGGTTGAACCGAAGGCGCCGGCGCTCCCACCAGGCGATGACCGCGGCGAGGGATCGCGAGGTAGGCGGTGGGGGATAAAGCAAGCGAACGAGGGCGGACACGGAGTCGGGTCTCGAGAGGTTGCTCAAGGTAGGCTGCCGTTCTCAAATGAACAAGTACTTTGTATCACAAAGGAACGTGCGCCCTTCGCCCTCGTTCGACGCCGTCGGCCCCGCTACGGCACCGGCGCATCACCCTTCCGATATTTCTCGAACCACTGCTGCCGAATCGCCAGCGTTCGCATCGTGTTCGACGGCCGCGAAAAGTAGCCGTGCCACTCGTCCTGGAGCCGGACCATGACCGTGGGCACTTTCTGGATCTTGAGCGCTTGGTAGTACTCCTCGGTCTGGGCGATCGGGGTCCGGAGATCCATCTCACCGGTGATCAGTATTGTCGGGGTCTTGACGTTCCCGACGTACATGAGCGGCGACCGTTTCAAGTGTTCGGTGGGGTCTTCCCAGGGCAGCTTGGCGAAATTGCGGTACCAGCCGGGGCCGTCCGTGGTGCCGACGAACGACAGCCAATTGATGACCGGGCATTCCGACGAGGCCGCGGCGAACCGGTCGGTGTGACCGATGGCCCAGGCGGTGAGGACGCCGCCGCCGCTGCAGCCGTACACGTACATGTTGCGGGTATCGATGTAGCCGCGGTTGATCAGACTGTCGACGCCCGCCATCAGGTCGTTGAAGTCCTTGCTCGGGTAGGCGTTCTTGATCGCGTTCCCGAAGGCGCTTCCATACCCGGAGCTCCCTCTCGGGTTGGTGTAGAGGACGACGTACCCCTGGTTGGCGTAGAACTGCCACTCGAACCACATGTATCCGGTCGAGATGGAGTACATCCCGTGCGGCCCCCCGTGAATGGCCAGTATCAGCGGATATTTCTTTTTCGGATCGAATCCCGGCGGCTTGACTATCCACCCTTGGATCCGGTAGTCGTCGAGGGAGCGATACCAGATTTCCTCGGTCGAGCCCAGGGTCCTGTTCCCCAGAACATCGCCGTTGACGTCGGTGAGCTGACGGATCTGCCCGGTCTTGGTGTCGATGGCCACGACGTTGCCGGGATCCGTCGGCGTTCCGCGGATGCCCACCGCGGTACCGGTCTTCGCGAGTCCCATGAAGGCGAGGTGATGGTCGCCCTTGGTGATCTGTCGAGGTCCGGTCCCGGTAACCGGCGCAAAGTAGAGGTCCCCGCGGCCCTCGTGATCGGCGCCGAAGTAGATCCCACTGCCATCCGGCGCCCAGGTGATGTTGTCGGGTGAGCGATCGAGGGACCCGGAGATCTCGCGGGGATTGGACCCGTCGATGCCCATGACATAGAGCTTGCTGGCGATGTAGGTGTCGTCGGTCCAGTCGTATCCCAGGTAGGCCACTTGGCGACCATCCGGCGACACCGCCGGGCCGAAGTCGGGGCCCTTTCGGTGGGTCAGTTGACGAATCACTCCGCTCGTGAGGTTGACGCCGTAGATTTCGGTCTCGCGCCATTGGTAGTCAGCGTCGGCGACTCGGAGGGTGGAGAACAGGATCTCCTTTCCGTCGGGGGTCCAAGCCGGCGCCCCATGATCCCAGTCGCCACTGGTCAACTGCCGAGCGGTGCCGCCGGTCGCGGGGACCACGAAGATGTGAGTGTACCCGTCATCGGAATAGCCGACGTGATCCTGTCGATAATCGAGCCGATCGACCACCTTCGGTTCCGGGGCCCAGCTGGCCCCGACCGGTTTGCCGGGAACGACGGCGGCCATCGCCGGCTTGCTCGGGACCCGCATCGTAAAGGCGATCCACTTGCCGTCCGGCGACCACGCCAACGCACCTGGTCCGGCCGAGAGCCGGGTCACCTGAGTGGTCGATCCCTCGGCGTCCATGTAGCGCACGAAAATCTGGGAACCCGACGGCTCGCCGGCCTTGGCATACGCGATCCGGGTTCCATCCGGTGACCACCGACCCGACCAGGCATCGGCGATCCATCGATTCTTGGCGCCATCGGCGTTCATCAACCACAGTGCACCCTTCCATTGATCGGCCATCTTGTCGACGGCGATCCGAGTGTAGAGCACCTGCTGTCCGTCAGGTGAGATCGTCGGCCCGCCGCCGCGAAAGAAATCGCGGACCTGCTCGTACTCGAGAAAGTCCTCCAACTTGAGTTGGTCGGCGGTCTGGGCAGCGGCGGGGGACGCAACGCCGCCGACGAGCAAAAGGGCGAGGATCGGTCGGTACATGGGGTAGCCTCCGGGATGGCGACACGACCTCCTATTGTACCGACCGCGGGCGGGGTGCGACAGCCTTATCGCTTGGCGATCCGGTCCCAGTGAGCGGCCGCTCGCGAAAGCGCCCGTTCCACATCCCCTGGCAGCAACATTCGCCGAGCCACCAACGCGGTCGCCGCTTGCCGGGCTCGGGCGAGGTAGTCGCCGCGGTCGCGGTAGAGGCTGGCAACGCTGGGTCGCGGGTCGCGGTCGGCCAGCCTGGCGGCCTCGGTGCGCGGCAGCGCCAAATAGGTGCCCAGGATCCGGGTGAGCTCGGTGGTATCGCCGGGGAGCCCCTTCCGCAGATTCCACGGGAGGTAACTCGCCAGCGGCGCCTCGAGCTCGACGGTCCGAACGCCGCCGGTTTCGTTGCCGAGCGAGTCGACTTGCGGCACCAGGGCCGGGAAGGGCGGTCCGAGCGTGGGTGGCTCCTGGTCGATGATGCCCTCGCTCCAGCGAACGCCGAAATCGAGCCGATCGGCTTGATGGACGACGGTCGGTCGGCCCAGGTCGGGAATCGGCGGCAGCCGGAGCCGGTCGATGGTGACGAGGTCGCCGCGGTCGATTCTCGGGTAGGCGCTCGGCGGGGGAGCAATGCCCTTCTGGACCCAGTCGACCAGGTTGGCGAACAGGGCCCGGAGCGGGAGCCGGTAGTCGAGGGGCTGGCCTCGATAGGCCCGGGACTCCGGATGGCGAGTCGACTCCGGTGGGGGCATCGGGCCGGGGACGTGCTGGCCGCCGGCGAGATGATAGATCCGTTCGTTAGGTGGCGGCTCGACGTCCCGGGATCCGTCCGAGGAGGTGTGAATGGCCGACGCGGCTCGGCCCCAGTACTCGTAACCGGTGTTCACCTGAAAAACCCGAGGGAGGTGGGTCGGGTCGAGGTGAGCGTAGAGGCCGTCGGTCCGACCGGTTACCGGGTCGGTCTGAGTGGCGCTGGTGAACGGGAACAGGTCGGTCGGGTAGAAAAAGGCGTCGTATCGGTGAGCGTCGCGGGATGGTTGGGCAAAGCGATGGTTGAAGCTTCCCCGGCCGCCGCCGGCCACGTGGATCAGGAGACCATCGAAGACCTGGCGGCCGCGCTCGTCGCTGTTGAACCCCTGATAGAGGAAATGACGGAGCAACCGACCGGTTTGGGAAATCCCGAATCCGATCGCGTGTTTCGCCGCAAACGGGCTGGTCGCGTCGTACTTGGCATAGCTCATTGCGTCGCGAATGGCCGCGAGCCCGATCCCCGCCACTTTGGGTTCGCCGCTCCGATAGACCAACTCGACAATCTGGCCGGCCTCGAACCCCGGTTCCCGATAGATCCACCTGGGGTCGTCGATGACCCCGCCGTCCCCTTCCCTCGCGAAGCGCCACTGGGCCCGGGGAACGATCTGGCGCGGGGCGTAGCGGCCGGAGCGCACGGTGAGGGTGTTGTCGGCGCCGTTCGGGTCGAGGGCGGGATAGGCAACGTGGGCGCCGTGGGCGAGCGGGAGTGATCGCACGGCGCGGGGAACCACCCAATCGGCGCGGACCAGGCCGGTGAGCGGCGCTCCATCGGGGTCGACAGCGATCGGCGCGTGGAGTCCGAGGCGATCCGGGTCGGCCGGCACGTCGTGCTGCCATCCGACCCAGACGATGGTCAGGCCGAGTCGCAGCAACATCGCGTCGCCGAAATCCTCCTTGGTCGACGGGTGGGCGCTCATGGTGCCGAAATCGAGAATGTTGGCGAGATACTTGAGCCCTCGGTTGGACACTTCGAAGAGGACGACGCCGTCGTTGCCGGCCCGGATCGGTCGGAGGACCGCGAAATCGGCCCACGCCTCGACCTGGCCCTTGGCGTTGCGGGGCGCCGCGGCGAGGTCGACGATCGAGGCATTGGCCGGGTTGGCTGGGTCGAGGGCGAAGCGAATCCGACCCTCGAGCAGCTGGTAGGGTCCCGCCGCGCCAAAGGATCGGCCCCCCAGGATGTCGACCCGGCGGACGATCTCGATCCCGACGACCTCCGCCCGGATCGGCCCGACCACGCTGGCGGACGCCGCGGCGAGGGCGATGAGGCTCCAACGGGCCGACGTCCGGGAACTCATCCGCCCCCGATCCGCTTGTGATGGTCCTTGACCGACTTGAGAATCATCTTCCATTGCCGTTTTTCCTCCGCCCGAAGCCGCGGGTCCGTCCGCATCGCGATGATGTGCGCTTCCCGCACCAGTTTGTGATAGTTGGCCAGCCGCTCGGCCGGTAGGGCGCCGGACTCGATTGCCGCGGCAACCGCGCAGCCCGGCTCGTCGCGATGGGCGCAGTCGCGGAACCGGCAGGTTTCGGCGGCCGCCTCGATATCGGGGAAGGTGGCCGAGACACCTTCCTCCGAACCCGTCAATCCGAGTGACCGCAACCCTGGCGTGTCGATGACCAGCCCTCCTCCGGGTATCGGAATCAATTCCCGCGCGACGGTCGTGTGACGGCCTCGTCCGTCGGTCTCCCGTACCTGCCGGGTCGCCTGCCGGTATTCGCCGAGCAGGGCGTTGAGGAGAGTGGATTTCCCGGCCCCCGACGGGCCGATGAGAACCCCGGTGCGATGATCCGAGAGGTAGTGGCGGAGTGGCTCGACGCCGGCGCCGGTCACCGCGCTGGTGACCACCAAGTCGGCGCCGAAGACCACCGCTCTGACCGCGGCGCAGGCGGCGCCGGGATCGGCGGCGAGGTCGGCCTTGGTGATCACGACGACCGGGATGGCCCCCGAGTCCCAGGCCAGCGACAGCTCGCGCTCGATTCGGCGGAGGTTGGGCGGCTCGGCGATCGGGTGGACCACGAATACGGTATCGATGTTGGCAGCCAGCACTTGCAGGTCAGAGGTTTTTCCGGGATCCCCGCGGGCAATGGCGCCGGTGCGGTCGAGGATGGTTTCGATCAGGGCAACATCGAGGTCGTGCCGAGTGAGGACCGCGACCCAGTCGCCGACCACCGGAAGGTCGGCCCGGCCGGTGGCGCCTTTCAGGAACCGGGTTGATGGCTTGGCCCGAATGACTCCGGTTGGGGTCGCGACGAGGGCGCTCCCGCGGTCGCCGCGGACAACCCGGCCCAGGGTGAGACCCGCGGCGAGGTGGGGCGCGAAAAGCGCGTCCCATCGCGGGGAGCAACCGAGCTCCCGCATTTCGGGTGGATCGGCCACGGGGGATTCCCTTCGGGAGATGCCGTCCTAACGTGATGGCGCTGAAATCTAGCGCCCGGATCCTAAGGTGGGGGCCCCCGAGCGCGGCAGCCACCGATGACTCAGCGAGCGGCGGGGCCGACTTCCGCTTGTTGATGGGAGCGGTAAGTTCTCTCGGTGCCATTCCGTCGTGATTCGTCCCCGATGTTGCGAGCGCTCTTTCCGTTACTGGCGCTCTATCTCCTGACCCAGCTGGTGGTGCTGGCGATCCGGGCCGCCGATTCACGGAGTCACTCGGCGCCGGCCCCCGCGCCGGTCGCGTTGTCTCGTCGGTGATCCTGATCCTCTTCCCCAGGCTCCCCATGTCGATCGTCCGACCACTAGCCGTCGCCGCCGGCCTCGGCTTCGGTCTCGCCGGATGTCCGGCCCGGCCCGCCCCGCCGCCCGCCGCCGCCACGTCGGTCAAGCCCGGGTGGCAATGGTCGATGGACTCGGTGCGGCAAGTCGTGAACGCGGTGCGGGCGGGCAAGAGCCTGAAGCCGGAGCGGTGGCCGGGGGGGGCTCGCGTGGCGGTGCTATTGTCGTTCGACGTGGACAACGAGACGGTGTCGCTCCGGTTCGGGGAGCCGAGTGTGGGGACCCTCTCCCAGGGCCAGTACGGCGCCCGGGCCGGCTTGGGCCGGGTGGTGGATTTGGTCGATCGCTTTCAAATACCCGCCACGTTCTTCATCCCCGCCGTCAGCCTGATGCTGACGCCGGAGATGGCCGATCGGATCAAGCGGTCGGGCCGGCACGAGTTCGGGGTTCACGGCTGGATTCACGAGATGAATACCGCCGTGCCCGCCGCCGTCGAGCGAGAGCTGGTCCAACGGGCGATCGACACGTTGACCCACCTCACCGGGACCCGGCCAGTCGGCTACCGGGCTCCATCGTGGAACATGAGTCCGGCCACGTTGCAGATCGTCAGGGACCTGGGATTCCTCTACGAGAGTTCCCTGATGGCCGACGACAACCCCTACGAACTGCTGGCGAACGGCCAGCCGACCGGGATGATCGAACTACCGGTCGAATGGATTCTCGACGATGCCCCGCTGTTCAGCCCGCTCGGCGACCGGTACGAATCTCCCCGCGAGGTGCTTCAGGTTTGGATCGACGAGTTCGACAAGGCGTACGAGGAAGGCGGGATGTTTCTGCTGACGATGCATCCCCATGTCATTGGGCATCGTTCCCGGATCATCGTGCTCCAGAAGTTGGTCGAGCACATCCGGGCCAAACCGGGCGTCTGGTTCGGAACCCACCGCGCCGCGGCCGAGCACGTGAAGCCTCTCCTCGATCGGCCCGACGGCTCGTAGAGGCGGGCGGCAGCCCGCCCTTCGTTAGCGGATGGCGATCGGCCGGCCCGGCGATCCGGTCGCTCCCTTGAAGCGGACCGGGGTGAACACGAACAGGAACTCGTAGGCCCGTTCCGCCAGGAGCTCTTCGAAATGGAGGTTTTCCTGGTTCCAGATCCCGTTCTTGGTGATCAGCTCCTGGTGAACCGGGTAGATCAGGTTGGGATCGGGATTGGGGGTCACTTCCAAGCCCGGTGAATCGGAGCCGACCATGGCGGGTTTCCGGTCGACGATCCAACGAGCGACTTCCAGACCGATACCCGGCTGTCCGGCGCCATACTCCTGGGGCCGCCGCCAAAGGGCCGACCAGCCGTAGCCAAAGAAAAGGGCGTCACCTGGAGCGAGGCTCGCCTCCGTCATCCCTTGCCTCGTCAGGGCGCCTCGCACGTCGGCCATCGTGACCTGGTAACCGTTAGGCAGGACGGGAACGCCCTTGTACCCGGCGATGTCGATCAACACCCCCCGGGTGATGATCGGCTTGATGTGCTCGATGCCGAGCTTGGCGAGCCCGTAGCGGCCGGCGACCTCGCTCCAGGGATAGCCGTTGTAGTAGATGTCCTGCAGCGAGCCGTCCGCCATCTTGAGACGGGCGCCGATGTGACCGGGGCCGTCGAACTGGGTCCCGACTTGGCCGATCTCCCCGACGACGAACTCGTCGTTGCCGACCAGCTGGTTGGCTCCGAAGGCGGTGGCACCCGCGGTTGGGATGGTGAGGCTGTAGGTTCGCTGTCCATAGAGCGGCATCCCCGCCTCGTAGAGCTGGCCGAGCTCGTAGACCTTGCCGGTTTTCACCAACCGGAGCGACTGGAGAATTTTTTCGGGGGTAATCCAGTTGGAGCCGCCGGCTTGATCGGTGGCGCCCCAGAGCGGGTGGGGCCACCAGGGGCCCTGCTGGCGGGTTTGCGCGGCGAGCGGCGGTGCCGCGAACGAGAAGACGATCAAGGCCGAGAGGATCGGTCGCACGATGGCGCTCCGTGGATGGAGACGAGGGCTCAGCGTTAGAATTGAGGCCGATCATGACGATTGGGCAAGGGCAAACCATGGCTTACCTGAGGCGAGATGCTCGGCATCATCGGCGGTAGCGGTCTCTATCAGATGGACGGCTTGACCGACGCGACTTGGCGGGACGTCGCCACCCCGTGGGGACCGCCGTCGGACGCGATCCTCGTGGGCACCTTGGACGGCGCGCCGATCGCCTTCCTTCCCCGCCACGGCCGCGGTCATCGGATTCCGCCCACCGATCTCAACTTCCGGGCGAACATTGCCGCCTTGAAGCAAATCGGCGTCACCGAGGTCGTCTCGCTCAGTGCGGTCGGATCGCTGCGGGAGGATCTGGCACCGGGCACCTTCGTGATCGTCGATCAGTTCGTCGACCGCACCTTCGCGCGGGTCAAGTCGTTCTTCGGCCCCGGACTGGTGGCCCACGTGTCGATGGCCAACCCGGTGTGTGGTCGCTTGGGCGATGCCCTCGAGGCGGCCGGTCGGGCCCTCGGCCTTTCGGTGGCTCGAGCCGGGACCTATCTCGTGATGGAGGGACCACAATTTTCGACCAAAGCCGAATCGGCGCTCTATCGTTCGTGGGGAATGAGCGTCATCGGCATGACGAACATGCCCGAGGCGAAGCTGGCCCGCGAGGCCGAGCTGTGTTACGCCACCGTCGCCATGGTCACCGATTACGATTGTTGGCACCCGACCCACGGACATGTCACCTTGGACCAGGTGGTCAAGGTGGTCCTCGCCAATGCGGGCGCGGCTCGCCGGCTGGTGCGGGCCGTGGCGCCCCGGTTGGGTAGAGTCGAGGCCGGCTGCCCCAACGGCTGCGACCGGGCCCTCGACTCCGCCATCATGACCGCTCCGGACGCCCGCGATCCGACCATGGTCGAACGGGTCCGACCGATCGCCGGGAGAGTCCTATGATCGACATCAGGGCGTTGGTCCGGACGATTCCCGACTACCCCAAGCCGGGGATTCTCTTCCGCGACATCACCACGTTGCTCGCCGATGGAGCGGGGCTACGAGAAGTGATCGCCCGGCTCGCCGAGCGGTGCGCCGATCACCGAATCGACAAAGTCGCCGGGATCGAGGCGCGAGGTTTCATCCTCGGCGGTGCCTTGGCCGAACGGCTCGGCGTCGGTTTCGTCCCGATCCGTAAGAAAGGCAAACTGCCGTTCGAAACGATTGGCCACGACTACGAGTTGGAGTACGGCGTCGATCGAGTCGAGATCCACCGCGACGCGATCGGAGCCGGGGAGCGAGTGGCCATGGTCGATGACCTGATTGCGACCGGGGGGACCGCGGTGGCGGGCCTCACCTTGATCCGAAAGCTCGGCGGCGAAGTGGTCGAATCCTGCTTCGTGATCGAGCTGCCCGAGCTAGGCGGCCGAACCCGGTTGGAGCGGGCGGGGTGCCCGGTGCACGCCCTGATCTCGTTCGAGGGGCACTAGTGCGGGTCGGCGATCGCTGGTACCGAACGATCTGGCTCGACGAAGACGGGTGGTCGGTTCGGATCATCGATCAGACCCTCCTGCCCGACCGGTTCTCGGCGATTCGCCTCACGACCCTCGCCGAGGTCGCCGAGGCGATCGTAACGATGCGGGTCCGGGGTGCCCCTCTGATCGGGGTGGCCGCGGCCCATGGGGTTGCCCTGGCGCTGCGTGTCGATCCGACCGACCCGGGTCTCGAGCGGGCGCTCGCGGTGTTAGGCGCGACCCGACCGACCGCCGTGAATCTCCGGTGGGCGCTCGACCAACTCGGGACCCGGCTCCGCCCGATGGCCGTGGGCGACCGGGCCGCCGCCGCCCTGCAGTTGGCGCAGACCATGGCGGACGACGACGTGGCAACCTGCGAGCGAATTGGTGTCGCGGGAGAGCGGCTGCTGCGCGAGCGCTGGCGGGGACTCGGCGCCGACCGCCCGGTCAATGTCCTGACTCACTGCAACGCGGGGTGGCTGGCGACGGTCGATTGGGGGACCGCGCTGGCGCCGATCTATCGGGCCCACGACGGGGGGATTCCGCTCCACGTCTGGGTCGACGAAACCCGCCCGCGAAACCAGGGGTTGCTCACCGCTTGGGAGCTTGCCCAGCATGGGGTGCCCCATACGGTGGTCGTCGACAATGCGGGCGGCCATCTGATGCGGCTCGGGAAGGTCGACCTTTGCCTGGTCGGTACCGATCGGGTGGCGACCAACGGCGACGTCGCCAACAAGATCGGCACCTACCTCAAGGCGCTGGCCGCGATCGATAACGGGATTCCGTTCTACGTCGCGGCGCCGTCGTCGAGCATCGACTGGTCGTTGGCCGAGGGCGCTGCCATTCCGATCGAAGAACGACGCGGCGAGGAGCTTGGCCTCGCCGACGGTGTGCCGGTGGCGAACCCGGCCTTCGATGTGACGCCCGCGCGCCTGGTGAGCGGCCTGGTCACGGAACGAGGGATCGCGCCAGCCGACGGGCTCCTCGAGATGTTTCCCGAGCATCGGCGATGATCGGGTGGGAGGCCGCCGTCCCAGTGGCTGGGCGGTGCCCGAAACCCGGTCACTCCCGGCGCCCAATGGCGACCGAGGCCGGAAAAGGCTAATCTCACCATCGGAGAACGGGAGCGGACGGGGCGCTTCTTGCAGCGCGTAATCCCGACCACCCGTGCGGCAAACCAACGTTTCTCGATAGGAGCAACCCGCGATGGCGATCTGGAAAGAGCAGACCCCCCCCAAGAAGGACACGACTCCGGTTGCCCTGGATCTCGGACCCAAGAAGGAAATCGAAGCCCGGATCGACCTCCCCTCCACCAACTACGAGCGGCGAGCGCCCGAGCGCGACGTCAAGGAGTCGTTGATCGGGCCCGAATTGACGATCGAGGGCAAGATCGAGGGCTCGGGGCACGTTCGGATCGCCGGGCGGTTCAAGGGCGATGTCAACGTCCAGGGCAACCTCACGATCGAAGCGGGCGCCAAGGTGACCGGCGCCGTGCGGGCCGGCGCGGTCGTGATCGCTGGGGAGCTCGAGGGCAACATCGCCGATGCCACTCGCGTGGAGCTCCTCCAAACCGGCGTCTTGAACGGCGATCTCAAGGCCGGATCGTTGACGGTAGCCGCGGGATCCCGGATGCGGGGCCAGGTCGAATTCGGCTGGGAGAAACAGGGCGCCGCGACTCCGACCCTCCGACTGGAGAATGGCGCCGCTTCATGAGCTCCACCCGTCAAAGCGTGCCGGGGACGACCCGAATCTGTCCTCACTGCCGGGCGGCGATCCTCGAGAGCGCGAGCGTCTGCCCGGCTTGCCGGCACCACCTCCGGTTCGATCCCGCCGTGGCGGCCGGGCGGGCGCCGCCGAGTTTTTCGCCCCTGCGGGTCGAAGGGACGATTCGCCACCCAGACGTCGGCGAGTCGTGGGAGTATTCCGTTCTGCTCTCGATTCGCAACGGTCGGGGTGAAGAAGTCACCCGCCAGGTTGTCGGCGTCGGCGCGATCCACCCCTCGGAAGTGCGCACCTTCACCCTCGCGGTGGAGGTGTTCACCCCGGGAGACCCGACCGTCCCGGGCAAAGGTGGTGCTAGACGCTGAGGAGCCGCTAAATCACCCGATCGTTCCCCCCATCGATCGGGATTTGAGCGCCCGTCGTGGTCCGGAATGCCGACCCGACCAGGGCCAGGACTGCGTTGGCGACGTCGGCGGTGGTCACCTCGACCCGCAGCACGTTGTTTCTGCGATAATCCTCGATCGTCATGCCATAGGCCTTGGCCCGACTGGCGAGCACTTCCGGCGTCCAGGCGCCGGTGTCCATCACGGCGTGCGGATGAAGCACGTTGACCCGAATCCCATGCTTGCCTAACTCCAGGGCCGCCACCCGGGCGAGCTGCGTGAGCCCCGCCTTCGCCACCGAGTAGGCCCCGGCGCCCGGCCCGGGGGCCGGGACGTTCTTCGACCCCATGATGACGACCGCGGGCTCGAATCCGAGCGCCAGAAAGGGCGATGCTGCGCGGAGCAACACCATGTGGCTCGTGAGGTTGAGTTCGACGCTCCGATTCCAGATTGCATCGTCCATCGCATCGAGGTTCTGCGACGCGGTGAAGAGACCGGCATTGCTCACGATGATGTCGAGGCCTCCAAACCGACCGACGGTCTCGGCGATCGAGTGTGCCACTGCGGCCGCATCGGTGGCATCGACGTGAAGCCCCACCAGATCGGGTCGCGCGAACATCGAGACAACGTCGGGATTGACGTCGGTGGCGACGACCGCGGCTCCCTGCTGCGACAGCGCCTCCGCCGCCGCTCGCCCGATCCCGCTCGCCGCCCCGGTGACCAGGGCAACCTTCCCCGACAGCGGTGGGGCCGTACCCCCCTTCTTGAGCTTGGCCTGCTCCAGGTCCCAGTATTCGACCTCGAAGAGATCCCTCTCGGGTAGCGCTCGCCACCCGCCCAACGACTCCGCCCATTGGATGGCCCGGGCCGTGTGCCGGGCGATGTCGAGTACGATGTCGGCGTCCTTGGCGCTCGCTCCGAACCCCACCGATCCGACCCCGGGCCAGACCACCCAGCGGGGCGCCGGGTCGAGGCGGGTCTGGTCGCTCGCGTGCCGATCGAAATACCCCTGATACCGGGCGCCATAGTCGCGGACCGCGTCGCTCCAATTGCCGGCGGCCACCAGCGGCAACGGCTTGGTGCGAATGACATGGTCGGGAGTGAGCGGCCCGCGTCCCGCTACCGCCGCGACATCCGATCGCCCGGCGAGCTCGCCGGCCGCCGATCCAGTCTCGAGTCGGGCGATCAGCGGACCACCGCGAGCGGAACCCACGGCGCGACGGAGGTCCGCCAGCGACGCGAGCCTCGGATGGCCAAGATCCGACTGGAGGCTCGGTTTCCGAAGCTCGGCGCCACTCCAAGCCCCCTGGGCCCGAAGATGATTCTCGGCGGCGGTCACCAGGTGGATCATCCGTTCGTAGCTGCTCTTCGCGTCGGGCCCGAAACTGAAGGCGCCGTGATTCATCAAGATGAGCCCTTCGCATTTCGACCAGTCGAGCGAGCGGGTCAGACCCCGGATCGTCTTGGCCAGGACGAACCCCGGCATCACGTAGGGGACCACCAGCACGGTATTCCCATAGATCGAGCGAACCCGATCGAGGCCGTCGGGGGTGTTGCTGACGGCCACCACCGCGTCGGCATGGGTGTGATCGACGAACGGAAACGGAATGATGGCGTGGAGGATGGCTTCGACCGATGGAGTCGGCGCACCGGGGTCGAGCATCGTCGCTCGCTGCCACCGAACCATCTCGGGATCGCTGAGCGCGTCCAGGTCGGCCATTCTCGTCAGGACCTCGAGCCGCACCGGGGCAAACCCGCCCGATTCGATGGTGGCGAGATCCCAGCCGCTCCCCTTGACGTAGAGGATCTCGTTGGAATCGCCGAAGAGGTCTGGAACGGTCGTCTTGACGGAGGTGTTCCCGCCGCCATGCAGTACCAGGGATGGCTCTCGGCCCAGGAGCCGGGACGTGTAGACTCGAAGGTCGAGCAGGGACTTCCCGCATTGGGCCGCTTCGGCGTCGTTCCAGAGACTGTTCATGATCGAAAAGTGGAGCAATCGCGCCTCTGGCGGGAGGCCAGCGACGATCGGCGGCTCCCTTGCCTTCCACCGCCACGATGGGCACTATTGCCGACCCCTCGATTCGAGCCAAGGTCCCCGATGACCCTTTCGCGAACCGTCGCCCTCGTCGCGCTGGCGGCTGCGTGCGGTTTCCCGGGTCCCCCCGGGACCACGATTACCAATGTCCAGATCATCGATGGCACCGGGACCCCCGCCCGTCCCGGCTCGGTCCGGATCGTGGCCGATTCGATCGTCGCCGTCGGCCAGGTCGAAGCCGCCACGGGCGATTCGGTCATCGATGGCGGAGGGCTGGTTCTGGCGCCGGGATTCATCGACACCCACAGCCACCACGACTGGGGTCTCGACAAAATGCCCGACGCCTTGGCGGCGGTGAGCCAGGGTATCACCACGATCATTCCGGGCAACGACGGTGGGCATCCGACGCCTTTGTCGGCGGCGTTCGAGGCGCTCGAGCGGAACCCACCAACGGTCAATGTCGGCTACTACGCCGGTCACGGCACCATTCGTCGGGCGGTGATGGGCGACGACTTCAGGCGCCCCGCTCGACCCGCCGAGATCGACTCGATGGCGGTGCTGCTCCAGCGCGAGCTCGACGCCGGGGCGCTGGGCCTTTCGACCGGTCTCGAGTACGACCCGGGGATCTACTCGAATCGCGGCGAGGTCCTGGCACTCGCCAAAGTGGCCGCCGCGGCGCAGGGTCGATACATCAGCCACATTCGGAGCGAGGACCGCTGGTTCTGGGATGCGATCGATGAGATCATCACCATCGGACGGGAGGCGAAGCTCCCGGTCCAGGTGAGCCACATCAAGCTGGCGATGATTACCCTCTGGGGAATGGCGGACAGCCTGCTCTCGGTGCTCGACCAGGCCCGGGCCAGCGGGGTCGACATCACCGCCGACATCTACCCCTATCCGTACTGGCAGTCGACCTTGACCGTGTTGTTTCCGAAACGCGACTTCGACAACCGGGCCGAGGCGACCAAGATCTTGAAGGAGATCGCGACTCCGGAAGGCTTGTTGATCGGCGATTACGCGCCGAACGCCCAATATGCCGGGAAGACCGTCGCCGAAATCGCGAGGCTTCGCCGGGAAGACCCGGCCTCGACCCTGATGACGTTGATCCGCGACGCGCTCGCCTGGGAAAAGAACCATCAGACCGACCCCAGCAATCCGAGCCTCGAGAGCGTGGTGGCCACCAGCATGTCGGAGCCCGACATCAAGAAGTTGTTGGCGTGGGAACACACCAACGTCTGTTCGGATGGCGCGCTGGATGGAGCCCATCCCCGCGGGTTCGGGGCCTACCCGCGGGTGTTGGGCAAGTACGTTCGGGAGGAGAAGGTCCTGCCACTGGAGGGAGCCATCAAGCGGATGACCAGCTTGGCCGCCAAGCACGTCGGGCTAACCAAGCGGGGTACCATCGCGCCGGGTTTCCGGGCCGATCTCGTCCTCTTCGACCCGGCCACCGTGGCGGATCGGTCGACTCCCAAACAGCCCCACCTGGTGTCGACTGGAATCGCTCGGGTCTGGGTCAATGGCCAAGTTGTCTACTACGACGGCAAGACGACGCCGGCCCGACCCGGCCGGGTGCTCAAGCGACAAGCCCAGTGAACCTGACCGGCGCGATCATCGAGGCGGCGGAACGGATCCGGCCCCACGTTCGGGAGACACCCTTCTTCGAGTCGACCGGGATTTCCGAGGTGGTTTTAACCCAGGTCTTCCTGAAACTCGAGAACCTTCAGGTCACCGGATCGTTCAAGGCCCGAGGTGCTCTCAACAAGATCCTGGGCCTCTCCGGCGCAGAGCGGGCCCGCGGCGTGGTGACGGCATCGAGCGGCAATCACGGCGCCGCCGTGGCCAATGCCGGCCGCCAGGCGGGGCTCAGCCCGACGGTCTTTCTCCCGGAAAACGCCGCCCCGATCAAAGTCGACACGATTCGCAAACTCGGCGCCCGAGTCGAGTTCTTCGGCGACGACTCCGGCCTCACCGAGTTGCACGCTCGGAAGGTGGCCGGCGCCGGTGGCCAGGTGTACGTATCTCCTTACAATGACTTCGCGGTGGTGGCAGGGCAGGGAACGATCGGACTCGAGATGCTGGCGCAATGCCCGACTCTGAGCGCGGTAGTCGTCTCGGTTGGGGGTGGTGGGTTGATCGGCGGGATCGCGAGCTACCTCAAGGCGATTCGCCCCGGAATGCTGGTGATCGGTTCGTCGCCGAGGAACTCCTGCGTCATGGCCGAGTCGGTCCGACGGGGCGAGATTCTCGATCTCCCGTCTCTCCCGACTCTCTCCGATGGAACCGCCGGTGGGGTGGAGCCTGGCGCGGTGACGTTCGAGCTCTGCCGGGACCTGGTCGACGAGTACGATCTCCCGAGCGAGGAGGAGATCGCTGCGGCGATGCGGTTGGCGTTCGACGCCGAACGGTTGGTGGTGGAGGGCGCTGCCGGGGTGGCGATCGCCACCGCGATCCGGCGGCGAGACCGGTTGGCCGGAAAGGTCGTGGGGGTGCTGCTCTGCGGCGGTAACGTAGGGGCGGCGGAATGGTCCGCGGCGGTGGGAGCGACGGGGCCCTGAGGGGGGCGGCGGGGTGGGCCCCGCCCCCTCCGGGGCGGTCGCTAGGCCGGCGGAATTCGAAGCACGACTTCGTCTCCCGGCGTGACGGTGATCTCGTCGGAGATTGGGGCCCGATTGCTCCCAATCGGGTCGGCCTGGAATCGAACCGGAGTGATCGACCGAACCAGGTATTTTGGTAAGGTGAACTTGGTGCGCGCGTGGCCAGTTGCCATGCCGAGTCGGATTCGCCGAACGCCCTCGATCACGTAGATGGTCATATCGGGAAACGCTTGGTTCTCGACGATCAACACGGTGGGCGTATCGGGATCGATCGCGGTTTCAACCCGATTGCGGCCGCAGCCGCTCACCCCCCCGACGACAAGTAACGCGACGACGAGACCGCCTATGGTTCTCATGACAACCTCCACCGTTCCCGCGCTCCGACCCGACCCGGAATTGACACCAGGTCGGCCTCTCCCCCCCTATTGTCGCCCCGTCGGCGTCCCGGAGGAAGGGTGACCGACCTGACCCCGCCGACTCTCCAGAGCATCAACGCCGCCGCCACCCGGCTGGCCCCATTCGTTCGGCGGACTCCGGTCTGGGAATGGCGCGATCAACTCTGGGCCTCGCAACTCGGGCGGGGCGCCGAGGTGAGCCTCAAGCTGGAGCTCTTCCAACATTCCGGCACCTTCAAGGCCCGGGGCGCCGTGATGAACATCCTTTCGCTGTCCGCAGACCAGCGTCGCCGCGGTGTGACCGCGGTCAGCGCCGGAAACCACGCCGCGGCGGTGGCCTATGCCGCTCGGACGCTCGGAACCTCCGCCAAGGTCGTGATGCCCAAGACGGCCAGCCCGGCGCGAATCGCGCTGTGCCGCCGGGACGGCGCCACCGTCGTCCTGACGGAAGACGTTCACGAAGCTTTCGCGATGGTCAAGCACATCGAAGTGTCGGAGGAACGCGCCTTCGTCCACCCCTTCGAGGGCCTGATCACCGCTACCGGCACTGCGACCCTGGGCCTCGAGTTCCTCAGTGACATCGATAATCTCGACGCGATCGTCGTGCCGATCGGTGGCGGCGGACTGATCGGCGGCGTCGCTGCCGCCGTGAAACAGCTGCGCCCCTCGTGTCGAGTCTACGGTGTCGAGCCCGAAGGCAATGATGTCATCAAGCGCAGCGTCGCCTCCGGGCAACCGGAGCAGGCCGGCATCATCCGCACCATCGCCGATAGCCTGAGCCCGCCCTTCGCGTTGCCGTACAGCCTCAGCCTGGTCAAACGCTTCGTGGACGACATCGTCCTGGTGAGCGATGCCGACCTGGCCGAGTCGATGTACTTGCTCTTCGAGCGGATGAAGCTGGCGGTCGAGCCGGCGGGCGCGGCGACTACCGCCGCTCTCTTGGGGCCCCTCCGAGAGCGGGTGGCCGGACAGCGCGTTGGACTGGTGGTCTGTGGATCCAACATCGACACCGATCGGTTCTCGGAATTGATCCGGGTGGGCCGGAGTCGGTGGGAAGCTCGCCCGAGCAATACCGCGTCACCCGAGAGCACGGGACCGAGCGCGCATTCACCGGAGCGTATTGGGACTGCCACGACGACGGCGTTTATCGTTGCGTCTGTTGCGGAGAAGCGGTGTTCGACGCCGTCACCAAATTCGATTCCGGCACCGGCTGGCCGAGTTTCGCGGCTCCCGCAACCCCCACGGCGGTCGAGGAGGCCACCGACACCAGTCATGGGATGCGGCGGACCGAGGTTCACTGTCGGCGCTGTGGAGCCCACCTCGGGCACGTCTTTCCGGACGGTCCCCGACCGACCGGTCTGCGCTATTGCATCAACTCCGCCTCGCTCGATCTCGAGCGCCGGTCGTGACTCGATCGCCGGTCGCCTGAATGGTGGCGATGGTCCTGTATGGCATCGTGTTGGGGGGAGCGGTGGTCCTCCTTGCCGCCTCGCTCGGCGCGCTTCGGGAAGCAATTCGACAACGAGCCCGACTCCGCGGCATCCTCCTCACCGCCGGCCTGGCGATCCTGTCCGTGGTCACCATCTGGGCGGTGCTGATATGAGTGCCCTGTCGATCCGCCGAGCGTCGCCGGCCGACCTCGAACTGCTGGTACCGCTGTTCGATGGCTATCGCCAGTTCTATCGGAGGCCGTCCGACCCCACCCGCGCTCGAGCGTTTCTCGCCGATCGGCTCCGGAACGGCGATTCGATCGTCTTCCTGGCGTTTCTGGGGGCCGGCGTCGATCCAGCCGGGTTCGCTCAGCTGTATCCGATGTTCTCGTCCGTGTCGATCGGGCGGTCGTTGATCCTCAACGATCTCTACGTGACCTCGGCGAGTCGCGGTCGCGGCGTCGGTCGGGCGCTGATCGAGCGAGCGGTCGAGTTCGGCCGGGAAACGGGCGCCCTCTACCTCGAGCTCGCCACCGAGGTGACGAACCAAACCGCCCAACGACTCTACCAGGCGGCCGGCTGGCGTCGCGACACGGCCTTCTATCATTACGAGATTGGTCTCGATCCGTGAGCTCCTTCCAGGACCACTTCTCGGCGCGTTCGGTGGGCTACGCCGCCTACCGGCCGACCTATCCCGCCGCGCTGTTCGAGTGGCTCGCGGCGGTGGCCCCCGGGCGCGGGCTGGCATGGGATTGCGCGACCGGCAGCGGCCAGGCGGCCGCGGGGCTGTCGCCATTGTTCCAACGCGTCGTTGCGACTGACGCCAGCGCCGACCAACTGAGGAACGCCAAACCGTTCCCGAACGTCGAGTACCGGGTTGCCACCGCGGAGGCCTCGGGCCTGAACCCGGGAGAGGCCGATCTGATCACCGTGGCTCAGGCCCTTCACTGGTTCGACCGCCCGACGTTCTTCACGGAAGCCCGACGGGTCGCCCGCCCCGGCGGGATCCTGGCCATCTGGACCTACAACGTCGCCAACGTCTCCCCGGCGATCGATCGCCTTCTCGAGCGGTTCTACACCGAAACAGTCGGCCCCTACTGGCCGGGGGATCGGGTGCTCGTCAATGAGGGCTATCGAAACATCGAGGTGCCTTTCGAGGAATTCACCCCGCCCGAGTTCTCGATGGAGGCGGAGTGGACGTTGGAGCACTTGCTGGGATACCTTCGAACCTGGTCGGCCGTTGCCAGGTACAGCAAGGAGCAAGGTCACGATCCCGTCGCCGATCTCGCGCCGGAACTGACCGATCGGTGGGGAACCCCCGATGGCCGCCACCGGATTCGCTGGCCGTTGAGCATTCGGGTCGCCAAGTTGTAGGCGTCCCGGCCGATCCGCCTTTTTCTCGTCAACCGGAGTCTTCCATGCTCGCGACGATTCTCACCGCGGTGTCGCTCTTCCAGGAGCCGGTGACCGCCTTCGTGAATGTCAATGTCGTTCCGATGGACGGCCAACGCGTCCTGTCAGGGATGACGGTGGTGGTCCGGGGTGCCCGAATCGCCCAGATGGGTCCGGCGGGTCGCGTCACGGTTCCCACGGGCGCCACGGTGGTCACCGCCCCGACCAAGTACCTGATCCCGGGTCTCGCCGAGATGCACGCCCACATTCCGCCGGGCCCCCAAGTCGCGGACTCGGTGATCGAGCGGGTTCTCGCGCTCTTCGTGCTGAACGGCGTGACGACGGTTCGCGGAATGCTCGGTGACCCGCGCCACCTGCCGCTGCGGGCCCGGGCCGCGCGGGGCGAGTTGTTGAGCCCGACGATCTACACCTCGAGCCCTTCCTTGAACGGGAACTCGATGAAAACCGGTCAGGCGGCCGCCGACTCGGTCGTCAAATACCAGGAGGCGGGGTACGACTTCATGAAAGTCCACCCCGGCATCCAGCGCGGCGTGTTCGATACGATCGCCGCCACCGCGGCCCGCGTCGGGATCCGGTTCGCGGGCCATGTGCCGCTCGAAGTCGGTATCGACCGAGCCATCGAGACCCGTTTCTGGTCGGTCGACCATCTCGACGGGTTCCTGGAAGGCCTGGTGCCGGAGAACCGAAGGTTTTCCGCCGAAGAAGACGGGTTCTTTGGCCTCGGTCTCGTGATGAAAGCCGATGAGGCCAGGATTCCGATGTTGGCGGCCAAAGCGAAGGCCGCCGGGGTCTGGGTCGTCCCGACGGAGACACTGATGCGTCATGTCGTCGGCGACTACTCCATCGACGAGATGCGAACTTGGCCGGAGATGAAGTACTGGCCGAAAGGCGGGGTCGACGCTTGGGCCAGCCAGACCACCGGAATGCGAAGCGGCGGGGCCACGGCGGCGATGCGGGCTCGGTACGTCGAGCTCCGGGGCAAGCTGATCAAGGGCCTCTATGATGGCGGCGTCGGGTTCGTCCTCGGCTCCGATGCTCCCCAGGTCTGGAACGTCCCCGGCTTCTCGGTCGTTCGGGAACTCCGATACCTCGTGGACGCCGGACTCACTCCATTTCAGGCCCTCGAGACCGGCACCAAGAACGTCGCTGTCTTCTTCGGAACCCTGGCCACCACCGGAACGATTGCGGAGGGGAAGCGCGCCGACTTAGTTCTACTGGACGCAAATCCACTCACCGACATCGCCAACGTCGGCAAACAGGCCGGGGTGATGATCGGGGGACGGTGGCTCGACCGAGCCGAAATCAGTCGCCGACTGGACGCAGTCGCCGCCAAGTAGGGAGGGAACCATGATCGCTCTTGTCCTATTACTCCAGGCCGCCAGTCCACCGCAGCCGCCAGCCGCCGCTCGGCAGATCGAGTGGGCCGTGCAGGCCGCGCCGGAGCGGCTCCGGGCCGATGCGACCGTCCTCGGGTACGGGCCCGACGGCGTGATGACGACCCTTCGGCAGGGATCGGGGTTTCTGATTTGTCTCGCCGACGACCCCAAGCAACCCAATCACCACGTCTCCTGCTACCATCGCGATCTCGACCCGTTCATGGCCCGGGGTCGGGCGCTGCGCCGGACCGGCCTGAAGGATCCCGCGATCGACAGCATCCGACTCGCGGAGGTGAAAGCCGGCACGTTGAAGATGCCGGTGCAGCCGGCGGCGCTCTACCAATTCATTGCCCGGCCCGGCAACGCCGACCCGGCGACCGGCGAGGTCAAGAACGGTCAGAACATGTACGTGGTGTACATCCCGTTCGCAACTCCCGAGACCACCGGCCTCTCGCTCGCGCCCAAGCCCGGGATGCCATGGCTGATGGACCCGGGTCTGCCCTGGGCCCACGTGATGATCACTCCCTAGGTGGGCCGGGGAGGCCCTCCTCCGCCACCAGGTACGCCATCACCGCCATGGCGGCCACGTTCATGGCCACCTCCTTCGGGTCGAGCTTGTCGACATTGTCGGATTCGGTGTGGTGATACCAGAAATACCTCGTTCCGTCCACCTGGTGCCCCATCCCCGGAACACCTAACGCCATGATCGGACCGATGTCGGCGCCGCCGCCCTGCGGGCCGATCGAGTCGGCGCCGACGCGCTCGAGGAGCCGGGCCATTTGGCGGATGGCGGTCCGAGCGGGGTCGGGGCCGGTGAAGCCGAAGCCCATCGGGCGAAAAACGCCCCCGTCGGACTCGATCGCCAGGACGTGTTTGGCGAGCGCCCCGCGGTGTTGATCGCGGTAGGCCAGCCCGCCCCTCAGGCCGTTCTCCTCGTTGGTCCACCCGACCACTCGGATCGTTCGCTTGGGCCGGAGTCCGAGCCGATGGAGCAGCCGGACCGCTTCCCAGCTGATGACCACCCCGCCGGCGTCGTCCATCGCGCCGGTTCCGACGTCCCACGAGTCGATGTGGCCGCCGATCACGACGATCTCGTCGGGATGCTCCCGTCCGACGATCTCGCCGATCACGTTCCGCGAGGGGGCATCGGGGAGCATTTGGGCCTCCATCCGCACCGAGACCACGACTCGCTCGCCCCGTTCTTGGAACCGCTGCATCATGGCCGCGTCCTCCGCGGCGATGGCGAACGACGGAATCCGGGTCACAGTTGAATCGTACAACATCGCGCCGGTGTGGGGTGTTCGCATCCCGAACGGCCCGACCGAGCGGATCATGCTCGCGACCGCGCCGTTTTTCGCTGCCTCCACCGCTCCCAGGCCGCGATACTGAACCGTTGCGCCGTAGCTCGTGAAAGGGACGTTCCACAGGACGATCTTCCCGCGGGCCGCCTGCCCCCTGGCCCGGAGATCGTCGAAGCTGGTGACTACCAGCACTTCGGCCGTGATCCCGTTGGCCGGCGTTCCGATGCTGCCGCCGAGGGCGAGCATCGGCAGCTTGCCGTACCGCGGTTGGACCATCTCGGCCGACTCGGTGCCCCGGACCCAGTGAGGCACCATCACCGGTTCCCCGCGGACGTTCTCGAGGCCCTCGACCGTCATCCGATCGATGATCCAGTCGATCGCCCGCTCCAGCGCCACCGAGCCGGACAGCCGGTGTCCGAAACGATCGGTCAGCTCCGCGATCTTGAGCCAGGCGGCGCTATCGGCCAGGGCGGCGTCGATCAGGCGATCGGTCGTGGCTCGGTGCTTGGCGACGTAGGGATTGGGGGGCGCCGGCTGGGCCGCCGCCACCGATGACAAAGTCGCCAGGGCGGCGACGGCGAGTGAGCGCATAACGGTCCGCGGAAAGGAACGTGAAAGTCGCGATTCCGGCCAAGTCTAGCGGCAATGGCCGGACATCTCTAGTATCAGACTCGCGAGCAGTTCTCGTCCGTTGTGAGAGGGTGTCATGGGACCCGAATTGGTGGTTCTGCTAGGGATCCTCGGGTGTGGTGGCACCCCGATGGATCAACAAATCCCGATCAACCGGGGCCGGGGATATACCAGGGCGATCGACACTTTGGGAGTCGAGTTGACCGTCACGGCGTCCGCCGCCAAGGCGTGGGAAGTGCTCGCGGCGGTCTACACCGACCTCGGGCTCGAGATCAATTTCCGGGAGCCTGCCGCGGTTCGCCTCGGGTCGTGCTTTCAGAAAGTGCGGTCCCGACTGGGGAAGAAACCGCTGTCGACCTTCGTCGATTGCGGTGATACCAACGGATTGCCCAACGCCGATCGCTACGAGGTGGCGATCACGGTGCTCACAACCGTGCGACCCCACCCCAACGGGGGAGCCTCGCTTTTCACCTTTGTGCAGGGCGTCGGACTCGATGGCGCCAGCTCGACCAACCGCCGATGGTGCTACTCGCGAGGCACGCTCGAGGAGCGGATTCGGGCGGGGGTAGCGGCGAAAACCGAATCTTAGGCCTCGCGGTCGGACGTTGCCGTCTCGGTGTTCCCGAGGGCGGAGTTGGCGGCTGGGAGGGATCGCGCGTTTGCACGGGGTGTTGGCGCTGGTACGGTAGTTTGCTGGAGCGGCGAATTGGGGCTACTCTCCTGAGGAATTTGGATACGAAACTGGATACCAGGCGAGGCACCCATGACTCGTGATCGACGTCTCGTGCTTGCCACGGTCCTGCTGGGCTGGACAGCGGCGGCATCGGCCCAGCCGGCGAGTGGGCCGTTCCCGAGACCGGCGCCGAAATTCGAGGTGGCGCTCGAGCGGAGCGTCCCGGTGCCGATGCGTGACGGGGTCCGGCTCCGGGCCGATCTCTACCGTCCGATTGGCGTCGCCGGCAAACTACCGACGGTGTTGTTGCGGACGCCGTACAACAAACTCGCCTATCACAACAATGGGGCGCCGCGTCCGAACACGCCGGTGTCGTTTTTCGCAGGTCACGGCTACGCCGTCGTGGTTCAGGATGTCCGCGGCCAATACGAATCGGACGGATTCTATCGGGTCGACAACGACGACGGGCGGGACGGGTACGACACGATTGACTGGATCGTCAAGCAACCCTGGGCGACCGGTAAGGTTGGGACGTATGGCTGTTCCTATCTCGGCGAGGTCCAGCTGCTCCTGGCGAAGATGCGGCACCCCAATCACGTCGCCATGATTCCTCAGTCGGCGAGCGGCGCGATCGGCACGGCGGGCGGCTACTACACCAATTTCGGGACCTTCGAAGGGGGAGCCCTGACGCTCAGCACCATCTTCGGCTGGTTCCGCGGTGCCGGCCATCAGGTCAAGAACGGGCCCCGGCCCGAGATCGATTTCGCGGCGATGCTCCGAACGTTGCCGGTCAATGAGATGGCGAAGCGGGCGGGGTATGCGCCATCGGAGTTCGCCGATTTCGTTTCCAAGCCGCCGGCCGATTCGTACTGGGCGGCCAAGGGCTACCTCACCGATCAGGATCGGTTCGACACCCCGGCCCTCCACGTCAACTCGTGGTTCGACGTCACTCCCGAGCAGACGATGTATGCCGTCGATCTTCTCCGCAAGAACTCGGTATCCGCGGCGGCGCGGAACAATCAATTCGTCATCATGTCTCCGACGACCCACTGCGCCTCGGAGGCGGCCACGGCGGACACCAAGGTCGGCGATCGGACCTTCGGCGACGCTCGGCTCGACTACTACAAGATCTACCTCGACTGGTTCGACCACTGGCTCAAAGGTGTTGACAACGACGTGCTGAAGCGGCCGAAAGTTCAGTACTACGTGATGGGGGCGAACGAGTGGCGCACCTCCGCCACCTGGCCGGCGCCGGGCACCAAGATGGTGTCCTACTTCCTCGGGAGCGACCGAGGGGCCAATACGGCGTCGGGTGACGGAACGTTGACGATCGCCCCGCCCAGTCGAGAGCGGAAGGACACCATCACGTACGATCCGGAGCGGCCGTTTCCCTCCCGAGGGGGGACGATCTGTTGTACCGGCAATCCGGCCGACCAGCCGGGGGCGTTCGACCAATCCGACCTCGAATCGCGGGCCGACCTCCTGGTGTACTCCACCGCGCCGCTCGAACAGGGCCTCACCATCGCCGGCACGGTCAAGGCGATACTCTACGTCTCCTCGGACGCGAAGGACACGGATTTCACCGGCAAACTTCTCGATGTCGATCCCGAGGGCCGAGCCTGGAACGTGGTGAACGGCATCAAGCGAGCCCGTTACCGGGAGGGGTTCGCCAAGACGGTGTGGATGGAGAAGGACCAAGTGTATCGGATCGAGGTGAGCCTCAAGGCGACGGCGTATCGGTTCGGGGCCGGCCACCGCGTTCGACTCCACCTGTCGAGCAGTGATTTCCCGGCATACGATCGCAATCTCAACACCGGCGGGGACAACTCGACGGAGACGAGCTGGGTCAAGGCTCGGAACGCGATTCACAGCGGGCCTCGCTCTCCCTCCGCGCTGGTACTTCCGGTGGCGCCGCGATGAGTCGGCAAGCACTGGCGCCGCTGGGCGATCTCTTCTCGCTCAACACCAAGCTCTTTCGGAACGCGCTCGCCGAGCTCGACGAGGTCGACGCCACCGCCCGCCCGAACGGTCACTCCAACAATGTGTCGTTCATCGCCGGCCACTTGGTCGAAACCCGGGCTTGGATGGCGCGTTATCTCGGGGCCGAGACGGCCGCGCCGTTTGGCGGGGTTCTCGAGCACGCGACCTCGATCGATCACATTCCTGAGTTACCCAAGCTGGCGGACGTTCGGCTTGCGTGGGACGAGGTCAGTCGAACGGTGGCCGGGCGGTTGTCGACGCTCAGCGACACCGAGCTCGGAGCCCCTTCGGTCCAGCAGTTCCCGGGGGTGGCCAATACGGTGCTCGGGGGGATCGCGTTCCTCGTCCAGCACGAATCGTATCACGTCGGGCAATTGGCATTCTTGCGGAAGTATCTCGGGCGTCCGCCGATGTCGTATCGGTGAACGGTCACATCTAACCACGAGGGCGGGACAGACGATGCGTCGTTTCACGGTAATGATTGCGATCGGGTTGGCGGGGTGCGGCGGGAACTCCTCGGGCGCCGGTGCCGGCGATGCGGCACGCCGAGCGTTGGTGGCGACAATCGACTCGATCGTGACCGCGCCAATCGCGGCGGGGAAGGTGGTCGGCGCCTCGATCGCGGTGGTCAAGGGTCGGGACACGATCGCGGTCAAGGGTTTCGGGAAAGCGAACCTCGAGCTCGACGTGCCAACACCGCCGAGAACCAGCTACGAGATCGGATCGGTCACCAAGCAGTTTACCGGCGCGGCGATCATGCAGCTCGTCGAGCAGGGTAAGATCAGCTTGGACGACGACCTGTCGAAGTACCTGCCGGATTTCAAGACCGGTGGCCGCAAGATCTCGATCCGCCGGCTGTTGGATCACACTTCCGGCATCAAAGGCTACACCGAGATCCCGGAGTTCCGGGAAATCGGGCTCGTCAAGCGACCGATCGATACCCTCCTCAAGTTGGTTCAGAAAAAGCCTTTCGACTTCGAGCCCGGCGAGGAGCAGATCTACAACAACACCGCCTTCTTCCTCGCCGGACTCATCGTCGAGAAGGTGAGTGGCATGTCGTATCAGGAATACGTCCAGAAAAACCTCTTCGACAAGGCCGGGATGAAGGACGCCCACTACTGCAGCGAGACCAGGATCCACAAGGGAAAGGCGACCGGCTACGACTCGGACTCGGCGGGTCCCGTGCTGAAGGCTCCCCTCAGTCACGTCTGGCCCTACGCGGCCGGGTCGCTCTGTTCCTCGGCGATCGATCTGGTGGCCTGGAACGAGGCGTTGCATCGAGACGGGAAGATCCTCGGTCCGGCGGCATATCAAGAATTCATCACCCCCTACAAGCTGAACGACGGCACCCTCGTCGGGTACTCGAAGGGGATCGCGGTCTACGGCCGTCTCGGGCATCGGACGCTCCACCACGGCGGCGGGATCAACGGGTTCCTATCGGAGAACATGTACTTCCCCGACGACTCGCTCAGCGTGGTGGTGTTGTTCAATACGGCGGGGCCGGGTAGCCCGGACGAGGCGGCGGAAGCGATCGCCGAGGCGGTTCTCGGTAAGGCACCCGATCTGAGCAAGCCCGTCGATGGCGACATCAATCGATTTGCCGGAACGTTCACGGGGCGCGGCCGAGGCCGGCCGGCCGAGTTCGTGTTCGCGGTGGACGCCGGTAAGTTGACCGTGAAGGGGCAGGCGCCCCGCGATTCGGCGCGGACCCTCAGCTACATCGGCAACAACACCTTCACCCGCGAGTACCTCAATTACATCTTCGCTGACCAGGGTGGCAAGATCACCGGGGTGCGGCTCGATGGGGGGTACGGGAACAACCCGCTCAAGAGGAAGCCATGATTTCCAGGTGGTCCGTGGTGACGGTGGGCGCCCTCATGCGCCCGCCGGATCACCGTGCGCCAGCCGCGGAGGTCGCCAAAACATCAATTTGGCGACACATTCTCGGGCCCCGGGCGGGATTGGGACACCCTCGTTCGCACTGACGGCAAGATCGGCGGGGTGCGGCTCGATCTCGTTTCGGTCGTCTCCCGGCTTCGATCGCACCCAATAGTCGAGGCACCGGTTCATGATTCGCGCCGCAGGCCTTCTCCTCTTCGTGGTGAGCTCGGCGGCGGCCCAGACCCGGGGCGCCGACGGGACATTCCCGCAACCCCACGTCGCCTTCATCAACGCGAACGTGGTGGATGTCCGGGCCGGGGTAGTCCGGCGCAACGTGGTGGTGGTGGTGACGGCCGGTCGGATCGTGTCGGTAGACTCCGGCGTTCCGCCGACGGGCGCTCAGATCATCGATCTCCGGGGCAAGTACCTGGTCCCCGGGTTGATGGACGCTCACACCCACCTCGACAATTTGGCGGCGGCCCGACGGGCGCTCGAAACCGGGGTTACCACCGCGCGGAGCGCGAGCGTCGGGTCGTTTCGCGACGTTGCCCTTCGAGAGATGTCCAAATCCGGCTACTTGACCGGCCCCGACGTGCTGGCCGCCGGCCTGTTCGTGTCGCCGAATCTCGATGACGCCGTTCTCGCCGATCCGTCGTTGGGGCCCTTGATCGCCGGGGTCACCGGCCCCGAGCGCCTCCGGCAACTGGTCCGCGTCAACCTCGCGCACGGTGTCGACGTGATCAAGACCCGCGGTACCGAGCGGGCCGGGCTTCCCCAAACCGATCCCCGTCAGCAGACCTATTCCGAGGCCGAGCTTCGGGCCGTCGTCGACGAAGCGGCGACCAAGGGCGTTCCGGTTCTGGCCCACGCCCATGGCGACGAGGGCGCCTACGCGGCCGTAAGGGCGGGCGTGCGAAGCATCGAGCATGGCACTTACCTCTCCGATTCGACGCTCGCGTTGATGAAGGCGAAAGGCACTTTCCTGGTACCCACCTACTCGACCCTGATCGACCTGACCGAGTCGGGGGGGGACTACGACGACCCGGTGACGCGGGTGCGGGGAATGCACATGTTGCCGCGGATGGAGGACACTTTTCGGGCCGCCCATCGGTTGGGCATCAAGATCGTCGCCGGCGCCGACGTCGGGTACACGGCCCAAAGCATCACCCGGGTCTCTCACGAGGTGGCGAATTTCGTCAAGCTCGGGATGACCCCAGCCGAAGCGCTCCGGTCGGCGACCGTAACCGCCGCTGAGCTGTTCCGGGTCGAGAACCGGACCGGTGCCATCGAGCCCGGGCTGGAGGCGGACCTGATCGTGGTCGAGCACAATCCGTACGACAACATCAGGACGCTCCAAGACGTCCTGTTTGTGATGAGCAACGGCCGAATCGCGGTCAATCGCCTGCAGTTCGGGAAGACCTGATCGCGGCGCCGAATGCGATCGATCCTCTCGGTTGTCGTGGTCGTCGTTCTGGCGAGGTTGGGGCTGCAGGGCGAACCGGACCCCTGGTTCGAGCCAGTCCAACCCGAGCTGTTCGGGGCTCCGGGGGCCCAGCCGAACGCTTGGGCCGATTACGACAACGACGGGGATCTCGATCTCTTCGTCGGGTTCCGAGGTGGAATCGCCAGTCGACTCTATCGGAACGACGGCGGCGTTTTCGTCGACGTCGCAGGCTCGGTCGGGGTCGCTGATACCTTCGAGGTTCGGGCCTCGGCGTGGGGCGATTTCGACGCCGATGGCCACCTCGATCTGTACGTCGGATTCACGCCGGCCTCCCCGGTTCCCAACAAACTGTACCGCAACCTCGGCAATGGGAGCCGATTCGCCGACGTTGCCGCCGCTCTGGGTGTCGCCGACCGCGGAACCACCCGGCAGCCGGCGTTCCTCGACTACGATGGCGATGGAGACGTCGATCTGTTCGTGGCGTGGCGTGACAAACCCAACTCCCTCTATCGGAACGACGGCGGCCGGTTCGCCGATGTGGCCCCGATGCTGGGCCTCGCCGATCCCCGAAAAACCGTCGGCGTCGTCTGGTACGACGCCGATGAGGACGGCGACCTCGATTGCTTCGTCGCCAACCAGGACGGCGATGCCAACGGTTTCTTCCGGAACGACGGTCGTCGGTTCGTCGATATTGCCGATTCGTTAGGGGTGTCGGCACGCGGCCGGCCGGCCGACCAAGGGGGCGTCGGTCCCAGCGCCGCCGATTTCGACAACGACGGTGATTTCGATCTCTTCGTGGCGAATTACGGTCCCGACGCCCTCTACCGCAATGACGGCGGCCGGTGGGTCGACGTCGCTCGCCCAATGGGGGTGGGCGAGGACTACCACTCGACCAGTGCGGCGTGGGGCGACTACGACGGCGACGGGCGACTCGACCTGCTGGTGGTCAGTTACCTGGCCAACCAGCGGGATACTCCGGATCACCTTTTCCGGAACCTGGGCGACCGGTTCGTGCCGGTCGTCTCCGCGGCGCTAGCGCGGGACAATGGCAGCCACGGCGTGGCCTGGGCCGATTTCGATGCCGACGGCGACCTCGACGTGGCGCTCGCCAACAATCACGCTCGGGGAACCCATTACCTGTTTCGCAACCGGCTCAGCCCCGATCGGGGCCGGCGATCGCTCCAGGTCATGGTGGAGGATCGTCTGGGTAAAGCGACCCGGGCCGGTTCGGAGGTGCGAGTGTATCGGGCGGGAACCCGTTTGCTGCTCGGTACTCGGCTAGTCGACACCGGTGGCGGCTACGACTCGCAGGGCGTGACTCCGGTCCACTTCGGGTTGCCCGGCGCCGACCGAGTCGACGTCGAGGTGACGTTCTTGACCGGCGGGCGTCGCCGAGTGGAGCGGGTGGCCGGTGTGGTAGTCGCTGACGTCCGAGGCCGGTGGCTCAAGGTCCGCGGCTAGTCCAACATCCGACGAACATGGGCGATCGCCCCCCCCGGGGCTAACGGGTTCGGTGGCCCCGCCGCCGTCAACCGGGTGCAACCTTTTCAGGCGCCCAGTCGTCTACCGTTGTGGCAATCCCATCTCGAAAACAGGGCGGGTCGATGCGTCCGACTCTCGGTAGCTGGTTGTTGGCGGTCTGCCTTCTCGGGACCTGGCCGGGTGCGGGATCGGCCCAACCGGCGCCGGCGGCCGGTTCGCTGAAAGTCTTCCTCGACTGCGACGGCGAGTGCGACTCGAGTTTTCTTCGGCTGGAGATCAACTACGTCAACTGGGTGCTCGATCGGGCCGATGCCGACGTGCACGTTCTGGTAACCTCCCAGCAGACCGGCGGTGGGGGTCGGGCGGCAACGCTCAAGTTCATCGGGCTCAAGGGATTCCAGGGGCTCGAAGACGAGCTACCCCACACCACCAACACGACCCAATCGTCGGACGACCGGCGCCGCGGCATGGCCCAGGTCCTCAAGCTCGGCCTGATTCGCTATCTGGCCCGGACCCGCGACGCCGATAAGCTGGTGATTTCGGTGCCGGCGGCGGCCCAAGCGGCGGCGGAGGGGCAAGGACTGAAGCCCATCGACCGGTGGAAGAACTGGGTCTTCACGGTCTCGGCGAGCACGTTCCTCAACGGAGAGTCGCAGCAGAAATTCTCCGACCTCAGCGGGAGCGTAGAGGCCGCCAAGGTTCTCGACGAGTGGAAGTTCAGCCTCGAGGTCAGCGGTTCGCAGAACCGGTCGAGTTTCATGGTACCCGATCCCGAGGATGAGACCAAGCTCACCAAGCTGACCGACAAGACGAGCTACTATGCGCTCGAATCGTTCTTCGCGAGGAGTCTCGGCGATCACTGGTCGGCCGGCGCGGGGGTTGGCGCGTTTCAGTCGACTCGCAGCAATTACGATCTCAGCCTTCGGGTGGGACCGTCGCTCGAGTACAACTTCTTCAAGTACTCGGAGTCGACCCGCAAGCGGTTCACCGCGCTCTATCAACTCAACGTGGTCCATGCCGACTACACCGCGCCGACTCTCTTCGACCGGATTCAGGAGGTGAAGGTGCAGCAGAGTCTCGGGGTCGGGGGTCGGGCTCGGCAGCCGTGGGGAGATGTCAGCGGCAGCCTGACGGGGACCGCTTACCTCGACGATTTTTCCAAGAACCAACTGACCCTTTTTGCCTCCCTCAACCTCCGGATCACCAAAGGACTCGACTTCAACCTCTTCGGCTCCTACAGCCGAATCCGCGATCAGATCAACATTCCAGCGGAGGGTGCCTCGCGGGACGACATCCTCCGCCGACTTCGCGAGCTGGAGACCGGGTACCGATACTTCGCCTCCTTCGGGCTGAGTTACCGATTCGGGTCGATCTACAACAATGTCGTGAACCCGAGGTTCTCGTCTCGGGGCGGTGGGGGCGGACGGTTCTTCCGGTTCTAAGGCACTGCGGTGTAGTGACCGTGAATGCAGAGCCACCTCCCGTTCTCCTTGACGAAGATCCGGGTCGACTTGCCGCGGCTGGTGAACCGCCTGGCGTCGGAGTAGCCGCTGTCGGTCCAGTAGTAGGTGATCCACGCCACGCCACCGCGGACGGTGACGGTTTCTTGATGCATGTCGGTATGGACGTCCTTGGCACGCCGGAGGTAGCTGCCCATCGCCCGCAGCTCGAGATCACGGCCGGATGCGAGGTAGACGTCATTCTCGCCGAACTGAGTGAACTCCGGGTGGACGAATTGGGCGTACTCGGCGGAGTCGCCGCGCTCGACGGCCGCCCACATCGCGCGGAGCGTCGACTTGACCTCCTCGATTTCGCGGGCTTGGGCGGTGGCGGCAACGGGCGTCGCGATGGCCAACGTGGCGACGGCGAAGAGGGTGAGTTTCATGGGAGTCGATCGGCTCGAATGGGGTTCTGGGACGGTTCCCGCGAAGAAACTTTACTCTGGCGCCGGGCGTCGGTATAGATAGGGTGTCGGCCGGCCCCCCGTCCCCCCGAGTTCCGCCGGGCAGGAGAGCCTGGCGCAGCGCGGGGAGCGCGTTTGACTTCCTTAGTTGAACGAGTGCTCGAGTTCCTACTCAAATACCCCCTCCGGGTCTTTGAACAAGGTACCCTCGTTTGGCAGAGTGGGGGCGCCGCCGGGTTGATCATTCCCGCGGTGGCCCTGGTGGGGTTGGTCGCGATCGCGGGGTACCGGCGATCGGCGGCCCAGGCCCGCCTCGGCGACCGGATCGTGTTGGCGACCCTCCGGATCCTGGCGTTCGCGGTATTGGCTTTCTGTCTGCTTCGTCCTGGATTGCTGGTCTCGATGTCGGTGCCGCAACGCAACGCGCTCGGCATCCTGCTCGACGACTCCAGGAGCACCCTCATTCAAGACGCCGATTCGGTCACTCGGCTCGATCAGATTCGCCGCCTCTTCGGCGACTCGACCGGCGACCTCGTCTCCCGCTTGTCGGAGCGATTTGCCCTCCGGTTCTATCGGTTCGCCGAGGGGCTCGAGCGAATCGGCGGCATCGCGGAACTGAGCGGCAGAGGCGGTCGCACTGATCTTTCGAGCGCTCTGGCGGAGGTCCGGCGAGACTTCGCGGGGACGCCACTCGCCGGTCTCGTCGTTGCCACCGATGGCGCGGACAACGGGGGTCATCCGATCAGTGACGCCCTCCTCTCGCTCCGGGCGGCCAAGGTCCCGGTGTTCACCGTCGGGATCGGGCGGGAGCGGTTTGAGCGGGACGTCTCGGTCGATCGGATCGAGCTGCCGCGGTCGACCCTGCGTGGGGCGGTGCTCCTGGGGAACGTCGCGATTCGGGCTCGCGGCGCCGCCGGCCAGGAGTTGGCCGTGACGATCGAAGACGGCGATCGGATCGTGGCGACCCGATCCGTGACCGTGCCGCGCGGGGTCGAAGTCATCACCGTCCCGATCCGGATTCCTCCGCTGGAGCCGGGTTCTCGACAGCTCGAGGTCTCGGTGCGGCCCGTCGCGGGGGAGGCCGTCAGCCAGAACAACGTGTTGGCGGCCCAAGTCCGGGTCCGCGATCGGCGTGAGAAAGTGCTCTACCTCGAAGGCACCTTGCGACCGGAGTTCGCGTTTCTCCGCCGGGCGGCTGCCACTGACAGCAACCTCCAGCTGGTCGGCCTCCAACGGACCTCGACGGGCAAGTTCCTCCGCCTGGGAGTCGATGACAGCGTCGAGCTGGTTCGCGGGTTTCCGACTACCCGGAGTGAGCTCTTCCAGTACCGGGGCTTGGTGCTTGGCACCATCGAGGCAAGCTTCTTCACCGCCGATCAGCTACGGATGATCGCCGAGTTCGTGGGCGAGCGCAGTGGCGGTCTCCTGGCGTTAGGCGGTCGCTCCTCGTTCGGAGAAGGCGACTATGAGGGCACCGCGGTCGCGGATGCCTTGCCGGTCCGCTTCCAGAACCGACGGGCGGACTCGGCCGAGGCCCCGATCGAGCTCCGGATTCGGCCGACGCCCGCGGGACTGACCAACGCCGCCCTGATGCTGACGGCGCGGGAGGAAGACAACCCGGCCAGGTGGGATTCCCTCCCCCCGCTGACCAGCGTCAATCGGCTGGGGACCCTCAAGCCCGGCGCCACGGCGTTGCTGGAAGGTATTCCTTCGGGAGGTGGGAACTCGCTGCCGGTCCTGGCCTTCCACCGCTACGGGCGGGGGCGCGCCCTGGCGTTTGGGGTTCAGGATTCGTGGCTCTGGCAAATGCACGCCGCGATCCCCGTCGAGGATCTGACCCACGAAACCCTGTGGCGACAGCTGATTCGGTGGCTCCTCGAGGATGTCTCCGATCGACTCGACCTGACGATTTCGCCCGAGCGGCCGGTACCGGGGGAGCGGGTGACCCTCCGAGCCGAGTTGGCGGATTCCGGCTTCGGCCGGGTCAATGATGCCTCGCTGGTCGCCTGGGTCACCGGGCCTGACGGGGTGGTCGACTCGCTGCCCCTCGAGTGGTCGTTGGGCCAAGACGGCGTGTACACCGGCTCCTTCGTGGCGGGAAGCGAAGGCCGTCATCGAGTCGAGCTCGAAGCCCGCCGGGGGAGTGACACGGTTCGGGTCGAGCCCGAGGTGGTGGAAGTCGCCGATCGAGGCACCGACTTTCTCAACGCCGAGATGCGGGCGCCGCTGCTGAAACGAATCGCCGAAGAGACTGGGGGCCGCTTCTACACCGCGGCCACCGTGAGTTCCTTGCCCGAGGATGTGGTGTACACGGAGAGTGGCGTCACCGTGCGGGAGACCCGGGATCTCTGGGACATGCCAGTCGTGTTCTTCGTCTTGATGCTCCTCCTGGGGACCGAGTGGGTCTACCGCCGCCGCCGAGGGCTGCTATGATCGGGCTCCTCGTCGCCGCGCTCGTAGGGGCGGGCGGAAACTCGCCCGCCCGGGTGGGCCGGCTTCCGCCGGCCCCTACGGATCTCCAGGCCTCGGGAACTCCTCACTTGGTGATCGTGACAGGGCTTTCGGGCGAGCCGCAATACCGAGCCAGCTTCGCCAAGCTGGGCGCCAGCCTGATCGACGCGGCACGAGAGCGGTGGGGCGTGGCTGAATCGAGCCTGATCTACCTGTCCGAAGATCCGACGGTCGACCGGGCCCGAATGACCGGCCGAGCCACCAAGGAAGCGATCCAGGGGGCTCTGGTTGCCCTGGCGGCTCGAGCCCGCCCGAACGACGTGGTGATGGTGGTGTTGATGGGGCACGGCAGCCAGCAAGGCGAGATGCCTCAACTCAACCTACCTGGTCCCGATCTCAGCGCTGCCGATCTGGCGATGTCGTTAGGTGCCTTTCGCGAACAAACAGTGGTGATCGTCAACACCGCCAGCGCCAGCGGCGGCTTCGTTCCGGCGCTCAGCGGCCCGCGCCGGATCGTGATCACGGCAACCAAGAGCGGTTTCGAGCGGAACGCTCCGCTGTTTGGCGAGTGGTTCGTGAAAGGCTTGGTGAGCCCGGAGGCCGACGCCGACAAGAATGACCGGGTTTCGGTGGCCGAAGCCTATCGCTACGCCCGCCGCGAGGTGACCCGGGCCTATGAGGCGGGAAAGCGGTTGCTCACCGAACACGCCCAGCTCGACGACGATGGCGACGGGAAGGGCGTGCTCGATCTCGGCACCCAGGGCGACGGCGGTCTCGCCAAGACCGTGGCCTTCGGGCTCACCCGTGAGGTGGCCATCGACGATCCGGCGGTGGCACCCCTCCTCGCCATGCGGCGAGGACTCGAAGCCGAGGTCAGCGCCCTCCGAGCCCGCAAGGCGGCGATCGACTCGACCAGCTACCAGCGACAACTCGAGGAGTTGCTCCTCAAACTGGCGGAAACCAACGAGGCCATTCGGGCCGCTCAAGGCAAGAAGCCGTGAAACCGACCGGCGCGTTTCTCGGGGTGACTGCGCTGGCCCTGGCCGGGGTAACGTGCGCTGGGCAAGAGCCCCAGGATCCTACCTCGCTTCGGCGCCAGGTCGTTCGGCACCTCGATCGGGGAAATCCGGAGGCCGCCGCTATGGCACTGGGCGGTCGAGGTGCCGATCCGGCCTTCCTGTTCCTGGCGGGCGCCGCGGCCGCCGATCGGGGTCAGCTGGCCAAGGCCGAGAGCCTCCTCTCGGTCGCCGGCCGCGGCTCGGGCGAGGATCGATGGCTGTCTCAGGCGCGACGGGCCGAGCTCCTCCTCGGAGTGGGGCGGCGTGATGAGGCGATCGCCGCCGCCGAGGCCGTCGCCACGGGGCTGGAGCAAAACGGCGAGAACCGAACGGTCGATTGGTTGGCATTAGGGATCTCATATCGGGTGCTGGGTGAAGACCAACCGGCCCAATTCAAGGACGCGCTGGCCGCGTTCGACCGGGCCATCGCGGCGGATTCGAATCTCATCGATGCCCATCTCCGGTTGGGCCGGCTCTTCCTCGAGAAATACCAAGGCCCCGACGCCCGGGCCGCGTTCAGGGAAGCGCTCCGCCGGGATCCCGGGAACCCTCGGGCCCTGGTGGGGCTGGCGGAAGTGGCGCTCTTCGAAGGCGACCGGGAGAGCTACCGGATGTTCGAGCAGGTCATCAAGGACGCGCCCACGGTGGCGCGGGCCCATGCGATGGTCGCCCGAATGGAGCTCGATGCCGAGCAGCCGGGATCGGCGCTAACGGCCGCCGACCGGGCGCTGGAGCGGGACTCGACTCAGCTCGATGCTTGGGCCATCAAGGCCTCGGCGGCGCTGCTGGCCGGGGATTCGGCCGGGTTCCGGCGCACCGAAACGGCGGTGACGGCCTGGCATCGGGCACCGGCCGGGTTCTATGCCACCATCGCCGAGGCGGTCGCCCGCCAGCGCCGCTACGGGTTGGCGGCCGCGATGGCTCGTCGGGGCGTCGCGGCGCAGCCCACCGATCCGGCTGCCCTCACTGCGTTGGGCGTCAACGAGCTTCGGCTGGGCGCTATCGACAGCGGGCGGGTCCACCTAACGCTGGCCTTCGAGCGGGACCCGTACCACGTCTGGAACAAGAATACCCTCGATCTCCTCGATCAGACCGCCGAATACCGGACCGTCTCGAGCGGTCGGTTCGTGTTCGTGGCGCCGCCCGATGAGGCCGACCTGCTGGTTCTCCATTTGGCGCCGCTGCTCGAAGAGGCCTTCGACTCGCTGGCGGCGCGATATCGATACCGGCCCCCAACTCCAATCCGACTCGAGCTCTATCGGCACCACGCCGACTTCTCGGTTCGGACCGTGGGTCTCGCCGGTCTCGGCGCCTTGGGGGTGAGTTTTGGCTCCGTCCTGGCGATGGACGCACCCTCGGCCCGCCCCGCCGGGGAGTTCAACTGGGCCTCGACCGCGTGGCACGAGTTGGCCCACGCCTTCACGCTCGGGATGACCGAGCACAAAGTGCCCCGGTGGCTGTCCGAAGGGATATCGGTCCTCGAGGAACGGCGGGCCCGCTCGGGTTGGGGTGCTGGGGCCACCGTCGCGTTCGTGTCGGCACTCAAAGGTGGCCAGTTGAAACCGGTCAGCCGACTCAATGACGGTTTCGTGCGCCCTCGGCACCCCGCCGACGTCAGCTTTTCGTACTATCAGGCGTCGCTTCTTTGCGAGTACCTCGAGTCGACGTTTGGGTTCGACGCGATCCTCGCCCTGCTGACCGGGTATCGGAACGGACTGGGGACTCCCGAGGCGATGCTCGCCGCGACCAAGACCTCGGTCGAAGCGCTGAGCCCCCGGTTCGACGAGTGGTTGCGGCGCCGGTTCGCGGAACCGCTGAAGGGAGTCGGGGCATGGCGGGATTCGGTGGCGGCGCCGAGCGAGCTCGAAGCGGCGATCGAGGCGGGGAAGAACTTGCAGCGGGCCGGCCAGCTCGCCGACGCGATCGCCGCGTTCGAGCGGGCCGACCGCCTGTTTCCGGAGATGGCCGATCGCGATAGTCCGGCGTGGTACCTGGCCGAACTGTATCGAGGCCGAGGTGAGCTGGCGAAGGCGGTCCAGTACTACGCCCGGGTCACTCGGCTCTCCGAGAGTCACCTCGCGGCCAATCGACAGGAAGCCGCCATTCGGAGCCGACTCGGGGATCCGGCGGGGGCCCTCGCGGCGTGGGAGCGAGCGATCTATATCCATCCGTATGACCTCACTCTCCACGTCGAGGCCGCGGTCGCCGCCACGGCAGTCGGCGATCACAATCGGGCCGTGCGAGCCCGCAAGGCGGTCGTGGCGCTCAATCCTTCCGATCGGGCCGGCGCGCTCTACGAGTTGGCCCTCGCCTATCGCAACGCCGGCGATCGGGCGGCCGCCCGCCGAGAGGTCCTCCGGGCCCTCGAGGAAGCGCCCTCGTTCGAAAAGGCCCAGACCTTGCTGCTCGAACTGAGGCGGGGAGGATCATGACGAGAATCGGGCTTGTCGTCTTTCTCACGGTGCTTGGTTTGGGTGGCGACCTCGAGGCGCAGCGCCGGCGTCGGGGCCCGGTCGAGCTTCCCCCGAACGTCAGTTACGACGGCCTCTTCACCTTCGTCCGGATCAGGTTCGATCCTTCGGCGGGCGCCATGGGCGGCCTCGGCTGGTACCCGGGCGATCAGCGATGGGATCACGACTATCCGCGCGGCGAACGGCACTTCACCAAGATCCTCAGCGAGCTGACCACCGTGAGTCCTCGGGTCGATGCCAGCAACATCCTGACGCTCGACGATCCCGAGTTGTTCAAGTTCCCGGTAGCCTACCTTTGTGAGCCCGGATCGTGGCAGCCCAATGAGAAGGAAGCCGAGGGGCTGAGGAACTACCTCAAGAAGGGGGGGTTCTTCATCATCGACGATTTCCAGGGCAACGACATCTTCAACCTGGAGGCTCAGCTTCGTCGGGTCTTGCCGGAGTCGCGGATGATCCCGATCCCGTTGCAACACCCGATTTTCGATTCCTTCTACCGGATCGCGTCGTTCGACCAGTACGTTCATCCGTATTCGCAGGCTCCGACGCAGTTCCTCGGTATTTTCGAGGACAACGACCCGACCAAGCGGCTGATGGCGGCGATCAACTACAACGGCGACATTTCGGAGTACTGGGAGTTCTCCGACACCGGCGCCTTTCCGATCGACCTTTCCAACGACGCGTACAAGTTGGGTGTAAACTACGTGGTCTACGCTCTCACCCGATAACCAAGGTCAACCCGTGACGCTTTCTCCCCCTCGGCCCTTGGCGCCCGACCTCAACGACGATCGGGCTCTTGCCGATCACCTTCACGCCGCGGCCGGCCGGGTTCGCTCGGAGCTGAGCAAGCGCATCATCGGCCAGGAGCGGGTCGTCGAGGAGTCGCTGGTGGCGTTGCTGGCGGGTGGCAACTGCCTCCTGGTCGGAGTGCCGGGGCTTGCCAAGACGCTCTTGGTGCAGGCGCTTGCCGAGGTGCTCGATCTCTCCTTTCAGCGGATCCAGTTTACTCCCGACCTGATGCCATCGGACGTGACCGGCACCGATGTCATCCAGGACGACCCGGCGACCGGCAAACGGCGGCTGGTGTTCGTGCCCGGCCCGATCTTCGCCAACGTCGTTCTCGCCGATGAAATCAACCGGACCCCGCCGAAGACCCAGGCCGCCCTGCTCGAGGCGATGCAGGAACATCGGGTCACGGTGCAGGGCAAGACCTACCCGCTGGATCCGCCCTTTCATGTTTTCGCCACCCAGAATCCAATCGAGCTCGAGGGAACCTATCCTCTGCCGGAGGCCCAGCTCGACCGGTTCCTCTTTCACGTAGTGCTCGACTACCTCCCCGAGAAGGACGAGGTTCGGGTGGCCCGCGAGACGACCGGCGTCCAGGGTGGGCCGCTCGATCGGATCATCACTGGTGCCGAGCTGGTGGCCTATCAGCAGCTGGTCCGCCGGGTCCCGGTGGCCGATCCGGTGGTGCATTACGCAGTTCAGCTAACTCGGATGTCGCGGCCAATCACCGAAGGGGCACCCGACTTCATCAAGAAATGGGTGGCCTACGGCGCGAGCGTTCGGGCTGCCCAGGCGCTGTTGTTAGGCGGCAAGGCCCGAGCCCTCCTCGAGGGTCGAGCCCACGTCAGCTACGAAGACGTTCGATCGCTGGCGGCGCCGGTTTTGCGCCACCGAATCCTCCTCAACTTCCAGGCTCAATCCGAGCGGGTCACTACCGACCGATTGATCGAACAGCTGCTCGCGGCGGTACCCACCCCGCGATCGGGGATGTAAGTGTCGCGCGGCGGATCGCCGGGATTCCTCGACCCGGCCGTGCTGGCGCGGATCGGCGATCTCACCCTGGTCGCCCGGACCGTGGTGGAAGGTTTCATGCACGGCCTTCATCGGGCTCCGAGGTTGGGGCATTCGACCGACTTCGCGGAACATCGACCCTACCAACCCGGTGACGACATCCGGAAAATCGATTGGCGGGTCTTCGGCCGGACCGACCGTTATTACATCAAGGAGTTCGAGGCCGATACCAACGCCTCGGTCGTGTTCGCGGTCGACGTTTCCGGATCGATGGATTTTGGCTCGGGACGAGTCACCAAATGGCAGTATGCCCGAATGTTGGCCGCGGCGTTGGCGTGGTTCTCCCAACATCAGGGCGACCGGGTCGGCCTGGTGCTCTATGGTGACGCCATTCGCGAGTATGTCCCGCCCTCGACTCGCCACCTGTCGTTGTTGCTGCACACCCTCGAACGGGGAACCCCTGGCGGCGCCGCCGTCGGTGCCGAAGCCATCGGCGCGATCACCGAGCTGCTGGGTCGAACCGGGATCACGGTCTTTCTGTCCGATTGGTACGTCGATCCGAGCGGCGTCAAAGAGGCCCTCGGTCAGGTCCGCGTCCGAGGTCACGACGTGATTGCCTTCCACCTCGTCGATCCGGCGGAGCGCTCCCTGCCTTATGACGAGGCCGCGAGCTTCGAGGACATGGAAACCGGTGACCGGCTGTCGGTCGTTCCCGCCTCCCAACGGGAGCGATACCAGTCGCTGGTGACCGCCCATCACGCCGCCCTGGCCGACGGCCTCGCCGGGTCCGGCGTCGACTATCACCGGATCGACACCAGCGCGGCGCTCGATCTCGCGCTCTACGAGTATCTCCGCCAGCGGGAATCGCTGGGACGAGTCCGCTGATGGGACTGTCGCTCCTGGTACCAGCGTTTCTGATCGGCCTCGGCGTGCTGGTGGTGCCAATCCTGGTCCATCTCCGCCAGCGGGAAAGCAAAGAGCCGATTCGGTTTCCGTCGTTGATGTTCCTTCGCCGGGTTCCCCACCGAACGGTCGAGCGCCGGCGACTCACGCACCGGCTCCTCCTCCTGCTCCGAGCGCTGGCTGTCGCCCTGCTGGTCGCGGCCTTTGCACGACCGTTCTTCCAGCGCGACGATGACCGGCCGCTCATCGGACCAACCCGGCGCGCGGTCGTGGTCGTGGTGGACCGCTCGATGAGCATGGGCTACCGCGGGGTCTGGGACCGGGTCCGCGACTCGGTCCGAGCGGTGGTTGGCCGACTTCAGCCGGGGGACCGGGCGGCGCTGGTGGCGTTCGACGAGACCGCCGAGGTGGTGGCCCCCCTCGGTCCGGACTTAGCGGCTCTGACCACCGCCCTCGCCTCGCTCGAGCCCTCCGGGCGGGGAACCCGACTGCCGCCAGCGGTGCGATTGGCCAACGAGGTGGCGGCCGGCGCGCGGGGGGTGGATGCCGAAATCGTCCTGATCACCGATCTCCAGCGTTCGGCCGCCCTCGGGCTCGAGTCGGTGGACCGACTATCCGGCACCACCATTCGGGTCGCCTCGGTGGCCCCGGATGACCCCGCCAACGCCCGATTGGTGGACGCCGAGGTCGATCAACGGGTGGAGGGTCGCCGAGCCCAGTTGGCCGTGAGCGCCCGGGTGGCCACGAAGGCCGACTCGGCTTGGGCGTCCCGAGTCAGTCTGATCGTCAGTGGGCGAGAGTTGGCGGCGGTGCCGATCCGGCTCAAGCCCAACGCCATCCAAACCGTCCGGTTCGAGCCGGTCTGGATTCCGGCGACCGAGGCGACGGCGGTGGTGGCGCTGGGTCCCGATGCGCTTCCCGCCGATGACAGCCTCCGTTTGACGTTAGGGTCGGCCACCGGCGTCACCGTGGTGCTGCTGCTGCCGCCGGGCTCGGGCAGCGACGAGTCCCTCTACCTCGAGCGGGCCCTCGCGATCAGTCGGTCGCCCGCCCTGACCGTGCTGACCCGTCGGAGCACGACGGTCGCGACGGCCGACCTCGATCGCGCCGCGGCGATCGTCGTGGCGGACGCGACCAGCCTGTCCACTCGGTCGGTGGGCTCGTTGGACGCCTTCGTCGATCGGGGCGGAGGGGTGGTCCTCTTTTCTGGCCGGAGAGGAACCACCACCGGCGAGTTGTCGCGGTGGCTGCCGGCCGCTGTGGGGCGGGTCATCGACCGGACCGCGGATCGCGGGGGCCGACTCGGGCAACTCGATGCGGATCACCCGGCCTTCGAGCCTTTCAAAGACGCCATCGCCTCCGACTTCGGGGCTGCTCGGTTTTTCCGGTACCACGAGCTGACTCCCGACAGCGCCAGCATCGTCTTGGGCCGCTTCGACGACGGGCGGCCGGCGATCGTCGAGCGCCGGGGCGGCGGGGGACGGGTCGTTGTGGTGGCGGCTCCGGCCGATGCCAGCTGGAGCGACCTGCCGCTCCAGCCGGTGTTCCTGCCGTTGGTGCAACGGCTGGTCGCTCACGCGGCGGGATTGGTGGAAAACAGGCGCTGGTTCACGGTCGGCGAGGTGGGGGCCCTGCCGCCCGAGCCCAGCAGCCTGACGATCGTCGACCCCAGCGGCGGGAAGCGGCGCGTCGCGGCCGATTCGAGCCGGACCGTCGTTTTCGGCGAGCCCGGCATCTATCAGGCAATGGCCGACGTGGCGGCCGCGCCGGTCGCCCGGTTTGCGGTCAACACTGCGCCCGCCGAATCCGATTTGGCGAGCATCGGTGCGGACGAAATCGTCGCGTTGATCAAGCCTGCCGCCGACTCCGTTTCCGGGGCGGCCGGCTCGCGACTCACCATTGCCGAGCAGGAGCGGGCCCAGTCGTGGTGGATCATGTTGCTGGCGGCGGCGATATTGTTGTTGGCGGCCGAGGCCTTCTACGCTGGTCGGCTCCAGGCGGGAGGTCGAGTCTTGGGAGGTGCCCGATGACCGATGGAGAACAGGTTCGCGAGGCGATTGGCCTGGTTCGGCGCCGATGGCGGCTTCGTCTGGCGCTGGAGTCGGTGGCCCTGATCGTCGCGGTCGGGCTTGGGTTCACTGCGGTTTGGGCGTTGATCTGGTGGATCGCCGGGAGCGATCCGACCCTCGCCGTGGTTGGACGGATCCTCGCCCTCGCGACGGCGGCAGGGGTCGGCGGATGGCTGGTGTGGCGATGGCGCCGCCGGCGGCCCGACGATACCCGGGTCGCGCTCTACGTCGAGGAACGGGTGCCGGAGTTCAACCAGTCGTTGGTGAGCGCTGTCCACGGATTGGCCGAGCCCGGGTCCGGGGTGGGCCTCTCCGAGCGGGTTCTCGCCGCCGCCCGTCGAGGACTCGATGGTGTCGACGGTGGACGGCATCTGGAGACCGCGGGCCTCAAACGGGCCGGCGGCTGGCTCGGGGGCCTGACGTTAGGCTCGGTCGCCCTGCTCGCCTTCGGACCGTCGGTGTTCCGCGACGCCACGGTCACCCTGGCCAATCCGTGGCGGCCGGTCGCCGTGGTGCCGAGCTTCCTGGTTTCGGTCGAGCCCGGAAACGCGGAAGTGCCCCACGGTGGCGCCACCGAAATCGCCGCGACCCTCAATGGATTCACGAGCGAAGACGCCGAGCTGGTCTTTCGCTCCGATACCACGGCCGAGTGGGAGCGGATGCCGATGGTCCGCGATACCTCGGCGTTGACGTTTCTGACCAGGCTCTTCGACCTCGATCGGCATACCGAGTACTTCGTCGAGGCGGCCGGTGTCCGGTCACCGACTTTTCGCCTCACCGTGGTGGACCTTCCGGCGGTTCGCCAGATGTCGGCGACGATCTCGTATCCCAAGTACACCGGCTTGGCCCCCGAGTCGATTGCCGACGCGAGCGACTTGGCGGTGCTCAGAGGGAGCACCGTCTCGTTGCGAATCGCCACCACGCGCCCGGCCACATCGGCGTCCCTGGTGATCGAGGGGCGTTCGCCGATTCCGATGACGGCGAGCGCCGGAGGTGCCTGGACCGGGGCCTTCCGGGTCAGCGGCGACGCCTTTTACCGGATCGACCTGACCGCCGAAGATGGTCGGACCATCACGGGGCTCAGCTATGCCGTCGACGCCCTCGACGACACCCCCCCGTCCGTGCGGTTTTCCGCGCCAGGCCGTGACACCAAGGTCACCAGCGTCGAGGAGATCACCGCTCAGGCCGAGGCAACGGACGACTTTGGCGTCACTCGCCTGACCCTCCACGTCAGCGTCAATGGTGCCGAGCCCAAGGTCGTCAGCCTCGCCGATAGCGCCGTCCGCGCGCTCAAGGAACTGTCGGCTGCCCACACCTTCTTTCTCGAGGAATGGACCCTGTCGCCCGGCGACCTGGTTTCGTACCACGCCGAGGCCACCGATGGTGCCGGGCAAACCAGCAAGAGCGACATGTATTTCCTGGAAGTGCGGCCGTTCGACAAGACCTATCGAGAGGCAGAACAAGGGGGCGGTGGGGGCGGCGGCGGTGGGCAACAGTCGGCCGAAGGCCTTTCCGAGCGGCAGCGCCAGCTCGTGGTCGGCACGTTCAACGTGGCTCGCGACAGCGCCAAACAAGTTGGGGAGTACATCGAGAATGTCACCACGCTGGCAATCGGGCAGGGTCGCCTCCGCCAGGACGTCAACGATCTCATCGCCCGGCTCAAACAGCGCGAGATGGCTGCGGTCGACACCACCTTTGCGCTGATCGGGCGCGAACTCGACTCGGCCACGGTGTTCATGCAGCGCGCCGAAGAGCAGCTGGGGCGCCGGCAAGCGCGCGGGGCATTACCCGAGGAGCAGCGGGCGCTGCAGCATGTCCAGCGCGCCGAGGCCGCCTACCGCGAAGTGATGGTGTCGATGGGCCAGCAAGGCGGCGGCGGTGGCGGCGGCCAGCAGCAACGGGCGGAAGAATTGGCCGATCTATTCGAGCTGGAGACCGACAAACTCCGAAACCAGTACGAGTCGGTCGAGCGGGAATCCGGTGAGCAGGCCGAGCGGACCCTCGACGAAACCCTCGAGCGACTCCGTCGGCTTGCCAGTCGCCAGGAGCAGGAGAACGAACGAGCCCAACGCGCGGCCGATGCGCTCCGCAATCGCTCGGGTCGCGCCGGGGGTGGCGGAGGAGGTTCCCAACGCCAGCTTGCCCAGGAGGCCGAGGAGGAAGCCCGTCGGCTCGAACGCCTGGCGCGTGAGCGGAACGACGAATCTCTCGCCGATGCGGCGCGGCGACTTCGCGAAGCGGCCGATCAAATGCGCCGCGCCGCCAGCGGCACACCGGAACAGGGCGCCGCGCAGGGCAGCCAGGCGTTGGAACGACTTCGCAACACCACCAAGGATCTTGAACGGTCGCGCTCGTCCTCCCGCGACGAGGCGGTCCGTCGGCTTCAGGCCCGGGCCAACGAGTTACGGGAGCGGCAGCGCGAGGCCGCCGAACAGGCGACTTCGCTCCCCAGCGACCCAACCCAGCGCAACGAGCGGGTCGCGACCCTCGGCGCCCGCAAGGACGCCCTGGCCCGGGACGTCGAGCGACTCGAAGCGGACGCCGAGCGACTCTCTCGGGAAAGCGGCCGAGATCAACCGGCAGCAGCCCGGAAACTGGCGGAAGCGGCCCAAGGGATTCGGGACGATCGGATTCGCGACAAGCTGGCGTTCTCCAAGGATCTGCTTCGCCGGGCGCCGCCGGATTATGTCAAGAACTTCGAGGAGCAGATCTCTTCGAATCTCGACGACGCGGCGGAGCGGCTCGGTCAGGCGGCAGGCGCCTTGGGTCAGTCGCCCGAGAATCGACAGGCCCAAGCTCTTGAGCGGGCCCGCGACTTGGTCCGGGGGCTGGAAAGTCTCAACGAGCGCGCCCGGGCGGCGCAGCAGCGCGGGCAGCAGGGGCAGCAGAATCAGAGTGGTCAACCGAGCCAGCAGGGAGAGCAAGGCCGGCAGCAAGGCCAAGAGGGACAGCAAGGTCAACGAGGACAGCAGGGTCAGCAAGGTCAGCAAGGCCAGCAAGGCCAGCAAGGCCAGCAGGGACAGCAAGGCCAAGAAGGTCGAGAAGGCCAGCAAGCGCAGAGCGGTCAGCCCCAAAGCGGCCAACCGAGTGGCCAGCCCAACAGCGCTAACGGGCGAGTCGACAACGATGGGACCCGACAATTCGCGCGGGAGCTCCGAGCCCGGCGCCAAGTCGCCGAGTCGTTGCGAGCTGACCTCAGAGCGTTAGGCCAGGATACCCGGGATCTCGATCGTCTCATGGACGAGTTTCGGGCCCTCGACAACGCCAAGACTTTCGGCGACGTGCGCGGGCTCGATCGGCTCGAGCAGGATCTGATCGCAGGCTTGAAGGAGCTCGAGTTCACCCTCTGGCGGCGATTTGGTGTCGAAGGCGAGCAGCGGCCGGCCCTGGGAGCCTCAGCCCGAGTTCCGCCACGGTACCGGGAACTGGTGGAAGAGTACTATCGGTCCCTGGCCCGCGAGCGCCCCCCGCCGAAGCCATAGCGTCGGACCGGCCCGGCCTGTCGCCCCGACTTGCGCCCCGGGACAACGCTCACCCGCCGGCGTCGTCCGAGGGCGCGCCGACTTGAAGCCATTCGCGGAAAGCCCCCGATTCGTGCGCGAGCCGCCACTCGGCGAGAATCGACATGGCCATGGCCCGGACCGCGCCACTCGGCGGGGCGCCGTCGCCCAGGTCATCGCCCAACTCGTCCGGACGAAGTACGAACCCGGACAGCCATCCCTCGAACGCCGCCGGCTCGGGATCCTGCTTTGCGGCGAGCTCGAGCAGCCGCCGCCGGATGGCGAACCCGATGGCGTCGGGGGTGGTGTCGCGCTTGCGGCGGCGGCGCCGGCCGTCCGACGCCTCCAGCGCCGAGAGCAACCCGCGACAGACTTCGGCCGGGCGCATCAGCTCGGGGCGATCTCGACGGTCGCCGAACGCCCCAGACCGTTAGGACGACGGTAGCCCCGGTCGACCGCGGCCCAATCGAGTTCGATCGTCTCGCCGTCCTTTCGGAGCACCTCGGCATGCGACAGCGCCGTCAGCGTCGCCACCGACTTGAGCGCCCCTCGGCACTCGTGGCAGTTCTCCACCCGGTGGGACTCGCCGCCGCCCTCCGGAACCAATGCGCCCAGACGATCGTGACGCCCCTCGCAACAGAAGACGCAGCGGAGCCACGGGAAACTCCAGTCGTCCCCGCAGCGGCCGCAACGAAGGCGTCGCTCCCGCTCCAGGCCCCGTAACTCGGCGAGGACCGGCCAGGCACCGCAGACCCGGCACCAACCTTCAGTCCACTCACGGCGCGGCCCGTCGGCGTTGGCGCGGCGGAAACCAGCGAGCAGCGGGAGCGAGGCGAGGTGAGCCACCGGCTCGATCGGCCCGGTACTTCGGATCGCGGCCTCGACGTCGGCCACACCGATCGTCGCCGGAGGAAGAAGGTCGGCTGCCTCCGCCACCCGGCGGAGTCGAGCGATGAGACTCGTCAGTCGTCGGCCGTCCGCTCGGAGCGTGCAGCCATCGATGAGAGGCCTTGCCTGACCAACTGGGGAATTCCCGGTTCCGGTCCAAACCGGGTCGTCGAGCTCCGGGGCGATCACGGCGACGAGGGCGAGCCAGATTGCGGTGTCGCCGCTCCGGGCCCGATCGACCGAGGTGGTCCTCATCGCCCGGCGACTCCGGTGCCGATCGGCTCGATCCCGCTCGAGGAGAAGATCACCACGACTCGCAGCAGGAGACCTCCGGCCAGTACCAGCAGCGGCGCGGCGAACGCATGGTTCCGACGCCGCCGTGCCTCGAGCCAAAGGGGCGCGACGATTGCAAGGGCGATCGTCCCGAGCAGGAGCAGGCCCCAGCCGCCCACGAAGACCCGAGCGAGCGACCCGAGCGATCCGAGGAACGCCACCAGCGCAACCGCCTCCAACAGGATCACTCTCCGGTCGAACCGGAGCAACCACGCGACGCTTTCCGTCGCCGCGCCCCTTCGTCGTCCAAGGAACACCAACGCCGCCGCGGCGGTGGAAAGGCCGGAGAAGAGAAAGAGCACCCCGAGCCAGGTCGAATCGGCCCAGAGCGGCCGATTGGTCACCGCCAGCAGCACCCCGGTGTACCCGGCGAGAAACAGCCCGAGCAAACCGCCCACGACCGCCACGATCGAGCCGATCGTTCGGCCGCCCAGCACCGCCGCGAATCGCCACGACACCCGCTTCTCCTCGGTGAGGCTCGCGAGCGCGGCGAGTGACGCCACCAGGCTGAACAGCATGACCACCCAGGCTCCCACCGACATCGGGGAGCCCGCCTTGAACGCGGTCAGCATTCGCCAAAACCGCTCCGGCCTGCTGAGGTCGACCGTGAGGAGCAGCCCGCTGAAGGCCGCGCCGGCCACCGCCAGGTAGTGGCCCAGGTGCATCACGGGCCGGTCGACGGCCCGCCCGAAGAGCCGGAGACAGGACGCCAGGAACATCGCCCCGCCCGCGATCCCGCCGACGAAGAAGTAGAGGACGATATACCAGCCCCAATGCGGGGAGGTGGTGAAGAAGGTGTCGCTCATGGCGGGCTGGCGCGCTCCTCCGCGGCGACCTCACCGATTCGGCGGTCGCGGAGGCCCACGAGAGCCAAGACGGCGGCGATCGCCGCGCCGACGGCTGAGAGGAGACCGCTCTTCGCGAGATTGCGGGCAGGCGACCGGGGATTCCGAGGCAGCCCGTACACTTCCGGCTCATCCACCAGGAGATAGAACGAATTGAGCCCGCCCAACATGTCGGCGTCGGCGCCGTAGAGGTGAGCGCGACCCTCGCCGGCGGCATGGAGGTCGCCAACCCGCCGGCGCGCCTTGACCTTCAGCTCCTCGATCGGGCCAAATTGAATCGACTGGGTCGGGCAGGCCTGGGCGCAGGCCGGCACCAGGCCATTCTGGAGCCGGTCGTAGCAGAGGGTGCACTTCTGCGCGGTCCCGGCGATCGGATTGATGTCGATCACCCCGAACGGGCAGGCCGCGATGCAGAGCCGGCATCCGTTGCAGATATCCTGACGGATGAGCACCGTGTCGAACTCGGTCCGAACGATGGCGTCGGTGGGACAGACCTCGAGGCAGGGAGCCTCGACACAATGCTTGCAGACGTCGCTCATCATCAGCCAACGCCCGTTGCGCTCGGCGTCGAATTGCTCGACGAACTTGACGTGTCGCCAATGCGTTCCATCGAGCTGGCGGGTGTTGTCGTAGCTCAGCCCGCTCATCGTCAACGACTCCAGCCCGACGACCGGGATCTGGTTCCACGACTTGCAGGCGACTTCGCAAGCCTTGCACCCGATGCAGACCGTGGTGTCGGTGAAGAACCCCATCGCTTCGGGCATCAGGCTCGCTCCACGTTGCAGACGAAGGCCTTGGCTTCGTGAATGCTGACGTTTGGGTCACCCACCAGCGAGGTCAGATCGTTCACTACCGCGCCGGTGACCAATCCCTGCCAGCCCCAATGCCAGGGCATCCCGACCTGGTGAAGCACCCGGTCGCCCAGCCGAAGCGGCGCCAGTCGACGGGTCACCAGTGCCTTGGCTCGGATCGCGCCCCGCGGGGTGCTGATCCGGACCCATCCAGTGTTCTCGATGCCCTTTTCGGCCGCCAGTTCGGGCGACAGCTCGATGAAGAGCTCCGGCATCAGCTCGGCGAGCCACGGGTTCCACCGGCTCATCGCCCCGGCCAGGTAGTGCTCGGTCAGGCGGTAGGTGGTGATGACATACGGATAGGCCGGGTCGCCCATCGCCGCCATCGGATTGTCGGCTCGCCGCCAGATCTTCATGATCGGACTCGTTTGCCGGGGGTACAACGGGTTCGCGATCGGCGACTCGGCCGGCTCGTAGTGGGTCGGGAGGGGCCCGTCGACCAAGCCCGTTGGGTTGAAGAGCCAACCGACTCCGTCGGGCTTCATGATGAATGGCCGCCGGCCCGAGTGGGCATCGAGCCCCACCGCGGTGGGGTCGCCGGGAGCGTTAGGTGGTTTCGTGAGCGGGAAATCCGGAGTGTCGTGCCCGGTCCACCGCTGTCCGTCCCACCAGATCCACCGTTTTCGCTCGCTCCAGGGTTTTCCGTCGAGGTCGGCGGACGCGCGATTATAGAGGACCCGACGATTGGCGGGCCACGCCCAGCCCCAGCCGAGGTGGGCGCCGGTCTGGCCGGGAGGGTCGGGCTCGCGACGCTCGGCCTGGTTCCGGTCAGGCGCCGGATAGGCGCCGCAGTAGATCCACGAGGCGGCGGTGGTGGAGCCGTCGTCTCTCAACTCGGCAAAGCCGGTGAGGTGATGACGGGGATCGCCGGTGTGGTAGCCGTTGATTTCCCGGAGCACCTTCGTGGCGTCCGGCTCCCCGGCTGGCACCGCTGGCTGGTCCGGCGCGAAATCCCAAGCCAGGGCGTTGAAGCCCTGGTCGCGGGGGGCCGTGCTGTCGGCGTACAGCCGCTTCAGACGAACACCCAGTTGATACGTGAACCAGGGGTCGGAGCGGCACTGGCCTGGCGGCTCGGCTGCCTTGTAGTGCCATTGCAGCATTCGTTGCGTGTTGGTGAAACTGCCCTCGGTTTCTGCCACTTGCGCCGAGGGAAAGAAGAACACCTCGGTGCCGATGTCCGTGGTCTTCACGGTCCCGTCGCGGATCTCGGGGGCCGTCTCCCAGAACGTCGCGGTCTCGGTGAGGAAGTTGTCCTTCACCACCACCCACTCGAGCCGCCGCATCGCCTTGCGCTCGACGGTGGCGTTGATCGAGGTCGCCGGGTTCTGCCCAATGCAGAGCATCCCCTTCACCTTCCCCTCGGCCATCGCGACGAACATCGGCAGGTGGGAATGGTCGCCCGCGATTTTCGGGTGCCAGTCGTAGCCGAAGTCGTTGCCGGGTTGGGCCGCCTCACCGTACATGCTCTTCAGGTAGGAGACCAGGAACTTCGGCATGTTGGCCCAGTAGCCGGTGGGGCTCGCCTCGGCCGCGAGATAGTCGCGGAGGGTTGCGTGCCGGGCCAGCGCCGAGGGAGCCGGCATGTAACCGTGGATGCTGTGGTAGAGGGTCGGGACGTCGGTCGAGCCCTGGATCGACGCGTGGCCACGGAGGGCCAGTACTCCTCCGCCGGGTCTGCCGACGTTGCCTAACAGCAGTTGGAGGAGGGCGCAGCAACCGATCATCTGCGGCCCGTAGGTGTGCTGGGTCCACCCAACCGCATACACCCACGCGGTGGTCCGGTCGCGACCCGAGTTGGCGAGGATGGTATCGGCGATCTCGATGAACCTTTCGGGCGGACACCCCGTCACCCTGGCCACCATCTCCGGGGTGTACCGGCTGAAATGTCGCTTGACGACTTGCAGCACGCATCGCGGATGGGCGAGCGTCTCGTCACGGAGCGTCGGTGGCTGCTTGAGCGAGCGAACCAGCGAGTCGAACGAACCGCCGGTTCGCCCGCCCGCCTGCCCACCCGTCTGCCGCTGATACTGCCACGAGGCTCGATTGTACTGCTCTTCCTGCCCGTTGAACGGCCACTCGGGCTTGCCTCCCTGGTACTGCATCAAGCCGGAGAAGACCCCGTCCAGATCCTCGGTGTCGCGGAAGTCCTCCCGGACCAGCGTGGCGGCGTTGGTGTAGTGGCGAACGTAGTCCTGGAAGAAAGAGTCGGAGTTCCAACGCTCGCTGGCGAGCACGTGGTGGACCAGCCCGCCGAGAAAGGCGATGTCGGAGCCGGCGCGAAGGGGAGCGTAGAGGTCCGCCATCGCGGTGGTGCGGGTGAACCGGGGATCGACGTGGATGACCTTGGCGCCCGCCAGCTTGGCCTTCATCACCCAGCGGAAGGCCACCGGGTGGCACTCGGCCATGTTGGAGCCCTCGATCACGATGCAATCGGAGTGTTCGAGGTTCCTCGGGAACATCGTCGCCGCGCCGCGACCGAGCCGGGTCCCCAGACCGGGGACGCTAGAGGAGTGTCATATCCTAGCTTGGTTCTCGATCGCGACCACCCCCAAGCCGCGCATCAATTTTTGCTGGAGGTGATTCCACTCGTTGTCGAGGGTGGCGCCGCCGAGGGAGAAGAGGGCGGTGGTGTGGTTCACCAGACTTTCGTCAGAGAGCCGCTCGACGAAGGTCTCGTCACGAGTCGTCTTGACGAGCTCGGCGACCCGATCCATGGCCCAGTCGAGGTCGACCTCGTCCCAGCGGGTCGCGCCCGGCTTGCGGTGAAGGACTTTGGTGGCGCGGCTGGGGTTCTTGTGGAGCTGGAAGATCGCGGCCCCTTTCGGGCAGAGCGTTCCCTCGCTGTGCGGGCTTCGGAGGTCGCCTTCGACGTTGACGATCTCGCCGCCGATCGTGTGGACGATGGTGGCGCACCCAACTGAGCAGTAGGGGCAGAGGCTGGGGGTTGCTTTGGCGTCTTTGATCCTGAGCGCCTGGGCCCGCGCCGCGATCGGGGCGAGGTCGGCACCAAGTCCGGCCAGCAAGCCAAGCGCCGTGCCGCCGCCGGCATTGGTGAGGAAGTCGCGTCGGGAGAGCGACATGACGACGCTCGAGGAGAGAGTACTACAAGTTATCGTGCGACCGGATTCAGGCGCAACGAGCCTCGGGAACCGATGACGGCCCCGAGGCCCTAATCTGCCGCCTCCCGGGGCGACTACGGAAGCGTGCGCTCGGCGAAGTTGTTTCCCGTGAACGGGTCCGGGGTTTCGCTATAGGCGAAGACGCCGTAGCGCTTGGGTATGTAGGACGGCGGAACCGATACCGCGAACTGAACGTTCCGCGACCCGTTGACCGGAAGGTCGCCGAGGTCACAGATCAGAAACGCGTGATAGGTGCCATTGGCCCCGGTCCCGCCGGTGGAGGTCTTGCAGCCCGCAGGCACCGAGAGGATCCCGGATTCGGGCGGGAGGAACACCTGGACTCGGGCTCCGTTCGCATCGTCGTCGTTGTTGCTGAAGACGGTGAGGTCGATCGTCACCGAAGCGGGAACTCGGGACGAGCGGGTCCTGCTGAGTTGGACGTTGAACGCTTGGATCTGGACGTCGGCCTGGACCCGGGCCTGCGCCCTCGCCAACTGGGGAAGTCCGGACGCGGCGAGGGTACCGATCGCGGAGAGGAGAACGAGGCGTGACGGTGACATTGGCGGCTCCGTTGAGGCTCTAGGGTGATGGGATTCAGGGAGTGGTCGTTGGAGTTCACGGCGAGGTCGGAGGCGTCGCTACCTTGGCGATCGTGATCACGGTCGACTCGATGATCGTCTTGAGCGTGCCATACCCGGTGCGATCTTTGAGCTTCACGGTGTCGCTGACGGTGCACCGGGCCAGGAACACCGGGTCGGCGGCGCACCACTTGCCCGGTGTTTTGAACATGAAGTTGTCGCGGGCCGCCTCCAGCTGTTGGTCGGCGTTGGGAACGACTTGTTTCATGACCTTCATCATCTCTGACATGTCGGTCGGGTTGGTCTTCATCCGGTCGGCCATCGCCGCCAGCTTGGCGGGGTCCATCGCGGCGATTTTTGTCAAATCCATCGACGGTTGACTCGCGGCTGACGGCGTTGTGCCATCGCCTTCGCCATGCAGCTTGATCCAGGCGGGACCGAAAATCGATTCCTTCCCCGGGATGGCGGCCGTCCACCGGCCAAGGGGGTCCTTGCACTTGGTACTGGTGGTGTGGAGCTCGGCGCCATCGGGAGTGATTTGGACGTCGACCTTGGGGCTTGCCCCGGAGGTCACGCCGAGCCAGAACGCGAAAGCCGTGTACGGGGCCACCACGGTGGCAACGACGCAATTCGGCTTGGTAATCAACGTGCTGTCCTGGACCCAAAAGATCGGCGCGGTCAGTTCCCGGGTCCCTGAGGTCAAGGCGTAGTCCGGCTCGCTGACGTCCGGCGCGAGCCCGAAGGTGATCGTGCCGGCACCCATGATCGTGCTGGTTACTCCAGGGACCTCGTTGTCGAGCACCCTCACCTTCGACTGCAAGGTGATTTGGTAGTAGGTGCAGCCGGCGATTTTCTTCTGGACTTCGACCCCGCTGTCCGCCGGCGTCCCATTATCCGTTGCCGCCTTCAGGGCCTGCCTGCTCTTTGCCAGGTCGGTCCGGAGACAATCGGCGTGGACGCTCTGGGGCGGTCCAGCCGGGGCCTGCAATGCAAGCAGGGGCGCGGCGAGAACCGTCACCGCGGCGGCCCCAGCTATCGTCATTATTCGCATGTCGCTTCCTCCTGTTCGTAGATTGTGCCGGCTTGTCGGTGTGGCCTTCAACCGAGTAAGCCCCCTGGTGAGGGTTCTCCGCCGGTCGATGACCGGGTTTGGCGCCGACCGACCTGGCGACCTGCCATGATCCTTTGAGGCCGCGTCATCGCGGCGTTGCTCCCTTGAGCCGTGCGACGTGGCCTCGAGCGAGACCCTCGCCACTCGTCACTTTCGCGGTGCTGAACCGCTCCAAGATCGTCTCGATCACGATCGTCCCGATGAAGCGCTCGGGCGCCCCAAGCGACTGCCCAGTCGCCGGGTCGATCAACGTCTCGCCCATCTCGTAGACCTCGAGCTCGAGCCCCTGCTGCATCCCGTCGTTCGCGGCCGCGCCGAGATAGACGACGCCGTTTCGGACGTCGACGACCCGGGCGCTCCACCGCATCTTCGGCATTCCCACCAAGAGCGCGACGACCGCGTCATTGAGGGCCTGCCGCGATGCCTGGCCGAGCGGGGTGGTCATCGTGGCGTCGGCACTGTAGCTCTTCTCGCCTTGGATCAGGTCGGCGGCGATCCCCGCTTGGCTGGCCTTCCCCTTGCCCTTGGTCGAGTAGAGGACTTGACCCGACGTCGCGTCGATGAGCCGGAGATCGATGATCACCTCGGCGCTGACCTTCTCGGCCGCGACACTCAACCCCTTGACGATGTTGGTGGCGTTGCCGCCGAGGTTCGACTTGTTGAAGGTGAAGCCGGTGATGTCGCCCGTGATCAGGACCTGAGCGCCTAACATGGCACCCTGTTGGGCCGCGGTTTCCTTGGTCGTCTTGGTCTGCCCGATCGCCTGCTCCTGCTCGATCTGCTGCATCGCCGCCCGCTCCAACACCACGAACCGGTTGGTTCGCACCAGGACCGAGGTGAGCATCTCGGTGAGCCCGCGGGCGAACTCGCTCGGCGGCGGAATCGCGACGGTCACGGTCGTTTGGGTTCCGACCTGCGGTTGGCCATACGGCTGCTGGTACTGCGGCTGCATCGGCATCGGTTGCCCGGGGATCCCCATCGTCGTGCTCTGCATCTTGAGCGCCGAGCCGGCGAGGTCCATCACCGCGACCCGGAGCCGTTGGGTGGGCGGCGTCTGCGCCGAGGTGGCGCCAGCGCCAACCAAGAGGAGTACGAGGACTGTTCTCATGGGAGCCGCTCAACCGAGAGGTACAACTCGTAGCGCGCGGGAGTGATCGCGACGACGCCGACATAGTGAGTCCCGTCGACGAAGGGGACCATGATGACCCCGGGCTTCGGCACCCGCGGCCAGGCAATTGGAAGCCCCACAAGCGGCGTGCCCGGCGGAAGGGGGGCCAGACCCGCCTCGATGATCTCCCTGGTGAGCACAACCATCGCGTTGGGAACCACGAGATCGTTCGTTCCGGAACGGAGGATGCCGATGGCCCGGTCGGTGCCCCCTTCAAGGGCGAGCTTGGCCTGCTGGCCAACCATCGCGACCCCGGAGAACAGGCTCACTACGAAATGCGCGGCGTCCGCCGTCCCATCTTTCAGGAGCGACGTTCCGAACAACAGCTGGCCGAACCGCCCGCCCGTGATCTGATTCTGGATCTCCGGTCTGGAAAAGAGGGACGGCGTAATGGACGCCATCTGTTGGTCCCAGTTGAGATACTGCTGGTTGAAACCATCCTCCTCCCAGAGACTGGGCGAAATCACCAGGGCATCCACGCCATCCGTGAGGGTGCCCTCGAAAACCTTCAGGGGAAAGGCGATGTCCGACGGAGGAAAGCTCCGCTGGGCCGGATCGGAGTTAGCCGGAATAGGATCGGAATCCCGGATGCCGCCGGTTCCGCTCCGGGTTCCGGCTTGGATCCGATTCGTCCCGAATCCTTTGGTGTCGCCGTACGTCAGCGTCTTCCGGTTGGTGACCTCCGCGATCGCGCCGGTGCGACGGTCATAGCGCCTGGTGTACGCCGCGGCGTACACCTCGTCCCCCATCCCGTCTCGAGAGAGCTGGTCATCGAACGATGCCCAGATCGCCCGCAATCCGGTGATCGTCACGAGATATCGTCCCGACACCGGCGGCGCCGTCACCGTCAAGTACGCTCGGGGGAACGCCCCGGCCGGCGAGCTGATCGGGCCGGGTTCGTAGTAGCTTCCCACTGACCACTCCTGCGCCCCCGGGGGAACCCCGGTCACGGTGTAGCTGGTCACTCCGTTGAGCCTCACGCCCCCGTTGGCTGAGCCGGGCCCGAAGACCGCGTAGTACCCTGCGCCGCTCACCGGCTGCCACGACAGCTGCACCTGCCCATTGCCGGTCTGCTTGGCCGTGAATCCGGTCGGGTTGACCGGTGCTGGCGGGGTGAAAGTGACATCAGTGTTTCCGAGCCTGCCGTCGGCGTAAACCGCCGTGACGCGGTAGACGTAGGTCACCCGCGGATCGAGACCGGCGTCCGCGAAGCTCTCGGCGAGCAAGGGGCTCGGCGTGAGGCCCACCCACGGCTGTCCCATGCCGGCGGCCCGCGCCACCGTGTACCCGGTGACGCCACCCAGCCGGTCCCACCGCAGCCGGGCAGTTGCCGGAGTGCCGTCCACGATGACGTTGGTGGGGGCAGGACCTGCCGGGGTGGCAACCATCGGCGTCTTGAGTGTCGGCGCGCTCGCCGGCACAGGGCGTTGCGCGACCACCTCGCCGACTGCCAGGCCCGCAAGCAGAGCCGTCATTCCCATCGTTCGAACTGCCACCCGCATCCTCATCGTCCGCTTCGGCTTCATTTGTTCCTCGTGGGTGGGTCGGGTATTCGCGTCCATATGGAGCCTTCCAGTGTCAGTCATTGAGATCGAAGGAGACCTGCGCCGGCCGAGCGAAATCGCCGATCGCGTTCGGCCCGAACAGCGCCACCACATTCCACGAATGCGCCCCGCCCGGAAGCAAGACCTCCACGGCAACGCCCTTCTCATCCCACGTTTGCGCGGTTCGCGACGTCACCCGAAACTCGAGCGTCCTGAAGGCCCAGGTGATCGGATCGGTCCAGGATCCCTTCAGCAAGTACTCGATCACCCCGGGCACCGGATCCCACTCGAACCGAACCCGCTGGTCGACCCCTCGTTCGTGCTGAGTCAGCAACCCGGTCGCCCGGAGCGTGGCGGGGTTCCGAATCGCCGGCTTCGAGTCGACCGCCTGGGCGCCCGCCGAGGTCGCCAGGAGCATTGTGAGGTAGACACCCACCGAAAGTGGTCTCATCGAACGGTCCGCTCGGCGTAGTTGTTCGAAGGAAACGGGTCGGGCGTGTCGCTCATCACGAACGCCGCGTAGCGGCCCCCGCCCCCGGGCGGAGGTGCCGACGTGACGACGGTGAGGTCCCGGACGCCCCGGACCGGGATGTCCCCTAAGTCGCAGGTCACCCGTCCCGCCGGGCCGCGTAACGCTGACGAGCCGGAACGGCAAGGCGGCGTCACCCGCAGCACGCTGACGCCGATCGGCAACAGCAGGTCCAGCCGGCTCGCCTTGGCGTCGTCGTCGTTGTCGCTGGCAATCACCACCCGGATCGCGACGGTGTTGGGCGCCACCACGCTCACCTCCATGGCCTGGATCCGGATGTCCGCTTGCCAGACAGCCTGGGCCGCGGCTGCGATTGGCGGTGCCAACCAGATCGCCACCAGAAACGAGGTTACTCGGGGCATCGTGATCACCGCTCCGGCCGCGGGAAGTCCTTCGGCATCGGCAACACCTCGACCCGCGCGTCCCCAGGTTTCGGGGCCTTGTTCTTCGGATCGAGACCCGGTGGGTAGATCCCCACCACCAATCGCTCGTCCGAGATGCCCGCGACCTGGAGGTTGGCCACCAGTTTGGTCAACCGGCGCCGAGCGATCGTGGTATCGGGCTCCTCCTTGTCCTCCGCTTCGGCCGGCATGTTGAGGACGAACGTCCCTTCCATCGCCGCCAACGCCTCGGCCAGGAAGCCGATATCGTCATCGATCGGGTCCTCGAGGGCGTCACTCGAGGCGATGAACTTGATCCCCTTGAGAATGAGCCGACCCTTGGCCAGATCCTTGATCATCCCTTCCTTGGATGGGCCCTTCCCGCCGAGCAGGCCACTCACTGCCTTGATGGCCGTCGGGGCGGCAGTCGCCGCCATCCCAATCGGGGTCGCCGCGGCCATCCCCTTCACGATCGAACCGGCAGCGGGCATCGCTGGCGCCCCGGCCGGCTGGCCTTGGGTCTGCCCCGCCATCGCCGCGGCCATCGCCGCGGCCTGGGCGGCCGCTGCGTCGGTTGGAACTCCCGGCGCTGCGCCAGGAGCAGGAATACAGGCCGGCTGGGCCGTCGGCGCGGCCGCGTCTTTCTTGGCCCCGGTCAGTTTCTGCTTGGCTTTGCCGACGACGGCGCTCCCCACACTCGGCGCCGACCCGGAACCCGAGGGAACCGTCCCCGCCGGACAGCTGACGGTCGGCCCGCCCTCGGTCCCGAGCAGGCTATCGACCGCGCCGGCTGCCACCGCGGTAACCGCGCTGTCAACGATCTGCCCGGCGACCTTGCCTAACCCACTCTTCTTTTTCGGGGCGGGCTGCCCGAGGGCGGATCCCGCCGCCGTCGCCACCAGCCAGATCATCATCACTAGGTTGCGCATTGGGCCGGCCTTTCTCATGTTCACGCCGCAGGTTTGATTGACAGGGGCAATCTCGATCGCCACCGTCACCTCGGTTTCCCGAGCCGGCAATTCCCATCACTTTGGTATCATCTGCTCCCTAACATGTTGCGGCTGCGGACTTTGGGGGCGCTCCAGTTGGAGCGGGCCGGTCGGGGTGGCGACGACGCCTCCCGACCTCGACGTCTTGCGTTGCTCGCCATCCTCACGGCCTCGAGCTCTGGGGGCGTGGGCCGGGACCGGGTTCTTGGCATTCTTTGGCCGGACCGCAACGAAGAGCGAGCCCGCCATGCCCTTTCCCAGACGCTCTATGGACTCCGCCAGGACGTTGGCGGCGAGGTGGTTACCGGGACGACCGAACTGCGAGTCGATCGCGGGTTGCTCGGATCCGATCTCGCCGATTTCCGGGCGGCCGTGGCGGATCGAGACTGGGAACGGGCGGCGGCCCTTTACCAGGGGCCTTTTCTCGATGGGTTCTACCTGGCTGATGCCCCCGAGTTCGATCGCTGGGTTGACGGCGAGCGAGCCGCCTTGGCTCGGGATGGGGTCACCGCCATCGAGGGTGCCGCGAGCCGGGCGGCCCCGGCCCCGGCCGCCGAGTACTGGTGGCGACTCACCACCCTCGAGCCGCTCAGCGCCCGGTACGCCATCGGGTATATGAAGGCATTGGTGGCTCTCGGCGAGCGGGCCCGGGCGCTGGGTCATGCCAAGGCCCACGTCGACTACGTTCGAGCCGAGCTCGAAGGCGAACCCGACTCCGAAGTTCTCGAGCTCGCGGCCGAACTACGGGGCGGGTCGGCTTCGCCTCGGCCGGAGCCCCGAATTGTGGCTGCCCCGGCGGCTTCGGAGGTGTCTGTTCCGGCCCGCCCGCCGGTCCGGTCCGCCCGTCACCTTCGCAGCGTCCTGGTACTCGGGGTCGCGGCGGTGGCGGTCAGCGGGTTCCTGCTCTGGCGCTCCCTCACTCCCGGTTCTGCCGAGGTGCCCCGGCCGACCCTCGCCGTCGGTCATCTCCGCGACTTGGTGGCCCCCGATTCGGTCGCGTTAGGCGGTGTCCTCGGCGACATGTTGGCGACCAGCCTCGGCCGGCTTACCGATCTCCAGGTGGTCGGCACGTCGCGGCTCCTCGAGCTTCTCCCGCCGGGAGGGGACACGTCCCGCGCCGCCCGAACCACCGCCGCCCGCCAGGCTGGAGCCACCGAAGTGCTCGAAGGCGAGATTGCTCGAGGCAATGCCGGGATGTTCCGCCTCGATCTCCGTCGGGTCGATTTGAGAACCGGCGTCGTCCGCCGGGGCTATCTGGTTTATGCCGCCGATCGCCACGCCCTGGTCGACAGCGTGACCGCGCTGGTCGCCAATGACCTACGGATGGCGACTCCCGAAGGCTCGGTTGCCCAGGTCACCACCCGATCGCCGATTGCCTACCGGCTCTACGAGAACGGTCTCCGGACTTATTTCCAGTACGATGTCTACGCCGCCCGTAGTCTTTTCGACGCGGCCGTTCGGGAGGACTCCAACTTCGCGATGGCGGCCTATTACAGCTGGCTGACCGCCGTCGAGTCCAATGACCGAGGATTCGAGCAAGCCCGTCATGCTCTCCGGGTCGCCCGGCGCGCCTCCGACCGGGACCGCTTGTTGATCCAGACCCATATCGCTCTCAGCGATGGGGATCCCGCCGCCCTCGTCACCGCGGAATCGCTCGCGACCAGGTTCCCCTCCGACCCCGAGGCACTGACGAACGCCGCCGCGGCGATGGCCTTTGCTAACCATCCAGTGGGCCGACCGATCGCCCTGTTCGAGCGAGCGATCGCGATCGACTCCGCGGCCGGAAGTGGGCAGGCCGCGAGCTGTCGCCTCTGCCGTGCGCTATTGTTCCTCACCGACGTGTACGCCCACGCGGACTCGGCTGCTGCTGCCGAACGAACCCTCCGCCGATGGACTCGGTTGGCACCCACGGATCCCCGTGCCTGGTCCGGGCTCGGCGAACGGTTGTTCCGCCGGGGCGAGGTGGCCGAAGGAATTCGGATGACCGAGCGGGCCGTCGTTCCGGGGCAGGCTCGGAACCCCGTCCTCGATGCCATCGTCCGGGCGATGCTGCGGGATGATTGGGAGGCGTTTGGGGAGCCGTGCGGGATTGGGCTTGGCCAAGGCACCTCAGCCACGGATTGGGGACAATACCGATGGTACTGCGCCATTGGGCTTCGCGCTCGCGGTCGCTACCGGGATGCCCTGGCCTTGATCCGTGGGAATCGGGCCCCTGGTACGGAGCTGGTGCGTCGAGATGTCGATCGGGACCTCGTGAACGAGGCGATCCTCGACTACGAGATGGGGCGGCCGCGTCTCGCCGCCCTCGCCTTCAGTCGATTTGCCGAGGAGTGGCGCGCCAATCAAGAAGTCGCTCCAGGTATCCGGGCCAGGCACGTCACCTGGAATAGCGCGCTGACCGCCAACGCCCTGATCGCCGCCGGGGACAGCGTTGAGGCCAACGCTCTCGCCGATTCCGTGGAGCGGTCGGGACGCGAAAGCCTCTATGGGCGAGATCCCCACCTTCATCATTTCGTCAGGGGCCGGCTCCTTTCGAAGGCCGGCAAGCACGACAGCGCCTTGGTCGAGCTCCGATTGGCGATCAGCTCGTGGCCGCTGGGATTTACCAGGATCAATTATGAGTTGGCCGGGAGCGCGATCGCGGTGGGCAAACCTAACGAAGCGATCTATCCGCTCCAGGCGGCCCTTCGGGGCGGGCTCGACGGTCCTCAGCTCTATGTCACCAGAACCGAGCTCCACGAGCGACTGGCCGAAGCGTTCGCCGCGACCGACCAAGCGGACAGCGCCGCGGCTCACTATCGAACGGTCGTCAAGGCCTGGGCCAACGCGGATCCGTTCCTCCAGCCCCGGCTCGCCGCCGCCCGCGCCTGGTTGGCCCGCCGACGGTAGGGTCGGACGAAAGCAGGGGCGGACGGAAGTCCCTCCCCCCACTACATTGCCGCCATGGTCAACTCTTCGTCGATCCTCCTAGCCGCGCTGCTCGGCGCCGGCCCCCCCTCGTCCGATCGACCCGCCGTCGCCATCGCCAACATCGAGTACCAGCTCGAGTTCACTCGCGCGACCGCCGCCGCCCGCACCCTTCACGTGATGATGCGTTTCGACGCCCAGGCCGCGGGGCCGCTTTTGCTCTCGCTCCCCGCCTGGACCCCGGGAGCCTACGAGATCAGCAACTTCGCCAAGAGCGTCAGCGACTTTCGAGCCCTCAGGCAGGGTGCCGAGCTGGATTGGGACAAGAGCGACTACGACACCTGGCGAGTCGACGTCCCCGCCCCCGGTCCGGTGGAAATCGGGTTCACCTTCACGGCCGACCATCTCGATAACGCGATGGCCTGGTCGAAGCCGGACTTTCTGTTCGTGAACGGCACCAATGTCTTCCTCTATCCGGAAGGCTCCGGCCTCGATTTCGCAGCCACGGTGACGATCAAGACCGAGTCGGATTGGTCGGCGGCGACCGGTATGCCGGGGTCGTCGGCCAAGCTCCGCTACACCGCCAGCAACTTTCACGATCTGGTCGACATGCCGTTCTTCATCGGCAAGATCGAGGTTGACAGCGCGGTCATCGAGGGCAAGTGGCATCGGGTGGCGTCGTATCCGGCGGGGACCTTCACCGGTCAACCGAGGCAGCAATTCTGGGGCGAGCTACAACGCACGGTCCCGGCGATGTCCAAGGTCTTCGGCGAGACTCCCTGGGACAGCTACACCACCCTGCTCCTGTTCGATCCGGAGTTCGGGGGAGGATCGGCCCTCGAACACCAGAACTCCCATCTCGGCATCTACAACCCGGGCTTCATCGGAACGCCGATTCTCGCCTCGATCACCGCTCACGAAATCTTTCACGCCTGGAACGTGAAGCGGCTCCGCCCCGCGGATCTGGTGCCGTACCGCTACGACCAGCCCCAGCCGACGCCCTGGCTTTGGGTCAGCGAGGGCATCACCGACTACTACGCCGATCTGGCCCTGGTCCGCGCCGGGGTCATCGACTCCGCCACGTTTTTGCTGCTCACCCGGGAGAAGCTCGGCGAGGTGGCGGCGGCCCCGCCGGTGGCGCTCGAAGACGCCTCGCTCTCCGCTTGGATTCAGCCAACCGATGGCACCGCCTCCCTCTACTATCCCAAGGGCTCGCTCGCCGGGCTACTCCTCGACATCATGATTCGCGATGGGTCCGACAATCGCGCCTCGCTCGATGACGTCCTCCGAGCCCTCTACCAGCGGACCTTCAAGGCTGGCCGGGGATTCACGGCCGAAGACTGGTGGAACACCGTGACCGAGTTCGCCGGGAAGGGCGCCTTCCAGGAATTCGCGGCGGCGAATATCGACGGCCGAGCCCCGTTCCCGTGGGCCCGGGTGGCGCCGCTGGCCGGCATCCGCTTCGCGGTCGACAGCATTCGCGAGGCCCGCATTGGAGTTGGCACCGCCACGATGGAGGGTCGGGAGGTCGTCACCAACGTCGTCGCCGGGTCCGCGGCCGCCGTGGCCGGCATCGAATTGGGCGATCAGCTGATTTCGGTCGGCGAGATCACCGTCAACCCCAACTTCGGGGCCGCGTTTCGCGCTCGCTACCGGCAACGCGTCGGTGAGCGAATTCCGGTCGTCGTCCGACGGAACGACCGGGAGGTGACCGTCACCATGACGGTGCAGGAGTCGATTCGGTTCGACGAGCGCCTCGAGTACGATCGTCGCGCCATTCTCAAACCGGCCCGGATCCGGCAAGGAATCCTCCGTGGAACCACCGAGCGTCGATGAACCTCTTCGACACGCTGGACGCGATGGGGCACGAGCAAGTCGTGCTGGGCGTGGACCCCGCCGTCGGCTATCGCGGCATCGTCGCGGTCCACTCGACCGTCCTTGGCACGGCCGTCGGCGGCACTCGATGGTGGACCTATCCTTCCGATGAAGCCGCCCTGACCGACGCCCTCCGTCTCTCCCGAGGGATGTCGTTCAAGAACGCCCTGGCGAACCTTCCGTTAGGCGGCGGCAAATCGGTCATCATGGGCCGACCCGGGCCGGTCGATCGCGCCGCGGTTCTCCGCGCCCACGGCCGCCTCGTCGAGCGATTGGGAGGGATCTATATCACCGCCGAGGACGTCGGGACCTCGCCAGCCGACATGGAATTCATAGCGGAGACGACCCGATTCGTCGCCGGACGCGCCGGAACCTCGGGCGACCCGTCACCCCATACCGCCCGCGGCGTGTTCCGGGCGATGCAGGGAGCCGCGATGTTCCGGTGGGGGTCCGATCGGCTGGCGGGCAAGACGGTGGCGCTCCAGGGGTGCGGCAACGTCGGCTTCCATCTCGCCAAACAACTCGCCGACGCCGGCGCCCGGATCGTCGCGAGCGACCTCGACCCCGCTCGGATCGCCCGAGTCGTCGCCGAGTTCGGCGCGACTGAGGCCCCGACCGATCGCATTCACGCCATCGAGGCCGACATCTTCGCACCCTGCGCTCTAGGGGCCATTTTCGACGACCGCTCGATCCCCGAGCTCCGGGTTGCCCTGGTCGTCGGCGGTGCCAACAACCAGCTGCTCGAACCCCGTCACGGGCTTCTGCTCGAACTGCGGGGCGTCCTCTATGTGCCCGACTACGTCGCCAACGCCGGTGGCGTCAGCTACGGAGGTGCGATCGAGGTGGTGAAAGTCTCAAAGCAGGAAGCGCTGGAGCGGGTCGACGCGATCTACGACACCACGCTCATGGTGCTCGAGCGCGCCAAGGCTGAGGGGATTCCGCCATCCGATGCCGCCGATCGACTCGCCGAGGAACGGATCCGCCGCCGCTAATTCCCCTTCGTCGGCTGGCTCTCCGCCAACGCCAGCAACTGGCGCTGCGTCGGACCCCGGCGGAGATAGTCGAGCGCGGTGATCAGCTGGCGATCGTAGCGCGACTGGCGGCGAAACACGGTCGAGTCGCCGAATGCCACCGTCGCCGTCCACTTCTCCAGTTCCCGGTCGACCAACCCGATGCCGGCGTCGAACTGCGCCCGGGTCACATTGATCTTGGCGGCTTGGACCTTGGCCCAGAACCCCTCGCGCCATTCCGGCTGGACCGCGAAATCGGGCTTCACCTTCGGTTTGTTCTCGAGAGCCGTGTTGTATGCCGCGAGATACCACAGTCCGTATTGTGCCCCGATCGTTCGGAGCAGATCGCGCTCCGGCCCGGAGAGCGTGTCGGGTGTGACGGTGACGTCGGGCGTCACCCCGCCGCCGCCAAGAATGGTTCGACCGGCGTCCGACTTGAAGAGGGGCCGCTTGCGTTGGGCGGTGTCGCTCGGTTCCTCGTCGGCGTACTCCACGAAACGCTCGTCGCCCAGCCGATCGTGATCGGCTTGGATCGACCGGCCGCTCGGCGTGTACCACTTGCCCGTGGTGATCTTCATCGCCCATCCGCCATCGAGCGGGAACAAGGTCTGGACCAGCCCTTTTCCGAAGGACGTCGTTCCCACGACCAGAGCTCGGTCATGATCCTGGAGGCTGCCCGCGACGATTTCCGAGGCGGACGCGCTCAGGCCGTCCACCAGCACGACCACCGGCATCGAATCGACCACCGAGTTCCGGGTGGCCTTATACACCTCCGGTGTCCGACCCCGATGGCGAACGCTGGCGAGCTCCTGCCCGGGCTTGAAGAACAGGTTGCTGATTTCGAGCGCTTGCTCGAGGCTTCCACCGCCATTGCGACGGACGTCCACGATGAACGCCTTCGCGCCTCGGCCCTTCAGCGCGGCCAACGAGCGCTCCACGTCGCCCGAGGCCGATTCATTGAAGCTCTGGAGCGGGATGTACCCGACCCCGCCATCGAGCATCAACGAGTACGGCACCGCCGGCACTTTGATGATGGCGCGTTTGAAGGTCTGTTTGATCGGCTCCGGAACGCCGGGGCGACGAAACGTGACGAGGACCTCGGTCCCGGGCGTGCCCAGGAGCTTCTGAGAGACCTGATCGAGGCGCAGGCCAGTCACCGCCGCGGAATCGACGAACATGATCCGGTCGCCGGTGAGAATACCGCCCCGCTCGCCGGGCGTGTTCGGGAAGACCCGGGTGACCGTGATGGCGCCTTCCTGACTCTCGATCTGCATTCCCACGCCGCCATAGTTGTTCCGGAGGGTATTCCGCTGGAACGAAGCCAACTCTTGGGGCGAATAGAGGTCGGCGTAGGGATCGTTCAGGTTCTTGAGGAGCCCGCGGGCGGCCCGCTCGTAAACGGCCGCTCGGGCGAGCGAGTCGACCGCGCTCTCCTCGATTCGTTGAAGGACCTGCGAAAAAAGCCGGGCGCCGTCGACGGGGCTTTGGAGGAGGAAGGCCCCCCCAACGAGGGGAAGAGCCAGCGCTACCGATGTCGCAAGAAACCAACGTCGCATTCGAACACCCCTATCCGGGCACAAGGGCCCCTTGGCGGCCCCTCCATATGACCTGCAGGGTTCACGCCACCCTGACCGGTTGTCACCAAATATGTAACTCAGCCCCGGCCGATACGCCAATTCGGCCCCCTGCAACGAGTTCGGGGCCGAAAACGGGCCAGGGCCGGCTCCAAGTCCGGCCCCGACTCAGGATGCCTTACGGCGGTCGATCGTTGCGGGTTCCCAACCTCAGTTCGGTCGGCTCAGAATCTCTTCGAAGAGGGCGAGGGCGCGGGGATCGTCGGACTGGCCCAACCAAAACATTGCCTTCCTTCGGATCGCGGGGTCTTTGTTCCCTCGGGCCACCCGCACCAGAATCGGGATCCCTTCGTCCCTCGGCAGTTGCGACAGGGCGAACACGGCCTGGTCGCGCACTTCGCGGTCCTCGGCGTCATCGTTGACCAACTCGCTCAGGCCTTCGGCGGCCTTGTCGCCGGCCGCCTGACTCACCCAGAACACCGCTTGTTTTCGGCTGGACCGGGTGACGGTTCGGTCCTTGGCGAGCGCCAGAAGCGGCACCCAGGCGACGAAGCTGTCCGCGATGGTGGCCGGGAAGATCACGTCGTCGCCCCCTCTGGCGGGCGTGGTTCGAGCGAGCTCGAGCAAGGCGGCAGCCGCCGTTGGGGCGCCCACGGTTCCCAGGTCAGTGACGCCTGAGGCAGGCTCGGGCCAATCGCCGCCGACGAAGGTTCTGGCCGATCGAACTTCGCCATCCCGGAGCTTCAAGGCGACTCGGACCGGCCCATCCTCGCAGGGACGATTCCGCCATCCCTTGCCACCGCTCCAGTTACTCATGGTGATGTAGTTGCCTTCGCCGCGGGATCGGTCGCGGATGTAGCTCTGACCGTCCCCGCAGATCCCCTCCCTGGCCGCGAACGCGAGGCGGACGTCGCCGTCGCTCGCCCGGCGGATCCGGTTGGCGAGGGACTGGGCCGAGGCCGGACTGGGCAGGGTCGCGGCCACCGTCGCGAGGAGCATGCTGAATCGGATCATAGTGGGTGCTCCTCTCATGGTTTCGAAAGGATCTCTTCGAGGATTTCGGCAACCCGGGGATCTTTGGATTGAGAGAGCCAGAAGAGCGCCTTCTTCCGGAGCTCCCGATCCTTGTCGGTCTTGGCGATCTCGATCAGCTTGTCGACCGCGGTTCGCTCCCGTCGCTGCGAGTAGACGAAGATCATCTGCTCCCGCAGTTCCTGATCGGTGAGTCGGTCATAGAGCGTGAACAGCTCGGCGATCGACGAACCGCTCTGGCCGAGCCAGAACAAGGCCGACTTCCGGGTTTCGGTATCCTCGTTCGGGTCGGTGACGATCTCGACCAGCCAGCGGCCCGATTCCGACCCGTTGCGGCTCCCCTGCGACAGGGAGAAGATGATCTTGTCTTTGAGCGCCTTCTCGCGGGTCGACTTGTAGATAGTCCGGAGGAAATCGGCGTTCTCGGCCCGGCCGTTTTGTCCGAGCCAGAAGATCGCATTCTCGCGAAGAGAGATCGGCGCCGTGGTCTTCAAGGCGAAGTCGCGAAGCGCTTGGTTGGCGCGCGACGATCGGTGCTGCGAGAGCGAGAAGATTGCCTTTTCGCGGATCGTTTCGTCGTCGGCGCTCTGGAGGATGGAGTCGAGCGCCGCAACGGCGGTCTCCCCGCCACTCTGCCCGAGCCAGAAGACCGCGTTCTCCCGAACCTCTCGGTCCGGGTCGGACCGGGCCGCGGTGAGAAGCAACGACTCGGTTTCCTCGCCCCGATGCTGAGAGACCAGGAAGACCGCTTTGCGTCGGAGGCAGACCGACCCGGCGTCGCGCCGAGCCAAGACCCTCTTGAGGAGCGGAATCGCCCGGTCGCCATCCATCGAGATCAATGCGTCGAGGGCCGCCGCCTTCTCGTCGTTGTCGTCGTCACGGCACCGCTCCCGCTGGCCCCGGTCGCGGCCGCGGTCGTTCCCCTGGCGGACTCGGTCGACCTCGGCGGCGGCCTCGGCCGTCCGCCGAACGATCGCCGAGGAGGTCTCGTCGCCCCGGCGCGCCAGCTCCGCGTTGATCCGAGCCGTCAGCTCGATCGCGTCGTCGCGAGTCCCGGCCCGGCGATGGCTCCGCTCCTGTTCGGCGAGGACCCCGAGGGCTCGCCGCAATCCCTCGGTCTTCCCCAAGCGATACAAGGCGAACGCCTCGTAGTAATAGGCGTCGGCGGCGTAGCTCGACTGCGGATGTTTCTCGTACACCTGCTTGAACAGGTACGACGCCTGGGTGTAGTTGTTCCGATTGAGCGCGCTCCGGGCGGCCCGGTAGGTCGAGTCGGCCGGGTCTTGATCGTCCCAGGCCTGCGGCGCCGTGGTCGTCAGTCCCCGCCGACCGCCGAGGGTTTCCTGCACCAAAAGGCCCAGCTCGACCCCGAGGTCATGGAGCTCGACCCCGAGCCGGGAGAGTTCCGATTGCCCCGGGACGCGGTCCCGATTTCTCAGTTGCGCGGCGCCTGGACTCGCCATCCCGATCGCCAGCAGTAGTCCTACGGTGGTTCGCTTCACGGTGCCGTCCTCCTTCGTCGGGGCGGTGGCAACCCGCCCCATCTATAGTGTTAGGCCGCCGGGCCGGCCGGAATCGCGTTCCGGAGCCGCTGGCGGATCGCTCGATCGGCCATCCCTTCGTCGATGAACGCGCGTTCGTCGCCCTGGCCGGCCTGGCTCAAGCGGGCGACCTGCACCAGCAGTAGCTCGATGTCCTCGAGCAGCTTCTTGAGCTGTGGATCGGCGAGTTGCCGAGCCCCCAGGAGCAAGCGGGTTTCGGAGAGGAGGTCGCGGGCGGTGGCCCGGAAATCGTCGCTGATCTCGTCGGCGTCATACTCGGTGAATAGCGTCTCCACCTGACTCAGGGTCGCCACCGCGGCGAATCGAAGGAGGGTGTTCGAGCGGGCGGAATCGAAGGGCGCCGGCGCCGTGGCGATCGGCCGCGCGGCCGAGCCAGAGAACGAAATCCGCCCGATCGCGACCCCGAGTGCGAGGAGCGCCGCCGCCGCGACCAGAATCACCGGCCATCGCCGTCCGGGGCGCCGGGTCGAAATGTCGACCACCTGGCCGTCGCGGTCAGCGCCGCCGCCGCGCCTAGCCGCCTGAATCCGGTTCCAGATCTCCTCTCGGGGCGTTGCCGGCGGTTCCCGATAACCTCTTGCGGTCTTCCGCACGAATTCCTCGAACTGTTCTTCCGACATGTTAGACCCACTCCCCCGCGAAGGCGGCCAACGAGGTTCGGAGTTTGGCGCGCGCCCGACTGAGCTGCGCTTTCGACGTTCCCTCCTGAATGCCGAGCGCCGCGGCGATCTCTCCGTGGGTAAACCCCTCGACATCGTGCATGACAAACACCGTTCGGTAACCTTCCGGCAGCCGTTCGATTGCGGCACCGAGACTGGCCTTGAGATCGGGTTCGGCTTCCCGCCGGAGTGGCGCCTCGAACCCGGGATCGAGCTCGACCTCCTGTTCGCGCGACCGCTTGACTCGCCGCAACCCGTTGTAGATCACCGAGAACGCGATGCTGGTGATCCAGGTCGACAGGGCTGCTTCCCCCCGAAACGTGTCCAGCTTGGCGAACACCCGGACGAAGGTCTCCTGGGTGCAGTCGGCCGCCATCTCGCCGTCGCCGGTTAGGCGGTATGCCAGCCGATAGACGCGATCGACGTGGTTGTCGTACAACTCGCGCTCGGCTTTGGGGTCGCCGGCGATGGCGCGGTCGACCAATTCCGTTCGAGTCACCGGGCTCCGGGGCGTGCTGGATACCTAGGTCCGCTGGGTAAGACGGGGGACGCGGGGATAGGGTTGCTTGCAGCGGAGTCGTCGGACTCGCTCGGCTTCTCGGTAATGAATGATTCAGTTAATATCATCTCATGGCAAGAACCAGAGACCCCAGACGACTCGACGCAATCGTCGTCGCCGCGACCGAAGCGTTCGCCAACGTAGGCTACGATCGAACCAAGATTCATCGCGTGGCCGATGCCGCAAAGGTAGGACCTGGAACAGTTTACCTCTATGTCGAGGACAAACCCGCCCTCTTTGAGCTGGCCCTTCTCCGCTCCCTCGAGAGCCCTGTCGTGGCCCAACCAAGCCTTCCCTACCGCAAGACGGATCGAAATGCCCTCCGGGCGCTGCTGATCGATTGCCTCAAGGAGATCACCCATTTCCCGCAACTCTGGGTCGCGATGCAACGACGAGCGCCCACCGAAGGCCGGGAGGAGTACCTTGGCATACTACTCGAAATACACCGATGGATCCGACGATACCGCTCCGCTATTCTCCTCGCCGAGCGGAACCGAGTCGATTGGCCCGTGGTCGCCGAGGAGTTCCAGCGAATCGTCTGGACCGAACTGCACCAGCGACTGACGACTTACCTCGGCCTCCGAATTCGATCGGGACTCTTGCTGCCAGCAGCTGATCCGGCGCTGGTAGCTCGCTTCACCCTCGACGCCCTGGTGGCGCTGCTGGTCACCGGGCCGCTCAACCTCCCTCCCGATCCGGACTCCCGGGATGACGAGGCGATGGTTGGTTTGGTCGCGGCTAGCCTCACCGGCTCAGGGGATCGGTTGCCATTCCCGGCCCATCCGAGCTAGGACACCGGCGTAAAGCTCGATTCCGTCCCAGAGATTCTGGAGTCGGAGATTTTCGTTCTCGCCATGCTGGTTGCTGTCATGGTTGACGATCGGCAGGATCGCGAACGGGCTGCCCAGGACCGCGACGAAATCCGCCAGGGGCAGACTTCCGCCGAGGGTCGGGACCCGGATCAGCGGTCGTCCCAAGCTGGCGTCCGCGGCCGCGAGCATGGCGCGGGCGCCGGGATGGTCGAGGGAGGTCCGGGCCGCTGGATAGCCGCCGCTCCAGGCCACTCGGACGATTCGCGGATACCGCCGTCGAGCCGTTGAATCGGGTTCCTCGCTCATCACGTGGAACCCAAGCCGCTGGAGGTGGGCCTCCACCAATCGGCGAACTCGGTCCGGCGACTGATCGGGAACCAATCGGAAGTCGAGGTATGCTCGTGATTCCGGGACGATCACGTTGGCGCCCCTGCCGTCCCCCAGCCCCCCGGAAATTCCGCTCATGTTGAGGGCTGGCAGGGCCAATTGCTCCGCCAGTGTCGCCGGGGAGCCTTCGGTTCGGCCCAATCTCAGCTCGCCCACCAATTGTCGTTCGACAGTCGGGATGGCCCGGAGCGCCTCCCGTTCGGCGTCGGTGAGGTTCGTGACGTCATCGTAGAATCCCGGGATGGTGATCCGGCCTTCGGTGTCACGCATCGAGGCGAGGAGGTGGACCATCATCGCGTTCGGGTTGGGCGCCCAGTTGCCGTAGTGACCGCTGTGGAGGGGCCGGCTCGGGCCGTAGACGGTCAGGTTGACGCCGATGACCCCGCGGACGCCAAAGACGGCCTGCGGGGCCCGCGACTGGTGCACCGGGCCGTCGCCGAAAATCCAGAAATCCGCGGCCAGTTGGCTTCGGTATTTGGTCAGCATGGCGCGGAGGTTCGAGGAGCCGGCTTCTTCCTCACCCTCGAAAAAGAACTTGAGATTGACGGAGGGAGTGGTTCCCGCCGCCTTGAGGGCGTCGAGGGCCCACAGCATCGCGACGATCGGCGATTTGTCGTCGCTCGCGGAACGGGCGAAGACCCGCCCCTCAGGGTCGAGCCGACCGTCCACGCCCCGAGGGTCGAGCTCGCGAGCGCCGGGGCCCAACGGACCGGAGCGGAGCACCGGCTTCCACGGATCGCTCGCCCATTTCGCGGCATCGACCGGCTGGCCGTCGAAATGAGCGTAGAAGACCACGGTCCGGGTTGCTCCTGGCGAGGGCAGCTCGCCGTAGATCGACACCGGGGCGTTGGGCACCTCGAGAATGGTCGTCTTGATGCCGCGGCGCTCCATCATTCCGCGGAGGTGTTCGGCGTTCCGACGAATGTCGTCTCGATTGGTCGCGACGTTGGGTAAGGCGAGGAAATCGATCAGCTCGGCGACGATGGCGGGCTCGTTCCGCTCCCGAAACTCGCGGACCCGGGCCGGGAGATCGGCGGATTGGGCCGACAGGTGGGTCCCGAGGAGGAAAGCCGGCCCGAGAACGGCGACGAGTCGCATGTGATTTCGCTTGGTCGAATCCGCAGGGATGTTCGCCGCCCGATCGACGCGCGTCAACCGACGCCCGTTCGTCGAAACGCAGCGATCAGCTCCTTGACGAACTTCGCCGCCACCAGGCCGGTGCGCGGGGACGGGTCGTTGAGGGGGTTGTATTCGACGAGGTCCGCCGCCACCAAGTGCCCCTCGAGACGCTGAATCATCGTGACGACGTCGCGGACGGTGAGCCCTCCCGGTTCGGGGTGGGAAATCCCCGGGGCGAAGGCCGGCTCGAGCACGTCGAGGTCTAGCGTTAGGTAGACCGGGCCGTCGAATCGAAGCGGGAAGGGCCCGGTCCAGTTCCGCATTTCGTGAGTCTCGACGCCGAAGCGCCGGATCTGGTCGCGCTGATGGGCGTTGAGAGTTCGGATTCCGATTTGGACCAGCCGAGCGGCGAGGCCGCTTTCCATGATCCGGGCGAACGGGCAGGCGTGGGACAGGCGGTCGCCGTCGTAGGAGTCGTAGAGATCGCCATGCGCATCGAAGTGGACGATCTGGAGCGGGCCGAACCGACGGGCGGCCGCTCGCGCCGCGGGGAAGGTGATCGCGTGGTCGCCGCCGAGGATGAGCGGCGCTCCGCCTCCCTCCAGCACTCGGCCGACTCCCTCATCCACGATCGTGGTCCAGTCGGCCGCGGCCGGAAAGGCGAGGTCGCCGGCGTCGGCCAACACCCCGGGTGCGGTGATATCGACACCGTCTTCGGTCCATGAGTTGGACGAATCGCTCCGCAAGGCCTTTCGGATCGCGCCGGGGCCGAGGGCCGCCCCCCGCTGGAAAGACGAGGCGCCATCGAAAGGAACGCCGAGCAGGGTTGGGATCACGGAGAAATCTTGAGTTACCGCGCCGCCACTCGTTTGGCTTCGGTGATCCCGACGGTCGGGGTGAGTCGCTGTCCGTCCGCGGGCCGCGCCTGAATTGCCCGAACCGTGGCCATCCCGCTGACCACTCGACCGAACGCGGCGAACCCCTGGCCGTCGGGATTCCGTTTGCCGCCGAAGTCGAGCTCCGGCTGATCGGTGAGGCAGATGAAGAACTGGTCGCGGGCGGTATCCGGTCCCGTGCGGGCCATGGAGATGGCGCCAGCGAGGTGCTTCACTCCGGTGGCGGTGGTCCGCTCCAGGGCGATCGGCGGGAAGTACTCGTTGCGCCGAGCGGTGTCGGCGCTCGCCTGGATGACCTCGATCTTGATGGGGTTGTCGGGTTGGTTGGCGAGGGTGACCGTTCGGTGGAATGCGCCGCCCCGGTACAACCCAACTTCGAGGTAGCGGAGAAAGTTGGCGCCGGTGGCCGGCGCCCGCGCGGTGTCGATTTCGATTTCAATCGCGCCAAGCTCCGTGTCGATCCGGACTCGAGGGAGTGCTTGGCCGGAAGCCCCCGTCGAGAAGAACATGCTGGCGACCGCGACCGAGGTCCAACACCGGGGGCTCATGACCTGGGCATCCAGGCGGCGCGGGGCCGGTCGCCAACCAGCGCCGCAGCGAGGAGCAACGAAACACCGAGCATGGGGACTCCGTACCTTTGGGGCGTGCGAGACCAATGTAGCGGCGCTAGCTTGGGTCTCGATAGATACCTCGAACTCGATGGTGCCCGATGCCGAAGTCCTCCGACAAGAGCCGCTCGATTGCCCTGGTGCTCGGTCTCGTGCTGGGCGTCTTCGGCGCTCATCGTTTCTACGTTGGCAAGATCGGCACCGGGCTTCTCCAGATCGTCACCTTCGGTGGGCTGGGGATTTGGTACCTGGTGGACAACATCATGATTGCCTCCGGCGGATTCCGGGACGCCGAAGGCCGCCTGGTGAGCCGCTGGGATCCCGAACAGCCCGAGTTCGCCGCGGGATTGCCGCAGGAGCTGCTCGACGAGATCTACGCCCTTCGGAACGAAGTGAACGAGCTACATGAACGGGTCGATTTCACGGAACGGTTGCTGGGGGAGCGAGCGGCCAAGAGCCGGGAGTTGGGAATGGGCAATCGGGAATAGACGGGGCATCGCCGAGCGGAGTCCTGATACCGATGTCCGGTTCCGGCCACTTTACGACCGACTCCCGGTTCGCTCGAACACCAACTCCTGCCCGATCGCGATCCGCCCCTCGCCGCGGTGAACGACGTTCATTCCAAACATCACGCCCGATCCCCGTTTCCTGAACGTCGCCAGCGTTCTGAGCGGCTCCACTCCGCGCTCGCCTGACTGTTGGTCGGTGGTCGTCACCACGCAGCGGGCGCACGGCTTGACCACGTCGAACCCGATCCCGTTCACCGAGAACCTCGTCCAGTCGTCTTCGGCGAACGGCTCGGTGCCCCGGACCACGATATTGGGCCGAAACCGGTTCATCCCGAGGGGGATCGCCAGGCGCCGATTGAGGTCGGCGAGCGACGACTCGGTGGCGAGCAGGATTGGGTATCCGTCGGCGAAACCGACGGGACCCCCGATTGGGTCGTAGACCGGGTCGGTCCGGCGATTGGCCCGCTCGGCGAGGTGGACGAGTCGCACCGGGGCGCTGAGGAAGTCGGCGCACCACTGTGCGGCTTCGGGTCCCGCGTCCACCGCCTCGACAGCATCGCTCCAAACCCTGACGGTCAGGTGGCGTCCGTCTTCCGGTGGCGTCGCGACCTCGAGGGCTGCCGTTCCGGGAGCCTCGAGCCGCAATCCCCGACCGGAGGGCCGGGCCACGACTCGGCAGAGCGCGGCGATCTCTCGTTGGGTTACCAAGTTCCCGTCCGGATCGACCACCATCCAGCGGCGATCGTGCTCCGGACCGATGGCGTCGAGCCCGACGGCATCCAGCGGAATGCCCTGGCCGCCCTTCAGGGGGTACACGTGGAGTGAGGCGATCTCGATCATGGTCGGGGATCTGAATCTAGCCCAGCGGGGCAGGCGACGGTGCCGGAGCGCCAAACCGACGAGCTAGCCGATTGTCCGATCGAGGATCATGATCTTTTGCCAGACCTTGCGGGACAATCCACTGGTGAGGTTCTCGATCTCGGTGACGGCCGCGAGGGTCACCGGATCGTCGAAGTCCTGCACGTACAATGCGGCCGACTTGCTCAAGAGCGAGAGCGCCTCGCTGCAGTAGTCGAGGTACCGGGAGAGCTCGAAGACCGTGAACTGGCGGACGGGCGACGACGGCGTGTCGCCGCCTGCGTCCGAAAACCCAACCCGGTCCGGGTCTTTGGTGAGCTGGTGCATGTCGATGATGTGAGCCATCGACCGAAGCTCGTGAATCGCCCTGAGCGCCCGGCGCCGCTTCCGGCGAACCTCCAGGGTCGAGAGGAAGTAGACGGCGATGCCGAGAAACACGAGATCGTTGACGCCGGCGTCGATGGCCTGGATGACATCCGTGAGCGCCGCCGCGGTGGGGAGCCGGAGGAGGACGATGATCGAGCCGATAGCCACCAGAACCAGTAAGCCGATACACAGCCCGATTGCGATGCGGAGCGGTAGGTGTGGCCGACCGAACCATTGGCGGTCCGTCGCCGCCTGCTCGCAGACGACGATCAACTCGGCGGCGACCCGGCTCAGGCCGGAGTCGGGGAACCGCTCGGCCACCCGGTCCTTGAGACGGCGGGCGGTTTCGACGATGCGTTCGGGGTCCAGCCGGCGGTACATGTCGGTTAATCTGAGCTACCGAAGGCGAAGTCGCCAAGCGGGCAGGGGATCGCCCCCTTTGGCTGGGGCACCTCGATCCCTGAGGCCGCCGGATCCGCGGCGGTGTGACGGGGGAGAGAAAGCGATCAGTCGGTGCGCCCCTACAGTCTGAATCGGAGTGCCACTCGGCCGGTGACCGCGTCGGTCGGCGCCGAGTAGAACTCGGCGCTGAGGATCCACGGCGACGAGGTGATCCAGGAGAACCCGCCGAAGAGCGCCAGTCGATCGAGATCGACCTCGACCCGCCGGTTGTCGATCTGGTTTTGGGAGTTCCGGAAGTTGACCTGAAACCTCGGCATCAGCCGGTTGAAGCCGGCGCCCAGATACGGTCGCAATTGGCCTTGCGCTACCGACCAATGGGCGATGGCCTCGCCCCCGACGATGTTCGGCCGGTAGGAATCGTCGGATCGGGTTCCGCCAAAACACTCGCTCGTGGCGTTCTGGAGGGACTCGTCCGGGCAGGTGATCGGAGCGTTGATTTCGCCGAACGTCCCGTGGGCACGCAACGTTAGGCTCGTGCCTCGCGATCCGAGCTTGGTATCGTAGCTGAGCGCCACCCCGATCAGGTTGGCTCGGACCTGGTTCAGTCGGACCGGTGGGATCCAGCTGCCTTCGAGCGCCAGCCCACCGCCGAGCATCACGGTGATCCGGGGGCGGGGGGCCGCGAAGAGGAGATCGGTGTTCTCCGCCTCTTTTCCCGGCCGGCACACCGTGGGCCGGGCGATGGCCGAATCGACGCTGGGGAGGTAGCTCAGCTCGAGTCCGAGCTGGACCCGGCTCGACCCGGCGCGGGGTGCGCCCGCCGGCGAAAAGGCCAGTGGCACCGAGAAAATCCCCAGCGTCCGCGCCTCGTTGGAACTCTTCGAAGGGAAACAATCCGCCTGGGCCGCGACCTCGGTGGCAACCAGGGTCACGAGCAGGCCGGCGGCGATCGGTGTCCTCATGGCACCACCACGACTTTTCCGAACATGCCGCTTCGAGTCGATCCGTGGACGTTGCAGTGATAGAAGTAGTCGCCGGCGGTCAAAAACACCACGTCGACGGCGAACGGACCGTTCCGAACGACGGGGTCGTTGGGGCGGTCGCGGCCGTCGTCGGGAATCAAATTGTGCTGGCTCGAGCCGTTAGGCCAGCTGAAAGAAACGGTGCCGCCAGCTCGGATGGCGATGGTTTGAGGCTCGAACCGATTGTTGGCCACCTGCACGGTCGCGGCGGCGGTGGCAGCCAGCGCGACGAAGGTTATCGGACCGCCGGTGGCGTTGCCGGAGCTGGCGGAAATCGTCATCACGGGCTGGGCCCCAAGCGTCACCACGGTCATGGCGATCCCATCGGCACCGGTCGTGCTCGACGCCGGATTGACGCTCCCGCCGTTCTGGACCGACCAATCGACGGAGCGCCCTGCGACGGCCGATCCCCCCTGGCCGACAAAGACTCGAAGGGGTGAGGGAAGGGTCGCGTTGGGGGCCCCGATCTGCTCGTTACCGCTCGGGTTCGCCGCGGCGATAGCGGGACCCGGCGGTGGCGGCGGCGGAGGGGGCTGGGTCGTGCCCCCGCCACACGCCGCGAGGATCACGATGGCGAACAGACTCGCCTGGCTTCCGGCGACCGAGTGGCTCATTATGGTTCCCCTCCGCGGAGGACCGGCCCGTGTCGGCCAACCCGGCGCGGGCTTGCGGTAACGAAATTAGGTTTGGGACCCGCGGGAGCGGCATCGCTCGACGCCGCCCGCTGGCGATTCCACGACATCGTTCTGGCAACAGTACCCTGACGGGGCAATGCAAGACACTTCACTCGCCTTTCTGAAATCCCTCCTCGACTCGCCCGGACCCTCGGGGTTCGAGGTCGCCCCGGCCAGGATCTGGCGGGACGAGGCGAAACGGTTCGCCGACCAGGTCACGACCGACGTGAGCGGGAACTCCTTCGCGACCGTCAAAGGTTCGGCCGAGGGCCCGCTGGTCATGTTCGCCGGCCACATTGACGAAATCGGGATGATGGTGGTCCACATCGACGACGAGGGTTACCTCTGGTTCGAGCCGATCGGTGGCTGGGACGACCAGATATTCGTTGGGCAGCGGGTGGTGCTGATCGGGCGTCAGGGAATGGTGCGGGGCGTCTTGGGCAAGAAAGCGATCCATCTGATGGAAAAGGAGGATCGCGAGAAGGTCACCAAAGCCAAGGATCTCTGGATCGACATCGGGGCGACGTCGAAGGCCGAGGCGGCCGCTCGGGTGCGGGTGGGAGACGCTGGGGTTCTCGACACCTCCTTCCTCGAGCTTCCGAACGGTCGGATCGTGAGTCGGAGTCTCGACAACCGCATCGGGGCGTTCGTGGTGCTCGAAGCGTTGCGCCGGCTGGCCAAAGATCGTCCGAAAGCCACCGTGACCGCCGTTGCCACGGCTCAGGAAGAGATCGCCTACACTGGAGGCGGAGCGCGAACCTCGGCCACCGCGCTGTCACCGGCCGCGGCCATCGTGGTCGATGTCACCCACGCCACCGACATCCCGGGGGCGGAGAAGCGACGCCACGGCGACATTCGGTTGGGGGGCGGACCGGTGGTTTCTCGGGGCGCGGCGACCCATCCACGGGTGGTGGATTTGCTGGCGGAAACCGCCGAGGCGGAGCAGATCCCGATGGCCTGGCACGCGGCCCCAAGGTTCACCTCTACTGACGCCGATGCGATCTTCACATCGTCGCGGGGGGTGGCGACCGGGCTCGTCTCGGTCCCCAACCGGTACATGCACAGCCCCAACGAGATGGTGACGCTCGACGATCTCGACCGAGCGGCGCAACTGCTCGCCGGCTTTGCCCGGCGGGTCACCAAGGACACCGATTTCACGGCCCGCTGACTGGAGTCGACCAATGTGGCTGTTGTCGCTGATGATGGTGGCCGAGGCGCCGTGCCCGGCCGGTCCGGTGGCCGAGCGCGCCGTGGCGGAGAACATCAAGTTTCTCGCCTCCGATGATCTGGAAGGACGATTCACCGGTTCCAAGGGTGGGGCGGCCGCGGCGGCCCATCTGAGCCGCCAGTTCGGCCGCGTCGGGGCCCGACCGGGGGTCAAGGGTTGGCTCCAGACCTTTACGATCGCCCCGGGGATTCCCGCGCTCCGCGACCTCCCGCCCGGACAGAAACCGGCGCTCGCGGCCAACGTCGTGGCGCTGGTGCGGGGTCGGGATCCGGTTCTCCGGGCCGAAGCCGTGGTCGTCGGGGCTCATTACGACCATCTTGGCCGGGGCCATGGCGGCTCGTTAGGCGCGGCGGGCGAGATTCACAACGGCGCCGACGACAACGCCTCGGGAACCACCGCCCTGATCGAGATCGCTCGGCGGCTGGCGGCTTGCCCGCCGAAGCGGTCGGTCGTCATCGTGGCTTTCTCGGGCGAGGAGCTCGGACTCCTCGGCTCGGCCGCGTACGTCCAGCACCCGCCGGTTCCAATGGCGCAGACGGTGGCGATGGTCAACTTGGATATGGTCGGCCGCCTTCGGAACGATCGGCTGTTGGCGTTTGGCTCGGAGACCGCCGCCGAGTTTCCGGCGTTGCTCGACTCGCTCAACCAGGTAGCCAAGTTCGATCTCAAGTACTCGGGCGACGGCTACGGCCGCAGCGATCAACAGTCGTTCTACCTCGCCGGCAAGCCGGTCCTCCATCTCTTCACCGACCTTCACGAGGATTACCACCGGCAAAGCGACGACGCCGACAAGATCGACCTACCGGGGTTGGCCCGGATCTCGGCCTTTGCCACCGAGTTGGTACGCGCCCTCGGCGACCGGTCGGCGCCGCTGACGTTCGTGAGCAAGCCGCCGCCGGCCCCGCCGGTCACTACCGGGGCCGTTACTTCGGGCTATGGCGCCTATCTCGGCTCGATCCCCGACATGGGGGCCGGCGGACCGGGCGTTAGACTGAGCGGGGTACGACCGGAGAGCCCGGCGGCGAAGGCCGGTCTTCGGGAGGGTGACGTGCTCCTCGGGATCGGGGAGGTCGAGGTGACCGATCTGCAGGCGATGACCGACGCATTGCGCCAGCACCGCCCCGGTGACACAGTGACGGTCCGGTATCGACGAGGCTCGGCGATCGACTCGGCCCGCGCGGTCCTCGGCCGACGGGGGGGCTGATCGGTGGCGGTCGTCGACGGAGACAAAATCGTCGCCGCGCTCCGGGGAGCCTTCGCACGAGAGGTCGGGAGACGGCCGTTGCTCCAGCTTGCCGCGGATCGCCTCCAGGCGGCCGGGTCGCCCTACACGTCGGTCTACCTCTACATGCTCCACGGGAGGGAGCTCGAGCTCGAGGCCTTCGCGGGGCGGGCCACCGAACACACTCGGATCCCGGTTGGAAAGGGGGTATGCGGCACGGCGGTGGCCACCGGTCGGGACCAGAACATTGGCGACGTCCAGTCGATCTCGAACTACCTGGCCTGCAATCTGTTCACCAAATCGGAACTGGTGGTTCTGATCCGACGGGGAGACCTCATCCTGGGTCAGATCGACGTCGACAGTGACGTCCCCGATCCGTTCACCCGCGACGAAGAGATCGAGGTGAAGAAGATCGCCGACGCCCTCGCGGTGCTGCTGTAACGGAGAGGGCTGATGCGCGCTTGGTCCACCGCTCGGTGGTCGATCCCCCTTCCGGAGGGTCATCGGTTTCCGATGGGTAAGTACCGGATGGTTCGGGACCGGTTGGTGGCGATGGGCGCCCTGGCGGAGAAGGTCATTTACGAGCCCGACCGAGTGTCTCGCGACCGGCTTGGCCTGGTTCACGAACCCGGCTACATCGACGCGGTGCTCGACGGAACCCTCGACGCCGAGGCCCAGCGGCGCCTCGGATTTCAATGGAGCCCGCTGGTGCCGGAACGCTCGCTCCGGACCGTTCAAGGAACCCTGGAGGCCGTCTCCGACGCCGTGACGACCGGCGTGGGGATCAACCTCGCCGGCGGGACCCACCATGCTTTTCCGGGGCACGGCGAGGGATATTGCGTCTTCAACGACGTCGCGGTCGCGATTCGGGCCCTCCAGCGGGAAGGCCGGGTCGCCCGCGTCGTGGTGATCGATCTCGACGTCCATCAGGGCAACGGCACCGCTCGGATCTTCGAGGGAGACCCCGACGTCTTCACCTTCTCGATGCACGGCGCCAAGAACTACCCCTTCAAGAAGGAACGAAGTCGCCTCGACGTGGAAATCGACGATCGGGCCGGCGATCGGGAGTATCTCGCGCTCCTGAGTCGACACCTCGACTCGGTGCTGGATCAGGCGGGGCCGGAGCTGGCGATCTATCTCGCCGGAGCCGATCCCTACGCCGGCGACCGTCTGGGTCGTCTCGAGCTGTCGATCGCCGGGCTCGCGGAACGGGATCGGCGAGTATTCGAAGGGTGTTGGCGGCGGCGGGTGCCCGTCGCGATGGTGCTGGGCGGTGGATACGCGGTCGATCTCGACGACGTCGTCACCATTCATGCCAACACCGTGACAGAGTTGCTCGCCCGCTATGGTTGAGGCGACCGTTCGTCGGGCGGTTCGGGGAGTCGAGCTGTTCGAGCGGCGGATCGGCGCCGGACCGCCGACGGTCGTGCTCCATGGTGGCCCCGGCGCTCACCACGACTACTTGCTGCCTGGTTTCGATCGACTCGGCACGGGGCGCACCCTGATCTACTACGATCAACGAGGTGGTGGTCGGTCGCCGATCGATCGAGAGGTGCCGTGTGGGTGGCGAGAACAGGTCGCGGATCTCGAGGCGCTTCGAGAGTTGTGGGGGCTTGATGGCCTGTCGCTCGCCGGGTACTCGTGGGGCGGCTTGCTGGCGATCCTCTACGCTCTCGAACACCCGCGCCGGGTAGAATCGATGGCCCTGGTGTCGCCCGCTCCGATTTGGCGGACCGCTCGCGCGGAGTTCGAGGAACGACTCGCGGCGCGCACCGCCGCTCCCGCCGTGATGGCGGCCCGGGAAGAGGTTCGAGCCGGTGGGCTCCGAGAACGAGATGCCGATGCCTATCGGCAACGGATGTTCGAGTTTTCCGTGGCCGGCTATTTCCACGATTGGACCATGGCGAAGCACCTCACTCCGTTTCGGATCACCGGGAGAACCCAGCAAGCGGTTTGGGACAGTCTCGGCGAGTTCGATCTGCGCGACCGAGTGGCGCGGCTCGCCGTAGCGGCCCGGGTGGTCCACGGCGAAGATGACCCGATCCCGATCGAGACGGCCACAGTGGTGGCGGGGCTGCTGCAAGCGGAGCTGGTCCGGATTCCGCGGTGTGGCCATGTGCCCTACGTGGAGGCGCCCGAGGCGTTCGTCGCCGCGCTCGACTCGTTCCTTCCGAAATCGAGCGCTCCATGGACCATCGACTGACGCCGTTCGAGGTGGTCTTCGGCGAGTTGGCGGAGGCCCGGTTTCCCTTGCTTCAAGCCGGCCTGGCGGAGGCCGGCCGCGATGCCCGAGACCGAGACGCCTTCGTGCTGGTCCGCGAGGTCGTCGAGCTGCTTCGCGACGTCGCGCCCGAGGGGGGCGTCGGGGAGGGGGTCCGCGAGCTGGTCGGTTTCGTGCACGCCTGCTACCTCCACTGGCTCGACGGGCGCTGCCGGGTGGCCGTCGACCGCGCCGGCCTGGACCGTCTCGTCGGCGACGACCATCGGACGACGAGTGGCGTCATGGCCGGGCCGAGCTACTATCTCCAGCTACCGCCGCAGCGGGTCTGGGGCACGCCGACGGATCATGGTCCCCCGGAGCCGCTCGACGGATGCTTCGTCATCCCCCGTGGTGAAGGAGTCGAAATCGTGGCAGTGTTCGGCCTCCATCCCGGTCGAGACGGCCTAACGGTCGTGGCGGCGGCGGGGACCCGCCCTGAGCGGCTTCTTCGAGAAGACGGTACTCCGCTGTTCGCTCCGAAACTCGAAGGCGGAGCGGCGGCCGGTTTGTGGCAGGTCGTGGGCGAGGCGGAGCTGCTGGAGCTGGGGTATCGCTGCCACGGGTGGCTGCCTCCGGGGGGCGCCGTGCCGGGGGATATGACGGTGAGGGCCAGGTGACCGTCGATCGGACCGCGGTGGCCCGGGTCTTGGACCAGATCGCCTCGCACCTCGAACTCCAAGGTGGGAACCCGTTCAAGATCCGGGCGTTCCGAATGGGGGCGCGGACCATCGGGTCGCTCGCGGGTGAGCCGGCCGAATGGCTGGCCGAAGGAACCCTCGCGGAGACCCACGGAATCGGGCCGGGCATCCAGGGCGTTGTTCGCGAGCTGATTGCGGCCGGTCGATCGACGGTTCTCGACGAGCTCCGGGAACAGGTACCCCCCGGATTGGTCGAGATGCTTCGGATCTCGGGTCTCGGGGTCGCGAAGGTGCGTCAGATCCACGAGCGGCTCCACCTCGAGTCGATCCCCGAGTTGGAGGCCGCCGCCCGCGATGGCCGTCTCGCCTCCCTTCCGGGTTTCGGGGCCAAGACGGCCGAGAACGTCCTCCGCGGCATCGCTCGGCTCCGTCAAACCACCACGTTCCGGCTCCTCCACCACGCGATCGAGGAGGCCGAGCTGCTGAAGGCGACCCTCGCACGGGTCGCTGGCGTTCAGGCCGTCGAGGTGGCTGGCGAGGTTCGTCGCCGGCTCGAGTTGGTCAAGGATTTGGCCTTCGTCCTGGTCGCGGAGTCGCCGAGCGAGGTGCTCCGGGTGATCGCGGAGCTGCCCGGGGTGGACGAATTCGGTGGGCAGGACGAGCGGCGTGCCACGATCCGGTTTGCGGGTGGCGAGAGCGCTCAGGTCACCGTCACCCCGCCCGCCAACTTGGGCGCCGTGCTGATCCAATCGACGGGCAGCGACGCCCACTTGGCTCAATTGATGGCCCGGGCCGCCTCGCGAGGGTTCACACTGAGCGGGGCGGCCCTGTGGCGCGGGAGCGAGTTCGTTCCGACCCCCGACGAAGCGACCGTGTACCAGGCACTCGGGATGGCCTGGATCCCTCCGGAATTGCGGGAGGGAACGGGGGAGATCGAGGCCGGCGCCGCCGGGCTCCCGCCGCTGGTGTCCCGGGCCGATTTGCGGGGGCTGATTCACTGCCATACCAGCTATTCCGACGGGAGCTTCTCGGTCGCCGATCTGGCGCGGTTAGGCGGTCAAGCCGGCTATGACTACGTCGGGATCACCGACCATAGCGGAACCGCCGCCTACGTGGGCGGGCTGAGTGAGGCCGACATCCGGGCCCAATGGGCCGAAATCGACGCAGCCAACGAAGCGGGCGACGGCGCCCGGGTGCTCAAGGGGATCGAGGCCGACATTCTGGCCGACGGCCGAATGGGCTACGGCGACGAGCTGCTGAGAGGCTTCGATTTCGTGATCGCCTCGGTGCACAACCGATTCGAGATGAATCGGGAGGCGATGACCACCCGAATCTTGACGGCCATGGATCATCCGGCGGTGACGATTCTGGGTCACCTCACCGGACGGCTGCTCCTCTCTCGGGAACCCTACCCGCTCGATCTCGATCGAGTTTTCGCCAAAGCCACTGCCCGCGGAGTGGCGATCGAGATCAACGCCGACCCTCAGCGGCTCGACCTCGACTGGCGGCTGGTGCGCGACGCCCGCCGAGCCGGAGTGACGATCTCGATCGGGGCCGACGCTCATTCGGTGGCGGGGCTGGACAACGTCGACTACGGAGTGGCGATGGCGCGGAAGGGGTGGGTGGGGCCGGGTGACGTTCTCAACGCCAGGTCGGCCGAAGGATTCCTGGAGTTCGCCGGCCGCCGATCGGCGCGATGAAGCAACCCTCCCCGGTAACGGCCAAGCGCGCCAAAGAGGTCCTCCGGAAGCTCAAGCGGCAATACCCCGACGCCCACTGCGCCCTGAATCATCGGACCCCGTTCGAGCTTCTCGTCGCCACCATCCTGTCCGCTCAGTGCACCGACGTGCGGGTCAACCTGGTGACTCCGGCGTTGTTCGCTCGGTTTCCGACGGCGCAGGACTTGGCGAAAGCGGATCCGGCGGAGGTCGAGACGATGATCCGGTCGACCGGCTTCTTCCGAAACAAGACCAGGAGCTTGTTGGGGATGGCGGCCGCGGTGGTGGAGCGACACGGGGGTGAGATCCCCCGGGACATGGCTTCGCTGCGGGTTCTGCCCGGGGTCGGCCGAAAAACCGCCAACGTGGTGTTAGGCAATGCCTTCGCAATCAACGAAGGGGTGGTGGTCGACACCCATGTCACTCGGCTGAGCGGGCTGCTCGGTCTGACCAGGCAGAAGGAGGCCGAGAAGATCGAGCGTGACCTGATGCCGCTGTTTCCGCGGCGCGATTGGACCTTGGTGTCGCACCTGCTGATTTTCCACGGACGTCGGGTCTGCATCGCGCGACGACCGCGGTGTGACGTGTGCGTGTTGGCCAAGGTTTGTCCGTCGGCGAAGATTCCGGCAAAGGCCAAGGCTGGTCGGCCGCAGTAGCCCTTTTGACGGGGCCCTGTCGAGTACCTGGGGTTTCAATCCACGCCCGCGCGCGTGCGGGCGACGACGGCTTCGAGCCGTCCGATCGCGTCAAAGAGTTTCAATCCACGCCCGCGCGCGTGCGTGCGACAAGCTTTTTCCATCGCTAGATATTAGGATAAACAGTTTCAATCCACGCCCGCGCGCGTGCGGGCGACCCAACCCCAAAACCGCTAACCCGAATACCAGTTTCAATCCACGCCCGCGCGCGTGCGGGCGACCCACCGACGAGGATAATTGCCGCGAAAAAGTTTCAATCCACGCCCGCGCGCGTGCGGGCGACGGCCACCAACGTGATCCCGGTCTCGGGCGTGTTTCAATCCACGCCCGCGCGCGTGCGGGCGACAACGCAAACGGATGTCGATAGCCCCAGTCGTTTCAATCCACGCCCGCGCGCGTGCGGGCGACGTGCTCGACGCGCTGCTGCTGGAGGAGTTGTTTCAATCCACGCCCGCGCGCGTGCGGGCGACTGTACTCGGCTAACGCGTCGCTCCCAGGCACGCCGTTTCAATCCACGCCCGCGCGCGTGCGGGCGACGTACCGGAACGGCAGGACCATGTTGTTCCAGTTTCAATCCACGCCCGCGCGCGTGCGGGCGACGCCGAGGGTGCAAGCCTCGGTGGCGTAACAGATTACAAGTCAGTTACCGCGAACCCCCCTACCCCGGGCGAGAACTTCCCACACTCGGGCGCCAAACCGGCCCTTCTCCACTGTCGGAGAACAGGTTGCAGTATCGCGCGAACCCTGTGCGGTGACCCCATTTGCTTACCGTTCGCGTTAATCCTAAGCAATCAGCGTCTCTTGGTGATCCACGCTCGGCTTGGCCCCGTAGTGCTCGACTCGGTGACGCCAATTGCTGCCGAGAAAGTAGAAACGCAGGCTATCCTCCTTGGGCAGATACATCTCCTGCAACCTCAGCTTGAGCCGGGCCCATTGGGTCGGATCGATCTGACATTCGAAAACCGAGTTCTGAACCCGTTGCCCAAACCCCACGCAGCATTTTGCGACCTGCCGTAACCGCTTCCGGCCTTCCCGGGTGGTCGTCGCCACGTCGTAGGTCACCAGGATCAACATCTTTCATGCCTCCGCTTACTTCCAAACGAACGGCGGGTAGGCATCGAGATCTCCCCGGAGATGTCGGGCCAGCAGCCGGGCCTGCAAGTGAATTAGCAAGCCCACCGTCGTCTCCTCTCCCAAGAACGGGTGAGTGATCGTGTCTTGTTTTCGTTTCTGATAGGCGGTGATGACCGCCTTGCGGGTGTCGTCATCCATCTCTACCCCGCCCGTCTCCGCGCGCCGGAAGCCATCAGCACGAACCTGTTGGCGGTTGATGAGGCTCAGCACCAGCCGATCTGCGAGGAAAGGGCGAAACTCCTCAATCAGATCGAGGGCAAGGCCCGCACGTCCCGGGCGGTCTCGGTGGAGGAACCCCACCTGACTATCGAGGCCGGCGGATTCGCAGGCAGCTCGAGCATCATGGCCCAACATAGCGTACAGAAACGAGAGCATCGCGTTCACCGGGTCGAGGGGAGGACGACGGCTGCGACCTGTGAACTCGAACCGATCCTGCGGGGCCGTAATCAGATGGCGAAACACGCCAAAGTAGGCATTGGCGCTCTCGCCCTCGATCCCGCGAATCGGGTCGAGTTGCCCAACCTGCTGGACCCGCTGAGCCGCGTAGGCCAGCCGACCAGCCGCCGTTTCGACCTCCCCTCGCCCGGCGGCCTCGGGGTAATCGCGGGCGCTCCGCAGCAGTACCGTCCGCGCGTTGGCGATCTTCGCGGCGACGATGTTCCGAGCGATCGCGGCGCTCGCCCCTTCGTCATCCGCTCGGCGGTACTGCTCCCGCCGCAAAAGGACATTCCCAGGAGTGAAACCCAGTACCCGCGCGAGGAACTTCCCTTGCTCGCTGAGGAACGAGATGGCGATCCCCTGCTCGGCGCACTTGCCCATCAGCCAGGGACTCATGCTGACCCGCCCGAAGCAGACGATCCCACCCAGGCAGTGGAGCGGGAGCTGCAGCTTTGTCTCGTCCTCGACCTTCACCTGGAGGGCCTCACCGTACTGCGACAGGTACGCCCCTTGTGTCGTGACGAAGAGCGTGTTCAGGTGGTGCTTCATGACCGGTCCGGCATCACGGTGGCGCCAACAGTCCCTCGAGCGCTCCCGCCAGATACCGCGTCGCGGAGCGTCTCGGCGCCATCGCATCGGGTAGGCAGATGTGCAGCAGCGAGCAGCTCTCGCACTTTGGCTCCCGAGCGGCTCGCGGCGTCCGGCCCAATGCGATGAGGGCGTGCAGCCGCCGCGCCGTGTCCTCGGTGAGCCGGCGCAGTCGGTCGTCGAACGAGACGTTCAGCCGCTTGTGAGTCCGGCCGTAGTACAGCGCCCCGGCCGGAACCGAGGCCGCCAGCGCCTCCTCCAGACACATGGCCTGGGCGCAAAGCTGCACCCGATCCGCCTCGTGCTTCTTCGGCCGGCCCCGCTTGTACTCGATCGGAAAAGGAGCCAACCGTCCGACGACGGCCTGGGCCCTAAACTCGACCACATCCGCCTTGCCGACCAAACCGAGCCGAAGGGATCGGAGTGAGAGCCCGCGAGTGATGCGGACCCCGGGGCGGGTTTCGTCCGGCCCCTCGTGGGCCTTCTCATGGAGGTGTCGGCCCTCGACTGTGAGCCGATTCTCGGCCCAGAGCCCTTCGACGTGGATGAGTGCGCATTGGCGCTCACAGAACAGCAGGTGCTGGAGGGCTGAGATGGGGAGCAGCTCGTCTTCGGCGAACACTCGCGCCTCACCGACCCGGCTGCTCGATTTGCTGCCGAGCCCATCGGACGACGCTCCCGGCCAGCTCTACTGACCGGCGGTATTCGTCCTCCGTCGCCTCCTCCGCCACATCCGGGTAGCGCGCCTGGGTCGCGAACCGCGTGAGTCGCGCGGCTTCTCGGATCTCGGCCGGTACGACCACGCCCGCGTCCTCCGCTAGACCCAGCAGGCGCTCGATCGCGTGGACTTTCGGGAAGGGCGTCCGCTGGGCCACCAAGACGGCCTTGATCGCCTTCTCGGCGGCCTGCTGGGCGTCGAAGCAAAGGTCGTCGTAGAGCACCTCGGCGCTCGAGGGTCCCGCCCTGGCCCGGGCCAGGTTGCTTGCCGCGCGCCGGAGCCAGGCGGCCGGATCGGTTGGATCTAGTCGCTTAGGCGGCATACAGCACGCGGCCTTCCCGGAGCGCCGGGCCGATGATCGTGCCGACCTCGTCGCGGTACCGCTCGATGTCGTCCGGCGTCACCACAACGACGTCCACGGCGGCTGGAATTCCGTGCAGGCTGAGATGGATCTCCTCCGCGAGGCGGCCCCGGTGCTCGACGCCAGATTTCACGACCAACAGGTCGACGTCGCTGTCGGGGCCCATCGTGCCACGAACGGCCGACCCGAAGAGGATAATGCGTTCGGGGTGCGCGATGGCGACGACGCGTTCAACGATCGCGGCAATCGTCGCGGGATCTAGCAGCCTTATCGCGTCCCGGTCCTCGGTTGGCCCCGGCGCAATGGCGTCCGGTGGCCTCGGGTCGCCGGTCATCGCCAATCGATCCAGGACTCGACAGTTATCCCGGCTGGCAGCTTGGATTCGTCCACGCTCAAATCGTAGTCCTCGAAGGACCGCGGCGGCCGCCCCTCACCCGACTGCCCGTCACTCTGCGCCGGCAATGGTTGAACACCGGCCTTCGGCAAACACCGAACCCGAGAGAACAACTGATCGGCGCGGGCGTTCCCAAGGGGATTCTCGTGCTGGAACGCAATGCACGCGACCGGCCGCATGTTCGCTCGGGCGGCGGATTTGTCTCCTTCGAACATCATGTTGAGCGCCTGCTTGAGGAGATCGAGATCGTCGTTGTTGAAGCCAGTTCCGGCCGGCGCACCGGCCAGTTTGGGATTCACGTAGCCGTGGACGCGATACAAGCCGTATGGGATGGCGAACTTCCGCCCCATCGTACGGTTGCCACCCTCTTGCCTCTCCGACTCCGCCTCCGTCGTGACGGCGCATCGGGTGACCGTGAACTCCTGGCTCACCACCGGGTGCAGCGAACGCGCCAAGCCGAGCTGGATGGGTCCCCGTACCTGCCCGCAATTGACGTCCGTGGTCATGACCGCTCCGAACGCTCGGATGTCGAAGAAATTGCGACACATCCAGGCAGTCAGCTCGCGGGCCTTCTTGGCATCCTCGGGTAGGTTCTTCTTGGCTATCGCGGTGGCCTTGGGCTCAACTGCTTGCCAGGCCCGATCGTGCTGCTTGTTGAGAATCGCACGCTCCTTCACGTAGATCTCATACGGCGGTTGCTCCCCTTTAGCCACACCGACGTAGTTGCGGATCTTGCGCTTCAGGCACACGTCGGTGACCAGGCCCTGGCCGGTTTCGGGATCGATGCGTGGCAGGTTCCCGGCGTCGGGATCTCCGTTGGGGTTTCCATCGGTGATGTCGAAGTAGTAGGCGAAGTCGTACCGCTTCTCGATCGGTGTTGCACTGCCATTGGCCTCAGACATTGACGACCTCCTTCGTAGCCTCGTCCTTCCGAAGGAAGAACGCCTGGCGCTGGTGATAGTAACCAATGTAGAACAGCCCCTGCTTGGCGAGCGGCAGGTGGGCTGGGAAACGGGTGAGCCGCGAACAGATGTCGGTGACCAGCTTCTCCCGATTCACCCGCTGACCGACGTTGTCGATCTTGTTCATGTGGTGCTGGTGCAGCTTCATCAGGGTCGGAAAGACGTTAGCCGGGCTGGCACTCGCCGCCCCGAAGTAGCGGTCCTTGATCGTACTGCCAAGATCCCTGCCGGCCGAGTCTTCTTGGGTTTTCTCGAGCGCGGCGAAGAGCCGCCCCAAGTGGTACGCCTCATCTCCATATTGCGGGTCCAGTGCCATAGGCACCTCCAGTTTGTGGTTTCTGATCAAGACCGCCTTGAGGATAGCCGCCCGGTGGTGACCAGCGAGCTTCCAGTCGGCGCGGAAGTTCCGAGCGTTCTTATCCCCCGTTACGAACCCCTCGGCTCGAATCCTTGCGACCACGGCTTGGAGCAAGGCGGCGGGGTACGATAGACCCAGCAGCACGGCCCGAGCCAAGTCGCCGGCGAGCTTCGGTGGAACTCGGTCCCGATCGGGCCAACCGTTCTTCGGGGGCACGGTTTCCTCCGCGATGCCTCGGAGGACGAGGAGTGGCGCGCCGGCAGGGGCCCCGGCGATTTCAAGGTCGGCGACGTGTCGGGCCAATCGGTCAGCCAACTGCTTGACCGTGGCTGCCAACCAAAACCGTACGTAGAGCCGGCTGCCGTTGGGAGAAAGGCCAAGGACGTAGAAGGCGGCGTCAGCGTCACTGACCTGATCGGTCACGGTTCCCTGTCGAGCGGCCGCCAGGAAGGCGCGAACCCGATCGACGGTTTTTCCGCTTTCGGCGCCATCGGCCACGGTCGGCGCACCCTCGGCGAACAATGCCGCGAACAGCTCCTCGGCATCCTTCGCGCTCGAGCGACCGGCCCAGAACACGACCGTTGTATCGCCGACCTGGATCCGACGAGCCCGATCGGCCAGCAAATGATTCAGGGCGTTCGCGTATCGAAAAGCGTCACGGACGCCTACCGGACCGTTGTGGCTCTGAGTCTTGCCGTAGCTCTCGTAGGCAGAATCATTGAACCCAACGAGAACAGCACCCGACGTTTGGGCATTCCTTACCCCCTTGATCCTCGGCTCGTGCAGTCGGGCAATCGGTTCTGTTCGCCCGCTGACTAGGCTGACTGCGACTGCCCCGTCCTCACCCGTGCCAGCAACGACCTCACGGTCCCAGTACTCCCGGACCTTGGCCCGCTGGTGCACGTACCCCAGGTCCGGGCGAACCTTGAAAACGCCGAATCCTGCTCCCAACTCGGCCAATGTTGCGTGCTGCGACGCGTCCTTGGCGTCCCAGCGCTCCAGAAACCGGCAAACGGCAGTGAAGTCATCATCCTGAATGTCTGACTCGCAACCCAGGTGGCGATCACGGAAGGCAGCAAAGCAGTCCGCCGTGCGGCGCCGTTCTTCGTCGTTCTCGTCATTAGGGCGGAAGCCAAGGAGATACCGTCCGCGTTCCCACAGGAGGCACGGGTTGATCCCCCGCCCGGGTGGCTTGCTCTGGCCGGGAACCGTCACCGACGCAGGTATCAGCCGCCCGCCGTCCTCGACCCGCGCATCCTGAATCGAGTGGAGTGAGCCGTCACGCTCGATCACTGCGATGAAGCTGATCTTCTGGCGGCTGTACCCGAACAGCGGCACCGCTTGACTCGAGTCCGCCTGCAGTCGGTCGTAATAGTCGACGAGCGCTGGCAGTGGGCTGTTGGCCATGTGGCTCATGTCCGCGCCTCAGGCCTGCACAACTCCAGGTCGATGACGCCACGCACCATGCGGACAGCGACGAACCGCGGCTCTGCTCGCCACCGCCTCCCGCCGTTGCTGTCGATGACGGGCCCAGTCTCATCGGCGAGGTACTCGATGTCGTCGAGCATCCAACCGAGGTCATGCTCGCCCTGGGTGGAGTAGTATCCCCTTGGAATCGGCTCGTCCGGCTCGACGAGGGCGAAATCCGCTGGGAACTCGCGACATCCCAGGTACGGTCGATGAAAGCACTGGCCTCCCCGCGCCCGGCGGCTGAACTGATCGAGGTGTTTGGCGGGGTTGGGGTCACCGCCAACGATGTCGAACCGTCCCTCGATCACGTAGTCGACGTCGTCAAGCAGCGTTGCCGCGCGCTGCTGGCGATCGGTCTCGACGTGCAGCCCAAGGTAGCCCGTGCCGTGTCGCATCACCCTAGCCACCGAGTTCGCCGGGATCTTGCTTGCCACCTCGTTCCGCCGGAGACTGGCGAAACGAATTGGCTTCAACACATGGAGGTGGGTGATCCGCCAACGGATTTCCGGTTTCCAGTAGACGGCTTCGAGGATTCCGCGCGCGGTTGACGGGGTGATCACGTCATAGCTCACCCGTTCCACCTTCATCTCCGGACGGGTGAAGCAGGCATACTCTCCCCATACTCTGAGCCTCACGCCAATGGGCACACCCCCTCCTTCCCTTGGTTGCGCTACTGAATCAGGCGCTCGATGCCGAGACCCGCGGCGTCCAACACCAAGCCGAGTTTGCCGTCATAGGCCGCCGGGTTCGCCAGGTAATAGCGTTCGTGCCGTTCGAGGATGAGTTGGTTCTCGACTAACCGGCCCATGACGTTCTGCCAGACGCCAACCACGAACCGTTGCGCCTGTCGGTCGAACCGCCGGCTCGGCGGCTCAACCATTGCCTCGAGTTCACGGATGATGATTTCCCCGCGGACGCCGTATGGAACCAAGACGGGTGTCTGGGCATCATCAATCAATTGGTACGCGTCGGCCGCGGTTCGGAACTGGTGGTGGCTCGGATCGCCATCCTCTCCGCCGAAGCAGCGCATGACGCTCTGCCCACCCGTCCCACGGTCCCACCCACGGCCATCGTCCCCCCCCTGCATCCAGTAGTGCATTCTGAAATACGTCTCGATCGCCTCCGGCGCCAGGAGGTCTGCCGCATGATCGGGGGCGACCTGCCTGAAGTGATCGGTGGCCCGGCGAATGATCGGCGGCGGTCGAAACTCCCCATCGTCGTAGTCGAACACGACGACCCGGCCCAGTCGAGGGGCCCCATCCTCTCCAAACAGGCTCCCTTCTCGATTGCAACGCCCCGCTGCCTGGGCAACAGAGTCGAGACCCGCGGAGGCCCGGTAGACGACCGGGAAGTCGACATCCACGCCGGCCTCGATCACCTGCGTCGACACCACCCGGCATGCCCGACCGTCCTTCAGGCGCCGTCGTATCTCCTCGACGACCTGAGCCCGGTGAGCGCCACACATGTTTGCGTTGAGGTGGAGCGCATCCGCGTCGCCCAGCGCCTTGAACAGCTCGCTGGCATGCCGCCGAGTGTTCACGATGCAAAGCGCCCGCCGCTCGGTCATGAGTCGACTGGCGAGATCGGCGAGCGACAGTTTCCCGCCCAATTCCACACGGGTGCGTCGCAGGGAACGATGGAGCATGGGAGCGTCATCGACGATCGGTCGAATGTTCGTTATCCCGATTCGGAACCCCTCGCGCGCCTCGATAGCCGGTTGGGTCGCGGTACACAGCACGGCGGTGACCCCATAGTTCCGAACCAGCTCATCGAGCGCGGCCAAGGTTGGGTGAAGGAGGTTCGGTGGCAGGGCCTGGGCCTCATCGAGAATGATGACGCTTTGGGCCAAGCGGTGCAGCTTGCGGCAACGCGAGGTCCGGTAGGCGAACAAGGACTCGAAGAGCTGGACGTTGGTGGTAACGACCACCGGGCTTTCGAAATTCTCCGCGGCGAGACGAGACCGGTCCGACTGCCGGGTTGGGTCCTCCGGATCGAGATTGCTGTGGTGCTCAAGCACCTGGTCAGCGTGCTCACCGAGAGCCCCGCGGAAAACGTCGGCGGTCTGCTCGATGATGCTGGTGAAGGGGATCGCATACACCACCCGACGCAGCCCATGGACCTGGGCGTGGCGCAGCCCGAAGGCCAACGACGACAGTGTCTTCCCGCCCCCGGTGGGGACGTTGAGTGAAAAGAACCCCGGTGGCAGTGCCGCCTTCGAGCGACAAGCCGCGAGGACTTCCCGCCGACGCTCGTTGACAAGCGACGTGACCGCAGTGGCCTCCAGCCGACCGAGGTGCCGATCGAGCGCAGCCAACAAGTCGCGAGGACCGACGAGAGAGGCAGGCCGCTGACCCGCACGCGCCGGGTCCATGAAGGCCTCGGTCGCGAGATAATCAGCGTCGACGAGACACGAGAAGAGCATCCGAGTGAAGAATCCGACTGAGAAGGCGGCACGCCTCCGGTCCCCGGAGACCTGCAACCGCGGTAAGGACGGCAGGCCATGGGCGAGAATGCTGCTCGGAGCTGCGTCGAAGGGTTCGATCTGTTTTCGGAGCCGCTCGGACAGCCCTGACCGGCCACCTTCGCTGTCGGGCAGGCCCGCGTGGTGTCCGGCGATGCAGTAGGCCAGGAGCCGGCCCGCGGGCCCAAGCCTGGCTGCGTGTTGGGCACCGGCGGTCGAATGGTCGACGGTGCCGGCAACCTCTGGCCGGTGGCCGCCGCCCGGCGCGGAACTCCCCCTGAGATACCCTTGGAAGGCGGTGCTGTACTTACCGAGGTCGTGCCACAAACCGGCGAGGTGGCCCCACAGTGCAGCGGCGAACGCAGACCCGAAACGTTCAGCCGTTTCCGCAACGCGGAACAGGTGCTCGTTGAGAGGTTCCCAATCCTCCGCCGGGGCACCAGGTCGGGTGTGCGCGTATGGGCCCGAAGTACGGGCAGGATCTGTTGACACGCAGAATGGCTCCGCGGCGCGTTGTACTCGGCGCTGGGGAAGGATAACACTTTACGCGGAACGGGCTATTCGTGAGAGGTCGTCGTCCACCTCGAGGGCCACCACCTTAGTGAACCTTGGAGGGAGCAGCACAATACGGGCGACGCCAGCGATGAATCGGCGAGGGGTGCAGTTCAGTGTCCTGGGGATTCATTGGCCCCGGACCCCGCGCTGAGTACCCGAGCGGTCGAGCGGAGTGAGCTCCCGATCAAACTCGGCTTGAGACGGGATGATGTGGGTAGATGGCGCCGGCACTAGCCGAGCTTGCACGGGAAGAAAGTGGACCAGTGAGTTTCGGTCGACGCACCGCCAGCCCTTCCACTACGAGTAGCCGGTGGGGCTGCAGAGAACCATCTGGGTTGAGGTTGGCGCCCACGTGCTTGAGGCCCTTGGGGGCTTGCCAGATCCTGTCGAAGGGATCCCGCATCACTGCTGGACGGCTCAAACACCGGAACGCCCCCCGATGACCGATCTCGCCCAATCCAGGGGCCCTCCCCAAAGCCCCGCGGGTAGGTCCCTGCTCCAGGCGCCTACTCGGCCTGCTCAACCACAAGCGGCGAAACGACGCGCTCCAGCGCCGTCTGGAGTGTCGCCAGGAGCCTCCTGGCGTTGGCCGGCGGCCGGCTCGACCTGCAGGAGTCGTCGGCCAGCGATTCGCGCGCCACGGTGGAGGTGGTTCGAACGGCCGTCACTCCCCCGACCCGAGGAGACGCTGGAGGAGGTTCCCCTTCTTGCCGGGCGAGGTCGGGAACTTCTCCTTGACTTCGACGGACGCGAGCCAGGCCCGGCCCCGAAGCCGAACCAGGAGCCCGTTAGGCCTGGCCCCCCGGGCGCTTCGAGTAGAATGGCTCGAGCTGGACAGCGTCTCCTCCATCTCGTTCTCGACCTGGGTCCCGGCCGGGACGATCAACTCGAAGGAACCGAGTTTGACGTCGACGTTGATGTCGACCACGTCGGACCCGAAGACCGCATCCCGGAGGTCGAGAACCATCTCCCCGAAGACGACGAATCCCTCGATCTCGAGCGGCACCGTCCAGGCGCCCGCTCGTTTCGACGACGCGAAAACGCTCGAGATTCTGAGATACTCGGCCGGGGACACCGGAGCGATCGCTTCGGGGTGATCGGCGGTGACGAGCGGGTAGCTCCCGGAGAGGATCGGCTCCGGGAAGGCGGCGTCCTCGAGATCTGCGAGGATCGCGGCGAGCGTCGCCCGGTTGGGGGCGTGGTTGACCTGCTCGAAGCGGGTTTGGAACGCCTCCACTGAAAGCCGGTCGTCGGCCTGGGCCTGGCAGAGTATCCGGATCGCCTCGCGCCGGGCGGATTCGAGGTCTGACATGAGCGACAAGATAGCACGATTTCTCCTTCCGCCTTACCTTTACCCCGCTTCGACCTAACCGGAAACCGACCCGTGAAGATCGCGACCATCGAAACCGAGCGCGGCACCATCGTGGCCGAGCTCTTCGACACTGAAACACCCAAGACCGTGGCCAACTTCGAGAAACTCGCCAACGAGGGTTTTTACGACGGGACCCGATTCCACCGGGTGATTCCCGATTTCGTCATTCAGGGCGGCGACCCGCTCTCGAAAGACGCCAACAATCCCCGGGTTGGTACCGGGGGGCCCGGCTACCAGATCAAGTGCGAGTGTCACCTCAACACCCACAAACACCGGGCCGGCTCCCTGTCGATGGCCCACGCCGGCAAGGACACCGGTGGGAGCCAGTTTTTCATCGCCCACTCGCCGCAGGCCCACCTCGACGGCAAGCACACCGTCTTCGGCCAAGTGACCACCGGCCAGGACATCGTCAACGCGATTCGCAAGAACGATCAGATTCGTTCGATCCGGGTTACCTAACGGCCGCGTGCACGTTGATTTCGCCGTCCTCGCCGATTACGCCTTGATCGACCAGCAGGGCAAGCTCTCGGTATTGGGGATCTTTCAACACGTTTGGGTGGCGCAATTCCCGGCGCTCCATCCGCGAACCCATCTGGTGCTCCGGGTTCGCGGCCGCCGAACCGAAATCGGGGAGCATCGGATTCGGATCCGGTTCGTCGACGATCTGGATCAGGAATTGATGGGCGGGGAGGGCACGGTTCAATTCGGCGAGCCGCCGGCGGGCGTTACCGAGGTCGAGGCAGGGGCGGTGTTGGTGTTCGACGTGCCGCTCCCTCGGGCGGGAACCTACGCCTTCGACATTCGGCTCAGCGAGAGCAGCCTCCGAGTCCCCCTCTCCGCCACCGCGATGCCGTCCTCGGAGCCGTAACGCCCCCCACCGCGAGTCGAAATATGCTGTCGCGCGAAGACGCCCTTGCCCTGGTGCACGAGTACACCGCCTCCGACGCTCTTCGGAAGCACATGTACGCCGTCGAAATCGCGATGCGAGCGATGGCCGAAAAGTACGGCGGCGATCCCGATTATTGGGGCGTCGTCGGCCTGGTCCACGACTTCGACTACGAGCGGTGGCCTAACGCCGTCCACTCGGCCACCGAGGGGCACCCCGCCGAGGGCGTCAGGATCCTGGCCGGAGCGGGCCTCCCCGAAGACGGCCAACGAGCCATTCTGGGCCACGCCAACTATTCGGGAGTTGCCCGGGAGACGCCGCTGGCCAGGGCTCTCTTCGCCGTCGACGAGCTGTGCGGGTTCCTGGTCGCGTGCGCTCTGGTTCGGCCGTCGCGCTCGCTGGCTGATCTGGAAGTGTCGAGCGTCAAGAAGAAGCTCAAAGACAAGGCCTTTGCCCGCGGGGTCAGTCGCGACGACGTCTATCGAGGCGTCGAGGAACTTGGCGTCTCCTTGGAAGATCACGTCGGCTTCGTGATCGCTGCCCTGCGACCCCACGAGCGCCTCCTCGGGCTCGGCGCCGTGTGAGCCCCCCGGGACGGGTCCACCCGATCGCGGCGGACGCCGTCGAGCGATCGATCGATCGGGCGGCGGGTGGCCGGCCGATTCCCGGAAACCGCGTCTCGTTGCTCTTCGACAACGCCGCGCTCGAGGCGATGCTCGAGTTGATCGCTGGCGCCACCGCCTGGATCCACTTCGACAACTACATCGTCCGCGACGACGACACCGGCCATCGGTTTGCGTCGGCGTTGGCGGCTCGAGCCCGAGCGGGAGTCGCCGTTCGGGTCTCCACCGATTGGCTCGGGTCCTGGGGGACTCGCCGCCGGTATTGGCGAGCCCTCGAGTCGGCCAGGGTGTCGGTCCGCCATTTCAATCGGCCGGGATTCCTCGATCTTCCCTCGCTGCTGACCCGGAATCATCGCAAGCTGGTGGTCGCCGATGGGAGCCGCGCCATTCTGGGTGGGATGTGCGTTGGCAACGAGTGGGCCGGCGATCCGGAGCGGGGCCGCCGTCCGTGGCGCGATACCGCCATCGCGATCGAGGGTCCCGCTGCAGCGGCAATCGATCAGGCGTTTGCCGCTACCTGGGCAATGACCGGCCCCGAACTTCCCCCGGAGGAGCAGCCGGGCACGATCGAGCCGGCTGGGACCGCCTCGATTCGGGTCCTGGCCGGCGAGCCGGCCCGGGAACGGGCCTATCGAGTCTCTGAGCTGCTGCTGGCGGGGGCCAGCGAACGGGTTTGGATCGCCGACGCTTACTTGGTCGCTCCCCGCCGTCTCTATCGCTACCTGATCGACGCGGCGCTCGAGGGTGTCGACATTCGGCTCCTGGTTCCTGGCACCAGCGACCTCGCCTTGGTTCGCAACCTCACTCGGTTCGGATACCGCGATTTGCTCCGCGCCGGCGTGCGGATCTTCGAATGGACCGGCCCGATGCTCCACGCCAAGACGGTCGTCGCCGATGGCCGATGGGTCAGGGTTGGCTCGAGCAACCTCAACCACTCGAGCTTGGTGGACAACTACGAGCTCGACGTTCTGGTCGAGGATCCGCGGCTGGCCGCCACGATGGAGGCCCAGTTTCGTCGCGACCTCGACCACAGCGCGGAGGTCGCGACCCGCCCCGTCCGAGCGCCCAAGAAAGTCGGTCGGGTGCTGCCGTCGGCGCTCGCGATCCAGGACCCGGACACGGCGCCCCCCGACCACCGGCGGGGAATGCGCGAACGGCGCGGCCGCTCGGTCCTCGCCCTCCGAACCCTCGCCGCGGGCGCCCGGCTCGCCATTTTCGGGCCTCTCGCGATCGGGCTCGGGCTCGTCGGCGTCCTCTTCTTCCTGGTGCCAGCGGCCATGGCCATCGTCTTTGGGGCGGTGAGTCTGTGGCTCGCGTTGGTCACCGGTGCCCAGGCCCTCCGGCGCCGGAGCGACTCGGGCCGGTAACTCCTCAACGGATCGGAAGTTCGGTGCGTAATACCGACGTGCCAGCCAATCGATGGGGCCGAGCCGCTCAGGAGGGCGACGCGGAGGCGTTTGGACGCCTCGTGCTGGCCGACGCGGGCACCGCCCGGCGAGTGGCTTACGCCGTCGTTGGGAATTGGGATGAGGCGGAAGACGTGGTGCAGGACGCGGCGCTGGCGGCCTGGCAGGCGATCGCTCGGTTCGACGCCAACCGGCCGTTTCGACCGTGGTTCCTGCGAATCGTCGCGAATGCCGCCCTCGACCAGGTTCGCCGCCGTCGGGTCCGGCACACCGAGCCGTTGCCGGAGGCCCTCGAGGCCCCCGGCATCAGTCCGGAGCGCTGGACGGACCAGGTTCTCCTGTCGGAGCGGGTGGCGGCCGCGCTCGCGAAGCTGGCGGAACGGCAGCGAGTCGCGGTCATGTTGTTCGATTTGGAAGGGTACAGTCACGCGGAGATCGCCACGATTCTGGGAGTACCGGAGGGCACCGTGCGGTCGTACGTCTTTCACGCCCGCCGAGCGTTGCGTCAGAGCCTCGGCTCTTTGGTGGAGGAACCGACATGAAGAAAGAAAATTCGTTTCACGGCGATCCCGATCCGCGAGTCGCTGAGGCGCTCGCCGCCCATTTCGGGGGCCCCGATTCTGGGGGGTTCGTGGCGCGGTTGGGAACGACACTCCGGGGACTCCCGGCGCGGGATTCGGAGTGGGACGTTCTGGCCACTTGGGCGAGGCCTCGGGTGGTGGCCGCGGCCATGGCGGCGGGCTTTCTGCTCGGGATGATGATGTGGCAACGGTGGCAACGTCCGGTGGAGGACTCCGTATCGCCGGTCTCAGTGGCGGTTTTCGATACCCCGCAGCCACCCGAACTCAATCCGGTGATCAACGTGGTACTGGAGGATCGATGACAAAATCTCGGTTGGCGGCGACGGGCCTCTTGATCCTGTCGTTCGCGCTGGGCGGGCTCGTGGGCGGCGCTGCCACGATGCTAGCGGACAAGAACAGTTCCCGACCCGACCGCCGCGAGCAGAGTCGGGCCGCGTACATCGCGCAGATGCGGCAGGAGTTCCTCGACCGGCTTCGGTCCGAGTTGAGCCTCACCCGAGAGCAAGAAAAGGCCGTCGTGACGGTGCTCGAGCAGCACCAGCCGGCGATGGACTCGCTGTGGCGGACGGTTCGAACTCAATTCGACGCCGAGCGCCAGGCGGTTCGGCAGGACATCCGGGCGGTGCTCTCCCCAGAGCAGCAGGCGAAGTACGCCGCCTTTCTCGCCGAACGTGATAGTCTGCACCGCGCGCGAGAGGGCCGGCGTGATCAAACTAAGTAGCGCGATGGTGCTGGCCCTTCAGGTGGCAGGGGCTGCCGCCGGGGCCCAGACCAAGCCCGGGTTGACCCTGGACGAAGCGATCGAGCGAGCGGAACGAGTCCAACCTCGGATCGTCCAGGCGCTGGGTCAGGTCCGGAGCGCCGACGCCCGGATGCGGTCGGCGAAGGGTTCGTATCTCCCCAACCTGAACGTCTCCAGCTCGGCGGGAGAGTTCTATTCCGAGGGCCAGCGGATCGATCCGAGCACCGGGCAGCTGGTTCCAACCAATTCGAGCACCACGAGCATCAACGGTAGCCTCAACACCTCGATCGAGCTGTTCGATGGGTTCCGGCGGGGCTCGGAATCGCGAGCGGCCCGGGCCAATCGCGAGTCGGCCACCGAAACGCTCGAGGATAGCCGATTTCAGCAACGCCTGATCACCACCAATCAGTTCTTCGACGTCCTCGCGGCCGGCCAGCTGGTTCGGGTTCGGGAAGCGGGGGTACGTCGGGCCGAGGAGCAGCTCCGGGCCTCGATTGCCCGGCTTCGGGCAGGAGCCGCGATTCGGTCGGACTCCTTGCGTTCGTTGGTGACGTTGGGCAACTCTCGGGTGCAACTCCTCAATGCTCAAACGCAGCTGGCGACCGCTGAAGCGAATCTCGGCCGGTTGGTGGGATCTGATGGGCCGGTCAGCGCCGTCGATGACTCCGCCTTTTACCAGATGACCAGCGTGCTCGACACGACGGGGTTGCGAATCGAGGCGCTCAATCGGGCTCCTCAGGTGCGTTCGGCCGAGGCGACCGCCCGGTCGGCGCAGGCCGCGATCGGCGTGGCCCGGGCCGGCTACTGGCCGACGCTGACCCTCGGAGCCTCGAACACGATCAACGGATCCGAGCAGAATGACTTCCAGCTTCTCCAGCAACGCCAGGCGACCCTGACCGTCAACTGGGCAGTCTTCAACCGCTTTACCCGAGAGCAGAACATCGCCAACCAAACCGCCAACGCCGAGGCCGCCGAGGCCAACGCCAACGAAACCCGGCGGCTGGTGCTGGCGAACTTGACTACCCGGCTGGCGGAACTCGCGGCGGCCCGGGTTCGCACCGCCATCGCCCAAACCAGCCTCGCGGCCGCGACCGAAGATCTTCGGGTCCAGCAGGAGCGGTATCGTCTCGGTGTCGCCACGATCGTCGACGTGGTGACGTCCCAAGAGTCGCTGGCGCAGGCCGAAGTCGACGAAGTCACGGCGCGGTTCGACCATCTCCGGGCCAAGGCCCAAATCCAAGCTCTGATCGGACGACAACTATGACGACGGCTGGCATCGAAACAACCGCCGAACGGATGGCGATGTTGCCGCCCGACATCCCCCGAGACGCCGTGATCGTGGTGCGTCACATCCACCGGGAATACGTGATGGGCGCCGAAGTCGTCCGGGCGCTCCGAGGGGTGGACTGCGTCATCCGGCGCAACGAGTTCGTGGCGATCATGGGACCGTCGGGGTCGGGCAAATCCACCCTCATGAACCTGATCGGCTGCCTCGATACCCCGACCTCGGGCGAGTATTGGCTCAACGGATATCGGGTGTCGGAGCTGGGCGACGATCAGTTGGCTCGGATCCGCAACAAGGAAATCGGGTTCGTGTTCCAAACCTTCAACCTGTTGCCCCGTGCCACGGCGCTCCAGAACGTGGAGCTTCCGATGGTCTACGCGGGCGTCGGCTCCAAGGAACGCCGAGCGGCGGCCCAAGGGGCGCTGGAACGCGTGGGTTTGGCCGATCGAACCCACCATCGGCCCAACGAGCTCTCGGGCGGGCAGCGGCAACGGGTCGCGGTCGCCCGCGCGTTGGTCAACAACCCCAGCATCCTCCTGGCCGACGAGCCGACCGGGAACCTCGATTCGAAGACCAGTGAAGAAATCCTGGGGTTGTTCGATCAGCTCCACCGCGAGGGTCAAACGATCCTGTTGGTCACCCACGAACACGACATCGCCGCGCACGCCCATCGCCAGATCCATTTGCGGGATGGCAGCGTCGAACGCGATTTCCTGACGGAGAAGTGAGAATGAAAACCGGCAATGGAGGACGGGGAATGGGCAAGACTTCTTACCTGGTGGGGCTGCTGATCGTCGCGGCCTGTTCCAAACCCAAGGTCACGATGGTGGTCTACCAGTCGGTCCCGGTCGAAACCAAGAGCATCGTCGTCTCGGCGCGGGCGACCGGCACCATTCAACCCGATACCGTGGTCGAGGTGAAGTCGAAGGCCTCGGGCGAGATCCTCGACATGCAGGTGGAAACCGGATCCGGCGTCGATCGGGGAACCCTCCTGGTGCGGATCGATCGGCGCGGGCCTCAGAACACCTTGAACCAGGCCGACGCCGATCTCGAGGTCGTCAAGGCCAGGCTCCAGAATGCCGACGCGCAGAAACGTCGCTCCGACGAGTTGTTCAAGTCGCAATCGATCACCGAGCAGGAGCACGAGCAGGCGGTCCTCGCCCTGGCGAACGCCAAGGCCGAAGTGATCCGAGCCCAAGTGTCGGTCGAAAACGCCCGGATCGCGATGGAAGACACCGACGTGCGAGCCCCGATTTCCGGGACCGTGATCGCCAAGAACGTGGAGCGCGGTCAGGTGATCTCGTCACCTACGCGGGACGTCGGGGGAGGCACCGTGCTCCTCAAGATGGCCGACCTCACCCTGGTTCAAGTTCGGACGCTGGTTGACGAGACCGACATCGGCAAGATTCGGCCCGGCCTCCGAGCCACCGTCACGGTCGACGCCTATCCGAATCAGCCGTTCGAGGGTGAGGTACTCAAGATCGAGCCCCAAGCCGAGACCCAGCAAAACGTCACCATGTTCCCGGTGCTGGTGCGGATCGACAATCGCAACGGTCTCCTCAAGCCAGGGATGAACTCCGACGTCGAGGTCCATATCGGGCGCCGCGACAGCGTCCTGGCCGTGCCGAATGCGGCCCTCCGGACTCAGCGGGATGTCGCCTCGGCGGCCCGAGTGCTCGGGATTCCCGACAATGAACTCCAACCGTTGCTTGCCGCCGCTCAACAGCGGGCCGATTCGCTCCGCGAGCAGGCGGCACGACGGACGCCGCGGCCCGATTCGTCCCGCCGAGACGGTTCGCCCGGGGAGAAACTGGCCGCCCAGCCGGCCGCCAAAGCTGCCACTGGGAGTACCATGACCACGCCGGATGGCCGAACCATTCAGCTTCCGCCCGGCGTCACCGAGGCTCAGGTGCGGGACATCTTTCGGAAGCGATTCTCCGGCGGGACCCTCACGCCCCAGGAGCAACAGGTCAGCCAACAATTGATGCGGAGCTTCGGCGGTGGCGGGGGCGGGCGTCCTCGGGGCGCGGGCGGCGGCCAATCCGATTTCCAATTCGGCGGTAACTACATCGTGTTTGTAAATCGAGGCGGCGAGCCGACGCCCGTCATGATCCGGACCGGTCTGACCGATCTCGATTACAGCGAAGTCGTCACCGGCCTCGGGGCCGGCGACTCGGTCCTGGTGTTGCCCAGCGCCAGCCTGGTCCAACAGCAAGAGGAGTTCCGGACCCGGATGACCAACATGTCGGGCGGCGGTGGGGTGCCGGGAATGCGCTCGGCACCGACCACCGGGAGCGGAACGGCCGCGCCGCGGCCCTCGACTGGAGGCCGACCATGATCATCGGCGAAACTTTCCGGGTCGCCTTCTCGAGCATTCGGGCCAACAAGCTTCGGGCGGCCCTCACCATGCTCGGCATCATCATCGGGGTGGGCGCGGTGATCGCAGTGGTGGCCCTGGGCACCGGCGCCCAGAAGGCGGTCGAAGAGCGAATCGCAGCGTTGGGCGTCAACGTCCTGAGCGTCTACCCGGGCCAGTCTTTCTTCGGTGGTCGCTCGTCCGATGTCCGGGTCAGTCTCACGGTCGATGACGCCAACGCCCTCAAACGTGATCTGAAGCTCATCTCGGACGTCGTTCCGGAGCTCACTCGCAACATGACGGTCGAGTACGGCAACAATAACTTCAACGTGAGCATCATCGGGACGACCCCGAACTTCGGACCGGTCAAGAATTTTCAGATCGACCATGGCCGGATGTTCTCGGCCGGTGACGATGGGGCCAGGCAGCGCTACGCGGTGCTCGGGAGCTCGATCCCGGAAATGCTCAACGTCAACGCCGCCGCCATGTTGGGGACGACGCTCACGATCGGTGGACAAGGGTTCGAGGTGATCGGCGTCATGAAAAAGAAGGGCGCCGCGATGTCGTTCATGAACCCCGACGAGCAGATCCTGATTCCCCTGGCCACGGCCCGGTATCGGCTCATGGGGACGGACCGAATCCGCCAAATCAGCCTCAAAGTCAGAACCGGCGTACCGCTCGAGCACGGCATGGTCGAGATCGAGCGGATACTCCGGCGCGAACACAAGATTCGTCCCGGCGCCGACAACGATTTCCAGATCCGCAACCAGCAAGAGTTCCTGGCTACCCAGCAAGAGACCACCCAGGTGTTCGGGGTGTTGCTCGCGAGCATCGCCGCCGTGTCACTGGTAGTCGGGGGCATCGGGATCATGAACATCATGCTGGTATCGGTCACCGAACGGACCCGGGAAATCGGGATTCGACGGGCGCTCGGCGCCACCAAGCTCAACATCATGAGCCAGTTCCTGGTCGAAGCGGTGGTCCTCTGCCTTCTCGGTGGGGCCTTCGGGGTGCTGGTCGGCGCGGCCAGCGCCAACGCGATGTCGAAGGTCGCCGGGTGGAACACCCTGATTTCGCCGAGCGCGGTGGCGGTCGCCTTTGCTTTCAGCGCCTTCGTGGGGCTCTTCTTCGGTCTCTGGCCCGCGCGGCGAGCGGCGAACCTCAACACGATCGACGCGTTACGATACGAGTAACGCCCCATGATCCTGTTGTTGGTGCAGATCGCGTTGGAGGCGGCGCCGGCTCGAGCGAGTTTGGCGCCGCCCCGGATCGATACCACCATCACGATCGACGGGAAGCTCGATGAGCCCGTTTGGCAAGCGGCTACCCGGCTCGGTGGGTTTCACCAATACCGGCCGGTCGATCAGCGCCTCGCCGATCAGCGAACCGAAGTGCTGGTCTGGTACAGCCCCTCGGCGATCTACTTTGGGATCATTGCCCACGATCGGAATCCCGGGGCGATTCGGGCCACCCTCGCCGACCGCGACAAGATCAATGACGACGATCGGGTCTTGGTCTACCTCGATACTTTCAACGATCGACGCCGGGCCTTTGCGTTCGGCGTCAATCCGTTTGGGGTCCAAGAGGACGGCGTCCGGACCGAGGGTGGCGGTGGCGGTGGCGGTGGCGGCGGCGGCGGCCGAGGTGGCGGGGGGGGCGGGGGGGGCGGAGGTGGTGGGGGGTTCGGCCAGGCCGTCAGCTTCGATCGGAGTCCAGACTACATCTATCAGTCGAAGGGTACCGTCACCGACAGCGGCTATGTGGTCGAGATGCGGGTTCCGTTCAAGAGCCTGCGGTATCCGGGCGGCAAAGAGCTGACGTGGGGATTCAACGTCGTCCGGGCGACGCAGCGCTCCGGGTTCGAGGACACCTGGACGGATGTCCGCCGGGGGAGCACCAGCTTTCTCTCCCAGTCGGCTCTGATGACCGGCCTGACCGGGATCAAACGAGGTGTCGTCACCGAGGTCCAACCGTTCCTTACCGCCGCCGCCACCGGACTCATCGATACGACGACCGGCGTTTTCAGCCGCGGTGACGTCAGTCCCGACTATGGCGTCAACTTCCGACTTGGCTTCACCAGTTTGGCGGTCGACGGCACCATCAATCCGGACTTCAGCCAGATCGAATCGGACGCCGGCCAAGTCACTCTCAACGAGCGTTTCGCCCTGTTCTTTCCGGAACGGCGGCCTTTCTTTCTCGAGGGAATCGAGTTGTTCGAGACCCGAGGGTCCCTGGTGTACACTCGCCGAATCGGTAACCCGATCGCCGGGGGCAAGATCACCGGCAAGTTCGGACGTCTGGGGGTCGCCCATCTGACCGCGGTGGACGACGTCACCGACGAGACGACCGGCGCAGTCAGCCGACCGCTGATCAACGTTACCCGGGTTCGCACCGATATCGGTCAGAACTCCCTCGCCGGCGTGACATTCACCGACCGAACCTCCGGGTCTAAGTACAGCCGGGTTCTCTCGACCGATTCTCGCTTCGTGATCAAGCGGATCTACGCCTTCAACGCCTCGATCGGGAAGTCGTGGACCGATGATGACAGCACCGCTCGCTCCGGGCCAAACTGGTCGGTCGGGTTCGATCGAACCGGTCGATCATTCGGGTTCAGCTACAATCTCGAGGGCCGGAGCGAGGACTTCGAAGCGGCCCTCGGGTTCGTCCCGAGAGTCGGCGACGTGAATCTCCGGATCTTCAATCGGTACAGCATTTTCGGAAAGCCCGGATCGCTCTTCGAGGGGATCACCCTGTTTGGCGGGTTCAATCGGTACTGGGAATATCGCGAGTTCGGGAGCGGTCGCCCGATCGAAGGTGAGCAGAGCTTGAGCGGTTTCGGTCGCCTTCGGGGAGGGTGGAGCTATGGCTTCAGCACCCGGCTGGGGTTCGTCGATTTCGACCCGGCGTTCTACGATGGCGCCGAGGTGCGGGTCGACGGTCAGCTCACCCGGTATCTCGGCCCACCGAGGCTGAAGAACGCGGTCGAGCTTCAGGCGAACATCAGCACGCCGAATCTACCTCAGGGAAGCGCTTCCATTCGGATCCAGCGGCGTGAGGCGGGGATCTTCTCGGAGGCGTCCGAGGGAACGGAGACGTCGGTGTCCGGCAACGTCGAGTTTCGGCCCCACCGGTGGGTGCGAGTCGAAGGCCACGGCACGTTTGCCCGGCTCCTCCGAGAGCGGGACGGGAGCGAGTTTGGCCGAACGATCATTCCCCGGCTCCGGGTCGAGATCCAGCCGAACCGCTATTTCTTCTTCCGGGTGATCGGCGAGTACCGATCCCAACGGCGGGCCGAGCTCCGAAGCGCGATCACCGGTGGGGTACTGCACTTCGACGGGCTCCCATCCGAGCCGACGACGACGAATCGCTTTCGCGTCGATGCCCTCCTCTCCTATCAGCCTTCGCCGGGGACCGTCGCGTTCTTCGGCTACGGCGCTGGCTACGATGGCGTTCGCACGCTAAGCTTCGAAAACCTGATCCGTCGAGAAGACGGATTCTTTCTGAAGCTCGCCTACCAGATTCGACGGTAGATGCCGACATCGATCATCCTTGGCACCGGCCGCGCGGTTCCGGCGCGGACGGTGACCAATGACCAACTTGCCGCGCTGATGGACACCTCGGACGAGTGGATTCGAGCTCGGACCGGAATCCGCGAGCGACGGTGGATCACCCCCGGCGAGACCGGTGTCGGTCTTGGTCAGGCCGCCACCATGAGCGCCCTGGAGATGGCTGGACTCGCTCCCAGTGACCTCGACGCCATCGTCTACGCAACCATCACCCCCGACCATTTCATCCCCGGTAACGGGGCCTATCTCCAACGAGCGCTCGGGGTCGGAACCATCCCGGCCATCGACATCAGAATGCAGTGCGCCGGGTTCGTTTTCGGCTTGGCCGTGGCGGACGGGTTCATTCGGGGCGGGACCTATCGTCGGATTCTCGTGGTCGGTCAGGAAATCCAATCGACCCGGATGGATGTTTCGACTCGGGGCCGCCATACCGCGGTGCTGTTCGCGGACGGGGCGGGAGCGGTGGTCTTGGGAGCAACCGAGGAGCCAGGGCGAGGCATTCTGGCGTTTGACCTGCACACCGAGGGCGCCCACGCGAGCAAGCTCTGGGTCGACGAGCCTGGATCGATCCTCGATCCGACCATCAGCCCCGAACGGTACCAGGAGGGCAACTACTTCGTCCAGATGGACGGGAAAGAGGTCTTCCGCCACGCGGTGCAACGGATGCCGGAATCGGTCCAGGCGTGCCTCGCGAAGCTAGGGCTCTCCTCCGCCGACATTCGCCTCGCGATCGCCCACCAAGCCAATCAACGGATTTCCGACGTGGTCCAAAAAACCCTCGGCCTCCGCGACGAGCAGATCTACAACAACATCGATCGGTACGGAAATACCACCGCGGCGACGATCCCGATCGCCCTCGACGAGTGCGTCCGAGCTGGCCGGCTGACCCCTGGCGATCTGGTGGTCTTCACGGCGTTCGGGTCGGGGTTCGTGTGGGGCAGCGTCGTCATGCGGTGGTGATGCCCCGTCGCCCCCCGCGCGAGACGCTAACGCGCCACTAGGGGGTACTTTCGGGCATAGTAAGCACTGCTTCGGCTGGCGACTGCGCGGTACATGGATTGACTGGCGTCGTGGGCGTCCTGGGCAAACAAGTGGAGGGAACCCGGCCAGAGCGTGGCTTGCACCGTCCACCGGTCCTCGGGGGAGAGATAGACCCACTGCAGCGCGCCCCCGCCGGCATCCGTGAGGTGGACCCGACTCCCGCGTTGCAAGACCACCTCCTCGGGAAGGCCGGCGGCGGCCGCGCCCCACGGGTCGAGTTCCAGGCGAGCCTCGAGCCAATCGACGACTTGGAGCCGGCCCGAAACCGGTTCATCCCGAAATGGGATTTCGAGATCGACGACCCAGTCGCCGATTACGTCCCAAGCATGATCCATGGGGCCGATATCCGGGATGTCTACCGTCGGATGTCTTGGCATGCAACCCCTCGAAGCCCCGCCCTTCCAGGTGGGGATGATGATCGACCCAGTTGGCGCGACGGTTTCCCGTCTTGCGTGCTGGGCCTAGTATCGGCACGTTGGTCCGCGGGTGAAGCTGAAACCACCTGAGCGGCCGTTTCGTACTGAAACGAGTCTCGGGCTCATGGCAACGGAGGGCATCATGTTGCAGGTCATCTCGCTGGCCATCGCGTTGGTGGGTGCGGTGTTCGCGTTTGGCTTCGCCCGGGGTTTCGTTCGTCGTCGGCTTCGCTTCGTCGACGCGATTCGGTCGCCCCTAGCCCCTGTGGTAGCGGCGGGGATCGCCGCGCTGGCCGCCTGGCCGCTCACCCTCCTTCCCTTGATCACTGGTTTCACCGCCGCCGTCGTGGGTATCGGCGCAGGGCTCGGGACCGCCAGCGGGGTCAAGGCGCTCCGCAGTGGCGATTAGCAAGGCGCGTTATCTTCCCTGATGGCCAACGTCAGCTGTACCCGCTGCCAACAAACCCGCGATGCCGTTCCTTTCCGACCCTTTCCGAACGATCGGGGCCAGCGAGTCGTCGAGCAGATCTGCAACGTTTGTTGGGGAGAGTGGCTCAAGCTCCAGCAGCAATTGATCAATCACTACGGGCTCAACGTCCGGGACCAGGGTTCGAAGGACTTCCTCTACGGGCAGCTGGACCAGTTCCTCTTCACCAACACGTCCAAATCCTGAGCGCGCGAGCGACCGCTCTCACCACCGCATCCCAATCCTGAGCGCGAGATCGACCGCCGGTCCCTTGGGTTCCAGATCTTCGGTCATGCCCAGGAACCACTCGGGGCCTTTCTTGGCCCGGAGCAGGAATCCGTAGTCGAGCGTCAGCTCCCGTTGGTCGAGCGGCCGCATGGTGGTCGCCTGATAGTTGGATGACTGATAGAACAGGTTGGCGAAGATGGCTTGGCGGCCCCACAACCGGACCCGGGCGCCAGCGCTCAGGTGATGGAAATCGGTTTCCTGATATCTCCGTAGTGCCCCGCGGGCCGGGGTGTATCCAACGCCGGCGGAAAACTCGCCCACGACTCGTCGCTCCGGCGTCGTCCTGACCGTGGTGATCGCGCTGACCGAGGCCGCCTCGCGGCCGAACCCGGCGGGGCCGGTGGGGAGGGTTACGGTCACGACGCTTTGCCAGTGCCGGGTGTGCCGGTGCCCGGCAACCAGCCGGAGGTCCCCGAGGAAGCCAGCAGGCCGGCTCCGGGCGATGGTGTCGCCGTTAGGCATGGCCAGGGCGAACCGATACTCGTTCTGCGGCCGGACGGTCCGTGCCTTGACCTGCAACCCCGTCACCCTGTGATACCAGTCCAAGAATCCGTCGAGGAACCCGTCGTAGACCCCGTTGTACGAGGCGCTGGCACCTAGAAACCCGGCACCCAGGTTGCGGGAGATCGCCAGGTCGACCCGAAGCAGCTCGGCATCGAGAACCAGCCCCGCCGTCGGGAGGTTCGCGAACTCCACCACGTTGGCGTAGTCGGTCAAGAGCCGGAAGTTCCATTTCCGGGAGCGATCCATGTAGGGCTGGAAGTAAAGACCGCTTCGGGAAGTGAGGAGCGGGTTGACGGTCTGGTAGTGCGGCAGCCCTTGCGCGACCGCCGACGGGGCCACCGACAGGGCGGCCAGGGCCAACAGGACGTATCGAACCATTACCAGGCGTCGGGAGTTCGGGAGCGGCTCGGCGGGCGCTGCGGATGAGTCGGGGCCGGCTCCGTCAGCCGCAGCGTCTCGAGGTGCGACCCGCCCAGCAGAGTGGCGGTTGTCATATCCAAGGGCGCCAATTGCGGCACCAGCGGCGTCGGGGCGCCCGGCGATCCGGCGAGCACGCTGGCTCCGAGCAGCCCGCCGAGAAGTGCTTGGGCCGTGGCCAACCCATTGGTGGTCCGTCCGTCGGCCTCGAGTGCGAGGGCCAGGGCTCGTTCGATCGGCTCGAGCACCCCGGCCCGGTAGCGCTCGACCAGCGCCGGCGTGTTCCCACCTTCGGCCAGCAGCAGTCGCAGGACGTGGACGTGGGGCTCCCGCCGGCTGGCGGTCCAGATCGTCTCGGCCAACCGCCGGAGCGAAAGCGGCTCGGTCTCGGCGGGCAGGAACGGTTCGGTGGTGGTCCAATCGACGATCTCGTGGAGGAGCGTTTCCTTGTCTCGGAAGTACCGGTACACGGTGCCCACGGTGGTGTCGGCCGCCTGGGCGATGTCCTCGATCGTCGTTCCGCCGTAACCGTGGCGCGCGAAGAGGCGGAGCCCGGCCAGTCGCAACTCGGCCGGCCGAGCGTCGCTGCGGCGTTTCCAGGATCGACGGCTGGCGGTGGCCATGTCGGGAAAGATAGGCGGTCGCCGACCGAAACCGTCCGCCGGTCGAATCCCACTCGGCTCGGAAAACGAAAAGCGAGGCGGCCCAGGCCGCCTCGCTTTCCCTCCGTCGCACCCCCGGTGCCCGATCTACTCTTCGTCGTCGCGCTCGACCTTCGAGCTGATCGTCTGGCGCGACTTGTTGCGCATGATGTCGAGCTTGATCGCGTCGCCATTGTCGTACGTCTGGAGAATCCGGAGCAGACTGGAGGGCCCCCGGGCCTTCCGACCGTCGACGCTCAAGATCACGTCGCCGCCCTTGAGACCCAGGGTGTTCTTTGCGGGGGCGTCGATGACCAAGACGCCTTCGGTGGTTCCAAAGTAGGCGCCCAGGTCGGTATTGACCGGGGCCAGCTCGAGCTCCGAGAATGGTCCGCCGAAGTTGAACATGAACCCGCCGCGCTCGCCGGGACCGGCCAGTGCCGGCGACCTCGGCGTTTTCGGCAGCAGCGGACCCCGCTCGAACTCCGGCATCCGGAAGAACACGTCGCCGCCCCCGAAATCACGCATCGCGAGCGACCGTTCCGCCGAGGTCACGACGCTGGCGGTCCGGGTTTCGCTCCCCCGGAGGTATTCGATCGAGACCGTGTCTCCGGGCTCCACCTTGGCGACCAACTCGATGAGCCGGAGGCCGGCCAGCGACTCCCGCTCGGCCCGGGACCGATCTCGCTCGCCCCGCACCAAGCTCGTGCCATTGAGCTTGGTGATGATATCGCCAGAGCGGACTCCAGCTTTGGCGGCCGGCCCGCCTGGGGTCACCGCCGAGATGGTGGCTCCGATCGAATCGTTCTCGGTGGCGTACATGTCGAGCGTGACGCCGAGTCGCGCCCGGCGGTTGGCGACCCACTGCATCGGGTCGACTTCCTCCCCGTTGATCCATACCCGGGCCCGGGGAGCCTGAACCCTTTCTCGTACCCGCTCCTGGGCGGTGGCCGGAAACGTCGAGATGGCAGCGGTCGCGACGAACATCAATAATCGAGTCAACATCCTGCTATCACTCCTTGGGGCGCTAAAACCCCACGTAACGGGCACCAGTGAGGTGGACATCCACCAACGCGTCGAGCAGCCCGACCCGCTCGCGCCACAGCTTGATCATTGCCTGTTGCCGCCCCTCGGCGTTCATCAGATCGACCACTTCGATTTGTCGATCGAGCCGCGCGAGACGGTCCTCGAGCGACGAAGTGATCCCGACGGCCCGGCCGTTGATTACCGCGCGATCCTGATCGAACCCGGCGAGCGCCCGCTCCAGCTGCCGGGACCGACCCATGATTTCGGCCAACTCGGGATTCACCAGGGTCCGCTCGGCCGGCGCCATTTGCTTTCCGAGCGCTACGGCGAGCGTCACGGCCGCGGCGAGAGCCACGGTCCCGATCGCGATGCGCCGGAGGCCCCGGGCTCGTCGTTCCCGAGCCGCCTGGAGCCGAATCGCTCCGAAATGATCCCGGCCGGGCCGAAGGGCGGGGAGCGCCTTGAGTCGGGCGACTCGCTGAGCGAGACGATCCCGTTCGGCCTGACAGACCGGGCATTCCTGGAGGTGATCCCGGAGAGCCTTGACCCCCGGCTCGAGTCCCGGTTCCCGGGTCGCGAGTAATTGTTCCACACTGAGATGGGTCATACCGACACCTCCTCGCCAAGCCACCGGCGAAGACGGGCGTGAGCCCGGGCCAACTGGGATTTCGAAAAACTCACCGTCCGATCCATCATCGAGGCGATCTCTTCGTGGGTGTAGCCCTCGACGTCATGGAGCCACACGACGGCGCGCGAGGTTTCGGGAAGTCGCTCCAGCGCGGCCTCGAGGTCCATCCGGAGGGCGGTGTCCTCGCCGCGGGTGGGCCCGATTTCGTCGTTCAACTCATCGGTGACCCGATACTTGTTTCGGCGGAGTCGCATCAGCGCCTTGCTCGACGCCACCGTTCGGACCCAACCCCAGAGACTGCCATCCCCCCGGAACTGACCGATGCTGCGGAACACTTCGAGGAAGGTCTCCTGGAGGACATCCTCGGCGTCTTCGGTGGTGCGGCAAATCCGGCGCGCGAGGTTATAGACCGGTGCCTCGAAGGCCCGGAACAGCGCCTCCTGCGCGGCCGGGTCTCCGGCACGCAATCGCGGCAGCACGACCTGGGCGTCGGCCAGCCGGTAAGCGTCCATCGTTAGTGTTCCTGTCGGCACATCCCGAAAGATGCCCAAACGCGGGCGATGGTTGCAAATTACCGGACCAAATATGACTCCTGCACCCCATGATTGGCTCCACCATCTCCAGGACGAGGCGGACGCTGCCTTCCTCTATCGTCGGTTGGCCGAAGTCGAGTCAAACGCTGACAAGGCAACGATTTACCAGCAACTCGCCGAGGTGGAGGATCGGCACACCGCGATCTGGCTGAGCCTCCTCGAGGCCAACGGCCACCCGGCTGCCCAGCCCCGGCCGACGGCTCGGGCTCGCTTTATGGGCTGGCTGGCCGGCGTTTTTGGGCCCCGGTTCCTGCTTCCGCTGCTGCTCGCCGAGGAAGGCCGCGAGGTGAAGGGGTACCTGGCGATGCATCGGACCGCGCCAACCGGTCCGGCTGGGCCAACGGCCCTCCAGCTGGCGCGGGAGTCCAAGCAGCACGCCGATCGGCTCGCGGGTCTTTCGGGCGGCGGCGCCGAGCCGTGGCATCGGGCCGACGTGAGCGGGGTCGTTCGAAACGTGGTTTACGGTTTCAACGACGGACTGACCGCCAATTTCGGGTTGTTGGCTGGGATGGTTGGCGCCCAGGGATCCCTGTTGGAGGCCGGGCACACGGTGATGGTGGCGGGTCTCGCCGGCGCGGTGGCCGACGCCCTGTCGATGGGCTCCTCGGGATACCTGGCAGCCAAGAGCGAGCGGGAAGTCTTCGAGCACGAGATTGCGATGGAGAAAGAGGAGATCCGGCTGATGCCGGAGCTCGAGCGGCAGGAGCTGTCCCTCATTTATCAAGCGAAGGGAATTCCGGCGGCGGAGGCCGAGCGAATGGCCACGACCGTGATGGCCGACCCGGAGCGGGCGTTAGGCGAGAAGGTTCGGGAAGAGCTCAAGATCGGCGAGGCCACCTCGACCCCGTTGCAGGAGGGGGTGGTCACCGGCACGGCGACCCTGATCGGAGCGCTCATTCCGGTGGCGCCACTTCTGGTGAGCACCGAGCCGTGGGCGGTGTGGACGTCGTTCGGGGCCGCGATGGTGTCGCATTTCTTGGTTGGCGCCGCTCGCAGCGTCTTTACCGGCCGGGGGATGTTTCGGAGTGGGTTCGATCTGCTCGTCGTGGGGTTCGGGGTGGCCGCGGTAGGGTACCTCGTCGGTGACTGGCTGGTCCGGCTCTTGTAGGGCCGGCCGCCGCTTTGGCCGTGGTCCGGTCCAAGAACGCTAGGGTTAAATTGAGGCGATGAAGCCATCCGATCGCCCGGCCGCGGCCCCGGTTCCCGACGCGGAGCACGGGCCCGGCGTCCACGTCCTTCGAAGCGACGCGATCTGCCGCGCCTGGAACGGGATTCAATACCGAGCCGGCCTGTCGGCGAGCAACGTCGGGTCGACCAAGCTATCGATGAACGTGGCGACGGTGCCGCCGCGCGCCATCGCCTTCGCGCACATCCACGTCGACTTCGAGGTGATGCTCTACATCCTCCAGGGCCGGGTGCGCCACACCTATGGTGAGGGGCTCAAGGAAGTGGTCGACAACGGCGCTGGCGATTTCATCTATATCGAACCGGGTGTTCCGCACGAGGTCTACAACCTGAGCGACACCGAGCCGGTCGTGGCGGTGGTGGCCCGGTCGGACGCCAGTGAGTGGGAGCACATCATCGACTACCCCAGCGAACATCGGCCGGCCAAGTGACACCCTGGGTTCTCCGTCTCCTGATCGCCAATGCCGTGGTGTTCCTGCTTCAGCAAGCGCTTCCTTTCGGGCTGGAGCAGCTGCTGGCCCTGCACGGTTCCGGGGTGCTGTTGCGGCCCTGGGGGTTCGTCACCTACATGTTCCTCCACGGCAACTTCAGCCACATTTTCTGGAACATGCTGGGCCTGTTCTTTTTCGGGCCCATGCTCGAGGCTCGGCTCGGTCCCAAGAATTTTCTCCGGCTCTACTTGATCAGCGGGGTGATGGGCGGTCTCCTGTGGCTGCTCTTCTCGGCCTTGCCGATGGGCGGGGTCGGGGGATTGATCGGGGCCTCGGGCGCGGTCTTCGGGGTCCAGCTCGGATTCGCCTATTTCTGGCCGCGTCAGCCGATCCACATCTGGGGCATCATCCCGATCGAGGCCCGCTGGCTGGTCCTGATCATGACGGTGATCTCGCTGGTCATGGGGATTCAGGGCGGCGGCAACGTGGCCCATTTCGCCCACTTGGGCGGGTTTCTGGGTGGGTTCCTCTATCTCCGATGGCTCGAAGCGCACCGGCAAGCCCCCTTGCGCGAGTGGCAGAAGAAGATGCGGCCCTCGGCGCCGAAGGCCGAGGCGTCGACCAAGTCGGTGGAGCGATGGTCGCGGATCAACCGGGACGGTCTCCACGAGGTGAACCGGGGCGAGCTCGATCGGATTCTCGACAAGATCGGCGCCACCGGGGTCGCGAGCCTAACGGCTTCGGAGCGAGAGTTCCTCGACCGGTTCAGTGCCCGGCTTCAGTGAGACCGGAGGCGGGCCGCTTCGATTCCCCGTCACCCAGCATTCGATCATCGAGCGTTGCCGGCTTCCGATCTGACCCAAGCTTGCTACGTCCGGACGTTTGCGAGGCGAGCGGCTCGACCGGCATTTTGCGGTGACCGATCGTTGACGGAGCGGGCTCAGGCTCTTCCTTCGGATTCTGGCTCACCGAAGCCATTCCGAGAGGCACCGGCCGAGGAGCTTGGCCAAGCGAAGAGTGTCCTCATGGTACCCTTCGATGAGCCGAGCGCGGGTCGCCGGTTGGAGCGGTGGCCGGATAAGGTTCGAGGGTTGGAGCCACGAAATCAATCGATGGCCCAATCGCTCGGGCACCAGGGCTTTGGCCACGTCCTTCAAAGGGTGCCGCTTGGCCAGCAGGCGTCCTCATCCGGAGGCGGGTCCGAAGCTCGGCCATCCCGGCTCGGCTCCCGAGCAGGCGTCGCGGGTCGAGCAGCGGGAGCCGCTCGTAGCCGGACGGTAGAAAGGGCCTCCACGCACTTGTCGAAGATCACTAGGGGGAGAAAGGTCCAGCGAAAAATCCGCTTTTCCAGCGATCCGCGGGGTTTCTGGTCTGGAAAACCCGTGAGCGGAACTGTTGTTGATCCGGGAAGTCAGGCAATCGTTAGGCCGGCCCGGAATCCACCGCGGCAGCACCGCGACGCCGCGCCGGAGCGAGAGGACCGTCTCGGCGGCCGATCCAGACACCTCGGCTGCGATGTCACCGCCCGATTCTCCTCCACCCACGACGAGCACCCGCTTGCCGCGGGTTTCCTCGGGTCGACGGTAGGCCGAGGCGTGCATGATCTTCCCCCTAAACCCACCTTTGACCAGGATAGCGGGGAAGGTGCGGATGCTGATGGAGCCCCGAGCAGATGGCGACTGCATCGAATTGCTCCTCATGCCGTGGTCCGTTGGTTGTCGCTGAACTAACGATCCACCCGCCGTTGGGGTCCGGTTTCACCGACTCGACCACGGTACCCAGCCGGAGGTGACGGAGGACACCGAGAGCCTCCGCGTACTGGGCGAGGTAGTCGCAATATTCCCCGGCCAGCAAATGATCGGTTTGGTGCCGACGAACGGGGTAGTCAGAGAACGCTGTCATCGGGCCGGACGAGGTCAGCCGGCACGACTCCCAGACAACGCCGTCCTGCTCTCCGAACCGAAAAACTCCACCCGGCTCGATCGCTTTCTCGAAGCAGGTCGGAATGTGCTCCTCGTCGAGGAGCTCCTTGACGGTGGCCAACCCGGACGGCCCGGCGCCAACCACCGCAACCCGCTTGGCCACGCAGATCTCCTCAGCTCGAGGGCAGCTCCGAGCGGCCGTGCGACAGAGGCTCAGCCACCGGCGACCACGGGTGTTAGTGTCGGGGGATAATTGTGATGGAACTCTTTCAGAACGGAGGCCGATGGTGGGCCGGACCTCCGTCGAGCGGGGCGGGAACCTCGTCTAGTGATTCCCGCCGCGACCGGGCCCTGTCGCGACCGGGAGATTCCGCCGTCGACTCCAATCCACCATCGATCCGTCGTACAACTTGACTCGATAGCCGCCGACCCGAGCGGCGAAATAGAGCGCGCTCGCCCGGGTCCCGACGCGGCAGTAGGCCACCACGGTCTTCTCGCGATCGACGCCGGCGGCCTGGAACAGACTCTCGAGCTCGGCCGGGCTCTTCAGCCGTCCGTCGGCGAACAGCGTCGTCCAGTCGAGGTTGGTCGAGCCGGGGATGTGGCCCGGACGATCGACGCCGTCCTCGGCGGCGGTGCCGTCGTACTCCTCGGGTTTCCGAGCATCGACCGCGACGACCGATCGGTCACCGGCGTGAGTCAGGAGCCAGTCGGCGTCGACCACCACCTCGGGCCGCGGAGATACCGTCAAGCTCGCCCTGACGGCGACCGGGACGTCGGTGGTGACCGGGTGGCCCCCCGCCCGCCAGGGCCCGATCCCGCCATCGAGCAGCACGGTCCGTTCGCCGAGCCCCAGATAATCGAGCGTGAAGAAGAGTCGCGCCGCGCTGAGAAGGTCGCCGTACAGGAGGATGGTGCCACCGTCGCCAACTCCCAACGATTCGAGGAGCGAGTCGAGGCGCTCTACCGGTGGCAGCTCGGTCGGAATCCCGTCTCGCTCGGCCACGAACGCGCTTGCCGGGACGAAATGGGCTCCTGCGATGTGGGCCGAATCGTAGCTGGCGCGGTTCCGGTCAACGTGGAGGATGGTGACGCTTTGGTAATTGTGATGGAGCCAATCGGCATCGACCAGGTGCTTTCGCTCGGCTGGTTCAGGCGCCGGCGGCTTGGGCGCCGGCCCGACGACCGGGAGCTCGGTTCGCGGACTCCAGTCGCGCATCGAGCCGTCGTAGATCTTGGGCCGGTGTCCCAAGAGCCGGGCGATGAAATACAAGTGGCTCGCCCGGAGGCCGACGGTGCAATAGGTGACGATTTGCTTGCCGCCGGTGGCTCCCGCCGATTCGAGCATCGCCTTCAGCTTGCCGGTATCGATCAGAACCGTCGAGGTGCCGGTCTCGGCCGCGGAAGGAACCGAGAAAGTCTCGGTCCAGGGAACGTTCCGGGCTCCGGGAATGTGGCCATATCGGGGCAGCCCCTCCGCCTCGGTGGTGCCGGCGTACTCGGCGGGGCTTCTCGCGTCGATGAGCGCCACCGATCGGTCCTCGAGGCGAGCCCGAAGCCAGTCGGCGTCGGCCACGATCTCCGGCTGAACCTTCGGGGTGATCGATCCCAGTCGATGAGGGGCCGGCGGGTCGGTTGTGAGTGGCTTGCCGGCAGCGGTTCACGCGGTGATCCCGCCGTCGAGCAGGGCCGCCCGGTCGCCCAAGCCGATGTAGTCGAGTGACAGGAACGCCCGGGGTGTCGACCAGGCGTCGCCGTAGAGAATGATTCGGGAGTCGTCGGAGACCCCGAGGGCCTCGAACAAGGAGTCGATCTGGCCCACCGGTGGAAGCTCGACCCCCGGAGGAGTCGACACCCAGAGACTCCGGGCCGGAAGGAACCGAGCCCCGGGGAGGTGGCCTTTGTCGTAGTCGGTCTTTTCGCGGGCGACGTGGAGGAGCACCAAGTTGCCATCGGAACGGTGGCTCGCGAGCCAATCCGCGGATACCAGCAGATTCGGGTTCGGCTGCGCGGCGGCAAGCGCCAGCATCAACAGCGGGTGTTCCAGCATTCGATCCCTCCAGGTTCCTGGTGAACTTGCCACCGACCGCGATGGCGAGCCGAAGGCACGATCACCCCTGGCTGGCGGGAATGCAACCGTCATTGGGCCGATAACGCCGCCTCATGGAGGTGTCATCGTTCCGACATCAGCCGGCGGAGGGGGAGACATCTCCTTGGTGAACATTGGCTTGGCCCTTCACCGGAGAGGTTTCATGCTCACGACCCTCGTCGAATCGAGTCCCCGTCGGTCCCGATCCGTGGGGCAGGCTCTGTTGTCGTTGGGGTTTCACGTCGGCCTCGGCGTCGGCGCCATCGAGGCCACCCGGCGGACGCTGCTTCCCGAGCCGCCTCGAGTGATCAGCGCCGTATCCTACTACGTTGCGCCCGAGCGCAAAGTGCCGGCCGAGCCGGTCGCCACCAGCTCCGCCCCGCTGTCGCCGCTGCCGGTTTCGGCCGACCCGATCATCGTCTCGCCACCGATGGAGGTGCCGGCGGGCCTGCCGTCGATTCCATCAGGCCAGGCAATCGAGGCGCGACGATTCGTGGTTGGACCAACCGAGTGGGCGAGGTGTCTTTCGCGGTGTCCATCCGCCGACTCCTCGAGTGCCCCGGTGTTCCGGGAGGAAGTCGTCGACGAGCCGGCGCGAGTGCTCAGCCAGCGGGCGCCGACCTACCCGCCAGTGCTCAAGGCGGCTGGGATCGTGGGACGGGTGGTGGTCGAGTTCGTGGTCGATCGAAGTGGCACCGTGGAGGGCGGCAGCGTCAAAGTCGTCGAATTGAGTCACGCCGGCTTCGAGCGAAGCGCCCGCGAGGCGGTTCTCGGGACCCGCTTCTCACCGGCGAAAATCCACGGGACCCCGGTCCGTCAACTGGTCAGGCAGGGCGTCTCGTACCGGATCGGTTCATAGGAGCGGAGGTTCGGGGCGGGCCACCGCCCGCCCCGACAGGCGGCCTGCCTAAAAGAAGAGGAAATTCGGCGGGGTCATCCCGTGCTTTCGGAAGTTGGCCACCACCTGACCCGCAGTCCACCAGGCGTGCTGGTTGAGCTCGTCCCAGAGCTGCCATTTCGGGATCATCATGCCGCCGAAGAACTGAACTCTGGTGTCGCGATCGGTGTCGGTCTGCGCCTTCAGGATGCCCTCGACATAGTCATACTCCTGGTTGATGTACGCCTTGAGGCCGGCCCGGCCGCTGATGGCCTTTGTCGAGTCGTCCGCCGTCTGATTCCGGGGGGTGGCGGTGAGCCACCAGCCGGCGACGAATCCGCTCGACCGAGCGATGTGGTGAAGTTGCTGGGCAAAGTCGCGCTGGGCGTCGGTGGCCTTGTCGCGGTAGAGTCGCTCCGGCATCGAGTCCGCGAAGCTCAGGAGGACCTTCCGCTGCTGCTGCAGCGCGCTCATCTGAACCGCGCGGTACTCCTTCGCCATCGAGAACGTGGCGGGTTCGGTCTTGGGCGGTTGGCGCTGAGCGATGGCGACCGCGGGAACCGCGATGCAGGCTAAGAGAGCGGCGGTGGGGCGGGGCATGAGGTGGCTCCGGAGGCTGGTGAGTTTGACGGAAGCTACCAGGGTCCCCGAGGTCCGGCGACGGTGGCGGCCGGCTGGCGGTGGGAGTGGGGAGCGGATTGGTTGACGGCGGGCGGCCAGCGGATACATTTCACAATACGCACATGATGTGCATATTGTGAAATCGACTGCCTCGGTCCCTTATCCCGGCACCCAAGCCGTTCGGCGAGCCGTCGAGCTCCTCAAGGCGTTCCCCCTGGATCGGCCCGAGCGGAGTCTCTCGGAGTTGGCGCTCTCGGTGGGGCTCAATCGGACCACCGCGTATCGGCTCCTCAGCGCGCTGCAGAGCGAGGGCCTGATCGAGCGCCACGGGGTCGCCTATCGGCTCGGTCCCGAGATGATGGCCCTCGGCGCTCGGGCCGCCGGCGCGGGGCATCTTCGGGCCGCCGCCCGGCTTGCGGTGGCCGGTCTTGCCGAAGAAACCGGCGAAACGGTCACCGTCGAGGTGCTCGTCGGGAGAGAGGTGGTGATCCTCGACGAAGCCATCGGTCGGCACTTGGTCGGGACCGTTCCGTCACTCGGAACCCGGTGGCCGGCCCATGCGACCTCGACTGGCAAGGTGTTGTTGGCCTCCGCCCCCGACGAGACGATCGCGGGGTTCCTTGCGGAGCCGCTCGAGCGGTTGACCCCCCGAACGATCGTCGATCCCGCGACCTTTCGGCGGGAGCTCGCGAGGGTGATGGACAAGGGCCATGCGGTCACTTGGGAAGAGGTCGAGGTTGGATTTATCGCGGTGGCCGTCCCGATCCGGGGAGCGACCGGGGCGGTAGTCGCGGCTTTGAGCGTGGGCGGACCCAAATCGCGATTCCCCAACGAACGGGTGGCGGACCTCGCCGCTCATTTGCCGGCGAGCGCGAATCGGGTTTCGGAGCGACTCGGCTACCGGCCGGTCGCTTCCACCAATGGCGCGCGTCGGCGGCGCCGCTGAGAGGGGAGAGCGATGCGACCGATCGTCACCGTGCTGGAGGCTTCGTTGATCGGTCGAATCATCGACGAGGCGCTCGATGTCCTCGCCAACACCGGCGTTTTCATCGAGGATCAGAAAGCCCTCGACCGCTTGGCCGCGGTTGGCATCGCGGTCGATCCGGCGACCAATCGGGCCATTTTCCCGCGGCAGGTCGTCGAGCAGGCGCTGAAAACCGCGCCCTCGTCGATCACGCTGTACAACCGCGACGGCGAGCCCCACGCGACTCTCGAGGGCGATCGGGTTCATTTCGTCCCCGCGTCGTCGGCCCTCAGGATCCTCGACCGCCGAACCCAGAAGGCGCGGGAGCCCAACTCGGCCGATTTCATCGAGTACGTCAAGCTCGCCGATGGCCTCCAACACATCGATTACCTCTCTACGGCGTTCATCCCGAAGGACATTCCCCAGGACATGGCCGACGCCTGGCGCCTCTACCTGGTGCTGGCGTATTCCCGCAAACCGATCGTTTCCGGGGCATTCACCTCGTACGGCGTGCCTCGGATGGGCGAGATCATGGGGCGATTTCGGCGATCACGGGAGGACTTGATCGCCAAGCCGATGGCCCTGTTCACCTGCTGCCCCAACACCCCGCTCCGCTGGGGCGAGGATCCGATCTGCAACATCATGGACTGCGCCGAGTGGGGGATTCCGATCGAGGTCGTTCCGGTGCTGCTGCTGGGAATGATCTCACCCGCCACCACAATTGGCGCCCTGGTGCTCCATACCGCCGAGGTCTTGTCGGGTCTCACGATCGCGCAGGTGACTCGACCGGGGACGCCGGTCGTCTTCGGCGGCGCACCGGCCTCGTTTCACATGCAGCTGATGACCAATCCGATGACCGCCGTGGAGGCGCTCCAGCTCTACTGTGGCTACGCCCAGGTCGCCAAGCACCTGAACCTGCCGAGCCAGGCGTACATGGCGCTTTCGGACTCGAAGTTCAACGACCCGCAGGCGGGGATGGAGACTGGGGTCGGCGCCTTTCTCGCGGCGGCGGCCGGGATCAACTCGGTCTCCGGCCCCGGAATGCTGGAATACGTCAACTGTTTCAGCCTCGAGAAGTTGGTGTTCGACGACGAGGTGGTGGCCCACGCGAAGCGATTCATCCGTCCGGTCGAGGTTCGCGAAGACCTCCCGGCGCAGGAGCTGATCGCCGAGCTGGTTCGGGAAAAGCATCTCCTCACCTCCGAGCACACTCTGTCGCATTGGCCCGAGGAGCTGTATCTGCCCGGTCCGATGGTCGACCGGACCAATTGGGACCAATGGGCCGAGCAGGGGAGCCGTGATTGGCGGGTCCGGGCGCTCGACGTGATCGACGAGACCCTCGGCCGTTACGAGGAACCGCCGTTGGAGCGGGCCCTCCAGGAGGACATCCACGACCTGTTCCGACGCACCTGCAGCGAGCCCGACGTGCTGCTCCCGCCTCTTGCCTAGGACCGATCGGTGATCGACTACGCCGCGATGAACCAGCTCCTCTTCGAGGGGAAGCACGAGCCGGTCAAGAAGATGACCGAGGAAGCCCTGGCCTTGGGGCTCAAACCGATGGACATCCTCGAGGATGGCCTGATCCGGGGGATGCGGGTGGTGGGCGAGGATTTCCGGCACAACCGGATCTTCGTTCCCGAGGTGCTGCTGGCCGCTCGGGCGATGAAGGCGGGAATGGCAATCCTCAGGCCGCTGCTGGTGGAGCGGAAAGGCGGGGGAGCGGATTCGAAGGTCCTGGTGTTCGGCACCGTCAAGGGCGATCTCCACGACATCGGCAAGAACCTGGTCGGGATGATGGCCGAAGGGGCCGGTTTCACGATCGTCGATCTCGGTACTGACACGTCGGCAGACCGGTTCATCGAGGCGGTGAGGACCCACAAGGCCGAGCTGATCGGGATGAGCGCCTTGCTCACCACCACCATGATCTACATGCGGACCGTGGTGCAGGCGTTCAAGGCCGCCGGCCTTGGTCACGTCAAGATCTGCGTCGGCGGGGCGCCGGTGTCGGCTGAGTATGCCAAGGAAATCGGGGCCGACGGCTACGCGGCCGACGCGGCGACGGCGGTGGAGCTGTTCAAGAACCTGCTGGGCGTGAACGACGCCGCGGCGGCCAGCGCGGGGCGATGAGTCTCACCGTCACGATCAACGGCCAGACCGCCGTGCCAACGGCGGGGCAAACGCTGTTCGATTGTGCCGAGGCGGTCGGGGTCCGAGTGCCGACCTCGTGCGTCAAGAAGGGAAAGTGTCGCGAGTGTCTGGTTGAGATCGAGGCCGGGGCCGATCTGCTGAGCGCGCCGGCGCCTCAGGAGAGTCACTTGAAGGGCGCCTTTCGGCTCGCCTGTCGGACGACGCTCGTCGAGGGTGCCTCGGGCGAAGTTCGCTGCCACACCCTGCGGCGCGGTTCCTTCCGAATCGAGACCGAATCCCGCGGGTTGGCGGTGACGGCGAGGTTCGATCCGGCGGTGACTCGGGACGGGGGCAGGGTGCGGCTCGACGGCGAGCCGCTGGTGGAAGCCGAGGGGCCGCTCCACGGTTTGGCGGTCGATCTCGGGACGACCACGATTGCCCTCCGGCTCTACGATCTCGAGCGGGGCATCCTGGTGGCGACTCAGTCGTTCGAGAACCCTCAGCGATTCGGCGGGTCGGACATCATGGCCCGGATTCGCTACGACGGCGAGCAAACCGACCGCCTGCTCCAACGCACCCTCCTCGGCTACCTCGGCCGGGCGATTCAGTCGATGCCGGTCGATCCTGCCACGATCTACGAGGTGACGGTGGTCGGCAATCCGACGATGCGGGATCTCTTCTTCGGGCTCGACGTCCAGCCGATTGGTCTGCTGCCCTATCGGTCGGTGACCGAGACGGCGTTTCGGGAGGGGCACACCGCGACCACCAGCGTGGTGAAACGGGGTCGCGAGCTCCGGCTGCCGGTGTGCCGGGATGCCCGGATCTACGGCCTCCCGTTGATCGGCAGTCACGTCGGCGCGGATGCGGCGGCCGTGTTACTGGCGGTCGGGCTGTTCGAGCGGGAGGAGATCGGCGTCATCATGGACGTCGGGACCAACACCGAGGTGATCGTCGGCAATCGACACCGATTGATGGCGGCGTCCTGTCCGGCGGGTCCGGCGTTCGAGGGTGGTGGGGTCACCTGCGGGATGCCGGCGCTCGACGGCGCGATCGAGCGGATCCGAATTCGCGACGATGGCGTGGTGGAGACTGAGGTGATCACGGGCGCGGAGCCAGCGGGGATCTGCGGCTCGGGACTGGTCGATCTCCTCTCGGAGCTGAAGCGGACCGGGGCGATGAACGGGCAAGGCCGGCTCGAGGAGGAGGTGCCGTTCATGGTCGATTCGGATCGCGGCATTGCGTTAGGCGAGGCCGACATCAACGAGCTGGCCCAGGCCAAGGGTGCCAACGCGGCCGGACTGCGGATCTTGCTGGACGTTTACGGGGTGCCGCTGGAGCGGGTCGATCGGATCTATCTGGCCGGTGGCTTCTCGGCCCACCTCGACCTCGGGGCTGCCAAGCGGATCGGGCTGATCCCGGATCTGCCGGACGAACGTTTCGTCAAAGTCGGCAACGCCGCGCTGGAGGGAGCGGCGATCGCTCTCCTCTCCCGCTCGCGACGGGCGGCGGTCGAGGTGGTCGTGGCGCGAGTCGAACACGTGAGACTCGAAGCCCATCCGCGGTTCTTCGAGATGTTCGTCGAGGGCTGTCAGTTCGAGCCGTTCGGCGCGGGGGTCGCGACGTGACCGAGACCACGCTGCGTCTCGACGCGGAGCAAGTCGCCGGCGAGATCGAGCCGGCCGAATTCAATCGGCTGTTGGGGATGCCGCGTGGGCGCGACCTCGACGGTCTTCTCGCCGAGCGGGCCGCGTGGGCCCGGGTCTGGTACGCTCGCCACGGGAGCCCGTACCTGACGGCCCGCCGGCATGAGATTGTCGAGCTCACGATCGACACGGTGAGGCTCGGTGGCGGACTGTCGTTTGTCAGTCGAGCCTTCGCGGATCACCTCCGCCGTTGGGAGGCCCACGCGATGGTCGGGATGGCCGTCAGCGCCGGAGCCGAAGTGGACCAGGCGTGTGAGGAAATGTGGAAGGACGGACGCCCCGATGAAGCCTACTTCCTCGAGCGGTTCGGGGTGGCGGTGGTCGAGCGGCTGGTCCACACCTCGACGCTGCGCCTCTGTCAGGCGGCCGAGGGGGGCGATGCGACTCTAACGCCACACATATCGCCCGGGTGTGGTTCCTGGGAACTCGAGCATCAGCAGCTGCTGTGGGCGGCGATCTTTGCCGATGGCGAGCTCGGCCCCATTCGGCTGCTCGATTCCGGCGGCCTGATGCCGAAGAACTCGATGCTCGCCGCGGCCGGCGTGACGCGTCGGGCGGTCACGGCGTCGCCGCTCGACGCCTGTCGGTCCTGCGACCTCGGCCGGTGTCGGTTTCGTCGGGCTCCCTTTCGGGGGGAGCGATGAGCCGGCTAATGGCGGCGGTGCGGGATCGGGTGCTCCTCGGCGACGGGGCGATGGGGACGCAGCTGCAATACGCCGGACTCGAGTCAGGCGGCTGCGGGGAGGCCTGGAACGTGGACCATCCCGAACGGGTGGTGGCGATTCAGCGAGGGTACGTGGAGGCGGGATCCGACTGCCTCATCACCAACACCTTCGGGGCGTCGCGGATCATGTTGGCTCGCCACGGCGAGGCCGATCGCACCGGGGAGATCAATCGGGCAGCGGTGGCGCTCGCCAAGGAGGCCTTCGGGAACCGGCCGGGCTTCGTCCTTGGTGACATTGGACCGTTTGGCGGGCTGATGGAGCCCTATGGCGAGGTCGCGCGCGCCGAGGTCGAGCGGGCCTTTCGGGAGCAGGCGCGAGCGCTGGTCGAGGGCGGGGCCGACGCGATCATCATCGAGACCCAGACGGCGCTCGAGGAGCTGGAGATCGCGATCGCAGCGGCGCACGAGGCGGGCGCGCCGGTCGTGATCGGCTCGGTCGCGTTCGACAAGATGCTGGAGCAGGACGATGTCCGCACGATGATGGGGGTGTCGCCGGAGGCGGCCGCCGAATTCATGGCCATCCGAGGGGTCGACATCCTGGCCCTCAATTGCGGGACCGGGGTCGACATGACCATGGCGGCGGCGATCGTCCGCCGCTATCGGGCGGTGTCCGCTTTGCCGGTCATGGCGCAGCCGAACGCCGGGCAGCCGGTGCTCGAAAACTTCGTGGTCATGTACCATGAAACCCCGGCGGAAATGGCGGCCGGGTTGCCCGATCTGCTCGATGCCGGGGTCGCGATCGTGGGAGGTTGCTGCGGCTCGACTCCCGAGCACATCCACCGATTTCGCGAGATTCTCGATTCCCGTCAGGTGAGCGCATGAACATCATGATCCCGATCGACGAAGCCCAGGTCGACCCGTTTCTTCCGACCAACAAACTCGACGGGAGCGGGGTTGGCGTGAACTATGTCGACGCCTATCTCAAGGCGTTCAAGGTCACGCTCGAGGATGGCCGGAAGCTGTTGGCCAAACGGCGGGGGATCAAGATCACGCTGACGATCGGCGACCTGAAGGGCGAGGGGCTGTTGCGGCGAATGCTCCACGGACCCGATCCCAAGGTCTTGATCCGGGAGGCGTTGACGGAGGCCGCCCAGCAAGCCGGGGTAGCAGTCCGCTTCGGGTCGGGGATGGTCGAGTTCGAGTTGGAGGGGTAACGCCGCTTCAGGCGGGGGCCCGAAGTCGCTTCCACCACCACCCGGCCGGTTTCCGCTCCCCACGACCGATCAGGTTCTCGAGCCTCAGCATCAGGCCGCGGAGGGGGGTCGCCGCGAGATGCCGCCAGAACCGGTGGTACCACTTGGAGTAATCGCGGTTGTAGGGGCAGACCCGGATGCAAATCGAGCAGTCGCTGTTCTGGTTGACCCAAAAGCCGAAGCATTTCGCGGCGTCCACAGTCCACTTCTTCACTCCGATCAGGTTCGATCGATCGTAAACCGCGGTCGAGGGTGGATCCATCGGAATGGCTTTGACGGGGCAGGCCTCGGCGCACCGCCGGCACTGATCGCAGAACTGCTTGACCCCGAACTGCTTGGGCCGGTCGGCCACCAGTGGCAGGTCGGTGAACACTTTTCCGAGTCGGAGACGGGGACCGAACTCCGGCGTGATCAGGAGTCCATGGCGACCGTACTCGCCGAGCCCGGCCTGGAGCGCCAACGGGATGGCGAGCGCCGAATCGTTCATGCTCGCCTCGGCCCGGTAGCCCAGATTGCGGATGTACTGGGCCAGGGCGACCAGGGTGGTGGCGTCCCGCGAGTACGCCAGCCCGGTGGCGGCGCCCGCCAACGCCGAGGGCACCGTTTCGGTCAGGTCGAAGTCCATGCTCTTGCCGATGACGATGACGTGAGGCAAGTCGTTCTATGAGAGCGATTGTCAAGGACACACTCCGCCCTCGCTGACCGCGAGGGTTTTGTTGCCCTGACGATCAGCCCCGCTCCGTGATCCTTCCTGGGCCGC
>Ga0187893_10000275_pt1 | contig 132726 bp, 117 predicted proteins | sample MA1701074metaG_FD_139574 | JGI IMG/M metagenome (GOLD analysis project Ga0187893, IMG submission 139574) | White microbial mat communities from a basaltic lava cave in the Kipuka Kanohina Cave System on the Island of Hawaii, USA - MA170107-4 metaG ...
AAGAGTAAAAAAATAAAAAGAATAAAAAATTTTTGGCCCATATTTTCAGGGAAAAATTTAACCCCACTCTTTTTTTTTTTGGCCGCGGGGGGGGGGGGGGGGGAACGTTGCAGGCAATTTCATACCCTGTCATAGCTTCCCATCCGACACGGCTATGCTATGATAAGCAGACCGGGAAATCGAACTGATGCGGGGTCATAGCTTCCCATCCGACACGGCTATGCTATGATCGCCCTTCGACAAGGCCGTTTATACGACCAGTCATAGCTTCCCATCCGACACGGCTATGCTATGATACAATGGCGCTGATTTTCACTCTTTCCTGTGTCATAGCTTCCCATCCGACACGGCTATGCTATGATAAGGAAGCTGTGCCGCGTCAGCACGGTTGTGTCATAGCTTCCCATCCGACACGGCTATGCTATGATTCTTAATTATGAGGCGCGGCGCTGGGCCGGGTCATAGCTTCCCATCCGACACGGCTATGCTATGATCCCTGCCGTGGCAACCGCCGACGAGAGGGTGTCATAGCTTCCCATCCGACACGGCTATGCTATGATCCGGTTGTTCCAGCATAGCGTCAGCGCCGTGTCATAGCTTCCCATCCGACACGGCTATGCTATGATCGCCTGTCTCCGGTATGATCCAATCATCTTGTCATAGCTTCCCATCCGACACGGCTATGCTATGATGCGATCTGGAGCCGAGGCCGGAAGTCGAAAGTCATAGCTTCCCATCCGACACGGCTATGCTATGATTTGCCCAGCTAAACGCCATGCGGCTGGCAAGTCATAGCTTCCCATCCGACACGGCTATGCTATGATTTCAGGCTCTGGTAACGGGCTGAAAATACAGGATAAAGGCCGGACAGACTCAGAATAAAACGAGCTGTTCGGCCTTTGTTTTTTCGTTTTTTGTCCGTTTTCCGACAAGGGTTTTCATCCGTTCATATTGCTTGTCCGTGATCTGCATCACCCGGACGCTGCCTTTTTCCGGCAGGTTGGCATTGAGGCGCTGGACATGCTTGTCCACCCGGTCCTGACCGTTGCATATTCGCGCATAGACGGAAAACTGTATCATCATGTAACCGTCCTTGAGAAGAAAATTGCGGAATTTCGCCGCCCGGTGGCGCTCGATTTTTTCAGTTACAGGCAGGTCGAAAAAGACAAAAAGCCACATGAAACGATCCTTCGCCGCGCTCATTCGGCGGCCTCTGCATATTGCTGAATGCCTGATGAAAATTCCGGCAAAGGGAGCAGCGCCGCGCTTTTGCCTTCTATCGCGCTGACCAGCCCCGCCGCCATCAAATCACAGGCGTTGGCGAGGGTGTGAACCTGCCCGCCGATAAGGCAATTCATATTGCCCGCGCCCGCGAGTTTCTGGCGCGTTTCCCACGGCAGGGCATTGCCTTCCGGCCTGATTTCGCCGTCCCTTTTCAATCCTGACACCATATGATCCACGAACGGGCGGAATACTTCCATCGTATCGTCGGTCAGGTTGAAGGCGTTGAGTTCGCTGTCGTGATGAATGCCGAAGGCGGGGAGCAAACCGTAAGCCACCTGCGCCCGCGCGACAAACGCGCGTACGACGGCGTAGCCGTAATTGAGCGCAGCGTTTGTGTTGCAGCCGCCATGGCGGCGGAATTCCGGCCCGAACAAACGCGGCCAGTAATCGCGCGCGGCCTGCGCCTCGATATTGTCGGGGTCGCCCGATTGCACCCGCGAAATGAACGCGCGCAGCCGCCTTGCCTCATTTGCGCCCACCGCCAGTTCAAGGCAATCCGCCTGATTGCGGATTTTCGCCTGCACGATGGATTGCCACAGGCGTTTTTTCAAAGGTTCCGACCATGATTGCTGGATGCGCGCGACGCGGCTTTGCCGCGAATGCGGCTGGAACGGGAGCAGGACGCCGTTCGGCATATGCGTTTTATCGCAGGTCAGGACGGCAACGCCCTTGTCCTGACATTCCGAAAGCAGGGTGGAACTTAGGGTTATTTGCGGGGATTCAAGGATAAGCGCGGTAATATCCTCAAGGGGAAGCGTAAACGCCCCCTCGTCATTCTCCAACCGCAACTGCCCTTTCGAGAGGTTCAGTTTCGCCGGGTTCTGAATCATCACCGTGCGCCACGCCAAGGCGTTGTTCCTTTGTTATTCTGTATTTATCCCTGAAATAATCCACAGAATACTTATGGAATGCAAGTAAAGTTTTTACGCCGATGCCTTCCTTAACTCCGTCTTTGCCGAAAGAAGGGTCGCTGTCATGTGTACGGATATTAATATTTCCTGTTCCTCTATGGGTTCCATTGTAATAGCCAAGGAACTCTTCTTTTTTGCTCTTTATAAAAACCAGATCGTTTTTGTAGAGGGAAAACAGAAAATCTGCATCGCTGACTTCGAGCCAGTCTTTTTCATCCTTGAATGCAACAATTGCCTTGTTGGGTAACTGTTTCTGTGCGAAATGATGGACGTAAACTGGCACAAGCTGGAATTTCCCGTCTTTTTGGAATACGTCCACCCGCACCATATCGCCATTGCTGGCGAGGCCTTCATTGATTTCAATGCCGCTTTTTTCGCTGGTTTCAATCCGCACGGAATTAATGACCGCAGCCTTGTCCGGTCCATTTTTTCCAGTGAGTTTCACGGGTTCGGCGAAAGCTTTTTGCGGGTCGCCTTTATGGGCATCCAGACGTTCTTTCAGGATGTTGTAGAGATTCCTGTTACGCCTGTCCTTGTCGACCAGATTTTCCAGCATGGCGGACTTGAGGCCGGACAGTTTCACGCGTTGGATAATCTTTCCGTCAGATTTTCTGATGCTGCGGATAGTTTCCTGATGCGCCGCACCGGTTATTTTCCGCACCGGCATCCGCGACACAAAAATTCCGCCCGTGCGTTCGCCTTGTTCGTTTTTGGAGCCATGAACCGCATTCATAACGTCGCGATGGAAAGTTTCCCAAGGCGCGGGCGGCAAAGTCCGCTCCGCCGGATTTTTGCGGCGGGCTTCATATTTGTTCCAGTCAGCCAGCCGTTTGACTTGCCCCTGCGTTGAAACGGCCAGCACAATCGCGTCCAGCGCATGGTGGCGGTCATTGCGGCGGTTTTTATCGGGAAAGCCCCACGCTCCGCGCAAATTCGCGGTCAAAGCGCCATTGCGGGTCTGCACCCGGTTGCCATCCCCCAGAGACAGGGATTGTTCCAAATGGTTTTTAAGCGCCCGCGCCATATAGCGCGTGTCGTTCAGGGCGCGGTCTTTCCACTTGTTTTCTTTTTCGCCATCAAAGTTTTCGGTCAGGAGCGTTTCCGCTTTTTTATGCGGGAGTTGCCGGGAAAAGACTTCCAGTGAATCAAGATTTTTCCCTGTGCGCCTGAAGTATTCAACCGGCGTATCATTGCCTTTATTCTGGTTTTCCGATGTCAGGCAAAGAATTTTGTTCATGTATGAATCGTTCCATGAACGGCTGTAAGGAATGATGTGGTCGATTTGCGTGGCCACTGAATCGCGAAGATTTTCCGGTGTAATATAGACGCCGGAATAGGGGCAATGCCCGTCCTGTTCCTTCCACAATCTGTATTTCAGAATGTCTTCGCCGGAAACATTATCTTCAATAATGCCCAGAATTTCGGCTACATGTTTTTTGGCTTCCTCACGATATGCCTGATTTTTCTTTTGTTCCCGCTCGATGTCCTTGCGGTCTTTGAAATTCCGGCCTACGTCGCGCGCCAGTTCGATAATAATGGTTTCAGGCATCCCATGCTTGCGGATCACGGCATTGATGACCTTACGGGCTTGCGCAAGAGCGCGATTGACCACCGGGTTTCGGATGTCATCAAACGGCGGGACTTTGGCAAGCCCTTTGTTTTCCTTGCGGCTATGGTCATAGCCTGCTTCTTTACACGCCTTATCATAGGTCAGGCCATCCTGCATATAGGGCAGAATATCGCGGATAGCTTTCAGGGACAGATCAACGCTTTTGCTGAAACTTGTAATGGAAGACAGTTTTCTGCGTTGGTCATCATTCAGTCCCAAAGCGGACAGCATTTCATCAATCTGCTTCTGATCTTCATAGAAAGACAAAATCCGCGCAATATTATCAAGCTTGTTCCGGTCAGCGCCTAGCCACTTTTGCCAGTCAGCATCACTGTCCGTTTCCAGCGCCGCTTTCAAGGCATGATAACCGGGCATTCTTAGAAAATTTCCCGCCGTTTTTTCCGTGGCTTCGCGGATTTTTTCCCGGCTATTGTCTTCGTCCTTGGTTTTCCGATAGCTGATATTGAACCGTTCATCATCGGATAAACCAAGTTCTTTTCGGGCCTGTTTATAGCTGACACCGCCTGAATTTTTATGCGCCAGATTGGCAAGGCTGTTTTTTTCGTCTTTTGTCAGGGGGCGTTCATTGTCGGATTTATCCTTAATCCTTGCATTGTTCAGTTTAGACCAGAGGACAAACAATTCCGCCGTATAGGAAAATTTGGGGGCGCGTTTTTCGCCGGTCAGGGAGCATGTTCCCACAAGATGCTCGGAAGATTGCAATGGCTTTTGGTAAAAGGCTATGCCATCCCCCTCTATCGTATTTCTTTTTTTGTAGTCCCCATCTCCGGCATAAGCGGTCATGAATTCCAGCGTGGCTTTCGCGTTGCCGAATTTTTTCTGGGCCTCGAAAATTTTCCTGATTTCCTGCCGCAACAGATCGCGGGTGACAAAGCGGTCATATGACCCGTCCCCGTTGCGTTTTTTGGGCAGGGTGGAAAGATACGCGCCAACGGTTGGCGCGTTTGCCATGGCTTCCTGCAACTCTTTCGCGCCGCTTAAAGCCTTTTTGCCTTCAGTATCGTTAGGCTCCGCGCCTTTGCGGTTTGACTGGAACCCCCTTCGCTTCGCGATATGGAACAGAACGCGGGCGAATTCGGCATCGGTCAGTTTTCTTTCCAACGCGGCCTTGCGCAAATCCCACGGGGTGACGGGCGGATTACCCGTGCCGGTTTTGGGATGGTTTCTCGACAAGTCGACGGACTCTATGTCCTGAAGGCCATGCTGTGCTAGCAAAGCGCGGATTTTCTTTTTGCGCTGCGCACGGCGGCCAATTGCACGGCGCATTCCCCGCTTTTCGCGGCGCGGCGCGGCAAGGGAAGCGCCGTCTTTCGGGTTTTCCGCTGCTTCAAAAATATGCGCACCGCAGCACAGGATAGTCTGGTTTTGAATATCGACCCCCGCGAAGCCAACGGAGGCAATGCCAATATCGATTCCCAAATTGTAAGCCATTAAATTCCCCTGCTAAAAATAGGTAATGAATTGTCTTGACTCATAATACCGGACGTTGCAAGCTTTTTCTGAACTCGTAGTATAGCCGTGTCGGATACGTTGCTATGATAAGGTATCGAAAGATACTGCAGAGTTTCTGCCCCGCATGGTTCGCCCAGCGGGGCATCTTTATTCCGGGCTATTCCGGTTAAATCCTTGCGCCGCTCGTTCCGTGCGCCCGTTCCATGGACGTAATAAGCCGGTATTTGAACACGCTTTTCAGCGCGTCGTTGATTGTCTCGATCTTTGTATGCTGGTCGAGGTCGAGCATCCGGCGGACGGCTTTTTCATCGATGCCGAGGCGCTTGCCCAGCGCGACGTTGCCGACTTTTTCATCGACCATGGCCATATGCAATCCGACTTTGGCGGCTTCCAGCGGGTTGAGGTGAGCGAGTTCCTGTCTGGGTCTTTTCTCCGATGGCTCAGGGATGGGCCGTTTATCGTCTATATAGCCGCCGAGCGCGGCGATGAGGGAGTCGCGCGCAAGATCGATGGCTTCCTCGCGCGTGTCCGCCCCCGTCAAGGCTTCGGGAATATCGGGGAAGGTCACGATGAATTCAGCGCCTTCCTTTTTCACATTGAACGGATATGAGAACTGCATTTCAATCTCCTACAAATCGTTTTTGTCTATTCCCAACTGTTTGCACATGGCGTTCAGCAGGCCGGGCCCGATTTCGCCCTGTTTCACGGTGGTGAAATTCCGGCCATAGTAAACGCGGGAATGAGAGCCTTTGCCCTGCCTTGTTTCCTCATAGGGAACGCCATTTTCCTTAGCCAGTTTTTTGACTTTCTTTTTAAATTCCTTGCCGTCCATGTCTCATTCCACATAAATTAATTATCGGACAAAATTGTCCGAAAGTCAAGTAATTCGGACTTTTTTGTCCGATAGCTGGCCGCTTCCGCCGGTCAATTTTTCAACATATCCGGCCCATTTATCAAGAGCTTCCCGCGTTTCATCCGCATATTCATAGCGGTTATAAACGGCGGCGACGCCGCTGATTATGCCGGAACTGTGGTTCAATACCCGCTCTATAACATAAGGGGGGACTTTCAGGCCGGCCATGTCGCTGGCGGCGGTGCGGCGCAGGTCGTGGATGCGCCATTCCGGCATGGGTTTTTTGTTTTCTTTTTCACGCAGTTCGCCGATCAGGGTTTCAACTCTGGATTTTGCCTTGGAAAAGCCGTTAAAGGGTTTTTTGCCATCAATGCTGAAAACATACTCATCCTGCTTTTCCGCGTTTTCGAGGATTCGCAGGGCGAGCGGAGAAAGATGCACGTAATGTTCCCGGTTCGATTTTGTCGATTCCTTTGGCAGGGTCCAGAGTTTTCTATTCGTATCTATATCCTGCCAGCGCATATTCAAAACCTCGCTTTTGCGCTGTCCCGTGACCAGAGTCATTTTTAGAAAGTCACCGAAGGGGAAGCCTTCTTTATCGCAGGCTTGCCAAACGTATTTTATTTCTTCATCGGACAGTACGCGGTCACGGGAAATTTCCGGCGCGGGTTTTGCCACGTTCAGGACGGGAAGGGTTTCTATCAAGTCCCTTGCGTGGCACCAGTTGAAGAACTTGCGGAGGTGGGCCAGCGTTCTGTTCGCCATGACCTTGGAGCCGCGATTGGCTACCTTGTCGACGATCTTTATAATGTCTTTTTTGGCGATTTCATGGATTTGCTTTTTACCGATGGCGGGCAGGACATCGGCCTTGAAAATCCGCTCCGTTTCCCGCCATGACCGGTTTTTTGGCTTCGCGTATTTATTCAGATAGTCCCTGAATACGGACTCAACGGAGCGTTTGGGGTTTTCGATTTTCTTCTTTTCAAGCGGGTCGACTTTATCGGCGAGTTCGCCCAGATGCCGCCGCGCCTTTGCCCTTGCCTGATCGAGCGTGATTTTATTGCATTGTTCTATCTTCATAAGCCGTTTCCGGCCCTTGTTCCGGTAGGATAGGACATAGGTTTTCTTGCCGCCGGGATACAGGCGGACTCCAAAGCCGGGAATGGCCGTGTCCCAGCGCACGTCCCAGCCGCCCTTATAAGTGAAGGAATCCACCATCTTCTTTGTCAGTTTCAACTTACATGCCTCAAAAAGTGACCACAAAGTGACCAGATTGCAGCGTAAAACAGCGTAATCTGGAAAAACATATGCAATCGTAAATGCTATATTATTCTTTGTAAATAGTAGGTTATGCGGCTTTGGGAGAAATGCGGAGAAACTGGCAAAATTAACTTTTAATCAGTAGGTCCTGGGTTCGAATCCCAGCGCGATCACCATTTCCCCGTATCAAAAAGCTATTGCTTTGCCGCCGGTTGCTGCTTTCTCTGTTCCCGCAGTTTCTGAAGTTTTTGCATTTGCTCCGCCGGTGTGGGCGGTTGCGCGGCCTGGGTTTGCGTTTGGGGCTGTGCGACCGGCGTTTGAGGCTGGGCCGATGCCGCGTTCCAGTTGCCGCAGGTGAAGTTGTCGGGAAAGCCGTTGCTGGCCATGCAGAGTTTGATTTCGTTGCACTGGCGTTCGCCGATGACGTTGTTCGATGCGGTGGCGGCGGAATAGAAGCAGTCGGCGAGCACGAGGTTCTGGTTGATGCGCGCTTCGCGGAGAGTTTGCTGGAGGACGAGGCCGCTGCTGGCGGTGGTTTTGGAGGCGCCGGTGGTGGCTTTTGCCGTGGTTCCGCTGTAGGAGGTCGTTGTTTTTTGTTTGGACCTTGACGAAGTCGCGTGGGCCGGGGGCAGCGCGATGGCGAGAACCATCACGGCGAGCGCGATGAAGACCGGGAGGGTCGCTTTTTGGTGGTTTGTCATAGTGCCAATCCGTTTGGGTTTGCGGTTATCCTGTTGCCTATTTTAACACATTGAATCCACGCGCAGAAACCGGAAATCGAATTGCCGCTGTGTAAATCGGCAAGAAGTAATTGACATAGTTTACATTTATCTTTACGAAATTAAAACAAGCCAAATAAAACAGGGGAACGGCAGCCATGGATTCCACGGCAGGGGCAAGCAATTCAGACACATCCGCATCCGTCACGGCGCAGCCGAGCGTTTGCGCGCAAAGTTTAGAGCTGGCCATCAAAGGGACCAAGGTCCGGGGCTATCTTGAGCGCGCATGGGACCGCGCCGCGCTTCCCGTTATCGGGATTACAAGCACGTTTCTTGCCGCCACGGGGTTCGGGATGTGGCAGCATGTGCCGCCTTCGGCGCGAATGGCGGGAGTGGCGCTGTTTGCCGTGGCGCTGGCCGCCGCCATCGCGCCGCTGCGCAAGGTGAGAGTTCCCACGCGCGAACAAGCGCTGGAGCGCATGGACAAGGCAACCGGATTGCCGGGGCGGCTCGCGTCGACCTACGACGACATTCCCGTCAAGGAAAGCGATGCGCAGAGCAGGGTGATCTGGGAACTACAGCGCTCGCGCATAGAGCGCAAGGTCGGCGCGTTCAAAGCGGCGCCGCTGCGCTCAACATTGCCCGCGCGCGACCCGATGGCGCTGCGTTATGCGATGGCGCTGATCGCGGGGCTTGCGGTTACAGGGGCGATTTCGGAAGACCAGGCGATGAATCGTTTCGCGGCGGCCTTCGACTTTCAGACCGGCCTTACGGCGAACATGGCGAAGATCGATGCGTATGTGACGCCGCCGAAATACACCGGCAAGGCCCCGATTTATATCGCTTCGACTAAGCAGGGCAAGGAAGCGGCCGAAGACGCGGCTTATGAGGTGCCCGAGAGCAGTATCCTGACGCTGCGCCTGCATGACCCGCATGCGAGAGTGACGGCGACCGGCGGCAGCGCGAAACCCGAGGATTCCTGCAAGCCGTCGGGCGAGATCACGCAATGCGATCTTGAGCTGTCCAGCAATGCGCAAATTACGGTGAAAAGCCCCAGAACGGGCGAAGTCGTCTGGCAGTTCAATGTTACTGCGGACTTGCCGCCGCAAGTCGCGCTTGCGCCCACACCGAAGGCCGAGGAGGACAAGCCGGGTCCCGCGGGAGCGACTTATACGGTTGTCGATGAATATGCGGGCGCGGAAGCTGTGCGCGCGCGTATTGTCCTGCCGGAGGGGCTGCAACAAGAACCCGGCGCGCGGCCTTTGTCTATTTTCAAGGCTCCGGCGCTGACGATTCAGATCAAATAGGCTCAGGCCGCTTCCTGCCCGTTGCGCCAGGCCGTGTCCCTGAATTCGCTGTCGAGCGGGGTGTGGGACAGGCGGCTTGTGTAATTTGAAAGCGTTTTCATCCCTATGCCCAGCACGATTTCGAGCGCCTGCTGCGGGCCGTAGCCTGCTTTGAGGAAATCGTTTTTTACATCGTCAGAAACGCGGCCGCGGTTTTTCATCAGGTCGCGCGCATACTGGCGGAAGGCTTCGAGCCTGCTGTCCGCGATCGTCCGTCCATCGCGGATGGCGCTGACCACATCGTCGGGGACATTTTCTTTTTTCGCGCCCGCGCTGTCGGCGGCCACGCAGTATTCGCAGTCGTTCTCGCTCGATGCCGTCAGCATCACGATATAACGCTCCGCCGGGGACAGGGAAGTTTTTTCAAGCATCCTGCCAAGCGTGACGTAGGCGTCGAGCAGCGGCGGCGCTTCGGCGAAGATGCCCATGATGTTGGGCTGGAAGCCGTAAGAGTCGCTTACTTTTTTCAGCGCGTTTTTCGCGTCCGGCGGCGCGTCCTTTTCGGAATGGACCTTGAATGTCATCGGCAATTCTCCTCCATGACCTTTGAGTGCATGCGCCAACTTCCGCCCGGCGCATAATGTTCCCGGTCAGTCGGCGGCGTCCTCAATTTCCTCGCCGGCGCGCTGCACGTCCCTGCCCGCGCCTTCCATTGTATTGCAGGCGCCGAGGGTCAGGCAGGAAACCGTCAGTAAAAGCGCAATGATAAAACGCATGATTTTTCCTTTTTTGTTATTGGCTACAGGGTATTCAACGGCCTGTCCGGGCGTTGGGTTCCCCGCCTGGCGGGGGCAGGAACCTAAACGGCGGGGGGCGGTTGGATTCATTGAACAAAAGGAGGTTTCAATGGATATCAAGCGGAAGGGATTTTTAATGGCGGTGGTCGCGGCTGCGCTGGCCGTATCCGCCTGCGGCAGCACAAAGACAGAACGCGGCCTTAGCGGCGCCGGCATCGGCGCGGGCGTCGGGGCGGCGGGGGCGGCGGTGACGGGGGGAAGCCCCGTTACGGGCGGCCTTATCGGCGGCGCGGTGGGCGGCGCAACCGGCGCGCTGACCGATGAAGAGGATTTCAACCTAGATGATGTTTTCGACTGACAACCTCTCAAGTGCGCAAACCCCCCGTAAAATTAATTTTACGGGGGGTTCCGTGCGGGGGTAGAGGAAACTCGGTTTTGTTACCTGGCTCTCATGCGTTGCGGCGTATCGCTTGTAAAGCCGCCCATTTCGCGGCACGAGGCGGCGCAGCGCTGGCAGGTTTCGGCGCACCTGTCCATCTCATCGCCGCCAATTTCGGCGCAGCTTTCAGCGCAGGTTTCGCATACTGCGGCGCAGGACTCGCATATATATGTGTGGAGCGGGGATTCGCGCGTCATGAAATCGGCGGCGGTCTGGCATATCTCGATGCAGTCGGTCATGACCCGGACATGGCTTTTATGACTATGTTTTCCGCCCTGATCCAGACAGTAGCGATAAAGAGTTTTCATGCACTCCGCGCGGCATTCCCAGCAGAGCGCGATGCATTCGCGCAAGGATTCAGACGGAAGGATGGCCATGGGTTGCTCCTTTATCCTGTGTTCGGTCGGGTAGCCAACATGCGGGGAAAACAATCGTTCCCGAAAAAACGGAACTTTTCCGGTTGCCGCTTGTTTGGTTTGGCGATGCATATATTTTTCAAAGTTGCCGGAATCCTTCTGGGGGTCGTCGCGGTCGTTGTTGCCGCGGGGGTGATTACGCTCGCCAGTTTCGATCCGAATGAACACAAAGCACGGGTGGCGGCGGAAGTGAAGGAAGCGACCGGGCGCAATCTTGAAATCGCGGGGGATATAGAAGCCAAGTATTTCCCTATGCTGGGGTTCAGGGCGGAAGGGGTACGGCTTGGCAATCCGGAAGGATTTTCCGGAGAAACATTTCTTTCCGTAGGAAAAGTGGACGCCGGGGTCAAGGTGCTGCCGCTTCTTCGGCGTGAGATACAGTTTTCAAAAATCATCCTGCAGGAGCCGCGTATCGATATTATCAAGCTCGCAGACGGAATGACCAACCTGAAGTTTCCGCAGCAGAAAAAACAGGCGGCGAGACGGGATTTTACCATTGAGGCCGTGAAAGTGAGCGGCGGCAGCATCACCTATACCGATAAAGCGACGGGAAAGACCGTAACGGCCAGCCCGCTAAATCTTAACCTGCCCGGTTATGCGCCGGGCAAGGACATGGATTTTTCCCTGGAAACAGCCATCGGGCGGAATGGCGCCGCCCCGGCGCAGATCAACGTCGATGCGAAGGTTAGCATGGAGCCGGGAACCGGCGCTTATGAGTTCAGGGATATAGACGGGAAAATCAAACTCGGCGCGGACGGACAAAAAATGGATGTCACGCTTGCGGGAAATGTCAGCGCGAATTTCAGGACCGAGGAAATCGCGGCGAATGATTTTCAGATAGGCTGGAAAGATTCAAATGTGAAGGGCAGCGCCGATATCAAAGGTTTTGACAAGCCCGTCGTCAATTTCAATGTAACATCGCCGCTGATCGACCTTAACGATTTCAGGAAGAAAGATGCGTCCGGCGGGGAGCATGGCGGGAGCGGGATCCTGCCGGTCGAAATGATGCGCAGGCTTACACTTGCCGGTGATGTATCTATTCAGGAACTGCGTGTTTTCCGCATACGCGCGGTCAATTTCACCGCGAAAGTGGATGGGGGGAACGGGCTGTTTATCATCAATCCCATCCATGCGGAAGGGTATGGCGGCATGAGACAGGCGCGGGTGCAGGTCGATGTGCGTTCTCCGGTGCCGACGCTATCGGCCATAGGAAAGGCGCAGGGTTTGCAAGCGGACCAGCTTGCGCGGGATATTACGGGGGACGATTATGTTTCCGGGGTACTCAATGCCGATTTCGATCTGGATGCCGCCGGGAATACGGCGCGGGCGCTGCGCGAAACGGCAGGAGGCGATGTCAGGATTCGTTTTTCGGACGGTGTGATCAGAAAATGGCAGCTCGGGACGCTTATCAACCAGGCCATCGCGTTTTTTGAAACAGGGCAGCCGGATGCGAATGTTTCCGGCGAGGTTCAGTTTACATCGCTGAGCGGGCGGTTTATCGGCAGCAACGGGGTGTTCCGCAACGACGATCTTGTCCTGCGCGCGCCGAAAAGCCATGCGCTGGGCAGCGGTAACGTAAGCCTGCGGGACATGAGCGTCGACTACTCGCTGCGCGTCGGCACCGGGGATCCGGCGGACAGCGGCAGGCATTTGCCGATAAGGATCAGCGGGCCGCTGTCCAGGCCCGGCTATTCGCTTGATTTCAAGGCCGCCGCGACCGAGGCGATCCAGCAGCAGATCGAGAAGAAGCAGAAAGACATTCTGGACGATATTCTGGGGACGGAGCCGGCGGCGGGAGATGAGAAGGAATCCGGCGATACCGGCAATCCCGCCGATCTTCTTAAGAACTTTCTGGGTACGGAACAGGAGTAAGGAACCGGCTGCTGCGCGGAAGCGTAGGAAAGGCAGAGGAAGTTTATTATTAGCGGAGTCAGATATGCATTATCCACCCAAGCCCGGAGCGATGGAGCCAGACGGCAAAATCCGCCACAGGCCTTTTTTCAGGGCAACCCGGCGGGATGACGGCCATGAACAGTATTTATAACGACAATCTGGACAAGGACAGGCTGAAGGACATCGCTTCGTACGAGTCCGATCTTTGCCTGACGCTGACAATGGGCTGCGCGAAGGGCGGCATAGAGGCCGTCAGAAAAAACCGCATCGATTTTAAAAATCTGGTGAGCAATGCCGATGAGACGCTGGAGAGGCTGGGGTGGAAATGGCTGGAGCGGAGGAAATTTCTCCGGCAGCTTTTACGCCTGCGCAAGGACGAAGAATTCTGGGACGGTCATGGCAGAGGGTTGATGGTTCTTTGCGATGACAAGGGATTTTTCGAAGCTTTTCAAATGCCGTTTCCGCTTGAGAACAATGTCGTGGTGGACAGGCGTTTTTATCTGCGCCCGGTCATTCCCCATTTTCAGGAAAATATTTTGTTCGCTGTCATCGTCCTGAACCGGGACGATACGCAGATCGTGTTCGGCGATCTTTTGCATGAAGACTATTACGCGGCCAGGCCGTCAGGGCCTCTAACTTCGTTCGATGAATATCTGTCTCATTTCGAATTTGAAAAATCGCTTCAGTTCGTTTCTAAAAACGTGCGCGGCACTTCCGTGTTTTTCGGGCATGGGGTTGCGGGGGACAAGGCCCAGGACAATGCGCGCCTTTCCGATTATTTCAGGCATCTTGAGAACTGGATCGTCACCGAGCTGCGCAAGGTCAATCCGGACAGGATTTATTATGCCGCCGACGACAGGGCCGAGGGGTCTTACCTGAAAGTGGTGCGGGCGCATCATCCGGAAATGGAGCGGCTTGCGCATATCAATACGGCTTCTTCCGATCCGTCGAAGTTTGCAAAGCTGGCGGCGGAGAGGATTGTGAATGAGAGAGAAATGCGCAGACAGGCGAGCATCGGGGAATACCGCAAGCGCATCAGGCAGGACAGGAAAACCGTCAGTGCGGGGATCAGGGAAGTTTCTTTGGCGGCGCATGACAAGCGTGTCGAGAAGCTTTTGCTGCCGGCCTCCACCCGCGACAAGGAATGGGGACATATAAGAGAACAGAGCCACGATATCGAGATGAACGTTCCGGACGGCGAGGGCGGCGAAATCGGAGACGAGCTGATCAATCTGGCCGTCATCGAGACTTTTCTTAACGGCGGAGAAATTATTCCGCTGAATGATTCCGACCATATGAGGGTCGGCGCCATTCCGCAATATGCGGCGCTGTGCCGCTGGTAAAATTCAGTTTATATCATGGATATGAACGTCCCTGCCGCCGTATTTGCGCAGGATTTCACGGGCGAGCCGTTCCCTGTTTGGGCCGGGTGTGCGCACCCAGAGTACAAGCCCGCCTTTTTTGATCTGGTTTTTTATGCGCCGGTCCATCAGCGCGCCAATGGCAAAAGCTACGCTTGTTCCTGCTATGGCCCCGATGGCGCTGCCGATGGTTATGGCGGTGAGTAACTGCCAATCCGATGAACTTGCGGACATTATCGCCGCGGCGCAGCCGCCGAAATAGGCGGCGCCCCCAACCAGAACGGCAGCGCCCAGCGCTTTTTCCTCGGGCCTGATCGGGGCCACGCGGGGGGCGTCTGGATTGTCCTCGACCAGCAGGGGATTTACGGCAGGCGCGCCGAATTCCTTTTCCACGTTATGGGGGCCACCAAGCACACTAATATCCTGCCGGGGGAAAGCGGTGTTTTCCAGTTCGGCGATGGCGGCGTACAACAGTTTGCGGTCATCGAAAACGCCGACGGCTTCGCGGATCGTCGCCTGTTCCTGCATGTTCTTCTCCTTTTAAAGAAAACCGCAAGCGCTCCGAAATGGTTCCGCGGAGTATTGTTCAGGTCCTTCGCCGATGACTTTTTGCATATTATTTTTAAACTTTTAGAGAAAAAAGCTGGACAAGGACAGATCAATTGTCATAATTTAAATCCTACCTTATGGGTATATTGCAAAGCACAAAAAATGCACAGGCTCAAACGGTTTATTTGGACATAAGATATTGAAATGACCAGAAAAAGCGTGTAAACCCCTAGCGCGGGTGGTTTGTTGCATTTGCGAAGGGCGGGTTATGCGCGGTAATTTTATTACATTTGTTTTTTCTTCATCACAGCTCACACATGCGGAGTTGTGCATTGCAGCGACGAGGGCGGGCGGCGCCGGGGTCGTTAATGCCGAACTTGAATCAAATTACGAAAATGCGTTTGCCTGCCTGCAGCGGATGGAAAATCCTGACTCGGGCGCGCGCGGCGGTTACGGGCTGAAGCTTGCGGATATCGACAAGGAGACGATCGGGCGGCTCGCGCCTTATTTCGAAAGCAATCTGAAATGGCTGATACTGGATAGCGCCGTTGCGGATAAGAATTCCAAAATTATTAAAGGACTTAGGGACAAGGGCGTTACCGTTCTGGCCGAATGTGTATCAGGAGAAGTTCCCGCCTGCGTCGCCGGGAAAGATGTCGACGGGGTCATCGTCAAGGGCAATGAGAGCGGCGGGTATATCGGCGAAGAGGCCAGCTTTATCCTGCTGCAGAAATGGATGAAGCAGACGGACCTGCCGCTGTATGTACGCGGCGGAGTGACGCCGCATGTGGCGGCGGCGTGTCATGCGCTCGGCGTTGCGGGCGGGGTGCTGGACAGCCAGATGCTGCTGCTGGATGACAGCCCGTTGCAGCGAAGCTCGTTGCAGCGGTTGCTGGCGACGCTCGCGGGGAGCGAGACGGTCGCGGCCGGCAGCAATGAAGACGGGTTTTATTTCCGGGTGCTCAATCACCCGCAATTGAAAGCGGCGAAAGAGTTTATCGCAAAGGCCGAGGGGCTGGGCGCGGACGATCTGCGCGCGCTGGTTGCCGAAAACAAAATCGACTGGAGCGAGCCGAAGAACGGGTTGCTTCCGGTGGGGCATGACATTTGTTTTGCCGAAGCATGGCGCAAGCAGTACGGCACGGTTGCGGCTGTGGTGCGGGCGATTGACGAGGCGGTGGAAAATTATGCGGCGCTTGCGGCGGTCAGTCCCCCGTTGCGGGAAGACAGTCCGCTGGCGCAGGCGCTGGGCACGAAGCTGCCGATCGTGCAGGGGCCGATGACAAGGGTTTCGGATACGCCGCAATTCGCGCAGGCGATCGCGGACGGCGGAGCGCTGCCGATGCTGGCGTTTGCGCTGCTGAAGGGCAGGCAGGTCGGCGATTTATTGGCGAAGGCGAAGCCGTTGCTGGCGGGGCGCAAATGGGGCGTTGGGTTGCTTGGCTTCGTGCCGGTGGAACTGCTGGAAGAGCAGATCAGCGCGACGCTGCCATATCAGCCGGATTACGCGATTATCGCGGGCGGAAGGCCGGATCAGGTCGTGGCGCTGGAAGGGCGGGGCATTCCATCGTTCCTGCATGTGCCGTCGGCGAATTTGCTGGCCGGATTTTTGAAGGGCGGCGCGCGGCGGTTCATTTTCGAAGGGCGCGAATGCGGCGGGCATATCGGGCCGCTGAGCAGTTTCGTTCTCTGGAGTTCGATGATCGACCGCATTCTTGCGAGTCTCGATGAAACGGGAATTCCGGGCGAGGAAATCCAGTGCCTGTTCGCGGGCGGCATTCATGACGAATTTTCGGCGGCGTTCATACAGATCATGACGGCGCCGCTGAGCGCGCGCAATGTCAAGGTCGGCATTCTGATGGGCAGCGCGTATTTGTTCACTAAAGAGATCGTTGATTGCGGCGCGATTGTGCAGCAGTTCCAGGATGTCTGCGTCGATTGCGAAGAAACGGTGGTGCTGGAAACGGGGCCGGGGCATGCGAGCCGCTGCGCCCTGACGCCGTTTGCGAAAACATTTTTCGATGTGCGCCGGGATGGCAAGGGAAACATGGCCGCCGATGCCCTGCGCGAGAAGCTGGACTCGATGATTCTTGGCACGTTGCGGGTTGCGTCCAAAGGACTGACGCGCAAGGGCGATGAGCTTGTCACGGTCAGCGATGCGAAGCAGAAGGAAAGCGGCATGTACATGCTGGGGCAGGTTGTGCTGTTGCGCGACCAGGTCGGCACGATTGCCGATCTGCATGCGCAGGTGACGACGGGGGCCGCCGCGCTGCTGGAAAAGGCTGCGAAGCAGAAGAAGGCGAAGCCGAAGGTGAAGACACAGGCGGCGGATGTGGCGATTGTTGGCATGAGCTGCGCGCTGCCCGGCGCGAAAGATATTCAGGAATACTGGGAGAATATTCTCGACAAGGTCAATGCGGTGACGGAAGTGCCGAAACACCGCTGGGATACCGATCTGTATTTTGATTCCGACCGTCACGCGAAGGACAAGATTTATTCGAAATGGGGCGGGTTCCTTGCCGACATGCCGTTCGACCCGATGAAATACGGCATTACGCCGAAATCGATTGAATCGGTAGACCCGTTGCAGTTGATGGCGCTGGAGATCGCGGCAGCGGCGCTGGCGGACGCCAATTACCGGCACGATAAAAAAACACGCGAGCGCACGTCGGTCATTATAGGAGCGAGCGGCGGGGCGAGCGATGTCGGTTCGCAATACGGACTGCGCGCGGAATTGCCGCGCTTTGCCGGCGAATTGCCGGATGAGATTGCGGCCCGCCTGCCGGAATGGACGGAGGATACGTTCGCGGGAATTCTTCTGAACGTCGTTGCGGGACGGATTGCGAACAGGCTCGATCTTGGCGGCGCGAATTTTACCACCGACGCGGCGTGCGCGTCGTCGATGGCGGCGATTTACCAGGCGGTGCTCGATCTGACCACCGGCAACAGCGACGTTGTGATCGCGGGCGGGGTCGATACGGTGCAGAACCCGTTCGGCTATATGTGCTTCAGCAAGACACAGGCGTTATCCCCGCGCGGTGTGTGCAATACGTTCGATCAGAATGGCGATGGCATCGTGATTTCGGAAGGGATTGCGATGGTCGTGCTGAAACGGCTTGCCGATGCGGAGCGCGACGGCGACAGGATTTATGCGGTGATCAAGGGCGCTGGCGTCGGCAGCGACGGCAAGGCCAAAGGGCTCAGCGCGCCGCTCCCGGCGGGGCAGTTGCGGGCGATGCGCCGCGCTTACGACCAGGCGGGGTTCGCGCCGGCAAGCGTACGGCTGTTCGAGGCGCACGGTACGGGCACGGTTGCGGGCGATACGGCGGAGTTGGAGAGCACCGGGACACTGATGAGCGAGAGCGGAGCGTTGCCGCGCAGCGCCGTGGTCGGATCGGTGAAAACGATGATCGGGCATACCAAGGCTTCGGCCGGGGCGGCGGGATTGCTGAAGGCATCGCTCGCGCTTTATCACAAAATTTTACCGCCGCACCGGGGTGTGCAAAATCCAAACAAGGTTCTCGCGGACAAGAACGCGCCGCTTTACGTGATCGACGAGGCGCAGCCGTGGGGTCATGCGCAGGATTATCCGCGCCGCGCGGCGGTCAGCGCGTTCGGGTTCGGCGGGACCAACTTCCATATCGTCATCGAGGAATATAACGGCGAATTCCGGGCATGGAACCGCAAGGCGCCGCGCAATCGCCGGGCGGCGGAGTTGTTCATCTGGCGCGGAGAGAAAAACGATGTAAAGCGGCAACTGGCCGATACGCTGAAGTTTCTGACGCAGACGCCTGATATCGAACCTCGCGATCTGGCGTTTACGCTCGCGGGCCGCGTCGCGTCCGCAGGCATGACGGTTTGTATCGTGGCCGGAGATTTAACCGCGCTGACGGAAAAAATCACAGCAGTTCTCAGCCATTTTGCAAGCGGGAACGATATGCCGGCAGGGGCTTATATGGCTGAAGGCGCAACCGGCGGAAAGCTGGCTGTGCTTTTCCCCGGTCAGGGATCGCAATATGCGGGCATGTTGCGTGAGCTGGCCGTGCAGTTTCCGGCGTTTGCCGGAGTTCTATCGCTGGCGGACAGCGAACTTGCGGAAGCGTTCGAAAGACGCTTCGGGCGCAGCCTGAACAGTTTCATTTTTCCACGCGGGGCTTACAGCGAGGAAGACCGCAAGGAAGCAGAGAAAGCGCTGCGCGGCACCGATGTGGCGCAACCGGCGCTCGGGGCGGCAGGGGCCGGATTGTGGCATGTGATGCGCGATCTAGGTTTGAAGGCTGATATGCTGGCGGGCCACAGCTATGGCGAGTTCGTCGCGCTGTATGCCGCCGGACGGATGAGTTTTTCTGAACTGATGGCTGTGTCGGAAGCGCGCGGACGGCTGATCGTCGACAAGGCGAAAGAAGCGGGCGCTGAACTGGGAACGATGGCGGCGGTGCGGGCATCGCGCGAAGAGATCGAGGCCGCAATCAAGGGCATGAAGGATATCGTCATTGCCAATCACAATGCGCCGGAGCAGGTCATCATTTCCGGTGCGGAGCAGGCGATTGCGAAGGTTTCGGAAGTATTGGCGGGCGCGGGCAAGGATGTTGCGCGCCTGCCGGTGGCGGCGGCGTTCCATTCGCCGTTTGTCGAGCCCGCGCGCGCGGCGCTTGCCAAAGTCATCGACAGGATCGACTGGCGGGAGGGCAACGGCGCGCCGGTATATTCCAACAATACGGCGAAGCCGCACGGGAAGAATATAAAGAAGGCGATGGCCGATCATCTCATCGGTTCCGTTGAGTTTGTCGCCGAAATCGAGGCGATGTACAAGGACGGGGCGCGCGTGTTTCTTGAAATCGGTCCGCGGCCGGTTCTGACGAACCTGACGAAGCGCATCCTGAAAGGCCGTCCCTTTACCGCGATTGCCGTTGACGATAACGGCGGCGGCGTGGCGGGCTTGCTGCATGCTTTCGCGCAATTGCTGTGCGCGGGCATTGAGCTTGATGTTGTGAAATTGTTCGAGGGACGGGACTGCCTTGCCGTCAAAATAGAAAACGCCGCCGCTGTAAAGCGCACGCCTGTTGTTCCGAAACATGCGTGGATGCTGAACGGCAGCGGCGTAAGACGTGCGGGCGAGCCTGTGCGTCAGGTCGGCGTGACGGCGGGATACAAGCCGGAAGTTAAAACGCAGGCACAAGCGCCTGCTCAAACCGTTTCCACAGCCGCGCCGAAAGCCGCGGCAGGAAAAATTTCTTTACCAACCAGACCACATGCACAACTTAGGAGGACGAGTAAAACCATGACCGATGAATCGTATCAACGCTCGGTGGCGGAGGCTTATTTTGAGCTTCTGGACCGGCAATTGAACAATGCCCGCGAGGTGGCATTGGCGGAGCTGGGGGCCGATCCCGCTTCGTTCACCCAGCCTGTAAGGACCGCGCGTCCGGTAGCCGCCGCGCCGCGCCGCCAGCCGGCAGCGCTGCCCGCGGCTTCTGTGAAAAGGGAAGTAGCGCCGATGCCTGTCGCCGCTGCGCCGCAGCCCGCTAAAACCAACGGCAACGGTCACGTGGTCGAGGCGATCAGGATCGAACTGCCTGTGTCCGCTCCGGCCTCCGTTGCCAACGACACGGCAGGAGCGCTGGATCTGGAAACGCTGAAAAAGATCATCCTTTCGGTCGTCACGCAAAAGACCGGTTATGAGGAAGACATGATCGAGTTCGGCCAGAACCTTGAAGCGGATCTTGGCATCGACTCGATTAAACGCGTGGAGATTGTCGGCGGCGTTCTCGAAGAACTCCCCGAAACTTACACCACGGCGCTCAGCGACGGCGGACGCAGCAAGCTCAGCACCGCGCCGACGCTCGGGACGATGCTCAAGCTTCTGGAAGAGGCCGGAGGCAAATCCGTAAATTTTAAATTAGCCGGGACGGGCTCGACTTTGGCGGCACAGGCTGAACCTGTCCGCCGCTCGCCCCGGCTGTCTGAAACCCGCGCGGAAGTTTTCTGCGCGAGGGAAGACATTCCTGCCGACGCGCCGCGTTTACTGACCAAAGGTGATTTCATCATCACTGCAGACAGCGCGGGCGTGGCGGAAAGATTATCCGAAAAACTGAAAGAGCAGGGATGCCGCGTGCATGCGGTATCCGGCGACGCCCTTAAGGATGAAAGCGCTTTCATGCTATGGTGCGAAAGCGGAGGAGAACGCATACAGTCGCTTGCCGGTATTGTGCATCTGTCCTCGCTGGACGCGATTGTATTCGATTCTCAATCGACAGCCGCGGAATGGCAGCAGCAGATTTTCAGGAATGAAAAGATCCTGCATCTGCTGCTGCGTCATTTCCACGGCAAGATCGTGGATCGCGCGCATGTGCTTGCCGCTAGCGGTCTTGGCGGAACATTTAGCCGTGAAGGCAGCGCGGGCCTCAGCCTGCAGGGCGGCGTTACGGGCCTGATAAAGTCTTATTGCAAGGAGCGCACGGATATTCGCGGCAAGGCGGTCGATCTCGATCCTTCGCTGGATGCGGCCGCGCTGGCGGCGCAGATATATAATGAACTTGAACTCGACGGCGGTCGCCGTGAAGTTGGCTATCCCAGGGGCGAGCGCACCATATTCCAGACCCGTCTTGCGCCGATGCCGGAGCCGCTTGAGGAAATTGCTGGAAATCTTGTTATTCTGGCGACCGGGGGCGCGCGCGGCGTAACGGCGGAAGTGCTGCGCGAAGTCGCAAAGCCCGGCAATACGCTGATCCTGACCGGCCGGAGCAAGATGCCCGGCGATGCGGAAACGCTGCGCGGCGATAATGAAACGGCGGCGCTTGCCACCGAAAAAGATCTTGCGCGTTACTTTGTCAAAAAAGAGTCCTTGCAGCTTGGTCAAGCCCGCAAAAAGGCAGTTTCCGTTCTGGCGGCGCGCGAACAGCTGGACAATATCGCGGATTTTGAGCAAAGCGGCGCGAAAGTCGAATACCGCGCGGTCGATGTGACCGATGAGCAGAGCATGAAGACGATGCTGGCCGGCATATATAAGGCGCATGGCCGGATCGATGGCGTCGTGCATGGCGCGGGGATTATCGAGGACAAGTATCTCGCGGACATTACGCCGGAAAGCTGGTCGCGTGTTGTGAATACTAAAGTTATCGGCCTGTTGTTGTTGCAAAAATATCTTAAGGCCGATCAGTTGAAATTCCTGACGGTATTCAGTTCGGTTGCTGGACGATACGGCAACAGCGGTCAAAGCAATTACGCGACGGCAAACGAACTCATGAACAGAATTTGTTCGCAATTGCAAAGTCTGTGGAGTGGAAAAATCCGCGTCAACGCTTTGTGCTGGGGACCTTGGGGCAAAACCAAATTCGGAACAGGCATGGTGACGGAAATCACTGAGGAAAAATTTGCGAAGCAGGATATTTATCTCGTTGATGCCAAACTGGGACGCGATTTGTTCCGGTATCAGCTAATGAAAGAATCTATTAACAGTCAGGTCGAAGTGGTCTGTGGCTCAGGGCCATGGGAGCAACACGAAGCGGAAAATGGCGCATTCCGGAGAGTAGCGGAACTTTCTTATGATGCGTTGCTTGGCGGTGCGATGGCGGAGACTCTGCCGTCCGGAGAAATTATTTTTAATGTAACGGTTGGTAAAAATCACGCCTATCTACAGGATCATGTCATCGATGGCGTGCCGGTTTTGCCGATGGCTATGGCTTTGGAAATGATGGCGCGGGCGGCGGAGAAATCGTTTGGCGCCACATGGACCGTTCAGCAAATCAGCGAGGGGCAGCTTTTTAAAGGTGTCAAGGTCGATCGGGATAATTATCCGCTGGTTATAAAAATATCTGCATTAGCCAATGGCGATGCAGACCAAATAAAATTGAAGGCGAAAATAATTTCCGCCGAAGAAAAATCTCTGCCGCATTACGGTGCGACGATCATTCTAATGAAAAAATTATCCATTCCGGCGGAGATTCCAGTTATTAATTTTGGCTCTTCGCGGCTTATGAGCACGGATGAGATGTATGAACAATGGTTGTTTCATGGGCCGCGATTCCACGTGGTTAAATCCTTTGACGTTCTGGCGGAGGAAGGCGCAAGATGTCTTGTACGGGCAACTGCTCCGGCCGGTTTCGTGGAAGAAAATGCGAGCGGCCGGTGGATTTTCGATCCCGGCCTGGTGGACGGTGCGGCGCAACTAAGCGTTTTGTGGATGAGCGTTTTTCGCGATCTCTTCGCTTTGCCGGTCAGGTTCGGGAAGATCGTGCGTTATGCCGAGACCTCGCCCGCTGATTTAAAGATGCACTACATGGTTAAGGATATCACGCCGGAGATGATTTCAGTCGACGTCTATTTCGCCGACGAGAATGGCAGAGTTTACCTTATGATTGAAAATATGGTTCACGTTGCAAGCAAGACGCACAAAATTGGCCAGGATACGGCTCTGGCGGCGGCGGAGTAATATAATGGCCAGCAGAAAAAAAGGGACAACATCTCAAGAGCCGATCGCCGTCATCGGCATGTCCTGCATTTTTCCGCAGGCGGAAGATGTCAAAAAATTCTGGCATAATATTTTGAACGGCGTGAATGCGATTTGGGACCCAGCTGAAAAGTGGGAAGCCGAGCGCTATCTGAAATCGGGCCGCATTACAACGCCGCGCGGCGGCTATCTTGGCGATTTATTCCGTTTCGACCCGAGCGAGTTTGGTATAATGCCAAATTCTATCGACGGAGGAGAGCCGGACCAACTGCTTGCGTTGCAGGTTGCAAAGCGAGCGTTGGAAGACGCCGGCAGCCGCTATCTCGACAATGACTTCGACCATGGGGATACGGGCATTATCCTTGGCCACAGCACTTATTATCATCGCGGCCAGGTTAACATCGCACAACATAATATATGCTTCGATCAGACGCTGGAAATTCTACAAGCGGCCATACCGGGGCTGACTGAGGAGCAACGTGAAAAGATAGGCGTTGTTCTTAAAAGCCAGTTGCCGCAGTTCAATGCCGATATGTGCCCGTCCGAAGTGCCAAACGTCATGACGGGAAGAATCGCAAACCGGCTGAATTTCATGGGGCCGAATTATCTTGTCGATGCAGCTTGCGCGTCATCGCTTCTGGCGGTCAATGCGGCGGTGAACGAACTGCGCAGCGGCAATAGCCGAATGATGCTGGCGGGAGGGGTGAATGCGTCACTTCCTGCAGAAGTTTGCGTGATTTTCACCCTGCTGGACGCCTTAAGCGAGCGCGGCAAGGTACGACCGTTCGAGGAAGGCAGCGACGGTACGCTGCTCGGCGAAGGGCTGGGAGTGGTTGTGCTAAAAAGGCTAACGGATGCGCTGGAGGATGGCGACCGTGTGTATGCCATTGTCCATGGAGTCGGCCAGTCGAGCGACGGCAAGGGGCTAGGCCTGCTTGCACCGAATGAAAAGGGCGAGATACTGGCAATGCGGCGCGCATATGAACAGACCGGAATTGATCCTGCGAGCATCAGCCTTATAGAAGCGCACGGCACAGGCATACCGCTTGGCGACAAGACGGAGATTTCAGCGCTGGAATCTATCCTTGGCAAACGGCAAGGGCCGCAAGGCAATGTCGCTATCGGTTCGGTTAAATCGATGATAAGCCACTGCATACCTGCGGCAGGCATGGCGAGCATGATAAAAATGTGTCTTGCGCTTTATCATAAGGTTTTGCCGCCTACGCTGTGCGATAAAATCAATCCGGAACTCGGGATCGGGCAGACGCCTCTTTATATCAACAATACTGTGCGGCCGTGGATCAGCAAGCCGGGAATTCCGCGCCGCGCCGCCATCAACTCATTTGGATTCGGCGGCGTCAACGCACACGCCATTCTTGAGGAGGCGCCCGAAACGGCGCTCAGGCCGCCAAGGCGCGTCCCATGGCCTGCGGAGCTTTTTGTATTTTCAGGGAATACGAAAGGCGACCTGGAGGCCCAGCTTGGCAGACTGAAAGATTTTATAGAAGCTCGCGATGATTGTTATCCTGCCGATATCGCTTTTACTCTTGCGCTAAAAGCCAAAGAAAACAACGGATCCTTCCGTCTTTGCTTGATTGCTTCCGATCGCGAGAACCTGCTGGAAAAGATCGGGCAGGCAATGAAGCGTTTTGAGAAAAGCGACAAGCCGTTGATGGGAAAAGGCGGCGTTATTTTCAGCAATGCGCCTATCAATGGAAAAATGGCGTTTATATTTCCTGGTGAAGGCTCTCAATATATTGGCATGCTGGAGGAACTTGCGACTTATTTCGATACAGTGAGAGCATGGTTCGATCTATGGCATGGAACATATGATAGTTCGCCGGGGGAAAGCCGCACCGATATTGTTTTTCCTCCTTATAGCGACCTGACCAGCGAACGCCGCGCCGAGCTTGACCGGCACCTGCATGAAATTGGGCCCGGCTCTGAAGCCGTGTTTATTGCCGGGCAGGCTATGAACAATCTTTTAGAATCCGTTGGCGTGACGCCGGATGTCATGCTGGGACACAGCAGCGGTGAATCCTCGGCTCTTGTGGCATCGCGCGCTATTGAAGCGGACACGCCGCAGAAAATATCAAAGCTGATCGCACAACTTAACAGCATTATGCGTACTCTGGAGAAAAAAGGTCAGATCAGCACTGGCGCCCTGATGGCAATTGGCCTTATGCCGCTGCAGGATATCAAGGGTCATATCGACGGCACAGACATTGTCATCGCCATGGAAAATTGTCCTACTCAAATTATCGTTTTTGGCGGCAAGGAGGAAATCGCGAAGTTGCCGATGACGCTTGCCGAGGCCGGAGCGGTTTGTGAAATTCTCCCCTTTGACCGCGGATATCACACACCGTCTTTCACGCCAATGAAGGAGGGATTTGAGCAATATTACAGGGATATAGGACTTGGAGTATCAAAGATTCCGCTTTATTCATGCGCATCCGCCGGGTTGTTTCCTCAAGATGCAGAAGGCGTACGAGCATTAGCTTCCGGGCAATGGATAACGACAGTTCGCTTTATTGACACGATAAGCGCAATGGCGGATGACGGTACGCGTTTGTTTATCGAGGTCGGGCCAGGCGGCAAGCTGACTTCGTTCACAGAACAAATTTTAAGAGAAAAAGGTTGTCTCGATCAATGTCTTGTTGCCGCGAGCAACCTTGAATCACAGCCATGCATGCAGCAGTTCCTGAACCTTATAGGAAAACTTTACGTTAATCAGCGGGTTGATGCCACGCGGTTGTTCGAAGGGCGCGAAGTTGCAAGCATCGACCTGCATGAGCTCAGGAAGCCGAAACTTAAAGGCGTCATTCTTGACAATACCATGCCGCGCTTTCACGCGACGCCCGATCTGGTGCAAACATTGCAGTCCGCCATTACCGCGCCTGCACGGCAGATGGATGATTTTTATCCGGAATACCGGTCGTTTTTCACCTCCATTAATGTGCTGACTTCCACGTATTTTGAGGGTTCGGTCGCACTGAACGTGGATGAAGACCTGTTTTTGCAAGATCATATTCTCTCCGGTGCGGTATCGGATGCTGGCCTGAGAGGACTATCCTGTGTTCCTATCGCAGTGACGCTTGAGATCATGGCCGAGGCCAGTGCGATGATCGCAGGGCGTATAGATCTCGGCGCGATCGAAGATGTGCGCGCTTACGGCTGGATCGTGCCTGACCGGAATGAAGTCATACTGGATGTTCGCGCATCTGCCGCGGACGGACGCTACAACGTTGAAGTTTTCATTGAAGGCAAGAAGATCATGAGCGCGCTCTTTACGTTTGGCGATCCTGCCTCGCAATGTGCTTCGCTCGCGCCGCTGCAAGGCGGAATGGGTTATAACCGCTGGGACGGAGACTATGAAGTATACAGGAACGGCATGTTCCACGGCCCGGTTTTTCAAGCCATACCGCGTTTTGAATGGAACGATGACGGGATTGACGCGCAACTCTCGCTTGTCAGCCTCGACGGGTTTTTCAGGGCGGGAGATACGCCTAAAACGATTCTCAATCCCGTGCTGATGGATGCGATCAGCCAGCTTCCTGCGTTCTGGATTCTGCATAAGATCGGGACGGGGTTTAATTGCTTTCCGACGCGCATAGGACGAATAGAGCTGTACGGGACGTGTCCGGAAAATGAAGCGGGTATGACATTGTCCGCGCGGCCCAAGGGTTCGTCCACGAATCCCGGTGAAAAAATCTGGGACTTTGAATGCGTCGATGCGGACGGCGGTCTTGTACTGCGCGCATCCGATTTTGAATTCGTGCATTATCAAGTGGAAGACAGATTTTATAAATGCCGTTTCGATCCGTTGAATCATTGGTATGGAGTCCCCGATGAAACGGGGCAAGATGGCATAAGAGAAGACCTGCGCTGGAAACTAAGACACTTTCCGGAGGAGTTCTGCACACAATCGAGTGGCATATTCCTGCGCATCATGGCTCATTGCACACTGAATGCAACCGAGCGCGAGGAATTTTTGACGCTTTCCGGTAACGCGCAGGAGCGGATCAATTGGTTAATGCGCAGAATCTGCATCAAGGAGGCTGCGCGCTTTTACATTTTCAATGAAACCGGCGCGCTGCTTTATCCAACGGATATAGAAATAAGTTTTGATGCGAGCGGCAAGCCGCTTGTTAATGGCTGGTGGCAGGAAGAATACGGTATTGAAGCGCCGGACGTTTTTGTACTGGACGGCAGGCAGGAAACGGTCGTGACGCTGTACAGCGCGACGCAAATGCAGACAATAATGGAGGCGAGAACGTGAGTGAAACGGTAGAACAATCAGTTATCGGGCTGACCGCGGATCTGATCGAGGATTGGGGACTGGATGTTGAGGTAACTCCGCAAACGTTTTTACGCGCGGATCTTGGCTTTGATTCCTCGGACATCATGCAGATTTTCACAGCCATTCACGAGCATTACCGGGGTGTGGAATTCAAGTTTCAGGAACTGGTGATGAAGGACAATAAATTCGTCGACGATCTGACCATCGGGCAGATTTCGGTTTTCGTTCTGCGCAAGCTAGGCGCGGCATAATTAAGGAAGGACAGTATCATGAGCGTACGCACATTATTTATAGGCATGGACGGATCGACATTCACGATCCTCGATCATCTGACGGCGGGCGAAAATCCGGTTATGCCGTTTATGGCGAAGCTGTTTAAAGAAGGCAGCCGCGCGGTTTTGCGCTCAACAGCCAATCCGCTGACGCCTCCCGCGTGGGTGTCGCTGATGACTGGCCGCACGCCGGGCAATCACGGGCTTTACGATTTTCTCAAGGCGAGCGAAGTGAATGGCGAGCTTTATACCGAGTTATACAGCGCGACGGATTGCCGCACGGAAACGATCTGGTCGATTGCGAGCCGTCAGGGGCGCAAGGTTGCGGCGCTGAATTTTCCGTTTACCGCGCCGCCGCCGCGCGAGCTTAACGGCATTATCCTGCCGGGGTTCATTCCGTGGAAACATCTCAAGCGAAACACCCAGCCGCAGGATTTTTACGGTACTCTGAAAGAGAATCTCCCGGGTTTCGATCCCAAAGTCCTTGCCTGGGATTTCGACAAGGAACAGAACGCCGTCCAGAATCTTACCGATGAGGAGCGCAAAAACTGGGTAATTTATCACCTGCCGCGGGAGCAGCAATGGTTCAACGTCGCTAAATACGTGCTGATGCAGGAAAAGCCCGACCTGATGGCGGTGATGTTCGACGGCACCGACAAGCTTCAGCACCAGATCTGGCGCTTTATCGATCCGCGTCTTGACGAGCCGGACAAGGATGCGGATTACTTTAAAGAGATGAAGGAGCTGTCGCTGTCCTATTTCGTCATGCTGGACGGGTTTATTAAAGAGCTGGTCGAAGCGGCGGGACCGGAAGCACAGGTGTTTCTTGCGTCCGATCACGGCTTTACCTGTCAGTATGAAGTGGTGCGGATCAACAAGTTTCTCGAGGAGAAGGGTTATTTGCAATATAAACAGGTCGCTTCGCAGCGCGAGAGCGAGCTTAACGATAAGAGCAGTTTCTTTTCCGTCATCGATCTCGACAAGACGACGGCTTATTGCCGTACGCCATCGAGCAACGGCATTACGATCCGCGTTGCGCGCCGTGCGGGGGAAACGGGGATCGATCCCGCGCTTTATGATACGGTGTGCGGCAAGCTGATTGCCGATCTGAAAACGCTGGTCGATGCAAAGACCGGCGAGCGGGTTATCACTGACATTCGTACGCGCGAGGAAGCGTTCCCCGGCGCGATGATGGAGCAGGCGCCTGACCTGCTGCTGACTTTGCGCGATCATGGATTCGTGTCGATCAAGAACGAAGCGCCTGCCGTTCTGACGCTGGATGAAAAAATAGGCACGCATCATCCAGACGGCGTATTCATCGCTTACGGTCCCGACATTAAAAAAGGCGAAAAGGTGGAGCAGCGCAGCATTGTCGATGTGGCGGCAACGCTGCTTTACAGCCTGTCGCTCGATGTGCCGGAAGATTTTGAAGGAAAAGTAGCGGAGAGCGTATTCACGCCTGAGCGGCTGAAAGAAAAGCCGGTTGTCATGGGCGCATGGACGCAGCCGCCTTCGCACCTGCAGACGGCGGACATGTCGGCGGACGAGAAAGAGTCGCTGATGCGCCAGCTTGCCGCCCTGGGTTATGCGGAGGGATAATGCCAACAGCACAGGTCAACGGCGTGAAACTTAACTATACGCAACTGAGCCATAAAGGTTCAGGGGCTGCCGAAGATCTTGTGATGCTGCACGGGCTTGCCGCCAATATGGCGTTCTGGCTGATGGAATACGGCCAGCATTTCGCCGAACGTTTCCGTGTGACGTTGTTCGATCTGCGCGGGCACGGCCGTTCCGAAACAACCGAAAGCGGCTATACGCCCGATAACATGGCGGCGGATTTCCGGGGGCTGCTGGATGTTCTTGAAATCAGGAAGGCCCATGCCGTTGCGCACAGCTTTGGCGGCATTGCCGCGCTTAAAACAGCCTGCGCCGATCCTGCGCGCTTTTCCAGTCTTGTCATCGCCGATACTCATATCAATCTTGGCCGTAAACAGGCGAAAGTTTCAACATGGGAAACGGGCGAAAAAGTACAGAAGATTCTCGATAATTGCGGCATCTGGCTCGATGTGAAAGATCCTTATTTCGGCTATCACCTGATTACAGAGATTGCAAGATTCCGCCGTGACGGAAGGGAAATCCCCGAAGATCTTTTCCCGTGGGTCAAACATATTCTCGATGGCAATAATACCAGGACGGCGGAAAAGTGGCTTTCGCTCATGGAAGATACGCAGGCGGAGAAGGAACTGACCTCCGATGACGAGCTTAGTGAAGATGTCCTGAAAAATATAAGCTGCCCGTTTCTGGCCTTGTACGGCGAAAAGTCGCAGGCCGTGGCATCCGGCCGCATTCTTGCATCGGTTTTGCCGCGGGCGGAATTCGTTTCCGTGCCGGATAGCGGCCATTTCTTTCCCCGGTCGCAGCCGGATTTCGTTAAGTCAGCGTGTGAAAAATTCTGGAGCGGTCATGTTGCCCAACAGCGCAAAGCGGGTTGAACCCATGCCCACAAACCGCACGGGAGTGTGGCCGGGCCTGAACGAGCGCGATTTTTCGCTTATCGCGCAGGGCGGTTTCGGCGACGGTGTGAATGCCTATGCCCATTCGATGGCCTGGTTCAAGGACCATTTATATGTAGGCACGACGCGCGGGAACTTCCCGCTAATGCGAAAAAGATTGCCGATCGGCATGGATCCGTGGCCCGTTGAATGTCCGAAGGATCCGTTCGAACTCGGCCTGAATTCAGAGATCTGGCAATACTCGCCAAAAACCGGCGAATGGAAGCTTGTCCGCCGTTCGCCCGATATCATCGGCAGTCACGGCAAACCCATTCCTGAATCGCTCGGCCATCGCGGCATGGTGGTGCATGACGGCGCGCTGTACGTAACGACATGGTCGCCCGCCGCCGGGCCGGGGCCGGTTATTCTGCGCAGCGAAGACGGGATTCATTATGAAACGACCTGCGAGCCGGGGCTAGTGGGGCTGCCGGTGACGGCGATCCGCACCATTGTGTCGTTCAAGGGGAAACTTTATACGACGCCGTCCGGATCGCGCGGCGGCAATCCCAATGTTGCATCGCATTCGATCGTCTATGAAAGCGAAAGTCCCGCAAGCGGCAAGTGGGAACCGGTCAGCGATTTCGGCTTCGGCGATACGGGCAATAAGACGATTTTTGAGATGACCGGTTTTGGCGATTACCTTTATGTCGGCACGTTCAATCTTGAAGGTTACCAGATATGGCGTTCGAATCTTGAGGGCGACAAGCCTTATAAATGGGAAAGAATCATGGAGAAGGGGGCTTATCGTGGCGTGGAAAACCAGATTGCGATCAGCATGCTTTCCTTCAAAGACGCGCTTTATATCGGCAGCGGCATCCAGGGCGGGGGCGTCGATACCCAGAACAAGATAGGGCCGGCGGCCGCGGAACTGATCCGGATCAATACCGACGGCAGTTGGGATCTGTTGGTGGGGATGGAACGCGATACGCCGGACGGCCGCAAGAAACCGCTTTCAGGCTGGGGATCGGGTTATGACGACTGGTTCGCAGGGTATTTCTGGCGGATGTGTGAACATAATGGCTGGCTTTATATGGCGACATTCGACTGGACGGTTATGATTCCTTTCGCGCGGCGGGACAATTGGCCGCAGGAATTTTGTAATATTCTTAATGAATTGGGGAATGAGTTTATTATAGAGAATAATAGCGGCTTTGGCTTGTATCGCAGCTTCGATGGAGAGAATTGGGTGCGTGTTACCAATGACGGGATGGGAAATCCCTGGAATCTCGGGCTTCGGACGATGGTTTCAACTTCTTACGGTTTGTTTCTCGGCACGGCCAATTTGTTCGGGCCGAAGGTCTGGTCGTTTGAAGACGAGAAATATGTTTTTAACCCGCGCGGGGGCTGCGAAATATTTTTAGGAGAAAGACAATGATGGCACAGGCAAATACACCCAACGAGCGGCAGCTTGCCACTCTTCCCCCCGTCATCCGCAAGGAGATAAACGGCGAAGCGCTGCGCGCCTATCGCCTGAAGCAGGATAGCGGCGAAGTTTATGAACTGGTTTGCGGCGCGGAGACAGTCTTTACTTTTACCGCGTGGCAGTATCATGTGCTGTGCGCGCTGTTTTCCTACGGCGGCGAGGATTATATAAAGCTGCTCGTCAATGTGAATGACCGTTTCGGCTCCGCGCTGAAAGCGGCGGATATCAAAACGCTGTTCACGGATCTGAAAGAAAAGGATCTCTTTAACATCGAAGAGGCGAAGAAGCACCCGCTGACGAGAGGCATTCTTTCCGGCGAGGATGCGCAGGAGAAAAACCTGCCGCAGGTTGCCAATGCAACGGCAACGGAAGAGCGCCAGCTCTGGAATACGAAGTTCCTGTTCAATCCGACGCAATTCCTGAAAAATGCGAAGCCTGTCCTGTCGATGGGGCGGTATCTGGTATACCCGCTGCCTTTCCTTGTGTTCGCGGCGCTGCTGGTTCTTTGGCATTATACCCCTGCGGCGTTGCAGGATATTTCCGTTGTGGAATCCAGCCTGAATATCATGACGGGCGTTATACTCAGCCTGTTCTCAATTAATGCGCTTGCCGTGTTTACGCTGGCCGCGGTTGCCTATTGCTACGGCGCAACGGTGAATGCCGTGTCGCTGGTCCTATTTTACGGCTTCATTCCCCGCTTCACGGTGGTATATGAGGACACGGAAAAATTCAGCCGCCGCCAGAAATTGTGGTTTCATGCGGCGCCGCTGCTGGCCCGTCTCGGGTTCTTCAGCATCTGTGTCCTCCTCTGGCATCACGGAAGGCCGCTTCAGGGGATGCTGCCGCAGTTTTTTGCGACTATGGCGCTGATGGCGGGATTATCCATTCTGCTGACATCGTGTCCGCTGTACAGGGGCAGCGGTTATGCATGGCTTGCGGAATTTTTCGGAGAGTCGAAACTCCGGGAAAAAGCGTTTCTTGCGCTACTGAACAAGTACAAGAAGAATGTCTATGCCAAAATCGACAGCGATATCCTCGCCGGTTATTCGCTGGCCTGCATATTATTCCTTATCGGCCTTAGCGCGCTTGTTCTATTGTTGTTGCAGAGCCTGCTGAGCGTCGAGGTGGGGTCGAAAAGCATCGTCGTCGTTCTGGCCTTGGGCGGATTCATAGCTTTTAAAATCAGGCGGAAGTTTATAGAGATCGGCGAGGCCTATGAAAAGCGGCAGCAATATGAGCGCTGGCGGCAACGTGCTATCCCGGTCGACGCGTCCGGGGAGGACAAAAAGAAAAAAGAGCCCAAAACGGCTGCTTATTATATCAAGAGGCTCGCGCTTGTCAGCCTCGCGCTGGCGCTGATTTGCCCCTATCCTTACCGGGCGAGCGGGCGGGTGATGCTGATGCCGGTTTCGCAGCAGCAGATCAGTTCGGATATCGCCGGCATTATCGATGAGGTTTTCGTCGATGGCGGCGAAGCGCTTAAGGCTGGTACGGTGATTGCCCGCCTGTCCGTCAAGGACCAGCAGGCTCAGCTTGAAATCGCGAAAGGCAAGATGGCGGAGCAGGAAGCGTATATCGAGCAGCTTCGCGCGATGCCGTCGCCGGAGGACACCAAGCTGGCCGAGGAGCGGCTGGATGTGGCCAAGGTGCAATCCAGCTACAGCGATTCCCAATGCGGAAGACAGAAGATCCTGTACGATTCAGGCGCGATATCGCTCGATGCCTATGAAGCGGTGAAAAAGGGCTGCGCTGTCGACAGGCAGAAGCTGGACGAGGCGGAGGCCGAGCTTGCCAAGGTTATGGCGGGGCCATCGCCGGAGCAGATCACCACGGCGGAAACCGCGTTGCAGACGATTCAGGCGCAGATCACGCTGTATGAAGACCAGATCGAGCGCAGCACGTTCAGGATGCCGTTCGACGGGACGCTGGCGGCGCTGAACCTGCAGGAGCGGAAAGGCGATTTTCTTGATCGCGGCGCGCCCCTAGCGGTGGCGGAAGACAACAGCGCGTTCAGGATCGCGCTCGAAGTGCCGGAGGCCGATGCTCCCTATATTGAAATTGGCGCGCCGGCGGATATCCGCCTGACCGCTCATCCGGGGAAGGTATTCAAGGGCGTGGTTCAGGCAATCGACTCCAATGTCGAGGCCCGGGATTACGGTAAAGCAGTAAAAGTCATTGCCACTTTGGAAAACGACGCGAATGCGCTAAAATCTGGCATGACAGGTTATGCGAAGGTCAGCGGCGACACTCTCATGGTCTGGCAGGTTCTAACGCGCGCCATCTATCGTTTTATCACCGTGGAAATGTGGGCTTGGGTTCCTTAAAAAGACATTGGCTGGTTTTGCTTGCGGCATTGACGCTCGGGACGCCGGGCGCCCGTGCCGCCGACCTTTCCGAAATTTTCCGCTATGCGCTTGCGTCCGATCCGCTACTTAGCAGCGCGGAGTATGAGCGTTATGCGGTGGAAGGCGACAAAGATGCCGTCTGCGGCAGGCTGTGGCCGCAGGTAAGCGTCCCGGGTTCCTACACGGTTTTCGACCAGAGCGAGGCGGGTTCGGTGCTCAACGAGGACACGGGAACGACCGGCGCGGAGCTCAGCGGCAAGCAGGCGCGGATCGGCGTCAAGCTGAACCAGACGCTGTTCGACATGCCGGCATTCACTTCGTGCCGCAAGGCGCGGATCGAAGTCGATCTCGGGAATGTGGTTTACGAGCAGGCGCTGGAAGACCTCATTTACAGGACGGTCAGGGGTTATATCGGCGTGCTGGAAGCGAAGACCGGCGCGGGAACGGCGCAGGCGAAAGCCAGCCTTTACGAGGCGCAGTTCAATGAGGCGAAGAAGGGCTACGAGGACGCGAAGACGGTTTCAAAACTGGAACTGGCGCTGGCCGAGGAACGCTGGAAAAAAGCGGATGCGGACAGGATCGCCGCCGAAAAGGCGCTCGATACCGCGCAGGCCGAGCTTGCCGAGATCACGGGCAGCGAGTTTTCCGCGAACGAGCTTGCGATTTTGCGCAGGGACAAGGGGATAGCGTATCCGGAACCCGCCGATCTGCGGCACTGGCAAGGCATCGCGGAGAAGGAGAATCTGCGGGTGATAGAAAGCGTTCTTTCCGTGCGGATAGCGCAGTACGGAATGAAGACGGCTTACGGGGAAATGTGGCCGTCGGTCGATGCGTTCGCGCGGCACACCATGTTCGAGAACGATATCAACCGGTCGGGCGCGGCGCTCGCGACCGACAATGACGGGTTTTCGACGGACGCTATCGGGGTGGCGATGGAAGTGCCGCTATTTACCGGCGGAACCAACAAGGGCGCGGCGAACGCCGCCACGAACCGGTTCAAGTCCGAGCGGAAAAAGACCGAAGCGATGGTGCGCGGGATCCACACGGAAGTGCGGGCGGCGCTGGGGGCGCTGACTTCCACGGATGCCGAAATAAAGGCGGCGAAGGCGATGCTGGATGCGGCGGAAGCCAATCATATGGCGGTGAAAGGCGGCGTCGAGGCGAAGACCAAGACGGCTACGGATCTGCTCAACGCGGAGAGCGTTATTCTCGAAGCGCAGGAAAACATGGTTTCGGCGCGTTATGCCTATGTCATGGCGATGGTGGATTTCTGGCGCTCGGTCGGCGCGCTGTCGGCGGCTAGCGTGGAGGAAGTGAATGCATTGCTGGAGAGCGGGAACACGCCGGCTGAAGAGGTTCTGGAATTTGAAAAGGAAGCGGAACCTGAACTTGGAGCCCAGCAGCAGGAAGAAATAGAGCGGCAGGCTGCGGAAAAGCCGGAAGAGATTAAGCCGGAAGAAGTCCTGCCGGTATTTAAGGAAGAAGTTAAGCAGGAAGAAGTTAAGCAGGAAGAAGTTAAGCAGGAAGAAGTTAAGCAGGAAGAAGTTAAGCAGGAAGAAGTTAAGCAGGAAGAAGCGCCTGAGCCGGAGGCAATGCCGGAGTCTGAAGCAACGCCGGAACCTGAAGCGGAAGTTAAGACCGAGGCGCAGCGGCAGGAAGAGCTGGAACTGCAATCCAGGCAAAAGCCGGAATAAAGAGAGCCGGAAGGAATTCCTTACAGGCTATGGAACTCAAGCGAGATGCAATCGATGTCTGGAAGATACGGTGGCGGGATGTTCCCGCGGAAGATGCCGTTGCGTTTCTTACGGCGGAGGAGCGCGAAAAGGCGGAGCGGTTTAAAATCGCGGATGACCGGGGGCGGAATATTGTGGCGCGGGCGGCGCTGCGGCGGCTGGCGGCGCGGTATCTGGGGGGCGATCCCGGCATTATAGAGACAACGGCGCATGGCAAGCCTTACTGGCGGGACCATGCGGACAGGCTTTCCTTTAACGTGTCGCATTCGGGGGAGTGGGTTTTGATCGCTTTCGCGCCGGGGGCGCGGATCGGCGTCGATGTGCAGGAAATCGACGGCGGGCCGCGATTCCGGGGCGAGAAGGTTGTGAAATATGCGTATCACCCGGCGGAAAAAGATGCCGTGGAGGCTTGTCCGGAGGCAGAAAAGCGCGATCTTTTTTACGGCATCTGGACCTGCAAGGAGGCGGTTATCAAGGCGGCGGGGCTGGGGCTGCACGGGGAGCTGGAGAAATTCAATATATTGCCGCTGCCTAATGAAGAAGAGTGGACTTCCATAAATTCCCATAATATACTAAACGATACTGGCGGATTGATATGCCGGGCGCTGGCGGTCGATGCGCAGCATAAAGGGGCGCTGGCTGTGGATGGTTTTGAAAAATCGTGTAAGATCAATATCTTCGGGGATTTTGCGCTATAATAACCATAACGATTGTGCGCTTGCAAAAAAATTTTCGTTTTTTCATTGTATTTCAAAGACATTAGCATTATTAACGGGATGAGTAGCCGATTTTTCTTGCGTTTCGTCCTTATGTTTACATATAAAGTAAAAAACGCAGATTTTCTTGCCATAACCTTAGAATAAAAGAAGGGTGACGATGTCTTTATATTCCTATCTTGATGAGCACGAGGCCAAGACGGTTCACATTATCCGTGAGGCGTACAGCCAGCTCGACAATCCCGCGATGCTGTGGTCCATCGGCAAGGACTCGACGGCCCTGCTGTGGATGGTGCGCAAGGCGTTTTACGGGCGCGTGCCGTTCCCGCTGGTGCTGCTGGATACCAATATGGAGCTGGACGAGGTTTACCAGTTCCGCGACTGGATCATCAAGGAGTGGGGGCTGGACGATGTCATCAACTGGCAGTGCCCGCCCGAGGAAGACATGGACAAGACGCTGCCCCCCGCGACCCGCGCGGCGGCGCGCAAGACGGAAGGGCTGAAGAACCTTCTGCGCGAGAAACAGTATAAAGGAATTATCGCGGGCATAAGGCGCGATGAGCAGTCGATGCGCGCGAAGGAGCGGGTGTTCTCGCCGCGCACCATCGACGGCGACTGGAACTTCAAGGACCAGCCGGCGGAATTCTGGGACCAGTACAAGACGGAATTCCCGGAAGGATGCCATCTGCGCATTCACCCGATCCTGCACTGGACGGAGATCGACATCTGGCGTTACACGCAGCGCGAGGAAATTCCCATCGTGCCGCTGTATCTTGCGCGCGAGGGCAAGCGTTACCGCAGTCTTGGCGAGAAGAACATCACCTTCCCGGTCGCGAGCAACGCATCGACGATTGCAGAGATCATCCACGAGCTTGAGACGACGAATACTTCCGAGCGTGCAGGACGGTCGATGGACAAGGAAACCGAGGACAGTTTTGAGAAGCTGCGCGCTTCGGGATATATGTAACTCCATTCTGTCATCCCGAGCGAAGGGCGAAGCCCGCAGCCGAGGGATCTTTGGCAGATGGATAGGGCTTATATCTCTCGACTGCGCGCCTACGGCGCTTCGCTCGAGATGACAGGAATAAAGATGAAAGAATACTATGTTTATATATTTACGAACTGGACCGGCATGGTGATGTATATCGGCGTGACGAACAATCTGGAGAGGAGATTGCAGGAGCACAGGTCAAAGCTGGTTCCGGGTTTTTCCAGCGCTTATAACCTGACAAAGCTGGTTTACTTTGAAAGCTGTTCAGATGTTAAGGCAGCTATCGCAAGAGAGAAGCAGTTGAAGAAATGGAGCCGGTCTAAAAAGAACTGGCTGGTAGAAACGCTTAATCCGGAATGGAAAGACCTTTCGGACGGATGGTTTGAAGACCCCTCGGCTTCGCTCGGGGTGACAGGTTAAGAAGAAAGAAGATAGAATCATGACAAAGAAAAAAACGGAAACCAGAACCGGGCAATCGACGACGAAGCCTTTGCGGGTTGTCATCGTCGGCCACGTCGACCACGGCAAATCGACGCTGATCGGGCGGCTTTTGTACGATACGAACAGCCTGCCGGAAGGCAAGTTCGAGGAGCTTGAGCAGATATGCAAGCGGCGCGGGACGGCGGCGATGGAATGGTCGTTCGTGCTGGATGCGTTCCAGGCGGAGCGCGACCAGAACATAACCATCGACACGACGCAGATATGGTTTTCGACGCAGGCGCGCGATTACGTGATAATCGACGCGCCGGGGCACCGCGAGTTCCTGAAGAACATGGTGTCGGGCGCTGCCGCTGCTGACGCGGCGATTCTTGTCGTTGACGCTTCGGAAGGCGTGCGTGAGCAGACAAAACGCCATGCTTATTTGCTGTCGCTGCTTGGGCTGCAGCAGATCGCGGTGGTCATCAACAAGATGGATATGGTGAAATTCGATCCGGAGGCTTTCGAGGACGTCGTTCACCAGGTGAAGGATTATCTTGCTTCCATCGGCCTTACCGCGTCGCACATCGTGCCGATTTCGGCGCGGCATGGCGACATGATCGCAAGCCGCGAAGCCAATATGGGCTGGTATAACGGCAAGACGCTGACCGAAGTTCTCGACAGTTTCGAGCTTGCGCGCTCGCCGGTGGCGCTGCCGCTGCGATTCCCGGTGCAGGACGTTTACCGCTCGGAAAACGAGCGCATTATCGTCGGCCGCGTTGAGACCGGCATCATGCGCAAGGGCGATAAAATCTTTTTCTCGCCCACGAATGAAACGGCGACAATCACGGCGCTGAAAGTCTGGCCCGACGATCCCTCTAAAGTAGAGGCGAAGGCGGGCGAGGTGATCGGCATTACGCTCGATCAGCGGATATTCGTCGAGCGCGGGCATATCGGTTCGCACGACAAGAACCCGCCGATGCTCTCCAACGTGTTCCGCGCGAATATTTTCTGGCTTGCGTCCAATCCTTTGAAAGTCGGAAATTCGTACAAGGTGCGTTACGCGACGCACGAGGCGATGGTGACGGTGCAGTCGATCAACCGTGTTATCAATACGGATGATCTTGCGCAGGAAAACTCCGCCGCTGAAGTTCCGCGCAATGCCGTGGCGGAGATCACGCTGCGCGCGCGCGATTTGCTGCCGCTCGATCCTTACGGCGATAACGCGCGGATGGGCCGCATCGTCATGTATGAAGGTTACGATGTCGCGGGCGGCGGTTCGGTCAGCATGGAAGGCTATGCCGACCAGCGGCGGCTCGCGGCGCCGAAATCCGCGAACATTTATGAAGTCGAGCATCTGCTTTCCTACGACGTGCGGGCGCAGCGCAACGGTTATGCCGGCGGCGTGTTCTGGTTTACCGGACTTTCGGGCGCGGGCAAATCGACCATCGCGATGGCGGTGGAAAAGGCGCTGTTCGAGAAGGGGTATCACACATACGTTCTGGATGGCGATAACGTGCGGCACGGGCTATGTTCCGATCTTGGCTTCTCGCCGAAGGACCGGGCGGAGAATATCCGCCGCGTCGGTGAGGTTGCCGCGCTGATGGCGGAGGCGGGACAGATCGTTATCACCTCGTTCATTTCGCCATACCGCGCCGACCGTGATCGCGCGCGGCAGGCGGCGCCGGCAAGGTTCCACGAGATTCATGTGAAAGCCGATCTTGCGACCTGCGAAGCGCGCGACCCGAAAGGGCTTTACAAGAAGGCGCGGGCCGGGAAAATTCCCGAGTTCACCGGTATCGACAGCCCTTACGAGCCGCCGGAAAATCCGGAAATCGTCGTGGATACGCAGAACAGCGATATCGAGACCTGCGTGCAGCAGGTGCTGCGCTATGTCGAGGCGCATATCATCCTGAACGGTGAAAAAGAAAAAGCCGTTAAGCAGAGGATCATGGCGGTTTAGGGATGGACGACACGGTAGCCAATCATATCGTCTGCATCGTGATGGACAGCTGCCGGTTCGATTCATTCCAGGCGGCGCATACGCCGAATATAGACAGGCTTGGCGAAGTTCAGAAGCGCTATTCCTATGCGTCGTGGACGGCGCCGTCGCACAATACTTTTGCGATGGGGCTGCTTCCCCATGCCAACCCGACGAAGATTCTCGCGTCCGAAGTTTACAAGGACGAATACACCGACTGGGAAATGCGTACGGGCATAAGCGGGATCGATTTTAAAACGTTTTTGCCGCATCTGTCGCTGCCGAAAGTCCTCGCGACGCTCGGCTATACGGCGACGGCGCGGGTTTCGATGCCGGTGCTGAACCCGTCGACTACCTTCGCCCGCGACTGGGACGATTACCGCCTGATGCCGGACCACAATATGTTCAAGGAGATGGCGGAGGAAGTTAAGCTTCCGGAAGATGAAGACGAAACAAATTTCTATTTCTTCAATCTGGGCGAGACGCATTACCCTTATATGCTGAAGGATGAGACGCTGCCGATCATTTCCGGCGTGCATGGCGTTATCAAGAAAATGAACAACGCCGCCACGGCGCAGCAGATGGAATGGAACGTGTTCATGACGAACGATCGCATGAAGATGCTGCGCGATGCGCAGATCAAGAGCGTTGAATATGTCGACCGTTATGTCGGCATGATAATGGACAAGGCGGCGAAGGGCCGGACGCATTTCATCATCACCGCCGATCACGGCGACCTGTTCGGCGAAGACGATTTCTTTGGACACGGGCCTATCTTCCATGAAAAAGTGTTCGAAGTTCCGTTTGTCGAAGGAAAGCTGAAATAGGAGAAAGTCATGGCCGCGCCGCTTTTTCTCCTTGCGCCTCCGCGCTCATTCACCTCTGTCATCAATGCCATGATCGGGCAGCATCCGCAGGCGTTCGGGCTGCCGGAGCTGAATTTGTTCACGGTCGATAATATTATCGATCTTTGGTCTCCCCGCATAAAAGAATTCAATTTCGACGCCAAGCTCCGGCACGGAATTTTGCGCGCCGTTGCGGAAATTTATACCGGAGAGCAGACCGATGAAACGATCGAGTTCGCCGAACACTGGTGCGCCGCGCGGGAGCATCTTTCCTGCGGCGAGGTATTCAATGAAATAAGGCAGAAAATTGATCCGTTGATCCCGGTGGATAAAACGCCGGGATACAGCATAGATTGCAGGAGACTGGAACGCATTTACGAAGTTTGCCCCGATGCGCGGTTTATTCATCTTACCAGGCACCCGGTCAAGCAATGCGAATCCACCATGGCTCTCAGCGACGCGACGTTTCCCAAATTCGTGAACGCCATAGAATATCAAGAAAACAGGGCCATACTGGAGCCGCAGCTCGCATGGCATGATCTTAATATTAATATCCTTAATTTCCTGGAACAAAAGGTGCCGAGCGGCCAGCATATGCGCGTTCGCGGCGAAGAGATCATGGCGTGTCCCGAAGAGAAGCTGGCGGAAATATGCAGATGGGTCGGCATTCGCGACGATGCGCAAGCCGTCGATGAGATGATGCATCCTGAACGCTCGCCCTTTGCGTGCCTGGGGCCCGTTACCGCGCTCTTTGGAAACGATCCCAATTTCCTGAGGAGGTCGAAGTTCAAAAAGCATGTTCCCGATGTGCCGCCGCTCGATGCGCCTGTTACATGGAGAGATGACGGCAAGGGCCTTTATCCCGAAGTCATAGATCTGGCGCGGGAGTTCGGTTACCAATGAGAAAATATCTGGGCAACGTTACAATGGATAAGTCCCGTCAAGTGGAAGAAAATTCTGCGCGGGAGAAACTGCGTCAGGAATTCCTGCTGAACTGGAAAAGAAAAATGGCGGCGATCAAGGGCAAAGAACATATTGAGGATATGGCAGGAAAATATGATATTTCGCAGTCAGTTTTATATCTTTTCTCTAATGACGGCAGTCCTCCGCCTAACATCTCTCCGGAAGATTTTAAAAAGCAGTTTAAACGACTCGAAGTTGGCCGGCGATGGTTATGGACCGTTTCCAAAGAGCTGGAGCGAAAACTGGATAAAATAGATCCTGATCGTTATCGGGAGGACAATGAACGGAAAAGACGGAAAGAACAGGACAGAACGCAGAAGAAGGAAAAGGCATGGCTCGATTATGTGGAAAGCCAGCCGCAAACGCTGAATTTAAAAATCAGGGATTCCGTTCATGAAGTCCTGCAAAAGCGGCAGAAGCCAAAAGAACTGAAAAAGACGGCAGAAAGGGATCGTCTTAATTCACATGTCCTGGGAACCCGTCAGATTGAACAGGTGCTACGCTATATGTTTTCCGACTATATCGTGAGTTCCTTATATGCTGTTACGGATGCCCCTGATAATCAATATCAGGCCATCACCGATGAGCTTGAATCAATGAATATCATGATGCTCGAAATCGACATTAAGCTTCGCGACCTGACTGAATTGATCGACGCAAAAGAGGACTATTTAGGCAGAAATACTTAAGCCAGATCAGATGCTTACAAGAGACTTGCCAGTTCGCTATAAAGCTTGACGGGATCGGCTTTTGCTGCTAATTCTCTTATGTTAAATTTGTCCCTAAAGCGGTTAGGTTTTATGAGCGACGATTCCTTATATGGCACATTCTTCAAAGACATCATCTATGCAGGTGTCGGGAACGACATCGTCTACGGCTATGAAGACGATGACGAGCTTTATGGCGACTCAGGGAATGACGAGCTGCACGGCGGACTCGGCAACGATTTGATGAGCGGAGGGTACGACGACGATACCCTTTATGGCGACGACGGCAACGACCGGATGAACGGGGGCGAAGGCTCCGATATGATGTACGGCGGCGCGGGCGATGATTTGCTCAGCGGCGGTCAGGGTGTCGATCGCATGTGGGGTGAGACCGGCAACGATCTTATGGACGGCGGCGATGCCAACGACACCATGTATGGCGGCGTGGGCGATGACCATATGTTCGGTCAGAACGGCGTGGATGACATGTATGGAGGCGACGGCAATGATGTCATTTATGGCGGCGCGGGCAATGACATTATCCAGGGGCTTAACCAGAACGACGATATTTCCGGCGGCGCGGGCGACGATGACCTGCGCGGCGGCGCGGGCGACGATATACTGCATGGCGGCCTAAACAACGACAAGGTGTATGGCGGGGAGGGCAACGACTTCCTGTTCGGCGGCGAAGGCAACGATACGCTGGAAACGCATGGCGGCAATGACATTCTTATTGGAGGCGCCGGCGCTGATGTATTGACTGGCGGCGATGGCCGGGACAGGTACATCTATAGAAGTATCGCGGATTCCAACAGCACCGGGCGTGATATTATTACTTATTTCGAGAAGGGCAAGGATATAATCAATCTTGCGCTGCTGGGCTCGGGCGTTACCGACTGGACTAAACTGAGATTTGATTTTGAAGGCCCGAATACAATTATCAGGACCAAGGTGCCCGGCCTCGATTTTGAAATTCAGGTTAACGGCCGGATTACCTTTAACGCTTCCGATTTTTCGTTTGTCGCGCCTGTCGGCCTGCTTCTGCTCGGCGGAACGGCTGCGGATACTATTACCGGCGCAACGGGGAACGAAACCATCGACGGCGGCGCGGGCAATGATATTCTTAACGGCGGCGAGGGTCATGACCATATTTTCGGTGATGACGGCGATGACGTTATAAACGGCGGCGCAGGCAACGACATTGTTTCAGGCGATGCCGGTAACGACATAATCGACGGCGGTGACGGCGTTGACGATATCTCGGGCGGCGAAGGCGATGATGATCTGAACGGCGGGGCCGGGGCCGATATTATCCATGGCGATGTTGGAGACGACACAATCAATGGCGGGGATGGCGATGATTTCCTGTTCGGCGATGCTGGAATCGACATAATCAACGGCGGCGCAGGAAATGATTACATCCAGAGCGATGACGGCGATGATATTCTGAATGGCGACGAGGGAGATGACAGCCTGTCGGCGGGGCTTGGCAACGACACGCTTTATGGCGGTGCGGGCAGAGACGATTTGCATGGCCATGACGGCGATGATTTCCTGTATGGCGGCGAAGGTGATGACCTGCTCTATGGCGGTTCCGGGAACGATTGGGTGCAGGGCGACGCCGGGAACGATGAGGTCGCCGGACGCGACGGTTCTGATATTCTCTACGGCAACGATGGCGATGATATTATCACTGGCGGCGATGACGCCGCCACCGACATCATGTTCGGCGGCGCCGGAAACGACCGGATGAACGCCGGGCCGGGCGATGATATCCTGACTGGCGGCGAAGGCGCGGACGAACTGTTTGGCGGGTCGGGCAAGGACGTTTTCGTATACGAATACCTTTTCGATTCAACCAGTGCGGCGCAGGATGTGATTAATGATTTTGTCATCGGTCAGGACCTGATCGACCTGTCTGCGCTTGCGAACGACATATCGGCGCTGACTATTGCGCCAGGCGGCGGCAATACGACGGTTGCCGTGAATGGCACGGACTTCCAGATTACACTGACGGGCGCTTTGAATCTGACAAATTTGGATTTTATCTGGTGACGAAGGGTTGTCCTTGCGGCAGCCGTATAATATAACTCTTCACGTTCATTCAGCAGGAGATTTCCATGAGCTTTCATTCCTTGTCCCGCTTGTTTTTTGTTGCCGCAGCCTGTCTTATTCTTTTCGCCAATGCCGCCTGTTCGGAAGCGGCGGGCGGGAAATTACGTCAGAGACTGGCCGAACGCGCAGGCGCGGGCGAGGGGAGCCCGGCTTTCACGTTTAACGGGCGCGCTTTCAATCTTTTCATACCTTCCGCCGCGTCGGGCGGGCCGATGCCGCTACTGATCGTCATGCATGGCGGACTGGGCAATGCAGACTATATGCAGGAAGCGCTTGACATGAGACCGGTTGCGGAAAGAAACGGCCTGATGGTTGCCTACCTGAACGGCACCGGTGGCGAGCGCAAGATGATGCAGAACAGGCGCACCTGGAACGCCGGGGATTGTTGCGGTCCCGCCATGAAACAGAATGTCGACGATATCGGCTATATCGCGAACTTCATCGATTACATGGTTAAAGAGCGCGGAGCGGATCCGTCGCGGATATTCCTGATGGGCCATTCCAACGGCTCGATGATGTCGTACAAATATGCCTGCCAGCATGGCGGCATTAACGCGATGGTCGGCATTTCCGGCCCGCTGCTGTATAAAAGCTGTCCGCAGGGCGCGGGGCTGAGGGTTCTGCACATGCACGGCCTGCTGGACGATACTGTTCCCTTCAATGGCGGCCGGGGCGAGAAAACCGTGACTGCGGAGGTCAATTTCCCCTCGATGGCCGAGCTTGAGCGGATCATGGAGGCGGGCGGCGCGAGTTTCCGCCTTGAAGCGCTTCCTAATGCCGGCCACGATCTGAAAGGCAGCATTCGGCAATCCATTAATGTTCCGGAGACGGCGGTTCAGTTTCTGCTGAAGAATTAACAAGCCGCTTTTCACGAAAAAAATCCTGCGGGCAGCGGAACCATTGGCCTGCGTCGGCGTTGGTATGCAAACCAATAAATCGCAGGAATGTACCATATGCACGATCTGGAAATCGACGCGCCTGCCGTTTCGGGGCAGGGGGCGGTCCTTACGGATGAAGCTTTGACTTTTCTTGCCGGGCTTGAGCGCAGGTTCGGCGGGCGGCGGCGGCAATTGATGGAGGCGCGGGTTGCGATCCAGGACGCGCTGAACCGGGGCGGAATGTTCGGTTTTCCCGAGGAGACCGCCGCGATCCGGCAGCGAGAGTGGAAGATACGGCCCGCGCCCGCCGAGTTGCAGGACCGCAGGGTCGAGATCACCGGGCCCGCCGACCGCAAGATGATTATCAATGCGCTGAATTCCGGGGCCTGCGCTTTCATGGCGGATTTTGAGGATTCGCAGACCCCCACATGGGAAAACCAGATCGGGGGGCAGATCAGCCTGCGCGATGCGAACCGCGGGACTCTTGCATACACCGATCCGGGAACGGGGAAGAAGTACAGGCTTAACGACAAGATCGCCGTGTTGATGGTGCGGCCGCGCGGGCTGCATATGGAAGAAAAGCACGTTGCGGTCGGCGGGCAATATATGTCGGCTTCGCTGTTCGATTTCGGGCTTTACCTGTTTCATAACCGGGAAAAGCCGTATTTTTACCTGCCGAAGCTTGAGAGCTATTTCGAGGCGCGGTGGTGGAGCGATGTGCTGGTTTATGCCGAGGACATTCTGGGCCTGCGGCGGGGGACGGTGCGGGTGACGGTGCTGATCGAGACTGTTCCGGCGGCGTTCCAGATGGATGAAATCCTGTACGAATTGCGGGACCATATCACCGGGCTTAATTGCGGGCGATGGGACTATATTTTCAATTTTATCAAGCGTTTTTCCGGCAAGGCGGATTTCATCCTGCCTGACCGGGACAAGGTGGGGATGACCTGTCCTTTCATGCGGGCTTACAGTCTGAACCTCATTAAAACCTGTCACAGGCGCGGGGCGCATGCGATGGGGGGGATGGCGGCGCAAATTCCGGTCAGGAACGATGAGCAGGCGAACCGGGCCGCAATGGAAAAATTTACCGCCGATAAAGAACGCGAAGCCCGCGACGGGCATGACGGGACGTGGGTTGCGCATCCCGGACTTGTCGCCAGGGCGCGGGAGATTTTCGACAAAGCGATGCCGCGGGCGAACCAGATTAAAATGCTGCGCGATGACGTCAATATTACCGCGCCCGATCTTCTGGCTGTGCCGGAGGGAAGTATTACAGAAGAAGGAGTGCGCAAGAATATCAATGCCGGGCTGCTGTATCTAAGGGCATGGCTGTCCGGGAATGGCTGCGTGCCGCTTTATAACATGATGGAAGATGCCGCGACGGCGGAGATTTCGCGCACGCAGCTCTGGCAGTGGCGTCGGCATAATGCGAAGCTTGAGGATGGAAGGGTTATCGACGATGCGTTGATGGATAAGTTTCTTTCCGGGGAAATTCGCGGGCTGGAGCAGGAATATAAAAAGGATAAATATTTTACCGATGCAGCGGTTTTATTCAGAGAGCTTGTTATGGGAGAGGAACTGGAAGAATTTCTGACGACGAAGGCTTACGATCTTGTGCTCGGGTATGATAGAGAAGATCGGGAGGAAGCGCGGCGGGGGTATGGGTGAATTACTTTTCCCTCACCCCAACGGGGAGAGGGTTGCGGAGGGTTAGTGAGGCGAAGCCGAACTTACCCGTAGCTGGGTGAGGGGGCCAGCGAACTATCAACCTGTTGCTCTGCCGATAGATTTCCCCCTCACCCAGCTATGGCTAATCCTGCTCCGCAAGTGCTGCGCAGAATAAGCCATAGCAACCCTCTCCCCGTTGGGGCGAGGGAAGAAAAATGTTTAATATTTCCCCGTTTCCGTCACCATCGCAGCGCCTTCGGCGGCGGTGAAGCTGGTGGATTTCCATTTGCTTTCGGGGACAGCCGGTTTCATCTGGTCGCCCCAATGGCCCTGGCCGTCATGGTGACGGGAGGAACGGACGATTTCGACTGTCATGCCGGTGTTGACCGCGCGGATGACGGCATCGTTGACGCGCTGGACGGCTTCGGCGACATGGCGGAAGGCCCGGTCCTGATCCGTTTCAGCCATTGAGGAAACGGAGCGGGACATCGGGCGGAAGCGGTTTCTGACGACGTTTACCATGATTATACCTCCTATGCGGCTTTGACGGCAGCGAATTGATCTTTTTCCGTTGAATCGCGCATTGCTGTGGTTGAAGAATTGCCGCCGCCGATGGCAAGGCTGACGGCGTCGAAGTAACCGGTGCCGACTTCGCGCTGGTGCCGGGTGGCGGTGTAGCCGTATTTTTCGGCGGCGAATTCGGCCTGCTGGAGTTCTGAATAGGCGGCCATGCCGAACTCCCGGTAATTGCGGGAAAGTTCGAACATGCCGTGGTTGATGGCATGGAAACCGGCAAGGGTGACGAACTGGAATTTGTAGCCCATCGCGCCTAGTTCGCGCTGGAATTTCGCGATGGTGTTGGCATCCAGTTTTTTCTTCCAGTTAAAGGAGGGCGAGCAGTTATAGGCAAGCAGCTTGCCGGGATATTCCTTGTGGATCGCCTCGGCAAAACGGCGCGCGTCGTCAAGATCGGGGTGCGATGTTTCCCACCATAACAGATCGGCGCAGGGCGCGAATGACAGGCCACGGGCGATGCAGTGGTCAAGACCCGTTCCTTCTTCAAGACGGAAAAAGCCTTCGGGGGTGCGCTCGCCTTTTTCAATGAAAGGCCGGTCGCGCTCATCTATATCCGATGTAATCAGGCGCGCGCTTTCCGCGTCGGTGCGGGCGACGATCAGCGTAGGTACGCCGCAGACATCGGCGGCGATGCGGGCGGCGTTCAGATTACGCTCATGCGCGGCTGTGGGGATTAAAACTTTTCCGCCGAGATGGCCGCATTTTTTTTCCGAAGCGAGCTGGTCTTCGAAATGAACAGCGGCGGCGCCGGCCTCGATATAGGCTTTCATGATTTCGAAGGCGTTCAGCGGGCCGCCGAAACCGGCTTCGGCGTCGGCGACGATGGGCGCGAACCAGTCGCGTTCCGCGCCGCCTTCGGCGTGCTCGATCTGGTCGGCGCGTTGCAGGGTTTTGTTGATTTTGCGGCAAAGTTCCGGCCCGGAACTTGCGGGATAAAGGCTCTGATCGGGGTACATGGCGCCCGCGTTGTTCGCATCGGCGGCAACCTGCCAGCCGGAGAGATAAATGGCTTCGAGGCCCGCGCGCACCATCTGCATCGCCTGGTTGCCGGTGACGGCGCCGAGCGCGTTGATGTAGGGACGGTCTTTTAATGTCTGCCACAGGCGGTTCGCTCCGCGCTGCGCGAGGGTATGTTCTATGGCAACCGAGCCGCGCAGCTTTTCCACGTCAGCCGGGGCGTAGGGGCGTTTGACGCCATCGAAGCGCCCGGCAGGGGCTGCGGGTATTAACCGGTAAAAATCGTGCTGGGACATGATCTTCCTGTTCCTTTTTTATTATCGCGGATAGCTAACCCAACCTTTCTTTCCGGATTTTTGTTCCATGCAGCAATTTTTGAGTTTTTCCAATAATTGTTGTAGGCTGGCTGTATGAGCAAGGCATTCACCAAAGAGCCCGATGGGAGTTCAGAAGACGAGCCGGAAGAGCCCGATCCGCTTCCGTCCAACGTCAAGAACCTGATGATGCCGGAAGGATTTGCGGTGTTGCAGGAGGAACTGCGTTTCCTGCTGCGCGAGGAAAGGCCGAAAATCGTCGAGATCGTGAGCTGGGCGGCGGGTAATGGAGACCGGTCGGAGAACGGGGATTATATCTATAATAAAAAACGCCTGCGCGAGATCGACCGGCGCGTGCGTTACCTGACCAAGCGGACGGAGAGCGCGGAAGTCGTCGATCCGAAACAGCAGCAGGGAATCGAGCAGGTCTTTTTCGGCGCGACCGTTACATATGCCCGCGAGGACGGCGCGGAGCTGACCGTCAAACTGGTGGGCGTCGATGAAGCGGATCTTGCCAAAGGGAAGATCAACTGGCTTTCGCCGGTGGCGCGGGCGCTGATGAAAGCGCGCGTTGGCGATGAGGTGGAAGTGCGGACGGGTTCCGGGGCCGAGGTTCTGGAAGTGCTGGCGGTTGAGTATCTGATTTAGTGACAGGCGCCCTTCTCGCCGCAACCGCCCGGGATTTCTATTTCCAGCGTCGAGTGGCCGATTTCAAAGCGCTCATGAAGAAGCGATTTCAGGCGGGCTTTGATGACTTCGATGTCGGCGAGAGAAGACTCTCCGACGACGACATGGGCCTCGAGTGCGTTCTTGTGCTCGTCAAGCTTCCAGATGTGGACATGGTGTATGCCCTGAACGCCTTCGGTGTCTTTCATGGCTGCTATGACGACGTCGAAGTTGAGGCTTTCGGGGGTTCCTTCCATCAATATATGAATGACTTTCGGCATCTCGGTGAAGCCCTGCCAGATCACGTAACCGGCGATGAGCAGCGTGATTGCGGCATCGGTCCAGACCCAGCCGTAGAGCAGGATCAGCGTCCCGGCAATGATAACCCCGACGGAGGCCATGGCGTCGCTTATGTTATGCAGGAATGCCGCCCTGATATTGACGCTGGTTTTCGATTGCCGCCAGGTCAGGAACGCGGTGAAAAGATCGACAATAAGTGCGACGGCGGCGACGAGGATGACCGTCCAGCCCGCAATAGGTTCGGGAGCATAGAAACGCTGGATGGCTTCCATGATGAGGTAAAAGCCGATCAGGGAAAGGGCCGTCAGGTTGATAAGGGCGGCGACGATTTCCGCGCGCCGGTAGCCGAAGGTCCGCAGGTTGTCGCTGGGCCGCCCGCCGATCTTGATGGCGACGAGGGCCAGAAGGAGCGATGCGGCGTCGCTGAAATTATGAAGCGCGTCCGCTATCAGCGAAAGGCTGCCGGAGATGACGCCGCCCGCGATCTGGACGACGGAGAGCATGATATTGGCGGCGACCGCCCATGTCAGGCGCATAACGCCCGTGGCGGGATCGTAATGATGATGGTGGTGATGCGACATCAATATCCTTGGAATTAGTATAACAGACTCCCTCTCCCGGCGGGAGAGGGCAACGAAGCTTGGCTTTTCTGAAAGAAAAGCCTTAGCGGAGTGGGTGAGGGGGGTTACGGCGCATAAATTCAGGCACCTTAACCCCTCACCCAGCTTCGGCTAAGTTCGGCCTTTGGCCTCACTAAGCCTCCGCAACCCTCTCCCACAGGGAGAGGGAAAGAAAAGAGTTAGCCGTTCGCGCGTTTTTTCTGGGTAGTGGCGCCGGCGGCGTGGAGTTCGACCCAGCCGGTGAATTTGTCGATGAAACCTTTGAGAAACTTTTGAGTGCCTTCGACCGAGACGTTGCCGTCATTGTCGATAAGGCCGTCCTTGAACTGGAGGTATACTTCCGGCTGCCCCATCAGCGAGAGGTCGAGATAGCCGAGGATCGCGCGCAGATGCTGCTGGGCGCAGGCGGTTCCGGCGGCGCCGGGCGATGCGCCGCAGATGGCGGCGGGTTTTCCGGCGAAAGCGTTTTTACCGTAGGGACGGCTTGCCCAGTCGATGGCGTTTTTCATGACGCCGGGCAGCGAGCGATTATATTCCGGCGTGACGAACAGCACGGCGTCCGCGGCCATGATTTCGTTTTTGAGGCGCGTTGCCTGCGCCGGGAAATCGGCCTCTAAATCCTGGCTGAAGAGGGGGAGGTCGCCGATCTGAAGGAATTTCATGTCGAATTTGTCTTTCCCCAGCTTCGCGAGCGCTTTGGCGAGCTTGAGATTGAACGATTCCTTACGCAGGCTGCCGACGATGACGGCGATCTGGAATTTTGCCATGGATGTCCCTCCTTCAGGGTGAGGACAAGAGTATCACGCCTGCGGGCAAAAGTAAGGCCGGATTTACCAGCCTTTATCGCCTTTTCCCGATTCCTTGCCGGAGCGGCGCTTTGCCTTGCCGCCCTTGGGGCCGCCCGCCTTGCCGCCTTTTTTGCCGGCTTCGCTGGCGCGCTGCGGGTCGTTGGCGAAATTGCCGGGGTTTTCTCTGGTATATGGATTAATCATTATCGTTCTCCCTAATTTGATGTGATCCGGCTTTCCAACCGGATTTCAGGCGGGGAAGTTCCCTAGCCGATCCAGAGCGGGGCGGTTTCGCGGCGCAGGGCGGCGATAATGCTGAGCGCGGTGAGGGCGCTGCTTTTCGGGTTGGCGGGGTCGGGCAGGTTTTCGACTTTGAACGTGAATTTGGAAAAGTCTCCCGCGACGGTGATTTCATGGCAGTTGCCGGTCAGCGCGGGATCGGCGCGGACTTCCACTTCGACGGATTCCGCGGGTAGGCGCGAGGCGACGGTCAGGGTCGCCGCGACATTCACATTGGCGGGGAAAGCGGCGGCGGCTTGCAGGGCGTTGCCGGAGAAAATCGTTTCGGGTTTGGTGACGGCTTTGAGGTCGATGTTATTATTCACTATATGCGGCGCGCCTGTATAAGCGCCGGGAGGTTTGGTGGTGACAAGACGGGCGCCGCGGATGCCTTTGACCGCGAGCGCGTTTACCGCGTCCATCGCGCCGAGCGCGCCGGAGGGGATCAGGAATTTGCCGCCGTGGCGGGAGGGCAGGTCGCGAAGCTCCGGGTAGAGCAGCAGGGCAGCGCTGGAGATCAGCACGAGGGTCTTGCCTGCTTTCATCACGGGCTCCGCGAGCGCGGGAACCATTTTCGCGGGAAGCGCTTCCACGATCCAGTCGGCTTTTGCGGGAAGGTCATCAAGCGCGGCGAAGGAGAGATCGAAGCCGGGGCGGCCGATCAGTTTTCGCGCCTGATCCGGGTTCAGGTCGGATACGGCGGTCAGGGTAAAGCCCGGTATGCCGTCGGTCAGCGCGCGGCAGACGGCGGAGCCGACGGCGCCTGCTCCCGCGACGGCGATGCGTATCGGAGCGGGCTCAGCCAATTTCCAGCATCCGGTCGATGGAGCGCTTTGCCGCAACCTGTATCGCCGGGTCGATTACGACTTCGTGGGTCATGGTCTGGAGGCTGTGCAGGATTTTAGGCAGCGTGATCCGCTTCATGTGCGGGCAGAGCTGGCACGGGCGGATGAATTCGAGCTTCGGGTTCGTTGCGTAGACGTTATCGCTCATCGAGCATTCGGTGATGAGGACGACGCGGGGCGGCTGGTTTTTATCGACGTAATCCGCCATGCCGGCGGTCGAGCCGACATAATCGCTTTCCGCGAGAACGTCGGGCGGGCATTCGGGGTGGGCGAGGATTGTGACGCCGGGATATTCAGCGCGCAGTTCGCGGATATACTCGGGCGTAAAACGCTCGTGCACTTCGCAGTGGCCTTTCCACGACAGGATCTGCACGTCGGTTTTCGAGGCGACGTAGTTCGCGAGATATTCATCGGGCAGGAAAATCACCCGGTCGACGCCGAGGGCGTTAACGACTTTAACCGCGTTGCCGGAGGTGCAGCACACATCCGTCACGGTTTTGACCTCGGCGGTCGTGTTGACGTAGGAGACGACCGGAACGCCGGGATATTTTTCGCGCATCAACTGCACGTCCGCGGCCGTGATCGAGGAGGCGAGCGAGCAGCCTGCGCGCAGGTCGGGGATAAGGACGGTTTTGTCCGGGTTCAGGATTTTTGCCGTTTCGGCCATGAAATAAACGCCGGCCTGGATAATGATGTCGGCATCCATTCTGGCGGCTTCCTGCGCGAGTTTTAACGAGTCTCCGGTGACGTCGGCGACGCCAAAGTATATGTCGGGTGTCTGGTAATTATGGGCGAGGATGACCGCGTTCTTTTCTTTTTTCAGGCGGTTGATCTCGGCTATGTAGGGGGCGGCATGTCTCCATGCGCGGTTGTCGACGACGTTTGCGATGCGGGGGTAGATCGATGCTGTTGCCCGTTCCACTTCGGGCGTATAGGCCAAGCCTGATGATTCCATATTGTTTTCCCTGTTTTTTGTTTTGTATATTATGATAAACGCATTTATTGGTGGGGAAGTCAATAGTTTTTCATAGGAGTATATAGGTTTGATTTCGCTTGGGCTGATGGGCCGGGCGGAAAAATGGATCTATATATTTGTTTTTAAATGAAAAAACATGATCCTTCTTTTCGTTCGTCATTTTTATTTCCCACCCTGCGGATTATGTCTCCTTATCAGTCCGGTCGCCGGTTTTCGCGGGGGGGGGGGGCTGTTTGTTTCTGCCATAAAAAAAGGCGCACTGGTGCGCCGTATGAGAATACTATAGCGAAAATTGAGGCGGATGGCAATTTGGGGCGGATCAGGTTTTTTAAACGCGGAGCACACAGAGCACGCGGAGTTTCCATCTCTCAACCGTCATCCCGGCGAAGGCCGGGATCCATCTTTCCGTCCGCGCTGCAGAAAGAATTTCCACCACGAAAGCACGAAGACACGAAAAAGTACAGAAGTGAAACCACCAAGACACCAAGGCACCAAGAAGGAGGATTTTAAAAATTTTGTGTATTGTGTCTTGGTGGCTCATAGACAAGCCGGGTGGTGACGATGAAATTTTAACCGCCACGTTCGCCACGAACGCTACGGCACCGCGCACTTGGCGTCCGTTGCGCCGTGGTGGTTAAATATAAATTGTCATGGTTTTTGAGGTTTTTTAAACGCGGAGCACACAGAGCACGCGGAGTTTCTATTTCTCAACTGTCATCTCGGCGAAGGCCGGGATCCATTCCTCCGCCCGCGCTGTAAAAAAAAATTCCACCACGAAAGCACGAAGACACGAAAAAGCGCAGAAGTGAAACCACCAAGACACCAAGGCACCAAGAAGAAGAATTTTAAAAATTTGGTGTCTTTGTGTCTTGGTGGTTAGATCAATTTACTCCAACTCCCTTTGATTCTATAAACATCTCACATCATATGCTGCATGGGTGAAATTAATCTTATTATCAGACGTCATTTCCCACATTATTGATGAAGATTCCATACAAGGAAGACCTTTGCCCTTATTCTTTTTAAAGGTTGCTCGCCTTTCTCTAATTTTAAAACCTTCTCGTTTTAAATCGCGAATTAATTCTGTTTCGGAAATAATTGGTGGATATGTTTTTTCTAAACGTTCTAATAATATAGAGTTAGAGAGTTCTTGGTATGGGATGCCTTCTAATAATTCAGGGGTTTTAGTGAACGGAAAATACAAGGCGCAATATATATAAATAACTATCAGAAAGATGAGGCCAAATAATCCGATTAAAATCTTTTTTCCTAAAGATGTTTTGATATTCATTCTGTTCCCTATAAAAAACCGGATACTTCCTCGCGCATCACATAAAAACCAGCAAAATAACAATGCCCGCCGCGATCCTGTACCAGGCGAAGGGGGCGAAGCCGTGGGTGCTGATGACGCGGATCGCGAGTTTGACGACGAGCAGCGCGGTGACGAAGGCGGACAAAAGGCCCGCGAGCATCAGGCCGAAGCTGTGGGAGGTGACGATGTGGTCCCAGCTTTTGAGAGTGTCGTAGGCGACGGCCAAAATCATGACAGGGATGGACAGGAAGAATGAAAATTCGGCGGCGGCGGGGCGGGAGAGGCCGCAGGCGAGCGAGCCCATGATGGTCGCGCCGGAGCGCGATACGCCGGGCACGAGGGCCAGCGCCTGGCAGCAGCCGATCAGGATGGCGGTTTTCAGGGGGATGTCGTCGACGCTGACAATTTTTGAATGATCCAGCTTTTTCTCCAGCAGCAGGATGACGATGCCCCCCAAAATCAGCATCGCCGCGATGATGTAATGATTGTAGAGATGCTCCTTGATCCAGTCCCGGCCGAGGAAGCCCGCGATGACGGCGGGAATGGTTCCCAGCACCAGATTTGTGGCGAACGCCCTTGCCTTGGGGTCGGAGGGGAGGCGGATCGCCGTTTCCCAGAGCTTGCGGCGGTAGAGGACGATGATGGCGAGAATGGCGCCGAGCTGGATGAAGACTTCGAAAATATGGCCGGGGGGAGCCGCGAACTTCAATCCTTCGGTCAGGACGATGAGGTGCGCGGTCGAGGAGACCGGGAGGAATTCGGTCAGCCCTTCGATGAAGCCGAGAAACAATGCGGTGAGAAGTTCAGCCATTAGCGCAGCCACCCCCTGTATTTCCAAGGCTGAAAGCTTTCGATTTCTTCCGGATCATGTTACTCCCTCAGGGCCAATTTGCTATGGCGCAGCGAATAACCGAAGTAAATCACCATGCCTACCAGCAACCACAACACAAAACGTTCATGCGTATGTTCGCCAGGAAGGGTATAGATCAACGCGCCGCAAGAGAGAACGCCGCAGACCGCCATTGTGGTTCCATAGGGCATTTTAAATGGCCGGGGCATTTCTGGATGACGCCAGCGTAACAGAATAATCCCGCCGCAGACCAGAACGAAGGCCGCGAGCGTGCCGATATTAACCAGTTCCGCGAGCGCGCCCAGCGGGATAAATCCCGCCATGACCGCCATCACCAGCCCGCACAGAACGGTCGTGCGGACGGGAGTATGGGTCTTGTCGCTGACCTTGCCGAAATAGGGCGGCAGCAGGCCATCGCGGGAAATCGCGAGGATGATGCGGGTCAGGCCGTAATAGAGGACCAGCATGACGGTCGTAAGGCCGGTGATGACTCCGGTGGAGACAAGAGCGGAAGCCCAGGTCACGCCGACTTTTTCCAGCGCAAAGGAGACGGGGTAAGAGACGTTCAGTTCCGTATAGGATATAACTCCCGTCAGCAGGCCAGATACAATGATATAGATCAATGTGCAGAATCCAAGTGACGCCAGAATGCCAATAGGAACATCCTTTTGGGGATTCTTCGCTTCCTCGACCGCCGTCGACACGGCGTCAAATCCAACATAGGCAAAGAACACAAGGGACGCACCGGCAAAAATTCCGATTTTTCCATTGTCCCCTTCTCCGAACCAGCCGAAAGGTATGAAGGGAGACCAGTTGTCTGGATTGACATGGAAGACGGCGACTGCAATGAAGACTGCGATTGTCAGAAGCTTGATGAACACCATGGCGGCGTTCAGGCGCGCGCTTTCTTTCACCCCGATAATCAACATCGCCATAAGGGCGAGGATGATAAGCACGGCGGGAAGATTGACAAGCCCCGGTTCGGGCGCGAACGGGCCGGCCAACAGAAAGTCCGGTATTGGCGCGCCAATCGCTTTTAACGCGTTGTTGAAATAACCTGACCAGCCGTTAGCGACGGCGGCGACGGCGACGCCGTATTCGAGGATAAGGTCCCAGCCGATGATCCAGGCGATTATTTCGCCGAACGCTGCGTAGGAATAGCCATAGGCGCTGCCGCAGCCGCCGATGCTGGAGGCGAGTTCGGCATAGGCGAGGGCGGCGAAGGCGCAGGCGATGCCCGCAACAACGAAGGACAGAACGACGGCGGGGCCGGAGGTCGTCGCCGCGGCAACGCCGGTCAGCACGAAGATGCCGGTGCCGATGATGGCGCCGATGCCGAGCAGGGTCAGGTCGAAGGCGCTGAGGCATTTTTTCAGGCCGTAATCTTGATGCGTCACTTCTTTTCTGCGGAACAGGTTTTTCATGTCGTTATCCTCATGGTTTCCAAAAGTCAGGTATAAATAAAACGAAGATGGTGAAAAGTTCAAGACGGCCCAGCAGCATGCCGAGGTCGAGTATCCATTTGACGCCCGCGGGCAGGCTGGCGAAACTTCCCGCCGGGCCGATGATCTCTCCAAGCCCTACGCCGGCATTGGCCAGCGCCTGGCCGGCTGCCGAAACGCTGGTCAGAAAATCAAGGCCGAAAGCCATGATAACCAGCGAAAACAAGGCGAAGGTAAGAAAATACAGAAACAGGAAGTTGCGCACGCCGTGCATGATCCGGTCGTCGACGACCAGCCTTCCGTACCGGACATTTATTACCCGGTGGGGCGACAGGCTTTTGAGAAACTGGTTGTACAATCCCCTGAACAGAAGCTGCCAGCGGAAGATCTTGATCGATCCGGATGTCGATCCCGCGCAGCCGCCGATAAAATAAAGAAAGAAAAATACGCCGGCGGCGAAGCTGCCCCAGGCCGCGAAATCGTCGGTGACGAATCCTGTCGTCGTCATCATCGAAGTCACGTTGAAAAACGAGACCCGCACGGCATGCAGGAATGTCATATCGTTTACATTCCAGTTCCACAGGCTGACGGCTCCGGCGCTGAGAAACAGGATCCAGAGAAAAGCGACGATCTGGTTGTAGCGCCGGAATGAAAAATCCTTGCCCATCTTGAAGACGAGGTGTGCATACATAATGAGCGGCAGAGAGCCGCAAATCATGCAGATAATGGTAATTATCTCGATGAGCGGAGAGTTAAAAAATCCGAAAGATTTATCATGCGTGGCAAATCCGCCTGTCGCCAATGCAGACATGGCATGGTTGAAGGCGTCGAAAACCGACATGCCGGCGAGTTGGAACAACACAGCGAATAATATCGTCAAAACGCAATAGATAAGGATCGTATAAAGCGCATACTGGGAAAGACGCGGCGTGATCTTCCCCGTGACGTCGCTGGACTCGGATTTGAAAAGGTTCATTCCGCCGACTTTAAGAGCGGGGAACAGGGCTATCGCCATCACGATAATACCGATGCCGCCCAGCCAGTGGAGCAGCGAGCGCCAGAGCAGGATATTGTGCGGCATGGTATCCAGACCGGTCAAAACGGTGGCCCCGGTGGTGGTGATGCCGGAAACGCTTTCGAACATCGCGTCCGTAAAGGAGATGCCAAGATCGCTGAAATAAAAGGGAAAGGCGGAAAAAATGGAGATGGATATCCAACTGGACACTGTCAGGACGTAGCCGGTGCGGATATCGATGCGTTTGGTCTCGGAATCGCGGCTGCTGAAAAAACACAGTCCTCCCACGAAGGCGGTCAGCGCCGAAGACTGGATAAACTCGTCTCCGGACGATCCCGCGAGAGAGGAGCTGAGAGTTCCCACGAAGCCGAGAATGATCGCAAGGATCAATAGCAGGATTCCATTCACATGGATGATGAATTTGAAATCGATGAACATCGAGGATTGCTACCGCGCCCTCTCGATTTTTTCGAGTTTCAGCACGACGCGGCGGTTCTGGGCCCGGTTTTCCGCTATCGGGTTTCCTGACTCGTCCCGGTTCGGCGCCTTGGGGAAGACGTCGGCGTAGCCGGAGGCGCTGACATGCTGCGGGTCAACGCCCTTTTCGAGCAGGAAGCGCACGACGGCGGCGGCCCGCGCCGTGGAAAGCTCCCAGTTAGAGGGGAACTGAAGCGTATTGATCGGCACGTCGTCGGTGTGGCCTTCGATGTTGACCTGATAGCCCTGCGCGATGGAGGCTTTCAGTTTGGTTTCAAGTATTTCCTCCAGCAGTCTTTTGCCGTCGTCCATGAGTTCGGCGGAACCGCTGGCGAAGAATGCGGCGCTGGGCATTTCAATCGTGGTGAGGCGGTCGCCTTCCGGCGCGCCGTAAGCGTCGAGCGATTCATCATCTTCTTTGCGCCGGCCCTGATGCTGCTGAGTGCCTTCGCCAAATCCCTCGCTTTGCCCCTCACCGGCGTCAACGCCTTCGCCGACGCTCTGGCCCTGACCGGAATGATACCGGTCGATGAAGGAAGGCTGCGCGTCATATACGCCGCCGCTTTTGGAAGGGGTGCTTTCAATAACGGGAAACCTGCCGCCCAGGCCGGGGTCGGAGAACTGTTCCAGCATCTTTTCCTTCGCCTCTTTGAAGACGTCTTTCTTGGGGACGGACACGGACAGGAAGACGGCGAAAAAGCACAGCAGCAGCGTAATCATGTCGGCGTAAGTCATCAGCCAGTCGTCAAGACCGGCGTGGCTGTCGTCGCTTCGCCGTTGCTTTTTGAACCGGAAGCTCATTTCTTCTTGGCGTCTTTCTTCGCAGAATCCGTAGCGGCAGCCGCAACTTTAGGCGTAACATTCTGCAATTTCGCCTCGATTTTGGTGTCCATGTCGTAATGGCTTTCGGGACGCAGGAAGCTGTTCAGCCGGTCCTGGATGTAACGCGGGGATTTGTTGGCGACCAGCATGGCCATACCTTCGGTAATCAGGTGGTTGCGGAAGCGCAGGCCTTCCTGTTTCTGCATGATTTTCGAGGCGGCGGGCATATAGATCATCCGCGCCGTCACTACGCCGTAGAGCGTGGCCAGCAGGGCAATCGCGAGACCGTGGCCGACGCCGGACATGTCATCGCCGAATTTGCCCAGCATGATGACCATGCCGACCAGAGTGCCGACCATGCCGAAAGCGGGGGCGTGGCTTGCCATCGCCAGCAGCACGCGGGCGGGGGTCGTGTCGCGCTCGAACGTGGCTTCGGCGGCGGTTTCCATCATGTCCCGCACTTCGTCGGGGGTGTAGTTGCTGACGACCATGTTCAGGCCGTAGCGGATGAACGGGTCGCGCACGGCGTTCTTGCTTTCCTTGCTTTCCATCGCGTCCTCAAGGCCGCGCAGGCCTTTTTCCTTCACGACCCGCGCCCAGGCAATGACGTTGATAAGGTCCTTGTGCAGGTTTTCGTGGGTGGCGGTCGCCCGCATGAACATCGAGCCGATGGCTTTCAGCGCGTCAACGACGTAATTGGCCTGAAAACTCATGAAGGCGACGGCGAGAGAGCCGCCGACCACGATCATGAAACCCTCGAAGCTGAGGAAAGCGGCGTAGTTCGTCGTGCCATGAACGATGGCCCCGATAATCATGGCGAAGCCGAGCGTTGCTCCTACGGTCGAGGCGATGGATATTTTCACAAACTTTGCCCTTTCTCTGATTTGGCCAGCTTCCGCTCTTTATAGATGTGATAAACGGACGGCATGAAGGATGCCACGATAATGGCGAGGATGATCGGCAGCAGATATGTGTCAATCTGTTCCGGCGGGATCAGGTTGCCGAGGAACAGTCCGGCAAGGCACAATCCGCCGACCCAAAGAGCCGCGCCGCCAATGGTATAGAGTATAAAAATCCTGTATGGCATGGCGACGATGCCGGCGAGGAACGGGGCGAAGGTGCGGATCACCGGCATGAAGCGGGCCATGACGATGGTCATGCGGCCGTGCCTTTCATAAAAACGCTGCGTCATTTCGAGGTGCTTGCGCTTCAAAAAGCGGGTATCGCCTTTTTCGAACAGCTTGAGGCCGATCCGGCGGCCGATCTCGTAGCCGAGCATGTTCCCCGTTACGGCGGCAATGAAGCAGCCGCCTATAAGCAGCCAGATGTTCATAAGCTCCTGCGAGGCCAGAAACCCGGCCGTGAACAGGAGACTGTCCCCGGGGAAGAAGAAGCAAAACGGAACGCCTGACTCAAGGAACACCGCGCCCCAGACGCCTGCGTAGCCCAGAGATTGAATGATTGAAAGAATACCGTGAGCTGGCATCAGGATTTTCCCGAACCAAGGGTCATAAAAACTCCTTTTTGAGGATACCGACTTTAATGATGAATTTTCATTTTTGCACCCCTAAAGTTAGCCATTCCGAAGTTTTTCTGGAACTTTTTTATGCGTTAACCTCTTGAGCGGCAATCGGTATTCAGGCAATATCCGTGCGTGATCCGGCTTGGAAAATATGGCAGACACCGCAAAAGTTTATTATTTCACGCAGGCGCTGGCTTTGGCGGCGCTTATATTTGTGCTTTGGCTGGGCCTGCTGCCGGCGCTCCTGGGGGGGCTTTTCATATATTTTATCGTGGAATTCGGCTCGCGGATGCTGGGGCGGGTGGGGGTCATTCCCGCGATGGGAAAGCTTATCCTGCTGGCGATCATCGCGTTGATCCTGATCGCGGCGTTCGCGGCAGGCATCGTTTCGTCCATTTCCTATGTGTCGGAGGGGCCGGACAGCCTTGTCGTGCTGCTCCAGAGGATGGCCGATATCGTGGACGCGGGGCGCGATTACCTGCCTGAATGGACGCAGAAATACCTTCCCGCCAATATCGAGGAGTGGCAGCAGGCGGCCTCGAACTGGCTGCGCGACAATGCGGGGCATTTCAGCGTTTACGGCAAGGAAATCGGGGTTCTGCTGCTCCATATAGTCATCGGCATGATTCTCGGCGGCATGATTGCCATTACGCCCTCTTCCCAGAAGATTCCCGGCCAGTTGGCGGTGGCGCTGGGGGAGAGGGTGGATTTCCTCAGCATGGCTTTCCGCCGGATCGTTTTTTCACAGATCAGGATTTCGGCCCTTAACACATTCCTGACCAGCGTTTTTCTAATCATCATCCTGCCGCTGGCAGGGCATACGCTGCCGCTGGTCAAGACCATGATTGTCGTCACGTTCTGCGTCGGCCTGTTGCCCATTATCGGCAATTTGATATCCAATACGGTTATCTTCCTGATTGCGCTCAGCGTTTCCCCTGTCGCCGCAGTGGGTTCGCTGCTGTTCCTCATCGTCATTCACAAGCTTGAGTATTTCTTCAACGCGCACATTATAGGCACCCAGATCAAGGCGCGGGCGTGGGAGATCCTTCTTGCCATGCTGGTGATGGAAACCGCTTTCGGACTGGCCGGGGTCATTGCCGCGCCTATCTATTATGCGTATCTGAAAGACGAATTATCGGCGCGGAAGCTGATTTAACAAGGCCGTGTCATTCCCGCGAAAGCAGGAATCCAGTAAACGCAAACTCTTACCCGATCCCTGCTTTCGCAGGGATGACACTCATCGGGTTGATTTTTCAGAATAAATAGTGTAAAGTCCTGTCCTTTAAAGGATAATCCTATGAGCGTTGTTTCGCATGCCGTGAAATTCGCCGCCCCGCGCACCGATGAAGCGGGACGCATTGCCCTGATCGGGATGGGCCGGGAGCAGCTTCAGGCGGCGCTGGAGCCGCATAACCTGCCCGCGTTCAGGGCCAAACAGATATGGCACTGGCTTTATCACCGCGGGGCGCGGGATTTCGAGGCAATGACGAATCTGTCCAAGGAGCTGCGCGTCCTGCTGGCCGCCCATTATTCGATCGAGCGCCCGCGCGTTGTCACCGAGCAGCGCTCCGCCGACGGCACGATCAAGTGGCTGCTGGCGATGGCGGACGGGCAGCAGATCGAAACCGTGTTCATTCCCGAATCCGACCGCGGGACGCTGTGCGTATCCTCGCAGGTTGGCTGCACATTGACCTGCCGTTTCTGTCATACGGGCACCCAGCCGCTGGTGCGCAATCTCGGGGCGCATGAAATATTGCAGCAGATCATGCATGCGCGCGATGCGCTGAATGAATGGCCGCAGGCAAGGGAGAGCGGCGAGGGCAAATCGCGCGATCTGACCAATATCGTGCTGATGGGGATGGGAGAACCGCTTTACAACTACGAGAATGTCGCCGCCGCGATGCGTATCTGCATGGACGAGAAAGGGCTGGCGATTTCAAAACGCCGCATCACGCTTTCGACCTCCGGCGTCGTGCCGCAGATCAAGCGCTGCGGCGAGGAGCTTGGCGTCAATCTCGCGATTTCCCTGCATGCGCCGACGGACGAACAGCGCGCGGCGATCATGCCGATCAACAATAAATACCCGCTGGCCGAACTGATGGAGGCTTGCCGCACCTATCCCGGCGCGAGCGAGGTGCGGCGGATTACGTTTGAATATGTGATGCTGCGCGGGGTGAACGACAGCGACGACGATGCGCGGGCGCTGGCGGAACTTCTGCGCGGGGTTCCGGCCAAGGTCAATCTGATCCCGTTCAATGCGTGGCCGGGGAGCGGATTTGAATGTTCGGAGCAGGGGCGCATAGAGTCCTTTGCGAAAATCCTTGAAAAAGCCGGTTACGACGCGCCGGTGCGCCGCCCGCGGGGCCGCGATATCCTGGCGGCCTGCGGTCAGCTTAAGTCGGAAAGCGTGAGGGAAAGAAAAGCGGCGGAATAACTGTAGCAGTTATTGTTCTTTTTCATCTCTCTCGCATGCATCCGTGTGTTGTAATCCGATACATAAAAACTGGGGATTTTTTGTTGTAAAAGTAAAATAAGTTATTGCCTAAATGCGTGTAAAGTTTACGGTTGCTCAACCGAAAGTGTACTATCATTTAAGTATAGGGATCACCCATTGCGTATTCGTGTCGCCACTGCGACCGGCAATTGAAAAAAATTTTTCTAAATTGTGAACTTCGTCTCAGTTGTAAAAGTGCGCCGGTGTTATGATGGGCGTAGGCGTATAAAAGAAACTGTTCAGCGTATCTGCTACATGTTGAGGAATTCTAATATAACAAAAAAATTCATTTTTGTTATAGGGGTAGCATATGCAAGAATACACGCACACGGGCGGCAGGGTACTGTCCGATCTCATGGAGACGCCATTGGTCATTCCGGCGAACAAGCTGGATGCCGATCAATATTCCGCCGAAGACATAGACGGCGTCACCGAGAGCATTTTCGGCTCCGGCAACATGGCATACGCAAGTTTGCAGGCATCGCAGACCGATGCGCAAATCGCGCTCGATGAAGCGGTAAATCCCGAATTGGAGCACATACCGGATCAGGAAAACGCAGTCGTTTCCGGCGGCGGGAATGCGACCGACATCGCCGGGGACGCTTTTAAAGTGCTGCCCGTTGAAAATCCTGAAATTCCGACCGATACCGACCGCGCGCTGGATTCCGGCGATGCTGCGGGCGCCAATAATATCGGCTCTGAAGGCAATTTTTCAAATGCGACGGTTGGCGCGCTGGGCGCGTCGACGCTGTCTTCCGATGCCGGGTCGTTTTCCTCCTCGGGCGGCGCGGGCATGGGCGGCGACAGCAATTTTGACAACAGCACCGGCGGGAATACGACCGCTGGCAATACCGTCAATAACGTAACCAATATCGTCAATGCCGGCGATACGGTCGATAACATTCTCAATACCGTGAACGAGACGATCAACAACATCACCAATCTGGGGGATGAGCTTGTCGATAACGTCATCAATCTGGGCGATGACATCATCAACACCATTCTTGACGGCGACATTACCGAAGTCACCCAAATTCTTACGACTGAGATCACCGAGGTCACGGAAATACTGACCACGCAAATCGATAATATCACCGAAACCGTCAATAATATCCTGCAGGATTTCGGCGTCACGGAGATCACGAACCATATAACGGACGTAACGAACGATGTTATCGAGACGGTAACCACGATCATTAACGGCATGCCCGACGATGTGCTCGGCGGCGGCGACATATCCGTTGCCGGTCTTGACCTCGATCTGCCCGGCATATCGCTTGATCCTGAAGGCATTGTCGGCGATATCGATATTGAAATCGAAGTGCCGGAAGAACTTCTGGATCCGGGCGCGCTGGCTGACGGCGTGGAAGATCTCGTCGAAAGCCTTGACGATCTCGCGCTTGCCGACCCGGCGGACATTCTGGGCATTCTCGGCGATCAGGGTGTGGTCGGCGGATTGGATCTTTCCGGCGGCGGCGCCGATGTGGGCGAGGATCAGGAAATCGACCTGAACGGCATCATGGAAGATTTGCAAAACCCGCTGAATATCGAAGATGACATAGGCCTGCTCGGAGGCGATGGCGGGCTGCCCGGCGGTCTTGGCGGCATTCTCGGCGATGGCGGCGATACGAGCTGGACCGAGAGCACGATCGACGCGGGCGGGTTGTTTGACGATATGATTAACGGGATCGGCGGCGAGGGCGATGCCCTTCCCGATCCGGCGGGTACAGTTGCCGAAGGGCTCGGCGCACTGGACGTGGAACCGAACCTTGGCGGGCTCGGCGGCGGCCTGGGAGGGCTTTTCGGATAGCAGGTTTTTTTTTGAGGGAACATGGCGATTGCTCTGGGGGTTGAACAAGACAATACCAATATCCTGAAGCCGCAAGGTTATCGGCAGAGTGTCTGTTCTCTTTTGCTGGCCACTCTGGCCATCAATATTTTTTCCCTCGCCCTGCCGGTGATGACTCAGCAGATTTACAACCGCATTCTTCCCAATCCCGGAACGGGAACGCTGTCCGTGCTTATCGCGGGCGTGTGCGTCGCCGTCATGCTCGAAGCCCTGCTGCGGCTCTGCCGGGCGTATGTGATCGGCCGCGCCGGAGCGGCCTACGAACACCGGATGGCCTGCGCCGCCATGGATAAAGTCCTGCATGCCGATCTTTCCAAAATCGAACAGTGCGGGATCGGCGAGCATATGCACCGCATGGGTGCGGTCAGCAAGCTGCGGGATTTTTACAGCGGCTATGCGCTGACGGTTATGGCCGAACTTGCTTTCGTTCCCCTGTTTCTGGGGCTTATCATTTATATTGCGGGAACGCTGGCGATTGTTCCGGCGGTTCTTTTACTGGTGTTTACTTTGATATCGCTTTGGAATGGATATTGTCTGCGGGCGGCATTGCATAACCGTGAAAAAGCCGATGATGTGCGCTTCAATTTTCTGATCGAGTCCCTGGAAGGGGTGCATACTCTCAAGGCGTTCGCGCTGGAAAAGTTTTTTGAACGCCGTTACGAGGCGCTGGAGGAAGACTCCACCCTTGCCAATTACAAGGTCACGCAGGAAGCGGCGGGCGCGTTTAACACCGGCGCGATTTTTTCGCATTTAATGGTGGCGGGCACGATCAGCGCCGGGGCATGGCTTGTGCTGAACGGCATGCTGACGACGGGCGCGCTGATCGCGACGCTTTTGCTCTCTGGCCGGATGATGCAGCCCGTTCAGAAGACGCTGGCCCTCTGGGCGCGGTATCAGGATTATTTACTCGCAAAGGCGCATATCGAGAAACTGTTCGCCACGCCGCAGCAGAAAATTGCCGTGAAAATGGCTGCGCAGGAATCTGAACCGGATGGCAGGGCCGAACTTTCGCAGGTATCTTTCCAGTACGGGCATGGCGATAAAACCATCCTTGATGACGTCAGTCTGACTCTGGCCCCCGGAGAAGCGGTTCTGATTTCCGGATCGCACGGAGCGGGAAAGACAACGCTGCTCGATCTCATGGCGGGCATTTATCCCGCCGGCGCCGGGGATATCCAGATCGACGGCAGGAGCATCGACACCTACGCGCCGGAAGAACTGATACGCCATGTCGGCTATATCCGCACCAGGCCGCTCATCTTCCGCGGTACGATCCGCGATAACGTGACTTGCTTCGGGCGGACGGACGAGGCGATGGCAAGAGAGGTCGCAGGGCTTTTGAATGTCGACAAGGATGTCGCGAAGCTGCCGGGCGGCTTCGATACGTTCCTGAGCGGCAACAATACCGACAGCATTTCGCAAGGCCTGAAGCAGCGCATCGCGATGGTGCGCGCGCTGGCCGTCAAGCCGCGCCTGATCCTGTTCGACAACGCGGACCGCGCGCTGGACAAGGAAGGATACGCCCTGATTTTCAGCCTGCTTGCGCGGCTTAAAGACAAGGTTTCGATGGTGCTGATTACGGATGACCGCAATATATCCGCGCTCGCGGACCGGCATTACGTTCTTGAAAACGGGCAGTTGCTGCCGGCCGGAGACATGCACGGCAAAACCAATGTCCACCCGTACAGGGAGTTGCCGCTATGAGCGATCTTGCCCTGGAAACGGATGAGCAGAAAAACCGGAACACCGCTTTTGAGCGCTTTACCGACAGCCAGCCGATTCTCAATATGCTGGCGATGCTGTCCAAAACCGGGCGCGGGAATTTCAATGAACACGGCGCGTGGGAGATATGCCTTTGCGCGCTGATCCTGAAGCTTGAACCGCACTGCAAGGTGCAGCGCCTTCTGGAAGCGCTGCCCAGCCGGGCCGGGGCAATGGATTCCGCCGATTTCCTCAATACGATGGCGCATCTTGGTTATTATTGCCGTCCGGCGGATACGGAACTTGAGGATATCGACGAGCGGCTTTTGCCGGGCGTGTTTATTCCGGGACTGGATGCGGGCGGCGATCCGTGTATCGTTCTGGGCCGCGATGCGGACGATAATCTGCGATTTTACGATCCGGTTTCAAGGCTGGTCAGCCATGTTCCTCCGAGCTTCGACAAGGATGGAAAAGTCTGGTTCTTCCAGAAGTACGACGAGAACCGCTCGCCGACTTCCAAATTCATGCGCAAGGGCAGCGGGCATAGCTGGTTCCGCGCGCTGCTTGGCCGGTTCAAGGGCACGTTCGCGCAAGTTATGGCGGCGGGGCTGATCCTGAACCTGATCGCGCTGGCAACGCCGCTTTTTATCATGCTGATTTATGACCGCGTGATCGCCGCGGGTTCCGCCGATATATTGCCGATGCTGGTTCTGGGCGCGCTGATCGCCATCGCGTTTGAATGGAAGCTGCGCGATATCCGCTCGACCGGGCTGTCGTGGCTGGCGGGCAGGCTCGATAACATCGTCGGGAACAAGATTTTTGCGCATCTCACCGGGCTTTCCCCGGACCTGATCGAGAAAGCGTCCGTTGCGGCGCAGATCGCGCGGATCAAGACGTTCGAGTCCGTGCGTGATTTCTTCAGCGGCTCGGTCTTTCTCTCGCTGCTGGAAGCCCCTTATGTGTTTATCGCCCTGATTGCCATTGCCTGCATAGCGGGCCCGATTGTGCTTGTGCCGATGTTCATGGTGCTGGGCTATGTTCTTCTGTTTGTCGCTATCCGGCACAGGGTCAAGATCGCGATCCGTATCGCCGCCAAGGCAAGCTCGGCGCGGCAGCAATTCGTTATCGAAACATTTGAAAAGCTTGAAGGTATCCGCGGCCACGGCCTTGGCAAAAAATGGCAGGAAAAATTCCGTCATCTTTCGGGACGCGAGATGATGGCGCATTTCGATCTCGGCTGGCTCGGGATGATCGCCGAAACCTGCGCGCATACGCTGACTGTCGTGTCCGCCGTCGCGACGGTCGGATTTGGCGTGCATATGATCTGGGCCGGGACGATGAGCGCGGGCGCGCTGGTCGCCACGATGATACTGGTCTGGCGCGTGCTGACGCCGTTTTATTCGCTATGCACCATGATTCCGCGTCTTGAGCAACTGCGTAACAGCGTCATCCAGGTAAACGACCTGATGGATATCGATACGGAAGCCGAAGAAGCCAGAAGCTATTCGCGCCTTCAGAAACTCAAGGGCGCGGTGTCCTTTCACAATGTCAGCTTCCGCTACAGTGACAGCACGGACGATATTTTTACCGGCCTTTCCTTCGAAGCCCGGCCGGGCGAGATGGTGGCGATAACCGGCAGCAACGGCGCGGGGAAAGCCACCATTCTGAAGCTGATAAAATCATTGCACCGGGCGAGCGGTGGCACGGTGCGCATCGACGGTTTCGATATACGCCAGCTGGACGCGCCGTGGCTTCGCCGCCAGATCGCCTATGTGCCAAAAACGCCGCATTTCTTCCACGGCAGCGTGACCGATAATATGAGATTAAGCAATCCCATGGCGGGCGAGGACGATATCCGCAAGGCGCTTGAACTCGCGGATGCATGGGAAGACGTGCAGAAGCTTCCGGAAGGGATCAACACGATTATCGGCATGCACGGCGCTGTTCTTCTGACATCCAGTTTAGCCGCGCGACTTTCGCTTGCGCGCGCCTATCTGCATCCGGCGGCGATATTGCTGATCGACTCGCTGCCAAACACTTTGTTATCCGGCAGGGCGGGAAAAAACCTGAAAGGCTATCTTGCGCGGGTTAAGGGCAAGCGGACTGTCATTATCTGCACGTATCGGGAAGATCTGCTGAAAATGGCCGATACGATTGTCTGGCTGCGCGGATTTGAAACGCCGCTTTCCGGCGCGCGGGAACAGATATTCGATAAAATCTCCGTTCATGCAGGAGCGCACACATGAACAGGAAGCGCGAGAAACAGACACGTTATCTTTCACAGGCCCTTCAGCTCGAAGAGGCGGTCAACCCGCATATCATTATAGCGACGATGTCGCTGGTTTCCCTTGCCATCCTCGGATTTTTGATCTGGGCGGGGTTTGCCAATATCAACGAGGTCGCCCGCACGCCCGGTGAAGTCGTTCCTTACGGATACCAGCAGACGGTGCAGCATCTTGAGGGCGGCATTATCAAGACTATCCTTGTGCATGAAGGCGACGTCGTCCAGCCGGGACAGGTTTTGATTACACTGGACGATGCCAGCATCCGGGAAGATGCCGATCGTCTCGGCAGCAAGCAGCGTTCGCTGGAAATGCAGGCCGAGCGGCTGCGCGCCTTTACCGAGGGGCGGGAAGCGGACTTTTCCCGCTTTACGGACAGCACCGAGAGCATGATTGCCGACCAGAAATCCTTCTTTGAAGGCATGCGCGCGGCCCGGGAAAAAGAAGAGCAGGTCATACGCGACCAGATCGCGCAGAAAAAGCAGGCGATCAATTCCTTCAAGGCGGATCTGGACACGGCGCAGAAGAATTTGGGCATTACCGATGACATATACAAGCGCCGCGAGACGCTGAACAAAAAAGGTTATGCGTCCGACATGCAGTTGCTGGAAGATAAAAAGAGGCTTAACGATCTTAACGGCCAGATAAGGCTTTTGAAAAACCAGATTCTTGTCGCCCAGGGGGAGGCCGGTGAGTTTGAAGCAAGGCTCGAATCCCTTTCCGCCGGGCAGCGCGATGAGGCCCATGAAAAGCTGGCGCAAATCCTAGCCGAAAAAGACCAGAATTTCAATGCCATCAAAAAGATCGAAGAGCGCATCGGGCGGCTGGAAATCAGGGCGCCGGTGCATGGGCTTGTCAAAGGGCTCGCCGTCAACACTATCGGCGCGGTCGTGCAGCCGGGGCAGACGGTTATGGAGATCGTGCCGCTCGACAAGCAGCTTGAAGTCGAGGTCAAGATTTCGCCGAAGGATATCGGGCATCTTGCAGCGGGACAGACGGTGCAGGTCAAGTTCAGCACTTACGATTTTTCACGATATGGATCGGTGCGCGGGAAGCTCGACCGCATTTCCGCGACGACGTTCACGGGGGAACAGGGCGAGCGGTATTTTCAGGGGCACGTTGTTCTCGATAAAAATTATGTCGGAGACAATCCCGCGAACATGGTGCTGCCGGGGATGACGGTCATGGCCGATGTGATTACGGGCGAGAAAACGATTTTGCAATATCTGTTGAGGCCGGTGCAGGTCGCCGCGCAGACGGCATTTACGGAGAGATAGGATAATGGAAGCCGCGATCATAGAGAAAAAAACTGAACCGGCTCCGGATCCGCGGGATGCGCTTCGTATTCTTGCCGTGGACGACGACAAGGTTGTCATCGAATTTCTGGCGGCGCAGCTTAAAAGCCTTGGCCATGCGATGATTTCCGCGCACAACGGGCAGGAAGCGCTGACCGTGCTGGAGGCTGGAAAGGACAAGATCGATATCGTCATCATGGATTGGGCGATGCCGGTAATGGACGGCCTTGCCGCCATCCGGCGCATGAAAGCAAATGCGGATTTGCGCAACATTCCCGTCGTGATGCTGACGGGATCGGACAAGCCTGAAGAAGTGCGCCGGGCGCTGGAATCGGGCGTGTTTTTCTATCTTGCCAAGCCGGTCAAGAAAGTCGTGCTGCGTTCCGTCCTGGCTTCCGCCGGGAGGGCCGCGCGGCAGAACAAGGCGCTTGCGCATGAGTTAAAACAGCATCGGATGAGTTTCGAGCTGATCGAAAGCTGCAAATTCAGGTTCAGTACGCTGGCCGAAGCCGAAAGCCTTTCCGTCTTCATGGCGAATTGCTTTCCCGATCCGGGGCGTGTTCTGCCGGGGCTTGGCGAACTTATGATCAACGCAATCGAGCACGGCAATATTGGCGTCGGTTATGACGGCAAGCACAAGCTTATAGAATCCGGGACATGGCGCGCTGAAATCGAGCGGCTGCAGACATTGCCGGAACATGCGGAAAAGACGGCTTGCGCCACGATCTCCCGCAAGGAGGACGGCATATATGTCGTGATCGAGGATACGGGCGAAGGTTTTGAGTGGAAAAAGTTCATGACGATAGATCCGTCGCGAGCCGGAGACAATCATGGACGAGGGATCGCGCAGGCGCGGGCTGTCAGTTTCGACAAGCTCACTTATAACGAGCAGGGAAACAAGGCGGTGGCTTTCGTGAAATACGGGGAACGGCTGGAATGGTAACAATTATCGGGCAAGGAGAAAAACAATGATCGTAATAGCAAAAGAAGCAGAGACAAAGCTGCTTGAAGAGTTGCAGGCGTGCCGCGAGGATCACCCGACGCAGCGCTGCCTTTATATGGCGTTTTCCGCGGTGGACGTTCCCAAGAAGGAACTGTTTGAGAGTTTTTTAAAACTGCTGCATGAAGTTCCCGATGCGTATAACGCGCAGGTCTTTATATGCCAGGACAGGGATGTTTTCATCCTGATGCAGGGATTTATGCAGCGCCACTTCACCGATTTTCTTAAAACGCTCGCTGCCGAACTTCATAAGCCGGAGCTTGTCAATTTAGGCGATATCATGGAAGTCGGCCTGAACTGGACGAAGCTGGATACGATGTGCCAGAGGAAGATGGAAAAGATCCGGAACGAACTCGCGAAGGAAACGGAAGAGAAAAGAAAAGAAGAGGCGGAAAAGGCCACGCTGGAAATTATGGATACGCTCGATCCCGGCGAGATTTCCTCCATCGCCCGGCGCCGCGCCAAAAGAACTTCTCCCGTGGTCATGGTGGTCGATGACGACCAGATCGTCCGCACGCTTGTCGGCAACGTACTTCGGGAAAAATACGACTGGACTTATGCGAAAGACGGGCAAGGCGCCTTGCGCGAATATGTTGCCAGCGCGCCGGACGTCCTGTTCCTCGATATAGGACTGCCAGACATCAACGGCCATGACGTTCTGGAGAGCATCTTCCAGATGGACCCCGATGCCCACATCATCATGTTCAGCAGCCACAAGGACAAGCAGAACATCATGAGAGCGCTGGAGGCAGGGGCGAAAGGCTTTATCGGCAAACCGTTTACGCGGGACAAGCTTTTCCAATATATCGACCGCGCGCCGCATCTGGCCGGCAAGCGCGAACGAGGGGGCGTCCATGCAGGTACAATTTAGAAGGCAGAAAAAAGTTATAGGGCAGGCGGCGCTTGCGGCCCTGTCCCAGGCCGACCATGAGCTGTTTGCCACTATTGCGGAGCGCCGAAAAAAGCGGCAGAATTCTCTTGTCATGGTTGTCGACGACGATGAAATTTCCCGCGTCCTTGCCACCAACGTCATCGGCAAAAAATATGAGTGGATCAGCGTCGAGGATGGCCAGCATGCCCTGAGCACATATATTACCCATGCGCCGGACGCCATAATACTCGATATCGGCTTGCCGGATATCGACGGCCATGAAGTGCTGGAATGCGTTTCCTACATCGATCCCGAAGCCTATGTCGTTATGTACAGCAAGCACAATGAAGAGAAAGACGTCCTTCTGGCAATCGAGGAAGGCGCGCAGGGATTTGTCATCAAGCCGTTCAAGCGCGAGAAGCTTTTTCATTATATCGACCGATCGCCGCATCTGATCGAGAAAAAGAGACAATTGGAAGAATGGGAGAAGACGGGACGCCGTCCTGATGATTGAAAATTTTGCAATTCCCTTCGCCGTAACCGGCGCAGCGTTTCTGGCCGCGGAGTTCGTTCTGAATCTCCGGCGTTCGCGCGCGCTGAAGGAGGCGCAGAAATTTGTCCGCCTTGCCAAGCGCGAAACGCTGGAAACGGCGCAGATATCGCTCGGCAATCCTTATCCGCTGATCCAGATATCGGGAAAGGGCGATGTCATCTTTTTCAATCCGGCGGCCTTCAGCCAGTTTCCGGGGCTGAAGGAGCAGGGGTTGCAGCACCCGGTCCTCGCGGGGCTGGGCGACATTATAAAGAAAAGCGAAGCGGCCTCGCGCGAAGTCAAATTCGGCGACATCATATATAACCAGACGATCGCGCCGACGAAGGTCAACGACCAGACCGCGTTTACGATTTACTGCTACGACATCACCGAGCGCAAGGCGTATGAGAAAAATCTGCATGAAAGCCGGATTATTGCCGAGCAGGCGCAGAAGGAAGCCGAGAAAGCCAATCAGGCGCGCGGCGATTTTCTTGCGAATATGAGTCATGAGCTGCGCACGCCGATGAACGGGATTATCGGGTTGTCCGATATTCTGTCTGAATCAGGCCTCAAGAAGGATCACCAGGAACTGATCGAGGCCGTGAACAGTTCCGCCCGCAATCTTCTTATTTTGCTCAACGATATCCTGGATTTTTCCAAGATCGAGGCGGGAGAGCTAACGCTCGAATCCATACCGTTCGAGCCGCGCAAGGTCGTCAGGCAGATCGAATCCCTGCAAAAACCGGTGGCGGCGCGCAAGGGGCTGGACATGGTCAGCAAGGTGGATGAGACCGTGCCGAAATATCTTATGGGCGACCCGTCGCGGTTGCAGCAGATTCTTAACAATCTGATCGGCAATGCGATGAAATTCACGGCGGAAGGTTCCGTTACCTTGTCCATCGGCGGAAAGGCCGACGGGAAAGGGAACTTTATAACGCAGATTTCCGTGACGGATACCGGCATCGGCATTCCCGCCAACGCGCAGGACAAGCTGTTCAAAAAATTCCAGCAGGCGGATTCATCGACGTCGCGCAAATACGGCGGCACGGGCCTTGGGCTTGCGATCTGCAAGAACCTTGCGGAGCTTATGGGCGGAACGATTTCCCTGAAAAGCACGGAAGGGAGGGGAACGACATTCACCGTCACCGTCCCGGCGAAGATTGCCGAAGCGGGAGTGGTGGAGCAGGAAGAGCGCGCCGCCGCGAAAGCGCAGATCAAAATCAATCAGAAAGCCAAAATACTGGTGGTCGACGATCACCCGATCAATTTGCTGTTCATGCGCAAGACGCTGGGCAAGCTTGGCCTTGCGAATTTCGATGAAGCGGCCAGCGGCAAGCAGGCGATAGATCTTTATAAAAAAGGCGGATACGACCTGATCCTGATGGATTGCCAGATGCCGGACATGGACGGGTATGAAGCGTCGCGGCATATCCGCGGGCTGGAAACCAACGGACACAGGATTGCCATCATCGCCGTCACGGCCAACGCCATGAAGGGCGCCGCGGAGAAATGCACGGCGGCAGGCATGGACGATTACGTCAGCAAGCCGGTGGAGAAGGAGAAACTTCAGGCCGTCCTGCAACGCTGGATTCCCGGCAGCGGCGGGCAGGAAGCGGAAACGCAGAGCGAGGCTAAGAAGGATGCGCCGGTTGCGGAAGCGGCAAAAGCAGAGTCTGAGTCGGTTATTTTTGACAGGGATCATCTGAAAGAATATACGGACGGCGATAAGGAAACTGAAAACATGCTCGTCAATATGTTCCTTGAAAATCTGGAGCTTGATCTGAACAGGCTGCAAAACAGTTTCAGCAAGGAGAATTTCCACGAGTGGGAAGCGGTCGCTCATAAGCTGCACGGCGCGTCGGTTCATATGGGCGCTTATGCGCTTGCCGATATTTGCGACCGGGCGCAGTCATTGCCCGCCGGGGAAGAAGGGCAGATGAAAGATCTGCATCCGCTTATATTGATGGAGTCGCACCGTTTGCACGGGGTGTTGGAGGGAAGCGGGAAGGCTGCCTGATTTTTCCCTCTCCCTGTGGGAGAGGGTTGCGCAGGCTTATCTGCGAAGTTCTTGCGAAGCAGATTAGCCGAAGCTGGGTGAGGGGTTACGGTGCCTGAATTTATGCACCGTAACCCCTCACCCACTTCGCTAAGGCTTTTCTTTCAGAAAAGCCAAGCTACGTTGCCCTCTCCCATAGGGAGAGGGATTTTTTTTAATTACGCGGAATACCCGCCCGAGAGCCAGTTGACGGTCTGGTCCTTTTCCTTAACGGTTTTGGCGAGCTTGTCGACCATCTTATGGCGCAGCCGGGCGAAAAAGATCGTTTCTTTCAGCGCTTCGGCTTCATGCTTCCTGCCGCCCTTGACGATGTAATCCTGGAAGCCGTGCTGCATCAGTTCCTCGATTATTTCAGGACTCTTGTTGGATGTCATGACAATGACCGGGAGATGTTCGGTGTAAGGAGAAACGGCCTCATAAGTATGATGCCAGTCGGGCGAGTCCGGCAGGCCGAGGTCGAGGAATATCAGGTCCACTTTTGTTTTCCGGTCTTTCAGAGTCTCGACGCCTTTGGCGAGCGTATCCGCATGCCGGACTTCAACCGGTTCTTCGATGACTTTCTGCAATGTTTTGGTGAGTAACGTGGCTTCGACGACACTGTCTTCGATAATAAGTATGTTCATGGCAATAACCTCCCGTGCTTATCTTTATATTATAGCAATCCAATTTTAAGATTTTGTTAGGGATTTATACATTTTTATATGAATTTTCAATAAGTTATGTGGTTTAATGGGAGGGGGGAAAAGTCTGCTTACATGATAGACGCTACCGCTCTCGGATGGTAAGGTTTTCAAAGCCGTATTGCGCTCAATCACCGGAGTCATCAGTCATGCGTTATTTTTCGATAGTATTTCTCAGTGTATTTATGCTGTCCTTTATAAAGCCCGCGCTGGCTATCGATTATCTTGACGGCGGGCCGGTTTCGCAGAGTGTTGGCAAGACGGCGGTAAGGGATTGCCGCGCTGGCGGTACGGTGAAAGTGCCGCTGATTACATGGGGCGCGGACATGGTGACGATCCATGCCAACGGCAATGCCAAAAAGACGGCGGCGAACAGCCTGTTCGGCAATGCGGGGCTGGATCTGGAGCTTTTCCGGGAAGACGATTTCGCGAAGCAGGTCGAGGCGTACCTGAACTGCGATACGCCCTATCTGCGGGCGACCACCGGCATGGCCAATATGATGAGCGAGCTGACCGAGGCGGATCCGCGCACGCGGATGATCGCCGTTTACCAGCATAGCTGGTCGGCGGGCGGCGACGCGCTGGTGGTGAAAGAGGGCATTGCGACCCCCGCGAACCTCAAAGGCAAGGTCATCGCGCTGCAAAAAGGCGGGCCGCATGTCGATTACCTGATGACGGTTCTGAAAGACGCGGGGCTGAAGCCGACCGACGTCAAATTGAAATGGACGAAGGGGCTCGTGGGATTTGACGGCTCCACTCCGGCGGCGGCGCTGCTTTCCGATGCGGGCGTGGACGCGGCGATGGTTATCATTCCCGATGCCCTTGCGCTCACTTCCGACGGGAATGTGGGGACGGGTTCGGAAAACAGCGTGAAGGGCGGGCACATATTGCTCTCGACCCGCTCCGCCAACCGCGTGATCGCCGATCTTTATTTCGTGCGCGCCGATTATCTTGAAACGAACCGCGATGATGTCCAGCGTTTCGTGCACAGCCTCGTCAAGGCGGAGGAAGAAACGCGCCAGCTTATGCAGAAATCCGGCGATGCGAAGCGCGCGGCGCTGATCAAGGCAAGCGCGCAGATATTGCTGGATTCCGAAATGGCAGCCACCGACGCGGAAGCGATGTGGGCGGACGCCGAAACCGCCGGCTGGCAGGGCAACGTCAAGTTTTTCACCGATGCCAATTACCCGCGCGGCTATCATAAACTTAATGCCGAGGCGCAGACCGGCCTTGTCGATCTGGGCCAGATCGTCAGCCTGAAAAAGCTGGGCGATGCCGGGTGGGAGTGGAGCAGGCTGAAGCCCGACGGATTCCTCGCCCCGCGCGCCGAGGCGCCGAAATTCAACCAGGCCGCGGTGACGCAGGCGATTACGAAGCAGCAGGCGCAGGGTACGCTGGATAACAGCACGCTGTTCGAATTTGAAATCAATTTCAAGCCCAACCAGGACCAGTTCCCGGCCGAGCTTTACAAGCAGCAGTTCGAGCGCGTCGTCGACCTTGCCGCGACCTATTCCGGGGCGGTCATCACGGTCGAGGGGCATTCCGATCCGCTCGGCTATCTCAAGGCGCTGAAGGAAGGCAAGCAGCAGATCGTGCTGAACATGATGGTGCAGAGCGCGCGCAATCTTTCCGTTTCCCGCGCCCAGAGCGTGCGGGACAGCATCATCAGCATGGCCGGGCAGAAGCAGGTATTTCTCGATCCCTCCCAGTTCGTCGTCGTCGGCATGGGCTTTCAGGATCCTAAATCAGGAATGTGCGGCAAGGAGCCGTGCGCGCCGAAGTCGGAGAACGACTGGCTTTCAAACATGCGCGTGGTGTTCCGCATTGTGAATGTGGAAGCCGAAGCCGCAGCCTTCCAGCCGTTGTAGGAGGGCGCCATGGGTAAAAATAAACGCGGCGGAATCGGACGGGCGCTGAAAATATGGATATGCGCTTCGCTCGTCATCGGGTTTGCGCTTGTTTTGCTGGATCCTGAAAAGAATAAACAGCAATCTCCCCAAACTCCTGATATCCGTGCCGATAAAGGGGTATTCATTTCACCCATGTCCTTTGCGGATTACAAGAAAATCCACAACGACTGGGGCAAAGGCGATACGGGTCAGGCAACAGCGCTGGCCGAAAACATGACGGCGCGCAATTACTATGTCGTGCTCGACACGTCCGGCTCAATGAATGAAACCGACTGCGGTTCCGGCGGCGAGACTAAAATGCAGGTGGCGCGGGAAAGCCTGAAAAAATGGGCCGGGACGCTGCATCCTGACGACAATCTTGGTCTTGCTTCTTTCAGCGATGATGGCGTGAAGGAAGTGTTTCCGCTGCAGAAGAACCTGCCTTCTTATAACAAGCAGTTTACCGAAAGACTGGCCACATTATATCCGGGCGGCGGTACGCCGCTGGGGGTTTCGCTGGCGCAGGCGTATGAAACCATGACGCGGCAGGCGGACAGCCAGCTTGGTTACGGCGAGTATCACATCGTCGTCGTCACGGACGGCAAGGCTTCGGATCATTCGATCATGAAAAAGGCGGTCGATAAAATATACAAATCGCCGGTGATCCTGCATACGATCGGTTTTTGCATCGACAGCAATCATGCGCTGAACCGTCCCGGCTTTTCCTACTACGTAAGCGCGATGAACCAGGAGGAACTGGATCGGGGATTGCAGCAGGTGCTGGCCGAGAGCGAGACGTTTGACATTACAGGGTTTACAGAGGCCAACTGATGGGCGGCAATTCGTTAAGACAAGGAACGACGCTTTCCTTGCGGAAAGTTTTCGGGATACTGATCCTGCTGCTGATCGTCGGGTTCGTCGCGGGCAAGCCGGCGATGGAGCAGTTTCTCAAGGACTTTATGCATGACAATACATACGTCGTCTATTTCCCCCGCGGCACGGCCATGGGCGAGGATGCCGCCCCCGTGCTGGAACAGGTTGAAAGCTTCATGAAAGGTAACGGCATGGCGAAGGCCGAGATCAACGGCTACACCAATCCGCGCGGCGACGCGCAGGCCAATCTGGAGCTGAGCCAGAAGCGCGCGGATCTCGTTAAGGCCGCGCTGGCGGGCAGAGGCATAAATGAGAGCCGCCTCGTGGCCAGGGGTTTCGGCGGCAGCGGGGCGCCCGTCGTGAAAAAACCCGGAGAGTCCGATACCGCATGGCAGATGCGGATGAGCCGGGTGGAAATTAAGATCAAGCTGTTCTGAAAGGTTTTCCCGTTTTGGAAGATGACAGAAAAAGCAAGCTTCCCGAACTGGAAGACAGGATCAGAATAAATATCTTCCGTTTTATCGCTCTGATAATCATTGCTCTGTGTTTTCTGGAGCCGGGGCTGATTTATAAAGTATTCGGCGGATTTCACAGGAAACTCAGGGAACACCAGCACAAGGAGCTTGTGAAAGATTTGGCGGACATCTTACCGGCAGAAGACAAGCACACTCGGGAAATGAAAGAAGATATTTCACAAATATTGCCGGAGAGCCCGGTCTTTATACCCCTGGACGGGAGCGGCGATGCGGACAAAAAATGAAAAGCTGCTCTGGCATGAGTGGAATCCCGGGCTCGATAACGACCATCTGACTTTGGGACATGTTCTTTCGACCATGCCGTCCATCGAGGCATCCGATGTGCCGCTGTGGATCAGGATCATTGAAAATCCGGCCTCGCCCGTTGCCTTTCCCGGCGCCATCACGCTTGCCAATCATGACGCTGTGCATGTTGTGCTGGGCAGGGGGCTGATGACGCAGGACGAGGCGTTCGTCATCGGTTATACGATGGGGGCGGACAGGGCGCTGCGGGACTGGCACGGTCAGGCGTTCGCGTGGATATCGCACCGGCTTTACCGTCCGCCTTACCGGTTCAGCGCCGGGGATCTTGTATCGTTCCGCCTCGGCCTGTGGGAGGGGCGAATCCAGCCCTGCAAAAACATCAACAAAGTCGATTTTTCAGCGTTGCATGGAAACAGCATGCGCGATTTGCGGGCGCGGCTTGGCGTATGCCGCAACAGGCTTTATAGTGTTTATGCCTATGAGAAAAGCCTGCTGCCGGACACGAAAGCCAGCCGCCGCCTGGATATAGATATGGACAAGCTTGACCCTAGCGCGCTGATGAGTCCGGTTACAGATATGAAAGCAGTCCATGAAGGGTAAATTCTCACGCCTTCCCTATAAGGAGATCGGCAATGGGGTGATTTCCTCGGGGGCGTTCCTGGTGGCGCTTTCCGCGGGTTATCCTGTTCTCGCGTCGGCGCTGATCGGCGGGGCTTGTTATGTTGGATACCGAATGACGATCGGTACGGATGTCAATCCCGAAGATATATGGAAAGATCTGGACAAGCTTACGGCGCAGCGCGTGATGGAGCAGATCGACAAGGCGCGCCGGAATATGAAGGAAATTCGCGAGATCAACAAGCAGATACCCGCCAAGGACTTATCGGATAAACTTAATATTCTGGAAGAGAAAGGCAATAAAATTGTCGAGTTGCTGATTAACGAGCCGAAGGACGTCAAGAGGGCGACACGTTTTATAGATGTGTATCTTGCCGGTGCGGTTTCCGTATCGCGCAAGTTCGCCGATGTCCAGCAGCATCTCAATGATGAAGATATTCACAGACAATATCATGACTTTCTTGAGGAAATGATAGATACTTTCGGGAAGCAGCATGCGGCCCTTCTGGACGACGATGTGCTGGATCTCGACGTCGAGATCGAAGTTTTGCAGAAAAGAATGCGCGTAGAATAACCTGTTTAAAAAAATCAATATTTGGAGAGAGCAAATGGCCGAGAGCAAATCAAGCGTCATGACGAAGGAAAAGACCGACTTAGCGTTTCCCGAGGTCGCCACCAGCAAGGGCGAGCTTGTCGTCATCGAGGTCGACAATAAAAGCAAGCAAGACCGCACGGCCATTGAAGCGGCCAAGAAAGAGGTCAATTATCAGGATACGGCTTCCATTATCAGTTTCGGCGTAAAAGCCCAGCGCCAGGTCACCACCGTTTCCGAACAAATGCTGGAGGGCGTGCGCAACAAGGAAACAGGCGAAGCCGGGGAAATCCTGAACAGCATGGTCGCGACGTTGCGCGGGTTCGATGTCAAGGACCTCGCCGGTAACACGAGGCCGGGCATCATGGCGCGGATTTTCGGGTTTATGAACCCGTTCGTCAAGATGATACAGCGCTATGAGAAAGTGCAGAACCAGATCGGGGCGATGGAATCCAAGCTGGAGGAGCATATCACAACGCTGATGCGCGATGTTACGGCGCTCGACCGGCTGTACGATTCAAGTCTTGAATATTTCCACACGCTCGCGATTTATATCGCGGCGGGCGAGGAAATGCTGAAGGATCTGGACGAGAAGATCATGCCGGAACTCAAAGCCAAGGCGCAGAGCAGCAGCGATGTTCTCGACTCGCAGCGGCTTAACGACATGAACAATGTCCGCAACGCGCTGGAGCGCAAAGTGCATGATCTGCGGCTGACGCGGCAGGTGACGCTGCAATCGATCCCGAGCATCCGGATCATTCAGGATAACGACAATAATCTCGTCACCAAGATCCAGAGTTCGCTTGTCAACACGGTGCCGCTGTGGAAAACACAGATGGCGCAGGCGATGACGATTTATCACAGCATGGAAGCCGGCAAGGCGGTCAAGGCCTCGACCGACCTGACCAATGACTTGCTCGAGTCCAACGCCCGCAACCTCAAGGACGCCAACAAGGTCATCCGTACGCAGGTCGAGCGGGGGGTGTTCGATATCACGGTCATCGAAAAAGCCAATCAGGACCTGATCGATACGATCAATGAATCGCTGGCGATTTACGAAGAAGGCAAGGTCGTGCGCAAGGACGCGGAAGTCCGGCTCGTCAAGTGCGAGCAGGCGCTCAAGGAGCGCCTGAAAGATCTTAAAGTAAAAGTTTAAACAGATATCGAGCCTCGAAGGGAGATTACGATGCGTTTTATTGTCAAAGCCGTTTTTGCGTTGTGCCTGTTACTGTCCGTTCCCGCCAGCGCCGCTGAAAGTTACAAGGTCGCCTGGTCGCATTACACCGGGTGGGAGCCGTGGGGGTATATCGAAACCTCCGGCATCATGGACAAATGGGCCAAAAAATACGGGATCGATGTCGAGGTCAAGCTGATTAACGATTACATCGAGAGCATCAATCTTTACACGGCGGGCGAGTTCGCCGGCGTGACCGTAACCAACATGGATGCGCTGACCATTCCCGCCGTGGGCGGCGTTGATTCAAGCGCGATCATTGTCGGAGACTTTTCAAATGGTAACGATGCCATCGTCGCGCAGGGCGTTAGCAGCGTGGCCGACCTGAAGGGCCATGAAGTCAAGCTGGTCGAGTTGTCGGTCAGCCATTACCTGCTGGCGCGGGCGCTGGAGAAGCACGGCCTGTCGGAGCGCGATCTTAAAGTGGTCAACACGAGTGATGCCGATATCGGCGGGCTGTTCATGTCCGACGCCAAGGCGATTGCCGTGACATGGAACCCGATCGTCAACGAGATCAAGGGCAAGCAGGGCGCGAAAGTGCTCTTTGATTCTTCCGAAATTCCCGGCGAAATCCTCGACCTGATGGTCGTGCGCACGAACGCGCCGGAGACGCTGAAGAAGGCGCTGGCCGGGGCGTGGTACGAGGCCATGGCGGTCATGAGCGGCGCGCAGGGGCCGGAGAAGCAGGCCGAAGCGCTGAAGGCTATGGCGACGCAAGCGGGCGGCACGCTGGAGCAGTTCAACGAGCAGCTCAAGACCACGGAAATGTATTACAAGCCGAGCGCAGCGCTGGCGGTCGCCACGCCCGACAAGCTGCGGACGACGATGGATTACGTGCGCAGCTTTTCCTTCGACAAAGGCCTCTTTGGCGAAGGCATGAAGAGTCCGGACGCGATCGGGATCGCGATGCCCGACGGCTCCGTTCTGGGCGATTCAGCGAACGTCAAGCTGCGCTTTGACAACAGCTTCATGGCGATGGCCGCCGAAGAAAATATGTAAGCGGCATGGCGGGGGGGCTGTCGAAAGCGGGGTGGCTGGGGTTTGCAAAACCCCTGCCGCGTCCATTGGCCATCCTGCTGGCGGCGCTGCCATTTATCCTGCTGCTCGTTGCTTACCTCTATTTCTCCGACGCGCGGCTTGAGGCGAACCCCGCCGACAAGCTGATGCCTTCGTTCCAGAAGATGGGCGCGACGCTGATGCGTTACGCGCTTGAAGAAGACCCGCGCACGGGCGCGCGGCTACTGGCGACCGATTGGCTTGCGTCGATGAAGCGCATGGGCATGGGGCTGGGGCTGTCGGCTCTTGCCGGGCTTATCATCGGCGTCGCTACCGGGCTGTTCCCTTACTTACGCGCTTTTTTCATGCCGTTCGTCACGTTCTGGTCGATCGTTCCGCCGCTTGCGATCCTGCCGATTTTGTTCATCGTTTTCGGCGTGGGCGAGGGGGGCAAGATCGCCATCCTGTTTCTCGGCACGGTCTGGTTCATCGCCCGCGACATTCACGATTATGTGCGCGCCATTCCGAACGAGCAGATCGTCAAGGCGCTCAGCTTTAACGCATCGCTGTGCGGGCTTCTGCGCCGGATTATATTGCCGCAGGTGATGCCGCGGCTGATCGACGCGGTGCGGATGTCGCTGGGCGCCGCGTGGCTGTTCCTGATCGCGGCGGAGGCGATTGCCTCGACCGACGGGCTTGGGTATCGCATATTCCTCGTGCGGCGCTATCTTGCGATGGATGTCATCATTCCTTATGTCGGCGTCATTACGCTCACGGGCTTTATGCTGGATATCGCATTGCGGCGCTGGGTCGCGTGGCGGCACGAATGGTACGAGGCGCGCAGGAGGTAACGGCATGAACAATGACCCCGAGCGCCTGAAGGCCGATAATTTACTGCATATCCAGGACGTATATAAATCCTACGGGCCCAAGCTCGTGCTCGACGATATCGACTTTTCCGTCGCGGCGGGCGAGTTCTGCGCCATGGTGGGCCCGAGCGGCTGCGGCAAGTCGACGCTGCTGCGCCTTATCCTGGGTCAGGAAACGCCGTGCCGGGGCGACGTGCTGATCGACCACAAGCCCGCGGGGCCGCCCGACCCGCGCCGGGGGATCGTCTATCAGAAATATTCGCTGTTCCCGCATCTGAGCGTTTTAGAAAACGTGATGATCGGCGGGCGGCTGCACCCGAAGGGCCTCAAGGAGACCAAGGCCGAGCGCCGCGAGCGGGCGATGCATTATCTTGAAAAAGTCAAAATGGCCGACGCGGGCGGCAAGTATCCGCATGAGCTCAGCGGCGGGATGCAGCAGCGCGTCGCGGTGATCCAGACGCTGTTCACCAATCCGCGCGTCGTGCTGATGGACGAGCCGTTCGGCGCGCTCGACCCCGGCACGCGCGAGGATTTGCAGCTTTTCACGCTCGATTTGTGGGAAGACCACCGGATGACGTTTTTCTTCGTGACGCACGATCTCGAGGAGGCGCTGTTCCTCGGCACCCGGATGATCGTCCTCTCGCAGTATTACGAAGACGAGCGCGGCGACGGGCCGGAGGTCAGGCGCGGCGCGAAGATCGTCGCGGACCTCGACATCAAGGCCGACAAGCGGGCCTATCCGACGGCGGCGAAATACAGCGAGCAGTTCAACGATTTGCTGGCCCATGTCCGGCAATGCGGGTTCGATCCTTCCTATCGCCGGCGCGTGAAGGATTTCGATTTGCGGCATCCGCATAGTTTCAGGACTTAGTTACGCGCAGGATTTCAATTTTCTTCCCCCTCCCTGAGGGAGGGGGCAGGGGGAGGGTTTACGGTGTATGAGGTTAATCCCCGGCACCGTAAACCCCCACCCTGACCCTCCCCCTCAGGGGGAGGGGAATTTTTGATTATGTCTCCTTATCAGTCCGGTCGCCGGATTTTTTGGTGGGGGGTGGCCCCTTTTGTCCATAATCTGGTGGACTAAGTCCGGTTTGTTTTAACCACTACGATCACGGCGAACACTACGAGACTTCCCCTATATCGCCGTGGTCGTTGTGGTTAAAATTTATTTTTCCATCGCGCATGAAAAAAGGCGCACGAAGGGCGCCTGCGGGTTTAGTATAGCAGAAGCGGGCGGCGGGGGCAATTCCGGCGGGCAGATTACAGGAGCAGGCGGATGAGGAAGCGGGCGGTATTGATTGGGGTTTTGCTGGTTCTTGGATTGGCAGGCGCTGCGATAGCGTTCGGCGTGGGCTCCGACTCCTGGCGGTATAAGATGACTGTCGTTGTCGAAACGCCGGAAGGGTTGAAAACCGGGTCGGCGGTGCGGGAGGTGACGGTTCATGGAGGATTAAAGCTCACCCCCGAGATGTTGCCGTTGATCGAAGTCAAGGGTGAGGCGGTGGTGGTCGATCTTGGTAAGCGGGGCGTTTTGTTTATGCTCGTGAATGGTGATTATGGGGCGGATATTTTGTTCAAGCTTTTTTCTGGAAAGCACAAAGCAGGGAAGGTTACGCTAACACCCGATCAATACCCAAACTTCGCACGTTTTCGCAATCTAAATGACCCAAAAACAATAGAAAATGTTCGGGCAACTGGCGATAAGCGCACCGATAAGATCAGGAAGGCGGATCCTCGTCGTCCGATAGTCGACTTCAAGGACGCCTTTGGTGAGGGTGTTAGCCTAAAAGATGTCACAATCGAGATAACGTCTGAACCTGTAACTTGGGGGGTCCAGAAATATCTGCCGTGGTTAAAAGACATATACGGTTATATTTCAGGCAAGCCTATCAGCGGCCAGGAATGGTACGAACGAGTAGATAGTGGTGACTTTCAAAGGAGGCCATAAATAATGGATAACACACTCGGGCCCCCGCCTGCGCGGGGGTGACGGGCATGGATATTTAACGCGGAGCACGCGGGGCACGCGGAGTTATTTTTTGGGTTGGCGCAAATTCTTTAAAAATCGGCTTGTCCGGGCCATCCATGGTTAATACGGGAGAATACTGCCTTCATCTCCGCGGAGAGACGCTCCCCCCTTAATCCCCCCGCAGAGCGGGGGGAAGGAGCGTAAGCGACAGGGGGGAGTGGTAAAAACGAGCGCGGAAGGAAAAAGAATTGTTGTTCCGGGAGGGCCGGAGGAATGGGTTCCGGTCTTCCGCCTTCGCCAAGGCTACAGCGGACAGGTCGCCGGGATGACGGTTTTTTTTACGCGGAGGATTTCAATTTTCTTCCCCCCTCCCTGAGGGAGTGGGTTAGGGGGAGGGTTTACGGTGTATTAGTTTAATTCCCGGCACCGTAAACCCCCACCCTGACCCTCCCCCTCAGGGGAGGGGAATCACGGATTTCTCAGGGAGGAGGGGATCAGGGGGATTTCGCGCCGAACAGGCTGAAGGCGCGATAGTGGTCTTTGGCCGCCATGGCTTCGGGGGAGTCGCAGCCGTTGGTTTTGTAATAGACGCCCAGTTTTTGCTGGATATGTTCGCGGCGTTTTGTGATGGTGCTGACGATGTATTCGGGTTTCATGCCCTGATTTTTCAGGCATTCATCGAACAGTTCGTTGGTCGCGACTTCGAAATTTTTCAGGAATTGTTCGTTCATGGGTTCGGATTTGGACAGGCAATGGTAATGATAAGCAAAAGCGCGCTCGTTCATGTCGTTGAGTTCCAGCATGGAATTCAGGGTTTTGAGGCCGGCCGTTTTTTTCTGCGGGACGACGGCCGGCCCGTTCATGGAGACGCAGGCGCAATTCATTAAAACGAGCGCCGTCAGCAGGACGAGGCGGGCGGTGAAGGGGCGGCGTTTTTCCCGGATCATGCCGCCGCCTGTTTCTTGCCGCCCGGGTGGTAATGGCGGCGGCGCCGGCTGCCCTTGTGTTTGCGGTTCCGGTTATGCGTGTTGTTCTGGCCGGGGCGGTGTTGCGGCTGTTTTTTCTTGGAAGGGTCCATCAGCAGTTCGATTTCATGCCATTTGCGCCCGTCCTGCGGGGTGATGAGGCACAGCGATGCGCCTTCCGCGCCCGCCCGCGCGGTGCGGCCGATGCGGTGGATGTAATCTTCGGGCACCTGCGGCAGGTCGTAATTGATGACGTGTTCGATGTGCGGGATATCGAGGCCGCGCGCGGCGACGTCGGTGGCGACGAGGATGCGGAATTCGCGGTTGCGGAAGTCCTTTATCACGCGGTCGCGGCGGTTTTGCCGCAAATCGCCGTGGATGGCCTGCGCGTCGAAATTCTCGCGGTTCAGGCGTTTGGCCAGTTTTTCCGTGCCGTACTTGGTTTTGACGAAGACGATGATGGAGCCGCGGCGGTCATCAAGCTGACGCAGCAGTTCATTGTATTTTTTATCCTCGTCGATGCGGATGATTTCCTGCCTGATGTTCTGGATGGGGTTGGTGGTCGAGCCGACGGCGATGCGCTCGGGGCTGGTCAGGTATTTCGCCGAGAGCTTCAGAATATTGTCCGGCAGGGTGGCGGAGAACATCAGGGTCTGCCGCTTGGCCGGAAGGTATTCGAGGATGCGGTCGAGCTGGACGCTGAAGCCCATGTCGAGCATGCGGTCGGTTTCATCTAAAACGAGGAAGCCGGTGTCATCGAGTTTTAAAGTGCGGCGCTCCAGGTGGTCGTTGATCCTGCCCGGCGTGCCGACGACGAGGCGGGGGTGGCGGCGCAGCTGCGCGTATTGCTTGCCCATCGGTTCGCCGCCGATCAGGAAGGCGGTTTTGATGTCGCTGTTCTGGCCGAGCAGGGCGTGGATGACTTCCATGACCTGTTTGCCGAGCTCCCTTGTGGGGGTCATGACGAGGGCGGAGCCGTTCGGCGAGCGCAGAAGGCTTTCCACCAGCGGGATCGCGAAGGCGGCAGTCTTGCCGGTGCCGGTCTGGGCGGAGCCCATGATATCGCGGCTTTTCAGGGCGATGGGGATGGCCTGCGCCTGGATGGGCGTGGGGGTTGTGTATTTCATGCGCGCAAGGGATTTCGTGAGCGCGGGGCTGAGGCCGAAGCCGTCAAAAGATTTCATTGTTTTTTTCCTTACTATAAAAAGTTCATACGGGCCGCCGCACATGCGGGCAGTCCGGGTTCGATAGAAGACCATTCGAAAAACTGAACTTTTACAGGAAAGGAGCGGATTTTAGGGCTCGCGGACCAAAGAAGGCACTTACTTACGGCACATTCTAAAAGCTCGGTTATGAGAGCAATCGTGTCAAACTTGGGGGGAGAGTGACAGAATTTTACGTCAATGTCAAGAAAAAGGCTGGAAAAGTAGCCGCTTGCTCTTGTTTTGGCGGGCTTTATACTGGGCTTTCGAGGAACTGGAGAAGAATTTTATTAACATAGCGCATAAGAAAATGGCTGGCATTAATCCAAGAAAAATTCAGGGAAGGTGGCGGGACGGTTTTGCTCTTGATGTTCAAACTGTCAGCAGCGCTTTTTTGGGATATGACGAGTACGGCCATAAGAAGTTTGATACCAAGCGATCGGAAATCGGGGAATTATTATACCAGATCAAATATCACTCGAATGAAGAGGCGATTGGCGATCTGGTTGAGGCAGGAGTTGAGTTTTTAAAAAGATGGGAAACCGGAATCGACGGTATTATTCCAGTGCCTCCTTCAAAAATCAGAAAAGTCCAGCCTGTTTTGCGTGTGGCACAAGGACTTGCAGATCAATCAGGCGCCGATCTATTGGAAGATGCCGTAAAGAAAACACGCGAAGTTGAGCAGCTTAAAGATGTTTTGGACTATGATAAAAGGGTTGAACTTTTAAAAGGAATTTTTTCAGTAGACAAAGCAAGAACTAAAGATCGAAGATTGCTTTTGTTTGATGATTTGTATCGATCTGGCGCAACAATGAATGAAATTACCGGCATGTTGTATGATGAGGGCGAGGCGGAAGAAGTTTTTGCTCTTACGATCACGTGCACGAGGAGCAACGCATGACCAGCGTATTTATCGGCGGTTCACGAAAAATAAGCAGGCTGAATCCCGAGATTCAGCAGAGAATCGATTGCATCATCGATAAGAGTTTTAAAATTCTGGTTGGCGATGCCAATGGCGCAGATAAAGCCGTTCAAGCTTATCTACATAAAAAACTATATGGTTCGGTAGAAGTATTTTGCACCGGAGGAAATTGCCGCAACAATATCGGTCATTGGCAAACAAGAGAAGTAGAGGCTTCGGGAAAAAAAGGATTCGACTTTTATGCCGCTAAAGATCAAGTAATGGCTGACGAAGCTTCGTATGGTTTGATGATATGGGATGGAAAAAGCACCGGCACTTTAATGAATGTTCATCGATTAATTGAGAAAGATAAAAAAGCTGTCATTTATGTTTCTCCTTCCAAAAGCTTTGTGGGCATTAAAAGCGAACAGGATTGGGACGTTTTTTTGCAAAAATGTTCCGACGAAATTAAAGCCAAAATAAAGACAACATCCTTCAGTGAAGAATACGTTAGAAGCAGGCCTATCCAAATGGCTCTTTTATAGAGCTTCCTATTATAGCTATAAAGGAATTTTACCTGAACAAACTTATGAAGGCGGCACTTAAAAACAGGCGCGAAATCAGGGCGGCGCACGGGGCGAGGCCGACGACGAAGGCGGGGTGGCCGACCGAGGCGCCGTTGCGGATGCTGATGAACAATCTCGACCCGGAGGTGGCGGAGAACCCGGATGAACTGGTGGTTTACGGCGGGATCGGGCGGGCGGCGCGGAACTGGGAGTGTTTTGACAAGATCGTCGAGACTTTGACCAATCTTGCCGCGGACGAAACATTACTGGTGCAGTCGGGGAAGCCGGTGGGGGTATTCAGGACACACGAGGACGCGCCGCGGGTGCTGATCGCCAATTCAAACCTCGTGCCGCACTGGGCGACGTGGGAGCATTTCCGCGAGCTCGATAAAAAGGGCCTGATGATGTACGGCCAGATGACGGCGGGGTCGTGGATTTATATCGGATCGCAGGGGATCGTGCAGGGGACGTATGAGACTTTCGCCGAGGCGGGGCGGCAGCATTGCGGCGGCGATTTGTCCGGCAAGTGGATTTTGACGGGCGGGCTCGGCGGCATGGGCGGGGCGCAGCCGCTGGCGGCGACGATGGCGGGGGCCTCGATGCTGGCGGTGGAATGCAGGGCGAGCCATATCCAGCGGCGCATCGACAGCAAGTATTTAGACAAGCGCGCGGATACGCTGGAGCAGGCGCTGGAGATTATCGAGAAAGCGCATAAAGAGGGTAAGGCGGTGTCGGTGGGGCTGCTCGGCAATGCCGCCGATATTTTTCCGGAGATCGCAAAACGCGCGAAAGCGGAGGCGCGGTTCAGGCCGGACATGGTGACCGACCAGACTTCGGCGCACGATCCGCTGAACGGGTATCTGCCGCAGGGGTGGAGCCTTGAGAAGGCGGAGGAGATGCGGCGCAAGGAGCCGGAGGCGGTTATCAGGGCGGCGATGGAGTCGATGAAGATTCATGTGCGGGCGATGCTTGATATGCATGAAATGGGAATCCCTGTGTTCGATTACGGCAATAATATAAGGCAGATGGCGTTCGATGCGGGGGAACGGGGCTCGTTCGATTTTCCCGGGTTCGTGCCCGCGTATATCAGGCCGCTGTTCTGCCGCGGGATCGGGCCGTTCCGCTGGGCGGCGCTGTCGGGCGACCCGGAGGATATCCGCAAGACGGACGCAAAGGTCAAGGAGCTGATACCGGACAATGCGCATCTGCATAACTGGCTGGATATGGCGGGAAAGCGCATTAAATTCCAGGGGCTGCCGGCGCGGATTTGCTGGATCGGCCTGGGAGAGCGGGCGCGGGTCGGGCTTGCGTTCAACGAGATGGTGGCGAGCGGCGAACTGAAAGCGCCGGTTGTGATCGGACGGGATCATCTTGATTCAGGGTCGGTCGCGAGCCCGAACCGCGAGACGGAAGGGATGAAGGACGGATCGGACGCGGTTTCGGACTGGCCGTTGCTCAATGCGCTTTTGAACTGCGCTTCGGGCGCGACATGGGTTTCGCTGCACCATGGCGGCGGGGTCGGCATGGGGTATTCGCAGCATTCGGGGATGGTTATCGTTTGCGACGGGACCGAGGCGGCGGCGCGGCGGATCGAGCGCGTGCTGACCAACGATCCTGCGAGCGGGGTTATGCGCCATGCCGATGCGGGTTACGATATCGCGATTGAGTGCGCGCGGGAGCAGGGGCTGAAGCTGCCCATGATAAAGGATTAGATTATGGCTGCGTTTGAACTTATGCCCGGACGGATGAGCCTTGCGGATCTGCGCAAAATATATGAAGCGCCGGTGACGCTGTCGCTGCATTCCTCGTGCCGGGAGCCGATACAAAAAAGCGTTGAGACGATCGGCGCGATCATCGGGGCGGGCAGGATTGTTTACGGGGTCAATACGGGCTTTGGCAAGCTCGCGCAGCAGAAGATCGCGCCGGAAAAACTGACGCAGCTTCAGGAAAATCTTGTGCTTTCGCATGCCGCCGGGACGGGGGCGTTGCTGGACGATGCGCTGGTGCGGTTGATGATGGCGCTCAAGATCAATGCGCTGGCGCAGGGTTATTCGGGGATCAGGGCGGAGATTATCGAGGCGCTGATTACGCTGGTCAATAAAGGGATTTATCCGTGCGTGCCCGCCAAAGGTTCGGTCGGGGCGTCGGGGGATCTGGCGCCGCTCGCGCATATGAGCGCGGTTTTGCTGGGGTATGGCGAGGCGCGCGCCGGCGGGAAAATTATTTCCGCCGCGGAAGGGCTGAAAAAGGCGGGGCTTAAGCCGATGACTTTGGCTGCCAAAGAAGGGCTTGCTCTGCTCAACGGGACGCAGCTTTCGACGGCGCTGGCGCTCGCCGGGTTGTTCAGGGCGCAGGATGCTTTTGACGCGGCGCTGGTTGCGGGGGCGATGACGCTGGATGCGAGCAGGGGATCGGTCGCGCCGTACCGGACGGAATTGCAGCAGGTGCGCGGGCAGCCGGGGCAGATAACGGTGGCGCAAATCATGCGCGATCTTCTGGAAGGCAGCGCGATCGGGGAGTCGCACAAGGATTGCGGCAAGGTGCAGGACCCGTACTGCCTGCGCTGTATTCCGCAGGTGATGGGGAGTTGTCACGATTTCATGATGTTCGCGGCGGGAGTGCTGGAGCGCGAAGCCAATGCGGTTTCAGACAATCCGCTGGTGTTCGCGGAAAGCGGGGAGATTTTATCGGGCGGCAATTTTCATGCGGAGCCTGTGGCGATGGCGGCGGATACGCTGGCGCTGGTGATCGCGGAAATCGGGAATATCGCGGAGCGGCGCATCGCGCTGCTGGTCGACAGCAGCCTTAGCGGGTTGCCGCTGTTCCTGGTGAACGACGCGGGGATCAATTCAGGATTTATGATCGCTCAGGTTACGGCGGCGGCGCTCGCGAGCGAGAACAAGCAGATGTCGCACCCCGCGTGCGTTGACACGATTCCGACGTCGGCGGGGCAGGAAGACCATGTCAGCATGGCGACGCACGGGGCGCGGCGTTTGCTGGAGATGGCGGAGAATACGCTGACGATTGTTTCTATCGAATTGCTGGCGGCGGCGCAGGGGATCGATTTCCTGCGGCCGCTTAAAAGTTCAAAGGCGCTGGAAAAGGCGCATGCGGTGATACGCGGTGTCGTGCCATTTTATGAGAAGGACAGGTTGTTCGCCCCGGACATCGAGGCGGTGAAGGCGCTGGCCGCCGAAGGGGCGTTTCGGCCATGAGCGTCTTTTCACTGGTTTCAGGATTGTCGCCGCTGCTGATCAGCATTCCGCATGCGGGGACGGATGTTCCCGCCGCTATCAAGGCGCGGATGACTAACGAAGCGCTGAGGCTGCCGGATACGGACTGGCATATTCCGCTGCTTTACGATTTTGCGCGCAGGATGGATGCGACGATCATCGCGGCGCATTATTCTCGATACGTCATCGATCTCAACCGGCCGCCGGACGATGCGCCTTTGTATCCGGGGCAGACGAAAGTGCCGTTATGCCCGCCGGAAACATTTGAAGGCGGGAAGATATACAAGAAGGGGCAGGAGCCGGATGCGGGCGAGATTGCGCAGCGGCTGGCGGATTACTGGATACCTTATCACGATGAGTTGCGGGCGCAGATCGGGCGCATAAAGAAGCAGCACGGTTATGTTGTCTTATATGACGCGCATTCAATCAAGGGCGAGATAGCGCGTTTGTTTCCGGGACGTTTGCCCGATCTCAATCTTGGCACCGCGAAGGGGACGAGCTGCGCGCCTTGGCTTGAGCAGGCGGCGATGGCGGCGGCGCAGGAAGGGCCGTTCAGCGCCGTGCTGAACGGGCGGTTTATCGGGGGTTATATTACGCGGCAGTACGGCGATCCCGCCCATGACGTTCACGCGATCCAGATGGAACTGGCGCGGGAGAATTATATGAGCGAGGATGATTTTGCTTTCGATGAAGCGAAAGCTTTTCTGCTGCGTCCTGTCCTGCGCGGGGTGATTCAGGCGGCGCTGGAGTGGGCGAATTCGGAATATACGCCATCGCGGGCGACGCCCGCGCAGGGGTTGAACCCGAAGCGGTAGGATAGTTCGGCGGGATCGCCGATGTTCCAGAGGGCGAAATCGGCCCTTAGCCCCGCGCGCAGGACGCCGCGATCTTTCCAGCCCAATGCTTTGGCCGCGTTGCGGGTTACGCCCGCGAGAGATTCTTCCGGGGTCAGGCGGAAGAGCGTGCAGGCCATGTTCAACATCAGCAGCAGGGAATGGGCGGGGGAGCTGCCGGGGTTATGGTCAGTTGCGATGGCGACGGGGATATTGTGTTTGCGCAGCAGATCGACCGGCGGCAGTTGCGTTTCGCGCAGGAAATAGAACGCGCCGGGAAGAAGGACGGCGACGGTTCCGCTGTCCGCCATGGCGCGTACGCCGTCTTCATCGAGATATTCAAGATGATCGGCGGAGAGCGCTTTGTAACGGGCGGCGAGGGCGGCGCCTTTCCGGTTCGAGAGCTGCTCGGCATGAAGTTTGACGGGAAGGCCGAGGGATTGCGCTTTTTTGAATACGCGTTCCGTCTGCTCGACGGTAAAGCCGATGGTTTCGCAGAAAGCGTCGACGGCGTCGATCAGGCCTTCCGCATGCAGGGCGGGCATCATTTCATTACAGACGAGCGCGATGTAATCGTCGGCGCGGTCTTTATATTCGGGCGGCAGGGCGTGGGCGCCCAAGAAGGTGCGCTGCGCTTTCAGACCGGACTCGCGGGCAAGGCGCGTCGCGACGCGGAGCATTTTCGCTTCGGTTGCCGTATCGAGGCCATAGCCGGATTTGATCTCGATGCCCGTTACGCCTTCGCGCATCAGGGTTTGCAGGCGCGGCAGGGCTGATTCATATAGATCGTCTTCTGTGGATTCGCGCGTAGCTTTGACCGTGGAAACGATTCCGCCGCCGGACTTCGCGATTTCCTCGTAGGACTTGCCGTGGAGGCGCATCTCAAATTCTTTGGCCCGGTTGCCGCCATATATAAGGTGGGTATGGCAGTCGATCAGGCCGGGGGTGATCCAGAGGCCTGCCGCGTCATGGACGGTCTTTGCGAGTTTTTCAGGTTTATCCGGCAGGCTTTCCTGTTTCCCGGCGCAGGCGATAAGCCCGTCCTTTACGCCCAGCGCGCCGCCGCGTATATAGCCGCCGCCGTCCATTGCCGCCAGATTCGCGTTTATCCAGATAGAATCCCACATAAAACCGGATTATAATGGCATCCGGTAGCAGCTAGAAAGCACTTATATATATGACCGGTTATTTTGCCAGAAAAGCCCTGTTGCCCGGGGGATGGGCGGACGATGTCCTTATCGCCTGCGACGGCGGGGGGGTAATTACGGCTGTTACAAAAGGGGCGCGCCCGCCCGCCGGGACGCGCATTCTGGAGGGCGCCGTCATTCCGGGGATGCCGAATCTTCATTCCCATGCGTTCCAGAGGGCGATGGCGGGGCTGACCGAGCATGTTTATCAGGGGCGCGACAGTTTCTGGACCTGGCGCAAGCTTATGTATGAATTTTTGCAAAAGTTCGGGCCGGAAGAACTCGAGGACATTGCGGGGCGGCTTTATGCCGAGATGAAAGAGGCGGGCTATACGCATGTTTGCGAGTTTCATTATCTGCATAATGCGCCGGACGGGACGGCTTACGATGACAGGGCGCTGTTGTCCCGCGCGATGCTCAGAGCGGCGCAGAAGGCGGGGATCGGGATTACGCTGCTGCCGGTTTTGTACGCGCATGGCGGGTGCGGCGGCAAGCCGGCGGAGGAGGGGCAGAAGCGTTTTCTCAGCACGCCGGACCGGATTGCCGATTTGCTGGCCGTTCTGCATAAGGAATATAAGGACACGCCGGGGGTTACGATCGGGCTTGCTTTCCATTCGTTGCGGGCGGTGACGCCGGAGATGATCGCGCAGCTTTCCAGGGAAGCGCGGCGGATCGATCCGCGCATGCCGATTCATATTCACGCGGCGGAGCAGGAAAAGGAAGTCGATGACTGTTTGCAGTGGAGCGGCAAGAGGCCGGTTGAGTGGCTGCTGGAGAATGCGGAACTGGGGCCGAACTGGTGCCTTATTCACTGTACGCATATGAACGAGCAGGAAACGCTCGGCCTTGCGCGCAGCGGGGCGGTCGCGGGGTTGTGCCCGACGACGGAAGCCAATCTGGGGGACGGGTTTTTCAATCTTCCATCCTATATCGAGCATGGCGGGATTCTCGGCATCGGCACCGACAGCCATATATCGGTAAACCCGGTCGAGGAATTGCGCTGGATGGAGTATGCGCAGCGTCTGAAATTCCGGCAGCGGATTATCGCGCGGTCGGATGCGGATTTGCATGTGGGATCATTTTTGTATAAGGCCGCGCTGGCGGGCGGGGCGCGGGCGAGCGGCGCGCCCATCGGCAGGATCGAACGCGGCTGCCGCGCGGATTTCTGCGTTCTCGATCTTCAGCATCCGTTGCTGGAGGGCAGGGCGGACGAGCTTATTCTGGACAGCTTTATTTTTGCGGCGGGATTGCCGGCGATGAAGGAAATCGTGACGAACGCGGATCTGCGCGAAAGAGTTCCATAGATAGTTCGGTTGCGGCTGGGCGCTGATGGCGCTATAAAATCAGTATGCGAAGCGCATTACTTCCCATGATTGCAGAATTTTGCCGCTATTCCGGGTTTAACCGGTTTTGTCGGCCTATGTATGGCGGGCTTGGACTGATACTGATGTTTCACCGCTTTACCGACAAGCCGGAAAATCGCATCGACAGCAGCGGCATGGTCACCGGCGCGTTTCTTGACAGGCTGATCCGTTATATCCGCGTGAGCGGACGGGAGATCATTCCGCTGCGCGAGGTGCCGCAGGCGATTGCTGAGGAGCGCGAGTTTGTCTGCCTGACGATCGATGACGGATACCGGTGCAATGCGGAGATAGCGCTGCCGGTGCTGCGACGCCATCAGGCGCCGGCGACGATTTTCGTGCCGAGCGGGGTGCTTGACCGGTCGCTGGATGCGTGGTGGTTGCAGATCGAGGAGTTGGCGCGCGGATATGAAGAGGCGCAGGCGGCGTATGATTCAATGGTTGCGTCGGCCTGGAGCAGTCCGGAAGCGTTAGAGCGGTTGCGCGCGTCGTTTCCTGCTTCTCAGGCAGAGTTGAATGAGCGCTATTTTTTAAGTCCCGCGGAAATCAAAGAAATCAATCAGGATCCTCTTATCGAGATCGGCGGGCATACGGTCAGTCATCCTTTTCTGCGCAACCTGCCGGATGATGAGGCTTACCGGGAGATCACGCAAAATAAGAAGGATCTCGAAAATTTGCTGGGGCGGCCTGTGGAGGTTTTTGCCTATCCTTTCGGCAATGCGCAGTCGTGCGGGGCGCGGGAGTTTTCGTTTGCGCAGAAGGCAGGATACAAGCTTGCGGTGACGACGCGCGACGGGAATGTCATGCCTGAGCACAGGCATTATATGACGGCGCTGCCGCGCTATAGCGTGCGCGGGCAGTTTGAAAATCTCGGCGTTTACGACATGCAGAAATTCGGCACGTACCGCGCGATCAGGTCGCGCATGGGAGCGGCACTGGTGACGGATTAGATCAGCTTGCACCAGATCGGTTTAGCACGATCTGGATTGTTTTCAGGATGATGACGATGTCGCCCCAAAGAGTCCAGTTACGCACATACCAGCTATCCCAGACGACGCGGCGCCGGAAGCTTGTGCCGTTGCGGCCGCTGGTTTGCCACAGGCCGGTGATGCCGGGCTTGACGGAGATATATTCATCGATGCGGTCGCCGTAGGATTCAATTTCGCTTTCCAGGATGGGGCGGGGGCCGACGAGGCTCATGTCGCCGGTCAGAACGTTCCAGAGCTGCGGCAATTCATCGATGCTGGCCTTGCGGATGAAGCGGGATGTGCGAGTTTGCACACGCGGGTCGTCGGGCAGCTTAAAATACCGGTCCCAGTGGGCTTTGGCTTCGGGGTTGGCGGCGAGATACTGGTGAAGCAGATGGTCGGTGCCCGGTTCCATAGTGCGGAATTTCCAGCAGCGGAAAATGCGCCCGTTTTGGCCGACGCGCGTGCCGGCGTATAAAGGAGTGCCGCCCTGACCTTCGAGTTTGAGCATGAGGGCGACGATAAACATCGGGACAATAAAAATCGTTAGAGCAACCGCGGCGCCGAGGATATCGATGCTTCGCTTCAGAAATCTTCCGAGCGGGGGCGCCGTCATTTTTTTCGTATTAAGGAGCATTATGTCGTTGCCAAAAAAATAGTACGGCGCAGCCTGGTAAAGGCTTGTGCGGGATATGGAAGGGATGAGGGCATAACCTGTTCCATTGCGATTGAACAGTTTAATGAGCTTGTCGCGGCGGGCGCTATCGAATTCTTCCAGCGATACGAGATAAAAGTAATTGGGATTTTTGAGAATAAATTCTTCGCAGTTTTCGTGCGCGTTCAGGATGTCTATATTCCTGTATCCCGCCGGGAATTCTTCGCGGTCTACGGATTCTGAATTTTTATCACGCAGCAACAATTTTTTTACGGACAGCCCCATGCCGGTGTCGGAGGCAAGGGCATAAAGCGCGTCGGTGGCGGTGTCGGCGCCGGCGATAATTACCGCGGGAATTTTCCATGCCGCCAGCCGGCTTTTGACGATGTTCAAGCCAAGCCGCGTAAGAACGACCATGCCAAAGGCAACCAGCCAGTTCGTAGCGATGAAGATGCGGGAATAATAAAGTTCGAGGGCAAAGCTTGTGAAGCCGTCGACCAGAAGCGCAAAAAGAAATACCTTGCCGATCTGCTGGAGTTGCGTCCACCACGGGAGGCGTCTGCTGTAATGGCCGTTCAGGGAAAGAGAGAACGATATACCGAGCGAAAGACAGAAATAGACGATCTGGCGCATTTCAGCGGATTTGTAAAAATCCGCAAGAGAAGACGTTTGAAAAAATTCTATCGCGAATCCGGTTAGAACCAGAGAGAGCTGCCACGCGAGCGTCAGCGCAAGAAGATCGAATGCGAAAACCATGAAGTGAATTTGTTTTTCCTGAAAATATTTCCAGTCAGGGGCGGCGCGGAGAGAATAACTGTCATCGGAAATATATGTCATATTTTAACCTCATGATTCCTATAAATTTTTTTCGTAAACGCTATGAGGAACCTTCGGTTCTTCAAAAAAATATTTTATTTTCTTATGAAACTTTTCTGTCGCGACTGACAGTGAGAACGAGCCCGCGGAAGAGAAATGCAAAATTGCCCAGCACATAGCGCCGGAACAGCCGTTTTGGTTCGTGGATAAGGCGGTAAAACCATTCCATGCCGAGCCGGCGAAAAATGGCGGGCGCTCGGGCTACTTTCCCGCCCATGAAATCCAGTATCGCGCCGCCGCATATAATGAGGCAGGGGTAATCGAGATTTTTAGCGAGAAGCGCGGCGACCCGCTCCTGCTTGGGCATGCCCATGGCGAGTATTATGAGGGAGGCCTGGTTCTTTCTGGCGGCTTTGAGATAAAATTCGTCTTTCTGAAAGCCGTTCAGCAGCAAGACCGGCAGGCCGCCCTTTTGCCTCACTGCGCGGGCCGAGCGGCCAAGGTAAGGTTGTCCTGTGCCAAGCAGCGCAGCGTTATGGCCTTCATACAGATCAACAATACGCGGAATTAAATCGGTGCCGTTCATGTTGAGGCCGGCATCCAGTCCCAGCATTTTATAAAGTATTTTCATGCCGCAGCCGTCACGGAAGATGAAATCAGATTCCAGAATATGCCGAAAAAATCCTGAATCCTTACAACAAAGATTAAGCGCATGCGCGTTCACGAATGTTATTCGCGTTGGTTTTCCAATGTTTTCCGGCTTTAAGAGCGACTGGATTTTTAAAAATCCGTGTTCATCGTGAACGAGAGTGATTTTATTCAATAATGAGTGTATGTCCCTGCTGATTTTCATGGCGTGTCCTTTTCTTTGAAGAACACACCGGAGCGCTAAATGATCCCAACAGCGCGGCAACGGCTTTTAAAAAAATCGAGAACGGCCAGCGGAACCAAAGTCGATCCCGTTTGTATTAAATAGGCCCCTGAAAATCAGGGATGAATCGTAACTTTATTTTTGAATGAAACGATTTCATAACCATGACCATGGCTGACACAGGTTCGGAAGAAGGTATGGCGACGACCGGCTATCATGTCGGCGATTTCGACCGCAGGCCCTGGGGGTTCTGGCTGGCCATGGATGTCAATCCGGGATACTGCGAAAAAATTATCGTGGTAATGCCGGGGCAGATACTTTCGCTTCAATCACACCGGCTTCGCCATGAAACATGGACGGTTCTCGACGGCACCATGCTTGCGATTGTCGATGACAAGTGCGTCAGTCTTATAAGCGGAGAGAAAATCGACATTACTCCCGGTCAGCCTCATGCCATGGCGAACCCCGGAAATGCCCCCTGTATATTAAAAGAGCGGCAGACCGGCGTTTGCAGCGAAGGCGACATTATCCGGTATCTGGATGCTTACGGCCGCATTACCAATGCTTCAAGCGAGCAGGTTCTCAAGAGCGCCAATCTTTATCTTGCAGTCCTCGATCAAATCAAGAAGAAGGACAAGAAATATGCGTAATGTTTTTATAGCGGCCATTATCCTTTTGACTGGAATGCCGCCTGCATGGGCAGCGCCTTTTTGCATCGAGCAGCAGGGGCTTCCTTCCGAGTGCTGGTATTACGATGTTCAGTCCTGCAGGAAAGAGGCTACAAAGAGAAACGGCCGCTGTTCGGCCAATGCAGATGAAATTGTGCTGCCGGAAAATGCCGCCCCGTTTTGCATTATCGAGGCCGGGGCGGCGCCCGCCTGTGTGTTCCAGAGCGGCGAATCCTGCGACGACGAGGCGGCGGCGCGCAATGCCGTATGTTTTCAGAATATAAAAGATGAGGAAAGCGTCGATCCCTACAGGTTCGACCGCCCTCTTTTCAGAGACCAGTAAAGAGTAACGCATTTAACAAGTAACGAAAGAAAGAGGCCATGAGAAAAGCAATAAATAAATTTTTCTTCCTGTTCCTGCTGGCCGCGCTCCCGCTCGGGGGATGCGGTTCATCAACATCGCAAACCCGCGCCGATATACCGGTGGTGGAAGAGGGTAGGGCACCGATTGCCCCGCTGGCGGAAAATCTTGAGCCTTACCGGCTTCAGCTCGGCGATGCGCTTCAGGTAAAAATGCTTTTGAACCCGGAGCTGAACGAGGACATTACGGTGCGGCCCGACGGCATGATTTCAACGGCCGTCGTCCAGGACATGCCCGCATACGGCAAGACGGCTGAAGAGCTGCAAAAAGGCCTTATCGAGGCATACAAGAAACACCTGACCGATCCGCAACTGACCGTGGTGGTGAAGTCGTTCGCGCCTTCCAGGATATATGTTCTGGGCGAAGTCGAAGCGCCGGGCGAGATGGTTTCCGTGGGGCCCAATATGACGCTGTTGCAGGCGATTGCGCGCGCGGGCGGCATGAAGAATTCGGGCGATGAAAAGAACGTGCTGGTTTACAGGCGCGGCGCCAGCGAAAAAGGCGAGGTCTTCCGAGCGGATTATGCAGCAGCGACAGAGGGAGTTTCAACGCAGGACGTCCGTCTTGCCGCCTATGACGTGGTTTATGTGCCGCGCACCGGCGTTGCCGACGCTTACAAGAACTATCAGCAAAACATACAGCAGTTTCTGCCGGCCAGTTTCGGTCTGGGATACAGCGTACCATAAGAAGGAAAGGAACGGCCATGGATATCGAAGGTTCAACAAGAGGGTTTCTGACGGCGTTTTTCCGCCAGAGCGGCGCATTCATGCTGGTGTCTACCCTTATATTCACGGCAGGGCTTTCATACCTGCTACTGACCAAGCCTGTCTATGAGTCTAAAGGGAGCCTGGTGGTCAAGTTCGGTCAGGACGCGCGTCCGGAGGCGGCCAGCGACGGAAAGGCGCCCATGCAGGAAGAGGACGCAAACGCGCGGCAGGAGATTATACGCTCTTACATTAAAATCATTTTCAGCCGCGACATGTTGAGAGATATAGTGAACGAGTTCGGCGTCTACAGTCTTTATCCCGACCTGCAGAAAGAACTTAAGAAAGGAATTCCGGCTGAGGAAGTGGCTTTGAATATGCTGCTGGAGGACGACCTGAAGGTCAGTTACGACCAGTCGCATGTCATCGAAGTCGCCGTGAGAAACGTTAATGCGAAAGTCGCCGCGGATTTCGCATCACGGGTGATGGAAGCATTTGCGCGCAAGCGCACGGAAATCTATAACGCTCCGCAGACAGATTTTTTGCAGCAGCAGACCGCAGAGGCGCGGCAAAAACATGAGCAGGCCCAGAAAAACTTCCAGAACTTCAAGCAGGAAGCCGGAATTTCCGCGATTGACGAGGAACTTGCCCAGTTGCTGCGGGAGAAGAGCGAATTGAACGCCCTTGCCTATGCGGCTATCACCGAGGCGCAAAAAAGGCTGACCGAGCTGGAAACCCGCGAAGCGGAGATGCGCTCCACCTACCGGGCGGAGAGTCCTTTTCTTATCAGGCTTCAGCAAACGGTAGCGGTTGCGCGCAGCGATCTGGAAAGAAGGCAGAGCGATCTTAACTCGGCAGGATCGGGAAGTTCGCTTGGAACCAGAATTGCCAATGCCGACAAGCGCGTTGCTTATCTGGAATCGAAAAGAGGACGTTACAACGATCTTCAGCAGCAAATAAAAATCAACGAGGAGAACTATCTTTATTACCTGAAGCGCGGCGAGGAATCCCGGATAAACAATCTTTTAACAAGTCAGAACATCACCCGCATTGCGGTCATGGACAAGCCGGTCGTAGCCGTGAAGCCGTTAAAGCCCAAGAAGTCGATTTTCATGGTCGTGACCATGCTTGCGGCATTGGTGGCGGGAGCAGGCGTGTCGCTTTCCAGGGAATTGATGGATGACCGGCTGAGCAATCCTGAACAGGTTTACGCAAGCCTTGGCATTCCCGTATTCGCCAGTTTTGAGAAGGAGAGTTTTTAATGAAAACACAGCCAGCCTTAGCTCCCGAATTTCTGCAGGAAGTAGAAAGCGTTGAGGATATCGAAAAAACAAAAGATGCAGAAAGCGTAACGGTCGGACATGAGATCGAAGAGAAAAAGGAGCGTCCAAAAGAAGACCGCATGCTGGCGGCGCTGACAGCCCAGCCGCCCTGCGAAATCCAGGAGCGATTCTGGCAGCCTAAGACGGCAAGAAAGTCAGCCTCGCTGCCAAAGACTATTCGCCGCAATCTCGGCGCTGAATCGCATGCGTCGATCATGTTTACCAGCGCTTACGGCAGAGAAGGCGCGCCCGGCGTTGCGTTCCATGCGGCCAGGGCGGCGGCATTGCAGCGAAGCGGCAGGGTCCTTTACATTCATTTATCCTCGCGGCTGCCCAAATTTTTCCGGGACATCGAAAATAAAATCCCGATTACGCTCGATGAGTATATCAATACCGGCGGGGGCAGCGTTCTGCCTTTCGTTTTGCTCGAGGATTCCGGTCTTGTATGCGCATATTTTCGCGGGCCAGCAGAGGGCGTTAGTCCGGAAAATTTGAAAGGACTTATGTCGTCTCTGCGCAAATGCTTTGATTTCATGGTTATCGGCAGCGATGAATTTCTGACGGGGGGTGCGTCTGTCGCCTTTGCCGATCTTGTAGACGGCGTAATTCTTGTTACAGAAGCGGAGCGGACGCGCGCGCCCGTCGCTAAAAAACTCAAGCGCGCAGCAGAGGAAAATGGCGGCAATGTCATAGGCGCCATTCTTAATCACCGTAAATATCACATACCCGGATGGATATACCGTTTGCTTTATGGAGGCAATTAATGAGAGCCGCGACCGCCAAAAAACAAAATCCTCTTGATGAACTTGCAACGGCTGCGGCTGTGCCGGTTCCCACGGCAAATCCCTTTATCGGGCCTATGCCTGAGCAAAAGCCTGTGGCTGCGGCCCCGGTTTCCGGTAAGTGGAAAGTTTCGCTGCATGATAACTATTACGGGCTTGAATCGATATGGCGGCGGCTTGAGACGGAAGGACACTGTACCGTATTCCAGATGTATGACTGGGTTGCGTGCTGGTACGATACCGTCGTTTCCAATAGTGAAGCGGAGCCGCTTATCGCTGTGGTTTACAAGGAGGATTCAAGCCCGGCCTGGATTTTGCCGCTTTGCGTTCATTATAAAAACAGTTTGAAAATTATCACTTTTGCCGATCTGGGGGTTGCCGATTATACCGGCCCGGTTATGGCGCCCGGTCTATCCAGGAATAAAAATGTTATCAGGGAAATGATTAATGCCGTGATACGCGCGCTTCCGTCCTGCGATGTCATCAATTTTCAAAAGATTTCGGACAGGATCGACGGCGTTCCGAACCCGCTTTTGCACATTTGCGGCGTAAAGCGCTTTTCCGTTCAATGCCACGGGATCAGTTTAACGGAGCCCTGGCCACAGCTTGGCGATAAAATTGTGCAACGCCGGTTGTGGACCACGATCAAGCGGCAACATGGAAAGCTTGCCAAATGCGGCGCGGTGGCGATTGATCATCATACCGGCGCGCAAAATCTTGCTCCGTTTCTTGAAACGCTTATGGACCTTCGGAAAGCGCGGCTTGGCACCATAGGGCTTCCTGACATGCAGCCTGTATGGAAAAACTTTTACAGGAACCTGATAGCGCGGCAAGGAAATGCGTTCAGCCCGACTATCACGACCCTTTCCGTCGGCGGAGAGTCGATTGCCACCTGTTTCGGGCTGGTCCGCGGCAAAACCTATTACGCCATTCTGCCGACGTTCAAGATGGGCAAGTGGGAAAGTTACCGGCCAGGGATGCTTTTGTTCGATGCGATGCTGACTTCGTTCGCTGAGCAAACGCAGGGGCAGGGTTATTTCGACTTTACCGTCGGCGATGAAAATTATAAAAAGAGGCTCGGGTGCGAAAGCCATCCGCTTTACGAACTGACGATTCCGCGGAGCATCAAGGGTGTTCCTGTCTACATCTTATGGCGTTTTAAGGTGTTTGCGCGGCGGTATCCGCGGCTGCTGGAGGCGGCAAAAGATATCCGCGACAGGATCCGCGGCACGAAGTCGGCAGAACTTTCCGATTGAAAGCAGCTATCAGGAAATTATTCTGGCTGCGGTCGCGGCATCGATCACTTTGAAACTGTTGAATACCAGGGATCCATAGCCAATCTGGGTTCGCCTGTGAGAGAGATAAGGATGAAAGCCGGCTTTACGCAAGGCTTTCATGCCAGTGGTATTATCTTCTCCCAGAAATCCCATTACATGGCGGGCGCCGAGGCCGGAGGCCTGTTCCGCGATGCGGGCCATGGCGGCGGCCAGAATGCCAAGCCCGCGGTACGCAGGCATGGTGTAGGATTGCTCGACCATGGCTTCATCGTCTTTTAGCCGCGGATAGCATTTAAAACGCGCCAGATGGCCGTTATGTTCAGGGCCGATCAGCCATTGGATGAAACAGGGCGCGTTGTCGCGCAGGTCGATGGCGGCAAAGCAGCAGTTTTGCGGGGCTTTGCGGTAAAAGTGACGCCGCCAGACGATTTCCTGCGTTTCCTCTTGCGTATTTCCGCCCTGAGGAGGGAGCACGATGTCAATCTCTTCCGCGTTCATCCTGCGCACGGCGATGGGAATTTTTGCATCGGGCATTTTAAACTTTTCACCGAGATCCCGGCGGAACCCGTAACCATTGAATTCCGAATAAAAGCCTTGCCGAAGTTTGCCGGCGATACGCTTTTGAAGCCGGTCAAGATGGAAATTCAGCCGGGTTTCTTTCGGCGACGCAACGTTTACAACATCCATGATTTATCCTCCAGCATGGCTGCGGGTTACCGCTATAAACGGCGCCGCCAGCGGGTGGTTCCCGCATTTTATGGAACGGGAACCAAGTTGCGCTTCCGTTGGTTATAGCCGTGCGATCTATGTTGTAATTAAATATTCAATAAGACGGTGGAAGGCCGCAATAAGCGATGAAAAGAATCCTGGCTGTTGCCGTTCCCATATCAGCGCGTTTTTGGAATAGCGATACATTTTCTTCATTATCCATTATGGGGATACGCGTGGGCATGCTGGCGGCAAAGTTCATTCTTTCGATTTTTATCGCCCGCTATATGGGGCTGGAGGCGCTCGGGATTTACGGGTTGATCGTGGGGGCCGCGGGTATTATCCAGACCGTTTTACGCGGCGGCGTTTTTACTTTTATTTCCCGCGACGCCGTCAAACAGCCGATCGGGGAAATTACGCATCATTTGCGCCATTACGGGACGGGTATGGTTTTTCTTTACCTTCTGCTTGTTCCTGTCGCTTTGGCGGCCGGATGGCATTTCGATGATCCTGTCCTTGCGATGCTAATTCTCGGAGTATTTTTTACGGAACATATTTCTTTCGATGTTTTCGTTATTATCAACAACCTACAATATTCAAGGCTTGCGAATGTCGTTTTTTCGCTGCAATCGGGGGCATGGATATATCCTTTTGTGCTGTTCGCGTTTTTGTATCCGTCTTTGCGCTCGCTGGAAGCGGTGCTGGCATTCTGGGTCGGCGGCGGGCTGATCGCCCTTGCGATTACGGCATGGCTTGCGCGGGGCTGGCCTTGGAAGGAAGCGTTTTCGCGCAAGCTTGAGCTTATCTGGTATAGCGACAAGATAAAAAAGTCTTTCAAGCTTTATCTTGCCGACGTTCTTGGTGTCGTCAATTACTATATGGACCGTTATATCGTGACCTTGTTTCTCAGTCTTGAGATGACGGGCATTTACGTCTTTTTCTCGCAAGTCGTGACCGCGACATGGAACCTTGTGAATTCGGGGGTTTTGATCGTTTACAATGCGCGGCTTATCAGGGCGTATGACAGAAATAATCCGGGGCCTTTCAATGAGCAGTTCCGGGAATGCATGACGCGGGCGGGACTCTCTACCATCGCGCTGTCGATTTTCGCTGGGGTTGCGGTTCCCGTTCTGGTGCGATTTACAGACAACGAGGCTTTGGTAAGCCATATTCCTCTGCTGTGGATCATGCTGATCGCCGTATTCTTCAAGGTGGGCGAAACGGCGGCGGGAACATGCCTTTTTGCGATGCATAGAGACCGGGACGCGTTCATCATCGGCCTTATCGGATTATTCATTACGGCGATCATCGGTTCGGCAGGGGTCATATTTTTCGGCGTTTACGGAATAGTGTTCAACATGGTTATCGTGTGCACTTCAGGCATGTTGTATACCCGCTCCGTCTGGATAAAAACTTCTTCGGACAGGAATGGTGAAACGCAGCATGTCTGAGCGGGCTTTTCCCAGGCCGGGTGCGGGTTTGTCTTTTAAGGCCGCGGAAGGCGCCGGCGGCCCAGTCATTCCTTTCAAGGCCGTAAAGCGCCAGAATATCCTGATTGTTTCCTCCCTTTTTCCGCCTCATGTTTTCGGTGGCGCGGAAGTTGCCGCTTATAACAGGGCAAAGCTTTTGACGCAAAGAGGGCACAATGTCAGCGTCATGACGCTGTATGAGCGGAATTTGCCTGCGGCGTGGGGGGATTTGTCGCCTGAAGGATTCAGGATTTACCGGGTTGAAACGCCGCGCGGCTATACGTTATTTGAAAGAACTCAAATTAAATCCCGTTTTAGCAAGATTTTCTGGCATTTTCAGGATTACTTCGATGCGCGCAACAAGGAATTGATGAATGCGGTTCTCGATCATTCCAGGCCCGATCATGTTGAGATCGACAATATCATGGGCATCGGGTTTAATGCGTTGCAGGAAATAGGCCGCAGAAATATTCCGGCTGCTTATATCCTGCACGATCTTAATCTGGCCTGCATCAATACCGGCATGATTAAAAAGGGGAAGCAATGCAAGCGGCAATGCGTATCATGCCGCGGGATTGCCGTTCTGCGGCAGAGAAATCTTGAGAGAATTCGCAATCTAGGATTTATATCGCCATCGCGCGCCAATCTTGAGAGGGCAAAAAAAGTCATATCGCGCGTGGCGGCGTCGCCGGTTTGCGTTAACCGCAATGTGCCGGAAGAATTGCCGCTTTTGCCGGAAAGGAAATGCGCGGGGCATATTCGCCTTCTTTTCGCCGGCAGGCTTCATCCTGACAAGGGCATCGGGTTTCTTTTGCGGACGCTGGACGATTTAAGCGATATATACGATTTTCATCTGACTATTTTAGGAAAGGGGCCCAGCGAATGGCCCTTGAAAGTCAGGTACGGCAAAAAGAAGTGGGTGACTTTCAGGGGATTTGTGCCAGAAGAGGAAGTGGTAAAGATCATTGCTGCCAGCGATCTTTGCTGCATCCCATCGCTGGTGTCAGAAAGTTACGGGCTGGTAACGGCCCACGCGCTGCGGCTGGGGACGCCCGTTATCGGCAGCAATGCGGGAGGAACGGCCGAGCTTGTCCGGGACGGCGTCACGGGAATTTTGCCGCCGCCCGGCGATATGCAGGCGTGGAAGGAGGCATTTTTAAAAATATTTTCCGACAGGAAATTGCTGGCCGAATGGCGCGAAAATGCCGCCGGGTTTTCTTCCGAATTCAATAAGGACGCGATCGGAAAGGCACATGAAGCTTTTATAGAGAGTCTGGCATTCAAGAGTTATCAGTAAGGCAGGGCATGGAAACGATCCGCATTCTTCATGTAGTTCGCCAGTTTTATCCGGCGGTCGGCGGACTTGAAACTTACGTTAAAAGCATGGCTGAACACCAGATAAACCTGGGACACGAATGCGCCGTGCTTACGCTTAACCGCATATTTCACGGCGATAAAGGCATTCTTCCCGAATTCGAGACGGTAGAGAATATTCCGGTTTACCGGGTTTCCTTTCTGGGCAGGCGGCGATTTTTTCTGCCGCTTGTCACGCCTTCATTTCTGAAACGATACGATGTCATCCATGTACACAATACGGACGGGTTTTTCGATTGCATTGCCTTTCTGGCGCAAATCATCGGCAAACCCGTATTTGCCACGACACATGGCGGATTTTTTCATACAAAAGATTTTTTGACTATTAAGAATATTTACTTCGACCTGATTACCAGAAATTTCGGCAAATGTTACAATGCGATTTTTGCGATTTCTCAAAACGATTTTGATACTTTTAAAGGCGTTAACGACAATCTTTTGCTAAAGCCCAATGCCATTGAGCCGCCCGGCGATTTTATTGCGACGGGAAAAGATTTCGTCTATTTAGGAAGGCTGGCAAAACATAAAAACATTCCCGCGCTTATAAAAACATTTTCCATCTTAAAGTCAAAATCTTCCGTTGAAGGGAAGCTGCATATTATCGGGCCGGAATGGGATACCGGCAAGGCGGAGCTTTCCGGTCTTGCGGACGATCTGGGGATTAAGAATGACGTCGTATTTCATGGGCTTGTTTCCAGTGAACGCCTGCGCGAGATATTGCAGAACTGCGGGTGGTTTTTATCGGCGTCGTCATATGAAGGCTTCGGCATGTCGATGCTGGAGAGCATGGCTGTCGGGCTCGCGCCATTTGTCCAGCCCAATGAGTCATTTCGAGAACTGATTGCCGCCGCAGGCGTTGGGGCCTGCGTCGATTTTACCCTGCCGGAACAGGCGGCGAAAGATATAGCAAAAGGGATGAATTCTATAGATGAAGATGACCGGAAGAAGGCGCGCAATTTTGCGCTTGGATTTTCCTGGGAGAAGCTTGCGCAAGATACGATAGCGACTTACAAGGGGTATGCAAGATGACAACGGACCGGATTGCAGCAGGCGGCATGATCGATATAGAAAGAAAAGGACGGTTTTCATTTTTACCTGTACTGATCGTTTCCGGCTGCGTTCTTTTTAATTTCTTTCTTTGTTTTATCAATACAGTGGGGCCGGCGATTTCCGAATCGTACGTCATCCTGGCGGAGCTTGCATTGATTTCCCTTGCCGCCGGTCTTGCGTTTTTTCGGCCCGACAGGGAGCGTTATTTCTGGCTGTTCGTGCTGTTCTCGCAGTTCGTATTGATTGCGTTTCTTTCCATGATCCGCGACGAGCTTATGCTCAAGACTTTGCGGGATGTCATGATTATGCCTGTATTTATAGCGCTCGGACTTGCGTCAGTCAAAGTTGATTTTACAAAGACGCTGCTGTGGCTTGGCGCGTTTATCGGTGCGATTGCCCTTTTTGAAGCAATATCCCTTGATGTCTATACCCATTATTTCAATATCAAGAGTTATTACATCGCAAAGGGCTATAAGGCGGAAGCGTTTCAGTGGATTGGGGAAAATGTGTTTGTCAGCGGCATTCGCCCCGGCGGACGTTTCTTTCCGTTTCCATTTGAAATTCACAGGATTTCGTCGGTGTTTCTTGAACCGGTGTCCCTTGGTTTTTATGCATTTATATCCGGTCTCTACTTTATTGCCATGAAAGATTCGCTGCCGCGCCGGCAGGTCTTTCTTGCTATATTCATTACGCTTTTGCTGATCTGGATGGGCGATGCGCGGATGGCGTTTGCTTCTTTGCTTCTTGTAATCATATGCCGTCCGCTTTTCGCGCGGCTGGACCACCGGCTTACCGTTTTGATGTTTCCCTGCGCGCTGATGGCCGGGTATTTCGTTGTGGAGAGCGGGCTGTTCGGTCTTGGCGGCGAAGGGCTTGGCGCGCGTATGCTCTGGACCATGGAGAGGATATGGGACACGAATGAGGCCGAGTTTTTCGGCGCCAAACCCTATACCACCGACATGGTTGACTCGGGATTTTTATATCTGCTGGGAAATCAGGGCATTCTCGGATTTTTACTGTACTGGCTGACGCCGATTTTATTCAGGGACCGGTTTTCAAAAGAAGCGCGGATTTTCTGGTACGGGGCGTCAATTTTCCTGGTTTCCGGCCTGATGATTTCCAATGCGATATTTACCATTAAAACCGCTTCGACGCTATGGTTCTGCTACGGCTATATCATTGCGAAGACAAAAAAACAGGAAAAAGAATCGATAACTTATAAAGAGGCATATCATGAACCGACTATTATTTCTTCTTCTCCTCGCGTTGTTTCTGCCGCTGCCGGCAACGGCAGAGCAAGGATTTCCGTCAAGGCTGAAGGTGGAAGGAAACAGGCTGGAGGCGCCTGACGGGACGCAGGTCACGCTACGCGGGGTCAGCCTGTGCAGCATCGATTGGCACGAGCCTCTCCAGTTATTCAATGCCGTAGCCGACAAGGAACGCGGATGGAACATCAATGTTGTCCGGTTGCCGGTGCAGCCTTCGGAATGGGAGAGGCTGGGACCAGATAATTATATTCACGAGCGGCTCGACCCGGCCGTCGCGCAATGCCGCAGGAAAGGTCTTTACTGCGTGGTCGACTGGCATGAGATCGCCGACTGGGACAACGAAGACACCGGGCGGAAGCTGGAGCAATTTTGGACAAAAGTCGCGCCACGCTATGCAAACGAGCCTTACATTCTTTATGAAATATTTAATGAGCCTATAGCGCCCCATGAGCGGGACCGCGAGACATGGCTTGCTTTTAGAGAGAAGGCGCAGTCATGGGTAGACAAGATCAGAAAAGACGCGCCGGATACCGTTTTACTTGTCGGATCGCCGCACTGGAGCCAGATGCCTTCGTTCGCGGCGGACGATCCGGTCAGGGGCGGCAATCTGGTTTATGTGGCGCATATTTACGGGGGATGGCCGGTGGAAACGTGGAACGATCTTTTCGGCGATGCCGCCGCAAAAATTCCTTTATTCGTTTCCGAGTGGGGATGGAGCTCGCTGATCAGGAATCGCACCGAACCTTTTTACGGCACCCGCGCCGGCTATGCCGATCCGCTGCGCGCATATCTCGATGCCCGCCCGCAGATCAACTGGACGGCGTGGAGTTACGATCCGGAATGCGGACCGGCGATGCTGGGAAAAGACGCGGAGATGGGGAATTTCGTCCGAGTGTGGCTGGCGGACTGGAAGGAAAGAGAACCTCCCCCCGCAATGGAGGGAGGTTCCCCGGAAGAGGTTAGATAGTGGCGGCGTTCATGAACATTACATCGTCGATGTTCGTGTTCTCGATAGTCGCAAGGGTTGCGCCATCGAACTTCACGACAGCGTTCGCGCCGCTCTGGGATACGTTCAGCTTGCCTCCGGCAATGGCCTGATCGACGCTGCCGATGTTGTTGGCAGCGAGAAGTTCGGTCAGGTCGAGCCTGTCGCCTTTCTCGTAGCCCTGGATGATGTCCCCGGCATCGCCGATTTTGGCGTAGCTGAAAATATCGTTTCCTGCGCCGCCGTTCAGCTTGTCGGCTCCGCCGCCTCCTTGCAGCCTGTCATTGCCGCCATGACCGAAGATGACGTCGATGCCGTCGCTGCCGTAGAGCGTGTCGTTGCCGTTCCACAGGTGGACTTCACCGCCGCCGCCTTCAAGCCTGATCTTGTACTGGCTGCTGTCTACCGCACTGGTATCCAGCATTTCGATGCCGCCCAGATCGTACTTGATGGAAAGCGTTTTATTATCGGTGCGGGACATGAAACCGTTATCGAGCGTCAGTTCCATGTGGGCCACATTCGTAACATCAAGCCGGTCGATTCCCTTGAAGCCTGCGTAAAGCTGGCTGTCAAAGTCAGAGCTGTATGAACGGAAGATCACGGTATCCGTACCTTTGCCCATATCGTAGACGTCGCCGGCGTTGATCTGGCTTCTGAAACCTTCAACGGAGTCATTGCCATCGGTGCCTGTGATCGTCTCGGCCTTGCTGGAGGCATAGAACATTTTGCCTTCAACAGGTTCCGGTCCGGGATCAGGGCCAGGGTTGTCGGTTAAAGCGATTTTAGCCGTATTTCCCTGCCAGGTCACCTGGAAGCTTCCCTGAGTGAGTTTGCTCGTATCCAGAGTTCCACGGTTCGCACCGAAGGAAACGGTCAGTTCACCGTCATCCGTCGCGTTCATGAACGTGTTGTCCAGAATGATTTTCGCTTTCTGGCCGGCAGTGGTCACGTCCATGCGATCGATTCCAGTCAATTTAGGGAACAGGCTGGTGTCGAGCGTAAAACCGCCGGACAGCATTTTAAGCGTGTCGTTACCGCTTCCCAGTTTGATGGAGTCGCTCGCGCTGAGCTGGCCGATGTATGCAGAGACGGTATCATTGCCGGTGGTGCCGGTAATGTTATCGGTTCTCGACGTGGCGTTGAACGTCTTGCCGGTGGAAGGATCCGGATCGGGGTCGGGATCGACCGGCGGCGGCGTCAGGCCAAAGTTTTCAGGCTTGATCGCAGACGAACTGACGCCCAGAAGGCGGATGGAATCCGATCCTTTGGTGATCAGCGTATCTGCGCCGTTCTGAGCGATGGTCACATCGGAAAGCTTTGCGACGCCGGGTATTTTGAGAATATCCCCACCGGTCCCGGTCTGGAAGCCGGCAATTTTCTGAGTGCCTGCGCCCGTGGCCAGAATGAAGGTGTCAACGGCCGTCCCGCTTTTTACCGTGCCGAGATTCCCCGCGCCAAGGACGACTTCGTTTCCAGCGTTGGAAAGCGTGACGGTGCCGCCTTTACCCGCGAGGACGACATTGTGATTGGCTTCGTCAATTCCGCTGGTGTCGAGCAGCGCCATGCCCGCGGCGCCATAGTGGATTGTGACCTGTTTGGCATCGCTTGCCTGCACAAATCTTGAATCCAGAGTAACGGATGCGCCGCCGGTCGATGCCGAAACGTCGACGCGGTCGATGCCCGAGAGGTTGGCGTAAAGGCCGCTGTTAAATGTCAGGCCCGTGTTGCGGAACTGAAGCGTGTCGCTGCCCTGACCAAGCTGGATGATGTCGCCGGCATCCATCTGGTCTTCCCATGTGCGGACGATGTCGTCTTTTGTGCTTCCCTGAATGGTAGTCGCGCCGGTTGTGTTATTGGCGTCGATACCGGTTACGGGAATCGGAGATGGTTCAGGCTGCGGGCCCGGATTTGGATCCGGATTCGGATCGGGCCCGGGATCTCCCGGGGTCATGTACTTCATAAGCGCGGCGATGGCCGGGTCGTGCTGGCTGCCCTGGGGGTTGATTTCAAGATAGTAATTTCCCCACCACGGGCCTGCGCCCCAAAGCGTCCAGCCGAGCCAGGTGTCGTCATGATTTTCCATGTATTGCATCATGTCGCCCATTTCTTTATACGCCTGCGAATTCTTGCCGACGCCGGCTTCGCCAAGGAAAAGCTGAAAATCATGAGCTTCGGCCCATTGGGTCGCTTTAACCAGACGCGTCGATCCAGAGCCGGGAACGGCATTGCCGCTGGTTCCCGATGAATCGCTGTCAAGATACTGGTGGACGTCGAATGCGAAATTGTTCATGGGGTCTTTGAAGTTATTATAGGCGGCTGCGTTACCGCTCGATTCCCATGAGTGAGCGCCAGACCACGCCGTTCCGGAGAGCAGAAGTTTGTTGTCGATTCCGGCGGCGCGCAAGTCATTCACAGTCTGCTGCGTGGTATTCGCCCACTGGCTGGCCGAAATATTATTGGGCTCGTTCATAAGGTTGAACCAGACCGCGTCATCGCCGCCGAAGGCCGCGGCAAGTTTTTTCCAGACATCAGTCAATTGAGAGGAATTGACGACCTGACCGTTGTATCGTGCGTAGTTATGCAGATCGAGGGCAATCGTCATGCCGTTCTGTTTTGCCCATTGGACCGAGTTTTTCAGATAGCCCAGATATTCCTGGTTAAGGCTGCCGCCGAGCTGGGGTTGAATGCGCTCCCAGGTAAAGGGAAGGCGGATCACGTTCGATCCGACGCTCTGGCCCCAGTAATCGTAGTCAGATTTTCCGGGGACTACATAGTCGACATTGACGCGGTTCGATCCGGCATTGCCGAATTCCATACCGGCAAGGTTCACACCTTTATACGCTACAGTCATTGTTTGCTACTCCTAAGTTGCTTGGTTTTGCTAGTCGTTACAGGTTTGGAAGTAAGCGCACAGAAGCCCGGCGTCCTGCCGGATGGATTTTTTGCGATTTTTTGGGAGTGCGTTTTCTAAGCTGAAAATAATTCCCGGCCGGTTCTGCGGCCTCGTTGACTTCGATGATGTATCAGCTTCAGTTAAATGGTAACAAACACCGATACAAAAATGCAAAGCTTTTGTTACATACTTCCTACATGGGAGATGGAGATAGAGCGGATCGCCGCTCGATCAAGAAAAAAGATTCCGAACCGGAATAAGAACTTGATGCCGCTAGCCGCTTTTAAAACGGGTTAATAAATATTTTTGTGGCTGATCCTGAGAGTGACAAATTATGACATAAACTCTCTTCAAATCAGCCTAGATCTTCTGGAAGGGAATTTCCGCTTTGTGCCGGGCTAAATTCATTAGCATCACCTGATTACGCTTCGTGCGCCGCCAGCCAGAGGTTTTCCAGTTCCTCAAGTTCGCCGACGATGCGGTCGTAGTCGCGCTTTGTTTCCGCGACATTTTTGCCGTCCGTGTAGAATGAGGGTGCGGACATCTGCGTTTCGAGCGCTTGTTTTTCTTTTGTCAGGCGGGCGATCTTTTTTTCGGCTTCTTCGGCCTGACGCATCTGCTTTGCTTTAGCGGATGCCGTATTTTCTTTTTTTGCAGGGGCAGGCGTATCGCTGCGCTCCTTCTTTTCCCCGCGCCGCTGTTCCCGCCGCGCCGCGATCGTGAATTTACGGTAGTCCTCAAGATCGCCGTCGAAATCGCGGCACGCGCCGTCCTGCACCAGCCACAGCCGGTCGGCGACACGCTCGACCATCGTCGGGTCGTGGCTGACGATGACGATGGCGCCTTCATAGGCGTTCAGCGCCTGCACCAAGGCCTCGCGCGCGTCGATATCGAGGTGGTTGCAGGCTTATCGCCGAAAAGAGTCCCGTTCGCTGCGTTGCCGAAAGCTTGCTCGATTGCTGCGCGTTGGGGACAATTGAATAACTGGTATTCAGTTTGGACTCGGCGGGGGTGAGCAGAGTGATTATCTTGTCATTTATATAGGGTTCGACTTCGAGAAATTCCTGGATGCGGTGAAGCGTGGCTATATTTTTTTGTACATCGGGCGTAAAGAGTTCTTCATAGGTCATATCCATGCGCGATGGCGCGGGCTTGCGCGCGATCATTTCCTGATAGAGCCGATGGAGCGACAGAGCCGCATCAAGGGATTCACGGATGGCGTCAAGCGAGAGCGGCGCGAGTTCAGGATTATAGCCGTCTTTTTTCTCATCGGCATGCCAGATGCCCGTCTGCCGGGCGATGAGGGCTGAAACGATGGCCTGCAACTGGTTATGGCGATAAAGGCGAATGACTTTTACATCGTCGCGCAGCAATATCTCCTCATAACATTCTGGAGCCAGATGATAATCCAGAACTTCATGCCGTTATATTGTTCAAACAGCTCATCTGAATAAAAACGCGCCGTGTGCCTATCCTTTATCAGCGACTTATAGTCGGGCGAGCGAAGATGCCATTCACTGTATTTTTCATGAAAGGGTTCCATCGCGGTTTTTAGGCCGGGATGCTCATTTAATGCGTGGGTGAGCGCGGTGCTGCCGCTGCGCATGTGGGCGAAGATTATGAATTTGGCTGGCATGGAAACTCCTGGGTTAATCCGAACGCTTGTGACAGGAGCCCTGCCGGATGGTGGATTCCTTGCGCCGTATCTTATCGCCGGCTTTGACTTTCAACGGCGCGTTGCCGCCGGACAGTTTTTTGACTTCCAGGACTTCAAGTTCGAGAACGCCGCCCGTGACGACTAACCGGGCCGTGATTTGCTGCTCGCCTATATTATCGGGCTTGCCGCGCGGTTTATTCGGCGCCGCCCATAAAGGCTCGTTCCAGCGCAGGACATCGCCTTTTGCCGGCTCCGGGCACGGAAGCCATTCCTGTTTTTCAGACATTACCAGCCATGAGTTTAGCTCTTTTATGGTACAGACGAATCTGGATGATTATGCTAGTTTATTGAGATTATCAGGAGCAGTAAATTGAGTTTTTCCATTGGCCCGGTAGAAATCAGGGATCCTGTCTTTCTCGCGCCGATGTCGGGCGTGACGGACCTGCCGTTTCGCCGCCTGGTCAAACGCTATGGCGCGGGGCTGGTTTTCTCGGAAATGATCGCGAGCCGCCCGATGATCGAGGAATACCGCCGCTCCCGCCAACCGGATACGCGCTATGCGGAGGAATTCCCGATGGCCGTGCAGCTTGCCGGATGCGAGCCGTCCATTGTCGCGGAGGCGGCCCGCCTGAACGTGGGGCGGGGGGCCGCGATCATTGACATTAATTTCGGCTGCCCGGTTAAAAAAGTCGTCAATAACTTCGCGGGTTCGGCGCTGATGAAGGACGAACCGCTGGCCGCCCGTATTATGGAGGAGACCGTCCGCGCAGTGGACGTGCCGGTCAGCGTCAAAATGCGCCTCGGCTGGGATGAAACAAGCATCAATGCGCCGCGTCTTGCCAAAATCGCCGAAGATGCGGGCATAAAAATGATTACCGTTCATGGCCGCACCCGCAACCAGATGTATAAAGGAAACGCGGACTGGAGCGCCGTGCGCGCGGTCAAGGACAGCGTAAAAATCCCCGTCATCGTCAACGGCGATATAACGAGCCCGCAGGATGCCGCGCGCGCGCTGGAGCAATCGGGCGCGGACGGCGTCATGGTCGGGCGCGGCGCTTACGGCAGGCCGTGGGTCGTGCGCCAGATCATCGATTATCTGCGTCACGGCGTTGCCGGCGCGGCGCCTTCGCTGCCGGAAATCTCCGCCCTGGTGCGGGAGCATTACGATGCGATCCTGTCCTGTTACGGAAGGCACACGGGGGTCGGGGTCGCGCGAAAACATATTGGCTGGTATTGTCAGGGATTGCCGGGTTCGGAGGTTTTGCGGGGGGAGATTAACAGGATGGATGATCCGGAAAGGGTGATGGAGAGGTTGGGGGAGTATTTTTGGGGGGTGGGGGATGCTGTCTGATTTGCTTACCAAGGAAGAAATTTGGCGCGCTCCCGGGGCCAACGGCTGCCTGACCGTTCATTCAGAGGCGATGACAGTGATTTTTTGCGCAGCCGAGCGGCCCTGCGTATCCAACGGTCAGCGGCCTCGTCTGGAAGGAAATGACGGCTTGCCGCCGGTTCTGACTCAGGATCACATTGTCCGGCACGGTCAGGGCGTCGAGATCGAGGGAAACAGTATAAGTCTCGCCGGCCTGCCAGTATTCCGAGGGCGTGAAGAATAAACTGTAATCGCCCTGCCAGCGCCATTCTCCGGCAACAGGCGGCGTAATGGAGATGCCGGCCTGCGCTTTCTTTCCGTCAAGGCCCAGCCGGCGTTGACAGCCTTCGTAATTGTTATCGCCATAATAGGCGAGGCAGCGGTCATAGTTCGGATTGAAATTAAGCCAAATTCCGTTTTTGGTTTCCATGTTCTCCGGCGCTTCCGGCACATTCAGGAAGATCGGGTCGCTGATGTGAGCGGGAAGCGGAGCTTCTGTTTGCGCCTGTAAAGAAGCAGGGAGCAGGGCGGTTAGCCATAAAATAAAAATAAGAATGCGCGCGCTATGCCTGACGGACATAATTCCCCCTGTCGACCGTAAAATAAAAAAGAATCTGATTCAGAATATAAAACCTATCCTAAAGGCGTCTGAAATTTAAGTCTTTAGAAGCATATATCGGAAAATATAAGGCTTTTTCAGGTTATATTTAGGGTTGTTTTATGAACAGGAAGACAAATCATATTGCGCCTAAACCAGTTGCAAGGGCAAAGCCGCGATTTCCCGCCGCGCCCGTTTGACTTCCGTTGCCGCGCTGAGGGCAATCAGACCGGCGAATTTTTCTTCAGAATTCTCACTCAGATCTTCAGACAAGGCTTTCCTGATCTCCCGTAAAAGATCGGTTCGCCCGAGCCATATATCATTTTCAAAACTTTCGATGCAGACATTCTTCAGGGCATCGAGCAGGCATTTTCCGTTCAAATCCTTGCGGTGCAGGTCTTCAACGGCAAGTTCTTCGCCCCTGTCTTGTAAAAAAACCAGAAGTTCTTGAAGGAAGCCTTTTTCTGCGGCCCATTGCAAAAGACACGGCCTGTCTTCCCTGCCCAGAAGAAATTCCTTGTCGATTGCCGGCGCATCGAGCTTGGCTTCTTCCAGTTCCAGAACTTCCTGAAAGGAAGACCAGTCATCCGCGAAAAGGCGCCGCCGCAAAATCTCCGCCTTGAGCAGGCCGTAGTCTTCAAAAAAGGCGAGATATTCGAGCGTGTTGAAAAACTCTCTTTGCCAGTCGACTTTTTCCAGTTGGTCGAGCAGGGAGGTTTTGGCGCCGTTTATTTCAACGGGCGCGGAAAAAAGCTTTCCTGAAACTTTCTGGCCGGTCTTTTCGAGGAAATCGGCGAGCCCGCTAACGCCCCTGGACATGATGAATTTATTCAGCAGGAAAACTTTATATGTCCCGTCCTTCGCTTCGCAGAGCAGGGATTCGAAGCGCACATGCCTGCCGTGCCGCGCCAGGATTTTTTCAATCGTGGAAAACGCCTTTTCGAAAGCGGCCCGTCCGTCCGCCTGCCCCGCCACGCGCACAAGAATTTTGTCGAGATCCTCGGGGTTTTCAAGCCAGTCGATCGTTTCAAAAACGCTCTCAAGTTGATCGTGCTCATATAAATGCCCGACGACAGTGCTCTTGATCCACCAGTCGGTCAAAAGCGCGGAAGGAATTTTTGGCCCTTCGCCGCGGAACAGGGATACAAAATCCCTAAACGCCCCCATTTCGGCAATGTGATGGATATGAAGAAGGCTGTCCTTTATAATGGGACTTCCTTCAAAATGCTTGCCCTGGAACGACATGTGATGATAGTCGAGAATTTTTTGACAGATGGAAAAACAGTTTCCCCGGTTCCCGACCGCCTGGGCCAGCAGTTGCGGCAGGTTTTCCGGGTCCTCCAGCCAGGACAGGTTGCTGAAATATTTTTCAAGAGGCTTGCCGGTTTGGATAAGGGATTCGATGCTGCCGTAATGCATCAGCTCTTCGCAACGGATCGTCTCGCGATTTCTGCGCAGGGTTTGTACGATCAGCGAAAAATCGCCCCAGCAGCAGGCATAGCGCAGATAATGGCCAAATCCCGGCGTGGGCTTTTTTCTAAGATGCGCAACGCTGATCCGCTCGCGGTTCCTTGCAAGGGCGTTTATGACTTCGCCAAGTTTTTTCCACGCATCGGGATCGTCCATCAGCGGCCTTGCCAGGTTGTCGGCGTTCTTGTCGCTGTCCATTTCATTAGTGGCGGCAGAACGCCGGAAAAAGGAGAACAGCCCTCTTTTAGGAGCGGGATTCCCGCCCGGCCCGAAGGCCTGCTCAAGCGTCAGCGTCTCCGGAATTTCAACGTCCGGCTTCGTTTCGTGTCTGGAAAATTTGCGATCATAGATTCCGTCCATATTTTTCATGGATTTTGATATTCTGTTGTGCTCAGCTTCGGCATGGGCGACATGAAGTCTTTTCAACTCTCTTATTTTTTTCTCCATCTCCATCTTCTCTATCCGGCGGAATTCATCCTCCGGGAGATTGAGCCGCAATCCTTCGAACGATGCGCGCATATTGTTGCTCATAACGGTCCTCCGTAGCAAGGCGCGACATTTATCGCCCGCCTGGCTTGTTTGGTTTCAAAAGCCGCGCTTAACGCCAGCACGGCGTTAAATCTTTCTTGATATTCGTCGCTCAAGCTTCCGTAGGACCGCCTGATCCCGCGCAGCATTTCGCCCCGCCCCAGCCATATTTCATTTTCCATTATCTCGATAATCTCGCGGGGCGGCAGCGAGGAAAGAATGCTGCTTCCATTGCTATCCGGCTCATTCATTTCCTCGATGCTTAAGATTTCTCCACGGTTTCCAAGAAAGGTAAGCATCTCGTTCAAAAATCCCTGCCTCGCGGCATGACGGATCAGGCACTCTTTGCTCTCGCCGCCCAGCAGGAAGGCTTTGTCTAAGCGCATGCCGTCGCATGGATCAGGATGTCGCTTAAGTCTTCAGGCGTTTCCAGCCAGTCTATGGCGCTGAAAACTTCTTCAAGAGAGCCTTGCTCGAGTAAAATTTCGATGACGTTCGTGGCTGCTGACCTGCCGGTCAGCATGCCTGTGGGGATCTTTGGCCCTTCCTTCGTAAACAGCGCTGAAAATTCTCTGAACGATCCGGCCTCTTTGGCAAGTTCGGTAATGTGATGATGGCTTATTGTAATGATAGCCTCGCCTTCAAAATCTTCCGGCTCCAGCGCCATGCCGTGTTTTTCAAGAACGCTTTTGCCCGCGGCAAAGCTGCCGCCTGAGCCTATTGCCTTGGCGATCGCGGAAGACAGGTTTTCGGGGTCTTCCAGCCAGTCCAGCCTGTCAAAAAAGCTTTCCGGCGGCTTTACCTGTCTTAGAAGCCATACGAATCCTCTGTCCGTCAGCAGGTCCGCGCAACTGATGGCGTCCCAGATATGCTGAACAACCTTGTTCATATTTAATGTAATCAAGAGTCTGCGCCGCAACGCGTCTTGAGCAAAGAGCGGCGGTGACAAAACCAGCTTGTCCGAAAGCACGAATTTTTCGACCAACCGAATAACCTGAGCCAGAAGAAACTCTTTGTTTCCTGACCAGTTTGGCTTCATCTGATCGAAGATATTTCGTGCGGTTTCAAAGACGACCCGCTGCATACGCTGATCGCGCGCTAATTTTTCCAGCTCAATTTGCGTCGCTTTTGTGAGATCGGGTTTTCCGCCAATAGACTGCGTCAGCTCTGCCGTCAGGATCGTATCGCTTATTTTAATTTCCAACACATCGACTTTATCAAGATCCAGTTCCAGCTGAGGGCGGAAAGAATAATTTATCCGGATCACATTCGGCCATTTAATTTCAAACTCTGCCTTCTCTGGATCGGGCTCAATGCATGTTTTCGGCTTTGGAGGCTGCGCTACTCTACCTTCTGGCGATTCATGCGGCAGGAATGTAAAAGGAACGCCAAAGATATTCACGTACTCTGGTTCATAAAGGCCTGTCTCCTCGTTCACTTCATATGCGGTGCGGCGCAGGCCACGTCCTACGACCTGCTCACAAAGGAGCTGAGAGGAGAAGGCGCGCAATCCCATGATGTGGGTTAACTGTTGGTGACGGAACCGCCTCAATCGTAAATGGTCCAGATATTCTTACTTTGGATTTGTCTTGTTTAGGAGCGTCATATAATTGACGTTGCTCGGAATATCTTTTTATCGCCTCATTAATTTTTTGAGAAGACATACCTGCTTTAACATCTGGATTGTTGGCAATCGATCCAAGTTTAATATGAGGTACGGTTTCATAAGAAAATCCGCTTCCAACGCCCTCTCTATCGTGCGCCAGTTGATAGTAACTGTACGTTGCTGTAAGCAATCTCTGCTTAGCTAACGCGATAGAAACTCTCGACGTATCGCAGGTGATCCATCTTCTACCCCATTTCTCCGATGCCTCTGCGGTAGTTCCGGATCCGCAGGTAGGATCTAGAACTAAGTCGCCGGGATCTGTTGTCATTAATAGGCAGCGTTCAATAACTTTTAAGTTTGTTTCGACAACATACTGCTTTTTTCTACCAAAGCCGCTAATGGCTGTATCGTTCCAGACATTATCAATTTCAGAAACAGGATTGTCTTCAATGTATCTCTTATACCTTAATGTATTTCCAACCAGCATAAGTCTGTTGGCATCAGCCAATTTTTGCATGCCTCCTGATAGCACCCCAGGCTTCCAGTGTGTGTTCGCAGGACATTCGTACTTTTTGCCTTCCCATTCAAAAATTCTATCTTCCGGATCGGATGGGGATCCTTGAGAATAAAGAGTATCGTGCGCCATGATATTGTAGTTTTGAATTATTGCGCCTAAGTTTTCAAACTCCGCTTCCGTTAATTCTCTGGGTTTTTCCGAGCCATCCTTTGGCTCGATGAAGGTGTACTGAGTGGCGCCTTGTTCGCCAGGAATTTTAGGCCGTGTAAGCTGTCGAAATTTTTTACGCGCTCGCTCTTTATCCTTTGCGTACCACACCAGATAATCTACAGAAACAGAAAGCAATGAGGTGCTTTGGCCGCCTGTCGTTCTATAGGTTATAATTCCACAAAAGTTTTTTACGCCAAAAATTTCATCTAAGATTTCTTTTATGTGATGTAAGTTTTCATCTGAAATTTGAACAAAACAGCTTCCGCCCTCATTCAACAGCTCTTTAGCAAGAAGCAATCGGTCTCGCATATAGGTCAGATAAGAATGAACGCCAAGCTCCCATGTGTCACGGAAGGCTCTTATCATTTCTGGTTCAGCGGTCAAATCATCATCTTTTCTATCTTTAACATCGCGCTTATTTACAAATGGCTGAAAATTTGATCCGTATTTAATGCCATACGGCGGATCGATATAAACCATCTGGACTTGGCCAGCCATGCCTTCCTTTTCCAGCAGACTGTTCATCACCAGCAGGCTGTCGCCGGCAATAAAACGGTTCGTCCAATTATCTTTGTGCTTGTAAAACTCAATGGCTTCACGGATAGGGCGCGTTTCGTCGGCCCAGTGAAATAGATCAGGCTGGCCGCCACCGTTCTTTTTCTTGACGGCCTGGATGATCGTTTTTGGATCAATCCGTTCATGAACGTGAAGAGAAACCGTTGGAACCTCGAAGGATGTATGCTCCGCCTTGCCAGCCCAGACCAGCGACGGGTCAAGATGCGGATCATAGGCGTAAGTTTTCTTATCGCTGTCCTTATCCGTATCCGGAGTCACCAGACCCACCGGCGGATTGTAGGCCCGCGTCTTGTCTTCGTGCGTATATGCGCCGATTTCACGTTTTTTCTCCACTTTTTTGGCGGACTTCCCCGCCGTCTTCCCGCGCGCCATTACTTAACTCCCCTACGTTTGCTTCGTTCGGCGCCCTTGGCAAGCTTCAAGCGCTTGCCACTGCCCTGATCTTCAAGAAGGCGGATAACCGCCTGCCTGATCACCCAGGCGACTGACGCATCATTAGATTCCGCCAGCCGGGCGATCTTTTCATGGAGATCGTCCGGCAGAATGACGGATGTGCGAATGCGTTTTTTCCCTGAATCAGCCATTTTTGAACCCCTGGTCAGAATCAATGGGAACTTTAGCCGATCATGGTGCATTTTGCACCACCTTATCTTCTGGGGCGGGCCTCGATTTGGTGGATAAGGCGATCAAGCCAGTTTTTACGTTTTAGGCCGCATTCCCAAAGGTCAATGACGCGCCAGCCATTCGCGCGCAAGGCTTGTTTCTGGATTTTGTCTCTCTGAACATTTCTCTGTATCTTGGCGATCCAGTACGCCGTGTTGGTTTTAGGAATGCGGTCGCCGCGCTGACACTTATGCCCATGCCAGAAACATCCCATGACGCGGATGACCGTTTTATAGCGAGGAAGGGTGATATCCGGTTTTCCGGCTAGCTTTTGATTATGGAGGCGGAAACGAAAACCTCGCTTGTGCAAGGCGCTACGAACCTGAATTTCCGGCGCGGTATTTTTGCTTTTGACCGCCCGCATGATTGCGGACCGGTCCGCCTTCTTGGTGATTTTACCGACCATTGGAGGTTAGAATCTGGCGCGAGGATTCTTCATTTTCCATTGCGGTCAGCACAGGTTTGAAAACCGTTGTCGCAAGGAAACGAACGACAGGGACGGCCACGCCATCTCCGCATAAATTATATGCATCATTATAAGTTTCCGGCAGTTTGTAAGACCTCGGCAAACCCATCAGGCTGGCGGCCTCCCTTGGCGTCAACAGACGAGAACGAACGACAGCACCCTTAACTATGATGACGGTCTGGCGACTGCTTCCGCCCTTAGCCGTTCTCAAACAGCCGGCAATTCCATCAAATCTGATTTCAGCCTGCTGTTTGCCATTACGAATGCGCTTGTAAAGCATTCCGATGACCCGTCTATTCTTTTTTCGCTGTTCCTTTAACTTGCGGCGGTTCTCCGCTGACATCATGGAAATCAAACGGTCTGTTTCTTTTTTTGTGTGCCATACGATCCCAGGAGATTCGTCATCAATTATGCTGGCCAGTGTTTTTTTCTTTATTTTTGGTTTGGCGGGACTGAGCCAGAACCAGTGCTCCTTCGCTTTTGCCGTCAAATGCTCGTAGGCCGCCAGCATGGATTGTGGATGCCATAGAGGATCGCGCGATTTGCTGGATGCCTTGATCAGACTCTTGTCGCCCCGCACGCCAACGATAAAAAGTCTTTCACGGCTCTGCGGTAAAAAATGAGCAGCGTCTATGACGGCAGCGCCAAAAACATACCCAGCCTTCGCCAAGGCTTCGCAGATTGCAGAGAAGTCGGTGCCGTTATTTGAGGTGAGAAGCCCTCGAACATTCTCAATGCATAATATGTCGTAGGGCTTCCCGGCGTTTTTCATCCCTTCCACGATTCGCCACCAGGCCCAAAACGTGCCGCTGCGCTCCCCGGCCAGACCTGCATATCCGCCCGCCAGCGACGTATCCTGGCAAGGAAAGCTTGCCCATGCCAGCTGAGCGGGCTTGGCTTTTACAATGCTGACGTCTCTGACATCGCCTTCGAATAGACTGTTCTTAGGGAAATTCATCCGGTACGCTGCGCATTTTTTTGGATTTATATCGCAAGCGCGAAGGCACTCCCACGCAGAGCCAAGGGCGACTCGTACCATCCCGGCACCGCTGAAATCCTCATGAAATGTAAATTTAGGCTTCCCCATGTTTTTGACGATACCATTTTATCTGTTGAAAACCGAGAGCGTTCAGTAGGTTACTGATTTTTACCCTGGTTATCTTTGTATGCAGTAGGCATTTCTTGTATTTGCATTCCTATCAACGTACGGTCTGAGATTATCTGATTATAAATCAAAGTGGGAGGGTTAATTTTATGACAACAGGATTTTATGCTCGCCTCAGGGACACGCGCAAAGATGATGATGCCCTGGCAGCTTGCGTTGAACGCGTGGTGAACCAGCTTCAAGACACATCCACATCGGGCGATAAACCTGGAATGCTTTTGGGGAAGATCCAGTCGGGAAAAACAAGAGCGTTTGTTGGCGTTGTCGCCCGTGCTTTTGATCGCGGTTTTGATATCGCCGTCGTCTTCACAAAAGGAACCAAAACACTATCCGCTCAAACCGTGGCGCGCCTTGCAGGCGATTTTCGTGAATTTATTGAAGAAGATGAGTTTTTGGTTTTTGATATAATGCAGCCCCCTGGAAAACTTACCAGGAGCGAACAGCGGCGCAAGCTGGTTATCGTTGCAAAAAAGCAGGCAAAAAATCTTGAGCGCATCATTCAATTTTTTGATGTCGATTATCCAGACCTGAAAGGCCGCAAAGTTCTAATTGTTGATGATGAAGCTGATCTTGCGAGTATCCGTTTTGTTCGGAAGAAGGATCAATCGAATCTTGAGCAGGGTACAATCGCAGAGCAACTGGACGCGCTGCGGCGACTTGTTGGAAAAGTTGCATATCTGCAGGTTACTGCGACGCCATATTCTCTGTATCTTCAGCCTGAAGATTACGCTGAAGAAAATTATGTTTTCAAGCCCAAGAAGCCAGCCTTTACAGAGCTTTTGCCGATTCATGGCGGTTATGTCGGGGGGGACGATTATTTCGGATCGTATGGGGATGATGATCCAAGATCGTTCCTCTTTGTCGAAGTTCGGCGCGATGAGCAAGATTCTCTGCGAAGACAGGATCAGCGGCGCATTCGTCAAGACAAGGTCCTGGATTCGCCAAATACTTCTGGTTTGGTTCGCGCCATTGTTACTTTTATCTTGGCCGTGTGCATTCGTCGTTGGCAGCAAGAGGATGCAAATGAGAAAAAACGAAAATATGCGATGATCATTCACAATGACACCCAGAAGGCGGCGCATGCATGGCAAAATCAGGTAATTGACTGGGTGTTTCAGGCAATCGCGAAGGCCGCTTCTGATGATTTTAGCGTGTTAATGCCGCTGTTTGATGCAGCGTATGAGAATTTATGCGCTTCTATTCACGCCGATAAGGGGCGCGTCCCTAAACGAAAAGAAGCATTGGAAATGTTTCTGGAAGCGCTTCAGGGCGATGACGTGGTGCGTGAAACTGTCAACTCTGATAAAGACGTTATGGCGCTCCTTGATGATAAGGCGGAACTAAAACTTCGAACGCCATACAATATTTTTGTAGGGGGAAGCATCCTTGATCGCGGAATCACTATTCCGAATTTGATCGCTTTTTATTATGGGCGTAATCCCAGGACAATGCAGGCTGATACGGTGCTTCAGCACTCTCGCATGTATGGGAATCGTGATCGGCGGGATTTGGCTGTAACGCGTTTTTATACTTCTCAAGACGTTCATGATCGTCTTTTTACGATCAATAATTTTGAAAACGCTCTGCGCGATGCGTTTCAGAATGGCACCCACGACCAAGGCGTTGTATTCATACAGGCGGATTCAACTCGAAGAGTACGTCCCTGTGCCCCAAACAAAGTGCTTTTGAGCAACGTAGTGGCAGTAAGTCCAAACGGCCTATATTTGCCAACGGGCTTTGATACTTGTGTTGGTCAAGAAATGGTAAAAACCCAGAAGGCTTTAGACGCACTGATCCCTGAGATCTTCGCCGGGTTGTAACAGATCCCAGTCGCTCGAAACCAGCGCTTGTGCTTTTACAGCAAGAGGGCACAAAAGAGCTTGGATGGTCGGGTCATAAGTTCTGGTGGCCAATTCTCGCAGCCCCTGGAACTGTTGAGCCTTGTGTTTTTGCTACTAAAGTTGCTTCAAATTAAGAATCACATCGAAAATGCATATGCTACGGTCGGGAACTGGTCTGATGGCCCAATGTACTGGAATTCGATCTCCCAATAATATTCAGCCGCGCTGGCAAGCATTCTCTGGTTGGCAAGGACAATCCCTTCCTGCGCGTTCAGGGTAATGGCGCGGCCCATGTCGCCGCGCGCGCCGAAACGCTCGTTGTACCGGGGCGCAAAATCATGGGGCAACTGGTTATTGGCAACGGCATTCGGGGCTACGTTCAACAATTCCAGGGAGCGGCGGATCGATCCGGGGAATTCCTTGATATTCGGGTTCCCCTGTGATGTCCAGATAGCGGCGGTCGTGACCAGGGCGCCGTAACTATTTAGAGTGTCCGCAAACGGGTCTTCATATGCCTCCGACAGAGCGGGCATATAGCGAATGGGGGAGTCGATGCTGCCGTTCAGCAGGACGATGTCGTTATTGGCTGTTTCCCCGGCGATGCCGACCGGCGTCACGGGTTCTCCGCCCTGCGGCTTTGTCATGCGGATCAGATTCAGGAGGGGCTGATCCTCAAAGACGGCGCTGCCCATCCATGCTGTCCGTGACCGTTCGGATCCTGGTCCTGCGAAAGTCGGGAACCAGGAGCTTTCCCGCAGGCCCGTTCAGTTCTGCGATCAAGGCGTCCATCACGGCAGCCTTTTTCTTCGGCAGCCGGAAGTCCAGCACGGCAACCCAGCGCGTTCCCTTGCGTCCGCGCGCCTGCATTTGTCCCGTAAGAGTGGAGACAAAACTTGATGTACGCGCGCGAATATAAAAGCTCTGTCCGACCGGATAGAGTCCTTCTGGCCAATCGGTCGCGGTCATTCTTGGGGCAAAACTTCAATAAGCTGGAGTTGAAAACTGGAACGCAGGCGGTTGTCCGTCAGGTTGCTGCCCGCATCATCATCGATCAGCCGCATCAGGACGCGGCAGTTATCCGTAATCAGGTCGCCGGTTTCGACGGGATCGCGCAGGCGCGGCGCCACGGGAATTGAAGCCTCTCCGTTTTCGTCGGTGTCGATATTCTGCACGACCATGTGCGTCCGGCCCTCGGAGGTTTGGATCAGGTCGCCCGCCAACAAAACATTCGTGGCGGACGGCGTGAATCCTGAAAGGCTCAGTGTATTTCCCGTGCCGCTGTCGAGTTGCGGCGCTCCCGCAAGAGAGCCTTTGGCGTTAAGCCGTCTGAAATCCGGCATCAACACATAGCCGACCGGGCCTTCCAGGGCGGCCAGCAAAGCGTCGATACGGCGGGAGTCGCGGTCGCCGCGCACGAGCTGCAGCTGCGTAACCCAGCGCGCGCCGTCGCGTTCTTGTACCTGCACATGACCCGTCAAAGGGCTTTCGAAGCGGATCGTGTTCGTGCGAACAAAAAATGCCTGCGACGCCGGACGCAGATCCAGCGGCCATATTACAGTCGTCTCAGTCAAATCGTCCTCCCCGGCGTTGCCATGAATCCACGACCTCGGCACGAGCTGCCGTGGCGCTGGCGCGGATAATGCCGGGGATGCGGGCCGACAAGGCGCTGTCGACGGCCTGCTCGACCTGTCGCGCTGTTGCGGCCGGGTCGGCTGACCCGCGCGCGTCCACGCTGATCATGTAAGACGCGCCGCCGCCCGACGCTTCCACGCCGAGCCTACCGTTGGCGAGGCGGCGCAAAGGCATGATCGCCTCCGGCCCGGCTTCGCCCATGAGGCCGACGCCATTGGCCATCGGAAAGATCGTCGGCTGAGACACCACAGAGCCGTTGGCAAAAACATGAACGGGGATGCCGCCCGCGAAAACATTGCCGTTGGCACTGCCGAAGAAATTGCCGATCACCTGGTTCAGGGAATTGGCCAGAGGCCCGGTGATCTGCGTTCGGATGATCAGGCGGGTGATGTCGGCGATCATCGAATTCACTATGTCCTTCCAGTTGAATTTTCCGGTGGTGGTGAATTCGACGAGGGCGTCCTCCAGTCCTTGCAGCATTTTGCTAGTGACCTGCTGGACCTGGGAAGCCGTGTCGGTGGCCTCGCTGGCGTAATCCTGCAACGCGCGCTGGACGCCCGCCGACCATTCCTTGCTGTTTTGCAGCATGGTGTCACGGGCCTGTTTTGATGCGGCCTCGTATTCCTTCTGGTTTATCGCACCTTCCTTGAGAAGCCCGTTAAGCTCCGCCATTCGCTGGTTGTATTTTTCCTGCGCGCTGGCCTGTTCTTCCGTCAGTTTCTTGATGTCGTCGATCAACGCCTTGCGGCGCTCTTCCTCCTTGCGCTTTTCCTCCAGGGCCGCTTTTTCGTCATACAGGGCGCCCGCCAGGCTTTCGACCTCCTTGCGTTGACTCTCCGTGGCTTCGGTGGACAGACGGCGGGTGGCCTGATCGATGAAGTTCTGCCGGTCCGATTTTCCCAGCGCCGCGATTTCGATGTTCAGGGACTCGACGACCTTCTGGTTCGCTTCGACGGTTTTCGCTTCCTGTTCGGCTTCCGCCTTGGCGCGTTTGTCCGCAGCCTCCGCACGTTTTTTCTCTGCATCCGCCTCCTGATCGGCAAGCTGTTTCAGGCGCACGTTCCTGACTTCAAGAGCGTCCGATAGGAGCTTGTCAATCTCGTCGGCGTTGAAGTCGTTGCGCAGGGTTTCGATCAGATCGACTTGCTTTTGATATTCGGCCTCGATCCGGTCGGCCCCCTTGGTGGTAAGATCGAACAATTGCTGTTCGAGCGTGTTTCTCAGGCTCTCGGCCTGCTTGGCCTGCTCCTCCAGCTTTTGCAGGGCGGCTTCCGCGCTCGCGGCTCCCGCCGTGTCGCCAGAACCGGCCTTGGCGCTCTTGTCCGCCTCCAGCTTGTCCTTTTTATCCTACAGCTGTTTGCGCTGCTCTTCGAGGAGGTCGATTTCCCCTTGCAGCCTGTTGGTCTCGACATGGAACGGGTCGATGAGAAAGCCGAGCTTCCCGGCCTGCTGTTCCTGGCTGCCGATGTCGTTCAGTCTCTTTTGCAGAGACCCTATGTTCTCGTCGAGGTTCTTTATATCGCGGGTGACGCTGCGCAGGCTTTGTCCTTCGAGTTTGAAGTCGCCGCTGAAGAACAATTTCATCTTCTCATAGGCGTTTCCGGCATCCGCCGCCAACTCCGACAGGAAACCGGAGGTGTCGGCGATGACCGGCGCGAGATCAAGCAGCGCCCGGTTCAGGTTCGCCGAAATGACCTTATGAAGTATGGACAGCTCGTCTTGCGCTTTTTCGGCGTTGCGGAGCAAATCCTCATCAAGGACAAGACCGAGGTCGCGCGCTTTTTGGCGCATGGTCTCCATCTCGGCGGAGCCTTTGGCCAGAAGATTGACCATTGCAACGCCTTCGCGCCCGAACAGATTATAAGCCACGCGCGCACGTTCGGTCGGGCTTTCAATGCCGCTTAAGGCATCGGAAACCTGGTTCAGGATGGTTTCCGTATTTTGCAGGCGGCCTTCCGCATCAAGCACGGAGATGCCCAGAAGATCGAAGGCCCGTTTGGCCTCTCCGGTTCCCGCCGCCGCCTCGCCAATGCGGATCGTGAATTTTTGCAGCGCCTTGTCGAAACGCTCCTGCGACACGCCGGACAGATCTGCGGCGAAACGCAGCTCCTGCAGCGCATCGGTGCTGATCCCGATATTGTCCGCTGTCTTGGCAATGGCATCAGCGGAGTCGATGGCGTTTTTTGTTAGCAAGGCAAGGCCGCCGATGCTGACGGTGCTCAACGCGGAGGCAGCCATCAGCTTGATGCTGCCCGACAGGGATTTTGCCCGGCTGGTCAGAGCTTCAAGACCGCCAGAGGCGCTCTTGCCGCCTTTTTCGATCTGCTGGAGAGACTTTTCGCCGCTGGCGCCGATTTCGACAAGCTCGGCCTTGACCTGACCGCCGTCCTCGACCGCCAGCCTTACGGCGTATGTGTATTTAACATTGCCCATTCTAGCCGTTGATTTTCCTTGATATTTTTTAAGGAATGTCAATCTTTGACATTCCTTTGCGTTCCGCTATATAATAAGGAGAGAAGGAGAGTCCCGATGACCCTGAACGTATCCCTGACGCCGCAGCTCGAAGAACTGGTCAAAGCCAAGGTTGCTTCCGGCATGTACAACTCTGCCAGTGAGCTGGTTCGCGATGCCTTGCGCCTGCTCGAAGAGCGCGACCAGGTTCGTGAAATGCGGCTGCAAGCCCTGCGCAAGGCGGTGCAAGAAGGCATCGACAGCGGCCCCGGCATCCCCGCCGACGAGGTTTTTGACCGTCTTGAGAAAAAATATCTGGCTCTCGCAGAAAAGAAAAAGCAGTGACGTCTCTTATTTTTTCAAGACTCGCCGAGAGCGATCTGGAAGCTATCGGCGATTATATCGCCGGGGACAATCCCTTGCGTTCAGTCAGCTTCGTCCGTGAAATCAGGGATCGCTGCAAAAGAATAGCCGACATGCCCAAGGGAAATCCGCAGCGGGATGAAATCTCCCCTGGCTTGCGCATGGCCACGCACGGCGATTATCTCATCTTCTACCGTGAGGCGGACGGCGGCATCCGGGTCGAACGCATCCTGCATGGCGCACGCGATTACACTTCATTGTTCTGATCTCCTTCATTCAACAGCGGTACGATGACAGCTTCGGCTTCCTGCAAAAGCTCGGAAACCGTGGCCGTGTCGTAGCCGCGCATCTGTGCTATCTGGAGGGCTGCATCAACGCCCAGACCGACAACATGGCCGGAGGGAGAAAGACGCAGCTGGCCAAGAGAGGCCATGAGGACGTCCCACGCCTGGAATTCTTCCTCGTGGATCAGTCCGTGCTCTTCATAGGGGCATCCTTCGCAGCCGAGGCCGAGGCTTTTGCAGCCTTGGCAGTATTCCGGCCCTCCGCCGCGCTGGAAGTGCCAGCCGCAGAGAGCCTTGATCCGTTTTTTGAGGCGTTCAGGAGAACCTGCCGGAGCGTGAATTCCTGATAAAACCGTTCGCCGACCGGATAAAGATCCATCACAGCGCGAAGATTATCAGGCGTGGGGGCGGCATCCTGTCCGTCCAGCTCCACGCCCTTGAGGGCGGTGGCATGGCGTCCGGCAAGCTCATATATAAGGTATGCCTGGTACACGCCGTCTCTCGTTTCGGCGTCGGAGTCCTTGGGAGCGTTTTTATCCGCTTGCCGCCGGGCGGATGCCTGTGCCGCAAGCATCGATGCCGTCGTGAGGGGCGTGACCGTGACGACGATGCCGTAAGGCAGATCGAGATCGTAGGGTTCGTTTTTCTGTTTCAGGCTGATCATGCGTACTGACTCCCGTCGAGATCGTTGAGAAGAGTGACTGTGAACATCTGTCCGGCGCTTTCGTTCTTCGCGCCGCGAAACTCGAATGTCGCCTGCACACCGCCAGGGCCGTTAACGGAGACCTTGGGTTTGGGGAGATAAACCTCATGCGCCGTGATGGTCAGGGACAATCCGCTGTCGAGCGTGTAGGAAAACTCCAGATCCACCGGATCGCCGTCCTGCGCCTTGTCGAAGAACGTCGTGTCGGAAAATCGGACGTCAATGCTGCCCGTCAGGGCGGCCACCGTCGGATCGGCGCCGTCGATTTTGCCATCGTCGCGGATGGTTTCGATGCGCTCCAGGTTGTTGGAGTAAGTGACGCTGCCCGCCGTCAGGTTGGCAATAGGAACGCCGCCGCTGCGGATCTCGCCCTGGAACTGGCTGATCCGTCCGAAGGTGAGCGTCTGCGGTGTGCCGCCGAGCGTGGCGCCGTTCCGGTCCTCGCCCTGGGCGATGGCGTTAACCGTCGCTGTTGCCGCGCCCGAACGCTGGAAACTGAATGCGATGGAATTCAGCACAACGCCGGTATGCATGAAAAAGGCCGGAATCTTCGACAGGCCGACCTCGACAGAGTAGCTCGGCAGATCATCGGAGCCGGAGACG